>ERZ1673741.1-NODE-1-length-727423-cov-27.410083_pt1 | contig 727423 bp, 594 predicted proteins | sample MGYA00580209_ERZ1673741 | MGnify/ENA primary metagenome ERZ1673741 (study PRJEB41218, sample SAMN15661754) | gut metagenome | host: Homo sapiens | place: Canada: London | collected 2015-08-20/2019-03-30 | study: EMG produced TPA metagenomics assembly of... | reverse complement strand
TCGTTCATGGTTCAATCATTTCAGAAAACTTCTTGTGCGCTATGAAAAAACAAATGCCGCCTACGAATCGTTACTACAGCTTGCTGCAAGTATTATCATTTTTAGAAAATCAGTTGTTATTTAGGGATAGATTCTAAATGGCAGATATGGGCCGCATTGCTCACGTATCTGCTGCTGCGTCTCAATGCCTGGCTCAGCGGATGGAAAAGATCGTTCCGAAGGTTCTTTACCCTCGTGAAGGGCGTGCTTTGGAATCAGAAAAGATTGTCCACCTTGATAGCATGCATTGAAAAAGAGAAACAGGAGGCTTCGCCCCCCATCCGGTTATCCGCCGTCCAGATGCAATTCGATTTCGGCGACATCTGAACGACAAAATGAAAATCTGACAAAACCGCTTTTTCAAAACGGCAACCATTCACGCAGGAATACTCCTCTCAATACCTTGTTTTTGATTTTTTATGGGATAGCTCTGGTCGGCATTTTATTGTTGTGCGGAGAAATGATGCCGTTCATCGGAACCTTATCCTGCCAGTTCCACAGATAACTCGGGAAATATCCTACTGTAAACGGCTGATTGCGTGTGCCTCCCTCCACAAACATGGGCTGACGTGACGGAATTTTCATCCGCGCCGCCTTGATCGGCTTGAAACCGACCCAGCCGCCACCACCGATCCGCATGTTATAAGAATAGGAGACCAAACTGTAAGCCACGTCGACATCATACTTTGCCCGGTTATGCGCACTGTTGGTCACCCCGTATTCTCCCCATTCCGGGAAAGAGGTCGGACAATACAGCTGCGCCGGTTTGATCAGATCGTTCTTGTAGAAAATATACCCCCAGATATCCGCATTTTCGGAGCCTGAACCAGTGGCGACTTTCCGGTTCATCGGAACGCACCAGTCGTCGAAGGAACTCTGGTACATACTCTGTCCCAACCCGAGCTGTTTCATGTTGTTGGCGCAGGAGATGCCCCGTGCTTTTTCTCTGGCGGCATTCAGGGCCGGCAGCAGCATGCCGGCAAGAATGGCAATAATCGCAATGACGACAAGGAAATCTATACAAGACAAGGTTTCTTCGATGGTCGATTCGACTTTCCCGCTTCACAGATCGTAATGTCTGTTGATCTCTGTTGCAAAAAACTCTGTAACGCCAACAATCGGCACCGACCTCTAGCCCTTGCTTGCCAAGACCGTAGAGGTGATGCTTTCAAAGCGTTGCGCAAATATTGTCTAGCCTTTTATTTCTTAAATGTGCGCAATTTCCCGGATGTTATCGGTGGCTGTCTATTTAAATTTAATGACGAATTAAAAGTATATTAAAGTACAGACCTGCAAAAAAAAGCATAAAGTATAGTACTTGAAACACCAATAAACAGACAATGTATTTACTCTTAAAAAAAGCGAAGCCCCAAACTGTATTTGAGAAAACAAATAAATAATAAAAAAACAGCAGTGTTATTCCTTCTTCACTTATGGACAATGTAGTAAATAATTCTCCGTAATATATCAGAGATATACAAAACTTTGGCGAGGCTAAAAGTATATCTCCCATTGCTAAAAGCAAAAAAGAATTTATAAGACTTAAGTATGTAAATGCAAGAAGTTTCATTTTGGACAATCTTCTTTATATTTCATTCTGTCGTGATGTATATCGCTATATTCGATAATAGTTTTTAAGTTTAAGAAAATATCTCTTCGCGGTGCAAGTTTTCCGCTGTCAATGAAATATTTTATAGCTAAATCGAATTTCTCGGAAAAAGCATAGCTTTGTGCTAAATTGAACAAGGAGTCTGCATCATTTGTGCTGTTATTTATGATATGCAAAAAATCCTCTGTCGCTGCATTGAAATTGGATATATAAAATTGACAGATTCCACGCAATTTATAAAGTGTAAAAATAGAACAGTTGCTTTTTATGAGTGAGTTGTATATTTGAAGCGCACGCTCAAACTCTCCATTTGTTATAAACCGTTTGGCCATAAACAAATCTTCCGAATATGTTCTGATTTGCTCCTTGCATTTTCTGAGGCCAGAAAAATCTTTTATCTTTTTTACAATATTTTTTAAGGCATGGTTTGTGTTTTTGTCATTTCCCTTTAGCTGTTTTGCTTGTAAATAATATTCTCTGGCTTTATGCCAACTATACTGCATTTCATAAATAGAAGCTATATTAAAAAGGACATCGAACTCTGGTGCGATAGCAGCGCTTCGCTTATAATCGTCTAATGCTTTATCTAATTGCTTTAGATTTTGATAGGCTCTGCCTCGATTATAAAGCGTCGATGGTGCATCTTGTTTTATATCAAGCGCATAGGTATAACAATCAATGGCATCGCACCATTGTTCTTTTTGTGAATACCACCAGCCGACAAGAGCGTGGAGCCTGGGATTATTTGGATTTTCAGAGAGTAACTTTTTCCCTGCAATAATGGCATTGTCATATTCTCCATTATCTATAAAAACATCAATTGATTGAATATTTCCCATATTGTTCATAATCCTTAAACTATGCGGCTTTTCGTTTGAACACCTTCTTCTTTTGCATCATGCATCTTGTGTCGAACTGTCATTGATCATGCGGTAAATATATCGTTCCGCTGCTGTTTTTCAAGCGGTTATATATCAAATATGCACTTCGAAGAACTGTTTTTTGCTGGTCAATAAATCATTCTGGGAAAAATTTTTCTGCATATATTATAAAAGGTTTGTCTTTTTTTGTTTCATGTGTTTCAAGATGTTTCTTAAATGTTTCCGGAAAAACGTTTTTCCCCTCTTGCTTTTTTCGGAAGATTTGCTATAATTATTTTCAGGTCGGAAAATATCAACAAAATAACAGAAAGGCAGCACAATGAAAACTCTCCAGACCGGAAGAAACATTTCATATTTTAAGCGCAATTCCAACAGATTCTCCCTTATAGAGCTCCTTGTGGTAATTGCCATCATCGCAATCCTTGCCGGCATGCTGCTGCCGGCTTTGAATGCGGCTCGCGAGAAGGCTCGGGATATCTCCTGCGTGGGAAATCTGCGGCAGATCGGCATTGCAATTGTCAATTACGCGGGGGATTCCAATGACCGCCTGCCGCCCGTGTATAACAACAACGGACAATTCTTCCGGCAATATTTTTACCGCTATCTCGGAATTCAGGAATACGACAAGTCACAGAAAGGCATGATGTTCTGTCCGAGCTACAACCCCGTCGCTCCGCGGGATGCGAATACGAAATACTACGCTTCCTACATGCCGCTGATGGCAAGCGGGATTATAAGCAAAAAAGCGACTCAGACCAGAGTCAACTGGTATGTTTACGACACAAACTGTCATGATAATGTCGGCGGCGCCACGCTTTCCAAGCTCTATTCCGGCGTTGCGCTGGTGACAAACTGGACGCCCAGGCTGATCAACTGGGCAAACGGCGTCTATGCGTATGATCCGGTTCACGAATTTGACGGATTCCTGGGGCAGTTCTCCGGACTCGCTGAAACGCAAAATGATAATGTCCGGAAAAACTGTTTTGTGCATTCCGGACGTTCCAACTTCCTCCAGGTCAACGGAGCCGTGATCTCCAAGCCTTACTCGATGCGTCTCTGGTATGACGGCGATGACGACGTCTGGTCCTGGGATCTGAACAAGACAAAATAACTTAAAACAGGGAAAACAAACATGAAACATTTTCTGACTCTCCCGCTCGCCGCCGCACTCGCTCTGCCGCTCTTCGCGGAAAACTTTCTGCCGCAGAATCCGCACGAGTACGGACGTTCCAATGTCACCATTCAAAAGGACGGCTCCATTCAGCTGAATGCAAAAAAGGGCGCGTGGTGTGCGCTTCAGAAAAAAGTGGCGCTCAAAAAAGGATATTACAGAATTTCTTTTGACCACAATGCGCCTGCCGGAGTCGTGATGAAGATCAACGCCTCCCTGACTTCGAAGAAAGATTTCGGACGCGAATATGCGGATCTCGCTGCAGACGGGAGCAATCATACGCTTGCCGGATATATTTTCCTGCCCGAAGACGATACGCTGAAGATCAACATCTTTGCAGACGGCAACGGCAATATCGACATCCGCAATATCCGTCTTGAGCCGTTCGCAGCCGGAGATCTGACGCTTGAAATCAGCGACAAGGCGTCGCCGTTCTGGGGACCGCAATGGGCATATCGCAATACAAAATACAAATTCGGATATGTCGACGCGGACGACCACATCGATGGGGGGAAAGCTCTGCGCATCCGTCCCGAGGGGGGAAAAGCGGCGATCTTTCAGTCCTTCCATTTTCCCGTTCTTCCCGGCAAGAATTATGAGATGACGTTCTGGCTCAAAGCGTCGGCGGATGTGCGCGCTGTTCTTCATGTCGACGGCTGGGTCAACGGCGAAGGTGTGCGTCACTGGTACAAAACCGCGGGCGTCCGTCTTGGCAAGGAATGGCAGGAATTCAAACTCGCTTTCACCTCGCCGGAGGATAACTGCTACCGCGGGATGATGTGTCTGAAAATCGCTCTCCCGGACGGTGCGGAGTTTGTGGATCTGAAACAGTGCGAGCTCAAGGAGGTCAAATGAAGTTTCTTCTTTCCGCGCTTCTTGCTCTTCCGGTTTTCGCTTTTGCGGAAAATCTGGTGCACGACGGCAGTTTTGAACTCGGCGGAGTTGATTGGACGAAGCTCCGGTATACCACGCCGCGTCAGGAGGCGGACTGCCGCTACATCGCCCCCGTTCTTGACCGTTCGACCAAAGTCGACGGTGCGCAGAGCATCCGTTACGACAATCCGAAGGGGGAACCCTGCATTTTGCGCACGACGGACGTCGCCGTGACGCCCGGCAAACCGTATACGCTCAGTTTTTACGCGAAAAGTTCCAAACCGGTGAAACTGCGTTATCTGCCGATTTCGGTGATCCGCAAGATCGTCGACGGACGCCCCGCGCGCGACGGGGCCTGGTTCAATCCGTCGCGCTATGTTGCGCTGAACTCCGAATGGACCCGTCACACGTTCACCTTCACGCCGCCGGAGGGGCACGATTCCATTCTTCTGGACTTCCTCTGGGGGGAGGGGAACGATGCGACGGTCTGGTTTGACGCGATTCAGATTGAGCCCGGCGAAAAAGCGACTCCGTACCAGCCGATGCGCGATATGGAATTCACGCTTGATGCCGGCCGCCATTATCGCCTCGACGGCGACAAGCCGCTGACTTATTCGCTGAAAGGTGTCAATTACGGCAAAGCGGACAAAACCGTGGAGTTCACGCTTACCGACCGCGACGATTACACTGGAAAAACACTCGGTTCCCGCAAAGTCTCCCTGACCGTTCCGGCCGGCCGGACAGCGGAAAAGAGCTTCACGGTTCCCGACCGTCCGTACGGCATTTATTCCGTTGCGGGCGAGTACCGCGACGGAAATTCAACAGTTCCGCTCATGCCGTATCTTTATGGAATCGCGGGCGGATCCGAGCCGAGGGCGTTTGACCCCGACCGCGATTATGTGACCGGAGTCGAAGAATGTTTCGGATTCGGTTTCCCGAATATCAACGGAGGAAAGGCGTTCCTGACTCTCTTTGAAACCGACGAGGCGGAATTCAACCGTTTCTTCCGCAATCACGGCTACAGTTTTCTCCGCATCGGCAATGGAACTTACCGCATCTTTGAATGGAAGACCGTGGAGCCGGAGAAAGGCAAATTCGACTTCCGTCTTGCGGACCGGCTGGTGAATCAGCGCATCCGGCAGGGCTACACGCTGATGGGAGTGCTTGGAAACGTTCTGACGACGCTCTATCTTCCGGAGTGGCTATTGAAGCGCGCGGAAATCAGCAAAACCATGCGCATTCACAGAGCCAAAGCCGTCATGCCGGATCTCAACGACTGGCGCGAATATGTCCGCGCGGTGGTTTCGCACTTCAAAGGGCGCATCCGCTACTGGGAGATTCTCAACGAGGCGAATCTGACCAACACGCCGGAACAGTTCGTTCAGCTGGCGAAGATCGCGTTCGAGGAATGCCGCAAGATCGATCCGTCGATCCGCGTCGTTTCCCCGAACGTCACCGGCGACCTCGGCGGCGATATGGGGAAGTTCCTGGAAGAATTCGGCAGACTCGGCGGCTACAATTATACGGACATCGTTTCGTTTCACCCGTATGCTTCCCGCGAAGAGCGTTCGCCGTATCCGGCCCCGAAAGCGATTCGTGACATCCGGAAGATCGTTGACAAGTACCGCAAGGGACTTCCGCTTTGGAACACGGAGCTTTATTATCTGCGCGAGGTGAACAGCGGAGAGGACGGCATGACCAACGCCAAAGTCGCCGCCCGCGACTTCGTCCGCCGTTCTCTGCTCGACCTCGGTGAGAATGTGCGGCAGGATATGCTTCTGCACGCTCAGACGGCTTTCCGTCCGGACCGCAACCCGAAGTATGGCTACGCCCCGTTCCGCACGGTCCGCCGTCTGATTCCGAGTGACATCTATGTGGCTGTCAACGGATTCGCTCGTCTGATGGACGGCGCCGTTTCTGCCGGAAAACTTGCGACGCCGCGCGGCGTTTCGATGTATCTCTACACGCTTCGTGACGGAACCGCGGCGGCCGGACTCTGGAACAGCACGCCCAACCGGAAATTTACGGTCGATTTTGCCGAACCGGAAACGCTGGAAGTTTTCGATGTCTTCGGCAACCCGGTTGCAGTCTCTCCGAAGATGCCGCTTGGACGGGACCCGTATTACATCCGCGGCAAAAAGGGAATGGAAGTTTTGCGCCGTGCTCTTTCCGCCTCGAAGATTCTTCCGGAAGTCGGATTTGAGCTGACCCGCGCCCGCTGGTTTGCGAAGAATGGGAAGCCCGCGCTTGCACTGGAATTCCGCAGCACTCTGGAGGAACAGAACCTGCGAATCCGTCCGCTTTCGCTTCCCGAAGGCGTGAAGTCTGCAAAAACGGGCGCAATGAAACTCCGGGTTCCGGCGGAGCGGACTGCGGTCCTTCTGATTCCGGTTGAAGCGGCGTCGCGGATTCTTCCCGGCGGCAAACTCCGTCTGATGATCTATGACGGGAAAGAGACGCGGACTGTTGAGGTCCCTGTTGATGAACAGCGTTTTATCCGTTCGGGGGAAAGCGCCTCTCTGGAGCGCGTAACCGCCGGAAAAGCCGCCGCAGACGATCCGTTCCAGGCGGAATTCCGTGCTTCTGCAACAGATGACGCGTTCCGTCTGGATGTGCGGATCCGGGATTCCGTGCGCGGCGGATCCTGCGTTCCGGACTTTTGGGAAGGGGATTGTCTGGAGTTCTATTTCGACCGCTCCCCGTTGGCGGATATTGAGCGCCGCGAGTATCGCAAGGATACGTTCCGCCTGTTCCTTTCCGCCGGAGCCGACGGCAAGCCGGCGCGTCTGGATGTCCTGGGGGATGTGAATCCTTCGAACATCCGCTGGAGCGCGTCGGATACTCCATCCGGCTGGACTGCGCACCTTGAACTCCCGTGGAGTGAGCTCCGTCTTCCGGTTAACTCTCCGGTTTCGTTTGATGTTTCTGCGGATGACAACAACGGAACGGCACGCCGTCTTCAGAAAACCTGGAGCGGCACGGTCTACAATCATCGGTACCGCCATAACTTCGGTTTCTGGATTCCGGAAAAGTAAAATGAAAAAAAAATTCCCCGGCGGCTTTGAGAAGAATGCCGCACGGGGAATTTTTTTTAGAATCTGTTCTTTCAGCGGATTTGAAATCCAAGTTTCCGCAGGATTTCAAATTGTTCTTCCTTCAGCGGACTTGTCCGGTCGATGGTGAAGGCCGGGAATTCGCGGCGGAGCGGATAGTTGCCGCGCTGCTTCTCGAATGTCTCCGGAGACCGCCTGAGACGCGCATCGTCCTGCCGGACGTCGTAGGCTGAGGCAACCGCTTCCGCAAGAGAATGAACCCGTAGATGCGTCGTCGCCGGAACCGGGATTTCCGGATACCAGCCGTGAGCGTCCTCGAGCCCGAAGAACTCCGCAACCGTGCGGACGCACGCCGCCGTTCCGTTGGCCTTGCCGTCGGCGGAATAGCCTGCGATGTGCGGGGTGGCGAACTCAAGAAGGTTCATCAGTTCCAAATCAATTCCGGGTTCATGTTCCCAGACGTCGAGTGCGGCGCCGCGGATGCCGCCGGAGCGGAGGGCGGACTTCAGGGCTTCGTTGTCCGTCACTTCCCCGCGTGAACTGTTGATGAGGAACGGCGTGCGTTTCAAGCCTGCGAAAAACGGCGCATCGGCGAGATGAAACGTCCGGTCCGAACCGTCGCGCAGGAGCGGGACGTGGAAGGTGATGAAGTCGGCCTCCTCCTGAATCTGTTCGAGTGAAACGAAGTCGGAGGTCCCTTCTTTCCGTTCACGCGGAGGATCGTTGAGCAGAACGCGCATGCCGAGAGTTTCCGCGACTTTGGCGACGCGTGAGCCTACGTTGCCGGCACCGACGACACCGATGGTTTTTCCCGCGAGCGGATCGCGTTTCGTCTCTTCATGGATCAGCAGGAGCGAGGCGATGTACTGGGCGACGGAGTCCGCATTGCAGCCCGGGGCGTTCCGCCAGAGAATGTCGTGCGCGGCGCAGTACGCCGTGTCGATATGGTCGTATCCGATCGTTGCGGTTGCGATGAGGCGGACCGCCGTGCCGTCGAGCAGGTCGGCATTGCATTTCGTGCGGGTGCGGGTGATGAGGGCGTCCGCGCCGCGCAGGTCGTCCCGTGTGATTGCTGCGCCGGGCAGACGGATGAGTTCGGCGAGCCGGGCAAGCGGGGATTCGGCAAGAAACGGAATCTTGTCATCCGCTGCAATTCGTATTTTTTTCATGATATTCTGATCCATCCGGTTTGATTTTCTTTTTTTCATCGTGTATTGTACTGCATGAAAACGAAAATTGCCACTCTGTTTTTGCTTTTTTTCGCGATTTTGTCCTTGCGCGGCGAGGACAGGACCGCAGTGTGCCGCTATGCGCGTGAGGCGGACGGCATTTACAGCCGTACCATGGCGCGGATCGCCGAGGGCTGGATCGGGGCGCGTGAAAATTTCGATTTCGCCATGCAGACCGTGAAAGACAAAGCGGTCAATGCGGAGCGCGAAGCGCGCGGCCGCGCCCGGCTGACCTATGAAAATGTCCGCGATGAAACCGTGCGCAAGACACGCGAGCTCTCCGACGACATTCAGAAGGAGACGGTGCGCCGCACCCGGGAAATTTCGGAAAGCGCCCGTGAAAGCATCTCGAACGCCGGACGCCAGGTTTCCCGGCAGTACCATGAAACCAGCGGAAAAATCCGCGAAAAGGTTCGGGAATGACGAAGACTCTTATTTCCGGTGCGCGTATTATCGACGGCTCCGGTTCTCCGGCGTTTCTGGGCTCGGTTCTGATTGAGGACGACCGGATCCGCGCGGTCTCCCGGACGCCGCTTGCGGTTGCCGATGCCCGGAATGTCGACGCTTCCGGTCTGGCGCTCGCTCCGGGATTCATCGATGTGCACGCGCATTCCGATCTTTCGATTCTAGCGGAGCCTGAAGCGGTCGGGAAAATTTCGCAGGGAATTACGAGTGAACTTTCCGGCAATTGCGGGCTTTCCGCGTTTCCGATCCGCACGGTGGAGGTTCGTGAGCATCTGGAAAAACTCTACCGGACCTACGGCGTTGCGCTGACATGGCGCGATTTTTCGTCTTATGCGGATGCCGTGACAGCAGCCCGTCCCGCAATCAACGTCGGCTTCCTCTGCGGACACAACACGCTCCGCGCCAATGTCTTCGGCTATGAAAACACGTCCGGAACTTCCTCCGGATGGGCGCGCGAACGCGATCTGCTCGCAGAGATGCTGGAGCAGGGGGCGCTGGGGTTTTCGACGGGACTTCTCTATACTCCCGGCAAGTTCGCACCGCCCGAGGAGCTGCGGATCGTCGCCTCCGCACTGCGCGGGTTCGATGCGCCGTATGCAACGCATTTGCGGAGCGAAGGCGATGCGCTGATTGAATCTCTGGAGGAGGCGCTTGCAATCGCCCGCGCAGGTTCCGGACGCCTCCAGGTCAGTCATCTCAAAACGGCAAAACCGCGGAACTGGCACAAGCTGGACGCCGCGTTGGCGCTGATTGAATCGGCGCGGCGCGAAGGTCTCCGGGTTTCCGCCGACCGCTATCCCTACACATTTGCGCAGACGAGCCTGAGCGTTGTTCTTCCGCCGCCTTACGACGGCATGACGGATGCGAAGATTCAGGAAACTCTCTCCGGTTCGCCGGAGGAAACGGAGCGTCTGGCGGAGGAACTTTCCCGCATGAATCTTCGCTGGGAGACGGTTCTTCTCTGTTCGACGCGTGTTTCCGGAATGATGCGGTTCGCCGGCGGTTCATTCGCCGAGCTTTCGGAAAAACTGCGTATGCCGCCGGAACGGATCTGCATGGATCTGCTCTGCCGGGATTCCGTCGGAACAATGGCGGCGTTCGGCGGGCTCTCTCCGGAAAATCTCACCCGGATTCTCTCCCGGGAATGGGTCTGCTGCGGGACGGATGAGACGGCTCGTCCGGTGTCCGGCCGGATCGGACGCTGTCATCCGCGCGGGTTCGGTTCGTTTCCGCGTTTCCTGCGTCTCTGCCGCGCCGCAGGAATTTCGCTGGAGACGGCGGTTGCGCGGATGACCTCGCTTCCCGCTTCGGTTTTCGGTTTGAACGGACGCGGCCGGATTGAACCTGGATATTTTGCCGATCTGGCGCTCTTCTCCGAAGCGGAATTCTGTGATTGCGCGGATTTCGCCTCGCCGCACGCGCTTTCCGCCGGACTCAACGCCGTTTATGTGAACGGCGAACTTGCGTTTTCCGGCGGAAACGTTCTGAACCGCGCGGGCCGGGTGCTCAGAAGGACGACGCAATCAGTCCGATGACGATCAGGATGATTCCGAACAGTTTGACTTGTCCGCACGGCTCTTTCAGGATGAACACGCCCGCGAGCACGCCGAGCGGCAGACTCATCTGGCGGAATGCCTGAATGTAGCTGACGTTCGTCACGAGCGGCATGGCGAGCAGGATCAGCGCATATGCGGAGGAGCTGAACACTCCGGTGATGTGCGGCCACGGCGTCTTGAGGAACAGCCGTTTGAATTCCGCTCGCTCCTGCTTCTGCGTCAGCACAAAAAGACCGAGCACGGCCGCCAGGCCGCTTTCCACAAGGAACAGATAGAACAGCGAAGTGACGAGACGGGAGTCATGATTGTCCGGGAGTTCCTTCAGAATTTTTGCCGCCTCGCTGTCGAAGATCGTGTAGACGGTGACGCCGGCCGCGATCAGCAGAACGAAGAAGAGCAGCGGCGTGCAGTAGGTTTTCCAGTGGAATTCACGGAAACTTTTGAGCGGCAGGAACAGACAGCCGATGGAGATCAGCGCCATTCCGCCCAGCGCGAACGCGTCCGGCGTCTTGCCGAGCCCGAACGAAATCGTCACCGCCGCGGTCAGCAGAACGGGGAGGGAGCGTCCGAGGGGATAGACGAGGGAGATATCCCCCCTCCGGTATCCGTACGCAAGCCCGATGCAATAGAGCATTTCCCCGAACCAGCTGAAAGCGAGAATCCGCCAGAATCTCCCCGGCAGGGCGGAACATGGGATTCCGGAATGCAGGAAGAATCCGAACCAGATCAGCGCCGCCGTGGCGCTTGACAGCATGTAGAACGCCGCCGACGGCGTGCTCTTTTTGCTGATGAAGTTCCAGCCCGCATGAAGAAACACGGAAACGAAGATCAGCAGAAACGCGGTCAGAGTCATTTCCCACCGTCTCCGAAGGATTTGCGGCGGTATTCCTCCACTCGGTTTCCGAGGGCGTCGAGCGCGGTTTTCGCTTCAGGATTCCCCGCGAGAATCTCCTGCATGAGCGCGCCTTCCACCGAGCAGAGACGGGTCTGGGCGGGGAAATAATTTTCGACGAGAAACGCGATGTAGCGCACCAGACGGTAGTCGGCGACGACGTTCGGGACTTTGTCGTACATCACTTCAACGGCCGCGCACTTTCCGTTCCGCATGGCGTCGATCAGGTCGGGAAGTTCGCTTGACTTCGCGAGTACGACGGTGTAGTAGCGGAACGCCAGCTGGTCGCAGTCGGTTCCGTGGGAATCGCTGACTCCGGCGACGGGGAAGCCGTTGCCCTGCGCAACCTCCTGATAGTAGCGCGCAATCTGGCAGTTGTTGGAGCGCCACTGATCGTCGTAGAAGCCGCCGATGACTTCAAAAATATCAAATTTTCTGCGTTTGAATACCGCGTCGGAGAGAAATGTGCTGATTTCATATTTATGAGTCTGCCAGTACGGATGGCAGAACATGGCGAGTCCGCCGCCTTCGCGGATGCGGTCGAACACCCATTCGCTGGAGGCGACGGGGAAACCGTTTTCGTTTTCCGGAATGAATCCGGCGGGGAAGGAACGGAGGATTTCCTCAACCTCGTTCCGGTAGCGTTCCGGATCGCTCTTTGCAAGGTCGTTGACGCTGAACGAACCGCCGAAGTTGATGATATGGATATTGTTGTCCGGCGCGTGCACCTCTTCGCCGGGGAAGAGCCGGAAGCCGTTTTTCAGATTTTTCCAGTATTCGATGGCGCGGAGAGAGGGGGCGTAACGGAGGTGGTCGGTCACGGCAATGAAATCAAACCCCTCTTCGCGGTAACGGGCGGCAACGTATTCGGGAGCCTCGCGCCCGTCGGAACAGACGGAGTGCAGATGAATGTCCCCGCGGTAAGGGCGCAGAGCCATGAGATCCGGTTTGAGGGAATAAACATTGAGATGAACATTGACTTCATCACGCGGGAGCCATTCGGAAGATTTTTCCCGTGCGGGGAGTTTGCGGATATGGAGAGTGAGGTTGTGCTCCTGTTCACCTGCGAAATAGATGTTCAGGACGAGGGCGCCATTGCGGACTTCCGCCGACCGGACCGCGTTTTTTTCGCCTTCGGGCGAGTGATTTCCGGCTTCGTTGAGCCCGTCGACCGGATGATAAATGATTTCAATGTTTTCAACGGGCGGCAGCTGCGCGTGAGCGGCGCGCGGTGTGATGCGGATTTCCGAAACCTGATCGGCGGGGACGATGCGTGGAAAAACGTCGAAATAGTCGGAAAAAATCTTCATTTCATTCTCCTTTTTTTGAAATGTCGCTTTTCTTTTACATGATGTGTGCTAATGTATCAGAGATTTTGGGTATTGCAACAGGAAAAACGAAAATAAATGATGTCGCTTTTTTACGACATGGAGGGATTGTGAACATTGTCGACCAGCTTGCGCGGCTGGGGCTGAACGGACGCCAGGCGCGGGTCTATCTCGCGATGCTCCAGCTCGGTCCGGCTTCGGCGATTGAGATTGCAAAGCATACGAAATTCAAACACCCGACCGTTTATGACGTCCTGGACGTTCTGGAGGAGCGCGGGCTGATTACGGAGTCGCTGGTGGATGGGCGGAAGGTGTTTGCTCCGGAGGATCCCTCTGCGTTTCTGCGGATTGAGGAGGAGCGGAAGAGCGCGCTGGAATCGGTTCTCCCGGATTTGCGGAATCTCTATCTTGGCGGAACGCACCGGACGCGGATTCATTTTTACGAAGGCCGCGCGGGCGTGCTGGCGGTCCGTTCCGAGTTGCTGAATGTGAAATCGAAGGAATATTTTTATTTCGGCGCGGTTCAGGAGATGATGCGGCTGTCGTCGCCGGAAGAGGAGCTTGCGTATACACAGGAGCGCATCCGGCGCGGAATCCGTTCGTGGTCGATCCGCAACCGGGAACGCGAAGTCGCGCTGGAGTGCATGCAGCCGGGCGAAGCGAATCTGCGCTGTGTCCGTTATTTCCCGCGTCCGATGAGCGATTCCGTTTCGGGCTTTTATATTTATGACGACAAGATCATGGTGAGTTCGGCGCTGAAGGAGAATTACACGGTGATCATTGAGAGCCGGGAGCTTTTTACGCTGATGAAAGCGCTCTGGCAGTGCATCTGGGAGATCTCGGAGGAGCCGTAAGGCGGAAAATTTTCATTTTTTTTTGTTTCAGAGAGTTTTTTTTTGAAATGTGTGCTATATTATGCCTGAATATGTAGATTTGCATCTAACATGGAGTAAAAATGGAAACATTCAGAACGCAGACATGCGGCGGACTCAGAAAGTCCGATGTCGGACAGAAAGCGAAACTTGCAGGCTGGATTCACAGCGTGCGCGACCACGGCGGCGTGATCTTCATCGATTTGCGCGACCACTACGGAAAGACCCAGATCGTGGTCAATCCGAAGATGGATTTCTATCAGGAACTGGAAAAATGGCGCGTGGAAACGGTTGTCTCCTTCACCGGAACGGTCGTTGCCAGAACCCCGGAAACGGTCAATCCGAAACTCTCGACAGGTGAGATTGAACTTGTTGCAGAGGAAATGGAAGTCCTCGGCGAAACCGATCAGATTCCGTTCCAGGTCGCGAAGGACGAGCAGGCGCCCGAGGCGCTCCGCCTTGAATACCGCTTCCTCGATCTGCGCCGCGATGAACTGCACAACAACATCGTGCTCCGCTCCAAAGTCATTCAGACCATCCGCGAGAAAATGTGGGAAATGGGCTTCAACGAATACCAGACCCCGATTCTCACCAGCAGCTCCCCCGAAGGCGCGCGCGACTACCTCGTTCCGAGCCGCGTTCATCCGGGGCAGTTCTACGCTCTCCCGCAGAGCCCCCAGCAGTTCAAGCAGCTGCTCATGGTCGCCGGATTCGACAAGTACTTCCAGGTCGCGCCCTGTTTCCGCGATGAGGACGCCCGCGCCGACCGTTCCCCCGGTGAATTCTACCAGCTCGACATTGAGATGAGCTTTGCGACGCAGGAAGACGTCTTCAAGGTCTGCGAAGATCTGCTGATGGCCGTCTTCAACAAATACTCGACGAAGAAGGTTGCTCAGGCTCCGTTCCCGCGCATTCCGTTCCGCGAGGCGATGGAGAAATACGGCTCCGACAAGCCGGACCTCCGCAACCCGCTGTTCATGATCGACCTCTCCGAATTCTTCCGCAACGCCGGATTCAAGGCGTTCGCTTCGACCGTCGCCAGCGGCGGCGTGGTCAAAGGCATGCGCGTCCCCGGCGTCGTCGGCGTCCAGCCCCGCACCTTCTACGATAAAATGGAGGCTTTCGCGAAGGAGAACGGCGCAAAAGGTCTCGGCTACATCATGTGGACCAAAGAAGGCGAGATTAAAGGACCTATCGCGAAGTTCCTCAAGCCCGAAGAGCTGGTTGAACTCGCGAAGATTGCGGAAATCGAAAACGGCGACGCTCTGTTCTTCATGTGCGATTCCCGCGCGAAAGCCAACGAACTCGGCGGAAAGGTCCGCGCAAAATTCGCGGAACGCCTGAACCTCATTGATCCGGACGTGTTCAATTTCTGCTGGATTGTCGATTTCCCGTTCTTCGAGAAGGACGAAGAGACCGGCGCGATCATCTTCTCGCACAACCCGTTCTCCATGCCGCAGGGCGGAATGGATGCGTTGCTCAACAAGCAGCCGCTTGACATCCTCGCGTATCAGTACGACATTGTCTGCAACGGCATCGAGCTCTCCTCCGGTGCGGTTCGAAACCACATGCCGGAACTGATGTACAAGGCGTTCGAAATGACCGGCTACAGCCGCGAAGTCGTGGACAGCAAGTTCGGCGGAATGATCAAGGCGTTCAAGCTCGGCGCACCCCCTCACGCGGGCGTGGCTCCCGGAATCGACCGCATGGTCATGCTGCTGACCGACTCCCCGAACATCCGCGAAGTCATTGCGTTCCCGTTCAACCAGCAGGCGCAGGACCTGATGATGAACGCTCCTTCCGAAGTCGATATGAAACAGCTTCGCGAACTGCGCATCGTCCCCCTGCCGCATGAACTCAAATACGAAGAAACGTACAAGAAGCTCATGGCCGACGCTGCCCGCATCCGCGCTGCTGAAGAGGCTGCGCAGCTTGCGGCGAAACCGGAATAAACGAAAGGTTTCCAATGCCCCGGAGATACAGCAGAAGGCATTCTCAGAAATCGCATACGCTGATCCTGATCCTGGTATCGGCGGCGGCGCTTTTCGCCGCTTTCGGGGCTTGGAAAATCACTTCGCTTATTCGCGAATACCAGGTTTCGAGGGATGCCTATGACGACATCATCCTCGAAACCTCGGAACGCTACGCCGTTGACCCGGCTCTGGTCAAGGCTGTGATCTGGCGCGAAAGCCGGTTCCGGCCTTACGCCCGCGGAAAAGCGGGCGAGATCGGGCTGATGCAGATCATGCCCGATCAGGCCGTCGTCGACTGGGCGAAGCGCTTCCGTGTTCCCGTTCCGAGCCGGGGCGCGCTCTTTGCTCCGCGTCTCAATATTGAAATCGGCACCTGGTATCTGGGCAACGCCATCCGCCGCTGGGCGGATTACAAGGACGGTCTGGCGCTCGCGCTTTGCGAATACAATGCGGGAATCAAGCGCGCGAACGCATGGAAACCGGTCGACAAAAACGGCGACGTCCGCGAACGCATTACAATCTCATCCACTCTATCTTATGTCAATACGATATTAAGTCAATATGAAGACTACAAAGTCGCCTGGCAGAAAAAACATTCACCGAAAAGGGATGTAAAATGAAATTTTTTCCTCTTCTTGCCTTTGCCGTTCTTTCCGCGTTTCCGCTTTTTGCGGCGGACGGACTCCGGATCACGTTCTCTCCGGAAACGTATTCCAAAAAAACGAAGCTGCCGGAGAAATGGCATCTTCAGGGAAAGCTGTTCACCGCCAAACCGGACTATGAAATCGTTTTCGACAAGGCCCTGAACACGAATGTCCTGCGCGTCACCACCGATAAAGCTTCCGGCGCAATCCTTTACGACATCACCGGCGTGCTGCAGAAGTATCCGGTCATGCGCTGGAAATGGCGCGTCGATGCGCTCCCGAAGGGGGCGGACGGGCGCAATCCGGACGTGGACGACCAGGCGATTTCCCTTTACGTCGGTGTGGGACGCATCTCCACAAACAGCGTTTCGTACCGTTGGGACACCGAGACCCCGAAGCAGTCGCGAGGCAATGTCGCGTACGGCGCGGGCATGGTGAAAGTCGACTGGCTGACCCTCCGCAACAAGGAGGATCTGGTCGGCGTCTGGCATACGGATCAGGTGAATGCTGCGGAAGATCTGAAGCGTATCTGCGGAGGAAAACTGCCGGATCATGATGTTGCGCTGAGCATCTGCACGAACAGCCAGTACACAAAATCGCGCGTTCAGGCGGATGTCGCATGGATCGAATTCCTTCCGCTGGAGGCTCTGAAGGAAAAAACGGAATAAAATTCCGATGAATCTTTACATTCACGTGCCGTTTTGTCACGGCAAGTGCGCCTATTGCGCATTCTATTCGGAACCTTCGTTTTCGCTTTCTCTCTGGAACGCGTGGCTGAACCGGATGGAACGGGAGCTGGCGAAGATTTCCGAGCCCGTCACAACGCTCTATCTCGGCGGCGGAACGCCGACGCTTGCGCCGGTGGAGGAGCTGGAAAAACTCGGAAACATTCTCCGTAAAAATCTGACTTTCATTCCCGGATGCGAACGCTCGATTGAGTGCAATCCCGAGACGCTTACGCCGGAAAAGGCGTCGTTTCTTGCGGAATATTTCAACCGCGTCAGCATGGGGGCGCAGAGCTTTTCCGCCGCTTCGCTCCGGGCGATCGGGCGGACGGCGCGCGATCCGGATGTGATCCGCTCCGCTTATTCCGAGCTCCGCCGTGCGGGAAACCGCAATATCGGACTTGACATCATGTATGCGCTCCCCGGACAGCGCATCGATGATTTCGCGTGCGATCTGCAGACCGTTTCCGAGCTTGCGCCGGAACACCTTTCCGCCTATTCGCTGACGCTGGAGGAGGGGACCGCGCTGGCTTCCGAAAAAGGCTTGCGCGTGCCTTCCGATGAAGAGTCCGCGGAGGAGTGGGAGCTGCTCGGATCGTTTGATCCCGTCCGCTATCCGCGCTACGAGATTTCCAATTATGCCGCCTCTCCGCACGAATGCCGCCACAACCAGTCGGTCTGGCACGGCGAGCCGTATCTGGGGCTTGGTCCCGCCGCGAGTTCGTTCGACGGCACGCGCCGCTGGACGGAGGCGCCGGATCTCCGCCGCTGGCTTGCGGGGGAACCGCCGGAGTTCGACGATATCCCGCACGAGAGCCGTCTGCGCGAAATTTTTGTCATGGGACTTCGCACGGTGCGCGGCTGGGAAAAATCCGGGTTCGCAAAGGTCGCGGGGCGTTCGATTGAGTTCATGCGTCCGCAGTTTTTCCCCCTCTTCGACGCCGGGCTGCTGGAGGAGACGCCGGAGGCGATCCGCGCCACAACGCGCGGTCTGCTCTTCTGGGACGACATCGGAACGGAGCTTCTCTGATTCAGTTCTGTTTCCGCGGCTTGCGAATGCTGCGTCCGTTGACCCACAGGTAGGGAACAAGAATCTGCTGCGGGACCTCTTTTTTCTGCGCGATGCGTTCAAGCAGATCGATGGCGTTGCGGGCGAGCTCCATGCCGTCCTGAATGGTGTAGACATGAGCCGGGCGGTAGTTCGGCGGCATTCCGAGCGCTTCCCACACGATGAGGGAGAGATCCTGCGGGATGCGGATTTTGAGCTTGGAAAACAGTTCCTGGGTGTTGATCCGGATCGGAACCAGGTAGATCAGCGCGGTGATTCCCTTTTTCATAAGCCGCACCAGCGCGTTTTCCACAGCTGCATTGGTGACCTTGACGACTTCGCAACAGGGGTTCAGAAAGTTCATGCGGCAGGCGTCCCGGTAGGCTTGAGTGCGCTGACGGTTGTTGTAATGGTCGGAGTCCTGTGCGAGAAGATATCCGATTCTGCTGTGTCCGGCTTCGCGGAATCTGCGGACTGCTTCCATGACTGCGCCGACGTCGTCTGAGGCAACGGAATAGACTCCGTTCAGCGGGTCGGGCGCGTGGTTGATGGTGACAATGGGGAAACCGGACGGCGGATTGCTCATTGGAACGAACGAAATCCCGCCCATGTAAAGGCGTTCGCTCCAGGTGTCCGGAGCATCCGGCAGAATCAGTTCCAGCCGGAATTTGCGCTCCGCCGCAACCGCTTGAATCGCGCAGAGAATGGATGATTCGTATGAGTAAAAACCAGTAATGAGCAGCGCAATGACTTTGGTCAGCGGAGTGTGCGGCAGGTATTCCAGCCGCCGGGCGACGGCGAGCACGCGCTGTGTCACGTCCCGCGAGATGCGCGGACTGTTGTTCAGCACTCGGGATACGGTGGCGGGTGAAACGCCCGCTTCCGCCGCGATTTCTTTGATTCCGGTCTTCTTCATGATAGTGGTAATTTAGCGCCTGAAACGCCAATGTCAATTTTTTTGCATAAAGTTTGCGCAACTTTCCTCCGAAAAAAGTTGCATTTCGTTTTTCCGGCTTTTATATTATTCCTGAAAACGGAGGTTTTGCAATGTTTCCTTATCAGAAGAAAGAATTGAGTCCGGAAGAACGCACACGCGATCTTCTTTCGCGAATGACCGTAGAAGAGAAAATCGGACAGCTTGTCAAGCTTGACGGCTTCCGCTCCTATGAGCGTTCCGGTTCGGAATACCGTCTGATGCCGGAATTTACCGAAACCGTGGAGAAGTGGCTGATCGGTTCCATGTACGGTCTTGTCCGTGCCGACTGGTGGACGGAGCGGGACTGGAACAGCGGCGTTCCGCCGGAGAAGATGAACGAAGTCGTCAATCTTTTCCAGAAATACATCCTTGACCATTCGCGTCTTGGCATTCCGCTTTACATCGCGGAGGAGGCGCCGCACGGACTGATGGCGCTCGGCACGAGTGTTTTTCCGACCGGACTCGGACTCGGCGCATCGTTCGACCGCGCTATGATGAACCGCGTCGGGCATGTCATCGGTTCCGAGGCGCATGCGGCCGGCGTGCACTCGGTCTATGCTCCGATTCTGGATATCGTGCGTGAGCCGCGCTGGTCACGCACGGAGGAAAATTATTCCGAAGATCCCTATCTGACCTCCGTTTTCGGCGAGGAGATGGTGAAGGGCATTTCCTCCGAGGGAACCGTTGCGACGCTGAAACATTTCGTCGCGCACGGCAGTCCGGAGGGCGGGCACAATCACGGTCCGGCGCATGTGGGACCGATCGAATTCCGCAACTGCCAGCTGCGCCCGTTCCGCAATGCGGTCCGCGCGGGCGCTCTTTCGATCATGAGCGCCTACAGCGACGTCGACGGAGAGCCCAGCAGCGGCAGCCGTCATCTGCTGACCGATGTCCTGCGCGGCGAGCTCGGCTTCAAGGGCTTTGTCGTTGCCGACCGCGGCGCAATCAAACTTCTCAAAGCGTTCCGTCTTGCCGATGACGCAGCCGAGGCGTCCGCCCGCGCTCTGAAAGCCGGATGCGATGTGGATGAAGGGTTCCTGGAATTCCACACCGCCGGACTGACCGAAGCGCTCCGCCGCGGTTTGATCGACGAAGGCGACCTGGATGTCTGCGCCGGACGCATTCTCTATACGAAGTTCGTGACCGGGCTCTTCGAGCATCCGTTCGCGCAAAGCCGTCCGGTTGAAATTCTGCGTTCGGCGGAGCATGAAGCGGTTGCGCTGGAGGCTTCGCGCAAAGCCATGACTCTGTTGAAGAACAACGGAATTCTGCCTCTGAAAAACATCCGTTCGCTTGCGGTGATCGGTCCGAATGCGGACAATATGATGAATCAGCTCGGCGATTATTCCGCTCCGCAGAAACGGGAGACGGTAGTAACGGTTCTGGACGGCATTCGCGCCGAAGCGGAAAAAGCAGGTGTCGCGGTTTCGTATGCGCGCGGCTGCGGCATCCGCAGTATGGACAAAAGCGGATTTGATGAAGCTCTGTCTCTTGCTTCGAAGGCCGACGCGACCGTTCTGGTCCTCGGCGGATGCAGCACGAAGTACGGAACGGAAATGGTCCGAACGGAAACCGGCGCCGCCGTTCCGGAAATTCTTTCTCCGGAAAAGAGCGAAAAAGAGAGCGGCGAGGGGACCGACCGCGCCACATTCTCGCTGTCCGGCGTTCAGCTGGAGCTGTTCCGTGCGTTGAAGGCCGCGGGAAAGCCGGTGATTGTCGTTCTTGTGCAGGGACGTCCGCTTGAAGTCGGCGAGCTCCGTGCGGATGCGGATGGTCTTCTGCTCGCGTGGTATCCCGGCATGTTCGGCGGCCGCGCGGTCGCCGAAGTGCTGTTCGGCAAATACAACCCCGCCGGCCGTCTCTCCGTTTCGATTCCGCGTTGCTCCGGACAGCTCCCCGTTTATTACAATTCTCTTTCATGGCGTCTGGATTATGTGGATTGCCCCGCTTCGCCGGAGCTCCCGTTCGGTTTCGGGTTGAGCTACACGACCTTCGCTTATTCCGATTTGAAGGTTGAGGGACGCACGGCGTCGGTGACTGTCGCGAACACCGGAAGCATGGACGGGGAAGAAGTCGTGCAGTTCTATCTGACCGACCTTGCAAGTCAGGTGCGCCGTCCGCTTCTGGAACTCTGCGGGTTTGAGCGCGTGTTCATCCCCGCAGGAGAGAAACGCACGGTTTCGCTTGAACTGACCGACGAGGTCCTCGGATACTATAACGGGAAACTTGAGTTTGTCGTTGAGCCCGGACGCTTTGAGCTGCGGGCCGGCGGAAATTCCGTGGATCTGATTCAGACGGAATTCCGGATTTGACGAAATTCGGAAAGCTTTTTTGAGGGCGGAAGAGATTCCGCCCTTTTTTACGCCATGATCATGCCGGCGAGCAGAAGCAGTGTTTCGGCGGAATAGCCGTAGAGGTCGAACATCCGCACGGTCGGCCGTCCGGTGAAGCGCAGAATGCTGTTCTTTTGAAGGCGTGCGATTCCCTTTGCCAGAAGGAGCAGAATAACCGCCGCCGCAAAACATGCGAGGTGAAACGAAAGCAATCCGGTGAGCAGGAGCGCCGCCGCTGTCAGAATGAACGGCTGGTTCGGATTCTCTCCGGGCGCGGAAAGGAGCGGATCAAGGCCGTCCGCCGCACAGGTGACAAGTTCCATCCGCACGAGGTATGCGCAGGTGAAAACGAAGAGCAGAATCAGCGGAGATCCTGCCGTGATGAACCCGATTGCGAGCGCGCGGATCAGGTACAGAGTGGCAAGGATGAAAAACGGGGTCATCTCCTTCTTCCATTCCAGTTTTCGCGTGAATGCCTCCGCGATGCCGATGTTCTGCACCCGGAGCGTCAGATAGGCGGAAAGGGTTTTGAGACCGCGCCAGCCGGTTGCGAGCTCCAGAGCCAGAGTCAGCGCCAGTGCCATGAGAAGCGCGGCGGCCGGCCAGCCGAAAAAGAGCCGCGCAAATCCGGCTGCGAGCGCGGAAATCAAACCGACGGCCGCGCCGACGAGCGGGAAAAGTTCCGCCTGCGGTTCCGCATCTTCCGATTGCAGCTTCAGGGAGAAAAAAACGTTCCAGACCGCGGCGAACCGGTCGCGGAGTTCTCCGTTCAGATTCATCATGATGCAACCTCGATTCCAGAGTATTTCCGGTAGGCGTCGAGCATGAGCGCGCGCACCTGTTCCGCCAGCTGTTTGCGGTCGCCGGTTTCCGGATAGACGAGCGGTTCCGGATAGACGTCCACATTGATTTCACGCAGTCCGAGCAGCTGCCAGACATGCGGGAGCAGAGTCTGATCTCCGAACCATGCGGGATTCATGCCGCCGCACGGGACATGGTAGATGGTGATGAGCGGGAGCAGCGGACGCCGGTTTGCAATGACCGCTTCAAACGGCGTCGATTTGAACGGAAGAAGCCCGTGGAGTCCGTCTGTTGTCGTTCCCTCCGGATAGACGATCAGGGGGACTCCGAGTTCGAGCGTTTGTTCAAACTCTTTGAGCGTCGCGAGAGACTTGGCGGGAGACTTGCGGTCGATCCATACCGGCTGGGAAAGGCCGATGTAGGAGCCGAAAAAGAACCAGTCGCGGATCTCTTTTTTCGGTGCGAACCGGACGCCGGTCAGCGAGGCGTGCACGAGAATATCCACATAACTTTGATGATTGGAGACGAGGAGAATGCCCTTTTCCGTCGGCATTGTTCCGTGGATGTTGACGCGGATATTGAGGATGCGGAGAACTCCGCGCGCCCATTCTCCGGCGAGTTGCGCCGCGAGGATGATCTTTTCTTCGCGCGTCTTTCCGATGAAGCGGAGCAGGGTTTTCACCTGCATCCGCGGAAACCAGAGCAGCAGACGGAGAATTCGGAAGATTTTGCGCGCAAAACTCAGCATGGCGCGCACGTCTTTTCCGCCGGAACCGCGAGTTCCACATTGAAATGTCTGGTGTAGCGTTCCGGCAACTTTGCCACGTCGAGAACAATGAAGAAATCAATGGTTCCGAACAGCGGATCGAAGAGCGGCTCTCCGCAGATTTTCGCTCCGAGCCGCAGATATCCTTTGAAGAGGGGGGGAATGAGCGAACGGACGGAGAGCGTGTTTTCCGCCGCCTCCGTCATCTCTTCCGCGGAGGGGCGCCGCATGGTATATCCCGGCTGCGGAGTTGAGTGAATGGAATCGGAGAGATTGCCTAGTTTGAGGAGATGCTCGTAAATCATCCATCCGTGCGCGGGATTGGTCGTTTCGAGGCTGACGCATCCGAGAAGATAGCGTTGTCTGCTGCGGTGAATCAGTTCCGAGATTCCGCTCCAGAGGAGGGCCACGACGGTTCCGTTTCTGAATTCGGGGGCCACGCAGGTGCGTCCTACTTCGATTGCGAGCGGAGTGATCGGCTCGAGCCCTTCGATGTGGAATTCCTGTTCCGAATAGAATCCGAGCTTGGAGTGTGCCGCGATGGCGCCGAAATGGATGCGGTAGGTTCCGACAATTTTCCCGTCGTCCTTCCGGACGACGATAAGGTGGAGACAGCTGTCGTCGAATTCGTCTTTGTCGATTCCGTCATGAAGATCTTTGAGTCCTTTGCCCTGTTCGAGGTTGAAGACGCGGTAGCGCAGACGGAAAACAGCTTCAAGTTCTTCGTCTGAGAGAGCAAACTTGATGAGGTATTGATCTTTTTCCGCGATAACGGGCGGATTTGCAACGAGTTCTCTGAATTCTTCCAACCTGTTCATTGTGGTGACTCTCCCCTGTCTTTTGCCTGAATTCTCTGTATGCCGTTACTATAAACGCTTTTCGGAAAAACTCAAATTGATTTTGTGCGTTTTCCATTAAAGTTTTTTATGTTTTGCTCAATTCTTTCATTTTTTCCTGATTTGCGGTTGATTTTTCCTTTTGAACGGCTATCTTGCCTTATCAGCAAATGAAAGGAACTGACGCCATGAACGAATGGATTACGGACTTGCTCGCGCTTCAGGATCTTGATATGAAGATCCGCAATCTCAAACTCAGAATCGATACAATTCCGGCAGAAAAGAAACGTCTGAATTCACTCGTCAAAGATGCCATGGACGATGTTGAGGTCGCCAAGGACGGCTTGCGCAGAATCGAGCGCAGCATCAAGGATCAGGAAGGCGAAGCGGAGAAACTCAACGAGGCTTCACGAAAACTTCTCACGCAGTCGGCGATGGTCAAGAAAAACAATGAATATCAGGCCATGATGGCGGATATTGAGACGAAGAAAAAGGCAATCTCCGATATTGAAACAAAGATTCTCGAACTGCTGGATCAGGTCGAAGAACAGCAGAAAAACGTCGCGGCGGCGGAGAAGGAGCTTGCGGTGACACAGAAAACGGTCAAAGCGGAAATGGCGGATCTCGTCGAGCTCAAACAGGAGCTTGAAGAGGATATCGCGGAAAAACTCAAGCTCCGCAAAGCCTATGAAGGCAAAGTCGATACGCAGACCCTCAACGTGTATCACCGTCTGCTTGAGGGCGGAAAGGGCGAGCCGGTCGCAATGATCAATCAGGGCGTCTGCGCTTACTGCCGTCTCCGCGTTCCGCCGCAGACGGTCAACAATGCAAAAAAAGGAATCCTGACGCTCTGCGACAACTGTTCGCACATTCTTTATCTGCACAGCTGATGATTCGCGGGAAAAATCATGCGCGAAATTGACTGTTTTATGAAGAATCTCCACAGTTCGACTTGCAACTTGTAAAGCAGTCGGTATTGTATCCGATGAATAAAAACGTCCTCAGATGCAAACCGAATTAAAAAAGGAGTACGGTTATGGCAGTGAAAACTCAGAAGAAGGCAGTCAAGACTGCGCGGACGGTCGGACCGGTGATCAAGGTCGCCGAGCACCCGAAAGTCGGGATTCGTCCCACAATTGACGGCAGAAGAAAAGGGATTCGCGAGTCACTCGAAGAGCAGACCATGCAGATGGCGCGTTCGGCGGCTGAACTCATCACCTCCACGCTTCGTCATCCGGACGGCGCTCCGGTCGAATGTGTCATTGCGGACACCACGATCGGCGGCGTTGCGGAAGCCGCCGCATGTGCGGATAAGTTCCGCCGCGAAAATGTCGGCGTTTCCCTGACCGTGACGCCCTGCTGGTGCTACGGTTCCGAAACCATGGACATGGACCCGCAGACCCCGAAAGCGATCTGGGGCTTCAACGGAACCGAACGTCCGGGCGCGGTTTATCTCGCCGCAGTCCTCGCCGCTCATTCGCAGAAAGGCATTCCCGCATTCGGCATCTACGGACGCGACGTGCAGGAGAAGGACGTCAAGGAGATTCCGGAAGACGTCAAGGAGAAAATCCTCCGTTTCGTGCGCGCCGGGCTTGCTGTTGCCAACATGCGCGGCAAAAGCTATCTCTCCATGGGCAGTGTCGCCATGGGGATCGCGGGCTCCATTGTGAACCCCGATTTCTTCGAAAAATATCTCGGAATGCGCTGCGAATCGGTTGACCAGTGCGAAATCATCCGCCGCGTTCAGGAGAATATCTATGATCCGGAAGAGTACAAGCGCGCGATTGACTGGATCAAGAAAAACTGCAAGGAAAACAAGGACATCTACAACGGCAAAGCCGGAAAATCCCGCAAAGAACAGAACGAAATCTGGGAATTCCTCGCCAAGATGACCATTATCGGCCGAGACCTCATGGTCGGCAACGAGAAGCTTGCGGAAATGGGCTTCGTGGAAGAGTCCTGCGGACACAACGCCATCGCCGGCGGTTTCCAGGGACAGCGCCAGTGGACGGACTTCATGCCCAACGGCGATTTCATGGAAACGATCCTCAACTCCTCCTTCGACTGGAACGGCATCCGCAAACCGTTCGTTCTCGCAACGGAAAACGACGCCTGCAACGGCGTTGCGATGCTCTTTGCGCACCTGCTGACCTGCACAGCCTCCGGCTTCTCCGACGTCCGCACCTACTGGAGCCCGGAAGCGATCAAAAAGGCGACCGGCAAGAAGGTCAATGTCCCCGGTCTGATTCACCTCATCAATTCCGGTGCGACCACGATGGACGCCACGGGCAAACAGCGCAAAGACGGCAAGCCCGCAATGAAGCCCTTCTGGGAAATCACCGAAAAGGAGGCGAAAGCCTGTGTGGATTCCGTGGAATGGACGCCTGCGAACCTCGGTTACTTCCGCGGCGGCGGATTCTCCAGCCGTTTCCTCACGGAAGGCGGAATGCCGCTCACGATGATCCGCCTGAACATGGTCGCGGGACTCGGTCCGGTTCTTCAGATCGCGGAAGGTGAAACCGCTGTTCTTCCGAAAGATGTTCATGACAAACTTGACCAGCGCACCGATCCGGGCTGGCCGACCACCTGGTTCATCCCGAGACTCGACGAAACGAATCCGGCGTTCAAGGACGTCTACAGCGTCATGGCGCACTGGGGGGCAAACCACGGCGCGTTCTGCTACGGCCATGTCGGCGCGGATCTGATCACGCTCGCTTCGATGCTTCGCATCCCGGTCTGCATGCACAACGTTCCCGAGGACAAGATTTTCCGTCCGTCCGCATGGAACTCCTTCGGCACGAAGGATCTTGAAGGAGCGGACTTCCGCGCCTGCAAGAACTTCGGTCCGGTTTACAAGTGATCATGCCGTAAATTTTTACTCCGCTCCCGTTTAATGCCGGGACGGAGCAGAATAGTCCGTATCAGCAACCGGTCACGCCCCAGGGACGTGACCGGTTGCTGTTGTCTTGATTTGAAGGTTTCTGTTATTATGGTCGCCTCCGGCTCTCCTGTGAGCCGGGCATGTCGCATGAGAAGTTGTTAAACGTTGGATTGAATATGCGGCATTGGAGCTATTCCGCTTTCCGTCCGCAGATAAAGAGTCTGGGTGTTGTAGGCAAAATTCAGGTTCTCCGCGGCGAAACGCCTGAGAATTGCCGTGAAAAGTTCCGTCCGCCAGGTCTCTTCCTGTGCGAAAGATTCCGTCTTGAGCCAGAGAATGACAGTGATGTTCAAGGAGGATTCGGCGAGTTTTGAAAAGAAGATCCGCGGGGAATAGCCGGGACGGTCCGTTCCGTGAAAGTCGTCGGCGATTTCATGGAGAAGCTGAATCGCGCGCGTCATCTGCTCCGGTGTGGTCTCATAAGTCATGCCGAGTTCGAACATCAGTTTGAGATGGTTCTTCAGATTGATGTTGCGTACCGGCTGGGTTGTGAGCAGACTGTTCGGAAGCGTGTAGACGGATTCGTCGTCGGCGATGATTTTTGTGCTGCGCATTCCGACTTCGCAGACAACGCCCTCGATTCCGCCGGTCTGGATGCGGTCGCCGAGTTTGAACGGACGGTCGAACAGGATGACGATCGTTCCGAAGAAATTGGAGAGTGTGTCTTTGGCTGCGAGTGCGGCGCCGAGTCCGATCACTCCCGCACCGGCGAGCAGAGCGGTGATGTTGATTTTGAAAATGCTCTGTCCGATAAACAGAATCGTCGTGGCAAAAACGAGGATTCGCATGATGTCGCGGAGAACTTTGACCATGAGATCGTCAAGGTTGTTGTCCTCCCTCTGCGCAAAGTTCCGCAGATGAGCGTCGATTACTCCGACGATGTTCAGTGCCGCCCATGCCGCGACCATGGCGAGAACCGTAAAGAAAAAGCGGACGTCGTACAGAAAAACGGTTCTTTCGAAACTGGCGAGAACCGGGTAGAAGGAAAAGAAGAGCGCAGTCACGCCGAGTCCGAGAAAGAACGGTGCATTGAGCGCGGCGAGCGCTTCGCGGAGCAGCGGATGACGCGGCTGTTCTTTTTTTTTCCGCAGGAGGCGTCCGCTCACATAGCCTCCAAGCGCAATGACGGCGGCGGAAACAAATGCGGTCAGCAGAGATTTGAGCAGAGTGTCGCCTTGTGCGGAGAACCAGCGGTTGACGTTTTTTTCCTTCTGAAAGAAAAAATGTTCCAGCTGATCGGGCGAAAGATCCGCCGGATTGATTCCTTCCGGAACTTTTGCGTTCAGCCATTCCGTGCGCTGCCGTTCAATGTTTTTCTGTGCATTTTCTGCGAATGCGCCTGGCGCGGCGAGCGCCATCAGGAGTATGAAGATGATGATATGCATGAGAATTCCCCCCGGATTTCATGTTGCTGCAACCAATATAACACCTGCAAGGTGAATTGCAAATGCTTCTTCCTTGTATTTCCTGTTTTTTTGAATTCTTTTCTTGACTTTTTCCTTTTGCTCATGTATATTTGTTATAGTATATTTTTTAAAATGAGGTTAACCCGGGTTAATTAAGCTTTGCGGGAAGCTTTCTGGAAATTGACCCGCTGCATTTTTAGAAGTCAGAGTTTGTAACAGAAAAACAGGAGGTCGAGGATGAGTTTTCACCGATGGAGAAAATCAATGCAACTGTTGCTGCTTGCCGCATTTCCGCTGGCAGGAGCGGATTTCAAACCGGTTGCGGAGCGCATTCAAGAGCAGATCATGAACCGTTTTGCCGATTCACATGGAATTATCACGGATTACCGCGGGCTCAAAGGTGAAATCGTTCTGCCGACTCCGGAAGAGTGCGAACGGAACATTCCGAACGCCAAAGGTTACTGGACGCCGATTGAGAACGGCGGGTTCTTTACCGGACTCTATCTGCTTGGACAGTGCAGGCGGTATCGGCAGGAAAAATCGGAGAATACACGGACGCTGATCCGGAGGCTGGTCGGCGGACTCTGCAAGCTTCAGGATGTGGCAACGGTTCCAGGTTTCATTGCGCGCGGAGTCGGAACCGATGGAAAATGTCACTACAAAAGCAGCAGTTCCGACCAGTTTTTCCCGTGGGTGATTGGCGTGGACGCCTATCTCGATACCGATATTCCCTCCGATGCCGAGCGCAAAGCTCTGGCGAAACGCCTTGCCGCCTGCGGAGATGCTCTCGAAAAAAACAATTGGCGTCTGCCCGAAGAAACGAAGCTGTTCGGAACTTCCGGAAATCTTGCGGCGGCGAGTTATCATGCCGCTCCGCGGCTGCTTTATTTTCTTCATGTACTTGAGAAACACACGGGAAATCCGCACTGGGGAGAGTTGAAAAAACGGCTTTCCGGGGAGAAGCTGCCCGATGGTTCCACGCGGCTTGATGTGATTGCGAAAGGACCGGGCGCGATGATGTCGGAGTGGCATTGCTGGTGGCTGGTCAACGACCAGTACGCTGTGCGCCGTCTTTTTGAGATTGAGCGTGATCCCGTCGTCCGCAAGCGATTGGAAACGGCTCTGAAGGATACCGCAAAGGCGGCGCGCCCGCTGGTGGCGTTCTACAAAAAATTCAATCCGGAAAAATCTCTGACTTTTTCGGCGGACTGGCATAGGATGATGGCTCCCGGACCGCAGCTTCAGCGGAACTGGAAGGAGTTTGAGAAGCTCTATCTTGCCCAGCTTTCGCAGTGGCGCAAGGTCTCTCCGGCTGTCGATGCGGAGAAGCGGAGTCTGCTCCCGGCATACAGTGCGGCCTGGATCATCGTTTTGAGCGGCGACGAAGAGCAGATTGAGGCGATTCGCCCGGATTTGCGCACAATGCTTGAGCTTCCGGATTACGCAAACCTTTATTACGCAACATTTTTTTACGCGGAAAACCTGATTTATTTTCTCGACGGAAAGATTTGAACATAAAAAGGAGAACAGACCATGTTTTGCAGAAAGAAACAGAAATTCACCCTCGTTGAACTGCTCGTAACGATTGCCGTGATTGCCATCCTTGCGGGGATGCTGCTTCCGGCTTTGAACAAGGCACGGGATACCGCATATGGCGCATCGTGCCTCTCGAACCTGAAACAGCTGGGGACCGGGATGGATATGTATATCGGGGACAGCGACGATTTTTATCCCATGCTGAGATATGCAAATCCGGCTTCAACGGCGGATTATGATACGACTATTTTCTGGGGATGGACGCTCGCAACGGGGAAATACATCACGGCTTCCCTGGTGCTCTGTCCAGCCCGCAGAAATGCCGCGGAGAATTACTACTCAAAAGGTTTGCGTTCGAAGAATCCGACTTCAAGACCGAATTACTGGCATGCAACGGAGTACGGGGCTAGTGCAAGAGTCCTTCCGGATAACATTTTGAATTACAAAGTCAGGAAAAACAGTCTGAAACGCCCGTCGACAACCATTTTGATGGCGGATTCCATCAGAAAAGCGACGACTGGTGAGCTGTTCGGCTATTTCGGCATTTATGCTCCTTCCAATTTCGGCAATCTGACGAACGGGGCTTTCTGGCTCGCTCACCGGAACAATACGCAGGTGAATATTGTTTATGCGGACGGGCATGCCGGAAATGTCGTTTCCAGAGTGCCCGGTGAAGAAGGCGTGACGGAGCTCTATCAGACCACCTTGAAAGATGAACACATGTACTGGAATTTGAAATGAAACTTCTGAAAACTTTTTTATTCATCGGATCAGCCGTTTTCCTCTCCGCTTCGGAGAAGGATTTTCTGGAAAATCCACCTTATGCGTACAACGGAATCTCCATCGGGCGGACCGCTGAAACGGAGCGGACTCCGGACGGGGAGGGTGCGTTTGAAGTCAGCGTCCGTTACGGTTCCGCCGACCTCGCGTGGCCTTCGCAGCTCCGCAACAACATTCCGGCGGAAAAAATCCGCGGAGTGGAGCGCGGAGAACTCGAATTCTGGGCGAAGGGGCCTGCCGGACGCTCCATGCGGCTGGGACTGAACTCGGAAGATTTTTCCGGCGATGAGACGATCCGCTATACGGATACCGCAACCTTTCCGATGACCGGAAAATGGCAGAAAATCGTGTGGCGCTTCCGGATCGCGAAACCGGTGGTCGGACACTATGCGGATGTTCCCCGTTATGCCCTGCTGAATACGCAGGCCGGAGACAAATTTCTGCTCGGCCCGGTTTCCCTGAATGTGCTTTCGCGGAAAGATTTTCCCGTTCCGCAGCCGGAAGTTCCGGTCGGATGGCGCGCGCTTCCGGAGTCCGGACTCTATATAACGCCCGGTTCCGCGCTGGACTTCCGCCGGATCATCGACCGCCGTCCCGCCGGTTCGCTCGGCAGAGTGATTGTCAACCGTGCGGGAAAGCTGACGTTTGAGAAAGAGCCGGAAAAAGAGGTCCGCTTCTTCTCCGTGCAGGGTTTTCCCGATATGATGACCAAGCCGGAACTGAAGGAGTATGCCGCCGCAGTTGCCCGCCAGGGTTTCAATATGATCCGTCTGCATTTTCTTGATGCTTATCTTAATTTCCAGAAAAAGGAGGCTCCGTGGCTGAAAAAGGGCGTGAACAAGCCTGTGGACTTGCCGCAGGACGCTTCGGAAATCCGCTTTTCCCCGATTGCTCTTGACCGGATTTTCTATCTGATTGCATGTCTCAAAGCCGAGGGAGTTTATGTGAATCTTGATTTGCAGTGTTCGTTTTACGGATACCGCAACGGAACGGCTCCCTCCGGTTATCCGAAAGATGCGGAAAATGCAAAAATACAGATGTTCATCAGCGAAAAGTTCCGGAAAAATTACGCGGCCGGAACGAAAAAACTGCTGAACACCGTCAATCCTTATACCGGACTTGCTCTCAAGGACGAACCGGCCGTCGCAATGCTCTGCTTCTACAATGAACAGGATATTCTGCTTGACCACCGCAACTACGGGAAGGAGTTCCATCCCGCATATGTCAGATTCCTGAAAGACAAGTACGGTACGCCTGAAGCTATGAACAAGGCGTGGAAGACGAATTTCCCGTCATTCGAATCGGTTCCGAAGTTCGGTTCTCTGTCGCGCGGCGACCGTTCGGCGCAGACTGCCGCCATGACCGAATTCGCCGCGAAGATGCAGGCTGACATGGATGATTTCTATCGTCGGGTCGTCGCGGAATGCGGCTGGCGCGGACTTTCTTCCAATTGGAACATGCGTCCGTATCTGTGCAGCGTTCCGGCACGTTCCAAGCTCGATCTTGTCATGCTGAACAGCTATCATGCGCATCCGGAATTCCGTGGCGGAGAAACGGTTGTTTCGCAGAGAAGCTCGCTTGCAAGCGGGGGAAATTCCTTCTCGCATTCGACGACGGTGCGTTTCCTCGACCGTCCGTTTGTCGTCAGCGAATACGGGCACGTTTACTGGAACCGCTACCGTCATGAGGAAGGTTTGCTCTGGGGAGCGGGCGCGGCGTTTCAGGGATGGAGCGGACTGACGCCCCATGCGAACAACGTCGTGAAATACATGAAGAAACTCGAACCGTTCGCGGTTGGCGTCGATCCGATCACCCGCGCGACGGAGCAGATTGCGATGCTCGCGTTTCTGCGCGGCGATGTCAGGGAGGCTTCCGCCGCGATTGAATACGAGATGAAACCGGATTTTCTCTTCTCGTATCATCTCAATACCGGACTGAGCAGTGAGTATTATCAGCTCTGGCCGCTGCTGAAACTCGGCGTTTCGTTCGACGGAAAACGCAGAGCCGTTGATCCGGTGCTGCGTCTCGCGCCATCCCGGACGGGGGCGGTCGGCGGAGGTTTGCTCTATACGGAAAACGAAACTTCCTCCAGACGCGATATTTCCGAAGCGATCGTTGCCGACTTGCGCCGCAAAGGTGTTTTGAGCTCTGCAAACCGCACGGATGTTTCGCGCGGACGCTTCGAGAGCTGTACAGGAGAAATTTTCCTGACGAAGGAGCGCGGGGGTGAGATGACGGTCTCAACGCCGCGGCTGTGCGGAATCGTGAAGAAGACCGACGGCGTCGGGAAAGCCGGTGCGCTGACTGTTCTGAAAAACTCGGTCCCCGCTGCGGTTGCGGCGGCATCGCTGGATGAGCGCGCGCTTCCGGAAAGCCGGAGGATTCTGCTTTTCGCGCTCACCGATGCACGCAGCAGCAACATGAAATTCCTTGACAGGGAGGAGACGCGGATCAAGTATGCCGCAAAAGGTTCGCTTCCGGTTCTGATTAAAACGGGCGTCTTCAAAATCGCGCTTGACCGCTCCGGAGGAAAAATGAAGTGCTATGCGCTGGATCTCTCCGGAAAACGTGTCGGAGAAATTCCGGTGAAACAGGAGGCCGGACGGCTGGTTTTGGAGTTTGATACCGCAAAGACGCCGATTCCCGCAACCTCGTATGAACTTGTCGCCGCGGATTAACTCCGCTTCCTGACTGCGCTTGGCGGATATCCGTAGAATTTGCGGAATTCGGTGGAGAAATTGAGCGCATTCTCATAGCCGGCTGCCGCCGCGGTCTCCTTGACGGAGAGCGCATTCAGACGCAGCATCTCTTCCGCCGCCCGCATCCGCTGTTCGCGGATGTAGCGGTGCGGCGGCATTTTCAGGTATTCGCGAAACAGACGGTTCATGCCGCTCAGACTCATTCCGGCTTCTTTGGCGAGCTCGTTGAGGGGGAGCGGTTTGTCGAGATTGCCGCGGATTTTCCGTTGAATTTCCGCAAGCTCCGGCGGAATTCCGGTTCCCGGCGTGGGCTGAAGCAGTTCATCAAGCAGGCTGTAACACTCCACGGCGATTTCGCGTGCGCTCAGTTTTGCTCCGCCGCAGAGGGAGAGAATCCGTTTTTCCCAAATTCTCCGCGGATCGGATCTGAGGTAGATTCCGCCGCACTGTGCCGCGATGCCTTCCAGCATTCCGCCGCAGAGAATGATTCCGGAGCGTTCGCCTGCGGTTTCTGTTCCGAACTCGCTGTCCGAATGCGGGGGAATGAGAACGAGATCGCCGGCTTCCGTCCGCCACGATTCATCATTGATGCGCAGCAGAGTTGTTCCGGAGTGAATGTACATGATGGTCAGGAATGCCGGATTGATCCGTCTGTGCCAGTCGCCGGGCTGGGAGCGGGTCCGGCAGGCAAGAGAGCAGGAGAGGAAGAATCCGTGTCCTGCAGGGAAGGCGGCAAGGCTCAGTAATTCCCGGCGGATCACGGTGCTGAATCGTTCGTTTTCCGTTTCTCTGTATGTTTTCGCCTCGCGCGGCGCCTGCCGGTAAGGTTGAAGCAGTTTCTGCATGACAGATTTCCAAATGTTTTTTCTTGTTGTGCAAATATAATATAGAATTGGAAAGTTTGAAATTCAAATGTTCTTTGTCTATATTTTCAGAAAACAGGAGATTCCGCATGAACAAACCGAATCCGAAACGTCCTCTCATGATCATCCGTTTCCGCATCGGGCAGGAGCAGCCTGCCGTCTGGGAACGCACCCTCCGAATTCTCAAAGAGAACCGCGCGGCCTGCGATGAAGTCTGGTTCTCGACCGGGCTCGGCACGCCGCCGCTTGAACATCACCGCGAGCTTTCGCGTCTGATGGCGGAACACGCCGCCGAACTTCGCGAACTCGGCATCATTCCAAGCCTTCAGATTCAATCCACGATCGGGCACGGCGACGGCATTACGGGGGCGGTCGACAACTCCGCACGCACATGGGGTGGCTTTACCGGTCCGGACGGAACCGAATGCCGCTATTGCAACTGTCCGCGTCAGCCGGAGTTCCTGCGCTATTACGGGGACGTTGCGCGCATCTATGCCGCATGGCATCCCGGTTCGGTCTGGATCGACGATGATTTGCGCCTAAACAATCACTCTCCGGTCGGTCTTGCCAACGGCTGTTACTGTCCGGTCTGTCTTGCCGCATTTTCCGGGGAAGAGGGGTGCAGTTGGACGCGAGAAGCGCTGGTGGAAGCGATGAGACACGACGATGCTCTTCGTCTCCGCTGGCTTGCATTCGGCGGACGCTCCCTCGGAGAAGCTGCTGCGGTGATTGTCCGCGGTTTTCAAACGGTTTCGCCGGAAACGCGGTTCGGTCTTCAGCATTGCGGAGATCCGGAACGCAACGCCGTGTTTGATGTTCTTATAAAAGAGAGCGGAATGCGGACTGCGTCGCGCCCGGGAGGCGGAGCTTACAGCGACCACGATCCGTATGCCTTTCTGACGAAAGGTTTTGCCATGTCTCACCAGATGTCACGACAGCCCGGCTATGAGGCGCTGGATCAGATTTGCCCTGAAATCGAATCATGTCCGCGGGTCTTCTGCTGCAAGACTCCGCAGGGACACCGCATAGAATCGATGCTTTATCTGGCGCTCGGAATGGACAGTCTCTCATATTTCATCATGGATCCGCTTTACGAGACGCCGGAGTGGTACGGGCGTGAGCTTCTTGCTCCGCTCGCGGCGGAGGCGCCGTGTTACCGGGACTTTATCGCGCACAATGCCGGAACAATGCCGGGCGGACTCGGTCTTGCCGGCTCGTGGTGGCATGTCGACAAAAACGGGCTTCCGGTGGTCGGCATTTCCTGCGCTGCGCATTCACCGTTTGCAAAAGGACGCATGATTGCGAAAACGGATGTGGATTCGCTTGATGATCAAGCTCTTGCATCGGTTCTTTCCGTAGACATTATCTTGGACGGAGAGGCTGTGGAGGCGATCGGAAAACGCGGAATGAGCGACCGGATCGCGGGGCTTCATGCGGTTCCCGTTTCGGGACATGTCTTTGAATTCTATACGGACGATCCGCTGAACGAAGGCTTCGTTGGGAACGGACACTATCCGCTGACGGCGGACCGGATGAAATTTGAGCTGCCCGAAGAAACCTCTGCCCGGGTGTCGGCGAATACCGCGACCACGGCGGAAAGAGATTCGGAGCTGCATCGCTCCTGCTGGAGCGTCCGGACGGTTCTCGGATTGCGGCGCTCGGCTATTCCGGGTTCTACACACGCTATATTTCTTCCGCGCGCGTCCGTTTCCTGATGCGCATTGCCGACTGGGTGACGCACGGCACGCTTCCCGCTGTGCCGGAAGAACCGGCGCAACTCCTTCTTGTTCCGAGAGTTACGGCGGATGGAAAACTGCGGAGTGTAACCGTTCTGAACACTGTGATCGGTCCGCAGAAGCCTTTCGTTCTGCGTCTGCGCGGAGTGGCGGACGGCGTGACGGGAGCGGAATGGTGCGTGCCGTCTCATGCGCCTCTCAGGGTTGAATTGCGGCGCACGGGGAACGAAGTTCTGGTTTCGCTTCCGGAGATCGCCGCGTGGGATACCGGATGGGTTAAACTGCTTACAGATAAATGACGGTTACTCCGTCGAACCCGGGCGCGCCGATGTCTTCGCCGAAAAAATAGTCGCGGCAGGCGAGTGTGCCGCGTGAAAGCGCGCCGCGGACGCGGGCGCGCAGGACGCCGGAACCGTTGCCGTGAATCACGAGCAGGCTTTTTCCGGTTCCCGCGTGTCCGTTGATGAAACTGCGGACGAGACACATCGCCTCGTCCGCGAACATTCCATGCAGGTCAAGCGTGAAATCATAGAGGTCGGACTGCCTCGGACGCTGACGTTTTGCCATTATTCTTTCCAGTAGATGGCAAGCGGGCGTTTGAAGGTGAGAACATGTCCGTCGGGCGTGAGTTTTCCTGTTTCGGCGTTGTAGTCGAAGAAGAAAACGGTATCGGAGAATTCGTTTGCCGCGGCGAACTTCTTCATTCCGGGCAGGAAATTGATGTCGCGCGGCGAGCTTCCGCCGGTGAGGACAAGATCATGCGGTTTGATTCCGCCTTTGCCGTCGAGCTCGAAGACCGCGATGGAGTCGTATCCCCGGTTGGAGGCGAAGAGAAAGCGTTCATCTTCGGAAAGACGGATTGCGGCGGCTTTCGTGGTTCCCTCAAAGTCGGCGGGGAGGGTGGAGACCGTGTTCAGCGCCTCGAACTTGCCGTCGGAGTAGGCGAGGGAGGTGACGAGGTTGCCGAGTTCGTGGATGAGGTACGCGATTTTGCCGGAGCGGTCGAAGACCAGGTGACGCGGGCCGGTTCCCGGGGCGATATGCGTGGTGATTGCCTTGTCTTCGTCGACGCCCTTGACCGGATCGAACGGGTAAAGACGGATTGCATCAATGCCGAGGTCGATGACGATCAGGTATTTGCCGTCGGGCGTGATGTTCGTGAAATGCGTGTGGGGACCGTCCTGACGCGGTTTGTTCGGTCCGTCGCCGACGTGCTGGATGTTGCGCAGACGTTCGCGGATGGAGCCGTCTTCATTCAACGCGAAGATCGAGACCGATCCGGAAAGATAGTTTGCGCAGAAAAGGAATTTTCCGGAGGGATCGGCGACGACGTAACAGCCGGCCTTGCCTTCGGCGGACATGCGGTTGAGTTCGGCGAGGGTGCCGTCGGCATTGAGTTTGAACGCCGCTACGCCGGAGGAGTCGCCGACCGTGCAGGTGGAATAGAGGTGCTTGCGGTCTGCGGAGTATTCGATCCAGTTCGCGTTTTCAATCCGGTTGAATCCGAGCAGTTCGAGCTTTCCGTTTTCCCTGTGTTCATAACGGTAGATTCCGCCCTCTTCCGAAGGTGCGCAGGCGACGATGTAGAACATGTTATTCATTTGCAGATCCTTTTGTTGATGAGGAACTATACCACAAAATACGGAATTTGCGAAACGGGAAAGCAAGTTTTTTCAATTTTTATTTGAATTCGTCATCAGCCCGCCGTCCTTGATGCGCCAGAGGTAGAGCGAGGCGAGCGTTCCGTAGGGCGAACAGCGTTTGCGGAACGCTTCAAAACGGCGTTCGGAAAGAGTCTTCCAGCCGTTCATCTGAAGAATGCCGTTGCGGATTCCCAAGTCTTTGAAACTGAGAACGTCGCGTCTTCCGAGCGAGAAAATCAGCAGCATCTCCGCCGTCCAGGTTCCGACGCCGCGCAGGGAGGAGAGTTCGGCAATGACCTCTTCATCGGATTTTTCGGAAAGCCGATTGAAATCGACCGTTCCGGAAAGCGCGGCGTCCGTGATTCCGCGCAGATATTCGATTTTGCGTCCGGAGAGCCCGCAGGCGCGGAGCGCGTCGTCGTCAACCCGGCTCAGATTTTCCGGCGTGACAGTTTCGAGCAGAGCTTCGAAACGACCGAAGACGGCGGCCGCCGCGCGGACTGCAAGCTGTTGATGTACAATGCTTTGGGTCAGAGCATGGAAAGGGCTGTCGATGCACTCCGTTTCGGGAAGTCCGGTTTTTTCCGCGATTTCCGTAAAGGCGGGAACCTGACGGCAGAGCGCGAGTTTGTCGGATTCCTGAAAGCGGAGCTTCATGAGTCACTGCACCTTGAATTCGAGAGTGACGACCGCCTTGACTTCCTTCATGACGGTGGTTTTGTCATAGGTTCCGTAGTCGGAAATGTCGCTTCCGCCCGGGGCGAGAACCTGGAAAATGCCCTGCGACGCGGAGAGGAGTGAACCGACTTTTCCGCCTGTGTTGCCGGCGAGAACTTTTGCGCGTTCGTATCCGTTCTTCGTCGCTTCCTGAAGCAGTTCCATCTTGTAGGAATCGAGATTGGTGACGATGAAGTTCGGGGTGTGGGAGCGGAGATAGACCCCCTGGCGCAGAAGTGTGGTTGCGTTGCGGGAGAGGGCGTCGAGCAGATCGACTTTCGGAGAAGAGATCTGGAACGACTGGGTGAGGGTGTAGCTGAGAACCGTATCGGTCACAACGCCTTTGTCGTTGCGGCGGAAGTTGATTTCCCGTTCAATGCTGTCCCAGCGGACGTCCGATTCCTGGAATCCGGCATTTTTGAAGTAGTGCATGACGATCAGCTTGTGCTGGTTGAGGTGTGCGTAGGCCTGCGGAGTGGAGAGGTCGGTGACGGAGATCGAGCCGTTCCATGTCCCGAAATCGGAACGGACATTTTTCACAGCGGATCCCTTGACGCGGATCATGTCTTTTTTTGTGACTTTGACTGCCGCGTTTGCGATGATGGATGCGGACAGAGCGAGTCCGAACGCCAGAGTGGCGCCCAGCAGAAACATAGCGATGCTTTTTTTCATGTTTTATCTCCCCTTGTTGAAATGATAAGGGTATCCTAATGTCTGTTTCAGAAAAATCAAGGGCGGAGAATAAATATTTTTAAAAAAAAATTCCGTGCCGGAAAAAGGGGAGTTTCCGGCACGGAAAACGGCGGTTATTTCGTCGGAATGACCGTGCATTCCACGCCAAAGCTTTTCGCGACTTTCGCGATGGTTTCCGCATGGTGTCCGATGCCGAGTGCGAAGTGGTGAGTCGGTCCCTCCATGCACCAGCGGGAGAGGAAGGTTCGGACGTCCGGCAGGAACTTGCCGTGGGTGTTTGTGTTTCCGGTCGGCGGGATCGGCGCCGATACGGATTCTCCCTCCGCAACAACAAACTTGAACTTGCCGTCCGCCTTTACACCGATGCTGAGCATGGTGATGGGACCGGTTTTGATATTGAATTCCACGCCTGCGCCGCTGCCCGGCTTGCCGTGGTATTTCCTGAGACTGCGCAGAACCGGCTTGCGGTCGGCGATGTTCAGATGATGCGGTCCGTCGTGTCCGACCAGAACGGTGTCGCGGTTGAAGTCGATCGGGTGGAACTCCGCAAAGCTTCCGCCGATTTCCAGACGGTCCATGATGAGCATGGCGATGCAGGTCTTGATGTCGAATTCGCCGCACATCGGGAAGCCGGCTCCGGTGAGCAGGGAGTTGCCGACGATGAAGTTGGTGACGAGCTTGCGCATTTCGGTTCCCGTCGCCGCTTCGTAGTAGTAGGCGAAGCCGTCGAGTTGCTTTTTTGCAATGAAGCGTTCGAGCGCGACGGCCGCGCGGGAGGCTGTCAGCAGGTCGGCGTCGGTGAGTTTGGTCGTGACGGGGTCGGAGACAGGATCGGGGGTGTCGAAGAATCCGAGAATGCGTGCGGACATCTCCTTGACGGCGGGATCGTCCGCCGTGAGCGGAGCGAACTCCTCCATGACCTCATCCGGTTCGCACTGGACGATATGGCAGCCGAAGGAGGAGGTGACCGCCGTCGGGTCGGTCTGCATGTCGAGCATGGCTTCGAGAACGTGTCCCATGTGACCGAGGCGTGCCTTGCGGAGGTCGTGGCGGACGTGGGCGATGCGGCACCATTCGGCGAGCGCGGCGTCGGCTTTTTCATCGCCTTCAAGCATCCCGAGAATCACTTCCGCAACGGGTTTGCCCATGCGGACCGCAACGCCGGTGAATTCCGGAACGGAACAGAGGTCGTCGTTGCAGAGCTGCATGAAAGTCGTGGCGTGTTCATAGTCCATTGCGCTGCGCGGCTGGAGAGCGACGAGAACGACGGGACACTGCATTTCGCGGACGATTGCGCCGAAGGTCGCGCTGGTTCCGTAGGTGACCATGTCGACGAAGAGCACGTCGAGGTCGGCTGCTTTGAGTTTCGGAAGCGCTTCATAGGCGCGCCGGGCGTTGTCCGCCATTCCGAAGTCGGTGACGCTGACCGAGTTCGCTTTCAGCTTTTCGACGAGCACGGCCGTTTTTTTGTTCATTTCCTCAAGCAGACCGGGGAACTGGCCCCAGTAGGTGTCGAGTCCGACGGAGAGCACTCCGACGTTTGCGTTCAGCGGTTTTCTGCGTTCAATTTTCATGATAAATGCTCCTTGTTAGGTTGTTGTCCTTTTTCCGGAGCATAATATACATGTGTTTTGGCGGAAGCGTTTGGACAATCGTCGGCTTTGGCGAAAAAGAGCCGGAAAATCTTCATATTGTCCAAAGAAAATGCGTTTTACCGCGTTTTTTTCATTCTCGCCAGCTCCGCCGCGCGGCGGTAGTTCGCGCGCATGGAGTCGCGCCACAGACGTTTTGTCCGGGCGATGTCGACGGCGGAACGCGTTTCGCCGCGGCGCAGGCTTTGCGCGGCGGCGTCCGCATCCGCGTATTCAAAGGGAAGGCGGTTGAAATATTCCATTGCTTCGGGGACGGCGGCGGGACCGCCCGCATCGAGGATCGCCTTCCATGCGTCGCGGAGTTCATCCTGGCAGTCCAGCATGATGGTTCTCAGGACCACGCGGAGGAGCGTGTAGTAGCGTCCCGTCCACTCCGGATGATAGGTGAAGGAGGAGCCTGAAGCATACGGGTTGTAATCCGGATCGGAGCGGTACGTTTCGAACTTTTCATCATAGAGATCGCGGCGGATCGGCGGACGGCGCAGGGCGCTGCGGAGCGGTCCGCCGGGTGTGCCGGGATTGAAACACATGAGTTTCTGTCCTTCGGGCGAAAGCAGGAAAGCGATGAGTTCAACGGCGGCTTTCCGGTTCGGCGCACCGCGCAGAAGCTGGATCGGGTCCGGGGAAACTGCGGTTCCTCCTTCGGGAGCGACATAGTTGAAATGCGGTTCGCCGCGGAACTGGATGGCGCTCCATTCCCGTTCGGTGAGTCCGTAGGTGTCGATTGCCATTCCGGCCGCCGCGGCTCCGGAGGCGACGTCGCGCGTGACCTTTCCGGCGCTGTCTGTGACGGTGAAGGCGTTTGCGACGATCCGTTTGATGAGATTGAGTCCTTCCTGCCATCCGCGCGCGGGCGAACCGAGTTCCGCCATTTTCTGCTGAATCATGATTTCAAAGCATTTGTTGATGGAACCTGATTTGCTGGGGTCGCCGATGACGATTTTGTTGAAGAAACGCGGTTCCCCGAGATCGGCCCACCGGCGCGGCGGGGTCTTGTCCTCCAGTTCCCGGATGCGGTCGTGGTTATAGCAGAGTCCGAAAGTGGAGAGACAGAGCCCGTAGTAACGTCCTTTCGGATCGTAGAGCAGTTCGCCGCCGAAGGACTGCGGAATGATTTCGGGTGCGAGCAGTTCCGGATGGAGTTCTTTGATTTTCGCGTCGACGGCGAAGCCTGCATCGGCGTTCCGCGCAAGCTCGAATGTTCCGCCGCCCGCCATGAGGTCGATGCCGATGGAGACGTCCGATTCGAGGAACGCTTTGCGCGCGTTGACGGCGTCCGCGGGGGCTCCGGGCTTCTGGTCGCGCCTGAAAGCGGCGGCGGTGCGGTCGTTCCAGGGGAGTCCGCGTTCGGTGCAGTACCGCCGGAACTCCGTCTGATAGCGGTCGGCGATGTAGCGCATAATGTCGGAGGTTCCGCCGGGAGAACGGTAGTCGAGAACGATATCGCGTCCGAATTTTCTGCGGTAATGTTTGCGGAACGCCTGTTCCCATTCATATTTGATGCTCTCGCTGTGCGGAGTGATGATGACGAGGCGTTCGGTTTCGTTCTGCGGGATTTCCGTTTTCGGTGCGTGCGGGCGCAGGAGGAGGGGAATGGCGAGAATGCCTGCGAGAATCAGCAGGACGGGTATGGTTTTCAGATTCATTGCGCGGGGGTTCCTTTCTGGTTCTTGTAGCTGTCCGGACTGCATTTGTGATAGTTTTTGAAGGCGCGGGCGAAACTGGTTGCGGAGACGTAGCCGAGGCGTTCGCCGATTTCCTTGCAGGTGAGCGTGTTGTCGCGGAGCATCCGCCGGGCGACGCGCATCCGCTCTTCCGTGGCGTAGACTCCCGGGGTGATGCCGGTCTGCGCCCGGAAGACGCGGGTCAGGTGTTCGCGTGAGACCTGGAGTTTTTCCGCAATGGCGGCAATGTCAAGTTCGCGTTCCAGATTCGTTGAGATCAGTTCCTGCGCGGAACGGACGAGTTCTGCTTTCGGGGAGAAGTTTTCCTTGTATTCCAGATTTTCCCCGAAGAGCGCGAGCGCGTCGGTGACGATTTTCGCTCCGGCGGTCGGCGTGAGATACTGGAAGGTGTTGTTCTGGCTTTTATAGGATTCGAGATGGCGGACGAATCCCTTGTCGGTCGGGATCTTGAAGGTGTAGCCGTAACGGTTGTTGATGTCGTCGATCATCTCGGGAACATATTTCCCGTAAAAGGAGATCCAGATGAAAATCCACGGTTCGGAGGCGTGGCCGGGGTAATAGTACGCCGTGTCCGCGTCGTGCAGTTTCGCTATGAACGTCTCGCCGGGGAGCAGGCGGGTGATTCTGTCCTTGTACCGGAATGCGCCTTCGCCGGAGAGGGTGGTGACGATCTGCGCTTCGCCCTCTTCGGAACTGCGTCCGGCGCCCTCCAGGTGATAGACCGGAGATTTCTGAATTTCCAGCACGATTTCATCGGGAATCGGCAGGGATTCGATGGGTTTCAGTATCTGAAAACGCACTTGCCACAGTCTCATATTCTCTTCTCGCTCACAAAGTGTAATGTCTTTATCACATATTGTATACTAATACATCCTTGAAGAGAAAAATCAAGCGTTTATATTAACTCTTATCCGAAAAATATTACTCACAAACGGAGGATTTTATTATGAGTCGGAAAATCAGAGTCACGGTCTGGAACGAGTTCCGTCATGAACAGAAGGACGCCAAAGTTCAGGAAGTCTATCCGAAAGGCATTCATCAGGCGATCGCCGATTTCCTCGGCAAGGAAGCGGATATCGAAGTCCGCACCGCCACGCTCGATGAGCCCGAAAACGGTCTCCCGCAGGAGGTCCTCGACAATACCGACGTGCTGTTCTGGTGGGGACACATGGCGCACGGCGAAGTCGCGGAGGAAACGGTCGACCGCGTCCAGAAACGCATTCTTTCCGGAATGGGACTGATTGTTCTTCACTCCGGTCACAAGTCCAAGATTTTCATGCGCATGCTCGGCACGACAGCGGACCTCAGATGGCGCGAAGTCGGCGAACGGGAACGCGTCTGGGTCGTCGAACCCTCTCATCCGATTGCCGCCGGGCTTCCCGAACATTTCGAGATCCCGCATACCGAAATGTACGGCGAACGCTTCGACATTCCCCGTCCGGACGATACCGTTTTCATCACCTGGTATGAGGGCGGCGACGTCTTCCGCAGCGGCGTGACCTTCACCCGCGGCAGCGGACGCATCTTCTATTTCGCTCCCGGACACGAAACGTTCCCGATCTACTACGATCCGACCGTCCAGAAAGTCCTTCTCAACGCCGCACGCTGGTGCGCCGCACGCGTCACCACCCCGCTGGGATGCCGCCAGGTCAAGGAACTTGAAGAAATCAAAAACAAAATCTGAGGAAAACAATCATGTCTGCAAAACTGAAAGCCGGCGTCATCGGACTTGGAATGGGCGGAGGACATCTCTCCGGCTATCTTTCGCATCCGGATGTTGAAGTCGTTGCCATTGCGGACCGCCGCGAAGACCGCCGTGCGCTCCTTCCCGACCGCTGGCCGGAATTCAAGGGCAAAGTCTACACCGAAGGCATCGAGATGATCAAAAATGAAAAGCTCGACATTCTTTCGGTTGCCGTTCCGAACGATCAGCACAATCCGCTGACGATTGCCGGACTCGAAGCCGGAGCGAACGTTCTCTGCGAAAAGCCGATGGCGATGAATGCGCAGGAAGCCCGGCAGATGCTCGACACCGCGAAACGCTGCGGCAAAAAGCTCGGAATCGACTTCTCCTACCGCTTCAATCCGCAGTCCCGCGCGATGAAGGCGATGATTGAAGAGGGCGCTCTCGGCAACATCTATTATGCGCGCAGCGTCTGGTTCCGCCGCGCCGGAATCCCCGGTCTCGCGGCCGCGAACTTCAACACCGGCGCAGGTTCGCCGATGGGCTCCTGGTTCTTCGACAAGAAACAGTCGGGCGGCGGTCCGCTGATCGACCTCGGCGTGCACCGTCTCGACCTCGCTCTCTGGCTGATGGGCTACCCGACCCCCGTCTGGGTCATGGCGAGCACCTACAGCAAGTTCGGTCCGAAGTGGGCGAAGGCGCAGGGGCTCGACTACTCCGTTGAAGATCTCGCGTGCGCGATGATCAAATTCGACAACGGAACCACCCTTGAGCTTGACGCCTCCTGGGCGTGCAACATCAAGGAGAAGGAACTGCAGACCATCCGTCTTCTCGGCGACAAGGGCGGCATGTACCAGTTCAACCTGGAAGAGGGCTACACCTACGACGTCGAGTATTACTCGCAGATTGCCGGACGCGATTTCGACAGCCGGATGCACACCGCTCAGCCCATGCCGAGCGCGTTCCATCTCTTCGTCGATGCGGTCCGCGACGACAAGCCGTTCCTCGTCCGGCCGGAAGAGGGCGTCACGGTCATGAAGATTCTGGATGCGATCTACAAGTCCGCCGCCACCGGCGAACCGGTCCGCGTCTGAATTTCGGATATCCGGATGAAGAAATCCCCGCCTTGCGCGGGGATTTTTTGTTTGAAAAGATTCATTTTTGTGAAGAGAGCCGGTATTCTCTTCCGGCGAATGTCTGATGATTTTTCCGTTTCATCAGCTTCCGTCTGATTTTCATTTCGATGTATTCATAAAGTTTTCCGTAATACGGATTGTATTTTTTTATCTGTTCCGGTGAGACTTCCGCTCCGGGGACTTTCGGGAAAAGGCCGGACGGGGTGATGAAAAAGGCATCCGCCGTTTTCGCGGAAAGTCCCTGCATGGCGTAAAGTTTGCGGCGGAGAAAATGCAGGTACAGGAAGTCGTCGTACAGCACTTCACCATTTTTCAAATACGCTCTGCGGAGCTCTCCTCTGTCCCAGAAAAACAGCTGATGAGGATAATCCTTTGCGGGCCTTGCATATTCCGCGGAGGAACGCGCCCGGAGCGAAAAGCGGCGGCTGAGCCAGCTGACGTCGGCAAAATCAATTTTATCATAGAGGGAAAACTGATGCTGTCTGTAAATGGCGTAAATTCCGGGCCACTCGTCGAAACAGAAATTTTTGTCGATTGAGAGAACATCGCGCCAGTCGTATTTGGCTCCGTCGAGGAAGAAACGGCGGGAACATTCCTCCGTATTCCGGTAGATGGAAAGGTGCCCGAGCGGATAGAGCTTGTCGTATTTTTCGAGCATTTCATCTGTGACGAACCGGGATAGATTGCCGAGGAAGAGATCAACGTCGAGATGTCCCCAGAAATCGTAAGCGGTCAGGTCATCCTGGAAAATCAGTCCGTAAAGCGGCTTATAGTCGCAGAGCTTGTAGGGGCGTTCGAGCGAGAGCGCGGGAAAATCCAGTTTTTCCGCCGCAAGCTTCCGGACCGCCGCGAGAGTCGTTTTGCGGAAGCTCATATTGCCGGGAACGTTTTCCGGTTCCGGCTGATCCGTGTAAATCAGAAAATCCAAAGACGGATTTGCCGCGCAGGTTTTCATCCAGAAGGGAAACCAGAGCGGGAAGGGACCGAAGTAGCAGGCGATCAGAGCAATTTTTTTCATGGGCGACTTTCTTTTATTATTGGAATATACCTTGCAAATAGCTGTTTTTCAAGTGATGGAGAAAAAAAATCAGAACATGTTTAACTGTGATAGATATTTTAGCTGACAATATAATTAAAATATTGAAATTGTTTTTCCTGTCTCTTGATTTTTCCCGAACCTCCTGTATAGTACGATATTTTATTAAACTTGGAGATTGAACGGATGAAAAAGCGTCTTCCAATGATTGTTCTGGCCGCTGTCGTGATCGGCGCGGGTTTCTATTTCTATAAACAAAGCCAGCGTTCGGAGCTGAGCAGCGATCCGCGCTTCGCGTCCGGAAACGGGCGGCTTGAGGCGACTGAGGTCAGCATCGCCACCAAACTAGCCGGACGCATCGAGAAGATCATGGTGGATGAAGGTGATTTCATCACCTCCGGTCAGCATCTTGCTCTCATGCAGACCAATGTGCTGCGTGCGCAGCTCGCCCAGGCGGAGGCGCAGCGCAACCAGGCTGAAAAAAATGAACTCAGCTCCCGCGCTCAGATTCAGGTGCGCTGCAGTGAACTTGAAGCTGCCAAAGCCACGGTTCTCCAGAAGGAGAGCAAACTCGACGGCGCTTCCAAGAGCTATGAGCGTTTCAAAAAACTGTTCAAGGCGGATGCCACGACTCAGCAGAAACTTGAAGACGCGGAAACAGCATATCTTGCCGCGAAAGCCGATCTTCTTCAGGCGCAGGCAAGCGTGAAGGAGGCGGAAGCCGCAATCGAAGTCGCCAAAGCCGGAGCCGAAGCTGCGAAGGCGACCATTCAGGCGACCGCGGCGGATATCGCGCGCATTCAGGCGGATATTGACGACAGTCTGCTGGTCGCTCCGCGGGAAGGACGCATTCAGTACCGCATCGCCCAGCCGGGCGAGGTCCTCTCCGCCGGCGGCCGCGTCCTCAATCTTGTGGATCTGACCGATGTTTACATGACGTTCTTCCTTCCGGAGGAGGCGGCGGGAAAAGTGCGGATCGGTTCGGACGTCCGCCTGCTTCTCGATGCGATCCCCGGCTATCCGGTTCCCGCAAAAGTTTCGTATGTCGCGAGCGTGGCGCAGTTTACCCCGAAGACCGTGGAGACCCGCAGCGAGCGCGAAAAGCTGATGTTTCGCGTCAAGGCGCGGATTGCTCCGGAACTGCTGAAGAAATACATCACTCTCGTCAAAACCGGAATTCCGGGTGTTGCGTGGGTTAAACTCGATGGAGACGCGGAATGGCCGGCGTTCCTTCAGATCAAAAAGCTTGCGAAGTGAATGCGGCGGAACCGATTGTCCGTATCCGGAATGTCAGTCTGAGATACGGCAAAACGCTCGCGCTCAACGACGTTTCCGTGGATATTTTCCCCCGCCGGCTGGTCGGCCTGATCGGGCCCGACGGCGTGGGCAAATCCAGTCTGCTCTCCCTCGTTACGGGGGCGCACGCCATGCAGACCGGTTCCATGCACGTTCTGGGCGGAGACATGCGCGACAAGGCGCACCGCAAAGCGGTCTGTCCCCGCATCGCCTACATGCCTCAGGGGCTCGGCAAAAACCTTTACTTTACTCTTACCGTTGAAGAGAACCTTCAGTTCTTTGCGCGTCTGTTCGGACACGACGCGGCGGAACGCAGACGCCGTATCGACCGTCTGACGAAGAGCACCGGGCTTTATCCGTTTCTGAACCGCCGCGCCGGAAATCTTTCGGGCGGAATGAAGCAGAAGCTCGGTCTTTGCTGCGCGCTGATTCATGATCCCGACCTGCTTGTCCTCGACGAGCCGACGACCGGTGTCGATCCGCTGGCGCGCCGCCAGTTCTGGGAACTGATAGCGAACGTCCGCGCGGAACAGCCGGACATGGGCGTCGTTGTCGCAACCGCCTATATGGATGAAGCTCAGCGTTTCGACTGGCTCATCGCGATGGACGAGGGAAAGATTCTCGACACGGGTTCGCCTGCGGAACTGCTCGCGAAGACCGGCTGCTCCACTCTGGATTCCGCATTCATCCGTCTGCTTCCCGAGGAAAAACGCGCGGACCACAAAGACCTTGTCGTCCCGCCGCTTCCCGAGGATGGCAAGAATGACATTGCGATCGAAGCGGACGGGCTGACAAAGAAGTTCGGTTCGTTCACCGCGGTTGACCATGTAAGTTTCCGCATCCGCCGGGGGGAGATTTTCGGTTTCCTCGGTTCGAACGGTTGCGGCAAAACCACGACGATGCGCATGCTGACCGGGCTTCTTCCCGCAACGGAGGGGAAGGCTTTGCTCTTCGGCAAACCGATTGGCGACGACGATATGGCGATCCGGCTTCAGCTCGGTTACATGACGCAGGCGTTTTCCCTTTACAGCGAATTGAGCGTGCGGCAGAACCTTCTGCTTTTCGCCCGGCTCTACCGCATCCCGGAAGGTGAAGTCGGACCGCGTGTGGAGGAAATGCTGAAGCGTTTTCATCTGGAAGAGGTCGCCGATGAATTCCCCGATTCTCTTCCGCTCGGGATCCGTCAGCGTCTCTCGCTCGCGGCGGCGGTCGTGCATCGTCCTCAGCTGCTGATTCTGGATGAACCGACTTCGGGTGTCGACCCTGTCGCCCGCGATGAATTCTGGGAGCTGATCATCGAGCTTTCCCGCCGCGACAGAGTCACCATTTTCATTACGACGCACTTCATGAACGAAGCGGAGCGCTGCGACCGCATTTCGCTGATGCACGCGGGGCGTTCCCTCGCATGCGACACTCCCGCCGAGCTGGTCCGGGAGCGCCATGCCGTCACTTTGGAGGAGGCGTTCATCGGATATCTGACCGACGCCGCACCGGAAACTCCGCAGAGCAAGGAGACGGAGAGCGCGCTGATTTCGCACGAGACAAAGAAGGTTTCCGCATTTTCCCGTTTCTTCAATTCCGTTTTCAGCATCCGCCGCTGGTACAGCTGCTGCTGGCGTGAACAGCTTGAACTCATGCGCGACCCGATCCGTCTGACGCTCGCTCTTTTCGGAGCGATTCTCCTGATGCTTGTCATGGGATACGGAATCAGCATGGATGTGGAGAACCTGACGTTCGCCGTTCTCGACCGTGACCAGACGGAGCTCAGCCGCAATTACACGCTGAACATTTCCGGCTCCCGCTACTTCAAAGAGGAGCCGCCCGTCCGTGATTACAAGGACATGGACTACCGGATGCGGAGCGGGAAGCTGAGTCTGGTGGTTGAGATTCCCCCGCAGTTCGGGCGCGACGTGGAGCAGGGCCGTTCTCCGGAAGTCGCCTTCTGGGTCGACGGCGCCATGCCCATGCGCGCGGAAACCATCAACGGCTATATCACTGCCATGCACGGCGAATGGGTCTCGAACTACATCTCCGGCCGCCTCGGACGCGACACTTCATCGGTTGCGGCTTTGGAGACGCGCTACCGCTACAATCCGGATGTGAAGAGTCTGCCCGCAATGGTTCCCGCCGTGATACCGCTGCTCCTGATGATGATTCCCGCGATTCTCGCCGCGCTTTCCGTCGTGCGGGAAAAGGAGATGGGGTCGATCATCAACCTTTATGTGACGCCGCTGACCCGGGCGGAGTTCCTGCTGGGAAAACAGCTGCCTTACATTCTGCTTTCGATGTTCAGCGCGGTCCTGCTGCTGATTCTCGCGGTGACATTGTTCGACGTTCCGGTCAAGGGCAGTCTGTGGGTGCTTCTGCTGGCGCTGTTCCTCTACTGCTCCATTTCCACGGCGATGGGACTGCTTGCCTCGTCGGTGACGCGCAGTCAGATCGCGGTGATCTTCCTGACAATGGTTGGAACTCTGATCCCTGCGGTTCAGTTCTGCGGACTTCTGAATCCGGTGCTTACCCTGAACGGAGTCGGACGCTTCATCGGCACGATCTATCCGACGACGTACATGCTGCTGGTCAGCCGCGGCATTTTCAACAAGGCGTTGCACTTCTCCGATCTCCTCATGCCGCTCGCCATAATGGCTCTGATGGTTCCGGTTTTCACCGGACTCGGCATCGCGGTTTTGCGGAAACAGGAAAAAAACTGAGGTTTGAAGCATGCTGAAACAGAAACTGAAAAACATCTGGCAGCTCGGCGTCAAGGAACTGCGCGGACTCTTCCGCGATCCGCTGATGCTGATTCTGATTCTTTACGTGTTCACTCTCGGAATTTACTCCGCCGCGACGGCGAAGCCGGATTCCATTTCCAATGCTTCGATTGCCGTGGTCGACGAGGACGGCTCCCAGCTTTCGCATCACATCACGGATGCTTTCTTCCCGCCGATGTTCCTGCGCGCAAAACAGATTTCCCGTCCGCAGATCGATCCGCTGATGGACAACGGAACGTATACGTTCATCGTCGTGATACCGAACAGCTTCCAGAAGGATGTTCTGGCGGGGCGTTCGCCCGCAATTCAGCTGAACGTCGACGCCACGCGCATGTCGCAGGCGTTCACCGGGAGCGGGTATATCCAGCAGATCATCCAGCGGGAGATTTCCTCGTTCCTGACGCGGAACGGCGGCACAGCCGCCGCGCCCGTGCAGATTGTGGAGCGCAACCGCTTCAATCCGAATCTGACGCAGTCGTGGTTCGGGTCGGTGATGGAGCTCATCAACAACATTACGATGCTGGCGATCATTCTGACCGGTTCCGCGCTGATCCGCGAGCGCGAGCACGGAACGCTGGAACACCTTCTGGTGATGCCGGTGACGGCGTTTGAAATCATGGTTTCGAAAATCTGGTCGATGGGACTTGTCGTGCTGCTGGCGTCCGGAATGTCGCTGACGTTCGTGATTCAAGGGCTGCTGAAGGTCCCCGTGGAAGGCTCCGTTCTGCTGTTTCTTGCGGGGACGGCGCTTCATCTGTTCGCCGTGACGAGCATGGGAATTTTTCTCGCGACGATTGCGCAGAACATGCCTCAGCTCGGAATGCTCCTGATTCTGGTTCTGATGCCGATGCAGATGCTCTCCGGCGGCATGACGCCGCGCGAAAGCATGCCGGAAATCGTGCGGACCGTGATGATGATTGCCCCGACCACGCACTTCGTCGAATTCAGCCAGGCGATTCTCTACCGCGGCGCGGGCATGGAAGTCGTCTGGCGTCCGTTCCTCTGGATTGCCGGAATCGGCATGACGCTGTTCCTGATTACGCTCGCCCGCTTCCGCAAAACAGTGACCTGATGAACGGAAATTCAGCTTGAAAATCCTGAATGTTATGATATATTAATAATATGAAATTCAGGAGTATTTTCTCTGATGAAAGAAAACGTTTCGAAGGCCGCGTACACGACCGGCTCCATTGGAAAGACCATGCTGAAGACAGCGTTCTCAATGCTCGCGGGAACGCTTGCCATGTCGGGGTACAACATTGCGGACACCTACTTTGTCGGACAGCTCGGCAGGATTCCGCTTGCCGCGATGGGCTTCACTTTTCCGGTCATCATGCTGATCGGCTGCGTGTTTCGCGGTCTCGGCGTCGGGGTGATGACGACTGCGGCGCAGGCGCTCGGGAGCGGCAACAACACCAAAGCCGCCAAGCTCATCACCTCCGGGCTTCTTCTTATTTTTGCCGTTTCCGTGTTCTTCGCTGTGGCGGGGATCAACTGCATTGAATCCACCTTTTCGGTATTCGGCGCAAATGACGAGGTTATGCCGGATATCCGGGCGTATATGACGGTCTGGTATTTCGGCTGCTGCACGGCGTCGCTCGGCATGGCGGGCAACGACCTGCTGATTGCGGCGGGAGATTCCAAAATCGCCAGCGCCATGATGATGGGCGGCATGATCGTCAACGTCGTTCTCGATCCGCTGTTCATCATGGGATGCGGTCCCGTTCCCGCGATGGGAATCCGCGGCGCGGCGATCGCCACGGTCGCTTCGCAGTTCATTTCCGCACTTGTCGTTCTGGCGGTTCTTGCGCGCCGTCACGGTCTGATTCTCTTTTCCGGAATGCCGTTCCAGATTCTGAAAACGACCTGGACGGTCATTGTCCGCTATGCGGTTCCCTCGACGATCGGGATGCTGATGATGCCGATCGGCTCCGCGATCGTGACGAAGGTTACCGCCTGTTTCGGCATAACCGCTGTTGCCGCATCCGCAGCGGCCGGACGCCTTGAGATGGTCGCTTTCGTGTTTCCGATGGCGCTCGGCATCGCTCTGCTGCCGATGATCGGACAGAACTACGGGGCGCGTCTGTACAGCCGCATCAACCAATGCCGCCGTTTTGCGATGCGTTTCGCGTTTCTCTTCCTCGCGGTGATGGGAGTGATTTACATCATCGCCGCGCCGCAGCTGGTGCGCCTGTTCTCGCCGGATCCGGAGGTGCGGAAACTCATGGTGCTTTATATGCGGATCATTCCGTTCGGATTCGGCATGATTGAAATTCACCGTTACGCCACGTTCTTCTTTACCGGATGCGCACAGCCTGCTGTTTCCGCATGGCTCAACGCGCTGCGGATTCTCGTGCTGATGATTCCGCTTTCGCTGTTTGCTCTCTGGCTGGATTCTCTGCCGATGCTGTTTGCCGCCCGCATGCTTGCGGATGTCCTTGCCGGAGGAATCGGCTGCTGGATGGCGCACCGCATGACGCGTTCGCTTCCGGAGGACGGACGGGCTCCGTACGTGTATGTGAAACGCCCGTGGTATCTGAGTTTCCTTCCCGGAACGCCGGTTAAGGGCTGATTGCGCTTCGCACGTCTGATATCCCCGGTCGCCTCCTCATCCGGGAGTTTCGCCGTTCCGGTTCCGTGAAGCGACGGGTTGCCGACGGAACCGGCGGTCAGATCGAAATCGCCGGAACATGAGAGTTGGGCAAGTTCGGGGGGCGGCCGTCAACTTTTCAAAAAATCTTCCTTTTTTTCTTTTGTGCGCTATACAATTTTGGAATGTGAGCTATATTTCCGGAAAGAAAGGATTCGTTTATGTATAAAATAGAGTTTTATGTTCCCGAATCGCATCTGGAAGCGGTCAAACGGGCGATGTTCGGGGCGGGCGCGGGGAAAATCGGAAACTATGATTCCTGCTGCTGGCAGATCAAGGGACTCGGCGAGTTCCGCCCGCTTGAAGGCGCCAATCCGTATTCCGGCATACCCGGCGAGGTGGAACGGGACGCCGAATGGAAAGTTGAAATGGTCTGCGCCGACGAGCTGCTCGGAAAAGCTCTTGCCGCTTTGAAACAGGCGCATCCGTATGAGACTCCGGCGTATCAGTACTGGGAGGTGAACGCATGAACATCTTTATCACTCAATTAGCTGAAAATCCGCGCTACTTCTTTCTCGTCACGCTCGCGGTGATTCCGTCGATCTGCCTGCATGAATATTTTCATGCGCAGGTCGCCCTCTGGTGCGGCGACGACACGGCGGCGCGGAACGGACATCTCACGCTCAATCCCCTGAAACAGATGGGCTGGATTTCCCTGATCATGTTTTTCTTCATCGGCATCGCATGGGGGCAGGTTCCCGTCGATCCGCGGCGGCTGACGCGCAAGCAGGATGCGCTGGTTTCGTTTGCCGGGCCGTTCATGAATCTGGTGCTTGCGGCTGGAGCATGGATCGCATGCATCTTCCTTCCGCGTTTTGTGGAAGCCGGGGTAATTCCGGAACTGCTGTTTCTCTATATCTTTGTGCTCGGAATGTACAACATCGTGCTTTTTGTGATCAACATGCTCCCGATTCCGGGGCTGGACGGATGGAATGTTCTGAATCTGTTCTTCAACTTCGGTTCGGTTAAATCGGAGTTCGTCAAAGGCGCGATGCTTTTCCTGATGCTCGGCGTGCTGGTTCTGTTCAATTACATCTTTTACGCAGCGGAGTGGATCATGAGCTTTGCTGTGAAACTCTGGTGAGCGGGATGGATGAACAGACACGGCGTCCCTGGAGCGTAACGGAACTCAACGAGGCGGTTCGCGATCTGCTGGAGAATACGTTCCTGCCCGTGCGGGTTGCGGGAGAGATCAGCGGATTGACAGTTCACAGTTCGGGCCATGTCTATCTGACTTTGAAGGATGAAAAATCGCAGATGCGTGCGATTTTTTTCAATGGAGCGGCGAAATGCCGCGCGCTTGGTCTTGAGAACGGAAGCCAGGTGGAAGCGACGGGGAAAATTTCATTTTATGCCCCTCGCGGCGAATGCCAGCTGACTCTGCGCGATCTGAAACCGCTCGGAACCGGGACGCTTCAGGAACAGTTTGAAGCAATGAAGAAACGTCTTGCGGCGGAAGGGCTTTTCGATCCCGCGCGCAAGAAGCGTCTGCCCTTCGTTCCGCGGTGTATCGGCATCATCACATCGCCCGACGGCGCGGCGGTGAAGGACTTCATCAAGGTTGCGCTTCAGCGTTTTCCGCCTCTGCGCATCCGCATTTTCCCCGCGCCCGTGCAGGGGAAGGGGGCGGAGATGTACCTTGCGCAGGGAGTCGATTTCTTCAACCGCTACCGCTGTGCGGACGTTCTGCTGATTACGCGCGGCGGAGGAAGCATGGAAGATCTGTGGTGTTTCAACGAGGAAGCGCTTGCACGCGCGGTTGCGGCAAGCCGTCTGCCGGTGGTCAGCGCCGTCGGACACGAAATCGACACGACCATCTGTGATCTTGTCGCGGATCTGCGTGCGCCGACTCCGACCGCGGCGGCGGAGGCTCTGCTTCCGGATTATCACGCGCTCTGCGAGGATGTAGCATCTTCGGTGCGCCGCCTGAGCAATTCGACGGAGCTTTCCTGGCAGCGTGCGAAAGCCGCGCTCGACCGCCTGCTCTCCGCAAAAGCGATGATGCGTCCTGCGCAGATGCTTCAGGAGCGTATGCAGACGATTGATTACATGGTGCGCGACATGGAGAATCTGCTTTTGCGCTGCGCCCGCGACCACGAAATCCGCCTGGAGCATTTGAATGAGAAGCTTGAAGCTCTGAGTCCGGCGCGCATTCTGGAGCGCGGCTATTCCGTTCTTCTCGACCCTGCGGGCAAAGCGGTTGTTTCCCCCGATCAGATTCCGGAGGGAACGGAGCTCACGGCGATTCTTGCACAGGGACGCGCCGCGCTTGTCAGCAAGGGCGAAAAGAAATAACCGCTGCATCCGGAAAGCGAAAAGGCTGTCGTTGCGACAGCCTTTTCACTTTGCCCTGTATGTTTGTGTCAGACAACCAGCAGTTCCGTCTCTTTGTCAAAGAGGTGTGCGGTTGAAAGAGAAACGGCGAGATCAACTTCCTGACCTATGATTGCATGGCGGTGAGCGTCGATACGGGCGATGCAGCTTGTCTTGTCGCCGGTATCGAGATAGAGATATGTTTCAGCGCCCATCGGCTCCATGACTTCGACTTTCGCCTTGATCCGCGGAGAGTTGGGATCGAGTTCCGCGCGTTCGGAACCGATTTCCTCGGGACGTACGCCGAAGATAATGTCCTTGTTGATATAGGCTTCCGTTTTCGCGTACCACTCTTTCGGGAGGGGAATGGAAACGGTCGCGGTCTTGAAGAAGAGCTTGCCGTCTTCTTTTTCGATGTGACCGTTGAAGAAGTTCATCGGCGGGGTTCCGATAAATCCGGCGACGAAGATGTTCGCCGGAGTGTCGTAGATATGCAGAGGAGTGTCAACCTGCTGAACGATGCCGTCCTTCATGACGCAGATGCGGTCGCCCATGGTCATGGCCTCGATCTGGTCGTGTGTGACGTAGATCATGGTCGTTTCGAGGCGGGTATGGAGCTTGGAGATTTCCGTGCGCATCTGGACGCGCATTTTTGCATCGAGGTTGGAGAGCGGTTCGTCGAAGAGGAAGACTTCGGGTTTTCGGACGATTGCGCGACCGACTGCGACGCGCTGGCGCTGTCCGCCGGAGAGCGCTTTGGGGCGCCGCTGGAGGTAATCGTGAATGCCGAGAATATCGGCGGCTTCGTTCACGCGCTTGTCGATATCCGCTTTCGGGAGTTTGCGGAGCTTGAGGCCGAATGCGAGATTGTCGTAGACGGTCATGTGCGGATAGAGCGCGTAGTTCTGGAAAACCATTGCGATGTCGCGATCCTTCGGGGGGACGTTGTTGACGACGCGGTTTCCGATGTTGATGGTTCCGCTGCTGATTTCCTCGAGACCGGCGATCATCCGGAGCGTGGTGGATTTGCCGCATCCGGAAGGACCGACGAGCACCATGAACTCCCTGTCTTTGATTTCGAGGTCGACGTGTTTGACGGCGAGCACGCCGCCATCGTACATTTTGCAGACATCCTTGAGGATTACCTCTGCCATTTTCTGTTTCTCCTTGTGTAACAAAAAAATTAAAACAAACTGTCGCGGGATTCAGGCTTCAGCCGCAGTACGGGCAGCAGCGGAGCCTGTATCCAACGATTCATCAATTATGTCCCGCAATATATGCCCGTTTTTTTGAAAATTCCAGTGCGGGAAAAGAAAAAAATGAAATTTTTTCTTCCGCGGTTCTTTTTTCATGATTTTTTCTGGCATTTCTGCGTATATCTGCTATATTACAAGCTGAAAGTTCTAACAGGAGAAGGATATGAAACGCATTTCATGGAACGATCCCGATGCGGCGGCTGAACTGAACGCTCTCTACAACCGTCCGGCATGTCCGCGCGAAGTCGAAAAATCCGTCGCGGATATCGTGGCGAACGTCAGAGCAAACGGAGACGACGCTGTCTGCGAATATCTCGCCCGTTTCGACAAAGTCTCGCTTGCCCCCGCTCAGTTCGTCGTCTCCGCGGAAGAATGCGCGGAAGCGGAACAGGCGGTTGACGAGACCGCGAAAACAGCGATTGCAACCGCCATTGCCCATGTCACCGCTTTTGCGGAACAGGCAAAACCGCACGATCATTCCTTCTCGCCGCGTCCGGGCGTCACTCTCGGCGAACGCTTCGTGCCGATGGAGCGCGTCGGCTGCTATATTCCCGGCGGAACGGCTCCGCTCGTCTCGACGGTCATTCACACGGTCGCCATTGCAAAGGCTGCGGGCGTGCGGGAGATCGTCGCAACAACGCCGGTGATGAAGAACGGCAAAGTCAATCCCGCAACGCTCTATGCTCTGAAACAGGCGGGGGCGACGGAGGTCTGGAAGCTCGGCGGCGCATATGCCATTGCCGCGCTTGCATACGGGACGGAAACTCTGCGCAAAGTCGACAAGATCGTCGGCCCCGGAAACGCATATGTCGCGGCCGCGAAAAAACTGGTTTACGGTTCCGTCGCCATTGACATGGTGGCCGGTCCCTCCGAGATTATGATTATCGCCGACCGTACGGCGAATCCCGCTTTCGCCGCCGCCGACATGCTGTCGCAGGCGGAACACGGAAGCGGACTCGAACAGTCGGTGATCGTAGCGGATTCCAAAGAGTTCCTGGACGCCGTGGAAACGGAACTGAAACGTCAGTCGGTTACGCTCCCGCGCATTGAGACGGTCAACCGCGTGCTCGAAAACGGAACTTTCATGATCGAAGCCAAGGACATGATGGAAGCCGCGGAGATTGCAAGCGGTTATGCGCCGGAGCATCTGGAAGTGATGTGCGAGAACCCGCGCGCGCTTCTGCCGCACCTCAAAGCCGCCGGCGCGATTTTCCTCGGACAGTGGACCCCGGAGCCCGCGGGCGATTTCACCGCGGGGCCGAGCCATGTCCTCCCGACCGCCGGAACGGCAAAGTTTTTCCATGGTCTTTCCACCGCCGATTTCATGCGCCGGAGCAGTCTGCTGGAATATTCGGAGGAAGCTCTGATGAAAGAGGTTTCCGCCATTGAATGTTTTGCTTCGCTGGAAGGTCTTGCGGCGCACGGCAGAAGCGCATCCATCCGGAGGGACCGCAGAAAATGAAGATCCCGAGCGTTCGTCCCGTTATTGCGAAACTGACCGGTTACGTTCCCGGCGAACAGCCGAAATGGAACCGGATCGTCAAGTTGAACACCAATGAGAATCCGTATCCGCCGACGCCGCGTCTGAAGCACGTTCTGACGGATTCCGCGATTGAGAAGCTCCGTCTTTATCCGGATCCGGTTGCGCAGGCTCTCCGTGAAGAGATCGCCGCGTTCCACGGCGTTTCGCCGGAACAGGTGATTGCCGCGAACGGATCGGATGACGTCCTGACGATTCTCGCCCGCTGTTTTCTGGATGAGACGCATCCGCTTGCGATGCCCGTTCCGACCTATTCGCTTTACCGGACGCTGGCGGAACTTCAGAATGCGCCCGTGATTGCTGTTCCGCTGAAGAAAGAGGACAATTTTGCTTTTCCCGAGGATTTCGCGCAGAGAATTCAGGGAGCGTCGATCGTGATGATTGCGCGTCCGAACGCGCCGACCGGAAATTCGTATCCGCTGGAACTGATGGAGAAGCTCTGTTCGGAATTTTCCGGCGCGGTGCTTTTCGATGAGGCGTATGCGGATTTCGCGGACGACAACTGCGACGCCTTCCTGAAGAAACATCCGAACGTCATTGTTTCGCGCACTTTCTCGAAAAGCCGTTCGCTGGCGGGCGTCCGCTTCGGTTATGCGCTGGCACGGCCGGAGATCATTGCGGAAATGATGAAGGTGAAAGATTCTTACAACGTCAACGCCCTGACTCAGCTTTTCGCTCTGGAGTCGTTCCGCGACAAAGAATATCTGGCGGAGACTTCGGCGAAGGTGCGGGCGACGCGCGATGAATACCGCGTGAAACTGGAGTCGCTCGGCTTCCGGGTGATTCCCTCGCAGACGAATTTCCTTTTTGCCGCTCCGCCGAACCGCGACGGCAGGGGATTCTTTGAGTTCTTGCGGACAAAGCAGATTCTCGTGCGCTATTTTCCCGGAGAGATGACCGGGGAGTTCGTGCGCATCACCATCGGGCTTCCCGAAGATATGGCATTCCTTCTGGAGTGCGCGGAAGAGTTCTGCAAAAAATAAAGGGAAAAACGAAGAGCGCGGAGAGAATCGGATTCTCTCCGCGCCGTATATTATCCGCGCAGAATTGCTCCGCAGACGGAACCGCCGGTTCCGCCGGAGCGGAGGCGTCCGAATGCGCGGATCCATTCCAGCGCTTCTTTTGCGATTCCGGATTCGGATTCGCCTGAGCCGACACTGACCGAAAGTCCGCCCATTGAAGCGGATTTCACTCCGGAAAGTCTCAGTTTCCGGAACTTTTTTCTTTGCGGATCGCACATGGCGAACGCCTGTTCGCAGACCGCATGTTTTACCGCGTCCGGGATTGCCGTTTCGGAAACCGGCAGACCATCGGCGTCGAATATTCCGCTGCGGGGCCAGCGGAGCGTCTGGTCCGGTTTTGCGGGAGTTCCCTTCCAGATGATGCGTGCGTCAAGCAGTTCTCCGGCACGGGAGAGAACGCTGAGCTTTTCCGGATCGGCAAGGTCGAACCAGAACAGCGTTTCCTCTCTTCCGGTTGCGTACGAATCCGCTTCTTCGAGCGAGACATAGAGCAGTTTTGAACTCATTAAACACCTCCTTGTGCGGGACCGGACGGCGGCGTCTTCCGGTCCCGCGTGATTCCGCCGGTTCAGCCGACTTTACGGACGAGTCCGATCATGATCTTTCCGGCGGAGAGATCGGAATCGGCGGTGATGCTGATTTTCTTCCAGAACGGAACCGTGGAGACCGGAGCGAAGCGGAAGAGTTCGGTTCCGGCGGCGAGCGTCTTGTCGGTTGCCGTGCAGAGAACGGCGTATTCGCTGAATGTGCCGTTTTTCGTTTCGGAGGCAAGAAGTTTGACCGTCAGCTTTTTGCCGGAAGCGATGGTTGCGGCTTTCGTCACCGTGCCGACGATTTCGAGTCCGAGTGCGCTCCCGCTGCAGAGGAAGGGGGCGGATGTGACCGCGGTTGCGTTCGGGAGCGCGGCGTCGAGGACGGGTGTGTCGTGAAGTTCAGACGAGATTGTTTTGGAAAAACTCATGGTGTATTCCTTTCAGGTTCAAAGAGAAACGGCGGTTTCTGTTCCGTTGTCGAAGTTGAAGCTTGTGATGATCGGGACTCCGTTCCAGGCGTTGATCTGCGTGGAGAAGCCGTTGCCCGAAACGAGCGTCATGTGTTCGAGCTTGCATGTGGTTCCGAGGTATGCCTTGACCGCGGGGTGACAGAAAATGAAGGTGTTCTGGCCGGCGCGGGCGTCAATGAGCAGTTTGTCCATCTGACGCATGGTCGGGAAGGTGCGGGCGGAGGAGGTGTCGGAATCAATGTCGCAGTTGACAATGGCGCTGACGTAGTCAGGGTTTGCGAGCTGAACGCCGAAGTAGGTTTTCAGCCGCATTCCGTAGACGAGGCGGCCTTCCGCGTTTTTGTAGAGTTCGCCGCCCGCGATCGGAGTGAGATCGAACGTTTTGCCGTTGCCGAATCCCGCGGGATCGTAGACGCCGGTGATTTCTCCGGGAACGTAATGGACGCAGAGAATCGAATAGTTCCTGGTTCCGGTTCCGCCTGCGGACTGGATGTTTCCGTTGCGGATGGCGAAGGCGCGGAAATTGTCGTAAAGCAGACTGCGTTCCGCGGACATGCCGGTCTTGCGGAGAACGGGCGTTGCCTTTTTGGCGAAGTAGGAGACGGGGCCGCCGAGCTTGCGGGCGGTGTCTTCGCCGACTTCCATTTCACCGCCGATGATGGAGAGATCGGTCTGCTTGAGTTCCGATTCCGCAGAGACTTTCGGCAGCGGTGCATCGAGGTCGACAAGGTCGCCGCCGGTGATGTCCTTCATGGATTCATAGATGTTCCAGAGACCATGGGAGGAGGGCTCCATCGGGAGATCGCGGAGGATCGGGGCTTCGCAGGTGATGGCGTCGACGACTGCGCGCTGGGATTTGTCGGGGCCGAGGGCGATTTCATAGAGAGATGCTGTCATATTGAGTATTCCTTATCTGTGGTTGTTCCAGGATTCGGCGATGAGTTCCGCCATTGAGTTCCGGGGCTCTGCGTGGGCGGCGTACGGGAAAATGTTCTGCCGGACGCCAGCGGAGCGGGAGGGCGCGAGCCAGTGCGGAGATTCGCGGAGCTGTTTTTCCAGCCATTCCGCAACGCCGACTCCGCCGTTTTCCGGTTTGCCGCGGACGGTACCGTCTTCGCCCGTCTCAAAGATGGAGGCGCGGGCGAGAACATCGGGGAGAGCTTCGGCGCGGACTCCCATTTTGAGCGCGGTTTCACGGAGCGCGTTCTTGATCCGTTCTGCCTGAATCGCGGAATCCCGGGTTGCGAGCTTTGCTTTCAGATCGGCGAATTCGTCGAAAAGTGAATCGACGCGGTCTGGCTGAATGCCGTTTTTTTCGCAGAGGGCGCGGAGATGTTCCGCTTCCGCAAGCCGCTGTTCCATTGAGGAACGGAGCTGCAGGAAGTCCTGCGCGGTTTTGACACCCTCGATGCCTGTGAGAGTCCAGACTCCGGGGGAGGTTTCCGAATAGAGTTCCCGGAATTTTTCCGGAACCTCGGCGATGTCGTGAAAAACTGTTTTCAACGCCATGCTTTTCTCCTGTTTTACGGATCCGTCACCATGACGCATCCGAAACAGATTTTCCCTGTCAACCGATTTTCAGAAAAAAGTTTTCCGGTGCTTTTCCGTTCGGTTGACATTTTCAGCACCGGAAACCTCAAAAAAGGAGTTTTCAGATGAAAACGGTCATTTATTGCAATGTCACAACCGGAGAGGCGTTCGACGCCGACGGCAGCCCCCGCTCTCTCAACAATCCTTTTACCGCCGCTTACGGCGAGCGGCGGATTTTTGAATGGCATCTTGTCACGGCAACTTCCGGCGCTTCGCCCGCAAACTGGACGCCGCTCACGGAATTCGAGCATGCCCCGAGTATTGCATCGCTTGCCGCGGACGACACCTACATCAACGCCTATCCCGGACGCTTCGTTTCCTGCGAGAACAGTGTTGTTCAGCTGGAACTGGATGTGGATGATTCGCTGATTCCGGGCAAAGGACGGCTGCGTCTGACGAAGACGGACGGAGCAGTTCAGGAGATCGGCTACACCGCCGTCACACCTTGTGCCGGCGGTTACAAATTCCATGCGGCGGAAACACTTGCCGCTTCCGATTATCTTCCCGATGGATCCGCCGACCTGCTGAAACAGCCGATGGCGAAAACGAGCTCCTGTCTGTCCGGTTCAATTCCTGCGCGCGGAATTTTTCAGTTTTCTCTGGCGTTCCGTTCGGAAAAACTCAAAAAACTCTTCGAATATGCGGATGTGGAACGGATTGCGACGCGCGGGCTGGAGCTGCGGCTTGCCGGACTGGATGCGTCGTCACAGCGCGTGGAGCTCGTTCATGCGGTTGTACCGCTGACGGTTCTCGGCGTGCTGGATCAAAGTTCACTTGCTGAGACTGTTCCGGCAGCGGAGCTCGATGCATATCAGGCGTGGACGCTTGCGCAGCTCGCCGCTGGGATTGAAACTTCATTTTCGGCGGACGGTTCCATCTGGTCCGCCTCATCGGCGAATGCGGAGTGGGTGCGGCTTCGTCCGGCGAATGTCGCGAATGCGGCATGGAGCACTCCGGTTCCTCTGCCGCGTCCGGTGGTTGTGGAATATTCGTTTACGATCGCTGCGGGAAATACGGCGGTGGAGCATGTTATTCCATACTCGGAACTGAATGTTTCAAAGGCGTTTGATTTTTCGCTTTTCCGGCAGCAGAGCGACAGTTCGGAGCTGAACATTACGAACAGTTCCGGTCTTCAGATTTTCTGCACGGCATCTGCGGTCCGGCTGGTTTGGAGTTCCGCGATCCCGGAGGGAACGTATATTCTGCGCGGATAAATGAAATGCGGGCGGCCGCTCTTGCTGTGGGCGGCCGTCCGCGTGTTTGCATGCCGCTTGATGCCGCCGCGGGAACTCGGAGAGATGAACCGCATGGACGGTTGCTACGCTTCTTCGGTGATCCTTCGGATGACCTCGGCGGCGCAATGACAGCCGAATACGGTCGGCATGTAGGAGATTGTGCCTGATACCGAACGTTTGTTGCCGCTCATCGTTTCCGGATCGTAAACGGCTGTTTTGATCGGCGGCTCCGTCGAAAACACCGCTCGGCATCCCGTTCCTTTGAGTCCGAGGCGGTGCAGGCGTTGGCGGACCGCTTTTGCAAGTGAGCAGTTGAAGGTTTTTTCGAGGTCGGTACAACGGACGCACTCCGGATTTCTGCGCGCGCCGGAGCCCATGGAGGAGACAATTTTCAGATTGCGCTCCAGACAGCCCGCGATCAGGTGAACTTTAGGCGCGAGTGTGTCGATTGCATCGAGGACGCAGTCGAAACGGGCGGAATCCAGAAGGGAGCGGAGTGTTTCATCTTTCAGAAATTCGTTGCGGACGTGGAGTTTCAAATCCGGATTGATGATGAGAAGCCGTTCCGCCATCGCTTCCGCTTTGAAGCGTCCGGCAGTCAGAGTGGTTGCGATGACCTGCCGGTTGCGGTTGGACTCTTCCACAATGTCGCCGTCGACGATCGTGAGTTCGCCGACGGCGGTACGGGTGAGCAGCTCGGCTGCAATTCCGCCGACACCGCCGAGTCCGACGCAGAGGACGTGCGCATGTTCGATTTTGAGCAGAGCCTCTTTGCCAAGAAGAAGCTCCGTCCGGCACTGCCAGTCCGCATTCATTTGCCGAAGACTCTCCGGTAGTTTTCGGCGATCTGCTCTTTGAGCTCATCGACTTCGCAGTCGCGGAGTTCCGCAGCGGCTTTGTAAATATACTCGATCGGGAGCGTGCTCTCATCGGTTTCGAGAAAGAAGGAGTCCGGATCAAGTTCGCCGATGACGTCGCGCGCCTTTGACTGCTCTTCCGTAATCGCCTCGCCGAAGGAGAGGAGAATATTGTGTTTCAGGAGCGACTCCGCCGTTTCAAGCGAGCTGCGGAAGCCGTGAACGATCCACGTCTGTTTCGGAGCATACTGCTTTTTGATGCGGATGACCTCCTGCCAGCTGCGGACCGAGTGGACAACGACGGGGAGGTTGAAGCGGTGGGCAAGCCGGACCTGAGCAATGAAAACTTTCTCCTGGATTTCATGCGGGACGAGCGAAAACTTGTCGAGTCCGCACTCTCCGACTGCAATAACGGCTCCGGCGTTGTCCGTCAGCACGTCCTCCATGATTTTGAGGTCGCGCTCCAGAAACTCGGTGTCGATGTTTTTGGGATGAATGCCGATGGTGAAATGCGCGGGGAGTTCATCGACTTCACCCGAGACATCGGGGAAGATGTTCTGAATCCGCATGACATCCGCATCATCGGGGATGAATGAGTGTGTGTGAAAATCAATGTAAGACGGAGGCTTTTCTTCCGACGAGAGATCTTCTTGAGACATCTTGGTTCCTTTATGTTAAGTTGCGTATTCTGGCGACAAATGAGGCATCGCAATCCGCGCTCATGGGGAGCGTGCGGAGCATTCCGCCGCACTCCGTTCCATCCGGTGAGCGGAAAGGCTCCAGACGGAATCCGGGGTGGCGGGAGAGAAAATCGAGGACGACTTTTTCGTTCTCCCGTTCGAAGAGCGAACAGGTTGCATAGACGAGAACACCGCCTTTGCGAACGCCCGCCGAGGCATTTTCGAGAATCCGGGACTGGATGCCGGTCAGCTCTTCCACACGGGACAGGGGCGTCGTCCAGCGCCCGTCGGGGTTGCGCCGCCAGCGTCCGGAGGAGGAGCAGGGGGCGTCGACGAGAACCCCGTCAAACAGGCCGGCTTTCGATCCGGTCGGGCGCGTGCCGTCCCACTCCGCACAGCGGATGTTCGGGAAGGCGGCACGTGCGGCGCGTCGTTTAAGATCTTCAAGTTTGTAGGCGCGGATATCGGTGGAGTAAACCGTTCCGCGGCGCTGCATCATATCTGCGAGCTGAAGCGACTTTCCGCCGCCGCCCGCGCAGACGTCCCACCAGCTTTCGCCGGGCTGCGGCATGCAGGCGCGTCCGATGCACTGGGACGAGAAATCCTGAATTTCAAATTTCCCCGCGAGAAATTCGGGCGTGTTGTAGAGACTGCCCCGCGCGTCCGCGATTTTCAGGGAATTCGGTGAAAAGGGGAGCTGTTCCGCGGCAAAACCGCTGCGGTTCAAATCCGCAATCAGAGCTGAGACGTTTGGCGTCTGAGCGCGAAGCCACATGGGCGGACGCTTCTGCATGTGGAGCGGAAGTGCATCGCCGTTCCGGAGCGATTCCGGCAATTCGTTTTTGAACCAGGCGGGAAAAAGATTCCAGGCGTCGGGCGGTTCGGGAAGAGAAAGCAACGCCGCAAAGCGGTCTCCCGGAACCGGGCGGGCAAGCGCACGGTTCCAGTGTTCAAGTGCAATTCCGGCTTCGGCGGCCCAGTGGAATGCAGCGTCGGACATAGAGCCTTCCGCGGCGGATGCCGCTGCAAGTGCGAGCGGAAGATTCGCTTCGATTCCGGCGGCGCGGATCCATCCGAGCCAGCGGAATGCGGCAAAAAGAGTATTGGATATGAAGCGGCGGTCGCGGGATCCGATCCGTTTTTCACGACGGAACTTCGCCGCGGCAAAGCGGTCGGCGGTGTCTCCGTTCGAGAGAACCGCCTCGAGCGCTTCCTTGACGAACGCAAGACAGAAGTTGGCCTGCGCCCGGGCGATTCCGCCGTTTTTCGTGGTACTCATACAGGGTATGGCGCTCCGTCAGGACTTTTTGGGCTTCAGAATCACGGCTCCGAGCCACGGGAGGCGCAGAGCGATGTGCTGGGACTGTCCATGATACAGTCCGTCCTGCGTGTTCATCACGCCGGAATTCAGAAGGTTCGTTCCGCCGTATTCGGAACGATCGGTGTTGAAAACTTCCTCCCATTCGCCGGGGAGGGGAACTCCGGTCACGTAGTTGTCGCGGACGACCGGGGTGAGATTCAGAATGATGACAACGGGGTTCTCGTGCGCATCATCCCAGCGGATGAAGGAGACGATGGACTGACGGTAGTCGCCGCCGTCGAGCCACTGGAAGCCGTCGGGCGAGAAGTCGTTGTTCCAGAGCGAGGGGGTCTCCTTGTAGAACTTGTTGAGTTCACGGACCATTGTGCGCATGGCGCTGTGCTGGGGATAATCGAGCAAGAACCAGTCGAGCGGGGCTTTTTCGTTCCATTCGATCCACTGCGCGAATTCACCGCCCATGAAGAGCAGTTTTTTTCCGGGATGCATCGTCATGTAGGCGTAGAGGGCGCGGAGATTCGCAAATTTCTGCTGGTAATCGCCCGGCATTTTGTTGAGAAGCGAGCGCTTGCCGTGAACGACTTCGTCGTGGCTCAGCGGGAGAATGAAATTTTCCGAGAACGCATAAAGCAGCGAGAAAGTCAGGTTGTCGTGATGGTAACTGCGGTAGATCGGGTCGAGCTCCATGTATTCGAGCGTGTCATGCATCCAGCCCATGTTCCATTTGAAGGTGAATCCGAGACCGCCGAGATAGGTTGGCTTGGAAACGCCGGGCCAGGAGGTCGACTCTTCGGCGATCATCGCAATGCCGGGGTGCAATTCGTGCGTGAGTTCGTTGAGACGCTTCAGGAATGCGACGGCTTCGAGGTTTTCATTGCCGCCGTATTTGTTCGGGATCCACTGTCCGGGTTCGCGGGAGTAGTCGAGATAGAGCATCGAGGCGACGGCGTCGACGCGGAGACCGTCCACATGAAAGCGGTCGAGCCAGTAGAGTGCGCTGCCGAGCAGGAAGGCTTTGACTTCGTTTCTGCCGAAATTGAAGATGTAGGTTCCCCAGTCCTTCTGTTCGCCCTGACGGGGATCGGCGTGTTCGTAGAGAGCGGTGCCGTCAAAGCGGCCGAGCGAGAAGGCGTCTTTCGGGAAATGGGCGGGGACCCAGTCGAGAATGACGCCGATGCCGAGTTCGTGCATGTGGTTGACGAAGTACGCGAAGTCTTCGGGATTTCCGAAGCGGGCGGTCGGGGCGTAGAAGCCGGAGACCTGATACCCCCAGGACTGGTCGAGGGGGTGTTCGCAGATCGGCAGAAGCTCCACATGGGTGTAGCCCATTTCGAGGACGTATTTGCCGAGGGCGTCTGCGAGCTGGCGGTAGTTGTTGAAGTCATCCTCGCCGGTCATGGGCGTGGTGCCGGGTCCCTGCCAGGAACCGAGATGAACTTCGTAAATGTTCATCGGGGACTTCTGGATATTGGTTTTCGCGCGGTTTTCGAGCCATGCGGAATCGGTCCAGGCGAACGGTTCCGGATCGGCGACGATTCCCGCGTTGGATGGGCGCAGTTCCGTGCGCCACGCATAGGGATCGAGTTTGGTGAAAACATCGCCGTTTTTCGCGCGGATTTCATATTTGTAGAGTTCGCCTGGCTGGATTCCGGGAAGGAAAAGTTCCCAGACGCCGGAAGTGCCGAGCAGTCGCATCGGTTCGCGGCGACCGTCCCAGCAGTTGAAGTTTCCGACGACGGAGACGCGTTCGGCGTTGGGCGCCCAGACGGTGAAGCGGACTCCGCGTGTGCCGTCGACGGTGATGCAATGCGCGCCCATCATCTCGTAAACCTTGCGGTGTTCGCCGGAGTTGAAGAGATGGATGTCCATCTCGCCGACAGCGGGGAGGAAGGAATAAGGATCGCGGGCACGGAAAGCTGTTTCGTTCGGGAAGTGTTTTTCCACTTCATAACGGAAGAATTTGCGGACGGGAAATTCCGCGGCGAAGAGACCGTCGGGGTGGATTTTTTTCAGGACGGCGGTTGTCCGGGAGTTTTCGCCGAAAACCTTGACGGATTCCGCCATGGGGTCGAAAACGCGGACGATGACATTTCCGCGGGGGGCGGAGTGCATGCCGAGCACGGAATGCGGATCGGTCATGCGTCCTTCCAGCAGAGAACGGAGTTTTTCGGGCTCCGGAATCAGAGAATCAGTTTTCTTTTCAGCCGCCATCCTGCACCTCCTGCGATCAGGGATCAACGATTGCGAACATCATGTTCATGTTTGCGATGCGCTCGCCGTCGACGGAGATGAAGCCTTCGCCTTTTCCGAACTTGGATTTCGTTTCGGGGATATCGACTTCCAGGATGAGCTGGTCTCCGGGAAGAATGGGCTTCAGGTATTCCGCATGGTCGATCGCCATGAAGTAAGCGAGTTTGCCTCTGTTCTTTTCGTTCGAAAGCATGATGATGGCGCCGGCCTGCGCGAGAATTTCGGGCTGGACGGTTCCGGTCAGGACGGAATAGCCGTCGGCATAGCGGCGGAGAGCGGGCTCTTCGGCGGTGATGTTCTTGACGGCGGTGACGTGCGGGCCTTCAATCCTGGAGACGTAGTCGACGAAGAGGAAGGGGTAGCGGTGCGGGATGAGGTCGGCGATTTTCTCGACGTCCATGGGGCTTTCCGCGCATTTGTCGAACTCGTTGAAAGAGGGCATCGCGGGCTGGACTCTTTCGCGGACGCCGAAGGTGAGCTGAGCCTGAGCGGTGAGACCGGAGTTGTTGGTTGCGGTGGCCGCGAGGGTGACGGTATCGGAGGTTTCCGCGATGATTTCCGCTTCGAGCATGATTCTGTCGCCGGGGTTGTTCGGACGGCGGAATTTGACTTTGTTCAGCTCCTTGATGTAGATATCGCCTTCGCGGTTCGGGTCGAGGCGTTTCCAGACGGCGAGTTCCGCGAGCTGCGCCATGGATTCGACCTGGAGGACGCCGGGAACGATCGGGTGGTGGGGGAAGTGTCCCTGGAAATACCACTCGTTCATGGTGACGCTCTTGAGACCGACAGCCTTTTTGGGGTCGTCGATGCAGGCGCGGTCGAGAAGCAGCATCCGGTCGGTATAGGGAAGCTGTTTCAGAATTTGATTGTGTGTCAGAATTTCAGCCATCGGTGGTGTCCTTTCATGTATTTTGATGATTCGCTGCGTATTGAGCCAGCATTTCGCCCGCGAGTTTGACGTGGGTGGGATGACCCGCCCGGATCGCGGTGACTTTGGCGCGAACCCTCATGCCGGTCAGAAAAATGTCGCCTACGAGATCCATCATTTTATGGCGGGCGAACTCCTCTTTGTGCCGCATTCCGTCTTTGGAGATGATCGCGCCGTCATGCATGATGACCGCGTTGTCGAGGCTTCCGCCCTTGACTAGACCGGCCGCGAGCAGCTGAGCCAGTTCGCCGTAGATGCAGAAGGTCCGGGAGTCGGAAAGCTCCCGTCCGAACGATTCCGGTGTGACAATGCAGGAGAAATCCTGTTTGTCGAGCGGCGTCGCTCCGTATTCCACATGGCAGACAATTTCAAAGTTGTCCGCCGGTTCAAGCAGAAGATGACTGTTGCCGGCATCAACGGAGATCGGCGCACTGGCGGTCCAGTATTTTGCGGGGGCAGAGAGCTGCTGGAGCCCGGCCGCCTGGATGCCGTCGAAATAAGCCTTGGCGGAACCGTCGGCGATCGGCGGTTCCGGTCCGTCCATTTCGACGATGGCATTGTCGACCTGCGAGGCGTGCAGCGAGGCCATGATGTGCTCAACCGTTACGACGAAAGCTCCCGTCGTGCGCGAGGCAATCGTTGTTGCTCGGCGGACGTCGATGACGTTTCCGGCAACCGCCTGCACTTCGGGTTTCCCCGGCATGTCGACTCGGCGGAAGACGATGCCCGTGTTTTCGGGGGCGGGGAGAATCCGCAGCGTCGCCCGGACTCCTGTATGGAGTGTGATTCCGGAGACGGTCACTTCTTTTTTTACAGTGTTCTGATAGTCCATTTCAGTTTTGTGCGCCCTTGTTGATAAAATTTCCAATCAACGGGAAATTTAGCGCCAAAACCCGCGATATTCAAGTTTTTCGCCCAATTTTATTCCGTTTTTCTTTAAAAATCAGGTCTGCAAAGCTTTTTCAGGGCGCTGCAGACCTGGAAATTGAATTTTTTCAGTCACATCCGAAGCGGAGGAAGCAGTAGTCGCTGTTCCAGTCGGGACTTCCGTTGCGGCAGAAAACTCCGGGATCCTTGTAGAAGGAGGCCGGACCGACGCCGAAGAGTTCGCCTTCCTCCTTGTGGAAGGGTCCGAGCATGTTGCGCAGCGAATTCACAAGCGTGATCCGCAGGGTGTTCGCACCGGCTTTCAGAACGCCGGCGGGAATATTCAGCGAATAATCCGGACGGCGGATGGAGCCTAGTTTTGTTCCGTTCAGTTCGAGTTCCGCGACGTTCGCGAAGACATGGTTGAACGCGATGCGGCAGGGCTCGTTCTCCTTGCCGGCTTCCACGTCGACGGTCTGTTCGAGAGTGATTTTGCCTGCGAAGAAGGGGAAGCCGGACTGTTCAAGGTGGCGGATATCCGCCGTTTCCGGCTGAGCTTCGAGCGTGAACGGTCCGGCGCAGCGTTCGGCGTTGCGTTCCAAATCGCGGAACGGAGCCGCGGCGGCAACGCCGAATCTGCCGCAGATGTAGACGGCTTCGATTTCCGAATCGAACGCGAGTTTGTTCTTTTCCGATTCGAACACGCGCGCCGCCGCGATGCCTCTGCAGGTTTCCGGCGGCTGATGGAAGGTCGTGCGCAGACGGATTACATTTCTGCCCTTGACAACGGCGTCGCCGATGGCAATGCGTTCAAACGCCTTGTCGGCGAAGAAGCCTTCCGGCCTGTTGGAGACGGGTTTGCCGTTGACGCTGATTTCATAGCGTTCCGGACGCTCGACGAGGAGAGTCAGCGGAGTTCCGGCGGGGAAGGTTTCGCCGACGGTGAATTCATACGTCAGGACGGTGTCCACATCGCGTTCATAGGTCAGGAGTTTGTCCTGAACGGAAAGGACGTATTCATGATCGGAAATCTTTTTGCCGTCCGCTTCGTAACCGCAGAAATCCAGCGTCAGCATGTTTTCGGAGACTTGCGCGATGCGGCATTCCGTCTTGAGAGCGATGGTGTTTTCCGGATGAACGGCAGGGAGGGCGGACTTCGTTTCGTAATCGCGCGCCAGGAGCATGAACGCTCCGGCGGGTTCGAAACGGTGCGGAACTTTGAGTCCCTGAGCGGTTTTTTCAAAGTATACCGGAACGATTTTTCCTGTTTCCGGATCGAACGCTTCCACGCCTGCGGCGTCGAGATGAAGTTCTGTTTCGAAAGATTCGAAACGCTCGATGTTGACATAGTAATAGAGACGCGCGGGTTTGCCGTCGAGATCGTTGAAATAGCGGCGGGCGACATGGATTTTCTTCGCCTGGCAGGCTGGGTCGGCAATGCTGTCTGGAGCGGTTCCCCTGAGCGGGACGGCGATCGGATCGGCGAGCTTTGCGGCTTCGCGGATCATCGCTTCGGAGGAATCGAACCACTGAATCTGCTTGAGGAGCGGGAGGTCGTCCGCGAGTTCGCCGCCGAGGTAGAAATGCGGGTCGAAATCGTTCTGCACACCGAGGATTTTTCCGCCCTGGCGGATGAATTCCGCGAGGAGTTCCGCCTGTTTGGGGGAGAGGTTCATCATTTTCGGCAGGAGGACGAAGGAGTAGCTCTGCTTGCCGATGACGAGGCGTCCGTTCTGCACGGAACCATAGAGTTCCATGAGAGTTTCATCGCCGTAGTGATGATTGATGTGCGCGGATTCAAGCGCCTGGCTGAGATCCTCGAAGTTGGCGGAATAGAGCATGTAATGATCGGTCGCTTCGCGCGTTTCATCGTGGAAGATGTGCGCGGTCGAAATTCCGTGCAGGAGCAGAACATTGGTGCGGATTTCTCCGTTTGCGAGCATAACTCCGACACGGGAGAAGGCGTCGTTGAACGGACGGTAGTGTTCCCACCACGGCTGGTGAATGAAGAGGGATGCGGGATAGTCGCGCTTGCGGATTCCGCGGAGGGAGTAGCCCTCCAGGTGCTGGCAGAGCAGGTTGATGCCATGCACGGTCTGCCACTGATAGAGCCATTTGAGATCGGCGAAATCGACAGCCCATCCGCAGCAGGCGAACGTTTCGGAGAGAATCTGATTGAGTCCCGCCTGAGCTGCCGCGCTGGCGAGCTGGAGAGTGGTTGCGACGGAAACCGGGGCGCGTCCGAGCGCATCCATGCCGGGAATGTGGAAATACTGGTACATCGGCATGACGGCGCCGTTGCTGGTGAGCTGGGATGCGTAGTGATCTTCGCAGACCATGTGGCCTGTGAGTTTCCAGCCGTGCGCCGAGCACCAGTCATGAATCGGCTTCATGAAATTGTTCATGAACAGGCGCGTCGTAAGACGCCAGAAACGCCAGCGTGTGCGTTCGAAACGGTCGGTTTTGAAGAAGAGCGCGGGGAGAACGTCGAGCAGCTCTTCACCGTAAGCGGCGCGGTATTCGTTTTCGTAAACGAACGACCACGGAATGCCGTTGCGGGAGATCTGCGGTTCGTCGGTGAAGAAGCCCTTCATCTCTTTGCGTTCGGATTCGGAGAGGCGGTTGTAGTATTCCTGATGAACAACCTCAAGGAATTTGTCCGTTACCTTGCGGTCGAGCGTATCGACATAGTAGGGGTTGACGTCGAAACAGAAGAGGAGAACTTCACTCCGCGTCTTCGCCTCTTCTTCGGAAATGCGTTTGTAATCAAGGGAATAAACCGCAATTTTATGTTCCGCTTTGGTGAGTTCGGCGGGGGATGCTTTGCGGCAGCGCAGATACTTCTGCCGATATTCGAGGCCGAGACCGTTGACGATTCCGCCGCCGAATCCGCTGGGCCAGCCGTTTTCATCGTAAGCCCACGGGTTCATGCCGCATTTTTCCGCCGCATGAATGGCTGCTCTGGTAACGTTGAACCAGTCGTCGGAGAGGTAGTCGGTGAGGAGACCTCCGCGAGCGTGCATGAAAAAGCCGCCGATTCCGGCGTCGTGCATCAGTTCGATCTGGCGGGCAAGTTCACCGGCTTCGAGTTTGTCGTTCCAGCTCCAGAAGGGAACCGGACGGTAATCCTTGGTCGGATTCGCTGCGAGTTCTATGATATTCATGAAAAATCCTTATTGTTGAGTTGAGCGTTTCAAAGGATAATATATCATACGCGCGCGGGCGAATCAACCCCGGGTACGGCGTATTTTCGGATTTTCTGCGGAAAAAATTCGCCGCAGTCCCTCGTAGACCGCGACGGCGACCGAGTTTGCAAGGTTCAGGCTGCGGTTGAAGTCGCCGGGCATCGGGATCGTGTAGAAATTTTCCGGATAACGGTCGTGGTACTCCTGCGGCAGACCGTGTCCCTCGCTTCCGAAAACGAGAAACGCTCCGGGTTCCATCGGACAGTCCCAGTAGAGTTTTTTGGCTTTGGTGGAGAAAAAATAGAGCGGGGCGCCGTTTGCGGTTTTCAGCAGGTCGTTCCAGTCCGGATGACGCTGAAAGTCCACATGATGCCAGTAATCCATTCCGGCGCGGCGGACATACTTGTCCTCCAGGGAGAACGAGATCGGTTCGACAAGGTGCAGACGGCATTCCGTGCAGCAGCAGATGCGTCCGATATTTCCCGTGTTCTGTGGGATTTCCGGGGCGACGAGCGTGACATGATAAAGCGGATTTTTCATGACGGTTCCTTCAGATGATGCGTCCAAGCGAGATTCCGGCGAATGCTGCGAGGCAGCCGGTGATGTTTTGTCCGAGCAGATTCAGCGCGGCTTTTCCCCACGAGCCGGAGAGCGCCAGATTGACGCTTTCCAGCATGAATGTGGAGAAGGTCGTGAATGCGCCGAGGAAGCCGATCATCAGCACGGGCAGGCACGGAGCGAGTCCCGGCATCCGGTTCTTCGCAAGAGCGAAGAGGAGCCCGGCGAGAAACGCTCCGGCGATGTTCACGGCAAATGTTCCGAACGGAAATGAAGCGGACCATGCCGACGCCAGTTTGAGTCCGAGGTACCGGCAGAGGGTTCCGGCCATGCCGGCAAGCAGAATCAGCGGAATCAGCTTGAGCGCGGACATTTATTTTGCCTTCAGATGATACAGGACGCTGGACGCGTTTCCGCGCAGATCGGCGCTTGCGTTGATTCCGGCGTTCATGAAGGTGGCGCCGTGTGCGGTGAAGTCGCGTCCTTTGAGCGTATACTTGCGTTCCGGATCCAGTCCGGGAATGCGGATGCGGATGACGGGGGACTGCGAACATGGATCGTTGATTTTGCGGACCGCTGTCACAAGCGCTTCTTTCCTGTCGGCGGAGACCCAGCACCAGGCGGCGATGTTGTCGAGTCCGAATCCTTCGGTGATGCGGTGGAAGGCTCCTTCGCGGATCAGGTCGTTGTATTTGTGATACTGTTTGACCTGTTCGCGGACCATTTCGCTGTCTTCTTCGGAAAGTTTTGCGACGTCGAGTTCGTACCCGAAGGTTCCGGCGAGCGCGACGTCTCCGCGGAATTTGAAGGGGGTTGTGCTTCCGGTCTGGTGGTTCGGGCAGACGGAGACATGTGCGCCCATCGTGCCGCAGGGATAGAAGAGGGAGGTTCCGAGCTGAATCGGAATGCGCTCGACTGCATCGGAGTCGTCGCTGCACCAGATCTGCGGAACGTAGTAGAGCATGCCGGCGTCGAAGCGTCCGCCTCCGCCCGAACAGCCTTCGATGAGGAGATTCGGGAACTCTTTGATCAGGCGTTCGTGGAGGTCGTAGACTCCGAGGACATAGCGGTGTGCGACTTCGCCCTGCTGTTCCGGCGGGAGGGCCGCGGAGTGGATTTCCGTGAGATTGCGGTTCATATCCCATTTGATGTACTCGATGTTTGCGGAATGCAGAATGCCGGAGATTGTTTCAAAGAGATAATCGACGACCTCCTTGCGGGACATGTCGAGAACCATCTGGGAGCGTCCGACGGAGCGGGGAGCGTCCGGAACGGAGAGGACCCAGTCGGGATGCGTTTTGTAGAGTTCGCTGACTTCGGAGATCATTTCCGGTTCGAACCAGAGACCGAACTTCATGCCGAGTCTGTTGATTTTCTTGACGAGCTTGGTGAAATCGCCGAGTTTTTCTGTGTTGACAAACCAGTCGCCGAGGGAGGAACGGTCATTGTTGCGCTTGCCGAACCAGCCGTCGTCGAGAACGAGCATTTCGATGCCGAGCTTGGAAGCGGCTTTGGCGATGTCGTAAATTTTGTCGTCGTTGAAATCGAAGTAGGTCGCTTCCCAGTTGTTGACGAGGATCGGGCGTTTGACGTGTTTCCAGGGGCTGCGGATGACATGGTTCACTAGAAACGCATGACTCTGCGCGGAGAGACCGTCGAAGCCGTTTGCGGAGAAGAGGAGGAGGGCTTCGGGCGCGTTGAACTCTTCCCCCGGTTTGAGGTTCCAGGTGAAGTTTTCGCTGTTGACGCCGAGCATGGCGCGGACGGATTCGTATTCGTCGACTTCCACTTCAACGGCGTAGCTTCCGCTGTAGAGAAGGAGCATTCCGTAGACGTCGCCGTGGCGTTCGGCCGCGCTTTTCTCGGCGAAGACAACGCCGGGGTTGTACTGGTGTCCGGTGGAGCCGCGGGCGCTGCGGAAGCCCTGCATTCCGGGCTGAAGCGGGGTGCGGAAGGCGTGGCGTTCGCGTGCCCATTTGCCCTGAAGATAGAGCATGTCGAAGGAACAGGAATCGAAGTCGAGTTCCGCGCTCATGAGCTTTTCAATGCGGATCGTCTGTTTGGTCGGATTGACGACTTTCACCGAACGGGCGATGACGTCGGAATCCGCGAAGACTGAGTACCGGAGGACGATTTCAGCGCCGGAGAAGCTGTCGGCAAGGGTGATTTCGAGTGTCTGGACCTCTTTTTCCGGAGCGAAGCTGGCGGGAAGGCCGGGTAGGGGGGCTTTGCCTTTTGTGATGACATGGCTTTTGTAAACCGCGGAGGTGACGGCGGTACCGTTCTCCTTGCGGAGGGCGAGAGCGGCATTGTGAAAGTCGCCGGAACCGAACGTCGTGTATTCGAGACATGCGATGTTGAGGGAGGTGTCGGGCGTCAGCCCTTCCGGATTGGGAGAGAACGCGCGGTCGAAGCGATGGGCTAAACCGGAAACATCGTCGTCTTTGCCGAGAGCCGCGCCGTAATAGAGGTGACGGAGCTCTCCGGAGGGGCCGATCATCATGGCGTAGGAGACGTTTTCGGTATCCAGGCGGAAGGTTCTGTTCTTTTTGTTGAAAGAAATCTGCATGAGGGAATCCTTGCTTTGTTGTTTTTTGAGAGTACTATACACGCTTCCCTGCGGAAATCAAAGCGGAAAACATTATTTATGAAAAATCCACGGAGAAAGTGGCTAACATAATTGATGTTTTGCGGATGAAAATGAGAATTCAAGCTTGAAAAAAAGTTTTTTTATATTATGTTATACTAAACTGTAAAGGTAGACTTGCTGAAGTCTGTCCGGACAGTCTGCATTTTTTATGATGAAATGCGGGAACATTTTTACCGGGGGACTGTCTTATGCCCATAGCAGCAGATAAAGAAATTGAAATGGTACGCGAGACCGCGGAGCTGATTCAGAGCTTCAAGGCCGGTGACAAGACGGCGTTTGACCGTCTTGTTACCCTGTATGCGTCGAAACTTTACCGGACGGCATACGGGCTTCTGAACTCGAAGCAGGATGCGGAGGAAGTTGTCCAGGACGCGTTTGTCCGGGCTTTCCGTGCGCTGGACGGTTTTCGCGGAGATTCCAGTTTTGAAACCTGGATGCAGCGGATTGTGATCAATCTTTCCCGCAACAAGTTCCATTGGAACCGCCGTCGCGGCGAAGGGCTGATGACAAGTATTTCGGAAACGGTCGATGAGACCGGAGAAGAGCGGATTGTCGCGCTGCCCGACGAGCGGGAGAGACCGGATACGAAGCTGGAGAACGAGGAGCTGGAAAAGAATGTGCTCCGCGGTTTGCAGGCTTTGCCGGAGTCGCTCCGGGAAACGATGATCCTGCGGCATGTGAACGATATGCCGTATGAAAAAATAGCGGAGCGGCTGGAATGCAAAATCGGAACGGTGAAATCGCGTCTGGCGCGGGGCAGGGAACTGCTGAAATCCTATCTTGTTTCGCTCGATCATTCCGTGCGGCCCTGATTCCGGAATGCCGTGTTTGCGGTGTGAATGAATCCCATTCTTTTTTAAGGAGCTGAATTTATGGAATCCCCCTTGCCGGAAAACATGAAATGCCCGGATCCGGAAACGCTTTCCGCCGTTTACGACGGCGAATGCACGGAACAGAAAATTCTTGCTCATGTGCGGCAATGTCCGCTCTGTTGCAGACATCTTGAAGAACTGGAGGAGCTTACGCGGATTCTGCGCAATGCGCTGAAACGGGAAACTCCGCCGGATATCGCCGAACGCATCCTTGCGGGGGTTCAGGCGAAAAACAAGGATTTTCACCGCCGTTTCAATTTTTATTCGCGTCCGATGGTGTTTGCGCGGGTTGCGGCGCTTGCCGCAATTCTCGGCGTCGTCGGCGTCCTGATCTGGAACGAGATGGCGGAATCCGAAGAGCCTGTCGCATTGCCGCATCGGGTTGCCGCGACCGCATCCACGGCGTCCGAGTTGAGCGAGCCGGCCGGTGTTCCGGGGTATCGCAAGCTCGGCGCGATTGATGTTTCCGAGCTTGCCGATGCAAGCTTCTCCAATATGCCGGCTTCCGCTCCGCACTCTGTTCCAGGCAAGGATTCGACGCAGCTTCCTGTCGCAATCCCGGATAACGTGGATCAGGTCTGGAGTGTTCCGGCCCGCTCCGCTTTTCGTGCGGAGAACCTGCAGAAACTGATTCGCTCGCTCGGCATTCCGGACGGCGATGTGGAGTTCGAGACGAGCGGAAAGCGGTTTTCCGTGCGCTTCCACGGAACCAAGATGCAGTCGGTCCGTTTTGTGCGGAACTGCAAGGCTCTCGGCTGTTCACTGCTTTCGCCCGTTCAGCCGCAGCCGGAGCAGAACCGTTTCGCCGGTCATGCGGATTCCGTGATCCGCTACAGTGCGACGTTCATCCGGCGCTGAACCGTTTTTTCTCAGTCCGCGACCCCTCCGGAGATATTCGGAAGGGGTTTTTCTTTTTTTTTGACGCCGGGGAACAATATTTTCCGGAATCGGGCGTTAAAGAGAGTATAATAAAGTCAAGGAGATGATGTATGAAAATTTTGAAACCCGTCATTGCCGTTGTGATTCTTGCCGCCGCTGCGGGAGGAATCCTGTATTTTTTCAATTCTGAAGATGGTGCGCCAGGAAAGGTGAACTATTCGACTCAGCCGCTCGGCCGCGCCGATCTGGTGAAATCAATCAGCGCAACCGGAACAGTTGAGCCGGAAGAACTTGTGAATGTCGGTGCGCAGGTCAGCGGCAAAATCACGGTGTTCGAGAAGGATGCGGACGGGAAGGCGGTTGATTACGGTTCCCCGGTGAAGGAAGGCATGGTGCTTGCCCGGATCGACGATCTTGTTTACGATGCGGAGATGCGTTCCGCGGAGGCGCAGAAGCTCAAAGCAAACGCCGCGATCCTGAGCTCCAAAGCCAATATCGAACTTGCAAAAGCGAAACTCGTTCTCGCGAAGAACAACTGGGAACGCGCGCAGCGTCTGTATCCTCAGCACGCGATGGCGAAGAGCGATTATGACAACTACAAGGCCGAGTTCGACGCCGCGACCGCGACGGTTGCCGTGAACGAAGCCGCGCTTGCGGAAGCCGACGCGTCCCTTGCAAGCGCGACAGCTTCCTATGACAAGGCGAAACGGAACCTTGAATACTGCACCATAACTTCCCCCGTAGACGGCGTGATTATCGACCGCCGGGTCAGCATCGGTCAGACCGTTGTTTCCAATATGAGCGCATCGAGTCTGTTTCTGATTGCAAAAGACCTGAGGCGGATGCAGGTGTGGGTTTCGGTCAACGAGGCTGATATCGGTTCGCTGAAACCGGGAATGCCGGTGGAGTTCACGGTCGACGCCTTCCCGAATGAGACGTTTGCCGGAAAGGTGCACAAGATCCGTCTGAACGCGACGATGTCGCAGAACGTCGTGACGTATGTTGTTGAGGTGTCGACGGACAATTCCAGCGGACGGCTGCTTCCGTATCTGACCGCGAACGTAAAGTTTATTCAGGAGCAGCGCAAAGGCGCTCTTGCCGCTCCGAATGCCGCGCTGCGCTTTGTTCCCGATGCGGCGGCTCTTCCCGCGCAGTATCGCGAAACGCTTTCGAAGGCGATCGGAATGCGTACAGGCAACACCCGAATTCTCTGGGTGCTTTCAGAGAACGGAATCCGTCCGGTTGAAGTCAAACTCGGCATGAACGACGGCATTCAGACGGAGATCGTCTCGGGCGACGTCAAAGAGGGAGACGAGCTTGTCACCGGAACGGTTGCGGTTGCCGCCGCGCCGGGGAAAAACTCCGGGAATGCGGGCAGTCCGTTCCTTCCGAAACCGCCGCGGCATCCGGGCGCAAAGAAAAAATAAGGAGGTGCGCCATGCCTCTTATCGAACTCAAAGATATCCGGAAAACCTATTCGCTCGGAGAGATTGACGTTCCTGTTCTCAAGGGAATCTCGCTCACGATCGGCAAGGGGGAATACGTGGCGCTGATGGGCGCTTCCGGTTCGGGAAAGAGCACGCTGATGAACATTCTCGGCTGCCTGGACCGTCCGACTTCGGGGGATTATCTGCTCGACGGCGAAGAGCTCGGACGCGCCTCGGGGGATCATCGCGCGATGGTGCGGAACCGCAAGATAGGTTTTGTGTTCCAGAGCTTCAATCTGCTTCCCCGGACGACGTCTCTGGACAATGTCATCATGCCGCTGGCTTATACGGCAAGCGGGCTCTCGCGCAAGGAGTGCCGTGAGCGCGGAATCGAAATGCTGAAACGTGTCGGGCTTTCCGAACGGATTTACCATTATCCCTCCCAGCTTTCGGGTGGACAGCAGCAGCGGGTGGCGATTGCGCGCGCTCTGATCAATCATCCGCCGGTGCTGTTCGCGGATGAGCCGACCGGCAATCTCGATTCGCGCACCAGCGAAGAGGTGATGGAGATGTTTTCCGAACTGAACCGCGAAGGCATAACCGTGATTTTGGTCACTCACTCGACCGAGATTGCGGATTTTGCAAAACGGAGCATTCATATTCAGGACGGTCTTGTCGTAAACGGCGAGTACCGGAAAGGAGGTTCGTTATGAGCCTGATTTCAATTCTGTCGACTGCGTTGAAGGCGCTTTTGCGCAATCCGACGCGCGCCATGCTGACGACGCTCGGAATCGTGATCGGCATTGCGGCCGTCATTACGATGATGGAGATCGGCACCGGTTCTTCGAATTCGATTCGCGAATCCATTGAAAAGATGGGGGCGAATGCGGTGATGGTCATTCCCGGAGCGGACCGGCGCGGCGGAGTTTCGAAAGGCTCGGGCTCCCAGATGTCTCTCACGCCGGAAGACTGCGAAGCGATCAACCGGGAGTGTCCCGCCGTCGCCGTTGCGGTTCCCGTGGTGAACGCGAACGGCAAACAGGCGATTTTTTCCGGAACGAACTACCAGCCAAGCCGGATTCAGGGTTCGGCTCCCGAATTTTTCCAGATCCGAAACTGGACGATTGCGGAGGGACGCTTTTTCAATCAGCGGGAGGTCAACCGCCGGGCGCGCGTCTGCGTGGTGGGCTCGACTATCGTTCGCGAACTCTTCAAAGGAATTTCTCCGATTGACTGCGAGATCCGTATCGCCAATACGGCATTCAAAGTGGTCGGCGTGCTCCAGACCAAGGGCGCGAACATGGTCGGCATGGACGAGGACGACGTGATCGTTCTCCCGTGGACCACGGCGCGCCTGCGTCTGACCGGGCTGAAAACCGGAACGGCGACGAGCACGACGAGCACCGCGGCGACTTCTCCCTCCGCGCTCTATCCGGGGGAGGGCGTCGCGCTCTATCCCGCCCCTGTCGACACAATGGCGGATGATACGCTGCTGGTTCCGAAATTCATTCATATCGACCAGATTCTGCTGACCGCCGTCTCTCCCGACAAGGTGAACGAGGCGATCAGCGAGGTGACGGCACTTCTGCGGGAACGGCATCGTCTGAAGGCGAATCAGGATGACGATTTTCACATCCGCAACTCCGCGGAGTTCATGAAGATGCTGACCGGAACATCGTCGGTTATGACGAACCTGCTGCTCGGGGTTGCGCTGATTTCGCTGATCGTGGGCGGAGTCGGCATCATGAACATCATGCTGGTTTCGGTGACGGAGCGGACGCGTGAGATCGGCTTGCGCATGGCGGTCGGCGCGCGGTCGCGCGATATTCTGCGCCAGTTCCTTGTGGAGTCGATCGTGCTCTGTCTTATCGGCGGCATTCTGGGAATTCTGATCGGACACGGCGCGGCGGTTCTGGTGAATCATTACCTGAACTGGCCGGTGGAGTCGAGTCCCGCAGCGGTTGCGGCGGCGGTGTTCGTCTCGGCGTTCGTCGGGATCGTGTTCGGCTTCTATCCCGCTTGGAAAGCGTCGCGCCTTGACCCGATCGAAGCTCTGCGTTACGAGTGATTATCTGCCTTTCCCTTGCAGAATGTGTGCGTGAAGCAGTGTCGATGCGGTTTCCGCATTGCGCTGCTTCAACGCATTCAGAAACAGAAGACGCTGTTCCGCAGTTTCCTGCAGATTTTCCAGATTGTGAAGCCGGCGGAACGGGGTTGTCTGCCGCATGAACTGGCGGATCAGCGAACACAGATAACGATTCCCCGCATAATCCATGATGAGCTCGTGCATTGCCGTATCTGCTTCCAGCGCAAGGGGGATGCTCCGTTTTTTCGCGGCATTGCGTATTTTCTTTTCCAAGACGTCGATTGCGGAAACGGGAATTTCATGGAGCGCGAGCCGCAGGGCGGCGGTTTCCAGCTCGGCGCGGCAGAGAAACAGTTCATTGAGCGCCTCTTCGTCGGGCATTGAAACGCGGTAACCCCGGCGCGGCAGCTGTTCGACAAGTCCTTCCGCCTCAAGCCTCTGAAGAGCTTCGCGGACGGGCGTCCGGCTGATTCCGAATTCTTCGGATATTTTTTCTTCCCGCAACATTTCACCCGCGGTGAATTTTCCGGAAACAATCCGTTTTGCCAGTTCATCATACGCCTGTATGGAAAGATTTGTTTTTTTCAGCATTTTTCCCAGCTCAGCTCTTGTTTTAAATGCAAAAATACTGTATATTGTATACAATAGTTCAGAAATGGAATTTTTCAAGGAGAATCGGCGAAAATGATGGAAAACTGGAAGTGGCATTTCGGTTTGCAGACGGGAAAATATGAGATTTCAATGGTCCGTTACGGCGCGGAACTTCCGAAACAGGAACTCTACCTCGGAATCCCGAAGAACAAACGCGGATTTGCGACTCTGCTTTATTTTCACGGAGGCGGTCTGACGGGGGACGGAATTGAAGTTCCTCTGCGGTGCGTTGACGGCGAACTCTGTGTCATCGGTGCGCGTTACCGTCTCTCCGACGGAACATACAACGCTCTTGATTCTCTGGAAGACGCCGTGCTTGCAACCGCATGGGTGATGAAACATATTGCGGAATACGGCGGCGATCCGAAGAAAATTTTCATTGGCGGAACCAGTGCGGGCGCATGGCTGACGGCGATGGTGCTGATGAATCCGGCTCTGCTGAAAAAATATGGATGCGACAACCGTTCACTTGCCGGACTTTTGAGTGTTTCGGGACAGATGGGAACGCACTTTACCGTCAAGCGCGATCTGCATTACAGGGAGCACGCCTGGGCTCCGGTGATCGATGAATACGCTCCGCTCAAATATGTTTCCGCCGATCTTCCGCCGGTCCTGCTTATCACCGGAGATTTCGGGAAAGATATGCCGACGCGTGCGGAGGAGAATGCGTATATGGCGTGCGCTCTGCGCGAGGTTGGACATCGCGATGCGCGACATTTCGCGCTCGGCGGACACGCACACAACGACGTCCGGTTCAGCTGCGACCGTCTGATTCTGAATTTCATTGCCCGGCGCTGTGCGGAAATTGACGCGGAGAAGTAAATGGATTTATTGTTTTATATTGCAGCTCCGCTGGTCGGGTTTCTCGGGATGATGTCGGGCGGGTATTGGGGAGTCGGCTGCGGCTGGATCGTGGTTCCGACGATGCTGATTCTCGGGATGGGGCCGTTCGAGGCGGTTGGAATCGGACTCCTCCAGATGGTTCCTTCCACGATTTTTACGGTTGCGAAACAGGCACCGGAGATCGGCTGGAGACGCGGCGAGCCGGGGCGGACGCTCGTTCTGCCGCTTGCTTTCGGCGCGATGACGACTTCTCTGCTCGGCAAGATGCTGAACACAAAACTGATTGCCGCGTTCGGCTCGACGCGTCCGATTCAGTGGATGCTGATCGGGTTCATCTCGTTTATCGTGATTCAGACTCTCTGCAGCCGGACGGCGTGTTACAACGACCGGATGCCGGAAATTACGCGGGGCAAATCCCGGATTGCATTCGGGACGGGAGTCGCAACCGGAATCGTTTCTTCGATGCTGGGACTTGGCGGCGGAATCTTTGTGCGTCCGCTGTTGACCTCCGGTTTCCGTGTCCCGGAGTATTACACGAGCCGGATTGTGCGATTGCTCGTGCTGGTGACGACGGTTACGGGGGGAATTACATACCTTTTTTCCGCGAATGGTTTTGACATGCACATTTTCAGTCTCTCCATGCTGGTTGCCGCGGGCGGAATTTTCGGTTTTCCGCTTGGCGCGAAACTGCACCGGATCGTTTACGATGCCGGTTATGCTCAGCACATCCACAAGAGTTTTGCTGTCATCGCGGCGACGGTTCCGGTCAATACACTGTTCAATATTTTCGGTCTGGCGGCATTGAGCCGCTGGCTGATGCTTGCAATCGCCGCCATCCTTGCCGCTTATCTGACGTTCTTTTCGCTTTACGCAAAGAAAAATCCGCTTCGGCATGGATGAAGCCTGGAAAGCCGTCAAAAGTGGAATTTATGCTGTTTCCCGCTGCCGGTTCGGCATATATCAAAACGTTCAATGCCGGGACGGAAAGGACAAAATATTCTTTTTCCGTCCCGAGCTTCGGGGCAAAAAACATGGCAGGAGCCCTCACGATCAGGGAGCCGGCCAAGCGTCCGGCGGTGTATCTGAATCCCTGCATAACGCTGGAAAAGAGCAACGCAAATACGGTTTGGGTTGACGATGTCTGTGGATATGAAGACTGAAGAGCAGGCTCCGGCGGTTTACATTTCAGGAGACTGGATGAACCTTGCAGTTATTATCGTCAGAACCGTCCGGTTAAAGCCCGGTGAAGTTTAAGGCGTCCGGCAGCTGCAAACGCGCGGAAGCGGATGTCGATTGCAAACGGAGACCAAAGCATAAAAACTTGACAAGTATTGCAAAACATGCTATATTGTCAGATAAGCAATCAATCATGCGGAAAGGCGGTTTTTTTGAGAGGGGAGAATGTATTACTGCAATTTGGAATTCTTGGGATTCTGATATTGTTCAATGCTTTTTTTGCGGCTTCAGAAGTTGCGATCATTTCTTTGAGTCAGGCATCTACTCAAATGCTGACTAAACGTAAGACCCGCCGTGCGGCAGCCCTGAAAGCTCTGCTCGACGATTCCGGTCGTTTTCTGGCCACGGTGCAGATCGGTGTTACATTTGCCGGTTTTCTTGCCAGTGCATTTGCAGCGGAAGCGTTTTCCGACAGAATCACAACCTGGCTGGAATCCCTTGGCTTGACTGTTTTGAGCCATGAACGCATGGACACGATTGTGGTAATTGTGATAACGGTGCTGCTTTCTTATGTTTCCCTTGTTTTCGGGGAACTCGTTCCCAAAAAACTGGGAATTGTCTATGCCGAAGTTTTTTCTTACAATGCGGCATTGCCGATCAACGGATTGGCGCGTCTTTCCACTCCTTTTGTCAAACTGCTGGATTCTTCCGTCAATCTTGTGCTGCGGCTCACCGGCTGCCGCAATACACGGGAACCGGCTGTCACGGAAGATGAAATTCGGGCAATGGTTTCCCTTGGGACGGAAACCGGAGCAGTGAAGCGGGCGGAAAAAGAAGTGATTGAAAATGTATTTGCCTTCACGGATAAACCGGTGTCTTCCATTATGACGCACCGGATTTCAATCGAAGGAATCAATATTGCGGATTCGCCGGAGAGCATACATCAACAGCTGTTGAATTGCGGACGGTCCCGGCTGGTGATTTACAGACGGAGTCTGGACGATATATCCGGATATATCCTTTTACGGGAATATTTTTCGCATTATTGCCGGACGGGTAAATATCCATCATTGGAGTCCGTTATTCGTCCCGTTCTGCTGGTGCCGGGCAGCGCCCATGCCGAAACGGTGTTCAGCACAATGCGTCTGGAACAGCGTGCGCTGGCCGTGGTTCTGGATGAATTCGGCGGAACAAACGGAATCGTTACTTTTTCTGATTTTATTGAAGATCTGCTGGGGGCGGTTCACGAAGAGCTGGATGTTCCGCAGAAATCGCCCATGGTTGAATCATGCGGGAAAAACTGCTGGCGGGTTGATCCGATGATTCAGCTGAACGAGTTGAAACAGGAAACATCCCTGGATCCGTTTCCCGGTCATTATGGAACGCTTGGCGGAGTTCTTTTCAACAGGTTGAAACGGATTCCCGGACAAGGAGAAGTTTTGGAGTTGCCGGACTGCGGATTGATGCTGAAGTTTGAAAAAGTTGACGGGCTGCGCATTCGGGAAGTCCGCATCAGCCGCAGATAAATTGAGTCTGAAAAGCGGAAAATCATTTGTCCCGTACGGAAAACGTTATTGTATCGGCAATTGGCTTGGGTTGCATACAAGACGGCTTTCTGCATGAAACAATTTGGCGATATGGTCGGGATTACGAGAAACATCATCCATGTATGTTCCCTTTATTTTCCCGCCAGCAGAGAACGGACTTTTTCCGCAAGGGCGTCGGCGTACAGTGTCATGCCGAGGTCGTTGGGATGAACGAGGTCGGTGTAACATTCGCAGAAGTCGTCGCCGAGAACGGAGAGACCGTCGAGGAATGCGTGACCGGTCCGGCTGTGCGCGGCGGTCCGGCGGGTACGCCATTCGGAGGCCGGGTTTTCGTTCGGAACGCGCAGGTGCGACACGGTCAGAATCGGCGTCTCCGGATGCGCGTCATGCAGGATGCGGCAGAATTCCGGAAGAGTTTTTTCGAGCTCCTCCGGAGAAACATTGGCGTCGTATGCGAGGATATAGATGCGCGGGTCGGGGATCCCGGCGAGTTCCTGTGCGACGACGGCTTCGCCGTGTCCGCTTCCGGAAAATCCGAAGTTCAGAAGCGGCATGCCGAGTTTCCGCGAAAGCCGGTTCGCCATCGCAAGTCCCGGACGCGATGCGCAGCAGCCGTGTTCAATCGAGGTTCCGTAAAGAACAACCGGGCGCGGGTCGGCAGAGACTGGCGCCGGTTCGCAATGAGCGTTTTCAGATAAAGCGATGCCGAATTCGATGACTTCCGCGTAGAGCGGAAAATAGAGGCGGTATGTATGCGAGGTTCCGTCTCCGTCGGAAAACAGAGTCGCAGTGCAGGCGTGAACAGGATAGCCTACTTCATCGAAGTTGAGACGCGAGATTCCGCAGTAGCTGCCGTCGCGGTAGAGATCAAAGCCGATTCGACCGTAGGTCATGATGTCGGCGGAATTGTTGATGACGCGTACGCGAGAGCGGATTCTGATGAACTTCGAATCGGTGGTGAAGCAGAGCACCCCGCTTGCGGATTGACGGGCATAGACCTGAACTCCGGGCGGCAGTTTGTCTGAAATGTTCAAGCGGTGAAACGGTTCCCCCGGTTTGCGGAACGCGAATCCTTCCAGACGGAACCGGGGATCATCGGCGGAGAAAAAATGTTCATTTCCGGCGTGTTCCGCTTCAACCGCCATATATTTATCGTGCTTTTCCATAAAGTTTTCCCTTTTTGAATTTCAGAAAACCCGTTTCAGGTACGGGTTTTCATAAGATAGCACATGATTGCCAGATTGTCAATGCGGTTTCATTTTTTGTACCCGATGATCATGACGGTTTCTTCCGGCGCAAGCGGCTCTTCGAGAACGGTTCCCCCATTCCGGCGGACACGGTTCCGAGCGAAGGCCGTATAGGAGGTTTCCAGCTCGACCCGCGCGGTGACGGAGGTCTGAGTGCGGTTGCCGAGAATGAAGACATCTGCGTCCGGACCATGCATGACGCTGCATTCGATTTCTGCGGAGGGGGCAACGTTGAGAACCGGTTTCACGCCATGGCGGAACGCGAATTCCGCCATGGCGTTCATGGTGGCTTCATCGGAGCCCAGACGCTGAAGTCCGAGGGAGATGCAAGAGCCGGCAAGGAGCGTTTCGCCTTTGCCGAATTTGTTGCGGATGATGAGCGCTTTCCCGTTTTCTCCGGCAAGGGTTTCTCCGGTTGTCGGGGCGAGGTACTGGCGGAACATGTATCCGCGCAGAGAGCCGAGACGGAACTCCGTGTCGCGGGCGGCAACGAAGTCCGCTTCCTGACAGCCGAACATCTCATCCAGACCATGTCCGGGGATCATACGACGCAGGAAAACGTGTTCGTCCAGATATGCGCAGCGACCATCCGCCCAGACGGCGCCGCCGTTTGCGGCGAATTCGCGGATTTTGTCCGCAACCGCCTTCGACATGACCATGACATGCGGGAGATAGAGCACTTTGTACTGGTTGAGAACGCCTTCCTCAATTTGGCATTCGGTGATGTAATTGACCGCGATGTGCGCATGGTTCAGCGCTTTGTAACAGCCGTAACAGGCGCGGTTGTGATCGTCGCCTTCGGTGACGTGCGGTTTGCTCCGGTGCTGAAGAAACGTCAGATTGCGCGTGTTGACGGAGGCGAGAATCGCGACTTCCGGCTTGACCGGCACCGCCCGGGCGAGGATTTCCGCATTCGCGCGTATGTCGGCGCCGAAGAGCCTTGCCGCCTCCGAACGTTCTGTCGGTCCGCCGTCGTGAGCGCGGCGCAGACTGAATTCGCCGACTTCCATCATGCTGGAACGCCAGGACTGCCACTCCCAGAACAGAACTCCGCGCAGGCCGCGTCCGAGTGAATGATAGAGCGTGTGCGTGATGTCTTCCGGGGATGGAGTGAATTTGAACTGGTGGTAATAGGTTGTTCCCGCTTGGAATTCGCCGACCCATGCGTCGCGTCCCTGCGCCCAGCTTCTTGCGGAGTCGATGCAGTGCAGATAGAGCGGAGCGAAATCCTTCGGCTGCTTTTCGCGGAAGAAGAAATAGTGTGTCGGATGAAGGGAAACGCTGATGGAATCCAGAGTCTTTCCGAGTTTCCATTCATTGAGTCCGCACTCCATGCCGTTGAAAGTCGGATGATCGGGATTGGCGTGCGTTTCATGCGCGGGATCGATGGAACGGACCGTGTCGCGCAGCCAGCGCATATTGCGGTCCAGATTTTCGGTGTTGAACTCATAAAAGTCGTACTGAATCGGAGTAGCTCTTCCGCGCGAACCGAATTCAAAGGCATCGGCGAGCCATTCGGGGGTGAGTTCATCAAGGGATTCGGGACATGCGGTGGTGAAGACCTGGCATTCGCCGAGCCACGCTTCCCGGAGCGATTCGATGTCCGGATATTTTGCTTTGAGCCATTCGGTGAAACGTTTCAGAGTGGAAGGACAGGTGCAGGGAGCCTGGTTCGGCTCGTTCCAGAGGTTCCAGATTGCAAGAGCGGGGGCGTCTTTGCAACGCTCCACACTGCGGCGGACGAAGTTTTCCATCGGGACGGCAACTTCCGGACGGTCGAAGCAGGGATAGCGTTTGTCGCGGTCGTCAATGCCCTTTTCAAGCAGCTCCTTGAGGAGCCAGAGCGGGAGATAGAGTCCGAAAGTCTCCATGACTTTGATTCCGAACTTGTCGGCGGCTTCCAGCAGAAGATCGTGCTGGCGGAAGTCCCAGACGCCTTTGCGCGGTTCGACTTTTTCCCACCAGATGAAGGAGCGGATGATGTTGAAATTGTTGTCGCGGATGCGGCGCATGTCCTCTTCGATTTCACGGACGCCGTAATTGGGGTTGAGCCAGTACATGGCTCCGAGCATGAAAGGTTTGTTTTTGTTCATTCGGATTCTCTCTTTCTTGCATGTTCGTATGCGCCGTAAAGCGCGGCGTCTTCACCGAGAAGCGAGCGGCGCACGGGAAGGGCGGGAGGAACTGGACCGAACAGTTCCAGATCGCGGGAGATCTGCCCGCCGACGACAATGACTTCCGGTGCGAGTTCGCGGCTCCATCCGGTCAGCAGTTCGAAGAGCGCGGAACCGTATCCGAGCCAGACTTCCTGCGCGGCACGGTCGCCTTTTTTTGCGCGGAGAGCGATCTCTTTCACATTTTCCGCCGGATATTTTGCAAGCAGAGCGCGCGCGGAGACGGCATCCTCTGCGATTCCGCCGCGGAAGGGCTTGTTCCAAAGAGAAACGGGCTCTGCCGGACTGCCGGCGGGATTCGTCAGCAGTTTTCCGTCGACCGCGAATGCGGCGCCGAGTCCGGTTCCGAGCGTCACGCCGCCGGCGCGGGAGAATCCGCGAGCGGATCCGAAGGTTAGTTCGCCGAGCAGAAAAGCGTTTGCATCATGCAGAAACACCGCGTCGACGCCTCCGGAGAGGTCGCGGAAACTGCAGCCGTCGACGGCCGCGAACTTGTGCTTCATCCGGAAAATTCCGGCGGAGTAGTCGAACGGTCCCGGGATGGAGACGGCTGCCCGGTCGAACGTCTCCGCCTGCCGGACCGCGAGGCGGATGGATTTCTCGATATCTTCCCGTGTTCCGGCGGAGCAGGTCGGAACTTGCGGCAGTTTTCGGAGAAGTTTTCCTCCGGAGAACAGGGCGGATTTGATGAACGTCCCGCCGATGTCCAGCGCGAGAATTACTTCAGCATGGTTTTGGTTGCTTTGCATGGAGTTTTCCCCAGATTGATGATGGTGTATTCTCCCATGGAGGCGGGAACGACGACCATATCCATGTATTTCGCATGATAAGATTTTGCGGGATCTTTTCTGGAACAGACGAGGATTTCCTCTCCCTGGACCAGGACGAGGACATGGAACCTGGTTCCCTGCGTATCATCGGAGATTTCGCGGTCGAACGAGAAGCGGCGCAGGCTGAAGTAGATCAGATCGTGTTCGCCCACAATCTCCTCTTTCCAGCCTTCACCCTCGCGGACGGTGCGCGGTTTCGGACGGAGGACGCCGTCGATGACGCTCCTGCGGCGGTCGGCGGCAAGAACATTTTTGCCGTGAATCGAGTGAATCGGGCGCGGGTTGCCGTCGAGGTCTTTGCGCAGGTAATCGTAAAGCTTGAACGTGTAGCTTCCGATTGTGTAGCTTCCGATTTCCAGAACGACCTGATTGCGTCCGGAGGCGTGAATGGTTCCGCCGGGGAGCAGGAACTGGTCGCCCTCTTCGCTCGGGAAACTGTTGACGAATTTGTCGTGGTCGAACGGAATGTGTTCTTTTTCCGCCTTCTCGATGCAGCGGAAGAATTCATCCGCATTGCAGTCGTCCTGAAGTCCGAGATAGGTTTTTGAGCCGGCGGTTTTGACGCAGTAGTAACTTTCATCCTGCTGGAACGGTTCGCCGAAGTGTTCCGCATTGTAGGCTTTCGGCGGGTGAACCTGAATGGACATGTTTCCGCTTCCGCCGTAGGTGTCGTCGTAGTTGAAGCGGATCGGGAAGACGTGTCCGAAGCGGGCGACACTTTCCGCACCCATGAGTGCTTCCGCCTTCTGTTTGAAGAAGGTGGAGAAGGGGATGTTGAAGGTGTCCTTGCCGACCTTGATCTGAAGGCTGACTTCGTTCGGAATCATGTCGAAGACCCACGCGCAGTTGCGCATGTCGTCGGGGAGATGACGCAGCTGTTTGACAAAGGTTCCGCCCCAGACGCCCTCCAGGTAGACCGGCGTGCAACGGAACGGAGACTGCACCTGAATATCGAAAACCTCTTTCAGGGCATCAAGCGGAAGCATTTTCATGCGGTCGCTCATGTTGTCGTCGATGTAATATGCGACGCCGTTGTTCCGGATCAGGTTCTGACGGTGCAGCATGGCGATTTCGTAATCGTAATAGTACATGCGGCGGAAAATGTAAGGAAGTGTGCGCTTCTTTCCCGTGTCGCCGAAGTTGCGGACCTTGTGTTCGCGGATGCGCAGGGTTGTTTCAAGCGGGGCGACGTCAAGAAACGCCGCAAGGTCGCCATTCTCGCGGAACGCGGGGAGTGCGGAGCCGAATCCGTAAAGAATTACGATCGAATCGCCGCGTCGACTCTCTTTGAGAAGTTTTGAGAGAGCGGCTGTTTTCGCTTCGTCGAACAAAGTTTCCGGTTCGCGATGCCGGGATTTTCCGAACAGCAGAATCGGGTCGACGACGCGGTCTTCCGGGAGGGAGTCCGCGAGCATGGCATCAAGTTCCGCCGGACTTTTGTATGCGGACGAAACATCGATTTTTGTGACGGAACGGTCTCCGGCGGCGTCGGCGATGCGATCGCAGAGAATGGCGTAATCCGCTCCGACATAACCGTCAAGGATCAGGACTTTGTGTGTGGGCAGTTCGCGGAGCAGACGTTCCGCGATCGCATCGTTCCCCATCAGAGATTTTGCCGCGGTCACTGCGGGTATTTTCGGTCGGTTCAGTGCTTCCGGGTCGGTGAATCGGTACGGTTTGAACATGAAACTCATGGTAGACAGCCTTTTGTTATGTTTGCAATTTTATTGATTGTTTAAAATTATACATCATATTTAGTGAAAAGTCAAGAGGCCTTCTTGCAGAAAGTCAAAAAATATGCTATTGTATAGAAAAAACGACAAGGAAATTGATTATGGCGGAGAGTACATTGCCGATTCTGCTGTTGATTCGCCGGAAGCTTCCGGAGCTTTCGGGGAATTTCCGGAATATTGCGGAGCAGATTCTGAAAAGTCCGGAGAGCGTACTGAATGAGCGGGTCAGCGACCTTGCAAAGCGGAGCCGCTGCGATTCCGCACAGGTGATACGCCTCTGTCAGAAGTTTGGATTCGATGGTTTTTCGAGTCTGAAGAACCGCATTATGGAGGATTTCCTCAAACAGCGGCGGACGCTGGAGAGCCAGATTCCCGCAAAAGGGAATTCCTTCGACCAGCTAAAACAGAAATTTGCAGATGAGTTCATCCGGACGGTCAACGACACGCTCAATGAAGTTGATGAGGCGCAAGTCGGTGCGGCGGCGGGATATGTCCGCCGTTCGCGTCTGATTCTGATTTCCGGGTTCGGTTCTTCGGGGCTTGTCGCGCGCGATCTTCAAACCAAATTGCTGCGTCTCGGATTCACCGCGCTTTTTCTGGATGATGCGGAGATTCTGCGTTCCATGTGTGCGACGTTGACGGCGGAAGACCTTTTCATCGCGATTTCTTTCAGCGGAACTACGAAGTATCTGCTGGACGACGTCGCAGTTGCGCGGAAGAACGGAACGGCGGTGATCGGACTTACCAACTATCCGGATTCGCCGCTCGCCGCGGCTTCCACGCTGACGCTGCTGACGACTGCCGATGAACAGCAGCTGCGCCTCGGCGCAATGGTTTCTGTCGTAGCCCAGTATCTTGTGGCGGATGTTCTGATCTCCTTCCTGGCAAAGCAGGACAGGGAGCGGACGGAAGAGCGGATCATTTCCATCTACCGGAAATCGGTGAGCGATGAGAACGCCTGAATCCGTCCGCCCGCAGTAAAAGTTCAGTCCTGAACGTCCGCGAAGCGGGGACCGAGGATGCGTCCGCCGTCGACGGGGCAGTCAACGCCGGTGATGTAACCGGAATCGTCGGAGGCGAAGAAGAGCAGGGCATTCGCTACTTCGGCGCCGACTCCCCAGCGTTCAAGCCAGGTGAGTTTTGTTGCATCCGGCGAATCTCCAATCATGCCGGGGGAGACGCTGTTGACGGTGATGTTTTTCTTTGCCAGCTCCATTGCAAGAGTTTTTGTCAGAATGATTACGCCGGCTTTTGAGGCGGAGTATCCGCTGTAGCCCGGCAGACCGACTTCACCCGCGATGGACGCGAGATTGATGATGCGCCCGTAACCGTTTTTCAGCATGTCGGGCAGAAACGCCTTTGTCACGCGGAAGACGCCGTTCAGATTCAGATTAATCATTTTGAGCCAGAGTTCTTCGGACATTTCCGAGAAGCGCGCGGGGAGCCAGACTCCGGCGTTGTTGATCAGAATGTCCACGCGTCCGAAATCCCGGAGAATCTCTTTTGCGGCGTTCTGAACGCTTTCGGTTTTTTCAACGTCCATGACGTAGGCGCGGACATTTCCGCCTTTTTCGCGCAGGTTCGCGGCGACGGCTTCCGCTTTGTCGATGGAGATGTCGGTGAGAGCGACGGCGACGCCCTGTTCACAGAATTTTTCCGCGGCGGCGCGTCCGATCCGTCCCGCTCCGCCTGTGACGACTGCAACTCGATTTTCAAATTTCATTTGCATTTTCCTTTCGGTTTCTGATCTAATATAGCAGGTAGGACTGGGAAACGCAATGATAAAAATCTTCTGTTTTGTGTACTTTTCTTTTGAATTTATTTCTTCATGGCATCACCTTCAGACTGATTTCATTCAAATAGATCGGTCCGCTTGCTTCAGGGTCATTGGTCATGAAAACAAGCATTCCCATGCATTCCTGAATATCCGGGTATTCCGATGCGTTTTCCGGAACGGTGAATTCCATGGTGTACTTTTTCCATTCGGGAGTGAACGCGAACTTTTTGAGCGAGGTGAAGTGTTTGCCCTGATGACCGGAGGGAGCCCAGAGCGAGATGCCCGGCTGCATGATGAGGTCGCGTCCGGATTTTCCCCAGAAGGTCAGCAGATAGTTTTTTCCTGGAAGAAGCGGAAGATAATGCGAACGGATTCCGTCCGGACGGGGCGTCGATGCTCCGACTTCAAACACAAGGCTCTGCGTTCCGCTTAGGAAGGAGTCGTCTTTGATGATTTTCAGTGAATTGCCCGGCGTTTCTTTTTTCAGGTAGAAATTTACGGGAAGAGACCCTGATTCAAAATTGTCGCGCCAAACAAGTTTTTCCACTTCCTGAGGTGTATACCGTCTGATTGAGAATCCGCGCAGTTCCCAGTTTGCGTCTTTTTTCTCCGGAACGTCAAAATAAACCCGTGCGTCGCCGGATGTCTTGCTGTAGAACCAGACAGAGTTTTTCTGCCACTCGCCGTTTGCGGTGAGTGGGTGCCCCAGAGCCAGTCTTTTGTCGCGGATAATCAGGAAAACGCATTTTCCTCCGTCGGGCTTTGCGGAACGGGCCTCCCAGCTGAATTTGTAAAAAACGCCCTTTTCAAGCGGAAGTGTTGCGGAAAGACGCGCAAAGCGGGAACCGTTGAAGGTCATTTCCCCGTTTTCCGATTTTTTCCATGCGCCTGAGGAAACGGGGGACCATTCTATTGCGCAGAGCGGCAGAGCGGCGGACAGTGCCACGGCGAGAATTAAATGCAGTTTCATTTTGCTGTTCCTTTTTCAATGATTCCGAATTGAAGTCGGTTGTTGTGGGCTTTTTCTCCAACGCCCCAGCGGAGAGAACGCACTTTTCCGGACCCCATGCGGTCGTTGATTTTTATTCCGAAACCGAGCGTATCACTGTTCCGGAATCCGTTGAGCGGGATCTCAAGATCAGCGGAATATCCGTTCTGCGTGCGGGATACGCGATACGGAATGCGGACCCCGTTCAGATATGATTTGCCGCACCACGCGGTCAGCTGTTCCGCTTCCGGAAGACGCGGATTGAGAAAAAGACGGAATGTCGTGTCGCGGTAGAGTTTGGAATGACGCTGCTGAAGGATGTTCGGGAGCATGTCAAAAAACAGCTCGATCCCGTCAACGTCCCAGATCTCTTTTCCGTTCAGAGCCGCTCCGGAGTCGGTCGCATCGGTTACATCCGCATGAATCCGGAGAGAATCCGCTGTGCGGGTCACTGTGAATTCTGCGCGGAAATCCTTTTCCCCGAGAGAGATTTTTTCTCCCGGATGCAGGACTGGATTTCGCAGTATCTGCAGAGGAAAGCGGATGATACGGTTGTCGCAGAACGCGCGCAGTTCCGGTTTTGCGTCCAGGCTGCCCGGCATGAGCGGGAAAACCAGAGAGATTTCTCCGTTTGCCGGAATCCGGAACGGAACTGTTTCGGCGGAGACACTGCCGGGCAGATGAATGCCTGCTGTGCTGGAAATTTCACGATCCGTGATGTTGAATAGTGTCAGATACGCTCTGTTTCCCGCAACCCGCACAACGTCCGACGGCAGGAACGGGGAGGGAAGGCGGACCGGAAGTGTTTCCAGTTTCCGGACGAACTCGTCCGGCTGAACACCGGGCATCCGGAGATAGAGCGGACAGTCCGTCAGCTCCATTGATTTTCCGGCTTCAACCGGATTGCCGTAAAGGTCGGAAACCACGAATCCGCGCAGATCGGCAAACAGCCCTTTGTGTCCGCCCCAGTTCCAGAGCGCGGCGACCGGAGCACCGTTTTTACCGCGGAATCCGTAGATAACGGCGCCGTTCGTCATTTTCTTCTTGTACAGAGGTTTCGCTCCTTCAAAGTAGCGTGCGAGCGCGTTGGCGGCGGCAAAGAGGCCGTTCGGCACCGGCGCCGTCTGATAGGAACGGATAAACTCCTCGTGGTAAATATCTGTCCACAGCTGATTTCCGTGAACCGTCCAGCTTTGCTTTACGCCTTCCCCCAGGTCGACGAGAAAGCGCTGTGCCAGCTGGGACGCTTTCGCATATTTCGTCTGACCTGCATCGTCGGACGGTTTTTCCCAGTCGTAGAGATAATACATTTCACCGTTCCAGACCGGAGTTTTTCCGGCAATGGCGCGAAGCTCCTGAATCTGGCGGTCGGCGGGAAAGAGCGAGCCAAGCGTTCGCGCGTTGTACGGGTGAAACGAGATGCCGTCCAGATAGTTCTGCGCACCCAGTACGATACAGCGTTTCATGAACTTGAGCAGTTCCCCGTTCTGGTCTCCGGTCGCGCAGATTCCGAGGATCGTTGCATGCGGAGCTTTTTCCCGGATGGTTTCGGAGGCGGATGCAAGGTATTCCAGGTAGAGTTCCGGCGACATGTGGAGATTCGGTTCGTTCATGATTTCATAAAGGACAACCCGTTTGCCCGCATGTTCCGCGATTGCTCCGATGTAGCGTTTCCAGATCTCCTGCGGCGGAACGTTTACAATGTACCGCGATGCGCTTCCTTTCGGCGTTGCTTTGCGGATCAGTTTCGGCTGAAGCCATGCCGGACGCAGCGGAAGAGCGGTCTTGTAGAAGTTTTCGAACATGCGTCCGAGAACCGGCATGACAAGAATTCCGTGCCGGCGCGCCGTGTCGACGGCAAGATCAAAATAGGAAAAATCGAACTTGCCTTCCTGCGGTTCAAGTACCGCCCAGTTGATGGAGAGCATGCCGCCGTCCCAGTCGCGCAGAACGCGGCAGCCCATCTTCTGAAGCTGTTCATAACGGGTGTCAAGAGTTTCGCCATTGCAAAGTGCAAGGCCCTGCGCATCTCCATGCTTTTTGTATGCAAGTGCGCGGTTGACTCCAATCACAAACTCATTCGCCGGATCGGCGAACTCTTTGCCCTGATATTTGCCAATGATGGAGAAGAGACAGCGCAGGCTTGGAATCTCCTTTTCGTTCCAGCGTATTCTTGTAGTGAAGGAGCCGAAACGTTTCAATGGAATCTGAAATTCCCGGATGGAAGTTCCCGTTTTGAGAACCAGCGGGAGTTTTGCCCGATAGAGTTCGATATCCAAAAGAGGATCGCGGACGCAGAAATCCAGAATTCCGGAAGCGTTCTGATCCGAGCTGTTGTTCAAACTGACTTTGATTTTTGCGGTTTTCTCTTCTCCGAGCGTAAAGAGGGGTTTGTCGACCGCGACTGCAGCGCGGATATCTCCGAAAGCATTGCCCGCATTCAGACGGAACGGTGAAAAACGGTAAGTCCCTGCGGGAATCTTCTTTTCCGTCGGGTAGGCAAGGAACATGTATGCGCCGCCGTTCTCTCCTGTGTTGAACTTGATTTCGATTTTCTGCAGTTTTTCATCCGCACGGATGTCGCGGCGGTGAATCAGCCATTTTCCGGCGGGCGTGATCCGCAGGATGCAGAAACTGAATCCTCCGGAAGGTCCTTCGAATTCCGTTTGAAACCGTGCGTCCGTATGAGCGGGAAGATTGAATTCCGCGCTCCGGAGCTGAAAATATTCCCCGTAGGGATTGCGCAGGACAAGCCGTCCGTCTTCCACGGAAAGCGGCGCGTTCTCCAGTTTCGGATTGACATCCGGACGCGCCAGTCTCCAGATTCCGAATCCGGCGGAACCGAGCTTGAAATCTCCGTTGATGATGGAGTTCGGTTCTCCTGCCGCAAGCATTCCGCAGGCGGCAAGGAGAAAAATCATGAAAAAGAGTCTCATGCGTGATCCCTTATTTTCTTTTTGCGGAAGAGAAGAAATATTCCATATAGGATTCCGGAGTCTGGCGCAAGGTTCTCGATGCGGTGTGACCGTCGGCAAAGACGAAGTTCGCCAATCCGACATGACGGTATCCGATGTCGTAGCCCTCGACATTCTTATGAGCTCCGCTCTGAATGTAGTAGACGTTTTCGCTGAATGCCTGCGTTTTTATATTCGTTCCGCGGTCAGCCACCCAGGTCCGTTCGGACGGGCTGGTCAGTGTGGAAGCCCGCATTCCCGCATAAGCCTGATAGGGAGAGTTTACTTTCTCATGAGCCGCCATGTGATAATTGATTCCGTAGTTCCGGTACAGAAGTGCTGTGTCCGTGGATGCCGATTGCGCATACCCGCTTGCCGGACAGACAAAGATCGGACGGATTTTACGGATGCCGTCTTTAATTTCCGCGTGGTGCACGTGACCGACTGGAACATTGGGCATGTAATAATACATCAGGCGGTCCTGCCAAAGCTGTGCAAACGTATTTCCGTCGGAATGGAAATTGGTATTGATTCCATCGGGGCCCCAGCCGTTGTTGTCATCTTCATATGCGAGCAGGAACATGCCGATCTGCTTCAGATTTGCGGAACATGCAATGCCGCGTCCTTTCTCCCTGGCCGCATTCAAAGCCGGAAGAAGTAATCCGGCGAGAATCGCGATAACGGCAATCGTTACAAGGAGTTCAATCAGAGAAAACGTTTTCTTTTGTATGATTTTCATAGTACACTCCTGATCGTTTGTTTTGAGGTTGGGCTGGATGTTTTTATGGATTAATCGCCGACTTCCGCGAAGCGGGGACCGAGGATGCGTCCGCCGTCGACAGTATAGTCAACGCCTGTGATGAAAGCGGAATCGTCGGAAGCCAGGAAGAGGAGAACGTCCGCAACTTCGCCGCCAACGCCGCAGCGTCCGATCCAAGTGAATTTTGTCGGATCGGGATTATCCGCAATCCAGCCGGGCGAGACGCTGTTGACGGTGATGTTTTTCTTTGCCAGCTCCATGGCGAGGGTTTTGGTCAGAATGATAACGCCGGCTTTTGCGGAGGAGTAGGCGCATTGCGTCGGCAGACCGACTTCGCCCGCGATGGAAGCAAGATTGACGATGCGTCCGTATTTGTTTTTCAGCATGTCGGGCAGAAACGCCTTTGTCACGCGGAAGACGCCGTTCAGATTCAGATTAATCATTTTGAGCCAGAGTTCTTCGGACATTTCCGAGAAGCGCGCGGGGAGCCAGACTCCGGCGTTGTTGATCAGAATGTCCACGCGTCCGAAATCCCGGAGAATCTCTTTTGCGGCGTTCTGAACGCTTTCGGTTTTTTCAACGTCCATGACGTAGGCGCGGACATTTCCGCCTTTTTCGCGCAGGTTCGCGGCGACGGCTTCCGCTTTGTCGATGGAGATGTCGGTGAGAGCGACGGCGACGCCCTGTTCACAGAATTTTTCCGCGGCGGCGCGTCCGATCCGTCCCGCTCCGCCTGTGACGACTGCAACTCGATTTTCAAATTTCATTTGCATTTTCCTTTCGGTTTCTGATCTAATATAGCAGGTAGGACTGGGAAACGCAATGATAAAAATCTTCTGTTTTTGTGTACTTTTCTTTTATCGGAAGGGATGTGCGCGGAATTCTCCCGGAGTCTGTCCGGTTTCGCGGCGGAAACAGCGGCAGAAGTATTGAACGGAGGAAAAACCAGAGGAAAAAGCCGCCTCTTCCACGCTTGAACCGCCAAGAAGGGCGTCCTGGGCGCAGGCAAGACGGAGCGTGTTCAGATAGCGCATCGGCGCAAAACCCGTAGCTTCGCTGAAACGGACGGAAAAGCGGCTTTCCGAGAGTCCGGCGACGGAAGCGATGTCTTTCACTCCAATGGGTTCCGCAAAGTGTTTTTCCATGAATTCGAGCGCCTTCTGAATGGCGGGGGAAAGGTTGAGCGGCGAACCCGGCGGAAGCCCGGAGAGCGCGTTTGCAATAAAGGATATCGCCAGTGTGCAGCTCCATGTTCTGCAGTAAGCCGCATCGGGTTTCGTATGCTGCATGAAGGCGGACCGGATGTGACGGAGAGTTTCCAAATTCATGCTTCCGGTCAGTGCGATTTTGCGCTGGAGATTGAAGCGTCCGGCGAACTCCGGCATGAGGTCCGCGGGAAAATGACGGAAGAAGATCTGAATGGCGGAGGCCGTTTGCGAATCGCTGCCGGCGTCGTGGCGGAGACCGGGCGCCATGAGGATCCATTCACCCGGACGGATATGCATGGTCGTTTTTTCCGTACGGAAGCGGAATTCCCCTTCCAGCGATGCGGTCAGCTGCCACGCCGGGTGACGGTGCATTGAAGTCTGGTAGGGGGCGGTGTAGCGCAGCGCCTGAAACCAGAGCCAGGGGTCGGGCAGATGAACTGCGTGCTGTTCTTCCGGTTGTGTCGGGAGGATCGGCATCAGACGGTCAGCATTTTTTCCGCGAGACGGATGCCGTCGATTGCGGCGGAGACGATGCCGCCCGCCATTCCGCCGCCTTCGCCGCCGAGCCAGAGTCCGGGCATCGAACTGGCGAGTGTCTCCGGGTCGCGCAGGAAACGGACCGGGCTTGATACGCGGGTTTCCATTCCGACGAGCAATCCGTGGCGGATGAAGCCCGGAGCGAGACGGTCGAATCTGCGCAGGGCGTTTGCAAGAGCGGAGCGGGTCGGTTCCGGAACGAGATTGTCCAGTCTCGACTGGCGCAGACCGAGACGATAGCTGGATTCATGCGGGAGGCGTCCGGACTTGCACTCGAGGAAGTCGTGCGCATTCTGAGCCGGGCATGTGTAGTTTCCGCCGCCTTTTTCAAAGAGCGAGGCTTCGAGTCCGCGCAGGAATGCGAACGCTTCCGCCGGAGCGGCAAAGAGTTCGGGGCGGAGGGTTGAAACGATTGCGGAATTCGCAAATTTTCCGCTGCGCGCGGATTCGCTCATGCCGTTTGTCGCGAGCGTTCCCTGTTCACAGGTTGCGGGAATGATTTCGCCGCCGGGACACATGCAGAAACTTGTCGCGCCCGGGATGGCGTCGGTTCCGTGTGTGGAGAACAGGTACTCCGCCGCTCCGAGCGCGGGGCATGGAGTTTCCATGCCGTACTGGATGCGGTTGATGAACGACTGCGGATGTTCAATGCGGCAGCCGAGCTGGAAGCCTTTCATCTGGAATGCGATCAGCTTTGAGAGCGCTTCGATGAGCGGTCTTGCGCTGTGTCCGCATGCAATGAGCGCGGCGGGAGCTTCGATGCGCGTTCCGTCCGCAAGATGCACGGCGCGGAAGCGGTTTCCGCCTTCGATCCGTTCCACTCTGGAATTCCAGAGGAATTTTCCGCCAAGCGAGATGATCCGTTCGCGGATTGCCGCGATCACGGCAGGGAGACGGTCCGAGCCGATATGCGGGTGCGCGTAATAAAGAATTTCCGGTTGGGCTCCCGCGCGGACAAATTCGTTCAGAACGTATGCGCCGCGCGGGTCGCGGACGCGGGTGTAGAGTTTGCCGTCCGACCAGGTTCCCGCGCCTCCTTCGCCGAAAAGCAGGTTGCTTTCGGGATTGATGGTGCGCGAGGCGAAGAGGGCATCGACGTCCTCCTTGCGCCGGACAACGTCGCGTCCGCGTTCGAGGATGACGGGTTCCGCTCCGGCTTCGGCGAGAATGAGGGCGGCGAAGAGTCCTGCCGGACCCGCGCCGATGACGAGCGGATGTTTCAGTTTCGATTTGTTTTCGGGGAGCAGCGGAGCCGGAGGCGGTTCAACGGGTCCCGGATTCCGCTTCGGGAGAACCCCGTCGCGGATTTCCGCCGTGATCTGATAGAGAATTTTCACGAGCGGTTTTTTGCGGGCGTCCAGACTCCGTTTAGTGATTTTATAGCTGAGAATATCGGAGGCGGGGACGCCGCATGCGGTTGCGACATGCGGCGTGAGAACTTCGTCCGCGTTTGCGGGAAGGGAGCGAGCGTCGAGTTCGAAACGGATTCCGGCTTTCATTTTTCACCTTTGCGGCGGGCGGAGCGGCGGGAGGGCGTGCGCGTTCCGCATGTTGTTTGCTTCGATCCAGAGCGCGGAATCGCGGTACAGGATCTTTGTGAGTTTGGATGCGCTGACGTTCAGCATCAGCGCGGTTCCTTTTAGGTCGCAGCCGTGGGCGGAAAAGGTGTCGAGCAGTTTGGCTGTGAAGAGCGGGTAGGCGTCGTTCTTCAGCGAGGTGACCGGCTCGCCGATCCGGAAGGCCGGATCGGCTTCCGAACGGATTGTGAGCGCGATCTTCATGCGGAGCATTTTCAGCGCCAGGCGGCGGTTTTCGTGCTGGCTCCGGCTTTCGGCGCAGGAGACCGTGATGCCGCTCGGGGCATGGGTTAGGCGCACGGCGGACGAGGTCTTGTTGACCTTCTGTCCGCCGTTGCCGGACGCCTTGTGAAAGTCGAGCGTGCAGTCGCGCACCAGAGCTTCATCGGCGGCAGCGAGCCAGTCGTTGCGCATCAGTCTTCATCCTCTTCGGGACGGTCGACGCGGTAGGGGCGGATGCGCTGGTTCTTTTTGCCCTTGCGCTTGTCGACTTTCGGGAAGACGAGTTCGCGGCGTTTGCGTTCCTTGAATTCAAGGCGGACGGGGAGTCCGGAGAACGCGAACGCTTTTGTGATGTACTTTTCGAGGTAGACCTTGTAGTTGTCCGGACAGAGTTTCGGGTCGTTGACGAACAGCTGGAAGGTTGGCGGCGGGTTCGCGATCATGGTTCCGTAGTAGACCTTGAACGGCTTTGTGCCGATGACCTGCGGCGAGGTTTTCTCAAACGCATCTTCGAGCACGCGGTTGACCATTGCCGTGGAGATGCGGATTGCCATCTGGGCGCGCAGTTCGGCGATGACCTGGTAGAGCTCCTGGAAGTTGTAACCCGTTTTCGCACAAGTGAATACGACGGGCGCGAACAACATGTGCGGGAGAGTGTAGCGGATCTCTTCCAGCACATTTTTCATTTTGAGTCCGGAGCATTCATCCCACTTGTTCGAGACGATGACGACGGGCTTTCCGGAGTCGACGATCATGCGGGCGATCGTCTTGTCCTGCGAGGTCGCGCCGGTCTGGCTGGATTCAATCACAAACAGAATGATGTCGCTGTTCTTGAGCGTTTCTTCCGCGCGCATGGAGCTGTAACGTTCCACGGCTCCGTCGACTTTGGAACGCTTGCGCAGTCCGGCGGTGTCGACGAGAAGCGCGGGAACCTGTTCATCGCCGCAGTTGAGGGTGAATTCCACGTCGATAGAGTCGCGGGTGGTTCCGGCGACGTCGCTGACGATGACGCGTTCTTCTCCGAGGAGCTTGTTGACGAGCGAGGATTTGCCGACGTTCGGTCTGCCGAGCACCGCGATTTTGAGTCGGGGCAGGGAGTGTTCCGGGGCGGAGACATCGAAGTCGCGCAGAGCTTCGCTCATCAGTGCGGGGATGCCGCGGCGGTGGAGCGAGGAGACTTCAAAGATCTGCTGGAAGCCGAGGCGGTCGAATTCGTGGATGTGCGGAGTCGCAATGTCGCCGTCGACTTTGTTGATGACGAGGATGACGGGTTTCCCTGTGGAACGGAGGCGCAGGGCGACTTCCTCGTCGAGCCCGGTAAGACCGCTGGTGACGTCGACGACGAAGAATATGACGTCGGCGTCGGCAATGGCGACTTCGACCTGTTTTTCAATGGACTGATCCCAGAAATCGACGCCGCGTTTTTCACCTTTTCCCATGCCGAGACCGCCGGTGTCGACGAGGCGGAAACGGCGGCCGTTTGCGACTCCGGTCGAGGAGACGCGGTCGCGGGTCACTCCGCTGTCGAAGTGGACGATCGCCTGGCGTTTTTTGAGAATGGAATTGAAAAGCGAGGATTTGCCGACGTTTGGTCTGCCGACGATGGCGATGGTCGGCAGCGTATTTGTCTGAGTCCGCTGTTCACTCATGGTCATGTTCCTTATTTTTGCCGCCGCTCCGGAGGCCGTCCGCGATGCAGATGATCCAGACAAGGGCAAGGAGTCCGAAGCTGGCGAAAACGTTTACGAGGTTGATCTTGTATTCCGCCGCACTGCCGGGATCGTCAATGAGTTCCCGGATCATGGCGAACAGCGGCGCAAAGACAAAGTAGACGCCGAGAAGGAAGAATGCGACAGCGAGCAGCATCATGACGCCGCCCGCGAGCCAGCGCCCGGAAACGATCTGCCCCAGGCCCGGCAGCGCCAGGTTCAGGGTCAGGACAAGTCCTTTTCCGGGCTTCTTCACGTTATTCCTCAGCGCAGTTCCACGCCGAGACCGTGTTCCAGTTTCGCGCGGAGTTTTTCATGTGCTTTGTTGACTTCATCATCGGTGAGCGTGCGTTCCTGGCTGCGGAAGGTCAGCGAGTAGGCCATGCTCTTCTTGCCGTTCATCGACTCGTTCGTGAAGATGTCGAAGAGCTGGACGTCGACAAGGTTCGGCACTTTGGCGCGTTTGATGAAGGTGACGACTTTCTCGTTCTCCATGTCGGCGGGCGCAAGGAATGCCACGTCGCGCGTGGTGGACGGGAACTGTGAGATTGGCCTGTAGTAGACCGGCTTTCTGGAGGCCGTCATCAGGTTCGCCAGCTGGAAGACCGCCATGTAGAGCGGTGCCTGGAGGCGCATGCCCTTGACGAGGGAAGCGTGGATTCTGCCGAAAACGCCGGCGCGCTTGCCGTCGAGCACAAGCTCGGCGCATTCGCCTTTGGCGAAACGCTTGTCGTCGCACGGCTTGATCGTGTAGTTCGGATTGCCGCGTTCTTCAAGGAAGGTTTCGATGAGTCCTTTCAGATCGAAGAAATCATAGAGTTCGGTGCGTTCCTTTGAGAAACGTTCCGGATGGCGCTGTCCGGTGAGGGCGACAACGACTTCGCCGCGTTCTTCCGGATATTTTTCCGGATTTTTGCAGAAGCAGTTGCCGATTTCAAAGAGCGCAAGATTTGTGTTCTTGCGGGAGACGTTGCGCTTGACGGTCGCGAGCATTCCGCCGAGCAGCGAGGGGCGCATGATTGCAAGATCGAGGCTGATCGGATTGATCGGGGCGACAAGATCCTCTTTCGTGAAGTCATAGTCGAGCAGAGCGGTCTTTTCATCGATCATGCTGGTTCCGAGGCATTCATAAAGTCCGGTGCTGACGAGTGCGTCGCGCACGGCTGCGACCGGAGCGAAGGTGTCGGCGGAGAAATCGGCGCATTTGACGGCGCGGACGGGAACGTCGGGGATGTTGTCGAGTCCGTGGATGCGCGCCACTTCTTCCGCAAGGTCGGCCTCTTCGAGGACGTCGGCGCGGTAGGTCGGCGGGATCACATAGCAGGATTCCGCGTTGACCGGTTCGACTTCCATGCCGAGTTTCGAGAAGATCGTGGAGATTTCGAGGTCGGAAACATCCATTCCGAGCAGGCTGCGGATTCTTGCATAGCGGCAGAGAATGCGCGGCTGTGCGGGCTGCGGTTCTGCAACGGAAACGAGATCGGAAACCAGTTCGCCGCCGGCAAGTTCGAGGATCAGAGCCGCGGCGCGAGCGCTTGCCTTCTCAACCATGCCGATATCGGCGCCGCGTTCGTAACGGTGAGAGGCTTCGGAGGAGAGATTGAGTTTGGCGGAGGTCATGCGGACGCTCGTTTTGTTGAAGAACGCCGCTTCGATGACGACGTCTTTGGTGGAATCGAGGACGCCGCTGTATTCGCCGCCCATGACGCCCGCGATGGCGACCGGTTTTTCCGCGTCGGCGATGACGAGCATGTCGGGATTGAGCTCATACTTTTTGCCGTCGAGCGCGGTGATGGATTCGTTTGCCGCGGCGCGGCGGACTACGATGCGGCCTTCTTTGAGAAGTGCGCGGTCGAAGACATGCAGCGGGAGACCGAGTTCCAGCATCACGTAGTTGGTGATGTCGACGATGTTGTTGATTGCGCGGATTCCGACTGCTTCAAGCCGCTTCCGCATCCATTCCGGACTCTCTTTGACCGTGACGCCGCGGATGACGCGCGCGGTGTACTTCGGGCAGAGATCGGGGGCTTCAACCTTGACGAGGCTGGAGAAATCTTCGGAAACATGCGCTTCCGGAAGGTCGATTGCGGGAAACTTGAGTTCGCCGCCCTGGAGCGCGTAAACGTCGCGCGCAACGCCCCAGTGAGAGAGCCAGTCGGGACGGTTCTGCGTAAGTTCGAGCGAATAGACCGTGTCACCCTTGAACATGTCGGCGACGGACTGGCCGAGCGGAGTGTCGGCGGGGAGAATCATCAGACCGTCATGGTCGCTGCTGAGTCCGAGTTCGCGTGCGCTGCACATCATGCCGAAGGATTCGACGCCGCGGAGTTTGCCTTTTCCGATGGTGAAATCCTTGCCGCCTTCGGGATCTTTGAAGGTCGTGCCGATGGTTGCGAGCGGGACGATGTTTCCGGCGTCGCAGTTCGGAGCGCCGCAGACGATCTGGAGCGGTTCACCTGTGCCAGGATCGACTTTGCAGATGGAAAGGTGGTCGGAGTTCGGATGTTTTTCGCGGGAGAGGATCTTTGCGGTGACAACGCCCTGCGGGACGGTCGCGGTCGAGATGATTTCTTCGACTTCGAGTCCTGCGCGGGTCAGGGTCGCCGCCAGTTCTTCCGGCGAGGAGTTGAGCGAGATGTAATCGGAAAGCCAGTTAAGAGAAATCTGCATTTGAATGCTCCTTTCGGAATGGGGTTAGAACTGCTCGAGGAAGCGGACGTCGTTTTCGGAGAAGAGGCGGAGGTCCTCGATGCGGTGCTTGATCATCGTGAGACGCTCGATGCCCATGCCGAAGGCAAACCCCTGGCAGGTTTCGGGATCGTAGCCGACGTTGCGGAGCACATTCGGGTTGACCATTCCGGCGCCGACGCATTCGATCCAGCCGGAGTTCTTGCAGACTTTGCAGCCCTTTCCGCCGCACATCACGCAGGTGAAGTCGCATTCCACGCTGGGTTCGGTGAACGGAAAGAAGCTGGGGCGCATGCGGACTTTCACGCCTTCGCCGAAGAATTCGGAAGCGAACGCCATAAGCGTGCTCTTGAGGTCGGCAAGGGAGACATTCGAGTCAATGTAAAGTCCTTCGATCTGATGGAAGTAGACGCCGTGGGTTGCATCCGGCGTATCGCGGCGGTAGCAGCGGCCCGGAGCGACGATGCGGACGGGCGGTTTGTTTGCGAGCATCGTGCGGATCTGAACGGGTGAGGTGTGGGAGCGCATGATGCGTCCATCCTCGAAGTAGAAGGTGTCGACCATGCTGCGGGAGGGATGGTCGGCGGGGGCGTTGAGGGCGTCGAAGTTGTTGAAAACAGTTTCGATTTCCGGACCGCTCGTGGCGATGAAGCCCATGCGGCGGAAGATGTTGCAGCATTCGTCAAAGGTCTGGCAGACGGGATGTTTGCGTCCGACGTGCCATTTGCGTCCGGGGAGGGTGACGTCGATTTTTTCAGAGGAGTTTTCCTCCGCGGAATCGGCGATGCGGTTTTTGGCTTCTTCAATCTTGGCGAGCAGGGTCTGTTTTGCCACATTGAAAGCTTTTCCGACGACCGGTTTCTGATCGGCGGGGACTTTGCCCATGAGGGGACCCAGGGCGGTAAACGCACCGTTGCGTCCGACGGTTTTCGTGCGGACGGCTTCGACGTCGTTTTCGGTTTTCGCGGAAGCAAGAGCGGTCTCGGCATCCGTGACGATTGCTTGAATTTGATCCAGCAGTTCCATATCTGTTTCCTTCAAATTGAGTTCAGCTGTTTTCAGAAGGGCTCGTGACCGGGCGCTTTTGAAAGCGGCGGAAATACAAAAAAGCGCGGAACTCTTCTGGAAAGAGCCCGCGCAAGGGTGTCTAACGTATCAGACGATTTTGTCAGCAGGCTGCTTTGGCTTTTTCGACCAGAGCAGTAAATGCCGCAGCGTCGTTGACCGCGAGGTCGGCGAGGACTTTGCGGTTCAGCGTGATTCCGGCCTTTTTGAGACCGTTGATGAACTTGCTGTAGTTCAGTCCCTGCTGGCGGCAGGCTGCGTTGATACGGATGGTCCAGAGACCTCTGTACTGACGCTTTTTCTGCTTGCGTCCGACATAAGCGTGAGCATCCGCTTTGTCGATCGCGTCATAAACGGTACGAATGCGCTTGGAACTCGCACCGTAGAAACCTTTGGCGCGCTCCAACGCTCTGTTACGGCGTTTTCTGGAAGGTACTGCACATGTAACTCTCATGATATATCTCCGTTTCTCTTGTTAGGCTCAGCCGTAGGGCAGAGCTTTCTTGATACGCTGATCCATGCAGGGCTGAAGGACTCCGTCTTTTCTCATCTGACGTTTTCTCTTTCCGCCTTTGCCGGTCATGAGGTGACGACGACCCGGCTTGGAGTACGTGTACTTGCCGGTTGCGGTGCGCTTGACGCGCTTTGCAATACTCTTTCTTGTTTTCAGCTTTGGCATCGTTTGGCTCCTTTCAGAGTGTTTGTTTTTTGCTCCGTAACGGCAGACGCCAATCAGCCGTTTCCGGAGGTTTTCCGCGTCACTTTACAGGACTGTAAGAGACGCAGATGTTTCTGCCGAGAAGTTTTCCGGGGGCGTCCAGAACACCTTTGTCCTTCAAACTTTCCGTGATTTTGTCAATAAGCTCGAAGCCTTTTTCCGGGTGCGCCATTTCGCGTCCCTTGAACATGATTGTGACTTTGAGCTTGCTGCCTTCCTGGAGGAATTCAATGCCGTGGGCAATCTTGAACTCGTAGTCGTGCGAGTCGATATTGAGACGGAATTTGATTTCCTTGACCTTCTGCGCCTGATTGTGCTTTTTCTGGTCTTTCAGTTTTTTCTTCTGTTCATAACAGAGTTTTCCGAAGTCCATGATGCGGCAGACCGGGGGATTGCTTCCCTCGGCAACCATCACCAGATCCAAGCCCGCGTCTTTCGCCTTCTGACAGGCCGGACCGAGCTTGAGCACACCCAATTGTTCCCCCTGGGGACCAATGACGAGCAGATCCGCGTCCGCAAACGCGCGATCATTGTATTTCAGCAGCTTAGCAATAGGAGTACCCTCCCTTTTGGTTGTTTTTTTCCATTTCCGTGTAATATAGCACGTCAAATCTTATTTTCAACATCTTCCTGAAGTTTTTTCACGAGAGAATCGAAATCCATTACGCCGAGCTGGTCTTCGCGGCGAGAGCGGACGGCAAATCCGTTTGTTTCCATCTCTTTGTCGCCGACGACCGCCATGTACGGAACGCGCAGATTGCGTGCATCTTTGATTTTTGCGCCCATTGTGCCCGGACGGGTGTCGCAGTCGACGCGGAACCCGAGTTTTTTGAGCTTGTCTTTCGCGGCGAGGCAGTATTCATTGTGACATTCATTGACCGGGATGAGGCGGAGCTGTTCCGGAGCGAGCCACATCGGGAAGACGCCCGCGTAGTGTTCGACGAGGATGCCGAAGAAGCGTTCGAGCGAGCCGAAGAGGGCGCGGTGAACCATGTACGGCTGGTGACGCTGTCCGTCTTCGCCGACGTACTGGAGGTTGAAGCGTTCCGGAAGGTTGAAGTCGAACTGAATTGTCGAGGTCTGCCATTCACGGCCGATCGCGTCTTTGATCTTGAGGTCGATTTTCGGACCGTAGAATGCGCCGCCGCCTTCATCGACTTCGTAGTCGAGTCCGCATTTTTCGATTGCCTGGACGAGGGACTTCTGCGCCTGTTCCCAGCGGGCGGGATCACCGACGGCCTTTGCGGGTTTCGTGGAGAGATACGCCTTGATTTCCGTGAAGCGGAAAGTCTTCCAGATATAGAGACAGAAGTTCAGAACTTCCATGATCTCGCTTTCGATCTGTTCCGGGGTGCAGATGATGTGTGCATCATCCTGCGTGAATCCGCGGACGCGCATGAGACCGTGGAGCACGCCGCTTTTTTCATAGCGGTAGACGGTGCCGAGTTCCGCCCAGCGGCAGGGAAGCTCGCGGTAGGAACGGGTGCGGCTCTTGTAGATTTCGATGTGGAACGGGCAGTTCATCGGCTTGACGTAGTAATCGTAGCCGTCGATGTCCATGTTGGAGTACATGCTTTCCCTGTAGAAGGAGAGGTGACCGCTGGTTTCCCAGAGCTCGGCGCGTCCGATGTGGGGCGTGTAGAGCAGGTCGTATCCGTGTGTCTGGTGTTCCGCGCGCCAGAAGGTTTCGATGATGTTGCGGATGAGCGCTCCGCGCGGATGCCAGAGGACGAGTCCGGGTCCGACTGTTTCGGAGATGCTGAACAGGTCGAGCTCTTTTCCGAGTTTGCGGTGGTCGCGTTTTTTCGCTTCTTCGACGCACTGGAGGTAATCCTTCAGTTCCTGCTTGGTCGGGAATGCGATGCCGTAGATGCGCTGGAGCATGGGGTTTGTCTCTTTGCCGCGATAGTAGGAACCGGCAACGGAGAGAAGCTTGAAGGCGCCGATCTGCGAGGTGCGTTCCACATGGGGACCGCGGCAGAGATCGACGAAATCGCCGCATTTGTACATCGTAATGACGCCGTCGTCGGGGATGTCGGCGAGACGTTCGAGTTTGTATTTCTGATCCGCGAGCATTTTTTTCGCTTCATCGCGGGTGACTTCGATGCGCTCGAACGGATAATCCGCCTTGACGATTTCCTCCATTTTCGCTTCGATCGCGGGGAGTTCTTCGATTTTGAGGTGCTCGGGAAGGTCGAAATCGTAATAGAATCCGTCCTCGGTGCTCGGTCCGATGTCGAATTTCGCTTCGGGGTAGAGCTGTTTGACCGCCGCAGCCATCACGTGCGATGCGCTGTGGCGGATCGTTTCAATAGGAAACTGCATAAATATGTCCTTTCTTCAAAAATCTTTTATCACCCTTTAATATATACGCGAATTGGCGAACACGCAAGCGGGTTTGAAAAGATTCCTGTTTTTTTATGAGAAAAACACGATGAGAGGCGGTTGCAGAGATTTCACCGGGGGAGATTGAGAGTCCCTCCGGGTGGAATTTCGAGTGTTTTTCCGTCAATGGTCAGCGAACCTGGAATTCCTTCGGGCAAGGTCAGTTTGCTGAATTCAGGGCCGAATGCGAAGCGGATGACGCCGCCGGACGGGTGGGGCATTTCTCCGGAAAGGACGGTTTCTCCATTCCACAGGGGACGGGCGTCGACACTGGCGAAACCGGGGGAGGAGGGACGGATTCCCGCCATGGTTGCGTACCATTGGAAGAGCGGAGTCGCACTCCATGCATGGCAATCGGAGCGTCCGTCGACGCCGCATTCCACGGTTGTGGAAAGCGCGTAGTCCAGATGTGGGCGCCAGTCCTCCAGTCTTGCGCGGATGGCGTCAGCGTTTCCGGTGAGGCGGCAGGCTTCGAAATAGTAGTGCATGAAATAGAAAATGCTTTTTGCAAGCGGGATTTTTGCAGAAAAGAGTCCGGTGCCTTCACCGTTCCGGAATGCGCCGGAGCAGATGGCGAGCGACTGGGTGATTTCGGAAAAATCGCTTTTTGCAAAATCGTTCGCAAACATTTTGAGTTCCGGAACATAGACGGATTCCAGCAGTTTTTTTGCTGTGACTGCGCGGCGTCCGGCAAGCCAGTCGGCCCGGGCGTCGTCGCCGAAAAAGCGTTCCAGTTTTTCGGCGTATTGCGAGAAGTGAAGATAGAACATGTTCAGCACAGGGCTGACTTCGCCGTATTCGCCGCCTTGCGGAACGCCGTGTTTCCAGACATTGCGTCCGGTTTCAGCGGAGACGAAGTTCCAGCCTTGAAGGGAGGTGATCCATCCATCTCCGCGGCGTTCGTTTTCCCATGCGTCGATGACGGCGCGGACGCCGCGAAGGCGTTCGCGGATCAGCGGGACCGCATCGGGAGAACTCCACATCAGAGTGTCGTGACAGAAGGCGATCCAGATAAGAGCGAATCCGGGGATTGTCTGGTCGCCCGCCGGATATGAGGAGGCGGTGAGACCGCGCCAGTCGCGGGACCAGTCGAGCAGTTCAATTGCTTTGCGCTGAAGGCGGCGGTCCCGGGATTGTGTATTTGCGATGAGGGCCTGTACCCGGGCGTCGCCGATGTACATCAGGCGTTCGTAGAACGGACAGTCCATGAAGATGGAGTGGGTGCAGTTTTCGAGCGCGCGGCGGCAGAGCTCTTCATATTTTGCGAATTCGGGATCTCCTTCAATCCGGGCGGAGAAATCCCAGGGATAACGGCGTTCCCAGAGAGTTGCTCCTTCAAACACCACCGCCTGTTCTCCTGCTTCGATCTGGAGGACGATAAGTTTGCCGGATCGGAAAAATGTGTTGAGCATGGTTCCGGATCCGTTTTCGACGATCCATGTGTCATAGTTCCAGTCATTGAGCATGGCGTTTTCCGTGACATTCCGGGCAACTTTTTTGTGCCAGCCGTCTGCGTTGGATTCAAATTCGCAGAGGGCCTCCGTCGCGCCGAAACGGACCTTGCCGGAACCGGAGAGGCGGATTTCCGCCTGGAAACAGCAGTACGTGCCGAGGTCGATGATCTTCTCGAATTTTTCTCCTGCTGGAACTGTGACGGAGGGAAGTTCGATCGGAATTTTTTTCCGGAGCTGTTCCGGAAGACGGGCGGGGAGCATGCAGGGGCGGTTGCTGAAATGACGTGCATTCAGAGCGGAGTATGCACCAGCTCCTTTGACGCCGCCGTTCCAGATGTCGGAATCATTCCATTCTTTTTCCGCAAGAGAGACATTGAGTTCAGCCGGGATGCCGGTTGCGAGGCGGTAGACAGCCTTTCCATAATCTTCGGGGAATACGATGCTTCGGGCTATGGCGAATTCCCATGCGCCGGCTCCGGTGGAGAGCAGTTCGGTGAACGGCGCTTCGGCGAAGAGGAAAAAGCCGCAATTGCCGCCCATTGCGTTCCACGGTTTCAATTTTGCGGGAAGCATTACGATCCGGGCGAAGAATTCATGTTCACCGGGCATCAGCTCTTCTTCAAACGAGCTGTAACACCAGTGTGCCGAGTCGCTGCATTCGGGACCGTCGGTGATAAACTGTCCGTCCAGACGGAGATCGAACCAGCGGTCGCCGGAGACATGGAAACGGATTGTCGTTTTTTCATTGAGAGTGAAGCGCAATCTTGCATAAAAAGCTTGAGTTGAGCCTTGCGGTTTCATCCAGCAGACCCCGGGGAAGGGGTGGTCGGCGTATGGCGGAAGAGTGTCGTTGAATTTCAACGGATCGTAATCGGGAAAGAAACGGGACATGAGTGCACCTTGCTTGCTTGAAAGAGAAACCCGCTTCAGAGACGGGTGTTCTGTAAGTTACGCTTACTTGCGGGCGGAAAGGACCGTTTTCTCGTACTTGTCGATTTCGGGGATGAAATCGATGCCGGAGGGGATGGACTGCTGTTCGCAGAAGTAGTCGTAGACGGCGCCGAGAGGGAAGGTCTTGAGTTCTTCGAGCAGAGCCATCTTGCGGCCGTTGTCAAAGTTCTTTTCCATCTCTTTGAGTTTGGCGGCGGGTTCGAGAAGGGCTTTGAGAAGAGCCTTCTGCATGTTGCGCGTTCCGACGACCCAAGCGATGATGCGGTTGATCGTGGCGTCGAAGTAGTCGAGTCCGATGTGCACCTTGTCCGCGCCGTTGTAGATGATTTCGCGGGCGATCGCCTGGAGCTCGTCGTCGAAGAAGACCACATGGTCGCTGTCCCAGCGGACGGGGCGGGAGACGTGGAGGAGGATTTCATCAATGTAGAGGAGAACCGAGCTGATCTTGTCGCTGATGATTTCGGTCGGATGGAAGTGTCCGGAGTCGAGACAGAGCATGACGCCGTTCTTGACGGCATAGCCGAGATAGAACTCATTGGATCCGACGGTGCAGGTTTCCACGCCGATGCCGAAGAGCTTGGATTCGACGGCGTCGCGCATGAATTTCGGGTCGATTTTTTCGGCGAACATGGCGTCGAGGGAGTGTTCGAGGCGGGCGCGGGCGGCGCGGCGGTCGATCGTGACGTCCTTGAAACCGTCGGGAATCCAGGTGTTCATGACCGCCGGATTGTCGAGCTGGCGGCCCATCTCTTCCGCGATTTTGCGGCAGGCGATGCCGTGTTCGATCCAGAACTGGCGGATTCCAGCGTCCGGGTGGGAGAGGGTGAGGTTGGATGCGGCTTTCGGATGACCGAAGAACGTCGGATTGAAATCGAGTCCGGCGTTCCGTTCCTTCGCCCAGTCGATCCAGCTCTGGAAGTGTTTCGGTTCGATGCGGTTTCGTTCGACCGGGTTGTCGGTATCGAGGTAGATCGCGTGGAGGTTGAGGCGTTTTTTGCCGGGGATGAGGGAGAAGGCCTTGTCGAGGTCGTTGCGGAGTTCCTGCGGGGTGCGGGCGCGTCCGGGATAGTTGCCCGTGGAGAGAATTCCGCCCGAAGCGCCGCCGGCGTTCGGTTCGAATCCGCCGACGTCGTCGCCCTGCCAGCAGTGGAGGGAAATCGGAATGTCCGCAAGCTGTTTCAGCGCGGCGTCGGTATCGACGCCGAGGGAAGCGTAGTAGTCTTTGGCGAACTGGTAATTGCGTTCAATGTTTTTTGCCATGATGAGCCCCTTTCGTTTAGAATTTCAGAGCTAATTTAGCATTAAAAAAATAAAAAACCTTGACAAACGGTTCATTTTATAGTATTTTTAGGGCAAAGATGCAAAAAGGAGGCTGCATGGCGATTCTTTCAAATTCCGACTTTCTGTCGAACAAGACGCTTCCGGTGAAGCTGATCCGAAGGGATCCGCAGGAGGCGTACGGGCTGCACAGCCACGAATTTTCGGAACTGGTGATTGTATACCGCGGTTCGGGGGATCATCTGATTCATGGCGAAAGGCGTCCGATTTCCGCGGGAGACGTTTTTCTGATTCGCGGGCAGACGCGGCACGGGTATGAGAATCCGCACGGTCTGGCGCTGTGCAATCTGCTGTTTGATCTGCACGAAACGGCGAACCCGCTGTTTGCGCTGAGCCGCTATCCGCTGCTGCGGCGTTTGACTGCGCTGGAGCCGGGGCGTATCGCGGAGCGTCGTTTTCATCTGACGCCGGAGGAAATGCCGCGCATCATGGAGGTTTTGAATGCAATCGAAGAGGAGCAGAACGGGCGGAATGAGGATTATCCTTCTGCGATGGCGGCGTTGTTCGTCCTGCTGATAGTCCGCCTGTCGCGTTTTTTTCATGATGCGGAACCGGAACAGGACGGGGGGCCTCAGGCGCTGTACCGTCTGCTGAACGAGCTTTCGGACCGTTCGGCGGAGGCGTGGCCGCGCACCCGGATGGCGAAGGTTGCGGGGATGTCGGTCAGCACTTTGACGCGCCAGTTCCGGCGCGCGACGGGGTATGCTCCGAATGAGTATCTGCAGCGGCTGCGTCTGAAGAAGAGCACGATGCTGCTGCTGAATCCGGAGCTTTCCATTTCGGAGATTGCGGAGCGCACGGGTTTTTCGGACAGCAACTATTTCTGCCGTCAGTTCCGTGCCCGCTACAATGTTTCCCCGCAGAAATACCGGAAGCTGCGGAATGGATGATCAGGAGATTCCCGGGAGGGTTCGCACGGATTCGCGTTCGAAGATGAGGTAGTCGATCGTCCGGTTGGAGAGACCGTCGAATGAACAGTCGAGCTGATGCTGAAGGAGTTCGGCTGCACTGTCCGCCAAAGCGTCGAAGTCCTGGCAGACGGCTGTTATGCGCGGTGTGCACAGCTCCGTCACGCCTTCCTGTTCCCAGAGCAGCAGGGAGATGTCCTCGGGAATGCGTTTTCCGAACAGATTGAGGATGTGCACGGTTTCGAGCGCATAGCCTTCATTGCCGACCATCAGGGCGGAGATGTTCCGTTTCAGGAGATATGCAATGCATTCGTAGAGGGGGCGGTCCGGGGTCCGTTCGATGAGAATGGAGGAGTTTGCGCAGCCGAGTTCAGCGGTTGATTGCAGAAAGCTTTCGCGGCGGAGACGGAGCGAACGGTTGAGCGCCGTTTCATTGAGAATGAATCCGATGCGGCGGTGTCCGTGCAGGAAGAGGTGGCGGACGGCGAGGCGGACGCCTTGCGCTTCATTGCTGCAGACGCTGTAGGCGTGTTCGATAGGGCGTCCGGTGTCGTTGATGCAGACGAAGGGGAGTCCGCTGGAGCCGGGGAGCTTGTGTGCGAGGGCCTGGGAGTAGTCGATGGAAAGCACGCCGTCGGCGACGACTGTTTGATGAAGGATGCAGACGTCTTCGGAGCTGAGCATCATCAGAATGGTTTCGGGCGGGGCGAAAAGCGGATGTTTCACGATGCGCTGCAGGAGGGCGGAAGGGTAGAATCCCGCGATGGCGTTCCGGCGCGGGAGGATGAGTGCGATGATGCGCTGTTTTCCGGAGCGGCGGTATCCCATTTCATTGGCTGCGCTCAGAATTCTTTTCCGGGTTTCCGGCAGGAGTTTTCCTCCGTGATTCAGCGCGCGGGAGACGCTGGCGATCGAACATCCTGTTTTTGCCGCGATGTCGCGGATTGTTACCTCTTTCATCGGCGTTGACTTTCCTGGTTGTTCGGATAATATAAAGGAAAAACGGGAAAATTCAAGTGATTTGTTTCTTTTTGTTTCCCGGGAACCTGCATTGAGGGGTTGTTTTTTCATTCGGTCCGGATATAGTAGGATAACGGTTTAAAATCAAGGAGTGCAAGATGAACGAACGTTTTTCCGATTCGATTTTCGGTGCCGGCAAACCTTATTTTGTCGGCTGCAACTACTGGGCAAGTCATGCGGGCACGAACATGTGGCGCAACTGGGACGAGGCGTCGGTGGAAGCCGACCTGAGGGCGCTTTCGGAGAATGGCGTGGAGGTGATCCGCGCATTTCCGCTCTGGCCGGATTTCCAGCCGCTGACGGCGCATGAAAAATGGTCGTCGCTTCTCCGGGAAGTGCGGATGAAGGAGGAACCGCTTCCGGATACGCCGCTCGGCCGGGCGGGAGTGGATCCGGTGATGATTGAGCGGTTCCGCAAATTCACGCATCTGATGGAGAAATACGGGTTGAAGCTGATCGTCGGCATTGTCACGGGCTGGATGTCGGGACGGATGCACAAGCCGCATGCGTTTCAGGGGCTCAATGTGCTGTCCGATCCGTTTGCAATCCGCTGGGAGGTCCGTTTTGTCCGCGCGTTCGTCCGGGAACTGCGGAACGAGCCGGCGATTGTAGCCTGGGATCTCGGGAATGAGTGCAACTGCATGGCTGTCAAGACGTCGCATGAGATGTGGAACTGGAGCAATGCAATTTCCAGCGCGATCCGCCTGGAGGATTCGAGCCGCCCCATCGTTTCCGGAATGCACGGGCTGAAGCTTGAAGACGAACACAACTGCAGCGTCATGGTTGCGGATCAGGCGGAAACGACGGACGTTCTCTGCACACATCCGTATCAGCGTTTCACGGCGCACTGTCTGATCGATCCGGTCAACACGCTGCGGAATGCGTTTCATGCGGCGGTGGAAACCAGACTGTACGAGGAGGTCGGCGGAGCGCCCGCGTTCGTGGAAGAGGCGGGGAGCCTCGGTCCCGCATATTCTTCGGAGACGGTTGCCGCGCACTATCTGGGGAACATGCTCTGGAATACTTACGCGCACAACTGCCGCGGTCTGCTCTGGTGGTGCGCTCATGAACAGACCCGTCTTCCGCAGACGCCTTACGACTGGGTTGCTATGGAGCGTTCTCTCGGGCTGCTCCGGCTTGACCGTTCGCCGAAACCGGTCATGAAGACGCTTGGTGCATTCGGACGCATGGCCAAAAATCTGCCGCTCCCGCCGCACCGCAGCGACGCCGTCTGCATTCTGACGGAAGGGCAGGATCAATGGGGAGTCGGCTACATGACTTTCCTTCTGGCAAAGCAGGCCGGCTTTGACCTTGAGTTCCAGTATTCAGATCAGCCGCTGAAGAAATCGGATTTCTACATCATGCCGTCGGTCCGGAGCGACAGCGCCGTTTCCCGCCACCGCTGGCAGGCCGTTCTTGACGCGGTTGTCAACGGCGGAGCGACGCTGTACGTTTCAAGCGACGGGGGAACGCTGGAACCGTTCTACGGCGATTTCGCCGGCGTTGAAGTTTCCACAATTGCGAAAGCCGCGGGACCGCAGGAGATGATTGCGGATAATTTCCGGTTCTCCTGCCGCAGCGAATTCGAGCTTGTCTTGAATCCGCTGGAGGCGGAAGTCCTTGCGCGCAACGAAGCGGGAGCTCCCGTTCTGACGCGTTCGAAAGCGGGGAAAGGCACGGTCGTGTTCTGCGCGTTCGGGCTCGAAGCTTCACTGACCGAACAGCCGCGGGCATTTTCCGGGGAGTACTGGAAACTTTACGTGCTGGTTGCGGAGCTTGCCGGAGTGCGGCGGGCGGTGACGCGTACGAATCCGATGCTGACTCTTACCGAGCACCGGGCGGAAGACGGTTCGCTGCTGGTCTGTGCGGTAAACAATACGCCGTCCGAACTCCGCGATACGCTTTCCGCGCCGGGGTTGCGGTTTGAGGGAACGCTTGCCGGAACGGAGCAGACCTCTCCCGAAATCTCGCTTCCCGCCAACAGCGGATGCGTTCTGAAGTTTCTCTGAGTAAACATTTACGCAACTATTTTCTCTTTCCTTTTCTTGAAATTTCCGTTTCAGCGGCTACATTGTGACGGAAGAGAAAGGGAAAGAGATGAGAAACAGGATCACCATACAGGAATTTGCGGAGAAGACCGGAGTATCCATCGCGACGATCTCGCGCGCGTTCACGGGCAACGGACGGATCAGTCCGGAAACCCGGAAACGGATCCTGGAAGCGGCGGGGAAATACGGCTATTCCGCCGGCACGCGCAAGCTGAAATCCGAATGCGACATTCCGGAAATCGTCTTTTTCTATCCGGAGCTGTATTCGGGCGAGCCGGATTATTTCACGGCTGAAATCATCGTCAACATCAAACGTCATCTCGGCAACGACCATATCTTCACAGTAACTCCGTTTGACGAGAACGATGATCACATCATAGATTCCGCAAAGGTCCGGATGCTGAACGGGTCTGTCGCGGGCATCATCGTTGTCGCCGGTTCGCCCGGAGCGGAAAAACTTGCACAGACGGCCGACAGCTGTTCGGTTCCCTACGTTCTGATCGGCAGGATTCCCGGATTTGAATACAATACTGTCCTGCATGACAACGAATACGGCGCTTTTCTGGCGGGAAAATATTTTCGCGAAACGGGACGGCGTCACCCGGTTTATCTGTCGGGGCATCTGGACGCCGCCAAGCGCAGCGGTTTCAAACGCGGCTTCGGGGGGAAGGAACGCATTCCGGTCGTTCCCGGAGGCGCGGGATTCCGGTTCGGAAGTTCTGCGCTTGCCTATATCCGCTCGCACTATCCCGAGACCGACTGCGTGCTCTGCGCAACCGACATCATGGCGATGGGGCTTCTCAAAGAGGCGGAGTCGCAGGGGGTGCGCGTGCCGGAGCAGATGGCGGTGATCGGATTCGACGACATTGCGGTTTCCCGTTTTTTCACTCCTGCGCTCTCCTCCGTATCGCTGCATCTCGGGACGATCGGACGCGTGGCCGCGGATCTGCTCGAACAGCAGCTGGCGGGAAAGAAGGAGCGGCCTTCCGAAGTCGTTCCGTGTGATCTTGTTTTAAGAAAGTCAACCTGAAAGGAGATTTCAAAATGGATAAAACTCTGGTTCTTCTTGCCGCCGGAATGGGGAGCCGCTACGGCGGACTCAAGCAGCTCGACGCCCTCGGTCCTCACGGGGAAACTCTGATGGATTACTCGGTCTTCGATGCGGTCCGCGCCGGTTTCAACAAAATCGTTTTCATCATCCGCCGCGACATCGAAGCGGATTTCAAACGCGTGATCGGTTCCAGATACGAATCCGTCGCCGATGTGCAGTACGCGTTTCAGTCGCTCGATGATCTTCCCGGCGGATTCACGGTTCCCGAAGGACGCGTCAAGCCCTGGGGGACGGGGCAGGCGGTCTATGCCGCGCGCAACCTCGTCAAGGGACCGTTTGCGGTGATCAACGCCGATGATTTTTACGGAGCGGACGGTTTCCGCAAGCTTGCCGCCGCGCTTGATTCGGGGAATCCGCAGGAGTTCTGCATGTGCGGTTTCTATCTCGAAAACACACTTTCGGAAAACGGTTCCGTTTCGCGAGGAATCTGCCGGCTGAACGCGGATCACACGCTCCGCACCGTCGTTGAACACACGAAAATCGAGCGCAGGAACGGACTGATCGTCAGCACACTGGAGGACGGCGGCAGCGTCGTTTTCACCGGACGCGAAGTCGTTTCCATGAACATGTGGGGTTTCCAGAGTTCGCTGTTCGATGCGCTTGAGACGCAGTTCATTGATTTCCTCCAGGCGCACGGAACGGAACTCAAGAGCGAGTTCTACATTCCGTTCGTCGCCGATACGCTTGTCAGGCAGGGCAAAGCGACGGTCAAGGTGCTGACTTCCGACGATTCCTGGTTCGGCGTGACCTACCAGGAGGACAAACCTGTCGTGAAGAACGGACTCGAAGCTCTTGTGAAAGCCGGAAGATATCCGGAAAAACTGTTTCAGGCATGACAATGAGAACTCAGAAAGATATTGAAAAACTCTGTGCGAATTTTTCCATTCCCGGCGATTTCGTCTCGGCGGAACCTTACGGGAGCGGACACATCAACGACACTTTCGCGGTAGTCTACAGCCAGGCGGGAAGTCTGATCCGCTACATTCTTCAGCGCATCAACACGGAAATCTTCCGCTATCCGGCTTCGCTCATGGAGAACATCCGCCGCGTGACGGAGCATCTGCACCGCAAATCCGCAGGTTCGCGCAGCACGCTTACGCTTGTGCCCGCACTCGACGGACGCGTCTGGTTCCGCGACGGCGAGGACAACTGCTGGCGCGTCTACCTCTTCATCGAACATGCGAAGAGCTACGATGTGCTTGAAACGGAAGAGCAGGCGTTCGAGGCGGCGCGCGCGTTCGGCAAGTTCCAGGCGGATCTCGTCGATCTCCCGGGGCGTCTCGCCGAAACCATTCCGGATTTCCACAATACGCCGAAGCGCATCGCCCAGCTCGAAGAGGCGGTCCGCGTCGATTCCTGCGGACGCGTCAGGAGCGCGGAGGCGGAAATCGAGTTCATTCTTTCGCGCAAGGAGGAGGCGGACACCCTGCTGAAGCTGAACCGCGAAGGCGCCATTCCGGAGCGCATTACGCACAATGACACCAAACTCAACAATGTTCTGATCGACGTTGAAACCGGACGCGGCATCTGCGTGATTGACCTCGATACCGTCATGCCCGGGCTGGTGCATTACGACTTCGGCGACATGGTCCGGACCGGAACCAGCCCCGCCGCCGAGGACGAACGCGATCTGGACAAAGTCACCATGCGTTTCCCGATGTTTGAAGCGCTTCTGCGCGGTTACTGCGCTTCCGCCGGAGCGTTTCTGAACCCGGTTGAACTGGAATACCTCCCGTTCAGCGGGAAACTCATCACTCTGGAAATCGGCGCGCGTTTCCTCGCCGATTATCTTTCGGGCGACACCTATTTCAAAACTCACCGCGAGGGTCACAATCTGGACCGCGCGAGAACCCAGATCGCTCTCGTCCGCTCCATTGAAGAACAGATGGACCGCATGAACGCGCTTGTAAAGGAGATTAAAACGAAATGAGAATTCTGATTACCGGCGGAGCCGGATTCATCGGCAGCCATATTGCGGAACACTTCAACGGCAAGGCGGAAATCCGCGTGCTGGACAACCTCCGGTCCGGCTATCTGCACAATCTCGAAGGGCTGGATGTGGAGTTCATCAGGGGCGACGTCCGCGACCGCGCCGCCGTCGCGAAGGCTGTCGAGGGATGCGATTACGTCTTTCACCTCGCGGCAATGATCAGCGTTCCGGAGTCCATGTTCAAAATGGAGGAGTGCGTGGACATCAATGTGAATGGTCTGCTGACCGTTCTCGAAGAATCCGCGAAGGCGGGGGTTAAGAAGCTCTGCTTCAGCACGAGCGCGGCGATTTACGGCGACAATCCGGTGGTTCCGAAAGTGGAAACGATGATCCCGGAGCCGAAAAGCCCGTATGCAATCACAAAGCTCGACGGGGAATACTACTGCAATATTTTCACACAGACCGGCAAGCTGAAAACGGCGTGTCTGCGCTACTTCAACGTTTTCGGCCCGCGTCAGGATCCGAAGAGCGCATACGCCGCCGCCGTGCCGATCTTTACCGCAAAAGCCATTGCAAATGAAGATATTACGATTTTCGGCGACGGCGAACAGACCCGCGATTTCATCTACGTCAAAGACATCGTCGAGGCGAATGTCTTCATGGCGACGCACGATTTCACGGGCGTTTACAACATCGCTTACGGCGGCCGCATCACAATCAACGATCTTGTCAAACAGATTATGGAAGTGACGCATTCGAAGAGCCGGGTTCTGCACCTCGAGGAGCGTCCGGGCGACGTCAAGCACTCGATGGCGGGAATCGAAAAACTCAAATCAACGGGGTTCCGCCCGAAGTACGATTTCGCGTACGGCATGGAACAGACGATCCGTTTCTTCGCCGGACAGAAGTGAAATTCCGTTTCCGGATTGACGGGAACTCCGCGGAGTTCCCGTTTTATTTTTCCGCCGCGAACTTTTGTTTTCTCCACATTTCCAGCGCGAAGAGAACCCAGAGATAATACGCAGTGTTTTTGCGTCCGCTCCAGTGATCTTCGAGCAGGGACCGGACATATTCCGGCTGAAAGCCCCACTCCCGGTGCAGCTTTTCCGGATTCAGAAGTTCGGCCGCATTCGCCTTCAGATCCCCTTTGAACCAGTCTCCGACCGGCGAAGAGAAGCCCTGTTTGGGACGGTCCCACAGCTCGCGCGGGACATAACGTTCCAAGACCTTCTTCAGAACCAGCTTGCCGCCCTGTTTGCGGTCATATTTGCAGTGGAACGGCAGGGAATTGGCGAATTCCACAATCCGGTGATCCAGCAGAGGCGGGCGCACCTCCAGCGAATGCGCCATGCTCGCGCGGTCGACTTTGCAGCAGATGTCGTCCGGAAGATACTCCGCCATGTCAAGAAACGCCGCAATGTAACGGGACGGCACGCGGTTTTTCAGGCGGTTCAGGACCTTCCGGAGTTCAAAAGTCGACGAGGGGAAGGGGCGTCCGGTCAGACGCTCGAAATTCAGCCAGTTGAAGATTCCGGACATGACTCCGTATGCGTCGTCCATGCGGTCAAACGCAACGGCCTTGCCGCATTTGCCGAGGTAATTCCATCCGAAAATCCGGTGCAGAAGCCCGCCGCTCCAACGCCGCAGAAGACGCGGAACCCGTTCGTCGATTCGGGCGACATTCCAGAGAGCCGGCAGATTGTTGTAACCGAAAAAGAGTTCGTCGCCGCCGTCGCCGGAAAGTGCGGTGGTGACCTGTTTCCGCGCCACGGCGGAAAGCAGAAAGGTCGGCAGGGCGGAGTCGTCGCCGTAGGGCTCGTCATACAGTTCCGGCAGTTTCGGCAGAATCTCGAACAGCTCTTTCCGGGTCATGATTTCGCAGGTGTGATCCGTTCCCAGATAGTCCGCAATCTGCCGGGCATAAGGGCTTTCGTCTTCGCGGGCCGATTCAAAACCGATCGTGAAGGTCTTCAGTTTGCGTCCGCCGAGCTGACGCTGTGCAACGGCGCAGATCAGGGAGGAGTCGATCCCTCCGGAAAGGAACGCGCCCAGCGGAACGTCCGCCATCAGCTCCTCCCGGACGGCCTCGTTCAGCAGGCGGTCCAGTTCATCCGCGGCGTCCTCGAGCGAGCCGGAAAATTTCGTTTCGGGAACCTCGATCCGCCAGTACGTTTCCGTGCGGCATTCTCCGTTCTCGAAAACCGCATATTCGCCCGGCGCGACTTTGCGTACGTCACGGTAAATGCTCAGCGGCGACGGTATGTAACGCAGATAGAGATACTGGTCGAGCGCGGAGGGATCAAGCTCTCCGTGAAATCCGGGGCTCGCGGCGATGGCTTTGAGTTCCGAGGCGAAAAACAGTTCTCCGTTCCGGACCTGATAATAGAGCGGTTTGATTCCCATGCGGTCGCGGAGCAGGAGCAGACGCGGCGTTGCGGTCCGGCGGTCCCAGATCGCGGCGGCGTACATCCCGCGCAGTCGTTTGAAAAACGCTTCGCCTTCGAACCGGAATCCCCAGAGCAGGACTTCCGAATCGGAATCGGAGCGGAATTGCGCTCCCTGTTTTTCGAGTCCGGAGCGCAGTTCGCGGTAATTGTAGATTTCGCCGTTGACCGCGACGGCGACTTGCCGGTCGGGCGTGACGAACGGCTGTTTTCCCGCTTCGGAGAGGTCGAGGATGCTCAGACGGCGATGTCCCATCCAGAGTTTGCATCCGGTCTCATAATCGGAATGCCATCCCTCCTGATCCGGTCCGCGGTGCTGAAGAGTCTCCAGCGCCGTCCGCATCGCCGTCTCATCGGGAACCGTCTTCCCCGCAAAACCGAAAATTCCGCACATGATTCAGTCTCCCTTAAAATAATTGATCCCGCAAAAGCGCACACCAACCGGTTCCAAGCTGAAAATAATCCCGCAACAAGGCAGGAGTCAATGCGAGAAAGCGGAATGGCCGTGGAAAGGAGCGAAGATGTAATCTGTTTTGAAAGTATCGAAGAATTGAATTTAAATGCTTTATGTTGCGTTCTGGCACGACATAGTTGCATTGAGTTTTTATGCATGCTTTCAGCGATTTGAAAAGAAAAAATGTTTCTTCTATATCATCATGTTTCTGAAATATTTCCTTTAGCCGTAAAAATATTCTACTGTTTCCATTGTCCTTTAACGGGGTGGAAGCGTTGGCTTCATGAATACGGTAAAGTGTGAGCGTTTTATTTACATAACGCATTGTTTCGAATAGCGCTGCTGTTTGTTCAAGCCATACATCGTGGTATTTCATTTTTGCTGGCATGGAGAGAAAAAATGGAACAAACTTGCGGGTCATCGCCATTGCGTGCCCAGGAATAAGCAACTTTTGTTCCGATATATATGGGAAAGCATTTTTCTGATTTATTGCATCTATGACAGCTTGTGCGGTCTTTAGATTAGCAGGGCTTGTCTTTCCTAATGGTTTTAAGGTATCTGAAACCATTTCGCTGTTACAAGCTACAACTTGACATTCAGGATGTGTTTCCAGTTCATCCGCGAGAGTTTTCACTTTTTCCGGAAGCCATACATCATCCTGGTCACAGAGGAAAATTATATCTCCAGAGGTTGCTTTTACAGCATTTCGAAAATTAGCTTCGATTCCTTTTCCTTGTGGATTCTTGATATATTTCAATATTCCATTCCAATTTTCAGCCTCTTGGCGGACAACCTGTTCTGTTCTGTTGTCCTCGGAGTCATCACTGATGATGATTTCGTCTATCGTTCGGGTTTGGTGAAAGAGACTGCGCAATTGCTCGGCAATGAAATTTTCTCCATGATACGCTGCAATTGCAACAGATACCGTTTTTATGTGTTTCATAATGTCTCCGTTCAGTAACATTTATTCCAGGAGATACCGAAATGCCGATATAAAAGATACAGCCTGAATAGCAGTAGATGGCTGATTATATAACGAAAACTGCGTTTTGGCAAAGATCTGTGCTTTATTATTGCCTTGTGCGGATGGATGAAGGTGGAATAAAAGTCCTTGGTCCAAAAGAGAACAGGTGTTAAATTATTCTTCCAAAGAGCATATGTAACACTCATCTGATCTCGATAAGAATAGCGTAAATATAAATTCCACCAAGTTTCGGAAAAAGCTTTTATTTCAGGATGGTTGTGTTTGCGAAGTATGCAGCAGCAAACAAACAACCCGCTGTTTTCCGGTAATCCTGATTTTAGCAAAAAACAAGTCTGTTTGAAGATGATATTTGGATTATCAATTAATCGCCGAGTTAAACAACGAGCTTCTTGGTAAACGCATGTCCGATCTGAATGTGGAAGCATTGCAAGTGGAACGTTTTCTGCGACCAATTGGTTTGCCCGTTCTATAATAGAGTCTGCTAAATCCAGATTTGCATCAACCCATAGACTGTATTCATAATCCGAAAGGACAATGTGTGGATTTAGTTTTGGAAAACGGGTTAACCGAGTTCCATTATTTGAGTTAAAAGGAATTTTACGTATTTGCCATACTCCGACCGAGGAACAGGGTATATCATTGCTGAAACAGATATAATCATAGTCTGGCTGAATAGAAGCTGGCTGTTTTAAATCATCATATCCAGCTGTTAATGATGTGTATATGACTTTATTATTCATCGTTTCCCCCTTTTGAGATATGTCGGTAATTTTTTACAAAAGTCCATGGAAAATGTAAAAAATAATCAGAGTGTTCACCTCTTGCTCTTTTTTTTAGTTTTTGTTTTGCCTTCAATAAAGAACGGGATAAGTTATGTTCTCCGAAATATTTTTCTGCCGAATTGATAGCTTCCCAACCTGTTCTGATAAAATAGATGTTTTTTTCTTCCAAATACTTTCTGAAAAAGACATCGTCTCCATAAAAACCGGAATATGCTTCATCATAGCCGTGCAAAGAAAAAAAAGTATCTTTTCTTATACAGAAAATATTCGGAAGAACATAAACAGGATTTTTCCATTCCAGCAGATATAGCGTATTTTTTTCAAAATTGGTTTCTATGCAACTAACTAGCGTTGTTTCGGGAATGAAATGATCTATGTCACAAAAAAGTAGTTTCTCTGCGGTTGCATAGCTGGCCCCTAAATTCCTAGCTCCTCCCCCATTCCAAGGAATATCTTTTTTTATTCTTAAAAGAGATATGTTTAAGTTTAAATTCGGTAATGGTAAAGGATATGGAGAACCGTCGTCGATGATGATAATTTCGAGATTTTGTAAGGTGCTGAAAGAAAAATTTTCATATCTCTGTATTTGCTTGATGAACTTTTTGAAATTTTTGTGTTGATAGTAAATGTTGTATATTAACGCAATACGTTCCTTCCCTTGTCTTTTAAACTCTTGAAAATAGGGTAATTTATTGAAATCAATCATTCCATCCGCTATATCGCGACCATCGAAAAAGCGTAAAACTTTTCTAGCCAACGCCTTGCACGGTACAGATAATTGATCCGGTAACTTATTAATTGCTTCTTTTATAAGTTTTTTTACCATTAGTCTGAAATCCTTGCTTTTTATTCTCCATAGAATCCGCGATACCAGTCGACGAAGTTTTTTACGCCGAGTTCCAGAGGTGTCGAGGGCAGAAAGTCATAGTCGCGCTTCAATTTGGAGGTGTCCGACCAGGTGCGGTACATGTCGCCGGGCTGCAGGGGCAATAATTCCAATTGTGCCGTTTTCCGCGTTGCACGTTCGACGGCATGGACGAAGTCACGCAGGCCGACCGGATGACCGTTGCCGATGTTGTAGACCCGGAACGGAATCTGATCCGCACGGCACAACGGTTTCAGAAGAACCCGGACAACTCCTTCGACAATGTCGTCGATGTAGGTGAAGTCCCGCTGCATGTCGCCGTGGTTGTACAGCGGAATCGGGGTTCCGTTCAGGACCGCGCGGGTGAATTTGAACAAGGCCATGTCCGGGCGTCCCCACGGACCGTAGACCGTGAAAAAACGCAGGCCGGTCGACGGAATTCCGAAGAGCGAGGCGTAGGAACAGGTCATCAGTTCACTGCTCTTTTTCGTCGCGGCGTAAAGACTTACCGGGTTCGCCTGCGGGTCGTCCTCGCGGAAGGGGATGTTCGGCGAACTGCCGTAGATGCTCGAACTCGAGGCGAAGACGAAATGCTCCACCGGGTTGTCACGGCATCCTTCCAGGACGTTGAAGAATCCGTCGATGTTGCTCTGGATGTAGACGGACGGATTTTCCACGCTGTAGCGCACGCCGGCCTGAGCGGCCAGATGACAGACCGCGTCGAATTTTTCCTTGTGGAAGAGCTTGACCATCGCGGCGGCGTCCTCCAGATTCAGCTGGCAGAAGCGTCCGCCGAGCGGCGACTCGATCATGCGGCCGTAGGCGATGTTTTCGGGCTCGAAACCGCATTCCTTCAGGCGGGCGAGCTTCAGATTGACGTCGTAATAATTGTTCAGATTGTCGATTCCGAGGACATCGTATCCCATGGCAGTCAGGCGGCGGTAAAGATGAAAGCCGATGAATCCGGCGGAGCCTGTAACCAGTATTTTTTTCATGATCCGCGCTCCGTCAGCTGTCCGAAGAGCTGTCTGAATTGAGTTTTCACTTTATCAATCGAATGGTTGTTGCGGACATATTCAAATGCCTGCGCGCCGAGACGTTGCGCGAACGCCGGGTCGGCCGCCGCGCGGAGCAGCCGCGCCGCGGCGGCGTCCGTGTCGCCGACGGGGAAGAGGAGTCCCGTTTTTTCCGGGAAGATCACTTCGTTTGTTCCGTCGACGTCGCTTGCGACGATGGGCAGTCCCGCCGCCATCGCTTCGAGGAGGACGTTGTCGAGCGGAGCCCAGTGGGCGGTATGGAGCATGATGTCCGCCGCCTGATAGACAATTTCGACGTCCTTCCGGAAGGGGAGGAAACGCACATGCTCTTCGATTCCGAGCTCCGCGGCCTGTTTCTGCAGATCCGGTTTGAGGGGACCGTCCCCGATCAGGAGGAAGAGGAGATCCGGATTTTGTTTCAGGGCGACGGCCGCGGCGGAAATGAAATCCTTCTGCGCCTTCTGAGGAGAAAAGCGTCCTACGTTGATCACAAGAATTTTTCCGTCGGGGATTTCCAGCATGCGGCGTGCGTTCTGTTTGTTTTCCGGATGATGAAAGCGTTCCGTTTCGACGAAATTTCGGACCACGACCAGTTTTTCCTGCGGGACGCCGCGGGCGAGGAGCTGTTTTTCGATGGCTCCGGAAACGGCCAAAGCTCTGGTGTTCAAAGAGGTGCAGAAGCGGTCGATCCAGGGATGACTGCACCAGCCTTTGACATTTCCGACTCTGGACATGTTGATGCGTTCGATGCAGGGAATCTTCATCAGCCTGGCGATTCCGGCGATGAGGCGTCCGGCGTGCAGGTAAATCAAATCCGGTTTGCATCGGCGGATTTCCTTTATGACCGCCCGGACGGTCCAGGGCTTGCGCATGGAGAAATTCATCAGGCGGCAGGGGATTCCGCGCTGTTCGAGAGCCGCGCGAAGCGGTCCGTCCTGAAAGAGAAGCACGGAAAAGGAAATGTCGCCGTCGGGCGCAAAGGCGTCCATGAGTTTGAGGAGGAAAACCTGGCTTCCGCCGAGTTCTCCGTAAGTGACGGGAACCAGAATTTTCATGATGAACGTTTTCTCCTTCCGGAGAAAAATTCCGTATGCGAACGGTTCATGCGGTTCCCTTCATTCTTTCGTGTTCGAGAGTTAAAACGATATGGGGAATATACACGTGAATGTTTCAAAATACAAGAGAGAATTGCGGTCATTCTCAACTTTTTCAAAATTTTCACGTGCGTAAAAAGAGAGCGCCCCGGTTCCTGATGGAGCCGGGGCGCGGAGTTTTGGATGGAAGGTTCCGGATCAGGGAACGACTTCGGGGTTCTCGCGCTTGTAGTAGGCAAGGATCATCTTGCGGAGGAAGTCGAGATCGAGCTTCCAGTCGAGCGCCTTGTCGCCGAGCGCCTTGCGGACGTTGGTCTGGTCGAAGATGATCTCGGACTCGAAGTAAGGCATGAGGTCGCCGATCATTTTCTGAACGAGAATTTCCTGTTTGGAGGGGTTGTCGACATGTTCCATGACGGAAAGTCCGTGAGACTGCAGGACTTCGCAGACCGCTTTTTCGATGTCGTAGCGGCTGACGGGGCTGTCGCCGGTGATGTGGTAGGTTTTGTTCTCGACGGGGAGCTGGAAGATTTTCGTGATGGCTTCCTGGACATAGTCAACGGGGACGAAGTAGACTTTGTCGGTTGCTCCGGCCTGGATGCGGAGGGAGGTTGTGAACGGTCCCTTCGGGTCGATGCCTTCCTTGGAGCAGGTGATGCGTTTGACCTGACCGAGGAATTCGAGAAGTCTGTAGAACGCGAGCGGTTTGCGGACAATGCCATCGGAGCGTCTGCCGACCACGATGGCGGGGCGGTAGATGGTGTAGGGGAATCCGGATTCGCGGACGAGTTTTTCCGCGTCGAATTTGCTGCGTTCATAGGGGTTGTTGAAGTCGGTTGCGGGCATGGAGTCTTCCATGACGCGTCCGACGGTTTTTCCTGCGACGTAAGCGGTGCTGACGTAATGGAAAGTGGGGACTTTGACCGCTTTGGCGAGGGCGAGAGCCGCCTGAGTTCCGCCGAAGTTGGTCGCATAGGTTTTTCCCTGAAGGTCTTTGCCGAGGTTCACATCGGCCGCGCAATGGAAGAAGGTGTCGAATGGGCCTTCCTTCGCCATGGCTTCCGCAGGGAGGTTTCCGAGAGTGCCTTCCACAATGGTCACGCGGCGGAGAATGTCGTCTGCCGTTTCCGGTTTGCCGTCGAACTCGCACTGCTGGCGCAGGATTTTTTCTGCGCGGGACTGTCCGGATTCACCGCAGAAACCGCGGCAGAGGGACACCACTTCGTAGTCGGGATGTTCACGCAGTAAGGCAGTTGTGAAGGCTCCGCCAACCAACCCTGTAATTCCGGTCATCAGAATTTTCAATGTTCTCTCCAATCTGTGTTTGTAGGTGCATCGTCGGAAATCGGCTGACCAGCTTCCGGGCGCTGCACCCTTAGTATTTTAAAATGTATCAGATCTTAAAATATGAAGTCATGTAATATAGCATGTTTCGGAGAGGAAAGCAAGCAGAAAAGCAGAAAAATCCCTGAAAGTGTTGAATTTCAGGGATTTCCTGAGTTCAAGAGCTTTTCTCCGGAGAGTTCAGTTCAGTTCGATCAGCTTGCAGGAGTGCGGAGCAAGTTCGAATTCCAGACGGCCGGAGCTGATGGAAACAGGCTTTTCCGCCCAGAAATCCGTGGCGGATGCGGCGCGGACCCCGTGAGCGGCGAGGTCGAAGGAGACCTGTTCCGCCGTTTCACCCCAGTTGACGAGCAGGACTCGCCAGCCGGATTTGAGCTTCTGGAGGAAGCGTGCCGGGCGGGCGGCCGAGAAGAGATCGAGCGGGCGCGCGGCTTCACCGGATTCCGCGCTGACGACTTTGCGGGCGAGGAAGAGTCCCTGTTCGTTCAGCAGGGGCATCTTGTCGGAGAGGTTGACTGCGCCGGCTGCGGCGAGCACGAGGCTGAGGAGGATTTCGAGCTCGGAGCGGTTCATGGTCGCCTGCTCGAAATTGCGTTCCGGGTTGTAGGTTTGATCGGGCGTGACGAACGGCCACATCGGGTTCAGACGGTTCAGATCGGGATCGTTCGAGGTTTCGGCGGAGCGGCAGAGCGCAAAGTCCGGATCGTTGAGCCAGAGTTTCTTGTTCGCCCAGAAGTGAGAAGCGACTGCGGGGAGGTTGTGCGTGAGGTTGTCCCAGCGGGCGTGGATGTCCGCGCCGATGCGGACCGCTTCGACCATGCTGTTGCCTGCGGTGTACGGGTAGTTGCAGCCGAGGAGGACGGAGCGTCCGTTGATTCCGCGCCAGACGGGGGCGAGGAGACGGGGGATCAGCTCGTCGCGCTTGATGTTCGGGTCGGAGAAGCGTGGGGCGTTGAACATCGAGCAGAGGAAGTCGAGCTTGAAGTATTTGTAGCCCATATCCGCATAACGGCGGAAGGTGTCTTCCAGGAATTTTTCGGTTTTTCTGACAGTCGGGTCGAGAATGAATCCGACGCGGCGCATGCATTCGTAGGCGAGACAGGGCTGTCCGCCGACGGAGCCGGCGAGCATGTCGTAGTCCAGCTGGGCGATGCGGCTGTGGGGCTCCGCAATGGCGGGGGCGAACCAGAGACCGGGCTCGAATCCCATTTTTGTCAGCTCTTTTGCGAGATGCTCCATGCCGGAGGGAAACCAGGAGTTTGCATCCCATTCACCGTAGCAGTACTGCCAGCCGTCGTCGACGATGATGCGCTTGACGTGCTTGGAGAGAACGGGATCTTTTGCGATGAATTCGGCGTTCTTCAGCACTTCGTCCTCGGTGATGGTCCAGCGGTAGTAGTCCCAGCTGTTCCAGCCCGCGGAGGGGGCGGCGAACTCTTTCTTGACGTCGCAGTTTTCATCCGCGTAGGCGTCCATGAGTTCAAAGCCGTTGCGGGAGGTGCGGAAGGAGACGACGGGGAAGACGAGTTCGGCACCTCCGTAGTAGTGCGCCTGCATGACGAGACGGAAATCGCGGATCTGTCCCTGTTCGGCGATTCCCTGTGCGAGGACGGGGAAGCCTGCGTGGAACGGAGTGGAGATCTGCATGGTGACGCCGTCTTTGGTGACGGATGTCATGATCTGTCCGGAGAATGCGGCGGGTTCCGTCATATTTTTCAGATTGTGAGCCTGGCAGCCGCCCATCTTGATGTTCTGCGGCAGAACATGGTCCGCATGGAATGCGGGGAGCTGGAAGAGAGTGAAGTCAAGGACGTCGGCTTTCTTCTTGAGCGTTCCGGTGACGGCAGCGTCGATGCGTCCGTTTTTCTCTGCAAGGGCGAGTTTCCAGGAGCCGGATGGGGTGGCGGCGGTGAATGCGGCTCCGTCGGCTTTCCAGACAAGCTGTTCGGGAGCTTCGCCGTCGACTGTCACAAAGGAGTTGAGGGCGATTGCGGGAAAGTCCTGCATCTTGAGTTGAGGCTGAATGTTCATTCTGTGGTCCTTGTTTTATATTAACTGGTTCTGTAGTTGTATCTTCCGAGGGGTTCAAGCTCCCCGAACTGGTCGCGGTGGAGAAAACGTGTGGATAGGACGATTTCTTCGCGTTCCGCTTTGCCGGGAGCTTTGAGCAGATGATCGAGCAGTTCGAGTCCATTGGTGACGAGCGGCTTGAAATTATACTGTATCGCACCGGCGATGCGGGGATCGTCGATGATATCCGAGGGCAGAGTGTAGACCGTGAAAATTTCCGGCTGATAATCAATGCCGGCACGATGGATTTCATTGACAAGCACGCGCGCCGCACGGCAGTTGGTGAAGAAAAGAAACTGCGGACGGTTTTTCAGAACCGACTTGCAGATGTCTTCCAGATCGGCTTCGTTGACGAGCGAAAGCGTCCGCGCGAGTTTGAGTGCATGGGACCGTGCACTTTTCCGGAGAAGCTGAGCGGTTGCGTTGTTCCCGTTTGAGTAAAGATGAAGGGGTTCCGCGCCGAGACTCTTTATATATGTGACCGCTTCTTCCACAGGCGGTGCAAAATCGTTGTAAACGCAGGAAAAATCCGGCTGCTCGAGATTGATTGAAACGAGGGGGAAGTGACGCTCCTTCAGCTCCTTGTATTGCGGGGTGTCGACGGGGAGGGGAACCGTGCTGAGCACACCGTCGACCTGGTTTTCAAGGAGGCGTTCGAGACAGCGGACAAGCGCCTCTTCGTTGGTGTTCGTGACCATGAGGAGAAGCTGGGCGTCGCGCTCGTTGATTTCTTTCATGGCGAGATCGACGAGATAATAGGAGAAGGGGTCGCGAATTGCCGCGATGATCATTCCGATGGTTCCGGTGCGTCCTTTCGCGAGGGCGCGTGCTGCGAAGCTTGGTCTGTATCCGAGCTCGCGCACGGCGTCGTCGATCCGCGCCTTTGTTTTCGGAGAGATTTTCGCGGAAAGCGGATGATTGTTCAAATAGAGGGAAACGAGCGCTTTCGACACATGTACATGCCGGGCAATGTCCTTGATTGTAACTTTCATCCGCGCATCTCCTGATTAATTCGGTTTAATAATATTGCGCGGTTTTCTGAAAAGTCAAGCGGATTTGCGTTTTCTTTACTCTTTTTCCGCGGAAATTGCGGTCAGTTCAAAGCGCATGGCAATGATCCCAGAACTGGATGCCGCGTTTGTGGAGTTCCTCCGCAACAGTCGCCATGTAGTCGTGAAGGATTTCCCAGTACGGAAGAAAATCCCAGCGGAAATGTGCTCCGAAGACCGTGGCCGTGCTGACTGCGGCCTCGGCCATCTCGTCGGCGCGGCGGCGGATGCGGTCCATATTGTCCGGAGACGGCCAGTTGAGGTCTTCCCAGCGGATCCACCAGCTGACCATGCGGAGCGCTCTGTTTTCTTTGTCCATTCTGTCCCTGTCCTCTGTTTTAATTGTTTTAGATCCAGTATCGGTCCACTTTTGCTTATGCGCTGAAACCGTTGGTTTGTCAAGAGGTGGAATGGAAAAAAGACCAAAAAATTTTAAGAGACGGTTTTTCTCAGAGCAGTATTGATTTCCGTACGGAATTCGCAGGAGAAAATTTTCAGAGCTATGAAAAACCTTAATTGTTGTTTCATTCAGTGGAAAAAAAAGCGGAGAATGCTAGAATATAGACGGCAGAGAACCGATAAAGAAAAGGAAGAGCAGATGACTCGACAGATTATTACATGCCGCGGATTGCCGTTCTGGTCGTGGAACGGGAAACTTGAAGAAAATGAACTGCGCCGCCAGATCCGGATTTTCAGGGAGATGGGATTCGGCGGATTCTTCATCCACGCACGGACCGGACTTGCAACCGATTATCTCGGCAAGGAGTGGTTCGATGCGCTGAGAATCTGCATCGACGAGGCGCGGAAGATCGGGCTTCAGCCGTGGCTCTATGATGAGGACCGTTATGCTTCCGGTTCCGGAGCGGGGGAGATTGGGAAGAATATTCATTTCCGCCGTCGTTCCGTAGAAGTCGAGGTGCTGAAAGAACCGGAATACCGCACGGATGATCTCGCATGGTTCGCCGGAAAGCTCTCCGGAACCATGCTTGCAGAACCGCGGCGGCTGGAGACGGGAGCAGATCTGAGGCCGGGCGAATCATTCCTGCGTTTTTATGTGAAATTTGCGGAGGCCGACTCCTGGAACAACGGCGGGTATTATTCCGATATGATGAATCCGGATGCCATGCGCGAATTCATCCGCATGACTCATGAACGGTATGCAGCGGAATTCGGGGAGGATTTCGGAAGCGTCGTTCCCGGACTTTTCACCGATGAACCGAACTGTTCGACGTGGACCGAAAACATGGAGCGGAAATTTGAAGCGCGTTACGGCGTGCCGCTGCCGGATCATCTGCCCGAACTCTTCTTCGAGGTCGACGGACGCGAATGTTCAAAAATCCGCTGGCAAATGGCGAATCTGCGTGCGGAACTGCTGGAATCGGCCTTCGCCGTTCCCGTTTCGAAGTGGTGCAGAAAACACGGACTGCTTTACACTGGACATGTCTTCGGGGAGGAAAACACGGTCACTCAGACGAAAAACACGGGAAACGTCATGCGGTTCGTGCGGCATATGGACATCCCCGGATTTGATGTGCTCAGCGACCGTCAGCTGATTTACGATGCGGCACTCCAGACGGCGTCCGTGGCGCGCCAGAACGGGACGGCGCACGTGCTCAGCGAATCGTTCGCCGGATCGGGATGGGATCTGCCGCTCTTCGCGCAGAAGGCGGGAATGGACTGGCAATACGCGCTCGGAGTTACGGTTTTCTGCGTGCATCATGCGTTTTACACTCTGCGGGGCGAAGCAAAACGGGATTTTCCGCCGGGAATCTCTTTTCAGTCTCCGTACTGGAAGCAGGAAAAACATTTGCAGGATTACGCGGAACGCCTCGGCGGTCTGCTTGCGGAAGGGGAGGCGGTGCGTCCGCTGCTCGTGGTTCATCCGCTGGAATCGACCTGGTTCTGGAAGCCGTTGGAAACTTACTCGCGGAAGGACCGCGAGACGGAGACTCGCCGGCTGCCGCGTCTGCGCAATGCGCTGCTCCGGGCGGGGATCGGATTCGATTACGGCGACGAGCTTGTCATGGAGGAGAGCGGTTCCGCGGAGAACGGATGGCTCCGGGTCGGAAAGGCGGAGTACCGGGCGGTTCTTCTGCCGGAGCTCCGGACAATCCGCCGCACAACCCTTGCTCTGCTGGAACGCTTTGCGGATTCCGGGGGAACGGTTTTTCATATCGGTCCGGTTCCGCGGCATCTTGATTGCGAGGAATCCGGAGAGCCTCGGAGAGTTTACCGGAAATTCATCTCCGCCGATCTCGATTCCCTTTCCGGCAGACTTGAAGATTTGAAAACGGTCATAATCCGGGGCGCGGAGAATGAAAACACGGAACCGATTCTGTTCCGGGAGGTGAAACACAGTTCCGGGGCGCGTCTCTTCCTCTGCAACACCGGCTGTCCTCTTCCGTTGGATACGGATATGAACTGCCGGAGCGCGGAGGAACGGAACCTTGTCTTTCCGTGTGTGACGATTCTCTGGAAAGGGAGTCCGGAGCACCCGCCTGTGGAACTTGATCTTCCGACCGGAATGAGATATGCGGTTGATGCGGAGTTTGAGAACGGCTGGTGGCGGTTTGAAACTTCGTTCGGGCGGCTTGTATCACGCATGTTTGCAACGGAGCAGGGAACAACTGCAGAGCGTCCGGCGGAGCTGAACGGAACGGAGCGTATCGCGGCGGTTCTGCCGGGGCCGATGCGGATTCGGCTGGATGAACCGAATGTGCTCCCGCTGGATTTCGCGGAGTATTCGGTCGGGGGAGAGCCTTTCCGCTACGGTTATATCTGCAATATCGATTCGGAACTCCGCCGACGGCTCGGTCTGCTGGAGCGCGGACCGGAGATGGTTCAGCCGTGGAAGTGGAAGTATCTTCAGGAAAACTCGCGTTCCGCAGAACTGCGTCTGCGTTACCGCTTTCAGGTGCGCACGGTTCCAGTGGAGCTTGCGCTGGCTCTGGAGGAGCGGAAGGAATACGGAATCCGTGTGAACGGCATTCAAGTTGATGCTCCGGCGGAGGGGTGGTGGTGCGACCCCGCGTTTGAGAAAGTCCGGATTCCGCGCGAATTTCTGAAAACCGGAGAGAACGTTCTGGAACTGCAATGCGCGTTTCACGGCGGCATGAGCGGACTCGAAGCGGTCTGTCTGCTCGGAGATTTCGGCGTTGCGGAAAATGAGGTGACCGCGCCTGTGCGGATGCTGAATTACGGCGACTGGGGGCTTCAGGGGTTTCCGTATTACACCGGGAATATCTCTTATTCTTCTGATTTTGAATGGGACGCGGCTTCCCCGGCGGTTTTTCTGCAGATTCCGGAATGGAAGGGAAGCGCGCTTGCGGTGACGGTGAACGGACACGAACACCTCTGTCTGTCGCCGGAAATGGACGGATGGAATATTGCCCCGTATCTGAAAAGAGGTTCCAACTCATTGGAAATAAAGGTTTTCGGAAGCCGGAGAAATGCCCTCGGACCTCTTGGCGGTGAACGGGGACCGCTGCTGTGTCCGGGCGACTTCAGCTACAGCGATCCGGCAGAGCGCAGACTGAAGCCGTACGGCCTGATGAAGCCGGTCGTTCTGCTTGTCCGCTGAGGGAAATATTTCTTTTACTGAAAATGATAGTGAATATATTGTTTTTGGTATTGACAAACGGAGCGGTTTGTTGTATAATATAGCCATACGACAAGGAACGCAACGATGATCGCAAAAGAAAGAAAAACGGTTCTTCTGGCATTGAGCTGGCATTTTGAAGCTCTGGTGCGGGGCGTGATCGCCTACGCGAGGGAACATGGCTGGCATCTGGTTTTTCTGCGCGGTCATACGGAAGAGGGGCTCAAACGGTGGCGCGGCGACGGAGTGATTACGAGTCTTCCGGCGAATCAGATGACCTGCCGGGCGTGGCACAACATTAAGATCGTCTCGCTGGTCCCGCTGAAAGGCGAACCTTTGAAATGCTCCGTCGTCCGGGAAAACGATTATGAAATCGGACGGATTGCGGCGGAATATTTTATCCGGCAGGGCCATGTGAACTTTGCCGTTTACAGCGACACCGGACGTATGGAAGGTTTCCGCGACACGCTCCGGGAGAGCGGGTTCCAGTGTTCCATGCTGCGTCCGCAGAACTGGATCTGGCGCAATGAAGCGCGGATTCTGGAGTGGCTCGGCTCTCTTCCGAAACCGGTCGCACTGCTGGCGGAAAACGACTGGGACGCGTCGGAAATTTTCAATATCGCGGAGCGGAACGGCGTTGCGGTTCCCTCGGAACTCTCCATTCTCGGCGTGGGCAACGACCGGCTGATCTGCATGACGCCGATTATTCCGCTCTCCAGCGTGAACAGCCGTCTTTATGCGGTCGGCCGCCGCGCCGCGCAGGAGCTTGATGAATTGCTGGAGGGCAAGCCGGAGGCGGAAGAGACCATCACCGTTCTTCCCGATCCGATGATCGTGGAACGGAAAAGCACGGACTTTCTTGCCGTGGAGGAGCCGCGCGTGATGCGGATCGTGAACTATCTGAAGGAGAGCGACACGGCGATGCGGATTTCCGTCAGGGATCTGGCGCAGAAGTTTTATGTTTCGGAATCGGCTCTTTACAAACTTTTTGTTCAGCATCTGAATCTTTCTCCGAAACAGTTTCTTGCGGAGCTGCGGCTGAAGCATGCCTGCGAGCTTCTTCTTTCGGAGAATCTGACCATGTCTGCGCTCGCCGCCCAGAGCGGGTTCCCGACGGCGTGCGCGCTCTTCACCGCATTCCGCAGCCGTTTTCATCTTTCGCCCGGCGAGTGGCGGAAACAGAATCTGGAAGCGAACCGTCAATACGCATAAACATAAAAACAAAAAAACAGAAAGGCATAGATATGAGAAATATAAAATATGAGACATGAAATATGAAATGACTATTTCCTATTTCAGAAAACCTTGCGAATTAAAACAGAAACAAACAAAAGGCAGGCGGCACAATGAAAACACATCCGATCAAAAGAAACGTTTCTTATTCACAGTTCCATGTTTCACATTTTAAGGGGAAATCCAAAGGATTTACTCTTATAGAACTCCTTGTGGTAATTGCGATCATCGCAATCCTGGCGGGCATGCTTCTTCCCGCACTGGCGAAGGCGCGGGACAAGGCGCAGGGGATAACATGTCTCAACAATCAGAAACAGCAGAATCTGAATCTGCAGATGTATGCACAGGACCATGAAGATTTGATACCGCTTTCAATGCAGGGGTACGGCTGGGAATGGGCAGGAATTCTCTATGATTCCAAAAACTCAACCACAGATATGGAAAAGATTCCGAAAACGGCATTCTGTTCCAAAGCGAAGCGGTGGATTGACGGAGCCAGAGTCGCAGATTTGACGTATGCCGGACACGGTAAACATTTCGGCGGTTACGAACAAACTCATGGAAGACCTTATATTACGGGAGAGGCTTCTTCAAGCTTTATCAAGCTCAGCAAGGTGAAGATGGGAGCTGAATATTTTCTTCTCTCTGATTCGGTGAATTATGCAGCATCAGACAACCGTCCCACAGGTGCTTACATACTTAATAATTCTGATTCGGGAATTCATTTTCTGCATTCGAACATGGCAAATATGCTGTTTGCCGACGGTCATGCCGCTTCGTTGAGCTATGCTTCTGTGCGTTACGATGTCTTTAATCAGGCGAAGAACGGATACGTCAACAACGGTCCGGAGAAGGGCGCGTTCTACCGGACGGAAAACTACAAAATCCCGTTTGCCAACGACTGAATCTAACTCGAAAGGAAATACAGAATGAAAAAACTTCTTTTTTCACTGCTCGCCGCGGCGCTTCTGCCGCTGACGGGGGCGACCGTTTACCGGAATGCGTTCGAAGATGCCGCGGGACTCGCCGGATTCTCAAGCGATCCGAACATCCGGATCGAGAACGGCTCGCTGACCGCCGAATTCAAGAACAGAATTGAATACCGCACGATCTCAAAGACGCTCGCCGCGGAAGCGTTTTCCGGATATTTCATCCGCATGAGCTGCGAAGTGCGCGCGGAAAACATCCTTCAGACCAAGCGCGATTTCGAGGGAATCAAACTTGAACTTTCCATGACAGCCAAGTCGGGAAAGAAAAGCTGGGGCAACATCCGCTTTCCGAAAGAGAGCTGGGACTGGAAGAAGTTCGAAGCGATTTTCCCCGTTCCGGACGATCTGGAGAGAATCTCCCTTGCAATCGGAATGCAGAATTCCGCGGGAAAATTCCAGCTCCGCAATCTGAAAATGGAAACGGTCGCCGTTCCCGTCAACATCCGCTCCGTCGCGAACATGGGCTATCGCGATGAAGTCGCCGGAGACGGCAAGGGCGGATGGACCGACCAGGGGCCGAAGCAGGACGGCCGCACTTTCGCCGAGCGGCTCTGGCAGTATGTCTATGCCGGAATTCCGATCGACGCCATTCCCGGCGGGAAAAGCGTGCTGACTCTCTACTCCGAACATTTCACGACCGGCCCCAAAGAGGCGGTCATTCCGGTGAAAGCGGCGATCGAGGCGAAAACTCTTTATCTGCTTCATGCTCTGGCGTGGGCACCCGCGCTGAAAGACAAGTTTGTCGGCACGATTACCCTGAAAGACAGGAACGGACGGATCCAGAAGATTTCCGTTGAAGACAAACGGGATGTGACGGACTGGTACCGCCAGACCGCGAATCTTCCGAACGGTTACGGAGTCCTCAAGGGACGCACGGGCGACGGCAACCTTGCGGGCATCTATCTTTCCCGCTTCACCGTGGAGCCGGGGATGGACGAGATCGTGGAAATCCGTTTTCAGTCGGTTCCGGAATGCATCTGGCTGATCCTTGCCGGAACGCTCTCTCCGGTCGACATTGCGCTTCCCGACGCCAAGCCGACCGTCATTCAGGCGAACTCGGACTGGCTCCCGATGGCGGAGGTCGAACAGAACCGGATTCTGCCCGGCTCCGCGCTGGACGTCAGCGCGTGGCTCCCGAAGGGCAGCGTCGACGAGCTCGGACGGGTCGTCATCAAAGACGGACATTTTGTCTTTGAGAAGAATCCTTCGCAGAAGATCCGTTTCCTGACGGAGGCGATGCATCCGATGCAGGTGATTCCGGAAACGCATGAAGAGATTGAACGCCTTGCGCAGGAAATCCGGCGGAACGGATACAATATGGTCCGCACCCACTTTCTCGATGCGGAACTGCTGAGCGCGGCATCGAAACCGCTGGAATTCCGCAGGGATTATCTGGAACGGCTGGATTATTTCATCTACTGCATGAAGAAAAACGGAATCTACCTGAATTTCGACTGCATGACAAGCTGGATCGGTTACACGCCGGGGGCAATCTGGAAAAACAAAGATCCGGAGAAGTCGTTCAAATCCCGCATCTACTTTGACCCGGCCGTTCGCAAAAACTGGCGCGACGGAGTGGAAAAACTTCTGACGCGCGTCAATCCCTACACGAAGACGCGTCTTGTCGACGACCCTGTTCTAGTCATGGCGGTTGCGTTCAACGAACAGGAGTTCGGGCTGTGGAACAAGGTCGACCCTGCGCTGATCCTTCCGAAATGGCAGGGCTTTCTGAAGGACAAATACGGGAAAATCGAAAATCTCAACGCCGCATGGAAACCTGCGGTTCCATTCAAAAGCTTTGAAGAAATCCGGACCTGGAAAGAGAACAGCGCCGACTTCTGGATCTTCCGTCTTCCGATGGAACGGGAGCTTGCGGGCTGGTTCAAAAAGCAGCTGCGCGAAATCGGGTTCAAAGGACCTGTTGCAAATCTGAACTGCGGCAAGAGCCAGATGTACAATCTGCTTCGCGACCAGTACGATTTCACGGCGATGAACCATTACCACGCGCATCCCTCGAATGTCCACATGCCGTATTCCTTCATCGACCAGAGCAGCACGATTGCGAAGAAAGCGTTGATATTCCGGAACATCGCCGGCACGCGTCAGCCGGGAAAACCGTTTGTCGTGACGGAACATCATATTGTCTTCTGGAACCGCTTCCGCTATGAACAGGGCTTTGTCATCGGCGGTTACTCCGCGTTCCAGGATTACGACGCGCTGACCATTCATGCGGCGCCGGTTTCCTTCAGCAAACCGAAATTCGTTTCAACTTTCGAGGTTTTCACGGATCCCGTTTCCAAAGCATCCGAGTTTCTGACGTTCTTCCTTTTCCGCCGCGAAGATGTGCGGTCCGGCAAACCGGGAGTCCGAATCCGCGCCACGGAGAAGGATCTCTTCCGTCCGGACGGAACCGTGGCGGAGGCGCTTTCCGATGAGCAGTCGCTGCCCGCCCTGATGGTCGGGGAGAATGTGGAAATCAAGCCCGATGCTGCAGGAATGCTTCCGCTTTACCCGGGCGAGATTGCATACAAGCTCGGTTCAACCAATTCCACGCAAGTCAACAACGCCGGTTTCTCCGGCACGCGCGACAACCCCGCCGCGAACGCCGCCGAACTGCTGACGCATCTGCGCAAGTCCGGCGCGATCAAGCCGGAAAACCGCAGCAACGGAAGCAGCAGATTTGAAACATCCACCGGAGAGATTTATCTGGATTCCGCGCGAACCTTTATGGAGATCAACACACCGCGTCTTCAGGGAATCTGCGGACTTGCGGGAACGAGTGTCAATCTCCCGGATTTTTCGATTCAGAAGATGAGCACGGATGGAAATCTTGCCGTTGTCGCCATCGACGGCATGAAGCCGCTCCGCGAAGCCGGGCGCATGGTTCTGGTCTATGCAACCAATGTTCTGAACAGCGGCATGGAGTTCACCGGACCAGAGATGGTTACGCTGATCAGGATCGGCAAAGTTCCGGCTCTGCTCCGCCGCGGCGCGTTCACGGTCACGCTGAAAAACCGGAATGCATCAAAGCTGAGACTTTATCCGCTGGATATGTCCGGCCGCCGTCTCAAAGAGATCGCTCCGGATTCGGTGAACGGCGAATCGGTCACGTTCTCCGCCGATACAGGCAGAGACGGAGCTGCGATTTACTTTGAAATCGCGGAGGCTTCTTCCGCAAAGTAATCCGCCTTAACCGCAGAACGGCGCTCCGGGATTGTCGCAAAAACTTCCCGGAGCGTTTTTTTGTTCTGAAAAATTGGCTCTTTCCGTTCCGCCGTTCTGGAAAAATCGGAAAAATGGAGTATAGTTTACCCAGTAAACTACAGAAGGAGGCGGTGCTTATGAAATTTGAAGAACCGGGAAGGATATTCGAGGCTGAACAGATCGAATCATCCCTCCAGAAAATCAGCGATGAAATCATCTCCGAATTCAAGGGAAGGGGGAATGAGCTGATTCTGCTCGGAATTCAGCGGCGCGGTGTACCGCTCGCCAGACGCATTTCCTCTTACATCCGTGAAAAAACGGGTGCGGATGTCACGGTAGGCACGCTGGACATCACCATGTACCGCGACGACATCGGGCTCCGCCGGGTGCTTCCCGTCATTCATGAAACCAATATTCCGGATATCAACGGCAAAACCGTCATTCTCTGCGACGACGTTCTGCAGGCTGGGCGAACCATCCGTGCCGCGCTCGACGCCATCACCGATTTCGGGCGTCCCTCGATCATCCGCCTCGCGGTTCTTTTCGACCGCGGCAGTCATGAGTTCCCCATTGCCGCGGACTACACCGGCATGGAGGTTTCGATTCCGGACGGTTTCAAAATTTCCGTTCACTGGAAGGAAATCGACGGCGCCGACTTCGTCAGGATTCAGGAAAAAAAGATTTGGAGATAACCATGGATTTCAACTGGACAAAAAAGGATCTGCTGAGCCTGTACGACCTCTCCGCGGAAGAGATTCTCTGCATTCTCGACACTGCGGCGGAGTTCAAAAAGGTTTCCCAGCGGAAAATCAAGAAGGTTCCCGCCCTGCGCGGAAAAACCGTTGTGAACCTGTTCGTCGAACCGAGCACGCGCACACGCACTTCCTTCGAGCTCGCGGAACAGCGCCTTTCCGCCGACATCATCAACATTCAGGCGGACTCCAGCAGTCTGCGCAAGGGGGAGTCGCTGCTCGACACGGTGAAGAACATCGAAGCGCTGCAGGTTGACTTGATTGTCATGCGCCACCCTGCCGCCGGAGCTCCGAATTTCCTCGCTCCGCTGGTCCGCCCCGGCATCGTCAATGCGGGCGACGGCGCGCACAGCCACCCGACTCAGGCGCTTCTCGACCTCTTCACGATCCGCGAGAAAAAAGGTTCCTTCAAGGGACTCAACGTTTCGATTATCGGCGACATTCTGCATAGTCGCGTCGCCCGGAGCAACATGTGGGGGCTCCTCAAACTCGGCGCGAACGTCACGCTCGCCGGCCCCTCCACGCTCACCCCGACGATGTTCGAGAAGGTCGGAGTCCGGGTTTGTCACAACATGAAAGATGCGCTTGAAGGTGCGGATGTGGTGAACCTGCTCCGCATTCAGCACGAACGCCAGCGCGCGGGATTCTTCCCGAGCGTCGGTGAATACTCCAAAGTCTACGGACTGAACGCCGGAACGGAAAAGTATCTGAAACCGGATGCCCTGATTATGCATCCGGGGCCGATCAACCGCGGAGTCGAACTTGATTCTGAACTCGCCGACGGACCTCGGTCCGTCATTCTCGAACAGGTAACCAACGGACTCGCCGTTCGCATGGCGGTTCTCTTCCTCGTAGCGGGGTGCTTGAAATGAATTACATCTTTGAAAATGCCAGAGTCATCGACCCGGTTCAAAACCTCGATTCCGTCACCGACATCGCCGTGTGCGACGGCCGGATTGCCGATCCCGCGCACGTGAAGGACGCCGAGCGCATCGACCTCACGGGCAAAGTCCTGACTCCGGGCTTCGTCGATCTTCACGTTCATCTGCGTCATCCCGGCAACACTGCGGCGGAGACGATCCGCACGGGAACGATGGCGGCCGCCGCGGGCGGTTTCACCTCAATCGTCGCAATGCCGAACACTTCCCCCTGCGCGGACAACCCGGGCACGATCCACTACGTCCTCACCCACGCGGAAAACGAAGGCGTTGTCAAGGTTCTGCCCTGCGGCGCAATGACGAAGAACATCGAAGGCAAGGAAATGTCCGGTATCGGCTCGCTCAAGGCCGCCGGCGCGGTCGCGCTTTCCGATGACGGACGCTGCGTGCAGGACAACCTGCTCATGCGTCACATCGTCCATTATGCCAAGACCTTTGATCTGCCGATCCTCGACCATTGCGGCGACAAATCCCTCGAAGCCGAAGGCGTGATGAACGAAGGTCAGTGGTCGGTTCTTCTCGGCATGAAGGGAATGCCCGGCGCGGCGGAGGAACTCATGATCTACCGCGACATCATCCTCTCGCGCCTTACCGGCTGGAAGATCCACATGCAGCACGTCAGCGCGAAAGAGAGCGTCAAGATTCTGCGTCAGGCGCGCAGCGAAGGCATCCGCGTCTCCGGCGAAGCGACGCCGCACCACATCGCGCTCACCGACGTCGAAATCAAGAAATTCAACTCGAACTACAAGATGAATCCGCCGCTTCGTTCGGAAGAGGACCGTCAGGCCGTTCTCGAGGGGCTCGCGGACGACACGCTGACCGTCATCGCAACCGACCACGCGCCGCACACCATGACCGCGAAGATGGTGGAGTTCGACTACGCGCCGTTCGGCATCATCGGACTCGAAACCGCGTTCCAGATCTGCTGTACGGAGCTGGTGCACAAGGGAGTTCTCTCGCTCCCGCACCTGATCTCCAAGCTCACCAAAGGTCCGGCGGAAGTGCTCGGGCTCGACATCGGGAATCTGAAAACCGGCAACCCGGCCGACATCACGATTCTCGACGTCGACCGCGACAATGTCATCGATCCCGCCTCGTTCAAGTCCAAATCGCGCAACACGCCGTTCGGCGGCTACAAGGCGAAGGGCTGCGTCGTCGGAACTCTCGTAAACGGAAAATTCGTTCATAAAACTTTTTGAGGAATAACCATGGACACCAAAAACTGGAGACTGGAAACCATTGCTGTTCAGGCGGGCTACGAGCCTGAAAACGGCGGACCGCGCGTGCAGCCGCTCGTGCAGAGCACAACCTACAAGTACAATGACGCACAGAGCGTCGCAGACCTCTTCGACCTGAAGCGCGAAGGGTTCTTCTACACCCGCCTCGGCAGCCCGACAGTGGATTGTTTCGAGAAGAAAGTCGCCGCGCTGGAAGGCGGCGTCATGGCGGTCGGAACGAGTTCGGGACAGAACGCAAATGCGCTTTCGATCATGAACATCGCGCGCTGCGGCGACCACATCGTCGCGGTTTCGAGTCTGTACGGCGGAACGGTTTCGCTGTTCTCGAATACGCTGAAGAAGACGGGAATCAACTTCACGTTCATCTCGCCGGAATCGACGGAGGCGGAGATCGAGGCGGCGATCCGCCCCGGCACGAAGGCCCTGTTCGCGGAGATGCTGGCGAATCCCGCCCTGATTGTTCTGGATGTCGAGAAGTTCGCACGGGTCGCGCACAAGCACGGCATTCCGTTGATTGTCGACAACACGTTCCCGACCCCGTATCTGTGCCGTCCGTTCGATTTCGGCGCGGACATCGTGACCCACTCCACGACGAAGTATCTGGACGGTCACGCGACGAGTGTGGGCGGCATGATTGTGGAGAAGGGCGGTTTTGACTGGAGGAACGGGAAGTTCCCGGAGTTCGTCGATCCGGATGAGAGCTATCACGGCACGGTTTATACGCGCGACTTCCCGGCCGCGCCGTATTCTGTGAAGCTCCGTGTGCAGTGGATCCGCGACCTGGGCAGCGGCATGGCGCCGTTCAACGCGTTCCTTTCGATGATGGGGGCGGAGACGCTTCACGTGCGCATGGACCGTCATTGTTCGAATGCTCTGACGCTGGCGAAACATCTTCAGCAGCACCCGAAAGTCGGTTGGGTGAACTATCCGGGTCTTCCGGACAACAGGGAATACGCGCTGGCGCGGAAGTATCTGAAGGGCTGCAGCGGCGTGTTCTGTTTCGGGGTGAAGGGCGGCGTCGCGGCCGGCGAGCGCGTGATGAATTCGCTGAAAGTTGCGGCGATTGCGGTGCATGTCGCGGATTTGCGGACATGTGTTCTTCATCCGGCGAGCATGACGCATCGTCAGCTGAGTGAATCCGAGCTGATTGCCGCTGGAGTTTCCCCGGACATGATCCGGGTTTCGGTCGGACTTGAGCATATCGACGATCTGATCGCCGATTTTGACCAGGCTCTCGCCCAGGCGTAAAGATACGAAGAGAAAAAGCTTGAGCCCGTTCCGCAGACCTGCGGAACGGGCTCAAATATTTTTAGTGTCAGCAAAGAGATTAATTATCGGGAACAAGTTCATTATAGATGACAACTTTCCCTGTCGGGCGGATGACAATCGGAAAATAATTCCCAAGCCCCTCTGCGGGAACTTTTTCTATGCTTTGTCCATCAGAAGTCGGTTTTCCGAGCCGTAGTTTAATTAAAATGCTGTTCGGAAAGTCGCGAAGCATCCCATTGCCCTTGAAGAGAATATAGTTCTTTATGGATATAGTTGCTGTTGGATCGCTGAAAGAGCGGCCTCCGATCTTACAGCTCTCTATTGCTGGATGTGTAGCTTGAGTTAGCTCACTTTTCTCATTTTCTATATTGATGTTTCCACTTGCATCAATAATGGATTTAGGAATATAGAAATTTTCTTCTCTTGGGCTGGATGTGCTGCTCTGTTGATGGGCTCCAATGACGACTCCCTCAGGCAAGAACTTCCAGTCGCCGAGCCATTTATCAAATTCAATAGAATTTATATCTATTTTTACGGAACAAACACGGTAGCTTTGAAAATTAAATCTTTTCTCGAATGCAGAGTTAGAGGAATTATCTGAATAAGAAGGGAATACAATAGCAACTCCACGTTCATATACAACTTCGACGCCAGCTTTTATTTCTACTATGGTTTTAGGTTCAAGTGCGATAGCTTTACTTTTTGCTGCGTTCAGTCTTGCAAAAAGTTCTCGCATTGCTATTGTTGAAGCAGAACCTTTCAACATCCGTGTAAAGGCCGGAAGAGCGGTCGTTAACATGAGGGCGGCAATAGATAGAACTAAAAGGAGCTCTATGATTGTAAATTTTTGTTTATTCATGTTTGTAGCCTCGCTTTTGCAGTTCTCGGATTTGTTTCTGAAGAAGAATACGGCGTTTTTGTGTATTTTTGCTTTTCATGGAGTTTAACTCTTTTGAAGAAACTTTAACCGGTGTATTCAAGACCTTCTTCAGGATTTGCGCGTATTTATTGAATTCTGCGACTGCGGTTGCATAAGCCTCCGGATTCTGATGCATATAGACTTTTTGAATAATCGTTAGCGATGCATACAGGTCAACAAAGGCTGAGCCGACAGCGTTGTACCACTTCAGCTGATTTCCAGTTGCTTCTTCAAGCTCTGGGTTATCCAGCATTTTCTTGTATTTTTTTGCCGTCACTTGAAGTAAAAGCGGGTTTGGAATCTCTTTTCCCTTTAATGTTTTCCAGTCAGCCGGAAATGAAAAATCAACGAATTTTTCGCGCATGGTTTTGAGGAGTTTTTCTAACTCTTTCCCTTTGAAAGAGGGAACTCGCGGGTCTTTGTTAAGCAATACCCGCATTTGTTTTTGGTATTCGGCTTTGGTTAGTTGCTTTTGTGCAAAGAGGTTGATTGTTGAGCACAAGAAGATAACCGTTGCAAGAACAAGGAAAAGTTTATTCACCATAAATCACCTTTGCGTTTTTCCATACAGGACGATTACTCGTTGAATAGGGCTTTAGCGTGTATTCTCGCTCTATAACACCTAAAACCTGCTTTTCTGCAATGATTTCATCGACAATGTTGTTATACTTTTGCCATGTTGGAGTAACTGCTTGTGGAGCGCGATAGTCTGTAACATCAACTCCATCGGCTGTTGATGATGTACGGTAACCCGCATTGAATTTTTCTTTGTCGGTAGCTCCCCAGTTTTTGGTGAGCGGTTTGTCAGATTCCTCTAAGATCTCTGCCAGTCCAAAAACATACATCTTGCGCGGCAGATATGTGGGTTCTGCATCAAGGAGGAAGATCAACATCGGCAAAACTTTCCTCAGTCTTTCCTTATCAACAGAAGACGCAAAAAGTTTGGTGACATCAGATCTTCTTTGAAATCTAATATATGGTGTAGAGAGAGCTGTGGTAAATATATTTTTATCAACCGTTATCCCAGAGTCCTGCAGATTATCTTCTGCGGGGGCTGTTGCTTCTTGCGGTGTATCTCGATAGACTTTTTTCAGAAGATCATCAATAATCATGCAATTTTCTGCATTGAGGAGATTCAAAGAGATTTTTCCATAGACTTCTGTGTCATCGGTTATTTTCAACTGATCCAACAGAGCCAAATCTCCATCGTCGTAGTTCCTTGCGAGAGTATTGGCATTTGTAGGGGGGTAGGGATATTCATTGATTGGCCGAGTTGAGAAATTGAGGTATTTGTCCGGTTCTCCACGGTGAATCCAAGCAAGCTCATCCGCAGAAAAATCATTGTCAGCAATATATTTTCCCCGGAGATATGCTGGGATGTTTGACAATTCAATTGTGTCACTTGCGGTTCCTGCGATTACAGGATAGGGTGGGTAGTATGGGTTGGAGGCAAGGAGATTGTTGAAAAGATCGTGGAGAGAAGCTGTGGCAGAGGAATTTTTCAGGTATGTAAAGCTGGTTCCCCAAGTTGTCGCATCCAAGTTTGCTCGCGGATCTTCTGCACGGGTCGCAGTGAGCAAGTAAAGGCACTTTGGGTCTGCTGATAAAGTTGGATCACCGCTTGCATCTGTTGTTTTAGAAATGATGGCAATGTCCGCATCTGTTCCAGTAATTTTATTTGAGCGGGAGATATTCGTCAAATCAACTGCAATATAATCAGCTCCAGCTTCCGGTTTCCATTCAAGCTGAATTTTGAGATTGGAAAATTCAATGGAATCCAGTTTAAGATCCTGTTGGGTCGCAGAAGTTGCGCTGTCAAAAAAGTCTGTCCACTCAGCTTTTTTTGTTGTTATCGAGGCGTCCATGTCATAAAACTGGCGTCCTGTAGAAACTTTCATGTTTGCTTCTTTGACTGCAAGTTCGGAGATGCTCGCTTTTAAGGTTTTTTTTGTTCCATTTACGCTGAAATGCAAAAGTATGTCTCCTCGAGCATCTAGTTTTACATTGTTGTCTGTTATTTGAGAGATATCCGAGTACATAGAAATTAATTCCGGAAAAATTTTCATGGTAGCAACATCTACAGAAAGTTTATTTTCGGTAGCGTCCGCTGTAATTTCAAGACCCACATTGAGACCAAAGCCGCAAATGTACGGACTTTTTTTCAACCCCATGTATGTAGGGGTATTGGTCAGCCAATTTGTATGGACAACATCTGAGGTCGGATAATAAGCTGTTCCGTCTTTAAATAGAGGGGTGAAGAAGTCAATAAGATTTGCAGCTATCTGTTTTGCTTTTGTCGTGTTGGAAAATCGTGTAAACCACGGGATTTGCGGGTAATGCAAAGGATCGTTGGAAATAGGGGTTGTAGTTTCAGCTCCCCAAGTGTTTTTAAATCCAGTATTGCGGGGATTCGGATCATCGTCCCGGGTAATGAGTTTTTCAACAATAGCGTTGCGCGTATCTTCGTTGGAAACAGAAGATACCTGCTGCGATAAGCTAGGCAAGCTGATGCGATGATAAGCTGTTCCATCATTATCTAATGAAAATGCTTCCGGATATTTAGTTGTATCGGTCGTGTAAAAAGTTGTGAAGGCTTTCAAGTTTTCCCAGTTCTTGCTTGCACTGATGATATATTTATCCAATTCTGAATAATCTGTAAAGCGCGAGTTCTTGCTTAAAGAGTTTTTTAAATCTGAAGCTTTGAAAAGCGTTGTATAATTGACAGTGATTTGCGCAGGATCTAACTCTCCCGCCAGTCGGATGCCTCTTCTTTTAAATTTGAAGTCGGTATTTTCAGGATCATAGAGTATGGTTTTGTTGTTGTCTAAAAACATTGAGGATAAGTCAACAATACCTTTGCTTGGTACAGCAATATAAGCGAAACGCGCCAAGAGAGTTTTTTCATTGCTTTTATTGGGGTCGTCGTTAAGAATATACTGCCATGTCGGATTTGTGTATGTCAATGTTGCTTTATAATCTAATGTTTCCATGGAATACATTGCATTGTTTAAGGTTAGAGCTCTGCTAGTTAAACGCCAAATATGGTCATAGTCATAGTTGTATTCACCGAAAGATGTAGTGCCGGAGGAGGCAGGAGTCATAGAGAAAAGATATTTTTCAAAATCAATATTATCTTTTTTTAAATTTTCCTGATATTCAACATCACTCAGCTGATACTTGACTCTGTCAAGTATGCTTGTCGCCAAGTTTTCTGCTGTTGCAGTGAAAGAGATGTCTTTGGAAGCGGCTTGCTGTTCGAGAGAGATTGAGGCAAAAGAAAGCGCTAAGACAGTCATTAGGCTAAGAATGCCCATTGCAAAGAGTAAAGCAACGCCTTTTTCGGATCTTTTTGTCATAATAAACCTCTTAGTTCGTTTTACGCTCTAGGATAAGAGTGTAGGTGCGCGTATACTGTGACTTAACCTCATCGTCAGTTGCTTGTGAGTAGCGTTCTGCCATCTCTGGATTTTCCAGCAAAGTTAAAGTCACTTGAATCCTCTTAGGAGCATCTGCTGTTCCACTTCCGGATGCTGCTGCGGTCTGTGGTATGGGGTCTATATGAAAATCTGCGACATTTTCAAGAAGCAGAAGAGCAAATGACCCTGTTCCAGGATCTCTTCCATAAGTTGTCCAAGGCGTATCGCTAGTTGTTGCATCGTAATTCTCTGTATCAATCTGGGATGTTATATTGGCATAGAGATCATAGAGCGGCGTACTTCCGCTGACTGTACTCTTCTTGTTGAGGTAAAATGCTATCTCATATGCAGTAGTCTGATTGTTTAGTGGGTGGTCTGAAAGAAACCATAAAGATGGATCATCTATTTTTGATTTTGATGGATCCTTTTGATAATAAAAAAGGGCTTTGTAAGAGTTGTCTGCATCCTGTTTTGTCAGAGAGGAAAATGTTTTTCTAATTAATTGGTTGACGAAGCGGGCATCGCCTGCGGTAACAGCTTTCTGGTAGGAGCGTCTCCAAATGGATTGTATCGAACCGAAAAGTTGCATCATGATAAGCATAAGAATCGCGAAAATAGACATTGCAACCGCAATTTCTATCAACGTAAATGATCTTTTTGTGTAGATTTTGGCCATTTTTTCTTGCTCCAGTTACGGTGTGGCGGAAGAATAAGTAGTTCCAAACTTGTCGTAAACGATGTAACGTTTGTCGCGTTCTTCCCATTTTTTCGAAGTCGGCCAGCTGACGCAGATAAAGACCCTTCCTGTATCACTCAAAGCAGAAAGGTCTTTTTTGTCATCTGTTGTGTTATTTGCGCGAACTCTTAAATCCGTTATAGGAGCTTTCCAAACATTGGCATGAATTCCAATGGTTCCATCATTGGATGTGATGTAATATAACCGACCTGGGATTTGTTGATATATATGTTTATCGGAATATTCATTTGATTTGCTTTGATAAGCAGGATCATTTATCTTATCTAAAATAGTACTCTTATAGTTTGAGTCATAGAGACTCATTTCGGAGAGCTTTATTATATCGGCATTAATCAACCACTGGATTTTTGATGCAGCTTCATCCATAAAGCCATCGTAGTTGACGTTTTTCATAGCATTCAGTGCAGGCGGGAGGAGGGCCATGACGCCGGTTATCCCGAAGGCGACGACTCCTATTGCTAAGACGATCTCTACCATGTTGAAGCTGTGGCGTATCTTTCGCATGTCCGTTCTCCTAAAACTTGCTCTAATATATCATATACAACAACTTTTTAAAATTTCCAGTCCCAAATGAAAAAAAAACGGAAAAAAGTGTCGCGCCTGCGGCGGTTAAGAGTGTCGGCTTCGCCTCGGCAAGTGTCGCTTCGCTCGAAAGTGTCGGCGCAGAGCGCTTCGGCAAGTGTCGCTGCGCTCGAAAGGGCCGAGCTGTCGCTGTTGATGCGGCTCCGCCGCGGAAGACAGATTGCGCGCCTGCGGCGCTTAGAAGGGGAAGGCGCAGGTGCGGCGAGGAGAGACTCAAAGGAACAATATATCGTTGAACTTGGGACGGGGCGCGGAAGGGGCGTTGCTTAAGCGCCGCAGGCGCGCAATCGGAAGTTCAATATTCAACAGCGTTCCGCGCTCGGCCCTTTCGAGCGGCTATCGGCCGCGACACTTGCAGAGGCGAAGCCGACACTTTCGAGCGCTCTACGAGCGCGACACTTGCCGAGCCCCAAAGGGGCGACACTTTTTCTCCGTTCGCGCTTGATTTTTTTAAAACAGGCACTATCCTATTCTCCATGGAGAAACATTATGAGACTGCTTGTTTACAATATCGCGTACGGAACCGGAACCGCCGGCGGAATCGGAACCGTCTTCACCGCTCACCGCTATCTGCATACGCGCATGGAATATCTGAACCGGATCATCGATTTCATCGACCGGAGCGATGCGGACGTCGTGGGACTCGTCGAGATCGACACAGGGTCGTTCCGGACCGGATTCGTCAATCAGGCGGCGCTCGTGGCGAAGCGGCTCAAGCATTATTCGCTCTGCGGGGTGAAGTACGGGCTCAGCTCCATCGGGCGCCGGATCCCCATTCTCCGCAAGCAGGGGAATGCATTTTTCACGCGTCTCGACGCCGCCGATGAGAATGTCTACTATTTTCCCGTCGGATTCAAAAAACTGATTCTGGAACTGCACATCGGGGGGATCCGTTTTTTTCTCGTGCATCTTGCGCTCGGTCACAAAACGCGCGCGGCGCAGCTTGATTATCTGATGAAAATCGCCGCCATCAATCCGGAGCCGGTTGTCATTGCCGGCGATTTCAACGCCTTCGAGGGCTCGGACGAGGTCGAAAAGCTCATGCGGACGCTCGATCTTTACGATCCGAACACGAAAGGTCTGCCGACGTATCCCGCGGGGAATCCGAAACTGCGTCTGGATTTTGTTTTATGCTCCAAATCAATCCGAGCCGGGCGTTTCAGCGTTCCGGACGTGGAGTTTTCCGATCATCTGCCGATCGTGTTCGATTTTGAATACTGAACCGCCGGTTCCCGCAGAAACCGGCGGCGTGATGTGTGTTATTCGGCGGATTCCGCCATCCGGTTGCCCTGTGCGGCGTCCTTTTCCTCTTGAGAGAGAGGGAAGCGTCCCTCGTTGACGCCGTTGTGGAGGTAATGCCAGAGAGGATTGAGTCCAGCCTGACGGACGTCGGGATTGGCGTCAAGGTAGTAGTTCGAATCGAAGCGCGGCGAGGGGTTGAATCCGTGGAACGCGCCCCAGAAGTAGTAATGCTTGAGGGGATTGAGTCCGCTGATCCGGACGGTAGGGTATGTGGTGAGGTACCAGAGCGGATCGAACCAGCCTGATTTCGAGATGAGATCCATCTGTGCGCGGAAGTCGTAGAGGTTGGGGGCTTCCTCGTATTTTTCGGGCTGGACTTCGATGTGTTCGCCGAGGACGTGGATTTTGTCGAGGTCGGTGCATTTTTCGAGAACGATGTTGAATTCGTTGTCGAGATCCGGCTCGAAGTGGCAGTCGATGACGGAGAATGGGAAGTAGCGGAGGCGGATCAGGGGCTTGATGATTCTGTCGATGAAGTTCTCGTAATTGAAAATATGGTGGTGGTGAACGAAGTTGTAGCGCTGGTTCTCGATGTCGCTCCAGTAGACGTTGAGTTTTTCCGTGTGGTAGATGAGAGAGTCGAGGATGTGTTCTGCAGCGTCGACGGTGCCGTGGTCTTCGTGGTCGACGATGAGGTGACCTGCGGAGGTTTCGGGGCGGTTGTAGTCGAAAGTGAAGCGGCGGTCTGGGATGGCGAGGAAGAATTTACCGCCGTCGTTGAGGCATTTGCAGACGGCTTTGAAGAAGCCGATGAAGTCGGGAATGTGTTCGACGACGTGGTTTGCGATAAAGTAATCGAACTTGTTGTCTCCGAGGACTTCGGAGAGAGAGCGTGTGCGGGCGACGAAATCGACGTCGACGAAGGTTCGTCCGGGGTAGAATTCCTGGAAGTGTTCGATGAGGGTTTCTTTCGGGAAGATGTCATAGTACTTGACGTTCGCTTCGCTTTTCTGGAGAAGGGGAGCGCAGAGGGCGCCGATTTCGAGTCCGGCTTTTTCGGCAAAATCCGGGACGTTTTTCATGAATACTTGACGGCGGATGACGTCGCGTTTCGCGTCTTTTTTTGGGTCGCTCATGGTTGATTACCTCTTTTTGGCTGTTATGTTGATGTTTTCCGTCGGATAGTTTGAGAAGAGACTTATCATGTGAACGGTTTCGTTGATCTGCGGCTGCGACATGTAGTAGCAGATGTTTTTCTTGAGGAAGGGGAAGCCGAGAACCAGGAAGTCCTGTGGGCGGCAGTAGATGGCGTTGTATTCCGGCGTGATGCGGTCGACGTTCTGGAGGCGAGCGGCGGTGCGCAGATAGGCATCTGAAATCAGGCCGTCCTCTTCGAGTTTCCGGGTGAGCTGGGTTTCGTATTTCGCAACGACATCGGGGAGGGTCGCCTCTTCCTTGACGCTTGCCCAGAAGTCGTGAAAGGCTTTTGAGTCGATGGCCTTGCGGCGGAAGACAAGGAAATAGCTCTGGATGTGGCGGGGGATGACGCCGCCGGGGAGATACTTCGCCTCTTCGCGTTTCGGGTTATGGGTTTCGGGGAATTCGGTCATGCCCCAGAAATCGGCGTTGCTCCGTTCCATTCTGCCGAAAATGCGGTCGAAGGAATGGAAGGGGCCGATGATGCTGTTGTTCAGCAGAACCAGTTCGTCATAGTTGTCGAGAGGCGTTGAGTTGAGAGCCGCTTTCCAGGCGCAGAAGTCATAGCCCGTGTTGTTGCGGACTATGACATCTTTGGCAAAGGCGAGGACTTTTCGGGTTGCGTGGCTGCTGAGTCCGGAATTGGAGATAACGATGATTTCGGATGATTTGGCGAGTTCTTTGAGCAGATAAAGATCTGTGTTGGAGATGGTCTTGTCCGCCTGATAATGGACGAAGAGAGCAAGGCGGCGCACCTTTTTCGTCTCTTTCGCAGCCGGCGGGATGGGCGGGAGAGTCGCGGCGAGAGAGGTGAATCCGGTTCCTTCCGCGACGTATTTCCAGATACGTTCCGTTGCATGAGCGAGCGTATCGGAAATCTGACCGTTTTCCGATTCGAAGTCTTTCTGGTTGATGATGCCGTTCCGGAAAAGCGGTTCAATGGCTTTGGTCCGAGCCCAGAACATTTGACCGACGGGGAAGAGGGGGCGTTCCGGAAACTGAACCTGGAGTCCCATTGCTGCGAGAAGCTGTTCGCAGCGTTCGCGGTTTTTCTCCCAGTGCATGTAGTGACGCATTCCCGGGTGGGGGCAGGGGAAGCAGAGACCGAGCCGGGCGTCGCGGGAGAAACGCCGGAAGATTGTTTTGACATTGTCTTCCGAGCCGAGAAGCTGATCAAGGAGATAATGCCGCCATTCGTCGCCCCAATTTACCGTAACGGTTTTTTTCGTGTGGAAATGACCGATAAAGTCGTACTTGGCGATCTTGTCGGAACAAGCTGCGAAGAATGGAGCGACATCGCGTCCGCAGTTCGGGGTGACCGTGACATGGCATTTCGAACAGGTGCGGAGGGGGTGGGCTTTGAGAATCTTCTTGATTTCTGCGCTCTTCTTCCGCGTATCGGTTGTGATCTCGCAGTCGTATTCAAACGGGATGTTGTTGAAATGCCGGATAAATTCCTCCATGAGATCGGGATAGAACGCGTGGAGGTGAATCAGAATTTTTCCCGGGGATTCGATTTCTCCGCGGTAAAGGGTGAGTATCTGATAGTCACCGCGCGCGGGAAGGTCGCAGAGGGCGCGGGTCGTGGTGTTGATGCTGGCGTAGCCGAAGCGTTCATCCGGTTCCAGATAGGTTCCTTCCGCCCATTCGTTCCAGGCGTTGATGAAGATGAAGCGTTCATTTTCCGGGAAATTCTTCTTTGTGTATTCGATGTTTTTCCGGAGCCAGAAATGGTAGGAATCGAGAGAGAAATACTGCCAGATGGAGTAGCCCTCGGCGCGGCGCGCGGAGTTGTCCCATCCGAGCATGGCGCAACGGTAGTACGGATAGGGCGAGCGGTCCGCCATCGTCGTGTTGTTGCGGACGTCTTCAATGATTTTCGCGTAGTTGTAATAGAAGCCGTCCTCTTTGTATGGTTTGAAGACTGAAGGCTGGATCAGTTCGAGGCTTGCGACCATGTGCGGCGGGAACTCGACTTCGCGGTCAACCTCGAGCGGTTTTTTGAATTCATCGGTCCGGATGAAGGTGCGACAGGACCAGATCTGAATTTCTCCGACGCCGTTTTTGCGGCACCAGTCGCGCCAGAGGGCGAAGGTTTTGTTCGGGGACGGCAGGATTTTTGCGTGATAGATGAGAATGACCGGCTTTCCGTTGCAGCGGACGTAGCGCGGGTCCGTGATGTATTTTTTCAGATCCTGAATGAAACGGATGTCGTTTTCTTCGGAGTAGTTCTGCTGAATGAGAACCGACTTTTCCTGTCCGTCCCAGGTGCGGGTCCAGTTTTCGTTCGCCCAGCAGAGACAGAATTTGAGTTTGATTTCGGGATGACTGACAAGAAGTTCGAGCGGTTTTTCCATGAGTTTTTTGCCGTCGAACCAGTAGTAGTACATGCAGAACGCTTCGATTCCGTGGGCTTTGGCGAGAGCGGCCTGGCGTTTGAGCGTTTCCACTTGCGAGAGGTCGTAATACCCGATGTCCTTGTGCGGCGTGCGCGGCTGATAGTGTCCGGGGAAGCGCGGTTTCGCCTTCCGGGTATTGGTCCATTCGGTGAAACCTTTGCCCCACCATTCGTCGTTTTCCGGGAAGGTGTGATATTGGGGCAGATAAAAGGCGATGGCGCGGACTTCCGGTTCCAGATGGGGAAACAGCTCATCGTCCTGATAGATGGAACCATAGACTCCGGGTTCGAGCATGGAATCGGGCAGGGCAAGCGTGAGCGGAGTTTTGGTTCCCGCCATTTTTTTTACGGAGCGGGTTGCCTGATGCATCAGCGCGCTGAGCAGGACGGCTGCTTTGCGTTTCGGGGTGCTCTGGCTTGCAGCATCCTTGAGAAGCCGGTCGTCGATGACTGTTTTGAGTTCAAGCAGGATGGCCCGGTTGAATGTGAGAATTCCGCGCAGGTAGTGGAGTGTGCGGGCTGCGCCCCAGGCGCGGGAGTTCAGAATCTGGAGCAGATAGAGCCTGTCGTGTTCCATTTGGCGGCGAAGCGACTTGCATTCGTTCGTCTCTCTGTCTGCGGTCTGTTTTTCCTGTGCGACGGCGTGCTTGAGAGTGTTGATTTCCTGCTGCATGCGGATCATTTTCTGTTCCAGTCCGTCGCAGTAAGTCTGGAGTTCGGTGAGGGCGATGTTCTGAAAGTCGTTTCCGGTTGCCTGTTCGGGAATCGGCAGAGTCTGCCCGTGCAGAGAATCGGGCATGATCGCCCGGTCGAAAATTTTTAAGAGTTCCTCATCCTGAAAGTTCATGCTATTTACACTCTCTGATAGTGATTGAACGCATAGGCAGACCGATCAGGACGCCCTGAAGCGGGAGACCCGATTGAACTTGGAATTGCAAAGCGTTGTGGTTCCAGATTTGTATGCGATGTTCGTCGAGCTTGCCGGTGGAAACCGCGATTCCGATGGAATAGTTTCCGTTGGCAAGGCGCGGCAGAACGAAGTTGAAGACCGTTTCCATGACTCCGCCTTCGGAAAGCTGGGGGATTGAGTCCGGGGCTCCGGTATCGCCGAAAAGATTCTGGCCGTCCGGGGCATGGACGATGAATCCGATTGCCGGGAGAGTCAGCGGTCTGAGGGCTCGCGCCCGGATTGCAAGGCGGACGGATTCTCCGCCGCGGACCGTTTGCAGCGGAGCGCCGTCTCCGGCAAGGAATTCGACGGATTCAATGACCGCGCCGCCTTCGCCGAAGGCGCGCCCGTCGGCGTTGAACGGCTGGAGAATCAGCTCCTGTCCGGGACGGCAGTCTTCGGGAATGTCGGCGGTTTCCGTGCCGTGAACTTCCACATTCTGCTTCTCTCCGTAGCAGAGTTCGAGATAGCGTTCGGAAATGACGCGCGGGGAACCGTCGGCGATCAGATGCCCGTGATCCATCAAAATCGCGCGGCTGCAGAGCATGGTGATGATATTGACGTCATGGCTGACGAGCAGAACCGTGCGGGAGCGGATGTACCCGCGGAGGAATGCGATGCATTTCTGGGCGAAGCGGGCGTCGCCGACAGCGAACACCTCGTCGAGCAGGAGAATGTCGGTTTCCAGTTTGATGCAGGCGGAGAATGCAAGGCGCATCACCATGCCGGTCGAATAGGTGGAAACCGGTTGATCGATGAACTCGCCGATTTCCGAGAATTCGATGATTTCGGCGAGCTGTTCATCGATCTGTTTCTTTGTCAGGCCGCGGATGCAGCCGGCGGTGTAGATGTTTTCGCGTCCGGTTTCTGTCGCGTTGATCCAACTGCCGAGTTCGAGCAGGGAGGCGATTTTCCCGTCCGCCCAGATTTGTCCGGAAGTGGGGTGGACGGTTCCGGCGATCATCTGCAGAAGAGTGCTTTTCCCGCTTCCGTTCACGCCCATGATGCCGAGGCATTCGCCGCGCCGGACTTGGAGCGAGAGCGGGTGCACCGCCGTATAACGGCGGTTTTTGAAACGGTATGGAAAGAGAAGGTTGCAGAACATCTCGCGGCGCGTGGAGGAGCAGGGATATTCCTTCGAGACATTCTCCAGCATGAGAATCAGATCAGACGACATCGGCAAAGCGCCTCCTCATCGCGGAGAAGAAGCAGTATCCCGCCTGGAATACCGCGATGCCAATGAGGTAATAGAGAAAAATCTGCGTCCAGTCCGGCGGCAGTCCCTTGAGGAAGATGTTGCGGATGTTGACGACGGCCGGAGTGAGCGGATTCAGCTTGAGAAGAGGGTGGAAGGATTCGGGAATCATTTTGAGACTGTAGAAGATCGGGGTCGAGAAAAAGAGAAGGAGCATGAGAATGCCCATCAGATTCCCGAGGTCGCGGAAGAAAAGTCCGAGCGCAGCCGAGATCCAGGAACAGCCGATCGTCAGAAGCAGGAACGGCAGAACAACCAGCGGGAATGCCAGCAGGGAGAGCCAGGAGAAACCTCCACCTGAAATGACGGAAAACACTCCGAGCAGCAGCAGAATCACCGTTGAAACCAGCATGTTGGCGCAGGCGAGACTCACAGGCAGGAGCAACAGCGGAAACGGGCAGCGTTTGATGGAGCCGGCACGCGAAACCAGAAGATTCAGGCTTCCCATGACGCTTTCACTGAATGCGGAAAAAACGGTGATTCCCGCATAGACTGCGAGACCGAAGCTCCATTTGGAGGAGAGTTCCGTTTCCGGCCAGCGCAGCTTGAAGACGTAGCTGAACATGTAGACGTAGATCAGCAGAACGCAGACCGGCGGAATGAAGAGCCAGAGAACTCCGAGCAGACTGTGACGGAATTTCGCCGTCAGATTGTTGCGGAAAAGCATCCCGAACAGCGTACGCTGTTTCAGAACCTCTTTCAGAGGTTCTGAAGGATTCAACCCTTTTCTCCATTGAAACTTTGGAGAGATCTGATACATGTTTCCTGCTTTGTTCCTTTATGCGCTTTGGGCGTTATGCAATGACGGCCCATTTCATATCAACGCCGCGTCCCAGCTCATGCCATTTCGACATATTGCCGCCATCGTACCAGCCAAGCATTCCGGTGGAGTATTGGCGGACGAGCAGATCGTCTTTTCCGTCGCCGTTGTAGTCTCCCGCTCCACAGATGAACCAGTCTTTCGCGTTAAGCTGTCCGAGGCTGGAGTAGCCAGAGTCTCTTCCGTTTTCAAATTTCATGACGGATCCAGTTGTGCGGTTGGAGAAGACAAGATCATCTTTCCCGTCGCCGCTGAAATCTCCGATCGCGGAAAGCGTCCATGCGGTTCCGGTGGAGCCGAGCGAGGTAAGCATTCCGTTCAGATTCGTCATGTAATAGGAATCGTTGTAGCGGAGAAGAATTTCATCTGTGTTGTCTCCGTTGAAATCTCCGGTTCCGCAGAGTTCCCATTTGCCAGTGAATTTGGTTGAAATGGATTTCCATTGATCGGTTCCGTCGATCCAAACTCCGAGAGATCCAAGTTTGGGTGCGTGCCAGACAATGGAATTTTTTCCGGCTTTTCCCGTAACGTTTCCTACCTTGACATTCCAATTGATATTATCCGGGTTATTCAGACAGCTGATGCTTTTCCAGTTGTTCATATCGCCGTCGATGCGGTATCCGATGTAAGCGCTCCGAACACCGTTGAGAACGACATCGCCGAACATGACGATGTCGGCTTTTCCAGAGGAATTCATGTCATACGCTCCGAGCACCTTCCATGCGGTGGATTCCGGGATTCCCTGATCCCGCCAGGTGTTCGTGCCGTCCATCCAGAATCCGATCTGATAATCGCCGCCGATGTACTGGAAGACGATATCGCTGATGCCGTTGCCGTTGATGTCGTTTTTGACGGGGCCGGAAACCAGCGGTTTGAGATTGCTCGTGTCGAAAAGAATCGTTGAAATGGCTTTCAAGCGGCGGCGCGAGCCGGAGTAGTAATAAGTCCCGCCCCATTTCATCCGCTGGTCATGCTGGTAGGTGTCGTCAAAAATAATCTCTCTGGTAGAGGCGTTGTAGCCATAGCCGGTCATGGTGTGACCTTGGATATGGACGAGAACCACACGCCCTGCGTCAATTTCCGCCATGTAGTCTTCAAAGGTGAACTTGCCGCCGAACGTGTCCACATAGGTGTCTTTTGTATTGTATTTATCCAAAGCGTAGCCGGCCTTTTGCACGTAGAGCATGAGACCGTATTTCATGTCCTGACAGCGGATGGGGGTTGTAATCGATATGGAGCCCGACGAAACGGTCAGCTTCTGAGTGCTGTTGATGATGTATTGAAGAGTGGTGTTCGGGAAATAAGTGGTCGAATAGTCTTTGTTGTCGCGCCAGTACTGGCTGGTTCCGAGAAAATCCGCGATGCAGTCGAAGACGGAAATATTCAGGTTCGTGGTTCCGTTGACGAACGTATACGGATATTCATGCGGCGGCTCCTGGCCGAAGAAGCGTTTCACATGTCCTTTGGAAGCTATGGCGGAACCGAGGACGGTGTCAAAGGCGTCCATGTCGTAAATGGAGCCGCTGTAATCGCGGGCGTTGAGTTCCACGTCGCCTTTGATGAGATTGGAGACGTTGTAGCCGAGATAACCGTAACGGTCGTAATAGCCGAGCAGCATTCCCATGGCCGTGGCGGTGCAGCCGTACATGTATTTCACCTGCGGAACTTCATAGGGAAGAACGACGTCCCGAGGAGCGGAGACGGTGCAGGAGACGGTTGTGTCCGTAAAAATGTCTTCCGGAGAGATGAGGAAACCGGAATTTTCGGGAACTGTCGTTACGGTCGCCGCCGGCGAAACCGTTTGCGTGGATGTGCCATCACAGAATTGCAGATCGGACGGTCCGGAAGTCCGTCCGGCGGACGGGGAAAGCGGTTTTCCGTTTTCCGGGCTTTCGCTCTTTTGTTCCGCGAATACGGAAAGTGTCAATGGCGACGGGGCGGCGGGAGCCGTTTCAGCGGTCAGCACAGGTCTGCAATTCGTTTTGACCGGGATTGTAAGGAAGATATCTGAAGAGAACGGCGTGGCAACGGGTTTGGCGGACTCTTGTTCCTGAGCGGGGAAGCTGTACAGCTTTCGGCGTGGTTTCCATTCCAGTTTTTTCATTTTTATTACCCTCCCTGTTCTTTTGTCAAACGATATGCGCTTGGATAATATATTCTCCGGTTTCGTATAATTCAAATGAAGAAACGGAGATTCTTAAAAAAAGAGTTTGGAAAAGTTGTATTTTGGAAAAAAGCAAAGGGAAAAAATAGTTTTTGAGGGTCAAGCTTTCTTGACAAAGAGGAAACGGGGGATTCCGAAGCAGTCTTTCAGAATCATGGATTCGGCGAGGAAGGGGAGGGATGCGGCAAAATTCAGAAGCGGACGCGTCTGTTCCGCGCCCATCTCGAACATCGCGACGCCGCCGGGGACAAGGTGAGCGTCGAGTTGCCGGATCGCCCGGCGGATCAGGGCTGTTCCGCCGTCGTCGGCAAACAGGGCGACGTCCGGTTCAAAATCGCGGACTTCGCGCTGAAGATTCGGTTTTTCTTCGCGTGGAATGTACGGCAGATTTGCGGCGACGGCGTCGAACCGCATTCCGGGGAAGGGTTCGAAGAGGGAGCCGGAACGGAATTCAACATTTTTGAATTCGTATGCCGCAAGATTGCGCTGCGCCCATCGGAGAGCGTCGGGGGAGAGTTCGGAGCCGTACACTTTTAGGTCCTCCCGCGCGTATGCAAGCGAGAGGGAGATTGCGCCGGAGCCGATGCCGAGTTCGCAGAAGGTTCCGTTCCGCGGGATCTGCGGAAGAAGAGTCTCCACGATTCCGAAAGTTTCCGGACGCGGAATCAGACAGCCGGGACCGACTTTCAGCAGCAGTTCGCCGAAGTATTCATCGCCGAGAATGTACTGGAGCGGTTCGCCGTTGAGCCGGCGGTCCGTCATGGCGTACGCACTTTGGATTTCGGAGTCATCCAGCGGGCGTTTCTGAAAGAAAAACTCCATGACCGGGATGGCGGCAGCCCGTGAGACGATCCAGCCGGATTCCTGTTCGGCATTGTCGACTCCGTGCAGCCGGCGGAGCACTTCCAGGCGGAGTTCCTCTGCATTCATAGGGCCGTTTTTTTCTTCTCTTTCGCCTTGCGGTAACGGCGGACCAGATGAAGCACGCCGAAGTAGGTGACGGGGGTCATGACGGCGGTCAGGATTGCCGCGCCGATGAAGAAGGCGGCGACGAGTTCGCCGCCGAGCGCGAGCAGAGCCGCCCAGCTGCCTTTCGAGATGACGTCCATCATTGCCTCTTCGATTTTCGCGTAGGAGAGGTCACCCCCCATGAGCTTGTTTCCCACCCAGCATTGAGCCGGATAGATGACGAAGACGGTGAAGTGGTTGGTCAGGAGCGTTCCGAACGTCGCGCCGATTTTGCTTCCCTTCAGCAGAAAGGAGGTCGGGATGGAACAGGCAAGCTGAAGTCCGAACGGAACGAGACAGCCGTAGAACATGCCGATCGCCCAGCCGCGGGCGATATATTCGGGCGTCGCCTTTTCTTTTAAAATCTTTGAGTACAGGAAAAGGTATTTTTGCCGGATCCATTTTTTGAGAGTCATAAATTCCCCCTTTACATTAGAGAGCGGAAAGATAGCATGTCAAATGATGTTTTTCAAGCCTTATTCTTCGCCGAGTGTAATTTTTTCCACGCGTTCGAGCGGACGTCCGAGGAACCTGGCGGCGTGCGCGGGAAGTTCCGAGTGCAGATCGGTAAAGAAGAAACGGCATTTGCTGCCTTTGCCCTTCGCCGCGGAAAGATTGTTGCGGAGCAGGAATTCCTGCACATGATCCGCGCATGCGGTGGCGCTGTCGATGATCGGAACCTGTCCGCCGAGGTAGGAACGGATGGTCTCCCTGAAGAGCGGATAGTGGGTGCAGCCGAGCAGGAGCGCATCGGGCGGATTGAGGCGGACATTGTGCAGATAGATGTCAAGAACCGCGCGGGCGATCGAATCGTCGGTGACGCCTTCCTCCGCCATCGGGACGAGGAGTGGACAGGCGATGCTTTCGACGATGATCGAGGGGTCCTGTCTGTGAATGCCGCGCCGGTAGGCGTCGCTGCTGACGGTCGCGCGGGTTCCGGTGATGACGATTCGTTCCGGCGCTGCGGCAAGCGCGGCGCGGATGCCAGCGTCGAGCACGCCGAGGATATGCACTTCCGGATAGAGACGGCGGAGCGGCTCCATGGCAACCGCCGAGACGGTGTTGCAGGCGACGACGATCATTTTCACTCCGCGGTCGAGCAGAAACGCGGCGTCTTCGCGGGCAAAACGGCGGATGGAATCCACGGATTTGTCGCCGTACGGCACACGGGCGGTATCACCGAGATAAAGGATGTCTTCATCGGGGAGAGCGCGGTTCATGGCGGCGGCGACGGTCAGCCCGCCGAGTCCGGAATCGAACACGCCGATCGGTCTGTTGTCAGCCTTGTGCGACACTTTGGTTCCTTTCGATCAGCGTTTCCGTAAGGTTTTCCAGAAGCGCGTTTTTGCGTTTGTCGAGCTTGAGCGATTTGTGCTCTTTGCACATCCCGCGTTCGACGGTTTCGACGAATGAGTTGATTTCGCGCCGGGAAATGCACTGCGGGTGTGCCGCCCAGCGCCGGAGGAAAATCTGTTCGTGAAGTTCCGGCTGTCCCGCGCGCGGAATGGTGATCGGACGGGCGCAGGTTTCAATCTGATAATCTTTCAGGGCGATGATGATCTTGGCGTAATCGGTTTCGGTGGACTTCAGACGGAGGAATTTGTACTCCATGACGTCGGAGGCGGAAGATTCATCGCCGGAACGGGTGTAGTGATGCTTGCGGTCGGAGAAATTCAGACTGCCGGCGCAATTGGTGTCGAGCTCGTTGTTGAAAATGCGCCATTCGCGGAGGATTCCGTTTTCGTCGCGGCGCAGGTCGCCGCCGAGCAGAAGCAGACAGACCAGGTCGGTTTCCTTGTGCGGCCGGTCGGTGATGGCGGTCTTCCCGTTGATTTTCGGAAGTTCCATGGAGATGTGCAGGCTGTGCGTCGGAATTTCGAGAAATTTCACGGCTTCGTTGATGACCATGGACATCGCCCACGGACAGTCGAACAGCGGACGCGAGAGGTCGCCGATGATGTTGAAGCGTCCGAGCGCGTATTCCAGGAACCCGCGGTTGCGGCTGGTTGTTCCGGCGGTGAGCGGACGATGCGCATCGACATGTCCGCCGAGACGCCACATACGGCGGCGGAGATCGAAATCGTTGAACCAGTTGAAGGAATCGAAGCGGCTGTCCTCCCCCGGTTCCGCATAAACGGCGCGGGAGCCGAGACAGCTGAATTCCAGTTCCGCTCCGAGCGGTGTCGGCGTGGAATGCCAGTTGAAGCCGACGTAGTCCACAATGTCCTGCATCTTCCGGTGGTCGTAGATTTCATCTGCGACGGTGATGCAGAGCTCCGCATACTCGCGATAGGAACGGCCCGGAACAGCCGCGTCGAGCTGTTTCGCCTGCATGAGCTTTTTGATTTTCCGCCTGTTGGAATTGTAGTAGAGAAACGCCAGCAGAATGGTCACTCCGTGCCGGAAATATTTATGTGCGACACGGACGGCGTCGTGGAATTCATGGCGGAGCTTTTCCGCGAGCTGGTTGAAGATGATGTGTTTGCAGACAAGCTCCATGTAGGAATCCGCGTAGGGATGGATCCCGCAGTTTGCGAAGACTTTGTTCAGATCGGGCGGCTGGGCGCCGGTGAACGCCTGGAGCATAAGATAGTTGCAGACGTAATCGCCGTCGAAATGCGACTGAATGAGCTGGTCGATTTCGGACCCCATGAGTTCCTGCATGGCGCGCCTGGAAATTTCCGATTCTTTTCCCGGTTCGGGCGCTATGCCGTTGAGCGTGGAGCTGATTTTGCGTTCCAGGTAAAGATTGTAGCGGTCTTCAAACTGAATTTCCGCCCCGAAGGATTTCTGAAGCGCGGAGACGTTGCCGATATACGTTTCCGCCCGGCGGCGTTCCCCCGCGGAGTCGCGGACAACGACGCGGCGGCGGAAGTAGAGTTTCTTTTCATCCTCGAAGGCATCCAGCAGAGCAAGCTCTTCGGGCGTGAGAGCTTTGAGGATGCGTCCGCGCACCTGGGAACCTTTCTGGCGGACGATGAAGAAGAAAGCGCCCGGGGGTACAATGCGCATGTAGTTGTTGAGAACCGCCGGTTCCGTTTCGACGCGGCGGCCGAGAATCAGCTTGACATGGCGGTCGCTCAGGAGTGTGCCGTAGACAAAAAGGTCGGTGCAGCCGTCGTGCACCGCGGAGGCGGCGTCGGCGACGGCTTCCGGGGTGCGCCGGCGACGGGTCAGAGAAATTCCATCAGAACCGCGGTCTCGTCGCAGTTGTCCTTCTTGCTGCATATTGCACAGTCGCTCCATATTTTGCCGGGAAACATGTTCTTGTCCACGATCCGGAAACCGAGACGCATGAAGAAATGCGCCCGGTAGGTGAGTGAGAAGAGACGGGCGGGAACGCCCGCCTCCTTCATCTGGCGGATGATTCCCGCAAGGATTTCGGAGCCAATGCCCTGTCCGACGTGTTCGGGGACGACCGCGAAGGATCGGACTTCGTAGAGCGAAAGTCCGTAGTCGCGGATCGCGATACAGCCGACGAACTCCCCGTCGAGTTCCGCAATGCGGAAGTTGCCGATTTTTTCCTGAATATCCTCGGCGGTTCGGGGGAGGAGCAGACGCTCCTTCGCATAACCTCCGAGGAGCGCCCAGATGCGGTGGACGTCGGTGTTCTCGGCGTGATGCAACCCTTTTTCGGGGGTGTAGCGCGCCGGTCTTACGACCAGGGAGCCTTTGAACATCGTGTTATTTCTCCGCTTCGGCTTTTCCGGATTTCTTCGGCTCCGCGTAGAACTTGACGTTGCGGAACCGTTCATAACGCTGGTTTTTAAGCTGCTCTGGCGTCCAGCCGTCAAATTCCCTGAGCGCGGCGAGAACCGCTTTTTTGAGGCTTTCGGCAGCCGCGTCGTAATCCTTGTGAGCTCCGCCGAGCGGTTCCTCGACGACGCCGTCGACGAGTTTGAGCTTGAGCAGGTCGTGCGCGGTAAGTTTCAGTGCTTCCGCCGCCTGAGCGGAATAGGCGCGGTCTTTCCAGAGAATCGCAGCGCAGCCTTCCGGCGTGATGACGGAGTAGTAGGCGTTTTCCATGATCATGACTTTGTTTCCGACGCCGATGGCGAGCGCGCCGCCGGATCCGCCTTCCCCGATGACCACGCAGATGACGGGGACGGTGAATGAGAACATTTCGCGCAGATTGACCGCGATGGCTTCGCCGATGTGGCGTTCTTCGGAAGCGACGCCGGGGAACGCTCCCGGGGTGTCGATAAAGGTGATGATCGGCAGACGCGCCATTTCCGCGATCTGCATCAGGCGCAGGGCTTTGCGGTATCCTTCCGGATGCGGGCAGCCGAAGTTGCGCATGACGTTTTCTTTGGTGTTGCGTCCTTTCTGCGTGCCGATGACCATAACGGGAATATTGTCGATCTTCGCGAAGCCGCCGACGATCGCCGCGTCGTCCGCGAATCTGCGGTCGCCGTGGAATTCAAGAAAATCGGTGCAGAAGCGTTCGATGTAATCAAGGGTGTAGGGACGGTTCGGATGACGCGCAAGCTGGACGCGCTGCCATGCGGAGAGGGACCCGTAGATGTTCTTCTTCATCTCTTCGATCTTGACTTTGAGCGCCTTGATCTCCACGGCGGCGTCGATATGGCTGGAGGAACTCAGAGATTCCCATTCCGCCAGTTTCGCTTCGAGCTCCGCGATCGGTTTTTCAAATTCCAGATTGACGATTGACATATTCGTAAAAACTCCTTCGTTAGCCGTCGGTTTTACATGACGAGCACCGTGCCGCCTTCGGAAAGCAGCACGAATATTTCATTGATGTCTGAATTCTTCAGACGGAAAAACAGGTGTTCGGATTCTGCGGTCCGCGGAGCTTCTCCGTGAATTCCGGAGACAGGCGTTCCTTCCTCATTGCGCAGTTCAATCCAGCGGCTGCCGAGCGTGTTGCCCGGCTGGTTGAACTTGTAAAACTGTCCGTTCAGTTCAAAATTCGGATATGCAAGCTTCGGACCGACCGTAAAACTGCCGGACGGAACGGAGAAATCCGCTCCGCACTCCACGTCGAAGCAGCGGTAGACGGTCTCCTCCTTCGTCAGGACCAGAAGACGTTTTGCGGCTTTGCCGATCCGGATGCTGAAGGAATCGGAAACCTTGTTTCCGGCGTTGCGGATCGCAAGGTTTGCGCTGATGGAGAGCTGGAGCGCCTCTTCCGCAACGGCGGGATCGGATGAGGTGAAATAGAGTTTCGACGCCTCTTTTGCCGCTGTTCTGTAATCCTCCTGCAGAATGGCGATTCGGGCGGGTTCAAGAGCGGATGCCGCTCCATTTTGCGCGGAAAGTGCAAATGCGCCTGTCAATAAAAATACAGCCAGCATGAAGCGCGGCATGTGAAAATATATTTTCATCCTATGGCAACTCCTCTTTTCATATATATAAGTTACTCTTGCAAAACACTTTTTTCAAGCGGAATGTTTGAATTTGTCGGATTTGTTCCGCTTTCCAGCGCATTTTTCAGTTCTTCCGCATCGTTCCAGGCTGCGAACGCGCAAGTTTTCCCCGAGTCCTGATACTCCATGAGGGGAGTCAGACGGGCGGCGCGGATTTCCGCCGGAGTCAGCTTTCCGACCGCAAGATCGGCCTGTCCGTTGCGGACTGCCGCGAATGCGCTGTCTCCGCCGATCGGAAAATATGCGATTCTCCAGCCGTTCCGCCGGGCGGCTTCTTCCAATGCGGAAGTGTTCCCCTTCGGCGCACAGACCGCGACATGGAGAATGCGGGTGCGCTGGAGATTCTGAAAGCGTTTCTGCGCGGCGATCCGGACCAGTTCTTCCGGCTGGAGCTCCGGGGTCTTCTCCTCCTCGAAAAGAGCGCAGGAGGAGAGAAGCGGAGCGAGTCCCGTGAGAAAAAAGAGAACCGTCCGCCGCGCAGTTTTCATTTTCCGAGCATATCCTTGAACTGCTTGAAGAGGTAGAAGGGGTCGTGAGGGCCGGGCGCGGCTTCGGGGTGGTATTGCACAGAGAACATCGGCGCCTCTTTGTGGCGGAGTCCTTCGACGGTTCCGTCGTTGAGGTTGATGTGCGTGACTTCCACGCAGGAGGGCAGGGTGTCCGGATCAAGTGCGAAGTTGTGGTTCTGCGAGGTGATTTCGACGGCCCCGGTCGCCAGGTTCTTGACCGGGTGATTGCAGCCGTGGTGACCGAACTTCAGACGGTAGGTTTTTCCGCCGACAGCGCGTCCGAGGATCTGGTGACCGAGACAGATGCCCATGACGGGGACTTTTCCGATGAGTTTTGCCGCCGTTTCGGAAGCATAGGGCAGAGCGGCGGGGTCGGCGGGACCGTTCGAGAGGAAGACGCCGTCTGGCTTGAGGGCGAGAATCTCTTCCGCCGCGGTTTTCGCCGTGACGACCTGAACGTCGAGTCCGCAAAGACGGAGCGAGCGGAGGATGTTCCACTTGATGCCGAAATCCACCGCGACGATGCGGTGTTCAACCGGGGGAAGTTCATCCGTGATGCCCCAGGAGCGGGTGATGGAGCCGTCCGGATCGAAATGATAGTTCTTTTCGCAAGTGACTCTGGACGCATAGTCCTGATTGTCAAGTCCTTCCCACGCGGCGGCTTTTGCAACGCCGGCTTCTTCGGAAATCTCTTCATCGGAACAGTGGAGATATCCCTTCATGGTTCCGGCGGAGCGGAGCTTGAGAGTGAGCGCGCGGGTGTCGATTCCGTCAATGGCGGGGACTCCGGCTCCGGCGAGCGCCTGTGCGAGGGTTTCCTGCGCGCGCCAGTTGCTGGGTTCGTTGTATTCATGCATAATGAAGCCGTTGAGGAAGAGGGCGCGGGATTCGCGGTCGGCGTCGTTCATTCCGCAGTTGCCGATTTCGGGATAAGTCATGGCAACGAACTGTCCGGCGTAGGAGGGATCGCTGAGGATTTCCTGATATCCGCACATACCGGTGTTGAACACGACTTCGCCGACACGGTCGATTTTCGCTCCGACCGAGCGTCCGCGAAATACGGTTCCGTCTTCCAGTGCGAGAAAAGCTTTTTTCCCGCGCATCGCTTTCCAATCATACTCGTTTGCCATGCTGTCCTTCCTTCCGGGATCGACCGGGCTTGTTTTAAATCTGTGAAATATACATCATACTCATGCAAAAATCAAAAAAAGAACGTACGAAAAATGAAAAATTTTCCTTTTCCGGATCCGGATTTTCCGCCGGTCGGACCTTAAAAACAGAAAGCGGGGCGCGAAGCCCCGCTTTCTCTGCCGTTCCGGATGCGTTATTCGAGCATCATCGAACGGAATTTGGCAATGTCCTCTTTGGTGAAACCGCAGGAGAGGACGTAGTTCTCAATCTTCTCATTGATGTTCTTGCCGGGATATTTGGCGAAAACGGCAACGAGATGATCGAAGCGGTTCTTGTGGTTGAAGTGCGGATCCGGATTCCAGAAACCGGTGGCTTCCCAGTCCTTGTAAAGCTCCTCTTCGGAAACTCCGAGCAGACCGTTCAGGATGAATGCAAGCGCACCCGTGCGATCCTGTCCGGCGATGCAGTGGAAGTCGATCGGATAGTTCTTCGGATCAAGGAAGATGCGGAAGTCGCGCTTGAACGCTTCCCTGCCCCAGTCGCTCTGCATTCCGCCGTATGCGGCGGAGGAGATGTGGAACCAGGTGACGTCTTTGCCGAGCGGGGAGCCGGTCATGCCGTAGCACTCTCTGTCAGAACGGAGGTCGAGGTCGCTCTTGATTCCGAGTTCCTTGAGCATGTAATCCAGGGTTGCCGAGGAGAGACGGCTCTTTCCGGGCTTGATTTCCTTGACGACGGCGAAGAGTTCACGGAGATAGCGCTCCTTGTTGTCAATGGTGGTCTGAAGCATCTTCGGGACGGAGTTCTTGACCTTGTCAGAGCAGCACCAGGTCCAGGAATCCGCGCCGGTGAAGACCATTGCGGCAAGGACGTTTTTGCCCTCTTTGACGGGGATGAGGAACTGATAGTTTTCCGCCGAAATCGGGTGAACGGCGTTGCCGGCTTTGACGCGGTCGAATGCGAGTTTGCCGTTGATGCTGATGCTCCAGAACCAGTCTGCACCACAGCCGATTGCAGCCCAGCCGTCGGCGGGGGCGTTGAATTCCTGCATGAAGATTGCGGGTTCTTCCATTCTCTTGTGGAAGGTGAACTTGCCGTTCGCATCCAGTTTGACGGTGATCGGTTTCTTGCCGTTGTATTCCGCGGGGATTGCGGAGGGAATTTCCGGCGGGGCGGTGATGCTGCCCTTCATGAGGAAGACTTTCCATTCGGGCGAGAGTTTGATGCTGACGAGGTTGAGCGACGCGGGCTTCTTCTGAAATTCGCGGAGATTGCCGATTTGCGCAAGAAGGTTCTTTTCCTTCTCTTTGAGAGCTTCCCCGTATTTGCCGTAGAGTTCGTCGCGGGTGTACTTAACTTCGCTTGCATTGTCGTTCAGTCCCGCCGTGCGGTAGACGAGCGACTGTTTGACGCGCTTGCCGTCGAGTCCGATGCGGCCGCCGAGGTCGCGCACGTTCGGAACGCCTTTGATGCGGAGCAGACGCGGAGCCTGATCTTCCGTTTTGAAGGTCGCGGAAGCGGTTTTACCGTCGGCGGAGACGGTCCATGTGTAGTTGTGGGCGATCTCAAGGTTCCAGACAGCGGCTTCCGTCTCTTTGGTTTTGACGGAGAAGACCGGAGTTTTGTCCTGTTCGCGGGTGACGGTTACGGTGAATTCCGGATTGTTTTTGCCGTTCCAGTTCCATTTGAGGCGGACCGGTTCGGGATAGTATCCGTTCTTTTTGAGCTGTTTGCGTTTTGCAGGATCGGCGAAGAATGCGGTGCGTTCGGCTCGCGGCATGTTCAGAAACGCTTTCTGTCCGGCGTTGAGAAGGGAAACCTGAGCGCCGTTTACCGGGGCGACCGGAACCAGGGCATTCTTCTTTTCCGCTTTCCGCGGAAGCGGGGCCTGTTTCTTTTCGGCTTTGACCGGAACCGGAGTTGATTTCTTTTCGGGTTGAGGCGGGACGGCTTCCTTCGTTGCGCAGGCGTTGAAGAAGAGAGTGCTTCCGCAGACGGCTGCGCATAAAAGCATGAGACGAATCGACATGTTTTTCTCCTTTATGTTATAAAACACCGATGATCTGTCAGCATTGGCAATTTAACACGTTAGACAGCAAAAACAAGAAAAAGCTCCATTCTTTTTTGAAAAATTTAGCTTTCCGTGTGTTTTTTGAGAAGTTTTTTACTTGTTGCGTTTCAGAGCGTCAAGCAGGACACGTTTTCTCGGATTGTCGGGGGAGGGGACGTGGCGGTTTCCTTTCCACTCTTTTTCCACATCCCAGGTGGGGGCTTCCCGGAAAGAATGATAAGTCCAATCCCAGCCGAATTCCTCGAAGAGTTCGATGCAGTCGCGCAGATAACGCTCCGCGCCGTCCGCCTTGGAACGGGCGGAAAATTCGCCGACGTAGATGCGCGCCTTGTGGCGTTTCTGGAAATCCGCGACGGGCCGGAGCGTTTTCCGGAGCATCTCCTTGTCCCAGAGCTCTCCGCGGAATTTTCCGGGGTAGGGTCCCCGGGTGGCATGCGTGAATTCGGCGGGTACATACATGTGTGCCTGATAGATGACGTCTTTCATCTTCAGCGGTTCGAGGAAACGGAACATTTCCGGCGAGGCAAGCAGGTTTGCTTCAATGATGACGGGCATATCCGGATCAACGTCCCTGATCGCTTTCGCCGCGCGATGCTGCAGTTCCAGATAATCGACCGCAAGCTCCGTCGTCTGCTGGGGCTCGTTGATGAGGTCATACGCCCAGATCGCGGGGTTGCCTTTGCAGTGCCGTGCAATCCGTTTCCAGGTATCCACATAGAAATCCGCGAGTTCGGGATTGTGCTGCATTTCAAGTGTGGCGTCGCCGCGGCGTCCGCCGGGAGGCAGACCGTAGCAGAGGATCAGACGGATTCCGTACTTCTGGGCGACCTGGGAGATTTTGTCGAGGTTCTCCAGGCGTTTCGCGACGAGTTCGCGAAGTTTGTTCAGATCCTTGCCGTTGAAGACCCATGGATAGGCGCTGATCCAGTAGCGGATGGCGTTTGCGTTCCATTCATGGAGGGTTTTCAGGTCCTCTTCGGTCAGCGGATTCGGAGAGCTGTTCACGCCGCGGAGAACGGGGGCGTTGCGGACGCGGTCAGAGTATTCGCAGATATGGCTGGAAGCGTCTTCGCGGAACGGCTGGAAGACCCGGAAGGAAGACAGGTCGAATTCCGCCGTTCCGAAGTTGTTCTCGGTTCCGAGGAGAAGCACGGCTTTGGAGATGCCGGGGTCGAGTTTGGAAAAGAAGGAGATTTCGCGCGGGGCGTTCTCGTTCCTGCCGGAATACTTTTCCCAGTCAACCGTATCCCACGTGTCCCAGGAGTGGTGCCAGACGGAGTGTCCGTTTTCCGGGTGTTTGTACGAAACGGCGAAGCGGATGCCGCGGCGGGAGCGGTCCTTTTTATCCTGTTTCCAGCCGTTGCTGCGGAGACGGATGACGAATGTCACATATTTTCCCGCATGAGCGGAAAGGTCGATTGGAATTTCCGCGTAGTGGCGTCCCCCGCTTTCGTTTTCTTTGATATCCAGCCGAATGTAATCACGTCCCTCGATTCGGTGATGCGAAACTCCCGGGTCCGTTTTCCATGTTTTTTCCGGTGCGATTTCCGGTGCGAGAGCGGCTGCAAATCCGGAGACGGCGGAGAGCAGGGCTGCCAGAAGAAATGTTTTTTTCATGATCAAAGACCTCCGTTTTTTCCGTTGTCGCCGCCACTCCAGAAGTATTGTTCCGCGGAAGTTCCCTGCGAACGGGGAATGGCGGAATGAGCCTTGCCTTCCACATGGCCGTCAAAATAGAGCACGTTGATGCCCCGGCGAGAGTTGTGACGGCGGACTTCCAGTTCCGTGGCGAAAAGTCCGTCAAAATCCGCAACGGTGGTTCCCGTCAGAACGGGCAGGGGAAAACTGGCTGCGTATTTCACCATGTCCATGACGGTTCCGCGTGCGGACGGACGCGCAATGCGTTTTGCGGAAACGCCGACCATGGCGGAGTTGAGCCCGTAATCATTCCGGAGGGTCTGCGGCGCGGAGGCGTCTGAGGAGGGACAGTCGAAGGGGGCGCGCGGTTTCATGGGGATCGCCCAGGTCGTCGCGGGGAAAATCATATTGTCCGCCGGGGTCAGATTCGGGAACAGCGTCGAGAATATGATATCGTCCCACTTGCCCTGATTCGGTGCGAGATTTCCGGTGCTTTTCGGCATGCATTCATTGTTGTTGTCCAGGTAAAGGCGAAGTCCGGTTCCAATCTGTTTCAGGTTCGAGGCACAACTTATGTCGCGTCCTTTTGCCCGTGCCGCGTTCAGGGCGGGAAGAAGCATCGCGGTAAGAATCGCAATGATTGCAATTACCACCAAGAGCTCTATGAGGGTGAACTTGTTTTGTTTTTGTTTTCGTTGTTTCATTCTCTCTTTCCTCCTGAGTTTGTTTTGGTTTTATATTGCGCGCTTCCCGCCTGAAAGAGACAGGGAAGAGTGATTTCAACGGTTTCGGGAAACTTTTCCGCGGAGATCCAGCGGAAGAGCTGATCCGCGATGAGTGCGGTCTGCGAGACGAAATGTCCGATCCGCAGCGGCGGTTCGAATTCCAGATTTCCGGAAGAGAATGCGAGAACGGGGAGATCCTCCGGAATGCGGAGACCGGCGGATTCCGCCTCCTGTGTGAACTGGTAAAGCATGGTGCGTCCGCAGCAGATCCAGCCGTCAAAACGTCCGTTTTCCAGACAATTCCGCAACTCGCCGCGGGCGCCGAAGTTGTCGCTGATGACATTCCCTTTGAGCGAGAAATCGGGAAGCGAGTTTTCGAGCGCTTCTGCGATATTTCGGACCCACGACATCGGAATGTCTTCGAGTGTTTCTGGATGGACATGAAGCCCGTTTCCCGCAAAAAGTCCGATTTTTGAACAATTGAGAGAGCGGAAGCGGCGGACGGCTTTTTTTACCGCGTCCGCATAGTCTGAATGGATTTGCGGACAGCTGCCCGTAAATTCATTTCCGTATGCGGCGACGACCCGGATGCCGAGTTTGATGAGTTTGCGGATCGGTTCCTCCATCCATGAATTTTTGGTGAAGAGAACAACCGCATGCGGTTTGAATTCGCGGCATTTTTCGAGAATCTGCATGGTCTGCCCGAAAATGGTGAAAGGAAGATATCCTTCCGCTTCAAGGCGTTCGATCAGAAGTTGGAGGGCTTCCTGCGCGGAATAGCGTCCGCCGCCGTTGAGCAGATTGGCGCGGCAGAGAATGAACACCGTTTTTCCGCCGGAGAGTTTCGGCAGACGTGTTTTCAGGCTTGAGCACTGCCATCCGAGCTGGTCGATATAGCGTTGAACAAACTTCCGGACCTCCTTGCGGACTCCCGGCTGATTGTTGATGACTCTGGAAACCGTGGCAGTCGTGACTCCGCACGCCGCCGCAATTTCCCTTATGGTTATTTTGTTCTTCATGTTTGTGCTCAAAACTGTAAATATTTTCACTTTTAATGTTATTATACTCCGCTTTCCGGAAAAGTCAAGATGTGGAAAAGCATTTTTTTCAGAAAAAGTTTCCGGTGAGAAATTTTTTCTTTTTTGAATTCAAACGGAGAGTTCCCTTGATTTCTGAAATGCCGGAGGGTATAGTAAGAGAAGTTTTGAAAGCCGCGATGGAGGAATGAATGAAACGTGTGGAGCTCTCTCATTTTGAAGAATACGGGATCCGTCCTTTCTGCGATCAGCTGAGTCTGCATTTCCGCGATTTCTTTTACGGATACAATTCCGGAAAATGGAAGAGCCGACTTCCGTGCAACCGCCTGATCTGCATTCTTGAAGACAGCGAAGAGTCCTGTTTCTCGGATGCGAATGAGACGGTTCTTCTGACTCCCGGAACCATCGTGCTGGTTCCCGCATTTCATGAAATCACCCATGACCAGAGCGTTTCCATGCGGCATCTTTCCATTCATTTCTTTATGGAGCTCTATTGCGGTATTGATCTTTTCAGCCAGTGCGACCGCCTGTATCATAAAAACGACGGGGGACGTATTGAAACGATCCGCCGGATGCTTCTCAATCCGGACCGTTTCCTGCTCACCGCCTTCATGCGCGCGCTTTGCTGGGATTTCATTGCGGATTTTGTATTGAATACGCATTTTTCCGTGGAGCGGCTTCTGCCGACCTATTCTCATTATGCGCCGCTTTTTGACTATTTCCTGCATAACTGTCATGCGGGCGTCAATGTGGAACAGATGGCGGAGGTGATGCGCATGAACCGGAAAACGTTCATCAAGAAATTCATTTACGATACCGGATTCTCCCCGAAGCGGTTCTTCAACCGCATTCTCGCGACGAAAGCGGCGGAATATCTTTCCTCCTCCGACATGACGATCCGGGAGATCGCGGATCATTTTCAGTTCTGCAACGAATTCTATTTTTCACGTTTCTTCAAACAGCACCTTGCCATTTCTCCGCGCGAATACCGCAAACTGAACCGTTTTTCCCCGGAAAAGAATATTGTCGCGGAACCGAAATAACCGCCGGACGCCGCAGCCTTCCGGAACGAAAGAAAGAGATGGAGACAAAAAGATATGTTTTTGTCTCTATTAGGCATTCTCAAACGGCCGGTTTTGTGCTATAATATACGAAAGAACAAAATCAACCGACACCCGGAGGTGTAAAACTATGCAGACTGCGGTATATTATTTCCCTAATTTCCATGTCGACCCGCGCAATGAAGCGGTTCACGGCAAGGGGTGGACGGAATGGGAGCTGATGAAACATGCGGGTCCGCGCTTTCCCGGTCACATGCAGCCGAAAATCCCCGCATGGGGATATGAAGACGAAGCGGATCCCGCGGTGATGGCCAGAAAGATCGACGCCGCGGCGGACCATGGGTTCGATGCGTTCATTTTCGACTGGTACTGGTATGAGGGCCCCTTTCTCGAACGGGCTCTGAACGAAGGTTTTCTCGGAGCGCCGAACCGCGGCCGCATGAAATTCGCTCTGATGTGGGCCAACCACGACTGGAAAAATTTTCATCCGGGCAACCGCGATACAGCAAACTATAAAATCACTTTCCCGTGGACGACCCGCAGGGATACGATACCGTATGTGTGGGATTATCTCATCGAGCATTATCTGACACAGCCGAACTACTGGAAAATCAACGGGAAACCGTACTTCTCCATCTATGCGATTTCCAGATTCATCGCGCAGATGGGCGGAGTGGGAGACGCCGCGGAGGTCCTTGCGGATTTCCGCGCAAGGGCGAAAGCCGCGGGACTTCCGGGGCTTCATCTGAACGCTGTCGGACTCGACATGCTGGACCGGAGTCCCCAGAGCGCCGCGCGGCATGATCAGGTCGTCAAAGCCGGCTTCGACAGCTGCACAAGCTACAACTGCGTCTGCCTTTCCGAAAAGTGGATGCAGGAATTCCCGCGCGTCGATTTTCAGGAAATGGCGGATGATTACATTGAAGTTGCAAAAAAGACAATGCGGGCTCTGCCGTTCCCGTTTTATCCGGTCGTCACGACAGGCTGGGATCCGTCCCCGCGCACCATTCAATCGGAGGTTTACGATCCGGCGCCCAGCTATCCGTGGATGGCGGTTATGGAAAGCTCTCCTGAAAAACTTGCGGATGCAACCCGCAAGACGGCGGAGCTCCTGATGACGCGTCCGGCCGATGAGCGGATCATGTTTTTCAACGCCTGGAACGAATGGACAGAGGGTAGTTATCTGGAGCCGGACAATTTTTACGGGATGAAACTGCTTGAGGCAGTCCGCGACGCCCTGAAACCGTATGCGGAGTGTTGAATTTCAATGAAAACGCGGCTGCCTGCTTGAGCAGGCAGCCGTCTGAAATAACAAAAAAACAAAGGAAAGAGGAATTATTTATGAAAACGAAAACCCCCGTTTTTTCCATTCAGTTCCGGAAACACCGCAGAGTCCGTTTTGCGGGCGGATTCCGTAGATTTACCCTCATAGAGCTCCTTGTGGTAATTGCCATCATCGCCATCCTTGCCGGGCTGCTTCTGCCGGCTCTGAATCAGGCGAGAGCGAAGGCGAGAAGCATCACTTGTCTCAACAATCTGAAGACATGCGGGACGATGACGACGCTGTATGCGAATGATTTCAATGATTATATTGTTCCCTCGAAAGGGCCGAACCCGGAAGATGAATTCTGGGCGGGGATTCTGTACGCGCACTCCACGGGGAAAACGTATGCGGAAGTCAGCGGTGTTATTGGCGAAACGGCGAAGGTCGCAAAATTCAGTTCGATGCACTGTCCGGAAATGCCGTGGTCGCCATCCCAGAGGGTGGAAGCGCAGAGTTTCGGAATCAACTTCAATCTTTTCGGTGCTTATGATGCGCCGAATCCTGAGGTCGGAGGAGTTCAGGGAACGAAAAAGGCGTGGATGATCAATTCGCTCGGCAAGATCGAACGGGCCGGAGTTCCGAAGAACAGACCGAGTTCCACTGTGCTGTACATGGATACTCTGAACATGAATTATGCGCAAAAGTGCGCAGGTTTCTACTTCTCTTTGAACAAACTCTACTCCGCTCTTATGCATGGCGGACGCGCGAACTGCGCCATGCTTGACGGCAGCGCAAGGGCGGCGAAGCTGAGCCGGCTTCAGACGGAACACAATTTTGTTTACGGTTCGCAGAAACTGGATGTTTGCGATTCCAACGGAACCGTGATTACCCAATAACACTGAGGAGTCCACATGTCTATTCTGAATACTTGTTCCGGAAAACGCTTTTTGTGTCTTGCGGGTCTCCTGCAGGCAAGTCTGCTTTCCGCCGGGAATCTGTTTTTCAATTCCGGCGCGGAAATGGGAACCGCCGGGTTCGCGCTCTGGCGGCTGATGAACCCGAAAACGAATCCGGAGATGCGGTTCTCCCAGCCGGCCGCCGATCCGGAAAATCCGTTTCAGGGAAAATATTCTCTGCGCATTGACAACCCGTTCGGCGAATTTTTCCAGCTGCGGACAAAGAGAATACATCTTCCCGCCAATGCCAAGGTCACAATCGGCTGCGCCATGCGCGGAAGTGAAGGCGTGAAGAAGGTGATCCTGCGGGCGGTCTGCATTGATGCGGACGGCGTATGGAATATGCGCTCCAAAGTCTTCCCGGTTACGACAGAGTGGCAGGAGTTCAGTTTTGAATTCGATACGCGGAAAGCCGCTGGAGAATGGCAGCTTCAGATCTGCCAGGGGGCGCCCGGGGCGACAACCGGGAGTCTTTGGATCGACAATATCCGGGTGGAAAAACTCGGGGACGCCGCGGCGTCGCCCGCGTTGAGCATTGCGCTCGTTCCAGAAGAAAAAGTATTGGTTTTCGGGCGCGGAGAAAAGAAGTCCGCAGCCGTTACGGCGTATCTCCGCAACAATTCGGAAAAGCGGCTTTCGGGGAATGCCGTGTTCGATATGACCGGCGACCAGACCGGGGAGGTCGTGCAGAGCGGAACTTTGCCGTATGATCTTGCGCCGGGAGAGGTGCTGAAAACAACGCTCCGGTTTACGCTTTCCCGCTACGGCGCTTTCCGCATTGTTCCGCGCAGGAGCGCGATTGCCGCCGAACACCTTGATGCGCTTGTCTGCGCCGTCGGAAAATATGTTCCGGGGGAGAAACTCGACCCGATGAACGATTTCTGCACGGCGATTGTGAATGCGGGCGAGATTTCCTTCTACAACGGAAATGTCTGCCGTCTTGGAGTCGGGGATTCTCCGGAGGAAAAATACCGTCTGCTTGAACTGATGGGCTGTCGCCTCGTACGGACAATGGCGTATCCGGTCACGGACTGGCGTCTGGTGGAGGCGCAGGAGGGAAAATTCGATTTCAGCGAGATGGATTACTGGACCGACGTCGCGGCGAAGCATCATGTCTCCCTCATGCCGTGTTTCGGACAGATGATGGAGATCAAGGGACAGAACAACACGCCGTATCCGCGCTGGCTTTCGGAGAAGGCGACGCTGATTGAAAAGAATCCGGCGGGAACGCATCCGAAATTTACGGTCCGCGTACCTCCCGAGGAACTTTTTGACCGCTATGTCCGTGCGTTTGTCAGGCATGCGGGGAAACGCATCCGGCTTTATGAATTCATGAACGAGCCGAATCTTTTCATGAGTCCGGAACTTTATTCCAGGTATCTTGCGGCGGCGTACCGCGCGATGAAGGAGGAGAATCCGGAAGCCATGATGCTCGGAATCTGCGTCACCGGGGATATGGGCGGCATTGTGCAGGGATACCTGAGAGGATGCGTGAAAGCCGGAGCGCTGGAAAATCTCGACGCGGTCAGCTTTCATCCGTACAATGCGCGGACACTCTCCTCGGTGACTCCGGCGGATGAACAGATTGCGGAAATCCGGAAAATTGTGAAGGGAAAACCGCTTTTCAACACGGAACTTTTCTTTCTTTATGACCGCGACGATCAGGACCGTTCATTTTCGGCGCAGTCGAATGCGCATCCGCATCATCTGGCGCAGCGCATTCTGACCGACCTCGGGGAAGGTGTGCGGCAGTCGATGGATCTTTATGAGAATCAGCTCTGGACTCAAATGTTGAGTTCGAGCCACAATCCGCACGGAATCGATTCCTGGACGCCGAACAGCATTTTCGTTGCGCTGAATGCGCTCTCCCGTCATTTCGAGGGAGCGAAGCCGGTGAAGAAATACAAAAGCTCCAACGGACTTGTCATCTACCGTTTTGAACGCAACGGAAAGCCGCTCGCGGCGATGTGGCAGTACCGGCCGACCGGGAAAATGACAATCAATCTTTCCGGAATGGAGCTTCATGACGTTCTCGGCAATCCGGTTGCCTCGGGCTTTGTTCCGGTGACGGCGAATCCGGTTTACTGTCAGCCCGGTTCACTTACGGCGGAGGAGTTCCGGAAAAGACTGGAACAGCCGGAGATCCGCTTCGAACAGCCGGTGTTCTCTCCGGTCGCAAGAAAGATCGGCGATCGGCTGTTCTTCCGGATCGGGAACATTTCGCAGAACAGGGAAAATGTTCTGACCGGACTGAAAGGCGGACTGCTCCGCGCAAAGAGTCCGCTGCAGCTTCAGCTTGCACCGCAGGAATTCCGGAATGAATCCCTTGCCGTAACGCCGGGCGTTGCCGGAAAACCGCTCTTCTATTTCTTCAAATTCGGAGACCGGATCGGTCAGTCTCCCTGCCGTTTCATCGAAACGGCAACGGTTGCGAACGGAGGGAAAATGATTCTTTCCACACCGGATAAAACATTCTCCTCGGAAGGGAGTGTGACGCTTGCCGGAGGGAACGTCGTCTGTGAGTTTCGCGTAAAGGATGCGGTCCCGTCGGGACCGAACGCCGGACGCGAGGCGTGGCAGTGTGACGGACTCGAGTTCTTCTTCGACCGCGCACCGGAACAGATGCCGCTTCCTCACGCGGGTGTTTACACGCCGGAGGTTTTCCGCTTTTTCATCAACCCGTACGATACGAAGCCGCTGACGCTTCTGAACGGGGAGGGGATCGGACTTCAGGAAAAAGAGTGCAAGCTGAAAGTCAAGCTTGAAAACGGCGGATACAGGATCCGTCTGGAGTTCCCGCTGAAATACGGAAAATGGCTCGGCTTCGCGTGGAAAGCAAACAACGCCGCGCATGGAAAACAGAAAATGCAGTCGCTCGAATGGGGAACTCCGGGAAGCAATGATTTTTTCCAGAACCGTCTGGCGTTTGGCTGCGTTTCTTCAGAGTCAAAATAAAAACAACTGTTGAAAGGATAAAAAATGAACAGATTCGCATTCGCCCTGCTGGGCACACTGGTTACGGCAACGCTTGCCGCATCGGATTTCAAAGTGGAAAACATTCAGGAGCCGTGGCGGAAAAAAGGGGCGGCGGCATACGAGATTCAGGGAAACAAGCCGGAAAAACACGCTCTCGTTTTTGCGATCCGTCCGCAAGCGGGGGCGTTTTACCGCTTTTCGTTTCAGGTGAACACGGATTCCGCCTGCCGCATTGCAATCCTGACGACACAGAAGGGAACCGCAAGCTATCTCTTTTTTCCGGTGAAGCCCGGAACCCGTTTCGCGACAACTTATCTTTACGCGCAGAATGATGCGCCGATTATCGGACGCCTTTATCTGGATCAGACGGAGGGCGCAACCCGTGTTGAAGTAAAGGATTTCAAGGTTGCAAAACTTACGGAAGAGGAGCTTGCCGGCAATCTTTTCCCCGACGGCGAGTTTGAAAACGGAACCGGAGCGGACTTTCTGAAAACGAACTCGAACAACAGCAAGCCGGTTGTCGGAGAAATTGTCCCGTCGCCGGATTTCTTCGCGGGAGAAAAGAGTCTGGAACTGGCGTTCGGGAATCCGGGCGTTGAAAATAAACTTGCAACCCATTATCTGCCGATGATTCCCGGGAAAAAGATGCAGCTGAAATTCTGGGCAAAGAGCACCGGAAAGCATAAACTCACAGTCATCATGAACACGATCCCGCGGATCGGCTCCGTTCATAAAGGCAAGCATCTTTTCCTGACGAAACCTTTTACGCTTGATGAGGAGTGGAAAGAATATACGCTCACATTCGTACCGGGCGAGAACTACGATGCGGTTCCGGACCTGAAATGTCATCTTCTGAAACTTCAGTTCTTCACTCCGGAGAAGGAAAGCGGCAAGATCTGGCTTGACAATGTGGATTACCGGATTCTTGAAGTGAAATAAAAGGGTGTTTTGAAATGACTGCATACGGAAAAGAAAATCCGGACTGGCGGGCTCAGTGGGTCAGTCTGCCGAATGCGCATCTCCTGATCCAGGAGTGCGAGTTGCGCGCGGCTCCGTATTTCCGCCGGGTGTTCACGCTTCCGGAAAAATCCGGAAACGCCCGAATCCTCATCTGCGGAGTCGGGTTCTATGAATTGTATCTCAACGGGAAAAAAGTCGGCGACCACGTGCTGGATCCGGCGGTGACAAATTACACCAAGCGTCTCAGATACGTTGTCTATGATGTAACGAAGCTGCTGCATCCGGGGAAAAACGTTATCGGTGCGGTTCTCGGCAACGGATGGTACAACGCTCCGCAATTCATGTTCCCGAATTATCCGCGGATGCTGCTCCAGCTGGAGCTGGACGGAAAACCGTATCTCTGGACAGATTCTTCGTGGAAGGTCACGTCATCGGGCCCGCTGGTTTCCGGCGGAGTCCGCAACGGAGAGACTTACGACGCACGTTTGGAACTGGACGGCTGGCTCACGCCGGAATACGACGACTGCGGCTGGCTGAACTGCGGCATTGTCGCCGGACCCGGCGGCAAGCTGGAAGAGCAAACCATGCCGCCGTGCAAGGTCATGCAGATTCTTCCGGTGAAAAAATCATGGACTCTGAAAGGAACAGGAGACACAGTCTTTGATTTCGGACAGAACTTCGCCGGCTGGGTGAAAATCACCGTCAGCGGAGCCCGCGGAGCGGAAGTCGTTCTGCATTACGGAGAGCGTCTGGCGGAAAACGGTGACGTCGACCAGGAACGGATCGCGATTTTCACCAAGGGGGAATTTCAGACAGACCACTACATCCTGCGCGGAAACGGCGACGAGGTTTGGGCGCCGCGCTTCAACTATCACGGCTTCCAGTACGTCAGGATCTCCATGCCGGAAACAGTGGCGCTGAAGCATGTGGAAGGATGCGTTGTTCACTCGGCGTTTGAATCCGCCGGTTCCTTTGAGTGTTCCGAACCGGTGCTGAACCGGCTGCAGCACTGTTTCCGCCGGTCGTTCATCAGCAACTTCGTCGGGATTCCGACGGACTGTCCGCATCGGGAAAAGTGCGGATGGAGCGGAGACGCTTTCTGGATCGGCGAAGCGGGACTTTACAACTACGGCGCGGCGGAAAATTACGCTCAATGGCTCCGCTGTTTTCAGGATGATCAGCTGCCGAACGGCTGCATACACGGAGTGATTCCGCCTCTTCCGGTGGACAACTTCACCTGGGAGAGCGGGCCCTTGTGGGAAAGCGCATGCCTGTTTGTTCCGTGGTATATTTATCTCTACACAGGGAACTTGACGCCGCTGAAAGAAAATTATGAGACTGTGAAGCGTTATCTTGCGTACTGTTCGAGCCGTGCGGAGGGATACATTCTTGATTTCGGACTTGGCGACTGGTGTCACCCGAAGCGCGAGCATGTGCATCCCTGGCGTCAGAAGGATTCGCCGGAGATGGCGCCGCGCGCGCTTCTCTGTACCGCGGTGTATTATGCCGATTGTGAACTCTTTGCAAAAGTTTCGCATCTGCTTGGCTATGAAGATGATGCGTCGTATTATCGAAGCCTGGCGGAGAATATCCGCACAGCGTTCAACGCCCGTTTCCACAAAGGGAACGGAGTCTATGCAAACGGCTGTCAGGTCGCGCAGGCGTGTCCGCTGTATTATGGACTTGTTGCGGAAGAAAACCGCGCATCTGTGGCGAGAATGCTTGCGGTAACGGTCAAAGCGAATGATTTCAAGATTGATTTCGGGATGCCCGGTTCAAAATATGTTCTCCGGATGCTTGCGGAATACGGGTATGCTGATTACGCAATGAAAATGCTCTGTCAGCCGGAGTTCCCCGGGTATGCCTGCCGGGTCGCGAACGGCGAAACGACGCTGTGGGAACAGTGGGATGGAACGGAGTCGCTGAATCATCCTTCGTTCGGAGATTTCAGTGCATTCTTCTATCAGTACTGGGGCGGCATTGCACCGGATCCGGAAGCGCCGGGATTCCGTCATGTCATCATTCATCCGCGCTTTCCAGAAGCGCTTGACTGGGTGAAAACAAGCCATAAATCCCCGTTCGGAGAGATTCGTTCCGAGTGGAAACGGAACGGGGACAAAGTGGAACTTGAGGTTTTCATTCCCGCGGGCTGTTCCGCAGATGTGATTCTTCCGGATGCGGAAAAACACCCGGTCGGGGATGGCTCATATACATTCATCATTTCAAAAGGAGAATAAACGGATGAGATTTGACCTTGCATCCGAGTGGCGTTTATCCTGCGGCCGGAAGGGTATTCCGGAGATTCCGGATCCCTGCATCGGGCTGAACGAAAATGCCGTTCAATGGGTTCATGAATGCGACTGGACCTTTGCGAAAGAGTTTGAACTGGAACCGGAGTTTCTTGCATCCAAAGTCATATTCCTGAATATCGACTCAATTGACACGTTTGGCGAAATCCGTATCAACGGCGAATTCGCGGGACGGTCGGAGAACATGTTCTCCCGCTTCCGCACCGATGTCAAAAAACTTCTGAAACCCGGGCTGAACCGGATTGATGTTCTGATAAAATCTCCTTCCCGCCGGGCGCTGGAAGAGAGCCGCAACCAGCCGTTTGAACTCGTATCGCTGAAGTTCATGAACAGTGTTCCGCACATGAACCTCATCCGTAGATTTGAACAAAGAGGAACTTGAACGCAGACTGGAGATCCATGATTTGCGCAGGTCTTATCAAGGATAATCAGACATAGGGAGAACTGAAATGAAATACGGAATAGCCGATTACGGCATGAACGTTTATGAGGGCGGACTCTTCGATCTTGAAGAGCGTCTTGCAAATCTCAAACAGCTGGGGTACAGCGGGATTGAGCGGCTGGAAGCCGCCGATACCTGCGAGGCCGTAAACCGGGCGGTGACGTTTCACCGCGCCGGCATGGATTTCGCAACCTGCCGCGGTCCGCGTCTGGAACAGAACATGGAGTGGAGCTGCGCGTTCGGGAAAGATTACATCTGGCTCACACCCGGTGACTGCGGGCGGGATGTGGAGATGGATTCCTTCATCCGCCGTTCCCGCAACTTCTGCCGGGCGTGTGCAAAATACGGAATTTCCGCGGCCCTGCACAATCATCTCGGTTCGCGGATTGAGAATCAGGAGGAACTGGATTTCTTCCTGAAAGAGGTTCCGGAGGCAAAGCTGCTTCTGGATATCGGACATCTTGCCGCTGCCGGCGGAGACGTCTGCGCAACCGCCGGGCGGTACTTCGACCGTCTTGCAGCGATTCATTTCAAGGATGTTTTTGTCAAGGACGAATCAATTGGTCTCGAGCGCTGGTGGGAGCGTCTGCGTTTCTGTGAACTCGGCGGCGGCAACCGTCCGGGGATGATTGACTGGCAGGGCGCCGCCCGGCTTCTGAAAGAGAAAAATTATACGAAATGGGTTCTCGTTGAGCACGACACGCATCTGCGGGAACCTCTGGAAGATCTGAAAATCAGCATTACAGAGCTGAAAGCAATAATGGAGTAACAGAAAATGAAAAAGATTAAAGTTGCGATCTGGGGACTTGGACGCGCGGGCTGGGGAATGCACACGCACGAAATCGACCGCTGTCCCGGATGTTATGAAATCGCAGGATGCTATGACATCCTGCCTGAACGCATGGCTCAGATGCAGAAAAAGTATCCCGCCTGCAAAGCCTACTCTTCCCCGGAGGAGATGCTGGCCGACCCGGAGATTGAACTCGTCGCCGTTGCGGTACGTTCGCGCGACCATGTGAAGTTTGACATTCAGGTTCTGGAAGCCGGAAAATATCTCATCGCGGAAAAGCCGATCGCCGTTTCCTATGTCGAAGCGATGAAATTGAAAGAGGTTTCCGACCGTCATCCGGGAAAAATGTTCTGCCGCCAGAACCGCAGATTCGAAGCCTGTTTCCAGCAGGTGCAGGAGATTATCAGGGAAGGAATTCTGGGCGACATCTATGAAATCAAACTCTGCCGTCACAACTATCAGCGCCGCGCCGACTGGCAGGCTCTGAAATCGTGCGCCGGCGGACAGCTCAACAATTGGGGCCCGCATCTGATTGACCACGCGCTTCAGTTCATTCACGCTCCGCTGGAATCGGTCTGGAGCGACCTGCGTCTTGTTGCCGCAATGGGAGATGCGGAGGATCATTTCAAAGCGGTTCTGCGCGGCACGAATAAAATTGTCGTGGATATCGAAGTCTCCGGCGGCGTTGCAATTCCATCTCCGGTCTATGCGGTTTACGGAACGCGCGGGACGCTGATTTCGCAGGACGAAAAAGAGATTCAGGTCAAGTATGCGGATATGGAAAAGACGGAACCTGCGGAACCCGCTTCCGATGCCACTCCGCCGAACGAGGGTGTTTTCGGAGCAAACAAGCCGATCGTCTGGATTGAAGAGACCCGGCCGGTTGCTCCGGAGTCGGGGCTTGCGGTTGATGATTTCTACAAGGTCGTTTATCGGACTTTGGCGGAGGGGGCTCCATATCCGGTGAAGCCGGAAGAGGCGTTTGAGGTCGTCCGGGTTACGGAAATGATCCGGAACGGTCATATCTGATCAGGCGCACCCGGAAACAATGCCAGCTGGATCGGGAACAATACCTGTGCAGCCGGAAGAAGTCCGCACGAACAGAAAATGGCGGTTCTGCGCGGCACGTGGCGGAGCGGATTCTCCATGGTATTCATGATTCTGCCCGGAGTCGTCGTTAAAATTGCTCATGGTTATTGTCTGGAACGGCATCTTTTCATGGAACAGGGAGTGGTGGAGCGTTTACTTTCTGATAACGAGGAGGCAGAGGACAACGGACAGATCATCCGCGAGTGAGGAGAAAACTTGATTTTTCAGAGAGAAAAGCCCCCGGGAGTCCGAGAGACCGCCGGGGGCTTCACATGTCAGCGGATGTTGGCCGTGAAGAGCGTGTGGTAGTCGGAAATGCCTTCGGTGCGGAATTCCGGATATTGCGGATCCGCGGTGAGAAGGAACGCCGCGGCGGACTCCCTGTCGAACGGAGCGTAAACCTCCTTGACCGCATCGCCGATAATTGAGCTTTCTTCTCCGAACATCACCAGAATCTCCGGGCATGTTCCGGCGTTCAGATTCAGTTCGGCGAGATTGAGGGATTGCTCCAGCATGTCTTCGAATCCCATGACGCTGAATGCGGGGCCGCGGACGTCCAGAAGAACCGTCACCGCTCCGGCGGGGGCGTTGTGGACGGAATTGGCAAAGGTTCCCGCCATTACCTGATCTTCCGGATAATCGAGAATTTCATCCTGGAACGCGGAGACCATGCCGACGGGGCCGAGACGGCTTCCGACGATCAGTCCGGCGGATTTGTCAAAAGAATCTTTGTCCAGGCCGGAGCGCGCGAAAAGGTCGCCGAGCGCGCCGAAGAGAACCTGGTTGAAACGCGGGGAACGGATCGACATTCCGAATTCGCGGCGGATTTTTTTCAGAACCGCCGCATCAAGCCGGTTTTCCGTTCCGGCGATGTAACCTGCCGCTTTGCAATACATCATCAAAACCTCCTGCGGATGACCGCCGCCGCATTCGAGCCGCCGAAAGCGAGCGAAGTCGAAAGCGCGAATTCCGGATTTTCAAGAATTGTGTTGGACGAGACGGGGGAGACAGGCAGTTCCGGATCGGGGTTTTCAAAGCCCCGGCTCGCGGAAATTTCGCCGCGCCGCAGCATCAGAACGCTGAACACAAGCTCCAGCGTTCCCGCCGCTCCGAGGGTGTGCCCGGTGTGTCCTTTCGTGGAAAGAAAGCGGACTTTTTCACCGAAGACTCTGGAGAAAACCGCGCTTTCGCAGCTGTCGTTGGCGCTGGTAGACGTGCCGTGCGCATTCAGGAACGCAATCCGTCCGGGCTGGACTTCGGCAAGGGCGAGGGCTGTGCGGATTGCTGTTTCGAGACCGCGTCCTTCCGGATGCGGACTGGTTGGGTGATAGGCGTCGCACGCGCTTCCGTAGGAGAGCAGTTCGATGTCGGGCTTGACTCCGCGTTTCGCGGCGTGTTCCGGCGTTTCGAGAATGAGACATCCGGCGCCTTCGCCGAGGTTGAGCCCTTTGCGGTCACGGTCGAATGGACGGCAGGGTTCCGGCGAGGCGACGCCGAGTGCGTGGAAGCCGGCGACGGGGATGCGGTTGAGTTCATCCACGCCGACGACCAGCACGAGGTCGCAGAGACCGGCGGAGAGCCAGAGCTGGGCGATTCCGGCGGCGTCGGTTCCGGAGGCGCAGGCGTTGGAGACCGTCAATGCGGGGCCGGTCAGATTGTACTGATGCCTGAGCAGATCGGCCGGGCTGGATTTCGTGAACGTCGCGACGTCGCCGAGGTGTTCGCGGTTTCCCGTGCGCAGTTCCGCATAAAGCGGAAGGTCGTTGAGCTGTCCGGCGGTGGTTGTTCCGACGCAGACTCCTGCGCGCATGGATGCGAGCATTGGGGGAGTCAGTTTTGCCTCCGCGAGCGCTTCGTCAACAGCCATGCGGGCGAGCATGTTGTTGCGGTTCGGTCCGGTCGTTTCGAGTTCATTGAGTTCAAAGACCGGATCGGTGAGCGTGGTTCCGCATCGCGGAGAGGGCGGCAGAGGCATTCTCCGTTTTTGCGGATCGAAAAGGATTTCCAGCGTTTCGGCGCATCCGGTTCCGGCGCCTGAAACGGCTCCGCATCCGGATATCAGCGGGTGCACGAGGTCAATTTTTTTCATCCTGACTCCATATGTTTTCAAAGAGGTAACATTCGAACGGGTGCTCCTGCGCCATCTGTTCAAGCATGGCTGTGTAGCGGCGCAGAGGTGCGGTAAAGTCGCGGGAGCGCCCCGGCTGCGGAAGAATCGGCGGCATAAAGCGGACGCGCACGGAACGGTGTCCGTTCTCGCGGTATGCAAAGAGCGGAACAACCGGGGCGTTGGCGCGGGCGGCTATCCGGAATGCCGCAACGGGAAACTTTGCTTCCGCTCCGAGGAAGGGGACGCGGACCGCTTCGTTTTCCAGACAGCGGTCGCCCATCATGCAGACGATCCCGCCGTCGACGAGCGCATCGTAGACGTCCAGCAGACCGCCCATCGGGGATTCTGTGGAGATGAATCCGATCCGGTCCTCCAGATCGTTTACCGCCATGAATTTGTTGACATTCAGATTCCGGTCCGGACGCGCCAGAATCCATGCTTTGCGCTTGTAGGGGCGCACGACGCGCATCATGCCCTGCCACTGCCCGAAGTGTGAACAGAGGCAGATGGCTCCGCGGTTGTCCGCAATCAGTTTTCTGAACTCCTCCAGTCCGGAGCAGTTCAGCTCGACTTTGTCCGCACGGATTGCGGCGGCTTCGAGCAGGCTTTGTCCCTGACTGGTGAAGAGAGCCCAGGTGTGACGGAGGCGGCGCAGCGGTCCGTCCTCCGGGAAACGGCGGGCAAGATACCAGGAGGCGCGTTCGCGTCCCTGTTTGTCGAACAGAACGTAAAACAGACTGATGCACCAGATGAAACGGGCGGTGAAATTGACGCCGAGAACGTTGAGCATCATGCGCAGAAGAGCAATGCCGAGTCCTCCTCCGCGGCTGTCGCTGAGATTTGCAGTTCCGCTCATGGATTCCTCCTTTTCCGCCAGAGAGCGGCGGTGAAGTAGACGGCTCCGCCGGTCAGAACGGCGAACAGCGGCGCGAGAATCAGGCTTCCGATCAGCCATTCCCAGATGCGGGAAAGACCTTCGGAAACGACAGTCCGCATGGTGAATTCCGTCAGAAAACATCCGTGCCGCAGGAAGTAGCCGGCTTCGATGCAGAGAAACGGCGTCAGCGGCGGCATGAAGAGATGCTGGATGTTGAACGCCATGATCTTGTTGAGATGCAGCCGCGTCGCCGCGTAGAGAATGACTGCTCCGTGAAGCCCGAAGAGCGGCAGAACCGCAAGAAAGGTCCCGACTGCCGCGGCCGCCGCAAGTCCGCCCGGAGAGGCGTGTTCCTTCAGCAGATGCGGAAGCAGCTTGGACGGTCTGAATATGGAAAAGTCCGTCTTCGGAGGTTTGACAAGTTTTTTGTGCGGCCAGGGAAGGAGCAGACGCAAAACGAGCATGGCATGCACCAGGGAAATCCGCCAGTTGTCGCGGAACGGATGAAAATGTGAGATGCGCTCCTCCGGCGGCGGATAGTGCGTGGTGATCGGAACATTGACAATCGTCAATCCCGCCCATGCGGCACGGGTAAGGATTTCCGTTTCAAAGTTGTAGTGATTGGAAAAACAGCGGAGCTGCGCGGTAAGGTGAACCGGATAGGCGCGGAAGCCGCTCTGGCAGTCGTCCACACTCAAGCCGGTTTCGAGCTTCATCCAGAAATTCGAGAATTTGCGTCCGAATTTACTGGAGTCCGGCACATTGGGAACCGTGAAATCCCGGCAGCCGACGGCGAGCACGCCCGGACGTTCCGCAAGAGGGAGAAAACGGCGCATGTCCTCCGGTGCGTGCTGCCCGTCGCCATCGATTGTGATCATGAAATCCGCTCCGCGTTTATCGAGAATCTGAAGCGCGGTCCGGAGCGCGGCGCCCTTGCCGAGATTGCGTTCATGACGGATCACTTCCACATCTTCTCCCGCAAGGAGTTCGCGCAGATCGGCGTCGGTGGAACCGTCGTCGACGATCAGCACATCGGGAAGAACTGCACGGGCGCGGCGGACAACTTCCCGGATAGCGGAGGCATTATTGTATACAGGGATAACGCAGACGCTGCGGGCGGTTCGTTTCGCCTCTTCAAACAGATCTTCCGGACGGGGCGTTTCCGGCAAGGCGGAGGTTCCCCGCCGGAACACGACCGCATGGAGCGTTCCGGCGTGCGGAAAGAAGCCGAGAACGGCGGGAATGGTTTCGTCGTCCGCAAGCAGAAGTTCAACTTCTTCCAGCAGTTTGTTCAGGTCTCCGGCCGTATCGAGATAATACGCAGGTCCGTGCGCCTTGAGCAGGATGGCGGCCTCGCACATGGCGGTGGTCGGGATGGTTCCGACGAACAGATGACCGCGTCCGAGCGTGCGTCCGAATTCGAGATAATCATGATAATACGCGAGATTCTGTTCATGGCTTCCTTCGCGTCCGCAGCTGAGGACGGCGAGATTGCCGCCGCGGGGCAGTCCGGCGTCATACATGGCGGCGGAGGCGGCGATCAGATGCGCTTTCGCATGTGAGCTGCTGCGGCGGAAGCGTTCAAATCCGGCGTCGGGGAAGCCGGGAAGAGCGGAGAGCGTTTTCTGAAGCTCCGGGACGGAGCCGGAGAGCGTGAGTTCCTGTTTGCGGAGTGTGAGAGAGTCTCCGCGCAGTTGTGCGGCTCCGGCAAGATGAAGATTCCAGTGTTTCATTGCGCGACTCCTTCCAGCAGAACGGCTGCATTCAGTCCGCCGAATCCGGCGCTCAGCGAGAGGACGGCTCCGCCGCTGAAGTCGCGCACCTGACCGGAAACGAAGCCCTCCGCTCCGGTTTCCGGCGTCCGCAGCGAGGTTTGGGGAGGAATTTTTCCAGTCTGCAGAACCCGGAGCGCCATGGCTGTCTGCACCATTCCGGCGGCGGCGAGGGAGTGTCCGACGGCTCCCTTGGTTGAGAAGAGGGGGACGGGTGTGCGGAAGACGGAATGGAGAGCGCGGAGTTCCATATTGTCGTTATAAACGGTTCCGGTGCCGTGTCCGGCAACGGCTCCGATTTTTTCCGGCGCAAGATTTGCCTGCGCGAGTGCGCGGCGGATTGCGGTGATCAGCAGGGAGCCGTCTTCAAGCGGGGCGGTGATGTGTCCTGCGTCGCAGGTCATGGCGCATCCGGAAACTTTGGCGAGAACGGGGAGCTTGTGCTGTTCCGCAAGTCGGGCGCGGGTCAGAACGAGGAGTCCGGCGCCGTCGCCGAGCAGAAGGCCGGAGCGGTTCCTGTCGTATGGACGCGAGCAGGGTTCCGCGGTCATCGCCTTCAGGGTCAGGAATCCGGAGGCGACGAATTCGTTTACATAATCGACGGCGTAGAGGACGGCAAAATCCGTTTTTCCCGCGCGGAGCAATGCGGCGGCGCGGCAGATTTCCATGTTTGCGGTTGCACAGGCTGCGGAGAGGACGCGGGCTGAGGAGATGGCGAAGCGGCGCGACGCCTTTTCCATAAGGGAATCGGATGTGCAGCGGTGTTCCGGATTGTCGAGCTGTTCGATTTCTCCGACCGTTGTTCCGACGAAGAGTTCGGCGCGTTCTCCGGAAAACTCGCGGGCGGCGGGGGCGAAGCGGTCGAGCAGATATTCCGAGGGTGCGTCGCATCCGTCGAGTTCCGGCGCGGTGGCGGCGGAGCAGGCGGCAAGGGCGTCGGAATGAAAACGGGTGATCGGCGTGAATCCGTGACGATCTTCGAGCATGGCGTTCCATGTCGGGTCAATGCCGAATCCGAAGGCCGTGAAGAGTTCGCAGCGAACGAGGACGATTGTGTCCGGCGGAAGGTTCATCGGGTGAATTCCCCCGCCTGCCAGCGCTGCTTGAAGTCCGCCCAGAAATCGGGGTCCCAGAGCACGGGTTGCTGAGTGTTGAGATCCATGAAGAGCTGAACGGTGTATCCGGCTCCGGCAAGCCGTCCGTCGTTTTTGCGGATTTCGTATTCCATGTTCACGCGAGCTCCGTCGGTCCAGAGCAGCGAGGCAGTGACGGAGAACTCTTCATCGAAGTTAAGCGGGAGCAGATATTCCGCATGAAATTTCCGGATGGGTGCGATGAGACCCGCTTTGCGCAGAACGGGATAGGTCAGTCCGCAGATTTTTCCGAGTTCCTGCTGAGCAGCTTCAAAGAAGGCTGGATACTGTCCGTGCCACGCGATGTTCGCGGGATCCATTTCATGGAAATGGAGACGCCGGTGAACGGTCGCGGAGATGGGAGCGGGAGCGCCGGGGATGCGTTCAAAAAATTCAAAGCGATCGTGCCTGTGTCTCACAGCGTCACCCCGCAGAAGAGAAGTTTGAGCGTTGCGATTTTCTTTCCGTTTCCGGAGATGGCGGCTGAAACCTCAAGACCGTCTTTCGCCGGGCGGCAGTCCGCCTGAATGGAGAGTTGGACTTCGGGGAACGCCGGATTGGTGAATTTGATGCGGCGGATTTCCGCGAGTTCCGCATGCTGTCCGGAGAATTTGCGGAGCGCTTCGGTCACAATCAACGTCTGGGCGATGCCGGGGAGGACAGGTTTTCCCGGGAAGTGTCCGGCGAACGGCGGAAAATCCGCGGGCGGGGTGAAGGCGGCTCGGAAGGAGCCTGCCGTTTCGCCCGGCTCCACGGTCATATCTCTGCGCAGAATGGTCAATGTGTTCATCGTTTTGTATCCTGATAGCTGTATACCCGGAAAATCAGCCGGTATCCGGTCCGGAAATTGTCATAGACGATCCGGTCCGGGAAAACGGGCGTTCCGTTCTTTATAATATACCGGAAATACCCGGATTGCCAGTCGGAAGAAGAATTTCCTGACATTTTTTTTATGAGACGCGGCGGATTTCCCGCAAAAACGCGCGTTTCCGCATCCGGAGTATCCTGAATCAGCATTCCGCCGCGGAGTGTCCGTTTTGCGTTGACGGGCGGATTGAGGAAAATGTTTGCAAAATCCTGAAGCAGAACATCCGCCGCCTCTTTTGGATTGCGGGGCCAGTGCGGATTCGGATAAAAATACCATTTTTCCGCCGCGCCGGGGCGGCCGGAAAGCTCCATCCACTTGACGCCCGCCGGAGTTGTCGCCGCAACGGAGATCTGGTTTCCGTCGAATGCTGCCATGACGAGCGACGCCATTTCGTGCCAGCCGAAATCAAGGGTCATGCGCGACTGGAACATGAATTTTTCCGGTGTTGTCTCCGGCTTGAATGCGGAGGGAACCGGAGCGTATTCCGGATGTTCAAACGGGGCAGATTTGCATCCGGCAAGGAACAGGATCAGAAAGAGAGGGAAAAGGATCCGTTTCATGATTCACCTCGTCTGTGAAGCACGGGAAGCAGAAAAACGGCGCTTGCCCATGCAAAAAAGATTCCCGCAATCAGGGTGCATCCGGCATCGCTCAGCATCGGATGACGCGTGAAGGCGACCGTCAGTCCGCCCGCAAGCGTGGTCAGCGCGGAGAGCGTGACGGCATGGAAGACCAGGCGTTCGCGTCCGGCGCGCAAGGCATGAATGACGAATACGCCGTAATCGACCGCCAGTGCGCAGAGGATGATTCCCGCCGCCATGACGGGGATGTTGATTCCTTTCCCGAGTGCGCCGAAAAGTCCGGCAGTGAAGAGAATTGACAGCACGACCGGGAGCAGAGCGGATGCAGCGGAGCGCACGGACCGGAAGTGACAGGCGACCAGCAGAATCACCGCCGCGAGTCCGGCGAGAGCCGAGGGCAGGATGCCGCGCATAATGTCCCGCGCCATGATCTTCGGAATATGATTGCGCGAAATCAGCGTTGCTCCGGGCGTGTCGAGAAGGCGCGCTTCGTTTTCGGGCGATTCGCGGTAAAGCGCGGCGGCGTTCCACTCCCCCGAGCGTCCCTGAACCAGAAGGCGGTCCGCTGCGGCGCGGAGCGGAGGCGGAACGAACTCGTGCGGCGGGTTCTGAACGGAAGCGGTAAGCGCATTCAGAAATTCATCAAAATAACCGTCCCGGAAACCAAGTTTCTTTCCGGCGGTCCGCAGTTCCGCACGGTACTGTTCCAGCGGAAATCCGCGCCATTCCGCAAGATGTTTCCGCCGGAGCTCTTCCGGAAGCAGAAGTTCCGCGATGGAGAAAATTTCCGGCTGTCCGGAAACGGCGGAAGCGTGGCGGAGCGCCTCGTCGCGCGTTTTTCCCCCGAACAGAGCCATCGCGGATTCCACGCCGGGAGTCTGGAAGAGCTCCGGAACTTTGTGCTCCAGCTCATCGTAGCTTGCGGGCGACATGTCGTACTGGCGGACGTCTGCGCGGATGTGCAGACGCGGCAGGAAGAGAACTGCAGACAGTGCGGCGGCGACGAAAAGCGCAACGACCATGCGCGGATGGCGACGGCTCTTTTCGAGCGGTCCAAGCGGAAGCTCCGGAGCGGGACGGCGTCCGCGCAGAACCGGGGGGAGAAGAACCAGCATCAGAATCAAGCTCAGCAAAAGGCTTGTTCCAGCGAAAAATCCGAGCTGGCGGATTGCCTCCATCGGAGAGAAGAGAAAAAGTCCGAATGCCGCGCATGAGGTCGCCATGCTCAGCAGAAGCGGCGGAAGCAGACGGCAGAGGCTGCGGAGCGGACCGCGCGTGTTCATGGCGGAGTAGATGTGAATGCCGTAATCCAGCGCGACTCCGATGATCACTCCGCCGATCCCGATGGCGAAAAGCTGTGGACGCGGAAAGATGAGAACGGTCAGAGCCGCGGTCAGCAGAGCCGCGAGAAAGGGCACGGCCGGGAGCAGCAGGCTCCGCGGGTCGCCGCGGTAGACGAAGATCACGAGCAGAGGCAGCAGGATGATTGAAAAGAGCGTCACAAGCCCGATGTCGTTCTTCACGACCTGTTCATTCGCAATTGCGCGGCGGTGCGGGAGGATGAGTTCGCTTTTGATTTCATGCGCGAATCCGGCTTCCGCGATTGCCGGTTCGAGAACGGCAAGGAGACGCCGTCCCGACTCCGGATCGGAAACGGGGAGCGAAGTTTCGATGTTGATCAGCAGATGTCTGTGGTCCTCCGTCATGAGAAAAGGGGTATCCATTGCGGCGGAGAATCCGGAGATGGCGCGGAAGCGGTTGAGCGCGGCGTAAACCGGAGAGAGCAGTCCTGGCGGATCGAGCTGAATCATCGCGGCGCGTCCGGTGGAGGTGGGGAGAAGAAGCTGTTTCATGGTTCGCCGAGCCAGTTCCGGAGCCGGCGGCAGTGCGGCGGGTGAGGTGTAGAGCGGAACGTATGCGAAGAGCGCGGAAAGACTTTCCATCGGAGTCCCGCGGAAAAGTTCGCAGTCGACGCGCAGGATTTCCGGTTTATGCGCACGCAGCCTTTCCGCGAGAGCACGGCATTTCTCCGCAAATTCCGGTGTGGAAAAGGGGGCGGGCGAATCGGCGGAAAGCAGAATCATCGCCTTGTTGAACATCGCGGAATCTGCGATTTTGCGATATGCGCGCGCAGATTCGGAACCGTCGGGAAGCATCCGGGCAATGTCGCTTTCAAAATCCGCACGGGAAATGACGAAGAGTGCGGCGGCGAGTGCAAGAACAAGCAGAGCCCCGGCGGCGAACGGACGGCGGAGCTGAGAAAAAAGAATATGACGTAAAAACGAGTTCACTTCTGACGCGGCTGCCATTTCTTTTCCGGGATTTTTTCATTGATGCGGCTGTTCCGGAAACGGATGCGCGTGACGTCTCCGGAGCTTTCCGTCATGACGATTTCCTCCATGCGTGCGAGATCTTCCGAGAAGCGGAACTGAATTCGGGCGAGGAAGGCGGCGGCTCCCGGTTTCGGTTTCAATTCGAGCGGATTCGCTTCGCGGACCACGTCGAAGCGGTCGAGCATGGCGCGGGGATCGCCTGCAAGAAGCCGGCGGATGGACTCCGCGAGAATCCGGAGCGACGGGTTGCGCGACGTGTCAACGGCAACCGTTTTGTCCGTATCGGCGTCCCATTGGGTCAGACGGGAGCCCTCGATGATGCACGTATAAGGCAGAGGCTCCCGGACAATCCACGCCAGCCGTCCGTTCTGCTCCATGCAGAGTTCTCCCGTCAGGCGGACGGGGAAGGCGAATGCTTTGAGCTGTTTTTCCTGTTCGAACTCAGCCTGCAGGGTGCGGATCGCGCCCATGTTCCGCGCGATGCGGTCGAGCAGTTCTCCGCCGGAGACGGCGAGACTGAACAGAAGAACGGTCAGAACGGCGGCGGTGCAGTGTCGTAAATGCATAGCTTCATTTCTCCTTCCGCGACGGGTTTCCCGGCGCATTCGATTTTGAAAGCGATTCCATGCCAGACGTCGAGCTGGAAAAGTTTTTCCACGGTGATTTTCAGAAGGTCGCCCTGGCGGACGGTCCGGAAGAAACGTGTTTTGCTGAGTTCGGTAAGCAGTCCGGGAGAGGGCTTGCCGCCTTTGTCCACGCTGTCGCGTACGGCGGCCGCCTGGGCGCCGTATTCCGGAAGAGCGGAGGATTCGAGCGTGCCGTCGGGCGCCAGAAACGGGTTGTCTTCGCGGATGATTGCTTCGTGTACGGAAACTTCGCCCTGAATGGAAATGATTCGGGAGATGAGCTCCATCGGTCCGGCGTGCGGGAGAAGTCCGGAAGCGGAACGCGGAAGTCCGGACGGTTGAACCAGCGGTTCCATGATTATTCTCTCTTTCTGCCGCGCAGATCGTGGAAGCGCATCGGTTTGCGTGATTTTCCGAAAACGCGTTCGCGGACATGTTCGGCGGTTGTGACATGAAGCGGAACGTGCATCCGGCAGGCGGTCTGGAGATGCTTTTCGAGCAGATTCAGATCGGCGTTCGGGGTCCGGAGCGCGACGAAGGCGTCGACGCGGTCGGAAAGGTTTTCGCCGGAGACTTCGATGTAGTAGTCGGCGACTTCCGGCGCGGTGTCGAGCGCGGAGAAAATCACCTGCGGATAGAGCGAGGTTCCCTTGCATTTCAGCAGATGCGACTTGCGGCTGAGGATGGGTCCCAGACGCGGCGTGAAGCGTCCGCAGGAACACGGTTCGTTCGTCATGAATGTGATGTCGCCGGTGCGGAATCGGATCAGCGGCATTCCGGTTGCCTGAAGCTGAGTGAGAGTGAGCTCGCCGGTCTCGCCGTAAGGCAGAACGTTTCCGTCGTCGTCGATGATTTCCGCAACGACGAGATCGGGAAGGAGGTGTCCGCCATGCCTGGCTTCGCATTCGCAGAAGCTTGTGACGATTTCAGAGGAGGCGTAAGTGGAATGGATTTCGGCACCCCAGAGCTCGCGGATCTGTTTGCCGAGACCGGAGAGATTGAACTCCGTGTCGCGGACCGGTTCGCCGATGCACATGAGTTTGCGCACCGATCCGGTCAGCCCGTGTTCTTTTGCCGCCGTGCCGAGATGACGCAGGAAGGAGGGAACGCCGACAAGGACGGTCGGGTGGAGCATTTCGAGAACCTGGAGGTGACCCTCGAGAGTGGAGAGTCCGTTGCGGACGCAGGTCGCGCCGACGCTGCGTGCGCCGAGGTAGTAGGCGAGTCCGGCTATGAAACAGCGGTCGCTCGTGCAGGTCAGCAGAACCACGTCGGCGGCGTTGACTCCGGCGGCTGTGAAGCAGCGCTGTTCATTGTAGCGGAGGCGCTGCAGATCGTTCTGAGAGTACATGATCCGGTTCGGTTTTCCGGTTGTGCCGGAGGTGAAGACGATTTCGCCGATATCCGTCATGGGAACACAGCGGAAGAGGTCTGTATCCGCCGAGAAATCATCTTTTCCGGTAAGCGGAATCGCGGCGAGATCGCGGATGGTGAAATTGGAAAAATCCATGCCTTTCAGGCGTTCCCGGTAGAAAGGGGAATTGTCGCGGCAGTAGACGAGCTGTCGGCGCAGAAGATCATTCTGCAGAGTTTCGATTTCCGCCGGATTGAGCGTTTCGACTGCGGGGGAGTAAGGGAACAGTTCAGAATTCATGGTCGTCCAGTCTGTTGTCCAGTTCGGCGGTCGCGGCTTCAAGCTGCTTCCGAACCTGATTTTTGAGTGTGTAAAGGGCTGTGTTCCGGACCGTTTCGGCGGAGATTGCGGGAAGCTGTTTCATCAGAACGGTTCCCCTGTGCATCCGGAACTTGCGGTCGGGAATGTTTTCGTTTCCGGCGATTGCGACCGGGACGATCGGCACACCGAGATCCTTTGCGATGCGGAAGAAGGTTCCGTGAAACTGGTTGATCTCCCGGCTGCCCGAACGGGTTCCTTCCGGATAGACGAAAATCGCGGTTTTTTCTTCTATCAGAAGTTTGCGGCAGAACTCAAGCGATTCTTCGTATGAGGAGTCGGCAACGGAAAAATATCCGCCGACTTTTGCGCACCAGCCGAGAATGGGCAGACGCATGGGCCAGCCTTTCATCGCCTGCGCGGCGGGGCGGGCCGTGCGGATCTGCGAAACCAGGAAGGCGTCGGAGGCGGAGCGGTGGTTGCAGATGCAGACCGCTCCCTCCGGAACGGTGTTTCCCATTCCGGAATCAACGACGACGACGCGGATCCACGGACGGATCGCCGCGCGGACCACGACATGGCCGAGTCCGAGAATCAGACGCCTCATGAGCCGCCGGATCGCGAGCGGACGGAAGCCGCAGCAGATTCCGCCGATGAGCAGAGCCGCAAGCGCAGCCGCAACATACGGAACCGCAAGCAGAAGAATCTGCGCATAGATGATGACGCTGAGCATCCGCCGTCCCCGTTCCGGTTATTTCGCTTTTTCGTTTTCGAGCTTGACAAAGAACTCGTAGATGTCGTTGAGCGTGCGGACTTTCTTGATCTCTTCGTTTCCGCGGAGCTGAACGCCGAATTTGCGCTGAAGGCTGATCATGACGTCAACCATGTCGAGACTGTCGAGTCCGAGTCCTTTGAACAGTTCCTGATCCGGCGTGAGTTCCTCTTCCGGAATTTCGAGCTCTTCAAATGCGGAGTTGACGGCTTTTACGATTTCTTCTCTGGTCATTTTATTTTTTCCTTCTCTTAAGGTTTATATGCTTCTGCAAAGCATTACGGCGTTGATTCCGCCGAATGCGAAACAATCTTTGATGAAACGGTTGAATTTCCGCTCCCGGATTTCCCGGATATAATCCGGACCCGCACATTCCTGATCCGGCTCACAGAGATTCGCGGAGGGAAGCAGAACGCCGCGGCGCATCATCTCCAGCGATGCAATGAGCTCCAACGCTCCCGATGCTCCGAGTGTGTGTCCGAGCTGCCCCTTGAGACTTGCGACGGGTACCGTTGACCCGAACATGCGGCGCAGCGCTTCGGCTTCCGCCCGGTCACCCTGACGTGTCCCCGTCGCATGGGCGCTGATGAGACCCAGCCCGTCAAAACTTTCCGCCTGATCTGCCAGCAGACGGAAACAGCGTTCCACGGCGGCGGAATCGGACTGTGTGACCTGCTCCGTGCCGCGGTTGGTTGCATATGCTTCGATTTCCGCGTAAATCCGCGCGCCGCGTTTCCGCGCGTGTTCGTACTCTTCGAGCAGAACGGTCGCCGCGCCTTCTCCGCAAACCAGACCGGAACGGTTCCGGTCGAACGGCCGCGCCGCGTTTTCCGGCATTTCCCCTGCGGACGGATGAGCGTAAGCCTCCATGCGGCAGAAGCTTTCGGCGACCATGTGGCTGAGTTCATCCGCGCCGCCCGCAACGGCGAAATCGGCCTCTCCGGAAAGGAGCAGTCCGGCGGCGAGCCCGATGGACTGGAGTCCCGCCGCGCACGCCGAGGCCGGGGCGTAGACCGGACCGCCGATATGCAGAACGTTCGCCGTGTTGAACGCGGCTGTATGCGAGGCGCATTTGAAAAAATTCATCGGGGAAATCTCCTCCCGTCCTCCTCCGAGCAGCAGAGTCTCAAACGTTTCCTCAAACACGCGGGAAGCTCCGAGGGTTGAGCCGATGACACACGCGGTCCGTTCGGACGGCAGTTCATCAAGACCGCTGTCGCGGAATGCGGCGAGCCCGGCGATAGCCGCAAGGTGGGCGACGCGTCCCATGGTGCGGCGTTCCGTTCTGGAAAGCCGTTCCATTCCGGACGGAGTTTCCGGCAATGGGGCGGCTGGGACGGGGACCGGCCAGGTGTTCATCATCCGGACCGCGCTTTTGCCTGCGGCAAGATTTTCAAACAGCTCCTCCGGAGTGTTCCCGAGAGCGGATGCCACGCCGGCGCCCGTTATGACGATTCTTTTCCCGTACGGTTCATTTTTCTTTGATCTCCAGGCGGCTGCAGATAAATTTCCGGTAGATTTCCTCTCCCGCAAGCTGGCGGAAAAGAACGAGAGCGGTGAGCATGGAGCCTGCCGCGCCGGGCAGAATTGAGCTCTGGCTTGCCGTATAGAAGTTGCGGACGGGCAGACGTCCGAAAAGATTGTGCTGATCCATTTTCTGGCGGATGCCATACGCGGCGCCGAATCCGGAAAGCCAGTCACGGAATGTGAGCATGGAAGCGGAAGCAAGCGGGTGCATTTTCCCGCGCAGTCCCGGTTTGAAGCGCAGAAGCTGTTCTTCTATCTCCGCGGCTTTGCGGGCTTTGTATCGCAGATATTCTGCCGGACGTTTGCCTGTGACGGTGTTGTTCCATGCGGCTGTTTCGTCGGGAAAAACGCTCTGGAAGGCGGTGACGGTGCGGCATGGCGTGCCGTCGTCCCGCCGTTCTGTGCTGAAAAGATAGCCGGTCGTGCGCGCCTTCGGATCGGTCCCGAGGAGAACCGCGTCAAGATCGGAGGTGGTCAGACCGGTGAACAGACCTTCCTGAAAATCTTCGGCGTCGTCGTCGATTTGCGCATACGCGGTGAAGAATCCGCAGGTGTCGCTGAACTCCTCCACGCGGGAACGGAACGCATTTCCGGCGGACGGCAGCAGATGAAGAATTTCGCGCGGATGCTGAGTGAAAATCAGATGTTCGAATTCAATTTCCGTTCCGTCGGAAAGTTCGGCGGAATGAATTTTGCGGTCGGAACCAGCTTCCCCGAATTTGCGGACGGTCGTGTTTGTCCGGAAATCAATGTCAAGTTCTTCCGTCTTCTGCAGGAAAGCGGAGACGACGGCTTCCCCGCCGTTGCGGAGGCGCACCAGGTCGTTGGAGAGACCGTAATTGATCCGTGCGTGGTCGGAAAACGGAATCTCTCCCGGCGGGGTTCCATGGCATGAACACATGCCGCAGAGAAGACCGCGCAGCTCTCCGTGAATATGAAGTTCGTCAAGGAATGCGCCGAGAGTGACATGGTCCCATTTGAGATCGGGCAGACCGTCCGCGAATGCCCCGCCGCTGCGCAGATGAAAGAGCGGAGTGTTGTCGAAAACATCGCGTTCCGCCTGAAAATAGCGGTGCAGGCTTGCGGCGTTGTCCGGAAAACGTTCGCAGAGCATCTGTTCAAGAGCGGAGATTCCCGCGGGCAGCTTGTAGCGGTTTCCGGATTCCGTGAACTGAACGGTAAACGAGATCGGAACGGCTTCGATGCAGTCGCGGATTCCGAGCAGGTCGAGCATGTCGCCGAAACAGTCGGTCATGCCGCCGGTGAAATGAAAACCGGTGTCGAGAGGAATTCCCCGACGGCGGAAGCGCTGCATGGCTCCGCCGGGAGAAACTGATTTTTCCAGTGTAGTCACCTGAAATCCGGCGGAGGCGAAGAGCATGGAAAGAGTCATTCCGCTGATGCCGCTGCCGAGAATCAGACAGTCGCAGTGGGGCTTCATCCGATGAACAAGCCCCCGTTGACGGCGATAACCTGCCCGGTGATGTAAGTGCTGTCGGGTCCGGCAAGGAATGCGACGGCTCCGGCGACTTCTTCCGCTTTCCCGATGCGGCGAAGCGGAATCTGAGGAATCAGATCGTCGGTCGGGAGCTTTTCTGTCATGTCGGTGTCTATGAAGCCCGGAGCGACGGCATTGACGAGGATTTTCTTCCGCGCAAGTTCACGGGCGAGCGCCTTGACCGCGCCGAGCAGGGCCGCTTTGGAGGCGGAGTAGTTGACCTGTCCCGGCTGTCCGGTCTGTCCGGAAATGCTGGAGATTGCGATGATGCGTCCGCCGCGCCGTCCCATCATGTTCATGAGAAGCGGGTGAATGCAGTTGAAAAAACCGTCCGCGTTGGTGTGCAGCACGCGATCCCACTGTTCGGGAGTCATCATGGCAAAGAGATCGTCGTCGTTGATTCCGGCGTTGTAGACGAGCACGTCGGGCGCGCCGTCGCCGAAATGCCCGAGGAGTGTTTCCTCCGCGGCTTTGCGGTCGGCAATGTCAAAGGCGAGGGCGTGAAAGGAACGTCCGAGTTCCGCGATTTTCTGTTTCAGTTCCTGAAAGCGTTCCGGATTGGAGCGGCAGGTTCCGACGATGTCGAATCCGTCATGAGCGAGTCTTTCTGCGATTGCCCTGCCGATACCGCGCGAGGCTCCGATAACCAGAGCTGTTTTCATTTTACAAGAGTCCTGTTTTTATTTTTCATGTAAACCCGGTCTAAAAGCCAGAAGCTCAGAGCCTGAAAGCCCTGACTTGCGATCCGGGTGCAAGATATGTCTCTTAATTTACCCTTTTTTTCAAGAAAAGCAAATGGAAAACGGAAAAGAGAGTTCTTTTTTAGAAACGCGCTTGATTCTTTCGCCGAATCCCGTATATTGTCACAAAAACAAGGCGGCTTTCATGAAATTTGATTTAGGCGAATTTAAACGGCAGGACGGACACGTCCATTTTATCGGCTGCGCGGGCGCGGGAACGCATCCGCTGGCATCCATTTTCATCGAACTCGGATTTCCCTGTTCCGGCTCGGATCTGCTTCCGGCGGAGATAGAGGGAATGAGGGTTTTTCAGGGGCATGCGGCGGAGAATCTGCCGAAGGGGGATTTTCCGCTCCTGCTTGTCCACACTTCAGCGGCTGCGCCGGACAATCCGGAACTCGTGGAAGCGGAACGGCGCGGCGCGGCGGTCATGCGGCGTGGAGAAGCGCTGGCGCACCTCGGAACATTGTTTGAACACTCGATCGCGGTCGCGGGATCGCACGGCAAGACCTCGGTTTCCGCAATGACGGCGCACACGCTGACGGAGCTCGGCCTTGATCCCGGTTTTCTGATCGGCGGAAACGTTTCCGGCTGGACAACCTCCGGGCGCGCGGGAAACGGAAAACTCTTTGTGACGGAAGTCGATGAGAGCGATTCCACGAATGCGCTTTTCCATGCTTCAACCGCTGTTGTGACGAACATCGAAGACGACCACAGCTGGAGCGTCGGCGGAACAGACGCGCTGTTCGGAAGTTTTGTGACATTCGGGAAAAACGCGGAGCATCTGATTTTTGTGGAAGGCGAAAACACGGACCGTCTTCTTGCTCCGCTTTCCGTTTCGTCGGAACGGATTCCCCGGACTCTGCCCGGCTGGGATTTTCCCGCGCACTGGGGAGGATTCCAGAAACTGAACGCCGTCACCGCATTCGCCGCCGTCCGGAGCGCAGTCGACTGCTCCGATGATGAGATCCGTGCGGCGCTGTTCCGGTTCCCCGGCGTGGAACGGCGGATGTCGCTCCGCTTCGACAACGGAACTTTCCGGATTGTGGAAGATTACGCGCATCATCCGACAGAACTCAAAGCTTCTCTTTCCGCGCTGCGCGAAACGAATCCGGGGAGGCGGATGACTGTTGTTTTCCAGCCGCACCGCTATGCCCGGCTGAAACGTTATCTCCCTGAATTCGCCGCGCTGCTGAAGACGGTCGACGGACCTGTTTTCCTGTCTCCGGTTTTTGCCGCATGGACGGACAAATCGGATGTGGATTCCGGCACGCTCGCCGCCGCAGTCGGGAAGAACGCGCACGCCGTTTCCGGAACATGGGAGTCGATGGCGGAGACGGTCGCGGAACACGTTCGGCCGGGTGACCTGATCGCCGTCATCGGCGCGGGAGACGTGAAAGAGATTATAGACCCGTTGTCACGCCTGCTGAAGTCGCGCTGATTCTGGCGTGTCCCGGCGTGCTCCCCGTGCATTTCCGGTAGAAACGGATGAAGTAGCTGCTGTTTTCAAAACCGCACTGCTCCGCGATTTCTTCGATGGAGAGCCCGGGATTGCAAAGCAGGACTCTTGCGCGTTCCAGCCGCAGATTCAGAAGATGACGGCGCGGGCTCTCTCCGCAATGCCGCTGAAAGAGTCTGCGCAGAAAACTCGGACAGATCCCCGCATGTTTCGCAGCGTCTTCCACGGAAATATTTTCGGTGTAATGCCGCTGAAAATATTCGAGTGCGGAGCGGAGAGCCGGCGGAAATTCCGGAGATTCCGCATCCCGCGCGGAAATGCGCTGAAGCAGAGAACAGAGCAGGGCGTCCGCTCCGGAGCGTTCGTTGCGCAGATTCATCGTCTGCAGTTCCAGCAGGGTGCGCCGGGCAAAGCCCGGGGCGGCAAGGTGTATTTTGCGCCATTCCTGCCGGAACAGACCTGTTTCAGCGCGGAAGACACAGAAGAAATTCCGTTCTCCCGGTTCACTGAGCTGATTGTGCCGGATTCCCGGCGGAATGACCAGCAGATCCCCGGCATTTCCCTCCAGCGTTCCGAGCGGGCTTTCCACACGGCACTTCCCGCGGAGAACCAGCAGAATTTCACAGCCGTCGTGCTGATGAAACGGAACCGTGCCGGACTTCGCATGAAGATCTGCGTAAAAGAAGGTCGCGGGGAATGCGTCTGTCATTGTTTTACGGTCCCGCGCAGAAGAATTCCGATCAATTCATGCTTGAAGGCGTCAATGTCCTCCCACTCCATCGCCACGCGGACCGGTCTGCCGCCGGGGGCGGTCTGGAGAAAACCTTTATCGTCAACAATCAGATTCATGTCGGCGAATTTGACATTGCGTTCCGTTGCCGCGAGATAAACCGCAACGGTATCGTAGAGAATGGAGCTGGCTGTCTCCGCATCATCCGGCGCGCCGGAAAGGGGAAGCCAGCTGCGGTAACTTTCCTGAATTGTACGCGGGATCGCCTGCTGCGATTCCTTGAACTGCTGATAAAGTCCGCCGCCGACAATCATATTGCCGCAGTGATCCAGCGGTGTGATGATGAAATCCTTCCAGTCCGCGCTGAAAACGGTCTGCGAGGCGGGAATGTCGTGTTCAACATTGTATTCTGCGATCTTGCCGGGGGCATCGCGAAAATTCTTGTGGAACGATCCCGCCATTGCGATAAGACGGCACTTGGAGACAAGGTCGGGGCGTCTGCGGCAGAATTCCGCAAGGTTGGTCATGGGGCCGATGCCGATGATAGTCGTTTCCTTGTGCATTTCAATCAGACGGATCATCTCTTCAATACCGTTGCGCAAAACAGTGCCGCTGTAGTCTTCGAGTTTGAAACATCCCAGCCAGTTCCGCAGAGGCTGCGGCGGAGCATCTGCTTTTCTGTTCGCCGGATTGATTGCGACGGGAATATCGGATCTGCCGACCTCCTGCAGGAATTTTGCCGCGACCGCACCTGTGTATTCGGGTGTTTGAGAGACGGCAAGAACCAACTTCGTTTTCAGTTCCGGCATGTTGAGCAGCATTCCGAGCGCCCAGGTGTCGTCAATATCGAGGCCGATGTCCGTATCAAGGATAACGTTTCGCTGATTCATGTTTTGTGTCCTTTCGTTTGCGTGAGGAAACAATAGCACTTTTCAGACTGGAATTCAAGAGTCTGGAATATCAGAAAGCGCGATAAAAACAGTACAAAACGCTACTTCAGCAAATTCCGGACGGCGGATTTGAAGCGGTCTCCGCGTTCCTTGTAATCCTTGAACATATCCATGCTGGCGCAGGCGGGACAGAGCGCGAGAAGGTCGCCCGGTTCCGCCGCGCGGAAGCCCTGTGCGGCCGCCTCTTCAAGAGTGGTGCAGAGAGTGCAGGGAAAATCGCCGGAAAGTTCGCGGAAAATTTTCTCTTTGCATTCTCCGATCAGAAACGCGCACTTGATTTTGTCCGCATCGTCGCGGATGGAAGCAAAGCTCATGTCTTTGTCGAGCCCTCCCAGAATGAGAATGGAATTTTTCTTTCCGCCGAAAGTCTTGAGGAAGGCGTTGAGCGAATGGGGATTGGTTGCTTTTGAGTCGTCGAAGAAGCGCACGCCGTTTGCTTCTGCGAAAAGTTCCATGCGGTGGATATCGGGTGAGAATTCGCAGAGAGCGCGGTGCGTTTCCTCTGAAAAGAGTGCGCGTTCACCACATTCCGCGTAAAGAATCGCGAGTGCGGCCATGACGTTCTCTGCATTGTGGATTCCCTTGAGTTTGAGGTCTTTGAATGCGAGAACGGGCTTCCCGCGGAAAAGAATTGTCTCGTTGCGGAAAGTGAAATCGGCGTCTGCCCCGGTCCCGGAGAAGAAAATCCGCGGAATCCGGAGTCCGGCGGTTTCATTTTTGAGAAGCGAATTGACAACGGCCGTTCCGTTTTTCATGTTCCGGAAGACGCGCCGTTTCGCTTCAAGATACCCCTGCATGGAACCGTGGCGGTTGATGTGGTCGCTGGCAAGGTTGAGGAATGCCGCCGTGGAGGGGGTGAAGCCGTCCGCGATGCTTTCGAGCTGAAAGGAACTTGTTTCGACGGTCAGGAGATCAAGATTGTTTTTCCGGCGGATTTCAAGGACGGCGTCGCTGAGGGCGTTGCCGATGTTGCCGGCGGACTCCGCCCGCAGACCGTTTGCGCGGAAGAGGGCTGTCGTGAGTTCTGTCGTTGTGGTTTTCCCGTTGGTTCCGGTGATCGCGACATAGCGGCAGGGGAGGGCGCGGCAGGCGAGTTCGAGTTCGCCGATCACCTGCGCTCCGGCGTCGCGCGCGGCCTGAGCCATTGGAGAGTGAATGGAAATTCCGGGAGAAATGACTGCTGTTTCCGCGGGAGGGAGAGCGGTTTGCTCCGTCCAGTTGAACACGGCGTCGCCGTCCCATTCACAGATTTTTTTGTCGACGGGAACCGGGTTCATTCCGAGGTCGCGGGCGAGCCTTGCGGCGGCGCGTCCGCTGATACCGAAACCGAGAATCAGAATATTTTTTTGCATTGTTGCCTCTTTGAAAATTGATATTTCAGAAACTTACACCGTTTTTTCGTTTTTTAAATAGCGGAGAGTTGAAAAAACGAAATAAAATGGTACATTGTAGGGTGCAAACAACAACGAACAGTCAAAGAGGTATTTTTCAATGGGTTTCGCATGTGGATTCGTCGGACTTCCGAACGTCGGCAAGTCAACTCTTTTCAACGCTTTGTGCAAAGGCGGCGCGGTTGCCGCGAACTTCCCGTTCTGCACAATCGAACCGAACACCGGAATCGTTCCCGTTCCGGACAAGCGGCTTGATGATCTGGCGAAACTCGAACATTCCGCCAAAGTCGTTCCCGCCACGATGAAATTCATTGATATTGCGGGGCTCGTCGAAGGCGCAAGCAAAGGCGAAGGGCTCGGCAACCAGTTTCTCGGACATATCCGGAACGTCGACGCCGTCGCCCATGTGGTCCGCATGTTCAAGGATCCGGATGTCGTGCACGTCGGCGGAAGCGTCAATCCCTCCCGCGACCTGGAGCTGATCCTGACCGAGCTGATGCTTGCCGACCTCGAGCTTCTTCAGAAGAAAGTCGACCACAGCCGCAAGCAGGCGCGCAGCGGCGACCCGGAAATCAAGGCGGAACTTGAGCTTGCGCAGGCGTTCATTGCGAACCTTGAGCAGGGCAAGCTTCCTTCCTACGACCGCGAAGATCCGAAGCTCGACCGCATTGCAAAATCCATGCAGCTCCTGACCCTCACACCCGCATTCGTCTGTGCGAACACCGATGAGGATTCGTTCCGCAATTTCGGAAAAGACGATATTTCGAGGCAGCTGATCGCCGACGCCGCGAAACACGGAATGGAAGTCGTTCCGGTCTGTGCGAAACTCGAAGAGGATCTCGCTCAGCTCGAACCCGACGAGGCTCTTGCGTTTCTTGAGGATATCGGCGTGGAGAAGAGCGGGCTCGAGCGCGTGATCAACACCGGCTACAAGCTTCTCGACTACATCACCTTCTTCACCTCCGGGCCGGATGAATCCCGCGCGTGGACGGTTACCCGCGGCTCCACGGCGCCGCAGGCGGCGGGCAAGATTCACACCGATATGGAACGCGGTTTCATCCGCATGGAGATCGTCTCTTACGAGGATCTCATGAAATACGGGAACTGGAATGCCGCCAAAACAGCCGGCAAGCTCCGGATTGAGGGAAAAGATTACATTGTCCAGGACGGCGACTCCGTGTTTGTCCGCTTCTCCGTGTAAGGTGTTTCGATGGGGGCCGGCAAGGGAATCTTCAAGAGCACGATGGGGTATTCCTCCGTGATTTTCCTGAGCCGGATTCTCGGGCTTTTCCGGGAGATTCTCTGCGCCCATATTCTCGGCGGCGGACTCGTCATGAGCGCGTGGTCCACCGCCTTTCTGCTGCCGAACCTCTTCCGCCGGATTCTGGGGGAGGGCGCGCTCGGCACCGCGCTGATTCCGCTGATTTCCCACACGCTCAAGCTTGAGGGGCAGGAGGCTGCGCGGCGCAAATTCTCCACCATTCTGATCTGGCTGACCTTTTTGCTGTCCGCGATAACCGTTGCGGTTTCAGTTCCCGCAATTCTGATTGAGCCTTATGTGACCGTGGAACGGTGGAAGCTGATGCTTCTCGCCACGCCGGTTGTCATGCCGTACTGCGTGCTGATTTGTCTGATCGGCATCATTACCTCTCTGCTGAATTCTCTCCGGAGTTTTGTGCTTCCGGCTCTGGCGAGTCTCCTTTTGAACGCCTGCCTGATTGCTGCGCTTGCATTGGGCGCGGCGGGGCTCTGCCGGGGAAGCTCCGTTGAGTTTCTGCGCATGCTCGGAATCTCCGTGCTGATTTCAGGGGCGTTGGAGCTGGTGGTGCTTGGTGGCCTGTTGAAAAAGTTCGGAATGGTTCCGGAGTTTTCAAAAAGAAGCATTCTCAACTTTTCCGCAATCTGTGAAATTCTGAAACTGGCGCTTCCCGGACTGATCGGCATGTCCGCTCTCCAGGTCAGCGTTCTCTGTGACCGCGCGATCGCCATGTCCATCGACAACAACGCGGCGGCGGCCCTTACCTACAGCGACCGTCTGATTTATCTGCCGATCGGGATTTTCGCCGTTGCGTTCGGCACGGTTTCGCTCTCCGTCATGTCCGAAGCCGCGGCCGCTAAAAAACTGAAATCCATGCTGATGATGCTGTTCAGCTCGATGCGCCAGCTGCTGTTCATCACCATTCCGCTGGCGGTCTACATGCTTTTTTTCGGACGCAATCTTCTTGACATACTGTTCCGGCGCGGCGCGTTTGACGAAACGGCGCTGAACGCCTCCGCGTATGCGCTTTTCTGGTATGCGTTCGGCATTCCGGCGTATGCGGCGACGAAAGTGACTGTTTCGGGTTTCTATTCGCGCAAACAGATGAAAACGCCCGTTTATGTTTCCATCGTCTGCATTGTGCTGAACGTCATCCTGAGTCTTTCGCTCATGCATCCGATGCGGCAGGGCGGAATTGCTCTTGCGACGGCGGTGACGGCGTATCTGAACAATTTCATTCTGCTTTACATTCTGCGGCGCGACCTCGGGCGCATGCCGTTGAAGAGCGCCGCTTATTTGTTCGTGCGGACCGCCGCAGTTTCCGTAATCGCCGGGTTTGCGGCCTGGTTTGCGTACCGCGGATTCTGCGGAATTGCGCTGCTGGAACGGATTCCGAAACATGGCGGCGCGTGGTTCCTGGCGACCTGTGTGTTCGGCGCGGTGTTTGCGCTTCTCGCATTTCTGTTCCGCATCCGGGAGGCAACGGCCGTGGTTCATGCGCTGAAACGGAAGTTTTTGAAGCGTTCTTGAAAAACGCCGTTTTCATATTATATTAGCATCGTCTAGAAGAAGGAGTACCAGCCATGGATTTTTATGATGTCATCCGCGCTCGCAGAAGCGTTCGTTCCTATCAGTCGACTCCGGTGCCGCAGAGTGCAGTCGAGCATATCGCGGAGGCCGTGAATCTTGCCCCTACCGCCTGCAACCGCCAGCCGTTCCGCGTTCTGTTTGTGACCGATCCGGCGAAACGGGCGGCTCTCTGCGACTCGAACAGATTCGCGTGGCTCGCGGATGCTCCCGCCATTGCGGTGGTCGTCGGCAACTCCGCCGCCGCGTGGAAACGCCTTGAGGGAGATTCGATTGTGGATGTCGACTGTGCCATTATCATGGAGCATCTTATTCTCGCCGCGACGGCGGAAGGGCTCGGAACCTGCTGGATTTGCGCGTTCCAGCGCGATATCGCAAATGCCGCACTGAATTTGCCCGAGGGCGAGAGCGCGGTTGCCATGACACCGGTCGGTTATGCCGCGGACGGTTTCAAGCCTGTTCCGCTGACCCGCAAGCCGCTGGCGCAAGTCTTTGAGGTGATCTGATGCCGGAAATCGAAATTCTGGAAAACGGCGGCTTCCGGTCCGCCGGGAAAAACTGGTCCGCTGAATTTGATCTGCCGTCTCCCGGTCTCTTTACGTTCAAACTTGGAAAGAATCTGGAATTCGTCTCCCGCTACGCAGAGCTCGACGGGCTGGAAGAAGCAACTGCGCTTCACGGCCGCCGCAAAGTCCACCTTTCCAACGACGAAGAGGAAGCTCAGCTTGAAACCGTATGCACGATTCCGTTCGGAGCGGAGCCTTCGATCAACCGCAAGTTCCGTCTGCTGGAAGGGTTTCTGAGCGTAACCACCGACTTCATCATCCGTTCATCCTTCCGCGTGCAGAATATTTCCGCGGGCGGTTTCGAACTGAACGGGGAATTCGCCCGGTTCGCCCTGCTTGATGCACCCGTCTCCGGCGTGACGTTCGCCCGGATCGACTGGCGGGACGCCGCATCCGTGGAGTCCGGGACGGTTCTGTATGATTCCGCTCGGCCTCCCGTCGCTCTGCTGATCGAGACGATGGAGGGAGCTGTTCTGGAAATCGCGGTCGGAGAGGACTACTGGCGCTGGAGAGCGTCGCAGCCGGACGCCTCCTCAAGTTATCGCCTTGCGCGTACTGCGTCGGGGATCGAAGCGGAGTGGGGCTTGTATCAGTATCATCCGCAGCCGGAGGTTGAGGTTCCGTTCGGACGCAACCGCCGCATGAGCTGGTATCTTGCGTGGCGCGGCAAAGCCGTCCGCGGACCGGAAGCCGCTTTTACGGATGTTTTCGATATGGCGGCGTTCGACTGGAATGCGAATCAGCTTGCCGTCGGACCCGATGGAGCCACGGTTCCGGGCGTTCCCTGTTTTGCTTCGGCGGGCGTAATCAACGCCATGAAAAAATGGGTTCGCCGGCATCTTGCCGAGGCGGAGGAAGGCGATATTTTTGCCGTGACGAATGTCCGTCCGGTCTGCTGCTGTTCCGCCGCGCATCAGGACCGCGCCAAGCAGAAGATCCTGCCGCACCTGACGAACTACGCGGTCAACGATTTCAAACGCTGGGCGAACAAACAGCTTTCACAGAAGGGCGCGAAGCTGGTGATCGTTCCGGCGGAAGGCGTTCTCATTCCGTCGATCTGAGATTCTTCAGAAGAAGCCGGAGTTCCTGAAAAGAGACGAACTCCGGCCGTTTTTCATTTCGGTTTTCTGACTCCGCGATGCGCTTTTGCTTCAAGCGGATTCTCCGGCCAGTCGTGCTTGGGATAGCGTCCGCGCAGGTCCTTGCGCACGAGAAAATAGCTTTCCGTCCAGAAATGGCGCAGATCGGAGGTCGTCTGAACCGGCCGCATTGCGGGCGAGAGCATGCGGATTGTGACCGGAACCCGTCCGTCAACCACATGCGGCGTATCGAGCATTCCGAACATTTCCTGAAGGCGGACTTCCATGACCGGAACTCCATCCGGCGAAGAGTAATCAATGCGGATCATGGAGCCGCTCGGGACTCCGATGCGTTCCGGCGCCAGACGCGCCAGTTCCATTTTCTGCCGATGTGTCAACAGGGAGCTCAGCGCGGTATGAAGATCGATTTTCCGGATTTGTGCGAGCCCCGTCGCTCCGGAAGCAAACGGTGCAAGCCACTCTTCCAGTGAATTCAAAACGCCCGAATCGGAAAAATCTGGCCACATATCCGGTTGATGACGGCGGACAAATTCCACGCGTTCCCGCAGAGCCTGCGTCGCTTTTTCAAACGGAAGAACGCCGATTCCCTCCGTCCGGATTCCATCAAGGAGCGCGGCGAGAATTTTTTCCGGCGGGACTTTGTTCAAAGCGGGGCGCGAATCCGCCACCAGCGAACCGATCCGCACGCGTCGTTCCGCTTCAACCGCTTTGCGGTCCGGATTCCAATGCACACAAAAATCTTCGGAAATGAGTTCGGGAAGAAACTCCTTGATGTCGGCGAACGCAATCGGCGCGGCGGAAAAAATGATCTGTCTGTTTCCTTCGCCTTCCACCGACGCCAGGGCGAGGAACTCATTGGAACAGAGCGGATCGGTTTCGCGCAGTTTTGCTCCAGTGCCGTTCGAGAGCGCATAGTCGCCCGAACGCGGTGAGCGGGAGCGCGCAATCCGGTCCGGATATGCGAGCGCAATTGCGATGCCGGCGGATTCCGGATCAATCGTTTTCTCCCGGATTCCGGCGGCGGATGCGGCCTGGCGGAAGGCATCGCGCAGACGGTGCAGAATCCCCGGATCGCAGGAATATTTCCCCTCCAGTGCGCTCAGGCGAAGGCGGAGGTCTACAGTATCCGCATTGCGGAGCGGGTCGCGCTCTCCGAGGAGAGCGGCAAGAGCGCATGCCGTGCCGCCGAATCCCGCGCGTTTCGAACGGAGAACGGCGTGTCCGAGGCGGGGATGAACGGGAAGGGCGAGCATTGCGGAGCCTTCTTCCGTAATTGCACCGGACTTGTCGAGTGCTCCGAGTTCGCGCAGAAGTTCCGTCGCCTGTGCGACTTTTGCTGCCGGCGGAACATCGAGCCACGCCATGGAGCCGATTGCATTCGGGCGCACGCCCCATTTTGCCAGTTCAAGAACGAGCGGGACAAGGTCTGTTTCGAGAATTTCGGGAGTGTTGAATGGCGCCATGCGCGCCTCTTCCTCCGCGCTCCAAAGACGGTAGCATGTTCCGGGGGCAGTTCGTCCGGCGCGTCCGCGGCGTTGATTCGCGGACGCAAGCGAGACACGGACCGTTTCCAGGCGTCCCATTCCGTTGCGCGGCGAGAATTTCGGCACGCGCATGAGTCCGCAGTCAACCACAATCCGTACGCCCTCAATCGTGAGGCTCGTTTCGGCGATGGAAGTGGAGAGTATGACTTTGCGGTGTTCCGGATCGGGTTCAATTGCGGCGTCCTGTTCCTCCTGCGGCAGATTGCCGTAAAGCGGAGCAATCCGGATTTGCGGCGGGAGCGATTCCTTCAGCAGGGCTGCGGCCCGGCGGATTTCTCCCTCGCCGGGCAGAAAAGCAAGAAGATCGCCTTCCGGATTCTGTTCCAGCGCGAGGCGGACAGTTCGCGCCAGGTCGTTTTCTACTGGCGTCCGCGGATCGCGGCGCGGAATGTGGACGGTCTGGACCGGATGGACTTTGCCTGGACTGTCGACGACGGGTGCGCCGCCGAGCAGAACGGAGACGCGTTCCGCATCGAGTGTGGCGGACATGACCAGAATGTGCAGATCTTCGCGCAGCGCCTGCTTGAGGTCAAGGCAGAGAGCCAGCGCCAAGTCCGCATGGATGCTCCGTTCGTGGAATTCATCGAAAATGACGGTGTGAACACCCGACAGTTCCGGATCGTCCTGAATCAGGCGCGTGAGAATGCCTTCGGTCAGCACTTCTATTCTGGTTTCCGGCGAGACTTTGGAATCGAAGCGCGTGCGATAGCCGACAAGCCCTCCGAGCGGGGTGTTCATCAGCGCGGCGATGCGTTTCGCCGATGCGCGCGCGGCGAGACGGCGCGGCTCAAGCATGAGAATTTTTCCCGCATCCGCTCCGGATTTTTCATAAAGGAACGGCGGAACGAGGGTTGTTTTTCCCGCTCCTGGCGCGGCGCAGAGAACCGCCGATCCGTGAGAATGCAAGGCTTCCGCGAGCTGCGGAAGGACCGATTTTACGGGAAGCTCGATCAAAGGTTGACCATCTTTTCGGGCTTGACAATCTTGTCGAATTCCTCTGCGGAGAGAAAGCCGAGTTCAACGCATGCTTCCTTGAGGGTCTGCCCGCTGTGATGCGCGTGTTTTGCGATTTTCGCGGCGTTGTCGTATCCGATTGCCGGGCTGAGCGCGGTTACGAGCATGAGCGATTTGCCGACGAGTTCCGCGATGCGGGCGGTATTCGCCTTGAGCCCCTTGAGTGCGTATTCGGTAAAGCCGTGCGTCGCATCGGCAAGGATGCGGATTTCTTCGAGCAGGTCGAAAATCATCATGGGCTTGAAAACGTTGAGTTCAAAGTTGCCTTGAGTTCCGGCAAAGGAGACCGCCGCGTCAAGCCCGACGATCTGGGTGCAGACCATGGTCATGGCTTCGCACTGGGTCGGATTGACTTTGCCGGGCATGATGGAGGACCCCGGTTCGTTTTCGGGCAGAATGAGTTCGCCGAATCCGCAGCGGGGGCCGCATGCGAGCCAGCGGATGTCGTTTGCGATTTTCATCATTGCGCAGGCGCACGTTTTGACTGCGGAAGAGGCTGCGACAATTGCATCGTGCGCGGCGAGCACGGCGAATTTGTTCGGCGCCGTCACGAAGGGGAGCCCGGTCTGAGCGGCGATTTTTTCCGCCGATTTTTCCGCGAATCCTTTCGGAGCGTTGAGTCCTGTTCCGACGGCGGTTCCGCCGAGCGCGAGTTCATAGAGTTCGGGGAGCGTCGCCTCGATGCGTTTGACTGCGAATTCGAGCTGGGCAACGTATCCGGAGAATTCCTGCCCGAGAGTCAGCGGAACGGCGTCCTGAAGATGAGTGCGTCCGATTTTCACGATCGGCATGAATTTATCGCGTTTGACTTTGAGTTCTTCAAGGAACGTTTTGAGGGCGGGAAGAAGTTTGCGGACGATCATTTCCGCCGCGGCGATGTGCATAGCCGCGGGGAAGGTGTCGTTCGAGGACTGCGACATATTGACGTGATCGTTCGGATGAACGGGCTTTTTTGTGCCTTTTTCGCCGCCGAGCAGTTCGTTTGCACGGTTGGAGATCACCTCGTTGACGTTCATATTGCTCTGTGTTCCGCTTCCGGTCATCCAGACTTTGAGGGGGAATTGAGCGTCGTAATCGCCGTTGAGGATTTCATCGCATGCGCCGAGAATAGCGGAGCAGAGCTCTTTTGAGAGGAGTCCAAGTTCAAAATTGGTTTCCGCCGAAGCTTTTTTGACGAGAACGAGTCCGCGGATGACCTCAAGCGGAATGAGGTCGTTTCCGATATTGAAATGGAGGAGGGAACGCTGTGTCTGAGCTCCCCAGTACTTGTCTGCCGGAACCTCAACGGTTCCCATGCTGTCGCTTTCCAGTCTGAACATATTGAAATCCTCTCAGTTGATTTGATTGGGTAATATACTCCCGAATCAGCCGTGATACAAGACGGATTGTTCAGTTTTCCGGCAAACGGTGAAATCCCGGAGTTTCCGGACCGTAATGGAAGGTGAGGCGGTCGGTCGTTTTCCCCCATTTGACGGTGATCGTGACGGAGTCGGCCGCGTAAGAGGATTCGATTTCCGGTTCGGGAACTCCGGGACGCAGGGGAAGCAGAACCGCGGCGAAAACCGGATTCACCGCGGTTACGGCTGCGGTGAACCGTCCGAGCAGTTCCGGCTGCATCTGGTTCGGCGGCATGTAGAAATCCTTCGAGGTGACAAGCCCCGTTTTATCGCAGAGAATTTTTACAGCGCACCGGTTCGGCTCCTTCTCCGAAGACGGGGTTTCGGTCAGTCCCTGATTTACGAGTTTCAGTTCCCTAACATCATTTCCCCAGAACATATCGGTTTTGCGGTCGGCGCGGATCGGAGCAAGAAAGAGACGGCGGATTGCGGCGTCCGGTTCGCGTCCGAGAATCTCAAACGTGTGTTCACCTGCGGCGAGATTGAACTCAATATCTGCACGGCGGGACGGGATGGTCAGCGCCGGTTTTCTGTCGGTCAGACGGAAGAATGAAAATTCCTGACGTCCGTCGAAATCCCAGCGCATCGGTTCGGCGCCGTCGACCCGGACGTAGAAGGAATCGCTGCGCTGCGGATATTCCGGATTCAAGGCGGCCATTTCCGCCCAGAGACGGAATTTTCCCGGTTTTTTCAGCGTGATGCCGGCAACGGCCTTCCCCCGGTTGGCGGCGGGCGTCTTAAGATACGGCTTGCCGTTCCGTGCGGTGAACAGAGCGCCGTCCGGACGGAGAGTCACGGCTTTGTCGGTCGGGAAGAGCATGTTCCAGGCGAAAATATGAGGTTTTCCGTCCTTGACGATCCGGTCGAAAACGACTGCGTAAGCGGGAACGTTTCCCGAGGGACGGGCGAAGAGGACCTGGCGGACGGCGGACTGAACCTGCGCACCACGAGTGCCTCGGAAGGAACCGTTGTAAGCAGCCGTCATATTGGCGCGTAGAGCTCCGAAACGCCCGTTGTCGATAAAGCCGGAGCTGAAGGTGTTTTCCTTTCGGAAGTCAACCCCCTGAACTTGACTGAGACCGTCGATGGAGACAAGACTGTGGGCGAACCCGAGTCCGCGGCTGTCTTCTTTGTTCGACCAGTCGTTGGCATAACCGCCGTCGATCGCCCATTTGTCGCCGAATGCGTAAAGACAGAAGTGTCCCTTGTCGGCATGACGGTGCGTGTTCAGTTCTCCCGAGGGCGTGTAGGTGAAAGGGCCGCATTCGATGGAGAAGAGCGTGTCGTCCGCGCTCCATCCGGTCCGCCACAGGGCGAATTGGCGTTGGGGGAAGAAGACTCCGGCGGGGTAATCGGCAAAGTTGATTTCCGCCTTCGGCAGATGACGGGCGAACAATGCCGTGAGAGGGAAATCGCCGTTGTGTCTTCCGTGTTTCCAGAGCCATGCGGCGGCGGGATCCCGGAGGCCGGCGGCGAGCATCAGAGCGGCGCAATCGGGTTTGCGGTAATCGGAGTCGTTGCGGAAATCCATGAACATGGTTCCGGGGATCAGTTTCTGAATCATCATGGCGGGCAGTTTTTGAATTTTCGGGAGGCGGAACAGGTCTTCGCCGCCCCGGTCGCGGAGAATCCACGCCATGAGGAAAACGCGATCGCCACCGTAACTGAGGTAGTGGGGTCCCTCGAGAAAACCGCCCTTTTCGTCGATGGAAGCGTCAAGCCAGCGTTTGACAATCCGGAGCGATTCGGCGAGCCGTCCGGCGTTGCCCGGATATTCCGGGAGCAGAGCCGCGAACATGGCGCAGGGACCTATGGCCAACCCATTCCAGTTGTGAACTTTGTAGTAGAACACCTTCGGGTTTTCCGCTTCTTCAAGGAAAAGATCAATGTATCCCGCTCCGCAGCGGGCCAGTTCGTTTTTCTCCTGCGGCGTCATGACGTTTTCAAAGAGCCATGCGCCGAGAGCCATGGCGTACATGATGTGTCCGCGTCCGCCGAATTGGGAAAGCCTGATCTCCTTGCGTTCCGCCGGAAATTCACGGCAGAAAGCGAGGAGAGCGTCGATGCCGCGCCGGGCGTATTTCGCATTTCCGGTCAGTCTCCATGCGTATCCGAGAGTGGAAACCTCCCGGATCAGCGGCATTCCGTAAAGCCGGCCCGATACCCCGGGGGAGAATTTTCCGGCCACGGCGGTTTTTATTTTGCAGGGCGTCTCCGTCAGGCGGTCGGCATCCCGCAGCAGGTGTTTGCCACGGGGCGTGTTCAGAATTTGCTGAGTTTCGGAGGAAGAAAGGGCCAGCAGAGTGTCTGCGGCCGGAAGAAGCGCCGCACAGAATATCAGCAGAAGAATCAGTGATTTTTTCATAAGGTTTTTCCGTTTCAATTTTGATCCCATACGGTGATTCTCGCATCATCTGCGTTGTTGTGGCGGAACGGGGACGAGTTCCATGGCTCCGCCCAGTTCGCCACGCGGATGATTCCGACATGTCCGTCGACATAGGACGCGTTGATTGTATTGAGGTGTCGTGACGCCGGAATGCCCCAGGCGGTCGGAGTCAATCCCGGCTGAGTGTGCCAGCGGTATTTGCCCTCATTCTGATAGAATCCTTCCGTGCTGCCCTTCATGGTGTCTACGAGCAGCAGTTTCGATGAGGTGTTTTTGATCTGCGTCACCTTGACTGAAAAGTTTCTGCGGAGAATTCCTTCGTGTTTCGTTCCGTAATGAGAATCCGTATAATACCAGACGGCAGTGTCGCGTGTCGGGAAAACTCCGTTTACGGCGGGGCAAATCAGAGATTTTATGGTGAAATAAGGCTTGATTGCGAGATCGGGGCTTTTTCCCATCATTCTCTGCGGCCACGGATTTGCCATTCCCTGCTCGTCGAGGGGCGGAAGCAAATCGTTGAAATCGTGAATGTAGTTGTTGAATCCCATTCCCAGCTGTTTGAGATTGTTGGTGCAGGTGATGGCTCTCGCCTTGTCGCGGGCCTTGCTCAGCGCGGGCAGAAGCATGCCGGCAAGGATGGCGATGATGGAAATTACCACGAGGAGCTCTACAAGCGTGAACATGCGGCGGGCGCTTGAAACATAGGTTCCGTTTTTCATGAGGGGCCTCTCTTTCTTTTTTTGTTTGTTTTCTGATTATTTAAAGCGTTCAGACGCAGCAGTCTCTGATGTCGCAACGGGTGGATTCAATGACCTGGCGGAAATCCCGGATTGTCGGCTGGAAGAATTGGGCGTCGGAATAGTATTCGTGGACGGCGAATGTGACCGCCACTCCGAGTGCGAGTCCGTGCATCCGGTGAAGACGTCCGAAGCTTCCGGAGGAGATGTGAATGAACGGGACTTTAAGGTTCTGATGAGCGAGAACCGTTCCTCGCAGGGTTTCCAGATACTCTTCCGGGGTATTTGCCCTTGTGACAATTTTGACGATGTCTGCTCCGCGTTCGGCAAAGCTCTGAAGCTGGGCCAGCACCTCTTCCGCCGTCATGAACCGGACCGGATGCGAGGAGATGAGAGCGAGCGCACCGCGCGCATGAATTTCACCGATCAGTTTTTTCTGTTTGGCGATTGCTTCCGGGTCGCGGGTGTTTTCATCGGGGGCGGGGGAGTAGAGATCGCCCATCACATCAATGACCGCGGCTCCGGCGTCGGCGGCCTGAAGCATCAAAGTCTGCCGCGGTTCGTCATCGCAGAGTTCCTTGAAGCAGTCGTTGCGGTAGAAGACCGCCATAGTTGGCAGCGGAGTCGCCTGAATGATGCGTTTGAGAGAATCGGTGTTTCGGAACTTCGGGTCCAGGTAGCGCAGTTCAAGCGCAACGCTGTCGGCTCCGTCCGCTTCGGCTGCGCGATATTTGCAGATGACTTCATCCTCTGTCGCCGCGCCGAGGATTGCGGAGATGTGGGTGCGCCGCCCCTGATGGAAAAACGGTTTCGGCATAAATCCTCCTGTGTTTTATCAGATGTTTCGTGTTCCGCAGGCGCGTCCGCAGTCCATGAGATGCGAAGAACCTGTGATGGAACGGGCATTGTCCGAACAAAGAAAGCGGATGAATCCGGTCAGTTCGGCCGGCTCGGCCGCGCGTCCCTGAAGCGTTGTCATTCGCGCCATTTCCGGACGGGTCAGAACGGGTCCCGGAATAACGCAGACGCAGCGGATGTTGTACGGCGCGCCGATGATTGCGAGCGACTTGGTCAGCCCTTCCATTCCGGCTTTTGCCGCGCTGTATTCGACGGCCGGGGAGCCCGTTACGCCGGAGATGGAACCGATGTTGACGAGCACGCCGCCGTTGTGTTTCATCATGCAGGGGAAGACTGCGCGGTCGAAATAGAGAGCGCCGCGCAGATTGACGTCGATTCCGAAATCAAGCAGTTCCGGTTTCCGTTCCCAGAATGGCGAGGCGTCTTTGAGGACGCGTCCCGGAGCGCCTCCGGCGAAGTTGATCAGAATGTCGATGCCGCCGAACTCCTTTTCCGCGAGAGCGGCGGCCGCGCAGACGGAATTGAAGTCGAGGACATCCGCTCGGCACGGAACGACGCGTCCCGGAAGATTTGCGCATTCGGCGGCAAGCTCCCGGACCGCATCGCTGTTGACGTCGCAGGCCAGAACGTTTCCGCCGTCGGCCGCGAATTCCCGGGTGATCAGGTTTCCCATTCCAAGGGCGGCTCCGGACACGATGATACTTTTTTTATTGAACGTTTCCATGATGAAAAATTCTCCTTTGGCATAATATAATGGTATTCGTGCGGAAATGCAATAAAACAAAACAGTGAGATTATTGCACAATTCTGTTGACTTTTCAAAATTCGACGCTATCTTAATCAAGACAGAAAAAGGAGTTGCCGCCATGAGTCTTTGTTCATTTTCCGCGCTTTCGGATCCGCTGATTGATCTGCAGATGATTTCTCACGACACCCCTTACCGCACGCCGTTCAACTGGCATACGAGCTGGCAGTTGACCGCCGCGCTGGAAGGGACGTACCGGCTGCATGCGGAAGAAAGGGAGATTCTGCTGAATCCGGGCGACTGGGTGCTTCTCTCTCCGATGGTGCGTCACGATTTCGGAAGTTCCTCCCGGAAATCGGTGGCCCTTCAGGTTTTTTTCCGCCGTTTTCCTCCGGAGCTGCTTCCGGAATTCGCCGTTCGCTTCAATTATAAACAAAAACTCTGCCGGACGGGACGCGTTGAGGGGGAAAAACTTTGTGCGTTTGCCGCGGAACTGAAAAAACTTATAGAGGAGGATTCTTTCTGCAAGCGTTCGCAGGCAACGGTGTTCGGGTTGAATTTCATTGTAGCGCTGCTCGCGGATTTGCCGCGCGAGCCACTGCCCTCCACGCCGCTCCGAACGGAGCTGAAACGGGTTTTGGAGTTGATGGAAGAGCATTTCAGCGAGCCGATCGGGATTGCGGATTTCGCTGAAGCCGCGGGGCTTTCGGAAAGTCGTTTCGCTCAGCTTTTCCGCCGTCAGTTCGGCGTTTCCCCGATGGCGTTTTTCAATCGCATCCGCCTTGGATTCGCAGAAAAAATGCTGCTGGAACAGCGGACGATAGAGGAGACTGCGGCTGCGTGCGGTTTTGCTTCGGCTCAATATTTCTGCAGGTTCTTCCGCAAATCGACCGGCGTCACGCCGGGAACTTACCGCAACGAATTGATGTGAAAAATGAAAAAACGGAAAGGAGCGGAGCGACCGCAGGAAGCGCGGCCGCCGCGCCGCGCTTCCGCAGAGGGGGCAACCGGGATCAGTACTTGCTGTCCGCGTAATCGACCCAGCCGCCGGCCTTGACGAGCTCAAAGTCGAAATCACCGACTGTGAACGGATAGACTTTGGAGGTCCTGCCGTTGGAGATGGTGAAGGTTTTCTTGTCCGTATCGGTTTCGCAGGTGGCTTCCGTGCCGGCGAAGGTGGCGAAAATATCGTCGATGTCCGCTTTCGGCAGGGAGATTGCCATCAGTCCGCAGTTGAACATGTTCTGGCGGAAGATGCGGGCGAAGTTTTCGGCAATGACAAGGTTGATGTTGTTGTATTCCAGCACCCAGGGGGCGTGTTCGCGGGAGGAGCCGCAGCCGAAATTGGCGCGCGTGATGACGACGCTCTTGCCGGCGATGTCCTTTTTCGGGTCGAAGCCGGGGATGTTGAGGTCTTCAAGACAGTAGGGCTTGAGGGCTTCTTTGGTCAGCTCCGTCAGATATTTGGCGGGGATGATCTCATCGGTATTGATGTCGGAACGGTCGAGAAACAGAATTTTTCCGCTGAAGTTTTTCATTTTGTCAGATTCCTTTTTTCAGCCCTTATAGAGCGGAGAGTTGGTGATGACTCCGGCGATGGCGGTTGCGGCGGCGGTTGCGGGGCTCATCAGGTGAACCATGCCGCCTTTGCCCATGCGTCCGTTGAAGTTGCGGTTCGTGGTGGAGGCGCAGCTTTCGCCCTTCGCCAGAACGCCGTTGCTCATGCCGAGGCACGCGCCGCAGGTCGGGTTGGTGACGCAGAAGCCGGCGTCCATGAAGATCTGGATCAGCCCTTCCGCGAGCGCCTGACGGTAGATTTTCGGGGTCGCGGGGGAGACGATTGCGCGGAGATTCGGGCTGATGGTTTTGCCTTTCAGCACGGACGCCGCGATGCGCAGGTCTTCAATTCGGCCGTTGGTGCAGGAGCCGATATAGACCTGGTCGATCTTCGTTCCGGTCATTTCGCGGACGGTGCGGACCTGGTCGGGTTTGTAGTTGACCGTGACAACCGGCTCAAGCTTCGTCGCGTCGATTTCCAGAACTTTCGCATAAACCGCATCGGCGTCCGGACGCCACTTGGAGTATTCGGCGAGAGCCGCTTCTTTGGAAGCGAACTCGTCCTTGATGAAATCCCAGAGGTAATCAACCGTGACCTGATCGGGATAGCAGATGCCGCAGGTTCCGCCGGCTTCGATCGCCATATTGCAGAGAGTCATGCGGGATTCCATGCTCATGGAATCGATGACCGGACCGGCGAATTCGATGACCTTGTCGGTCGCGCCATTGACGGTGAGTTCCTTGATGACGGTGAGGATCAGGTCTTTTGCGTAGACTCCTTCGGGGAGAGCTCCTGTGACATTGACCTTGATGGTTTCGGGCGTGCGCATGGTGCAGACGCCTTTCAGAATGCCGACTTCAAGGTCGGTGGTTCCGACGCCGGCGGCGAATGCTCCGAACGCGCCGTGCGTGCAGGTATGGGAGTCGCCCATGATGACGGTGAAACCGGGGCGGACGAATCCTTTTTCCGGGAAGATCGCGTGGCATACGCCGTTGTGTCCGATGTCAAAGAAATCTTTGATGTCCTGTCTGCGCGCCCAGTCGCGCATGGTTTTGCCCTGTTCGGCGGTTTTGGAATCCTTGGCGGGGGTGACGTGGTCGATGACTGCTTTGATTTTCGTCTTGTCGAACACGCGGTCTTTGCCGCGGACGACGAGGTCGTTGATTGCAATCGGGGTTGTGATCTCGTGGCAGAACACGCGGTCGAGACTCAGGACATTGACTCCCTCGGTCGGGGTGTCGATGCGGTGTGCATCGAAAATCTTCTGTGCAACAGTTTTGCCCATTGTTTGCTCCTTTTTAGGTTCTATGGCTTTCATCGGTTATTATAGCACAAAAAGAGGAAAATTCAATATTTTTTATAAAATTAATTATAATAAATGAAAAAGCGTGCTATATTACCGGAAATGAACAGGAGGCGAGGGTATGACAGAGAATCAGATCGGTAAAAAGATTAATCAGTTTCGCAAGGAAAAGGGGCTGACCATCAAGGATTTTTCGGAAATGAGCGGAATCAGCACGGCGCTGGTGAGTCAGCTGGAGCGCGGAATCGGCAATCCGACGCTGAGCGTGCTGCGGCAGATCTGCCTGACGCTGGAGACCTCCATGTCGTCGCTCTTCTTTGAGGAGATCGACAATGCGTCGCTGATCTGCCGGGCTTCCGGACGCGAGCGCATTCACAATCCGAACGAGAAAAATTCGGTCTACTACAATCTCACGCCGGGACCGCTGAAATCAAACGTCGGTCTGCTGCTGATGTCACTGAATCCGCACAGTGAAACGAACGAGGGCTTTTCCCAGCATTTCGAGGAGGAAATCGCCTATCTGGTCGAAGGCGACGCCTCCATTGTGTTCGAGGACGAGGAGTTTCTCCTGCATCAGGGCGACACGGTCCGCATTCTGCCTTCCCGCAAGCACAAAATGCGGAATGATTCCGCGAAGCCCGTGCAGGTGCTGTTCATCAAATCAAAAGTGAACTGCTGAGTTTCAGATCCACCATTCCGGAGCGAGGTGCGCGAGAGTGACGATGCGCTCTTTTTCGTAATTCAGCATGATTTCAACCTGCTGACAGGCATCGGGCATCATCTGAACCATGAGTTCGCGGCAGGCTCCGCAGGGGGCGCCGGTTTTGCCGTCGGGCATGAGTGCGAGGACCTTCCGGATTTCCGATTCCCCGTTGGTGATCATATTGAAAATAGCATTGCGTTCCGCGCAGATCCCGAGGCTGGAACAGGTATCCACGCAGACTCCGGTATAAATTTTACCGGAGCCTGCCAGAATCGCCGCGCTGACGCAGCCGGCTTCCACGAATCTGGAAATCCGCCGGTCGTTCTGAACTGAGCGGGCGGCGTTGTACATTGTTTTCCAGACTGGATCCATTTTAAATTTTCCTTTTGGCGACTTTGTTTATCATCAGCTGAACGACCGCATAGAAGACGGGGATCAGCAGGGTTCCGACGACAACCGAGACGAGCATTCCTCCAAACACCGCGGTTCCGAGCGAGCGGCGGCTTACAGCGCCCGCTCCGGAGGCGACCACGAGCGGCCACGTGCCGAGAATGAACGAAACCGCCGTCATGAGAACTGCGCGGAAACGGAGTTTCGCCGCGTGGGCGGCGGCGTCGAGAACCGTCATTCCCTCTTCGTGTTTCTCCTTCGCGAATTCCACAATCAGAATCGCGGTTTTGCAGGCAATGCCGAACAGCAGAACGAAACCGACCTGCGTATAGATATTGTTGGTGATGGAGAGCAGGAGCAGGGAGAAGAGAGCTCCCGCAAGCGCAACCGGAACCGAAAGGAGAACCGACAGCGGAATCATCCAGCTCTCGTACTGCGAAACCAGGAAGAGATAGATGAACAGCAGGGCAAGACCGAAAATGATTCCGGTCTGTCCGGCGGAGAGACGCTCCTGATAGGACATGTCGGTCCATTCATACGTCATGCCTGTCGGGAGAACGCGGGCGGCGATCGCTTCCATTTCCGCCATGGCCTCGCCGGTGCTGACGCCCGGAGCGGGAGAACCGGTTACGGAGGCGGAAGAATACATGTTGTAGCGCGAGAGGTACTGCGGAACAAAGCGCGTACGCACCTGTGTGAACGTTCCGAGCGGAACCATCTCGCCGGAATTCGAGCGGACATGGACGGTCGGAATGTTCGAGGCGTCGCGCCGCGCTTCCGGCTTGCCCTGGATTTCAACCTTGAAGTTCTTGCCGTAAAGGTTGAAGTCGTTCAGATACCGATAACCGAAGAGCCCCTGAAGAGCGGAGTTCACTTCGGTGAGCGGAACTCCCAGTTTCAGAACCTTTTCGCGGTCGATATCCAGATAAAGCTGCGGCAGATTCGCGCGGAAAGTCGTGAACACCCCCGTGAGTTTCGGGCTCTTGTTCGCTTCCGCAATAAGCGAGTTCAGGACGGACTGCAGTTTCTGCGCATCGGTTCCCGTGCGGTCCTGAAGGACAAACGAGAATCCGCCCGTCGTTCCGACACCGGGAACCGGAGGAAGCGCGAACGGAAGAACGGAACCGTCCGGAATCCGCGAGAGTTTCGCGTATGCTCTGCGCAGAACGGAGAACTGGTCTTCACCCTTGCCCTGACGCTCCGCCCACGGTTTCAGCATGACGACTGCGAAGCCGCAGTTCGAGGCCTGAACACCGGTGATGATGTTGTAGCCGGCAATGGAGAAGATGTCGCGCACCTCTTTTTCATTTGCAAGGAGCTGGCGCACTTTCTCGCCCGTGTCGATCGTGCGGTCGAGCGAGGCGCCGTCCGGCAGCTGAATGTTGACGAAGAAGGCGCCCTGGTCTTCATCCGGCACGAATCCGGTCGGCACGAGCCCGTAGAACCAGCCGAGCGAACAGGAGAAGAGAAGATAGAGTCCGCCGATCAGGATCGCTTTGCGGAGCAGGGAGCGGACAACCGCGAGGTACCCGGCCGTAAGCTTGTCAAATGCCGCGTCAAACCAGCGGAAGAGAATGAATTTTCTGCGCGTTCCGTTCATCGGCTTCAGCAGGAGTGCGCTGAGGGCGGGACTCAGCGTCAGCGCGTTGATCATGGAGATGAAGACGCTGATGGAGATCGTGATTCCGAACTGACGGTACATCACGCCGGTAATGCCGCTCATGAAGCAGATGGGGATGAACATGGCAAGCAGGACGGAGGTGGTGGCGATGATCGGCGAGGTCACCTGCTGCATGGACTTGATTGCGGCGTCGCGCGGGGAGAGCCCCTCCTCCTCCATCAGGCGGTTTACGTTTTCGATGACCACGATCGCATCGTCCACCACAATTCCGATTGCGAGGATCAGACCGAAGAGGGTGATGAGGTTGATTGAATACCCGAGAACGGACATTGCGGCGAAGGTCCCGACGAGCGAGACCGGAATCGCAATGGTCGGAACGAGAGTCGAGCGCCAGTCCTGGAGGAAGATGTAGGTGACGAGGACGACGAGCAGAACCGCAATGATCAGCGTTTCCACGACTTCGTCGATGGACGCCTCGATGAAGTCGGTCGTATCGTATTGAATGCCGTACTCCAGATCATCCGGGAAGACGGTCTGTTTGAGCTGGGCGAGTTTGGCTTTGCACGCTTCCGCGATGGCAAGTCCGTTCGCATCGTTGAGCTGATAGACCGCGAGCATTGCGCCGGGCTTGCCGTTGACCTGCGCGGAGCTTGCATAGTTTTCCGCGCCGAGTTCCACTTCGGCAACATTTTTGACTTTGATCTGCGAACCGTCCTCCTCTGCTCGGATGACGATTTCTCCGAATTCCGCAGGCGTGGCAAGACGTCCCTGCGTGCTGATGGAAAGACGGATCGGAACGCGTCCTTTCATCGGGGCGTCGCCGACGGACCCGGCGGAGACCTGGACATTCTGCGCTTTGATGGCGTTCGCCACGTCGTCGACCGTCAGTTTGAGCGAGGCCAGGCGGTCGGGATCAAGCCAGACGCGCATGGAGTACTTGTGTTCGCCGAATTGCGAAACATCGCCGACTCCGGGAATGCGCGCGATTTCATCTTTGATGTACAGGGACATGAAGTTGCTGAGATAGAGTTCGTCGTGCGTTCCCTTCGGCGAGGTGAGGGAGATGATCAGCAGCATATTTGCTGATTTTTCCTTGACGATCACGCCCTGCTGCTGCACTTCCGCGGGGAGGGAGGCATTGGCCCAGTTCACCCGGTTCTGGACATTGACGGTGTTGGAATCGCCGTCCGTTCCGATGTCGAAGGTGACGTTGATGACGGCGGCGCCGTTGTCGGTTGCGGTGGAGCCCATGTAAAGCATCCGCTTGACGCCGTTGACCTGTGCTTCGATCGGCTGAATGACGGTGTCGCGCACGGTCGCCGCATCCGCGCCCGGGTAGGTCGCGGTGATCTGAATTTGCGGCGGTGAAATGTTCGGGTACTGGGCGACGGGCAGAGTTTTGATCGCAATCGCGCCGGTCAGCAGAAAGAGAATGGCGATGACGAGCGCAAAGCGCGGATGATCAATGAAGAAGCGGCTGATCATTTTACCGTCTCCGCGGTCTTCTGAAGCTGCGGGGAGACTTTCCCGCCGGGACGCGTCTTGGAGATTCCTTCGACAATCACAAACTCTCCGGTTTTCACTCCGTCGGAGATGTAGATTGTGCCGTCGAGTTCCGCCGCTTTGATGCTGCGGCGTTCAACCGTGTTCTCCTTGCCGACGACATAAACGTAGTCGCCGCTCATGTCGGTCTGCATTGCCGCGCGCGGAACGGCGGCGGTTGTTTTCGCCTCACCGGAGCGGATGCGGATTTTGACGTACATGCCCGGAATCAGACGCTCGCGCGGATTGTCGAAAACAGCACGGATTTTGAAGGTCCCCGTCGCCTGGCTGATCTGATTGTCGAAGGAGTCAAGACGGCCTGTGAGCGGATACTTTTCTCCGTTCTGAAAACGGAGTTCCACGGGGACTGAGGAGAATTTTTTGTTTTTGACCGGTTCCGACTTCATGAGACGGAGAAGGTCGAGTTCGTTCAATTGAAAATCAACTTTGACCGGACCGGAGCGGTGAAGGGTTGCGAGCGTTCCGCTGGCAGGGGAAACGAGGTTGCCTTCGCTGTAGCGGTTGAAGCTGATGCGTCCGTCAAAAGGCGCGGTGATTTTCGTGTAGCCGAGATCGAGTTTCGCCTGCTTGAGTTTTGCTTCCGCCGCGAGAACGGCGGCGTCGCTCTGCATTTTCTGGGATTCCGCTTCATCGTATTTCCGGCGGGAAACCGCGTCTTTGGCAAGCAGGGTTTTCTGACGCTCGTAATCGCTGGTCGAGTTTTTCTGATCCGCCCGGGCTTTGAGCAGGTCTGCTTCCGCCGCGGCAACGGCGGCTTCGTACTTCTCCGGTTCAATCTGAAAGAGAAGCTGTCCTTTTTTGACCAGTTCGCCGTCTTTGAAATTGCGTTTCAGCAAAAAGCCCTCCACGCGGGCGACAAGGTCGACGGAGTCGAATGCCATGACATTGCTGATGGAGGGCATGTATTCGACATAGTCCGCTTCCGCCGCCGGGATGACGACAACGCCGGGAACGACGGGAGCGGGAGCGGCTTTCTCTTTGCAGGCGGAGGCGGAAAAAAGCACCCCCGCGGTCAAAACTGTGAACATCAGAGATGCTTTTTTCATCTGGAAAACTCCTTGCTTAGAAGTTGTGGACGACGAGGCCGTCGCGAAGTTTCGGTTCGAACCAGGTGGATTTCGGCGGCATGATTGCGCCGGCGTCCGCAATATCCATAAGCTGATCAAGCGTTGTCGGATACATGGAGAACGCAACGGCGGCTTTGCCGGAGTCAACGAGTCTGACGAGCTCTTCGGTCCCGCGGATTCCGCCGACGAAGTCGATGCGTTTGCTGGTTCTCGGATCATCGATGCCGAGGATCGGGGCGAGAAGATTGTCCTGAAGGATGCTGACGTCGAGTTTTTCGATGACGCCGAGCCTGGCGGTGTCGAACTTCGGAGTGAGTTTGTACCATTCCTTGTCGAGATACATGCAGACTTCTTCGCTCCTGGAGGGTTCCCGGGCGGCAGTCTTTTCAATATTGAATTTTTCGCCGGCTTTTGCGAGGAATGCGGCTTTGTCGAGCCCGTTCAGGTCTTTGACCACGCGGTTGTACGCGAGGATGCGGAGCTGATCGGCGGGGAATGCGACGGCGAGGAAGAAGTTGTAATCCTCTTTGCCGGTGTGGTGCGGGTTCGCCGCTTTGCAGGTCACGCCCGAACGGGAGGCGGAAGCGGCGCGGTGGTGTCCGTCCGCGATATAGAAGCAGGGAACTTCGTCCTTGAAAATTTTGGAGAGCTTTTCGGTGCGTTCTGGACCGGCTTTCCAGAGCTTGTGTTCGATCCCGTCGGGAGCGACGAAGGAGTAATACGGCGTTTCGGCGGTGATTTCCGCGACGATGGCGTCGACATTCTTGTTGTCGCGGTAGGTGAGGAACACGGGCCCCGTATGGGAGCGGAGTTCCATCACATGACGGGCGCGGTCGTCCTCCTTGTCCTTGCGTGTCTTTTCGTGTTTCTTGATGACGTTTGTGTTGTAGTCTTCAACGGAAGCCGCGCCGGCGATGCCGATCTGAGTGCGTCCGTTCATTTTAAGGGAGTAAACATACAGGTTTGCGGCGGGGTCCTCGGAGAGCGGGGCTTCGGCGATGAGGCGTCTGAAGTTCGCGACGGCTTTCGCGTAAACCGGATCGCTGTGGAGGTCGATGCCGGGTTCCATTTCGATTTCAGGACGCGACACGCGGAGGAAGGAGAGCGGGTTGCCTTTGGCGAGCTCCGCCGCCTCTTCGCTGTTTACGACGTCGTAAGGAACCGCCGCGACCTGTGCGACTTTATCCTGCGGGGGCATCATTCCGTGAAATCCGTTGAAAATAGCCATGATGTTTGTCTGCTCCTCAGTTTTAAATTGCAGTATCCCGTATTATATCATTAAAATGCGATTTATTCAAGAGAAAGAGATTGAAAATTTTAAAATCTGCTTTATATTGTCGTTCTGATATTTTTTCAATTTCAAGGAGGCAATTATGTATCTCGGCAGAATCGTCGCGGCCGGCATGACCGCGAAAGGCAACCCGGTCGCGGCTTACCGCGTCTCTTCCCGTTCGTTCCCGAACCGTACCGCGAACCTGGTCGGCGAGACGATTTCCATCATTCCGCGCAAAGGCTTCGAGTCGGATCTTTCCAAGAACCCCTACATCGCCTACAACTGCGTCCGTCTGAGCGGAAAAACCGCCGTTGCGACCAACGGTTCCCATACGGATCCGATCATCGAGAAGATCATGGCCGGCATGAATCTGCGCGACGCCTTCACGCTTTCCCTTCTTGCCATGGACTATGAACATGACACGCTCGACACCCCGCGTATCGCCGCCGCCGTCAACGCGGAAACGAATCAGGGCGCACTCGGAATCGTCCGCCGGGACGCCGTTCTCGTCCAGGTGTTTGATCTCGTCCCCGGAAAGCTCTTCTATCTTTCCACTTACGGCAAGAACGCTCCTTCGCTGGAACAGTTCGACGGCGAATTCGACGCCATGTGCGGCGACTGCGCCTGCAACTATGTGATCGGTCAGGGCGTGTTCGCCGACTTTGAAAATCCTGTCTGCTCCGCCGCAGCGGTCTGGACGGGAGAAGGCTATCATCTCGCAGTCAAGGACGCGTAACACAGAATGGGATCGCCGCTGGACAGACTGAATCCGCCCCAGCGCGAGGCAGCGACCACAATTGACGGTCCGCTTCTCGTGCTTGCCGGGGCGGGAACGGGGAAAACAAGTGTCATCACAAGCCGCATCGCTTACATGATTGAAAGCGGCGTCGCCCCGTCGTCTATTCTCGGCGTGACCTTCACCAACAAGGCGGCGCGCGAAATGAGGGAGCGTCTGAACAAGATCGTCCCCGTCGCCGCCGCCCGCAAAGTCACACTAGGAACCTTCCATTCGTTCTGTTCCCGCGTGCTCCGGCGCGACATTCATCTAGCCGGGAACTTCAATTCCAACTTCAGCATCGCCGACGACAGCGACCAGAAGAGCATTTTGCGTCAGGCCGCCGCCGAGCTCGGCTACTCGAAGGACGACGCGCCCACCGACGAGGCCGCCATATTCATCTCCCATGCGAAGAACCGGATGTTCGACCCCGAGGAGGCGTTTCAGGACGCCAGGCTCAACCGTCCTTCCGATATCCCGCTTGCGGAGATTTACGAGCGTTACCAGAAACTGCTCGAACTCCAGAACGTCGTTGATTTCGACGACATGCTTCTGCTGACGCTCCGCATTTTTGAAAATCATCCGGATACGCTCGATTACTACCGCGACGTTTTCCGGTATCTGCTCGTGGACGAGTATCAGGATACGAACGCCGCGCAGTTCCGCATTCTCCAGCTTCTTGCGGGCGACCGCATGAACATCTGCGTCGTCGGCGACGACGACCAGAGCATTTACGCGTGGCGCGGCGCGGATGTATCCAACATTCTCGATTTTCCGAAACTCTTTCCCGGAGCGAAGAAAATCAAACTGGAGCAGAACTACCGCTCCACAAACAAAATTCTCGACGCCGCAAACGCCGTTATCGCGAAAAACGACAGCCGCTACGAAAAGAACCTCTGGTCCGCGAAAGGCGACGGAGAAAACATCCGCGTTGTCCGGGCGAAGGACGGGGAGGCGGAGGCGCTGTTCGTGGTCAACACCATCCGCAACCTCGTGGCGCGCGGCGACTACGATTACCGCGACTGTGCGATTCTTTACCGCTCCAACCACCTTTCGCGTACCTTTGAACAGCAGTTCCGCAAGTACGGAATCCGTCCGCACATCGTCGGCGGACAGGAGTTCTTTCAGCGGAAAGAGGTGAAAGACGCCGCGGCGTATCTGAAACTTCTGCTGAACCGCCGGGACGACCAGAGTCTGCTGCGGATCATAGGCATACCGCCGCGCGGAATCGGCGACAAGGCGGTGATCCGTCTGCGCGATCTCCAGAAAGTCGCCCCGACCATGTCACTGTGCGAAGTCCTCGCGGATCCGTCGTATCTGACTTCCGTTTCGAAGCCGGCCGCCGCGGGAGCGAAGAATCTCACGGAGGCGATGTCCGCATTCCGGCATAATTTTGAAACGGCAGGTTCGCTCGCCGGATGTGTGAAGGAATACCTTGACGAGGTCGGCTATCTGCACGGGCTTCAGCGGATCTACAAAGACCGCGCGGAGGCGGAGAAGCGTCTGGAAAACGTCATGGAGTTCATCAACTACATCGGGCAGTTCGAATATTCGTTCCAGGCCGAACACCGGCGTCGCGCGACTTTGCAGGATTTCATTGAAAACTATTCGCTGATGGATGAAAACGACCGGACCGAAGAGGATGAGGATGCGGATGCACCCGTCATGTCCACGGTCCATGCATCGAAGGGGTTGGAATGGCCCTGCGTGTTCATCGTCGGCATGGAGCACAATCTTTTTCCGCATGAACGCGCAATCAAAGAGAACAGCCTCGACGAGGAACGCCGTCTGTTCTACGTCGCGATCACGCGTGCGCGGGAGCGTCTATTTATCACCTACGCGGGGGAACGCTTCAAATACCGCGAATTCGAGCGTCAGTTTCCTTCAGTTTTTCTCCAGGATCTGCCGCCGGAAATCGTCGACCGCGACGTTCCGGAAAACTTCAATTACGAAGCGAGCGACGAGACGAAAATCAAGGCTTACGAAAAAATCTTCGAACTTCTGGACGAAGAACCCGAAGATGAATACGATACATGGTAAACAACAAACCAACATAAAGGAAAACAAACCATGAACTTCAAATCCATTTTTGCCGGCGCCGCAGCTGTTGCAGGCGCGCTCGCCCTCTTCACCGGCTGCGGTGAAAGTGCGGACAACAACACGCTCGTCCTCGCGACCGAGGCGACGTTTCCTCCGTATGAATTCCGCTCCGCCGGTCAGATCGTCGGCGTCGACATCGACATCTGTCAGGCCGTTGCGGACAAACTCGGCAAGAAACTCGACATTCAGGACACGGCGTTTGACTCCGTCATCACCCATGTGGTTACGGGCAAGGCGGATATTGCCGCATCCGGCATCACCATCACCGAAGACCGCAAGAAAAACGTCCTCTTCTCCGATCCTTACGTTTCCGCCGCTCAGCTCATCATGGTCTTGAAAGATTCGAAGATCAAGGGAGTTGACGATCTGAAGGGCAAACGTCTCGGCGCTCAGGCCGGAACGACCGGCCTTGCCTACATCCGCGAGAAGATCATCACCGAAAAGAATTCTCCGCTCGTTGCGGAATTTCCGAACGGCGGACTTGCCGTTGAGGCCATGAAGGCGGGCAAACTCGACGCGGTCGTCCTTGACGCGGGTCCGGCGAAAGCTCTTGCCGCAATGAGCAAAGGCACGGTGATCGTTCTCGACAAGCCGCTGACCACCGAGGAATATGCGGTTGCGTTCAACAAGAAGAACGTTGAACTTTGCAAGGCGTTCAACGAAGTGATTGCGGAAATGAAGAAATCCGGCGCCCTCCAGAAGAGCATCGACAAGAACGAGGCGCTTGCGCGTCAGCTGAAGAAGTAAGACCGGGAGCGGCGGTTTCATGAATTCCATAACAGCCGGGCTTCAGTCGCTCTGGACGAGTTTTGCGGAAGCGTTTCAACTGAATTTCATTCAGGACAACCGCTGGGAGTATCTGAGCGGCGGTTTCATCAAGACGATCGAGATTTCGTTCTTCGCGGTTCTGCTGGGACTGCTTCTCGGGTTCACGGTCGCCGTGATCCGGGCGACCCACGACCGGACGAACCGTCTGAAGTTCCTCAACTTCCTCTGCAAAGTCTATCTGACCGTGATCCGCGGAACCCCTGCGGTCGTTCAGCTTCTCATCATCTACTTTGTGATTCTGAAGTCGTGCGACAACAAGGTTCTTGTGGCGATCATCGCATTCGGCGTGAACTCCGGCGCATACGTCGCGGAGATCATCCGCGGCGGCATCATGTCCATTGACAAAGGGCAGTTCGAGGCCGGACACTCCCTCGGGCTGACCTACTTCCAGACAATGGTCTATGTGATTCTGCCGCAGGTATTCAAAAATGTGCTGCCGGCGCTCGGCAATGAGTTCATCGTGCTGATCAAGGAGACTTCGGTTTCCGGTTACATCGCGCTTCAGGACCTCACAAAGGGCGGCGACATCATCCGCGGTCAGACCTACGATGCGTTCATGCCTCTGATGGCCGTCGCGCTGATCTATCTCGCCTGCGTGATGTTCCTCACCTGGCTGCTCGGAATTCTGGAAAGGAGATTGAAGAAAAATGAGTGATACGCCTCTCTTCCATATCACAAATCTGGTGAAACAGTATCCAGCCGTCCGCGCGGTCGACAACGTCTCGCTGGATGTGAACAAGGGGGACATCGTGTTCATCCTCGGTCCCTCCGGATCGGGCAAGAGCACGCTTCTCCGCTCGCTCAATCTGCTGGAAGTCCCCACCTCCGGAGAGATTTTCTTCGAGGGTAAGCAGATCAACAAGCGCGGCGTGAAGGTCAACAAACACTGCTGCAACGTCGGCATGGTTTTCCAGCACTTCAACCTTTTCCCGCACCTGACGATTCTTCAGAACATCACGCTTGCGCCGGTCAAGACCGGCCGCATGACCAAAGCGGAAGCGGAGGCGAAGGCCGATGAACTGCTGAAGCGTATCGGGCTCCATGACAAGCGTTTCGCTTATCCGCAGCAGCTTTCCGGCGGACAGAAACAGCGTATCGCGATCGTGCGCGCGCTGGTGATGAATCCGGATGTGATTCTGTTCGACGAGCCGACTTCCGCGCTTGATCCTGAAATGGTCGGCGAAGTGCTTTCCCTGATGCGCGACCTCGCGCAGGAAGGAATGACGATGATTGTCGTAACGCACGAAATAGGTTTTGCAAAGGAGATTGCGTCGCGCGTGATCTTTATGGATCATGGACGCATTATCGAAGAAAACAATGCGGAGGAGTTCTTCAATCATCCGAAGGATGAGCGTCTGAAGGACTTCCTTTCCAAAGTTCTGTAACAGAAAGGAACGTGAAATGCTGATCGGCGGAATTATTCTCGGAGTTGTCGTCATTCTCCTGATCGTGATGTTCAACTCGCTGGTTGTGAAACGCAATGCGGTTGACAATGCATTTGCCGCGATTGATGCGCAGCTGAAAAAACGCTGCGATCTGATCCCGAACCTCGTCGCCTCCGCGAAAGCGTACATGAAACATGAGTCGGAAACTCTCACGAACATCACCGCATTGCGTGCGCAGGCGATGAAGCCGGATCTTACGCCGGAGGAAAAGATTCAGCTCGACAACAAGATTACCGGCGCGATGCGCGGGTTCATGGTTCAGATGGAGAGTTATCCCGATCTCAAGGCTTCGGACAACATCCAGATGCTGATGCGTTCTCTGAACGAAGTCGAGGAGCAGCTTTCCGCCGCGCGCCGCACCTACAATGCGGCGGTGACGGAGTTCAACAATTCCATTCAGGTTTTCCCCGCCTGCGTTTTCGCCGGAATGATGGGCTTCACGAAGAAGGAGCTTTTCTCGATTCCGGAGGCCGAACGGGCCAACCCGAATGTCGGTCAGCTCTTTAACTGAAGGAGCTGACGATGGCGGATGAAGCGTTCCGGAAATTTTACGAAACGAAACTCGCCGGCTCTCTGAATGAGATCCGGCGCATCCGCGCAGAACATGTCCGCCGGGTCAAGCGGGCAGCTTTTGTCATTCTGATCATTTTTCTGATTCTGGGTGTTCTGCTCTTTGCCGTCTCTGAAGATTTTTTCCTGCCGATCCTGCTTGGACTGGGCGGATGCGTGGTGGCCTGGTTCATCTGTCTCTTCTGCTATTTCGGCGGCGGAAAGGAAAAACAGGCGTTCAAAGAGTTTGTTGTCCCGCAGATTATAAAATTTTTTGATCCGTCCCTGAAATTTCATCCGGACCGCATGATTCCTTCCAAACTTTACGACCGTTCCGGGCTTTTTTCTCAGGAGTGGGACAACTACGATGGCGAGGATTTTGTCACCGGTTTTTACAAAGGCGTCGAGGTGATGTTTTCTGAACTCAAGACAGAGTATGAGACTGAATCAACGGATGATGAAGGGAATACGACGCGGACGACGCATACGATTTTTGACGGAGTGTTTTTTGTCGCGGATTTCCATAAAGATTTCAAGCGCCGGACCTATGTTCTTCCCGATGTGGCGGAAAAATATTTCGGAGGACTGCTTGGCGGATTTTTCCAGAAATGCAATGTTTTCCAGTCCGGGAAACTGGTCAAACTGGAGAATGTGGAGTTCGAAAAAGAATTTGCAGTCTATGCGGATGATCCCGTGGAGGCTCGCTACATTCTCTCTCCGCTTCTGATGGAGCGTCTGCTGACCTTGCGCAAGCGTTTTATGTGTCCGCTTCAGATCGCATTCGTCGATTCGTGCATGTTCATCGCCATTTCAACCCCGGTTGACTTTTTCGAACTCAGTTCTCTGAGGAATTTTGATATTGCAGTAGCGGAACACTGCAAGAATGAACTGGAAATGTTTCTGAAAATCGTCGAGGAATTGAACCTTGACCTGAGAATCTGGTCTAAGCAATAGACGGAGGTCTTTGCGATGAATATGAATTCGGCTGTTCTGAATTTCTTTTTCCCGAAACTGACCCGCGCTTTCGTGCTGCGGCTGCTTTGCATCGTGCTGTTCTGTTTTGCGTTCTTTAAGTTTGTCTGCAAACCTGTATGGCTGAACGGCGGAAGCATGGAGCCGAACTATCATTCCGGTTCGTTCAATTTCTGCTGGACTCCGGTCTACTGGTTTCGCGAACCGCAGGCGGGAGACGTCGTTGCGCTCCGCTATGAAGGCGACCGCGTAATGCTGTTGAAACGCATCGTCGCGGGGGAGGGCGACACGGTGGAATTCCGGCGCGGCATTCTTCATGTCAACGGAAAGGCTCTGGAAGAGCCGTATGTGAAATTCAATGCGGGAAAATGGAATCTTCCGTCGCGCAAGGTCGCGCCGGGGAACGTCTATGTGGTCGGCGACAATCGCGGAATGCCGATCGAACAGCATAAATTCGGGCAAATCCGCAAGTCCAGAATCCAGGGGACGCTCCTCTTATGAAAAGGAAATTGTGTATTTTTTCCGTTCTTCTTGCCGCCGGCATTGCCGCTTATTTCTTCTTTTTTGCGGAAAAGGAGGAATCGAAAATCAAACGCGCGTTCGGAGAGCTTTCCGCAACGGTGCGCAAGAACGGGAACGAAGGGATGCTGGTGTCGCTGGAAAAGGCGAAGACGGCATCGAAGTTCTTTGATGAAATATGCACGCTCAAGCTCGAAAACATTCCGCAGGGAGTCGGCAGGATGTCGCGCGACAACATTGCCTCCAACACGGCGATGCTCCGCAAATATTTTGACCGGATGGATATTTCTTTTTATGACATGGAGATTTTCGTTGAGCCGGACGGAGCGGAAGCCCGGATGACTTTCACTGCTGTATTCAACGGAAGCGGTTCCGGACGGAAGGTCGAGGAGCCGCGGGAGATGGATGCGGAACTTGTAAAGAAGGGCGGGCGGTGGCTGATCCGCTCTCTCGCGTTCCGCGAAGTGATTCAGAAGTGACTCAGAGCTCTTCTTCCGATGCGCCGGTCGCATTGACTTTGGCGCATTCCGGGTCGGTTTCGTCGAGGCGTCCTTCCCAGAGATAATATTTTGTTTCGTCGCGGATGACTTTGCTGAGGGCGAAGAGCGAAATGATGTTCGGAATCGCCATCAGACCGTTCGCGATGTCGGAAATATTCCAGACGAGTTCCAGATTCAGCACAGCTCCGCCGAAGACCAGGAGGATGTACGCCGGGCGGTAGACTTGGAAGAGTCTGTTTCCTCCGAGATAGTGCACCGCCTGGCGTCCGTAGCAGAACCAGCCGATAATCGTGGTGTACGCGAAGATCACCAGAGCAATGCCGAGCACATATTCACCGATGCAGGGGATCTGGCTGAAGGCAAGACGCGGCAGTTCGATCGCCTTGAACGAAGAGAAATCTCTGCCGGGGTAGCGGTGAAGAACGGTCGAGACAATCGCCACGCCGGTGAGAGCGCAGACGCAGACCGTATCCCAGAAGGTTCCAGTGGAGGAGATCAGCGCCTGACGCACCGGGTTTGCGCTTTTCGCGCTCGCCGCGATCATCGGAGCGGAACCGAGACCGGATTCGTTGGAGAAGAGGCCGCGCGCCACGCCGTAGCGCAGGGCCATCATCAGCATGGTTCCGAAGAAGCTGCCGCCGATTGCTTTCAGACTGAATGCGCTGGTGATGATCAGTTTGAGTGCGGGAAGGAATGTCTGACAGTTGATAATGATGATTGCAAGGCAGCCGAGCACATAGAGAACGGCCATGAGCGGCACAAGGGCTCCGCAGACGCGGGAGATGAACTTGAGTCCGCCCCAGACGATTGCGGCGATCAGGATCGCCTCGAGGATTCCGGTCGCCATCGGGGGAATGTGGAAGACTTCCGCGGAGTAGCCGGAAACGGCGTTGCTCTGCACCATGCTTCCGATACCCGTGCATGCCATCAGAGTGAAAACTGCAAAACAGACAGCAAGCGGTTTGCAGTGCATCGCGCGTTCCATGACGTACATCGGACCGCCGCGGATGAAACCGTCCTCGCCTACAAACCGGTATTTAACCGAGAGGAGAGTTTCTGCGTATTTTGTCGCGATTCCGAAAATGCCGCAGAGCCAGCACCAGAACACCGCACCGGGGCCGCCGAGGACGATCGCGGTCGCCACGCCGATGATGTTTCCGGTTCCGATCGTCGCCGCAAGCGCAATGGAGAGTGCGCCGTAGTGGGAGATTTCGCCGACAGCGTTCGGGTCCTTCTGCTGGCTCAGACGGATCGCCAGAGGAATGTGCCGCTGGATGAATTTGAGGCGGAAGGTGAGAAAGAGGTGACATCCGACGAGCAGTAACAGGAGCGGGACGCCCCAGAGAAACGAGTCGAAGGCGTTGACAAGGTCGGCAAAAGTTTTCATCATTTTTTCTTGCGTTGCTTTTTGTTTCAGGGGGATTACATGGTGAATGCCGGACCGAGATAGAGCCGGCGCGCTTCCGGGTCGTTGATCAGGAAGTCGCTTGCGCCCTCACAGAGAATTTCCCCCTTGCACATCAAATACGCGCGGTCGACGCATGCGAGAGTTTCGCGGACATTGTGGTCGGTAATCAGAATCCCCAGATTTTTCTCTTTCAGCTGACGGATAATCTGCTGAACTTCGTACACGGAGATCGGGTCGACGCCGCTGAAGGGCTCGTCGAGCAGAATGAACGAAGGGTTGGTGACAAGAGCGCGGGTGATTTCCAGTCTGCGGCGCTCTCCGCCGGAGAGGGTCATGGCTTTCTGCTTGGCAAGATGGGTCAGAGCAAGCTCGTCGAGCAGGGCAGCGAGACGCTGTTTGCGTTCTTTGGCGGAGATGTCAAGCGTTTCGAGAATCGCCATGATATTGTCTTCCACGGAAAGTTTGCGGAAAATGGAGGGATCCTGCGCGAGGTACCCCATGCCCATCCTGGCGCGGATGTACATAGGAATCTGGGAGATGTCCACGCCTTTGAAATGGATCGTTCCGCCGTCGGGACGGATCAGTCCCATGATCATGTAGAAGCTTGTGGTTTTGCCCGCACCGTTCGGTCCGAGCAGACCGACGACTTCGCCGCTGCGGACGTTGATATTGACATTTGAGACAACGGTTCTGCCCTTGTAGGTCTTTTTCAGACCGTGGGCGTCCATCAGGAGTTCGTGTTCTTCCGCCATGATTCCGTTCCTTTATTTGCCGCCGATTTCAGTGGACTGGATCGTGGCGTTGACGACTTCGACGCGTTCGGATTCCAGATGCAGGGTGATGATTTCGCCGCGGACGCGCGATTTGCCCTTGATGACAAGCGGTTTTTCCTGGAGGGTAATGGAATCCTCCTTTACATCGTAAATCGCTTTCCCGGCGAAAGCCTTCTGCTCCTCTCCGCTGGAGAGCGGAGCTTTGCGGGTGATGACAACATCTTCAATACATTCAATGCGGGAGAGTTCCTTGCCGCCGACGGGGTTGCTTTCGTCCGTCTTTGCCGCTTTCTTCGGATCAGTGCCGTCCTTTTTTGCGTCTTCGAGAATGATGACCATTTTGCGGCAGGTGATGAGCATTTCCGGATCATCGACGAGGACATTGCCGAGGAAAGTCGCCTTGTTGTTGGCAATGTCAATGTCCATGGCGTCGGCGTTGATGGTTGTGGGGGCGTCGCCGCGTTTTCCTCCGTCGCGCTTTGCTGCGCTGAAGAGGGAGATTTGAGAATATGCGGGAATCTGCGCGGCGAGGAGCAGAACGGCGGCGAAGAGGAGGGATTTTTTCATTTTTTCTCCGTGGATTGAGTGGATTTTTTATTGGTAGCCTTCTCCCTGGCCTGGGAGCGGATAATGACTTTTACATTGCTGCGGATGTGGATGAGACGCTTGTCGAAATCGGCGTCAAATCCCTTTCCCTGCATATCCAGTTCGCGGGAGAGGAAAAGGATCTCGTCATCGCCGCGCAGGATTTTCGTGTTTTTATCATATTCCGCTTTGGGTGTCGTCATGACGGCTTCCGAGGTTTCATGTCTGCTCCAGAAGTCCTGAACGACTTTGGCGTCCGCTCCGAAGGGGTAGAGCGGCTGACCGAGAAGCTGCTTGACTTTGAAAATGTCGGTGTTTTTGCGGACGACATCAAGGATCGGGCTTTCAAGACTGACGATTGCGCCGAGGTTCTGCGCCTTTCTGCCGTACACGATATACTGAAGTTCCGTTCCGCCTTTTTTGTATTCGGGCAGGGCGAAATCCTGCATTGTCGCGGCTGTTCCGAGACTGTCCTGCGCGGCGAGCGTGCAGACGGCGGAGATGAGCGGAAGTATCAGAAATCGAAATAGCGTGCCATGAGAGAATCCCATCTGCCTTGCTCCTTCAGTAAGAGTTCGACTGCTTCGCGGACGGCGCCGTTTCCGCCGTTGTGCCGGGTGCGGAGATCCGCCACCCGGTCGAGTTCCGGAACGGCATCGCCGACGGCAACCGCGAGTCCGCAGCGGCGCATGGGCTGGGCGTCCACAATGTCATCTCCGATATACATGCACTCTTCCGGAAGAAGATTCTGCTCGGCAAGCAGTTTTTCAAACCCCGCTTTCTTGTCCAGAATCCCCGTGAGGAAAAAGTCCATTTTCAATTCTTTTGCCCGGTGCTCGTTCGCAAAGGAGGCGCGTCCGGAGAGAACGCCGACCTTGAGTCCAGCGCGGCGGGCGAGAACAATGCCATGACCATCGCGGACATGGAAGAATTTGATTTCTTCCATGGAGCCGCAGCCGTAACCGATGCGCCCGTCGGTGAGGACGCCGTCGATGTCTAGCACGATGGCTTTGATGCGGAGAGCTTTATCATGCAATGTCATGGATCTGCTTCACTTTCGCTAAGAGCGTTTTTACGTCATCGAGGCGAATGGAGTTCGGCCCGTCGGAAAGCGCCTTGTCCGGATCGGGGTGAACTTCCATGAAAATGGCGTCGATTCCGACCGCCGCCGCGGCGCGGCTGAGAGCGGGGATGAAGTGGCGCTGTCCGCCGGAGCAGGTGCCGAGCCCGCCGGGAAGCTGAACCGAATGGGTGGCGTCAAAAACGACCGGAACATTGAACTCCCGCATGGTCTGGAGTCCGCGGAAATCGACGGTGAGATTGTGGTATCCGAATGTGGTTCCGCGCTCGGAAAGCATGATTCCGGAACAATTCGCCTGTTCCAGTTTTCTGACGACTCCCGCCATGTCCTCGGGGGCGAGGAACTGTCCTTTTTTGACGTTGACGGGAAGTCCCGTCCGCGCTGCCGCGACAAGCAGATCGGTCTGACGGCAGAGAAACGCGGGAATCTGGAGGAGGTCAACGACTTCCGCGGCTTTGCGTGCCTGTTCCGGTTCGTGAATATCCGTCAGGACGGGAACGCCGATCCGTTCTTTCACCGTTTTGAGGATTTCAAGACCTTTTTCAAGTCCTGGACCGCGATAGGAGGTTATGGAAGAGCGGTTTGCTTTATCGAATGACGCTTTGAAGACATATCCGAGCTTCAGCTCACCGCAGATTTCCTTCATCTTCCCGGCGACTTCAAGGCAGAGTTCAAGCGACTCTGCAACGCACGGTCCGGCGAGAACAGCGAGCTTTCCGGCTCCGATTTCCACATCGGCAATGTTTACTGTCCGCATGAAAAATCCTTTGTTGAAAAAATTATAGACAATATCATACGGTAATATAGAACCTTTTCTGCAGAAACGCAAGGAGGTTTTTCAAAAACATGCTTGAATATTGCATAAAATACTGTATTTTAAAAGAAAATTTTCAAAAGAAGGAATGCTCTCATGAGTCTTGTTACAGAACAGGTCAACGGCTTCATGGCGAATTCTTCCTGGATCCGGAAGATGTTTGAAGCTGGAATTGAACTCAAAAAGAAATACGGGAACGACGCCGTCTGCGACTTCAGTCTGGGCAATCCAGACCTTCCGCCTCCGGCGACGGTCAAGCAGGCGCTCTTCGGAATCGCGGAACGCGCGGATCAGCCGTTCTCGCTCGGCTACATGCCGAACGCCGGTTTCGCAGACGTCCGCGAAATTGTCGCGAAGAAAATCACGGAAGAACAGAAGACCCCGATCTCCGGTTCGCATGTCGTCATGTCCTGCGGCGCGGCGGGCGGGCTCAATGCGCTGTTCCGCGCGATTCTGACGCCGGGCAGCGAGGTGATCTGTCCCTCTCCGTACTTTGTGGAATACGGTTTTTATGCGGGCAACTTCGGCGGCAAACTGGTTCCGGTTCCCTCGAAAGACTTCACTTTCGAACTGGACGTCGATGCGCTGATTGCCGCCGTGACACCGCGGACCCGCGCGGTGATTCTGAACTCGCCCCACAATCCGACGGGGCAGATCTATTCGCGCCGCGAACTGGACGTCTTCGGTGCGCGCCTCGCGGAAGCCGCCCGCAAGAACAACACGGAAATCTGCCTGATCGCCGATGAACCGTACCGTTTCCTGAACTTCGACAACGTCGAAATCCCGTCCCTTTTCTCCGTCTATGCGAACAGCGTGGTGATTGGTTCCTACTCCAAGAATCTCTCGCTCGCGGGAGAACGTATCGGCTATGTCGCCGTGAATCCCGCGATGCCCTGCGCAGAGGAACTGATCCGCGCGGTGACGCTGACAACCCGTATTCTCGGTTATGTGAACGCGCCGACTGTTGCACAGCAGATTCTGAAATCCTGCATTGATTCGCAGGTCGATCTGAACATCTACCGTGAACGCCGTGCCGCCATGGCGAAGGTTCTGGACGACGCCGGAATTGAATACACCATGCCGCGCGGCGCGTTCTACTTCTTCCCGCGTTCCCCGCTCGCGGATGAAAGCAAGTTCATCGAAAAACTGGTTGAAGAGCGGATTCTCGCGGTTCCCGGACGCGGTTTCGGCTGTCCCGGCTACATCCGCCTTGCGTTCTGCGTGGGCAAAGAGATTATCGAGCGTTCCGCGGAAGGATTCAAGCGCGCGGTCGGAAACTGCAGATAAGCGCTTTCACCTGAAACATAAGCGCCGCCGGCACGGATTTGAATCCTGTTCCGGCGGCGCTTTTTTTGCATTCAAAACTTTATCAGACCGTCACAAGTTCGTACTCGCGCGTTCCGAGTCCGATTTTAACCGCATGGTCAAGCTGAAGTTCCCAGTTCGTTTCGGGAGAGACATCCTTGAAATGGTCATGGTGATGATCGCCGTGTTCCGCGAGGACGCTGTCCGCGAGCGGTTTCTGGCGGTTCACCGCATCCGCGCACGCCTGATCCAGGGCGACGGGATCGAACGAGGCGAACATTCCGATATTCGGGACAATCGGGACGTCGTTTTCAGGGTGGCAGTCACAGTACGGAGAGACGTCCATCACAAGACTGATATGGAACTGCGGACGGCCGTGGACAACCGCGAGCGCGTATTCCGCCATCTTCTTGTCGAGCAGTCCCTGTTCCTGTCCCCGTGACGGTTCAATGGCGTCTTTCGGACAGACTCCGATGCAGCGTCCGCAGCCGACGCACCTGTTGTGGTCGATCGACGCTTTTCCGCCGGTGAAGGTCGGGGCGCCATGCGCGCAGATTTTCGCGCAATTGTGACAGCCGACGCAGAGTTCCTGTTTGACAGTCGGTTTGCCGTCGCAGTGCTGTTCCATTTTTCCGGCGCGGGAGCCGCAGCCCATGCCGATGTTCTTGAGTGCGCCGCCGAAACCGGTCATTTCGTGTCCCTTGAAATGATTCAGGGAGATGAAAATGTCGGCGTCCATGATGGCGCGTCCGATTTTCGCCTCTTTGACGTATTCTCCGTTCGGGACGGGGACGGCGACGTCATCGGTTCCCTTGAGACCGTCGCCGATGATGATGTGGCATCCGGTCGTGTAGGGCGTGAAACCGTTGCGGTAGGCTGTTTCGATATGTTCCAGCGCATGTTTGCGGGAACCGACGTAAAGGGTGTTGCAGTCGGTCAGGAACGGATGGCCTCCGAGTTTTTTCACTTCTTCCGCAACGACCCGGGCGAAGTTCGGGCGGACGAATGAGAGATTTCCCGCTTCACCGAAGTGGATTTTAATTGCGGCGAACCGGTCTTTGAAATCAATCCGTTCGATTCCGGCCTTGCGCATGAGACGCTGGAGCTTGGTGAGCAGATTGTCGCCGAACGCCTTGACACGCATGCTGGTGAAATAGACTTTCGCTTTTTCCATCTGCATTCCTCCTTGATATGAAAAAGCGCCATACCGGAACATTTCTGATCCGATATGGCGCGTGTTACACGAAAGTGTCGACTTCCTGTGCGGGATGAATTACATCATGCCGCCCATTCCGCCCATACCTCCCATGCCGCCCATTCCGCCTTCCGGCATGGCGGGCGCCTTCTTCTCTTCCGGTGCTTCGGTGATGAGGCACTCGGTGGTGAGGAGAAGTCCGGAGATGGAAGCCGCGTTCTGGAGAGCGGAGCGCGTGACCTTCTTCGGGTCGATGATGCCGGCCTTGAGCATGTCGACATATTCACCGGTCGCGATGTTGAACCCGTCGTTGTCTTTGCCCGCGAGGACTTCCTTGACAATGACACTGCCTTCGTAGCCGCCGTTGGAAGCGAGCGTGCGGAGGGGCTCTTCAATAGCGCGGAGGATGATATCGACGCCGACAGCCTCGTCGCCGGTGAGCTTGAGAGCTCTTGCTGCGCTGGATGCGCGGAGCAGTGCAACGCCGCCGCCCGGGACGATACCTTCGTCGACAGCGGCTCTGGTTGCGTGGAGAGCATCTTCAACGCGTGCTTTCTTTTCCTTCATTTCGACTTCGGTGGCGGCACCGACGTTGATGACGGCAACGCCGCCCGCGAGTTTCGCCAGACGTTCCTGGAGTTTTTCGCGATCATAGTCGCTGGTGGTCTCTTCGATCTGCTTGCGGATCTGGTTGACGCGTGCGAGGATTGCGGAGGTTTCACCGGCGCCTTCGACGATGGTGGTGTTCTCTTTGTCAACGGTGACGCGTTTCGCGCGGCCGAGCTGTTCGAGCTTGACGGAGTCGAGCTTGATGCCGAGGTCTTCGGAGATGCAGGTTCCGCCCGTGAGGATCGCGATGTCCTGGAGCATGGCTTTTCTGCGGTCGCCGAATCCCGGAGCCTTGACAGCGCAGACATTGAGGATGCCGCGCATCTTGTTGATGACGAGGGTTGCGAGAGCTTCGCCTTCGACGTCTTCAGCGATGATCAGCAGCGGCTTCTGGGTCTTGGCGACAGCCTGGAGAACCGGGAGCATGTCGTTGAGGTTGCTGATTTTCTTCTCGTAGATGAGGATGTAGGCGTCGTCGAGCTGGCATTCCATGGCTTCCGCGTTGGAAACGAAGTACGGGGAGAGGTAGCCCTTGTCGAACTGCATGCCTTCGACAACGTCGAGGGTCGTTTCGATGGTCTTGGCTTCTTCAACCGTGATGGTGCCGTCCTTGCCGACCTTGTCCATGGCATCGGCGATGATTTTGCCGATTTCGGCGTCGCCGTTTGCGGAGATGGTGGCGACCTGAGCGACCTGTTCGGTCTCGGAGACGTCTTTTTTGATTTTGTCGAGTTCGCCGACGATTGCCGCGACGGCCTGGTCGATACCGCGCTTCAGGGACATCGGGTTTGCACCGGCGGTGACGTTCTTGAGGCCCTGCTTGAAGATGGCTTCCGCGAGGACGGTAGCGGTCGTGGTTCCGTCACCGGCGATGTCGCTGGTTTTGCTGGCGACTTCGCGGACCATCTGGGCGCCCATGTTCTGGTAGGGATTCTGGAGCTCGATTTCCTTCGCGACGCTGACGCCGTCCTTGGTGATGGTCGGCGCGCCGAATTTCTTGTCGAGAACAACGTTGCGTCCCTTCGGTCCGAGCGTTGTTTTAACTGCGGCGCTGAGCTGCTCGACGCCGGAAAGAAGCTGACGACGTGCTTCGTCATTGAACAAAAGCTGTTTTGCTGCCATGATAAAAGTCTCCTGTAAATAGTGTTATTGAAGGTTCAGGATCAGCCGATGACTGCGAGGATGTCGCTGGAGCTGACGATCTTGTAGGTTTCATCGTCATACTTGACTTCGGTGCCGCCGTACTTGCTGGTGAGGACAGTGTCGCCGACCTTGACGTCGAACGGAATCTTGTTTCCTTTGTCGTCGAGTTTGCCGGTTCCGAGAGCCACGACTTTGGCTTCCTGCGGTTTTTCCTTGGCGGAATCGGGAATCAGAATCCCGCCTTTGACCTGTTCCTGGACTTCGATTGCCTGGACAAGCACTCTGTCGCCGAGGGGCTGAATTTTAACTGTGCTCATTCAAAAACTCCTTCTTTTTGTTTTTGTATGTGTTTGAGTTTTGTTGCTTGCGTGAAAAACACCGCCCGGTGGTTTCCTGCCGGGCGGAGAACTGTCTTACTTGTCGTCGTCAACGATTTCAGCGTCAACTACGCCGTCGTCGTTCTTCTTGGCGCCTGCATCGGCGGCTCCGGCGTTCGGAGCGCCCTGTGCGCCTGCCTGATTGGCGGCCTGAGATTTGTAGATCTCTTCGCCGAACTTCATCAGACGCTCTTCAAGATCCTTCATCGTCGCCTTCATGGCTTCGGTGTCATCGTTCTTGATATCCGCTTTGAGTTTGTCAACGGATTCCTGAACGCTGCTCTTGGCTTCCGGAGAGAGCTTGTCGCCAAGATCCTTCAGCTGCTTTTCGGTCTGGTAGACCATGGAGTCGGCTTTGTTCTTGACTTCAATTTTCTCTTTGGCGGCCTTGTCTTCATTTTCGTGCGCCTTGGCGTCGTTGACCATCTTCTGAATCTCTTCTTCGGAGAGTCCGCTGCTGGCGGTGATGGTGATCTTCTGTTCCTTGCCGGTTCCGAGATCCTTTGCGGTGACGCTCAGGATGCCGTTCGCGTCGATGTCGAAGGTGACTTCGATCTGCGGAACGCCGCGCGGCGCCGGAGCGATGCCGTCGAGACGGAATCTGCCGATGGACTTGTTGTCCGCAGCCATGTTGCGCTCGCCCTGAAGAACGTGAATGTCAACGGACGGCTGGTTGTCCGCAGCTGTCGAGAAGACTTCGCTCTTCTTGGTCGGGATGGTCGTATTTCTGTCAATGAGCTTCGTCGTAACGCCGCCGAGGGTTTCGATGCCGAGGGACAGCGGGGTGACGTCGAGCAGAACCACATCGTTGACTTCGCCGCCGAGCACGCCGCCCTGGATGGCCGCGCCTGCCGCAACGACTTCATCGGGATTGACGCCCTTATGCGGTTCTCTTCCGAAGATCGTCTTCGCCATTTCCTGAGCTTTCGGCATTCTTGTCATGCCGCCGACGAGAATGACTTCGTTGATTTTGTCCTTGGAAACGCCCGAGTCGCGGATGCAGTTTTCGCAGGGACCGACGGTGCTCTGAAGCAGATCGTCGCAGAGTTCTTCGAGTTTCGCTCTCGTAAGAGTGATCTGAAGGTGAAGCGGACCGGTCTGGTTCATCGTGATGAACGGGAGGTTGATTTCCGAGCTCATGCTGGATGAAAGTTCGCATTTCGCCTTTTCGGCCGCCTCTTTCAGACGCTGGAGCGCCTGCGGGTCGAGACGGAGGTCAACGCCGTTCTCAGCCTTGAAGGTGTCGGCGAGCCAGTTCACGACAGCGGAGTCGAAGTCATCGCCGCCGAGGTGGGTGTTGCCGTTCGTCGCTTTCACTTCGAACACGCCGTCGCCGATTTCGAGGATGGAGATATCGAACGTGCCGCCGCCGAGGTCGTACACAGCGATGGTCTCGTCGGCGTTGCCCTTGTCAAGTCCGTATGCGAGAGCGGCCGCAGTCGGCTCGTTCACGATACGCTTGACGTCAAGTCCGGCGATACGTCCGGCGTCTTTCGTCGCCTGACGCTGACTGTCGTTGAAGTAAGCCGGAACGGTGATGACCGCTTCGGTGATCTTCTCGCCGAGGAAGGCCTCCGCATCGTTTTTCAGTTTCTGAAGAATCATGGCGGAGATTTCCGGCGGAGAGTAGTGTTTTCCGCCCGCAACGACTTCGACGTCGCCGTTCTTGGCTTCCGCGAGTTCGTAGGGAACGCGCTTTGCATCGTCCTGCGCTTCAGTGAACTTGCGTCCCATGAAACGCTTGATCGAGAAGATTGTGTTCTTCGGGTTCGTCACGGCCTGACGTTTTGCGGTCTGACCGACCAGACGCTCTCCGGTCTTTGTGAATGCGACGATTGAAGGAGTCGTGTTGGCGCCTTCCGCATTCGGAATAATTTTAAATTTGCCCTGATCCATGACAGCCATACAGCTGTTCGTAGTTCCGAGGTCAATACCAAGTATCTTTCCCATAGTGCAAGCCCTTTCCTGTTTTTGTTTCTTTGTTTGCTTGACGACAGGTATCTAGCAACACTGATGCCAACTTTTTGAAAAACGCTGTTTTACACTCAAAAAAAATATTTTGTCCGCGTGTCTCACCCGGGCATCCGTGTGCGCATGGTGTGACATGTTGTGTCAATGTGTCACACTTTCAAAAAGTTCAAAGCAGCGGCGTCCCAGTTCGCGGGCGGAGGCGGCGTTGAAATGAAGCCGGTCGCCGCGGTGAACCAGACCTGCGGAAGAGGCGACGCGAACAAGTTCCAGCTCTTGGGAAAGCTCATGCATGATTCCGTTGATGTCGGGAACGTTTTTCTGAATTATCTCTTCGTAGAAATCTCCGAGCTCCCCGAGAAGGAAGGGGACTCCGTTCAAGTTCAGATCGCGGTGGAAGTTCGCGATGGCCGTGCGTAAATCTTCCTTTATCGCGAAACGTCTCGGTTTCAATGACGAATTCTATTTTTCCCGTTTTTTCAGGCACAACAGCGGACTTTCGCCCACGGAGTTCCGGAAAATCCAGTGATTGCGGTTGCTTTTGCCCGTTTTCCGGAGTATATTACAGCTTTACATTTCAATTAAAAACGAGGAACATATGTACGCGCTTCTTGCTCTGCTTCCGATTTTCACCGCACTGGTTCTGATGAGCAAATTCAAGGTGTCCCCTCCGGTTTCCCTGCTGATTGCGTTGGCGATGACCGGATTGCTCGGCTGCTGTCTCTGGGGAATGAAACCACTCTATGTGACCGAAGTCTCCCTGCTCGGAGCACTGAAGGCGTTCGATATCATCTTCATCATTTACGGAGCGATTCTGCTTCTCAACATCCTGCGTGAAACGGGTGCGCTGGAGTCGATCAACCGTTCGTTTTCGCAGATATCGCAGGACAGACGCGTGCAGACAATCGTCATAGCGTGGCTCTTCTGCGGATTCATCGAGGGTGCGGCGGGGTTCGGCGCGGCGGCCGCGCTGGGGGCTCCGCTGCTGGTCGGTCTCGGCTTTCCCGCCGCGGCGGCGGTCGCGGTGGCGCTGATCTGCAACACCATGCCGGTTCCGTTCGGCGCGGTCGGAACTCCGGCGCTGACGGTCTGTTCCACGCTTTCGGGAAATCTCGAAAAAGCGGGGATTCCGGTTGCGGGATTCATGAAGGATGTCGTGACCGAAACGGCGGGAATATTCGCCTCTTCCGGCACATTCATTCCGCTGATAACCGTTGCGTTTCTGATTCTCACCACGTCGAAAACGCGGCGGCTGCGTTCCATTGCGGAAATCATTCCGTTCTGTCTGTTCAGCGGCGCGGCGTTCACGATCCCGTGGTATCTGACGGCGCGCTTTCTCGGTCCGGAGCTGCCGTCTATGCTCGGCGTTGTGGCGGGACTTCCGATCGTGATTCTTGCCGTCAGACTGAAATTTCTGATTCCGCGTCATGTATGGGGATTCCAGGAGGGAGCGACGGCCGTTCCGCCGCCGCAGGCCGGAAAACATGAAATCCCCGTCTGGCTCGCATGGATGCCCTATGCAGTGATTGCGCTGGCGCTGGTCCTGACGCGTCTGGACGTGCTTCCGTTCAAACATTTTCTGACGACGTTCGGCAAAATTTCAATCAAGGAGATTCCTGGATTGCCGGGGATCGGGTTCAACTGGGCGGTTTTCAACAATCCGGGAATTTTTCCGTTCGTTTTCGTCGCGCTCGGAACGGCGTTTTTCTTCGGACTCAAAGGGAAGACGGTGCTGAGCCTCTGCGGGAAAGCCGGGAAACAGATCGCCTCGGCTTCGATTGCGATTGTCGCTAGCGTGGCAATGGTTCAGATCATGGTTTATTCCGATGCCAATTCGGCGAATATTCCGGGAATGCTGACGGCGGTTGCCGAAGCGGCGGCTCATCTGATGGGCGGAGCATATCCGCTGGTATCCCCGCTGATCGGTGTACTCGGAACTTTCTTCTCCGGCTCCTGCACGGTTTCGAGCATTCTGTTCGTGTCGATTCAGTTCGATACGGCGCGTCTGCTGGAACTTCCCGCGACGGCGATGGTCGCCCTGCAGCTGGTCGGCGGCGGCATCGGAAGCATGATCCGCATCAGCGGCGTGGTCGCTGCGTGCGCCACGGTCAACGCCGCAGGCAAAGAGGGGCGTCTGATTCTGATTTGTCTGATTCCGACATTGATTCTGACCGCACTTTCCCTGCTCGCGGCATGGATTCTGTACTTCTGAAAAATTTGCGGCGAAGAAAACAGGTTTATTCTTTCTGACATCTGTTCGCTTCGCCGTTTTTGTGCTCTTGAAAAACGTCTCCTCCGGTGCTATCCTTGCAGCATTCATTGAAAAGGGGGAATTCAAGATGAAAACCGAAATTGCAAAAGTTGAGGCGCGGGAAATTCTCGACTCCCGCGGGAATCCGACTGTTGAAGCAACCGTTACGCTCGAATCCGGCGCAAAAGGAACGGCGGCGGTCCCGTCCGGAGCTTCGACCGGAGAAAACGAAGCTCTCGAATTGCGCGACGGAGACAAACACCGTTATTCCGGAAAAGGCGTTCTCAAAGCGGTCCGGAACGTCAACGAAAAAATCGCCCGTGCCGTCCGTGGCTTCAACGCGCTCGACCAGGTGGCGCTCGACCGTGCAATGATTGAACTCGACGGGACAAAGAACAAAAAGAATCTTGGCGCCAACGCTGTTCTCGGCGTTTCTCTGGCGAATGCGCGGGCGGCGGCAAATGAACTCGGGCTCCCGCTGTACCGTTACCTGGGAGGAGTCAATGCAAAACGTCTGCCGGTGCCGATGATGAACATCATCAACGGCGGAGCGCATTCGGACGCCCCGATTGATTTTCAGGAGTTCATGATCCGTCCTGTCGGAGCTCCGGATTTCACCGAGGCAGTCCGTTACGGGGCGGAAGTGTTTCATGCGCTCAAAACCGTTTTGCGGAAAAAAGGGTGCGGCACGGCCGTCGGCGACGAGGGCGGTTTCGCTCCCGCGCTGAACGGAACGGAAGAGGCGTTCGAAACGATTCTTGAAGCAATTCGCCTTGCGGGGTTCAAGCCCGGACGCAAATGTGAGGGCGGAGAGATTTCTCTTGCGGTCGACTGCGCCTCTTCCGAGTTCTATGACAAGGAACGGAAACTTTACATCTACAAAAAATCGAACAGCGGCTCGCGCGATTCCGGCGCGCAGGTCGATTATCTGCGCAAACTTGTCGAGACCTACCCGATCGACTCCATTGAAGACGGGATGGCGGAAAACGATTGGGCGGGCTGGGTTGCGCTGACGGCGCAGCTTGGCGCACACATCCAGCTTGTCGGAGATGACCTGCTTGTGACGAATGTCGCGTATCTGAAGAAAGCGATTGAACGGAAGGCTGCGAATGCGATTCTCGTCAAAGTGAATCAGATCGGTACGCTGACCGAAACTCTGGATGCGGTTGAAATGGCGCGGAACGCCGGTTTCGCGGCGGTCATCAGTCACCGATCCGGTGAAACCGGAGATACGACGATTGCGGATCTTGCGGTCGCAGCGAATGCGGGACAAATCAAGACAGGATCACTGAGCCGGACGGACCGTGTGTGCAAATACAACCGTCTGATGGCGATTGCCGCAGAACTTGGCAAAAGCGCGGTTTACGGCTGAGCGGAAAGTTCATCGTTGAAAAGCAGAACGCCGGAAACGATATAGCCGGGAATGAGCGGAATCGCGGCGACGGGAATCAGATAGAGCAGATAGATCGTTGTTCCGAACCCGAGAAGCAGCATTTTCCGTCTTCCGGCAATCCTGCGGATTTCCGGAAGGGAATATCCGCGGTTGAAGCCGCTGGAGAAAATGTAGGTTTGTCCCTGCCGCCATCCGAGAATCAGCGCCATCAGGAACACGCCGATTACAGGAATCAGCAGGCCAAGCGGCAGCAGAACGACTGTTATGAGAAGCGTTCCCATGGAATATCCCACGCTCTGCAGAGCCGCGGTCAGATTCTGGCGGAACGGGAGGTGAACGGCGTTGTGTGAATAACGCGTCTTTTCGATTTCCACGACCATGGCGTCAAAGAACAGCGATCCCGTGATTTCATAGAGCGTGCTCAGTGTCTGAAATGAAATCAGCAGCAGAGCCGCGCCGCAGGAAAGAGCGGTCAGCCAGCGCAGCGGATAAATCAGCCAGCGCAGCCAGACCGCATGGTTCGCCGGAACCGGAAGAAAATCCAGAATCCATGGAACGGCAAACCGGAAGGAGAAATAGAAAATCAGAATGTAGAAAATCAGGACAAGAAAGAGCGGAACAGCGGAAAACCTCCAAAGGGAAGGTGTCCGGTAGAATAATGCAATTCCCTGGAAGACCAGGGAAACACCTTTCAGAAAATCCTGCATCATCTGTTCTTCAGAGCATGATAGACAAACTCAAGGAACGAATTTGCCTTGAAGTTCCAGGAGCCCTCGGCCGGTTTTCCGTATCCGTAGGCGGCGTAAGCGGTCCGGCATCCGGCGGCGCGGCCCGATGTCATATCCGGTTCGGAGTCGCCGAACATCCAGCTGCGTGCAGGTTCGGCGCCAGTCTCCTTGAAAGCGTAGAGCAGCATGTCCGGAGCCGGTTTCATCGCGATGGAGCGTCCTCCGCCGATAACGGCGTCGAAGAGATCGAGCACGCCGAGTTTTTTCAGAATCGGCACGCAGAGAACATCCGGCTTGTTGGAGGCCGTCGCAAGACGGAAGCCCGCCGTTTTCAGAATGCGGAGACCGTCCGCCGCTCCCGGATAGAGAGTGGTATGAACGACCGGATCGTTGCGGTAAGCCCGCAAAACCTCTTCCGTCGCTTCTTCCGGGGCGATGTGGGGAGCATCCGCAACCGCGAGGGCGGCAAGTTGGGCAATTCCGTGTCCGACGTATCCCACAACCGTCTTGTCGGGCAGGGGAACGAGGCCGTAATGTTCCCGCATCCGGTTTGTCGCAAGCGCGATATCCGCGATGGAGTCGATGAGGGTTCCGTCAAGGTCGAAAACAATACAGCGGTTCATGCTCTGCTTCCCTTACGCCTGAAACGGAATTTTGAATTCCCGGGGGATGCGGGCGTATGCGTCAAGCGACATGTCGGCGAATTCACCCGCCCGGTAATAGCGGCAGGCGAGTCCGGCGATCATCGCGGCATTGTCCGTGCAGTATTTGCGCGGGGCAAGGAGAACTTTGACGTTTTTCGGAGCTCCTGCTTCGAAATGTTCACGCAGACAACCGTTGCAGGCGACTCCGCCGCAAAGGATCAGACTTTTTGCATGGAAGAAACGCGCGGCGTCGAACGCCTTTTCGCAAAGCACGCCGACGATGGCGTCCTGATAGGATGCGAGCGTGTCGTAAAGATCCTGACCGTCAAGAGCTTCGGTGTTTTCCCCGCAGATTTTTTTCGCATGATACAGCAGAGCCGTTTTGACTCCGCTGAAGCTGAAGTTGAAGCGGTTTTCCGGAGCGAGCGCCTTGCCTGCGGTTCCGGTGAGCGAGCGCGGGAAACTGAAGCGGTGAGGATCGCCGTTCCGCGCCGCCTTTTCGATGACGGGGCCGCCGGGATAACCGAGGTTGAGCATCTTTGCGGCTTTGTCAAACGCTTCGCCAGCGGCGTCGTCGAGCGTCGTTCCGATGACGTTTGCGGTTCCGTCCTCCCTGATGAGAACAAGGGAGGTGTGTCCGCCGGAGACGACGAGTCCGACCATCGGGAAGAGCTCTTTCTTTGCGAAGACATCCTCCTCCTGATCCAGGAAGACGCCGTAGATATGGCCGAGGAAATGATTGATTCCGATGAGCGGCTTTTTGTATGCGGCGGCAAATCCTTTGGCGAAATTGACGCCGACCAGAAGCGCGGGAACGAGTCCGGGACCGTTGGTGACGGCCACAGCATCGATCTGATCCGTCGTCACGCCGGCCTCTTTAAGAGATTCATCGGTAACCCGGCGGATTGCGGTGAGGTGTTCGCGCGCGGCAAGTTCCGGAACCACACCGCCGTAAACGGCGTGTTTGGCAATCTGGGAAGCAATTGCGTTCGAAAGCACTTTGCGTCCGTCGACAACAACCGCCACGGCGGTTTCGTCGCAGCTGGATTCAAAACCTATGATTGCGGTCATTTTTCATCTCCTTCAGGAAATCTTGTACTTTGTGGCGAGCTTCATGAGAGCGGCGGACTGTTTCGGGGAGAGAATGCGTCCGGTCGCGCGCTGCTTCGCGAGGGATTCGTAGAACTCCTTGTCGTCATAAACGCGGCGTCCCTTTTTCTCGGGTTCCGCCCATGTCCGGACTTCGGAAAGAGCCTTGAGAATGCGGTCGACATCCTCCTGTGCGCCGGCGTCAGCCAGAGGAACCGCGGCTTCCACGCCAAGCTCTTTCAGCAGGGGTTCGCAATCGGGAATTGATTCGCTGTAGCGCACCATGAGTTTGGCAAGCGCGGCAATCTGACGTTCGGAAAGAACGTGTCCGGATTCGGACTGCTCTTTGAGCGAATCAAAGAATTTCTTGTCGTCGTAGACGCGCGCCCCGCGTTTTTCGGCCGGATGCCAGGGCACGTTTTCCATGGCTTTGAATACCGCCGTGATATTTTCCCGCGGAGGCGCATTGTTTGCCGCCTCCTCGCGCCGCTGCTGGATTTCTTCACGCATTTTGCGGAACTGCTCGACGCGTTCGCGGGCGGCGGCGACATCCTCTTCCAGATGATATTTCACCGTGCATGAATCCAGGTCTTTAAGCTGGCTTGCATACTTGATGACCAGATTCAGCAGCGCTTCCCATTGCTTGGAAGAGATCGTTGTACCCTTTTCTGCTTTGGACTGGACGGATGTGTAGAACTTCTTGTCGTCGTAAACCCGTTTTCCGCCCTTTTCCGGAGCATCCCAGTCTTTGACTTCGCGGAGCAGATTGAGAACCGCGGCGGCTTTTTCCGCTTCAGGGGCGCCGGCGTTCTTGGCGGCGGCGAGCCACTGGGAGAACTTCTCGTAGAAATTCTTCAGCATTGCGGTCCACTGGATTTTTCCGTCTTCCACGCCGTCGAGCTGATTTTCCATATCGGCGGTGAAGCCGACCTGGATCAGATCGGGGAGGGAGGCGACAAGGTAATCGTTGATTTTGAAACCGAGTTCCGTCGGAATGAGTTTACCCTTTTCCTTGTTCACATAGGAGCGTTCCTGAATGGTGTTGACGATGGTCGCATAGGTGGACGGGCGTCCGATTCCGTTGGATTCGAGCTCTTTGATGAGCGTGGCTTCCGAGAAGCGCGGCGGGGGCTCGGTGAATTTCTGCTCGCCGAGGGCGTCGATGAGGGTGCACGGCGCGTTTTCGCGGAGCTTGGCAAGCGCATCGGCGTCGCGGGTGTCGTCGTCATCGGATTTCGCTGCGCCTTCCTCTTCGATGTTGTAGGCTTTGAGGAAGCCGGGGAAGGTTGTGACAGTTGCTGTCGCGCGGAAGGTGTATCGCCGCGCGTCGGAGCCGGTTCCCTCCACGTCCGCGGTTGTGCGGAGCTGATCTGCGGGAGCCATCTGCGAGGCGAGGAAGCGGCGCCAGATGAGCTTGTAGAGCTTGAGCTGCTGAGCGTCGAGCGTATCTTTCAGCGATTCGGGCGTAAGCGTGACGTCGGTCGGACGGATCGCTTCATGAGCGCCCTGCGCGTTGGATTTCGATTTGTAGATGTTCGGCTTTGCGGGAACGAACTTCGGTCCGTAGTTCGCAAAAATGAAATCGCGGCAGGCGTTCTGCGCTTCCGCGGCAATCGCAACGGAGTCGGTTCGCATGTAGGTGATGAGACCGAGGTGGCCGGCGGGGGTGTCGATGCCTTCATAGAGCTGCTGGGCAATGCGCATGGTCGAGCTTGCGGAGAATCCGAGCGCCGAACTCGCCGCCTGCTGAAGCGTGCTGGTGATGAACGGCGGGGGGGCGTAACGTTTGCGCGGCTGGGTCTCGATGGAGGCGACCTTCCAGGCTTTTGCGCCGCGGACGGCGGCGAGAACCGCATCGGCGTCCTGCCTGCTTCCGACTTCAAATTTCCCGTCGTTGATTTTCGCGAGGCGTGTCAGGAATTCGCATCCGGTGCCCTGGGAAAATTTCGCGAGGAAGTTCCAGTATTCTTTTGGTACGAACGCCTGAATTTCGCGTTCGCGTTCACAGACCAGACGGAGGGCCACCGACTGGACGCGTCCCGCGCTGACTCCGCGTTCGATGCGGGACCAGAGCAGGGGACTGATCATGTAGCCGACGATACGGTCGAGAACGCGGCGAGCCTGCTGGGCGTCGACGAGGTTCATATTGAGTTCGCCGGGATGCTGAAAGGCTTTTGTGATGGCGCTTTTCGTGATTTCATGGAAGGCGACGCGTTTGAAATCGGCCTTCTTGTTTGTGTTTTTGAGCACCTCGTGCAGATGCCACGCAATGGCTTCCCCTTCGCGGTCGGGGTCGGGGGCAAGATAGATTTCCTTGACCGTCTTTGCGGTCTTCTTGAGGTCGGAAAGGTTCTTTCCGCGAGTTTTGGACTCTTCGTACTGCGGAATGAATCCGTGTTCGATATCGACGCCGAACGCGCGTTCCGGCAGATCTCTGATGTGACCGTACGAGGCCTTGATGATATAGTCTTTCCCGAGGATTTTTCCGATGGTCTTGGCCTTTGCTGGCGACTCAACGATCACGAGTTTATCCGGCATCTTCGCGCTTCTCCATGTAGCTTGTTCGCAAAATATACATCCTATTAAAATGAACCGTTTTGCGGAAAATTCAAGTCCGTTTCTGAAAAAAAAGTCAAAGTTCGCAAAAATCAGATGCAGTAATCGAGAAAATCGCCGGAGTTTTCGCGGGTCTTGTCGACGATGTCCTGAAGCGTGATCTTTGCAAGCGACCGGCGGATCTCCTCGTTGAGTTTCGCCCACATCTTCCGCGTCGCGCACCCGTCAATCCGTGCGCAGGCGCCGGGCTCCTGTACGCAGTCGACGATGTTGATCGGCCCCTCCATAACCTCGACGATATCCAGAACCGTGAGATATTTCGGGAAACGCGCCAGACGGTATCCGCCCTTTGCTCCGCGAATGGATTTCACCATACCCGCGCGCTTGAGTTCAATGATGAGACGGCTGATATATTTTTCTGAAATCTGCTGAGATTCCGCAATGTCGCGGATCATGCGGGGCGAATCTCCCTCGTGAAGGGCGAGATCAAGAAGAATCCGCAGCCCGTATCTGCCTTTCGTTGAAATTTTCATATTCGTTTCTCTTGTCTTTCTGTTTCTGGAATTCTCCACTGTTTCAGTAGTAATATAATGCGGAAAAATGAAAATGCAAGTTTTTTATCAGAAACGGAGCGTGCGCAGCAAAGCGTCTGCGGTATTGTAGGAAAGTTCCGGCCAGGAGAGGGAGGCTGAACCGCCGAACCGGTTCAGAAGAAGATCGCGGAGCTCCGCTTTTTCCGCCTGCGGGTTGCGCTTCAGAAGCTCTTCCGCAGTCCGCATGTAACCATCCGCCGTTTCGATGCAGAGATCCAGAAAAGGCAGAAGTTCCGGCTGTTCGATTTCGCCGTCCGAGGGACGTTCCGGGTGTCCGAGCACCATGCGCCGGACCTCTCCGGATGCGCAGAGACGGCGGATGCGTTTCAGCGAATTGCGGTACGCCGTCGGGTCGGCATAGAGCGCAAGCCCGATGTTGTCCGAGCCGCGCCCCTGCACGGCGTCGCCGGTGAAGAGGGTTCCTGTCTCCGGTTCCAGAATGCAGACGGAATCGCCGGAATGTCCGGGTGTGTGAAAAATGCGGACCGCCACGTCGCCGTCGCGGACTTCATCGCCGTCCGCAAGTTCGCGGTCGGGAGTGAAACCGGAAGCGCGGAGAGAATCCGTACCGTTGCGATGAATGGAAAATACGGCTCCGGAGAGTTCCCGGAGCCGTGCGTTGCATTCGACATGATCACTGTGTGAATGGGAGTTGAGGACCTGGCGCACGGCGGACCACGGAATGCGCCGTTCCCGGAGAAACGGCGCAAGCGTGGCGTCGACAGCCCCCTTGACGGCGGAGTCGATCAGAAAACTGCACGAGCGTCCTTCCATGAGGAGCATCGACGTCCAGAATCCGGGGACGAGCCACGGATGTTTGAGAGTCCAGACCCGGATCATATCACTTGATCAGCGAGCAGGGACCTCCGACGCATCCGCCGCCGCAACTCATGACTTCGAGGAAGTTGCCGGGCATTTTGCCCATCGCATAGAGTTTCAGAAGCTTGGCCGTCTTCTTGTCTATGCCGTTGATGAACTTGTTGTCGAGCTTGAAATTCATCTTGGCGAGTTCGGGGTTCTTCCGGCTCATTTCCTGGATGACCGCCTCGGTGACGCCGCAGCTCTTTGCATAGTTGCGGGAGGCCTGGTCGGCTGGCTTTTCGATGTTCCACGGTTCCTGCTTCATGATGTCGATGCCGAGTCCTGCGAGCATGGCGCCGAGCTCTTCAAAGGTCATGACGTAATCGACTTCGGGAGCGTTTTCCGCTTCCCAGCGTTTCGCGATGCAGGGACCGATGAAGACTGTGAGCGCATTCGGGCGTTTCTCGCGGACGAGACGCGCGGCGAATTTCATCGGGCTCGGCGTTGTGGAAACCTTGTCGAAGAATTCGGGAACATGACGCTTGACCAGTTCCACATACGCGGTGCAGCAGGATGTCGTCATGATCTTCTGTCCCGCAATCATCTTTTCGGCGAATTCGGCGGCCTCGTGTTCCGTGGTGAGTTCCGCGCCGAGAGCAACTTCCATCACGTCGGTGAATCCCGCCTGGTGAATGGCGCTGAAAAGCTGCTCCACTGTTCCGGGGAACTGCATGAGCGCGGAGGGCGCGACCATCGCGACGATTTCGTGTCCTTCCTTGATGGACTGGAGAATCGGGATCAGCTGCGAACGTTCCATGACGGCGCTGAACGGGCATTTGCTGAAGCATTTTCCGCAGAAGATGCAGTGTTTGAAGTCGATTTCAGCCACGCCGAGTTCGTTCTTGCGGATCGCTCCGACCGGACAGGCCTCTTCGCAGGGGACGGTGGTCTTGATGATCGCGTTGAAGGGGCAGACCTGCTGGCATTTGCCGCACTTGATGCACTTCGAGTAGTCGATGTGCGACTGCTGGTTGATGACGCTGATGGCGCCCTTCGGGCAGTTGAAGACGCAGGGACGCGCGAAGCATCCGCGGCAGGTCGGTGTTACATAGTAACGGCTTTCCGGGCAGGAGGAGCAGGCGGAGCCGCAGACGGAGAGCGGCTGTTTGACCTTTTTTTCATCCTTGGTGTCGATCGCTTCCTGAAGATAGGATTTCAGGGTGCGCAGCTCGTCGGTCTCCTCTTCGGAAGAGAAGCCGAGAAGACCCATCAGGCGATACTTCAGTACCGCCCGGTCATGATAGATGCAGCAGCGGCTGGATTTTTCGGTCTTCGGTCTGAGGGCGATTGGAATACGGTCAATCGTGTCTGCAAGCTTTCCGTCCTTGAAATCCCGGACGATCCGGATCATCAGCTCGCGACGCATCCGTTCCGCACCATTGCTCATTATTTTCCTCCACGGTTTTTAAGGATGTTGTAGATTTTGTCACAGACGGATTCGACGGTTGCATTGCTCATCAGCTCGCCGTCGATCCGGACGAAGGGGGCGCCGCCGAGGTTGTCGTCGGAACACGCTTCAAGACAGGGTATGGCCGAGATGTCAACGATTTCCTTCCAGTCTTCCGGCATGATGGTTTCGAAACGAAGAAGTTCCGCCGCGCCGAGCATGTAGCATGCGGTTCCGCAGCAGATTTCGATCTTGATTTTGCGATCCTCCATTCTGTACCTCCTTAGTAATACTTGATAGAGACCTGCTTCCGGTAGTTCTGTTTCAGAATATCGTGCAGGCGTTTTATTATGTTTCTTCGGATTTCGAGGTCGACAGGAAGGTTCGGGTCCTGATGCGCCTCGTTGACTTTCGTTCCGACGATAAACTCTATGATGTCGCTCTCCATCATGCCGTTGATGATGTCCTTCGCGGCCGGCGGAGAGTCGTCCCAGTTCCCGCTTTCGAGATCCGATGCGACACGCGTCAGAGTCAGAATTCCTTCGGTGACGATTCCGACTCCGGGAATGATTCCAGGCGGGGGGAGCCCTTTGCTGAAGCGCACCATCTTAAGGTCGATTTCAACCTTCGTGCGCAGTTCGCGTTCGATAATGTTCGCGGTCGTTCCGCCGCAGATGATGACACGGTCGGCGCCGGTTTCCGGCTGGGCGAGGGCGGCGAACTCCTGGTCGCGTTCCTTGCGGAACGGCGGACCGGTGAGGACCCGGCAGACGCGCGGCTTGCGCAGATAGATCACCAGACAGCTGATGTCGTCGATGCATTTGCGGTCTGGATTGATCGAAAGAGCCTGATAGGCAACCGCCTGGGCGATGTCCTTTGCGGAGACGTCCGGCTGGCGGGCGATGAGTTCCTGAACGAATTTCATGAGTCCGCGCCGGCCCCACCCGAACTTGTAGTTGCGCTGTCCGAGTCCAGCCTGAGTGACGCCGTCGGAACAGGCGATCAGCCGGTCGCCGACTTCCAGACGCAGTTCGGAAAGCTGCATCTCGCGGTCCGGCCAGCGCTCCGAAATGAGAGTCTTCGCGGAAAACGGCGGAATTTCAACCGTTCCGCGCAGCTGAATGTACGGCGGATTGCCCATTTCGACGACTTTGGTCTTGCCGCCCATCTGCATATCCAGAATCGTGAAGGTCGCATAGCTGATTTTGCGGATTTCGCAGACGGGGAGGGTGTCCATGATTGTTTCCGCCGACTGGAGAATATCCATGTTCGATCGTATGAATTTCATCGCCATTGTCGTTGTGAGCGTGGCAAGCAGATTCGCCTTGATTCCGCTGCCGAGTCCGTCGGAGAGAACCGCGATGTTGCGGTTCTCGTTCTCCAGCCTCTGCCACTGGAAATTGTCGCCGCAGGCGGCCTGACCGTCTTTGGTCAGCTGGCAGCATTCCATTTCAACAAACGGGGAATCATATTTCATTTGCGGTCGGTCTCCTTGCCGTCCTTGTGGTCGGTGTAGGTGCCTGCGACTTCTTTCAGCAGAATTTCCGTATCCGCCATGTGTTCGCCGAGGTAGCGGGCGATCTTCTGGACGGTCATGACGTTTTTGCGGATGACCTCTTTCGCGCGTTCCGCGATCTGCTCGCGTTTGAGTTCGTTCTGAGTGACGTCCTGAATGACCGCTCCGACAGTTTGTCCCTCATTGATGGTGAAGACGCTGATGTTGAGAATTTTTTCTCCGGAGACCTGGTTGAACTTTTCGATCTCTCCGCCGTTTGCAAGCACGCTCTCGAAAAGATCGGTAAAGTCGATCATGGAGTCGAGGTAGGCTCCGTTCAGGTTTCCGCAGGCGTCGAAAGCCAGCAGAGTGTCCTCGCCGCAGAGTTCGGCAAAATGGCGGTTGCATTCGATGACCTGGAGATCCTGGCCGGCGAGCACGACTGCAACGGGGATGTAACGGATCAGCGCATTGCTGGTCTTTTGGGAAATCTTGCGGAGATAGGAGAGACACATGGAGGTCTCCGCCTTGCCGTCGAGCATCGCTTTTGCGAATTCTCGGCAGCTGTTGTAGCCGCATCCGCCGCAGTTGAGCTCGTCTTCCGCGGAATATTTGCCGATGCGGTGAAGCGCCTGGAGAATCGCCGCCTCTTCGGGCTGCGGTTCGGAATGACGGTCGGGATAAATCAGCTGCTGAATGTTGACGGGGACTTCGCGGCCGACGCTGCTGCGGTGCGGCGCATGGGCCGCCGTTTCGAGCAGAATGTCAATGCGTGAGGATTCGCGCCCCATGACGGGACCGTTGACGCATCCGCCGTCGCAGGCGAGCATTTCAACAAAAATTTTCGAGCCGCTTTCTTTAAGGGTTGCAAGGTCAACTTTTTCAATCAGGCGGGCGATATTTGGCAGTCCGGAGACTGCGAGCAGGCGGGCGTCCACTTCAGGCGAGCGCAGCGTTTCGTTCATTCCGCCTTCAATCGAATAGACGCGTCCCTCTTCCGCCTGTACGGGAACCAGCGGTTCCTCGTTCATCTTGTCGAGAGAGATTCCTTCGCTTTTCAGCCAGGATTCAAGCGCGGCGAATGTGATCGCCAGACTCAAATCATCCGGGTTGCGGTCCGCCTCGTTCTTTTTTGCGGCGCATGGACCGACGAAAATGATCTTGATGTCGTCTCCGTAAATCTGTTTCAGATATTTGCAGTGCGCCATGACAGGCGAAGCGACCGGGAGAAAGTTGTCGGTCCACGCCGGATAATATTTGCGGATAAAATCGACGGATGCCGGACACGCCGTGGAAAGGTAAACGCCCGGTCCGGCCTGCTTGAGCAGCTCGGCGGTCTGAGCGCTGACGAACTGCGCGCCGATTGCCGTTTCGCTTGCTCCGACAAAGCCGAGACGTTTCAGCGCCGCCGCGAGCCTGCCGATGGGAATATCTTTGAAATAACCGACGTAGCTTGGCGCGATGGACGCGTAAACCTTTGCGCCGGAATGGAGAAGGTATTGCGCACGGGAGAGATCCGAACGGATTTTCTTGGCTTCCGCGGGGCAGACTTTGACGCATTCTCCGCATGAAACGCAGAGCTCCGGAATCACCGCCGCGCGGGCGTTGACGATCCGGATAGCTTTGCAGTGACAATGCCGGACGCACTTGTAGCAGTCCTGACACTCGTTTGCCGTTGTGTAGATCGGAAAATTCTGATTCATTGTTGATCCTGTAAATTCGGGGTTACAGAGTCTGTTGCAACCTTTATTCCTCAACTCTCAGCAATATATCACGCATTCCGTGAAAATTGCAAGCGGAAAATGAATTATTTTTCCGGAAATAATTTTTTCATAAGGTCGAGCATGACGCCGCGGTCGACTTTTGTGTAGATCTGATCGTCAACCACGACAATGGGACCGTCCGCGCAGCGTCCCCGGCAGAGAGCGCCCTGAAGTTCCAGATCGACTTCATCTTTCAGATGATGTTCCTCAAGATATTTCTGAATGACTTCGACGTTCAGTTCGTTGCCCCGCGCGAAGCAGGAACTGCCGATGCAGACGGTGATCTTAGGCTTTGCCATATACGTTTCCTCCTGGTCGTGTTGACAAAAAAATACGGGTCATACCGTAATATAACCCGTATTTTGAAAAAGTCACGCCTTATTTTCCATAATATGCGCGGAGGAACATCTCCTTGATTTCGGAAATCAGCGGATAGCGCGGATTCGCGCCGGTGCACTGATCGTCGAAGGCGTCCTCGCTGAGCTTGTCGAGCTTGGCGAGAAATTCTTTTTCCGGAACTCCGGCTTCCTGAATGGTTTTCGGAATCTGGAGTCTGTCTTTCAGCTCCTGAACCTTCTGAATGAGGAGTTCGACCTTCTCGTCGTCGTTTTTGCCGCCGAGCTTCAGGAAGTCCGCCAGGCTGGCGTAGCGTTCCTTCGCATCCGGGCATTTGTACTGCGGGAAGGTGCCCTGCTTGGTCGGCTTGGTCGTCGCATTGAAGCGGATGACCTCGTTGATCAGCAGAGCGTTGGCGAGACCGTGCGGGACATGGAAGGCCGCGCCGAGCTTGTGAGCCATCGAGTGGCAGACGCCGAGGAAGGCGTTTGCGAACGCCATGCCGGCGATTGTGGACGCGTGATGAATCTTTTCACGAGCCTTCTCGTCGACGGTTCCGTTCTCGTAAGCCGCGGGCAGGTACTTGAAGACCAGGCGGGCGGCTTCACGGGCAAGACCGTTGGTGTATTCGGAAGCGAGAATCGAAACACGGGCTTCGAGAGCGTGAACCAGGGCGTCGATACCGGAATATGCGGTGAGCTTCTTCGGCATGTTCATCACCAGACGCGTGTCGATGATCGCCATGGTCGGGGTGAGTTCATAGTCCGCCAGCGGATACTTGTAGCCGGTCGTTTCATCGGTGATGACGGCGAACGGAGTGACTTCGGAACCGGTTCCGGACGTGGTCGGAATCGCGACGAGGGACGCCTTCGTGCCGAGTTTCGGGAACTTGTAGACACGCTTGCGGATGTCCATGAAGCGCATTGCGATGTCGTCAAAGTGGATTTCCGGGTGTTCATAGAGCAGCCACATGATCTTGGCCGCATCCATCGGGGAGCCGCCGCCGACGGCGATGATGACGTCCGGCTGGAAGGAGTTCATGCGCTCCAGTCCCTTGCGGGCGGTGCCGAGGGTCGGATCCGGAAGAACATCCGCGAAGACTTCGGACTTGATGCCCATGTCTTCAAGAACCTTCAGAGCGTCGTTGAGCAGCCCGTTCTCGTAGAGGAACTTGTCGGTGACGAAGAAGGCGCGCTTCTTGTCGCTGAGGTCGCTCAGCCCTTCTCTCAGGCAGCCGTATTTGAAGTAGATTTTCGGCGGAACACGGAACCACAGCATGTTTTCTCTCCTCTGTGCAACGGTTTTGACGTTCAAAAGATGTTTCGGCGTGACGTTCTGGCTGACGGAGTTGCCGCCCCAGGAGCCGCAGCCGAGGGTGAGGGAGGGGTCAAGTTTGAAGTTGAAGACGTCGCCGATGGCCCCCTGGCTGGAGGGCATGTTGATCAGCACGCGGCAAGTCGCCATGCGGTTGCCGAAGTCGGTGATGCGGTCGGTGTTGCGCGGGTTCGTGTAGAGCACGCTTGTATGACCCATGCCCCCGAACTCGATCAAAGCTTCCGCGTTCTGGACAGCCGCCTCAAAGTCTTTGACCTTGTAGAGCGCGAGAACCGGGGAGAGTTTTTCGCGGGAGAACGGGTAGTCGGGACCGACGCCGTCGGTTTCCGCAATCAGGACTTTCGCATCCTCGGGAACCTGGACGCCCGCCATAGCGGCGATCTTGAATGCGCTCTGTCCTACGATCTTGGCGTTGAGCTTGTGATCGATGATGATGGTCTTGCCGACCTTGTCCGCCTCTTCCTTGGAGAGAATGTAGGCGCCGCGTTTGAGAAACTCGGCCTTGACTTCGTCATAGATGTTTTCAACAACGGTGACGGACTGTTCGGAAGCGCAGATCATGCCGTTGTCGAAGGTTTTGCTCTGGAGAACGCCGCTGACAGCCATGAGGATGTCGCAGGTTTCATCGAAGACTGCGGGGGTGTTGCCCGCGCCGACGCCGACTGCGGGAACGCCCGAGGAGTAAGCGGCTTTCACCATGCCCGGACCGCCGGTCGCGAGGATCAGGTTGATCATCGGGTGACCCATGAGGTGCTGGCTGAGGACAACGGTCGGTTCTTCGATCCACCCGATGATGTCTGCGGGCGCTCCGGCTGCAACAGCGGCGTCGCGAACGATCCTTGCTGCTTCGATCGTGGACTTTTTGGCTCTCGGATGGGGGCTGAAGATGATGCCGTTGCGGGTCTTCAGGGCGAGAAGGGATTTGAAGATGGCGGTGGAGGTCGGGTTCGTGGTCGGAACGATACCGGCGATCAGACCGACAGGTTCCGCGAGCTTCATGATGCCGAATCCTTCATCGTATTCGATCATGTCGCAGGTTTTTTCGGATTTGTACTTGTTGTAGACGTATTCGGAAGCGAAGTGGTTCTTGATGACCTTGTCTTCGATCACACCCATTCCGGTTTCTGCAACCGCCATCTTGGCAAGGGGAATGCGGGCTTCGTTTGCGGCAATGGCGGCCGCGCGGAAGATGTCGTCGACCTGCTGCTGAGTGTACGTCGCATATTTAGACTGCGCCGCTTTGACTCGAGCGATAGTTTCGTTGAGTTCCTGAAGCTGCTTTTCCGCTTCAGCCTTAGTGTCGGTTTCCGGTGTAATTTCTTTTGCCATGTTTTCACCTTTTGTTTTCACTGGCTGAACAAAGTCTTTCTCTTGAAAGCTTGTTTTTTACCTTGTTGCTTTTTAAAATACATCGTTTCACAGAGAAATCAAGTCCCGTTTGTGATTTTTGTTGAAAATATTTTTCTCCGATTCAATCAAGTTGTGAAAAAGTAAACGGTAAAACCGCTTTTTGCTCTCCCCACGCTCGTTTTATGCAGAAATTCAGCGGAAATAAAAGAAGAAAAAACTTCTTGTCCAAAACGGTTTATGCGGATTTGACCGCTGCGAAGACCTTGATTTTAAACTGTCTGTGAAAAATGTAACAGCATGTTTTTCCCGGCTCGGCAAACAGCGGTCGTTTTCGGAATAAAGTTTATGTGAAAACAATCACAACAAGAGGGAGCGCGTGAAAAAAGGCGGCCGTTCCGGAGAACAAACCGCCAGATGAATTGAATGTGAAAAAGCTCAGCGCTCCACGGCGGCGCAAGCGAGCATACAGCACATTTCCACAAATGAAATGCCGGCCGTCGCGGCGGCCTTCGGCAGAAGACTGCTCGGGGTGCAGCCGGGGAGCGCGTTGCCTTCCAGAACCCAGACGGAGTCGTCTTTGCGGGAAATGAGAACGTCGACCCGGATCATGTCGCGGGCGTTCACGGCGCGGCTGTATTTTACGGCAAGTTCCTGCGCCTCCTTCTGCGCGGATTCGGAAATTCCGGTCGGCGGACAGATGTACTGCGTTTCTCCGTGGGCGTGCGTGTATTTGGCGTCGTAGTCGTAAAGCTTTCCCGGATAACGGATTTCGACGAGCGGAAGAGCTTTGCCGTTCAGAACGCCGACGGTCGATTCCACTCCGTCGATATACTGTTCCACAAGCGCCGGATGACCGTATTTGAACGAAAGCTCCAGAGCCGCGCGCCATTCCGCTTCGGAATTGACGAGCGAAAGCCCGAAGGTTGAGCCTTCCATCGGGGGTTTGACAATCAGAGGAAGTCCAAGCTCTTTCGGGAAGGGGGCGTCGAGGCTGTCGACCACTGCGCTCTTCGGATTGCGGATGCCGTTCGCATCCATGATGCGCTTGGAGGCGATTTTGTCCATGATGTCGCGGCACGCCTGAGAACCCGAACCGACGAACTTGATTCCTGCGTCCTCCAGCATCTTCTGGATGGTTCCGTCTTCGCCGAAACCTCCATGCAGGACCGGATAGACCACATCGGCCTTGCGCATGGCGTCGGTGATTTTGAGTTCCGCAATATCATACTCTTCGACATGGTGTCCGCCTTTGCGCAGAGCATCGGCAACCGCCGCTCCGGAGATCAGGGAGACTTTGCGCTCCGCGCTCGTTCCGCCTTTCAGCACAAGAATGTTCAGGGGGCGCGCAGCCTCCGCCGTTTTCTTTGTTTCCATATTCACAAACCTCAGTTCCATATTCAAAACGACTCCGCATCCGGTCCTCACCGCGAGGGCCATCCGGGACGCCAGAGCCGCACAGTCCGATTCCGAGACCTGTTTTGAATGATTCACGATCCAGTTCGCATGTTCCGGACTGACCCGCAGTTCTCCGCACGCGAAACTCTTTGCCCCCTGACGCTCCAGAAGGCGTCCGGCGGGAAGTCCCGGGGCTGGGTTGCGGAAGACGCTTCCCGCGGAACGTCCGCGCGGCGTCACGAGGGCGCGTCTGCGGCGTTCTTTGGCGAGCAGCCCGCGCTCAGCCTCCGGTTCGCAGGGGAAAAAGCGGAAAAACGCTTTTGTCACAACGCAGTCTTCCGGAAGCGGCGACGTGCGGTAACGCCATTCGTCGCGTTTGACGGGAACCCTGTGCAGAGTCCCGGCGGAAACATATTCGACCTCAACGAGAAAATCCGCAATTTCACTGCCGTTGGCTCCGGCGTTCATGCGGATTGCTCCGCCGACGGTTCCCGGAATTCCGCCGAGTCCGGCTGCGCCGCCGAATCCGTGTTCGGCCGCAAAATCCAGCAGAACGGAAAGCTTTGCACCCGCTCCGGCGGCAATCCGATTCCCGGCGATTTCCACTTCCCGGAATTTGTTTCCGAGTTTCAGAAAACAGATTTCAAGGGGAGAGTCCGAACCGATCAGATTGGTTCCCGCACCCAGCGGAAAGACCGGAATGCGGCGTTTGCGGCAGATCGCAATCACTGAAAACAGATCATCCATGGAATCCGGTTCGGCGAGGAAGAACCCCGCGAGACCGGCGCCCATGGATGTATAATCCGCCCAGCGGGCGGAAGAGTGAAAACGCACTCCCGGCAATGTTTCAGAGAAAATGCGCGGGAGTTCCGTCATCACTTTTTGTAAACCTTCGCAGGATCGAAGACGCGCTCGCCGACCACAACGAGTTCGCCGTTCTCATATTTGCGGAAGAAGCAGGAGTGATAGCCTTCGTGGCAGGCGGCTCCGCCGATCTGTTCGACCTTGAAAATGACCGTATCGAGGTCGCAGTCGACATAAATTTCCTTGACTTTTTGGACATTTCCGGATTCCTCGCCTTTTCTCCAGAGTTTCTGACGGGAGCGGGTCCAGTAGGTGGCGTTGCCGGTCTTCAGGGTTTCGTTCCAGGCTTCTTCGTTGATGTACGCGAGCATGAGGACATCACCGGTTTTCCAGTCCTGGGCAATTGCCGGGAGCAGACCGCCGCCCTTCGCAAAATCGAGTTTTACCATTTTTCTTCCTTACGTTATGTTAATGGGTTGCTGGCTTATTTCTTTTCCGGTTTCGCCTGACGCGCGGATGCGGCATCGGCTTCAGCCTCTTCCGCCGAGACGCTCTTTGCAACCGGGGTGACGGACGTCGGTTTCGTCTTGACGTCCGCGCTGACTTTTCCGGCCTTCGCAGGCGTGGTTTCCTCCGTCTTTACGGGAGTTTCCTCCGGCGGCTCCGCAGGAGCATTCGCTTCATCGGCGTTTTCCGGTCGGATAAAGAGCTTGTATCCGGCGACTTGCGCATTCGGGGACATGGAGGCGAAACCGACCTCTTCGCCGTAGTCGACCGTGACATGACTCCATGTGGACTGACCGACCTCCTTGCCGTCTTTGTCGTACCAGACAAAACGGTAGGCGAGAGGGATGTCCTGATATGAACAGAAAATCCAGTTCCAGGTGGAGTAGGTCTTCACGCGGGCGCGGACGGAGACATTTGTAAACTTGTTCTCCGTCTTCCAGGTGCGGACATACTCGAAATTGAGTTTATCCTGGAGAGAGGCGTCGAGCTCGATGTTTTTCTGCTGCTCTTCCGTAATGGCCGTCGGCGTATCGACTGCGGTGCAGCAGGCGGTGAAGAGCAGGGGGGCGGCGGCGACGCCGGCGATCAGAAGGTGTTTGCGGATGTTCATCTTAAATTCTCCTTATTTCAGCGAGAAGAACCGGGCGGATCCGACGATCTGCAGATCGGGGCATTCCGCGAGTTTCTCCAGGGCGGATTCGGTGTCGTCGAAGCGGAAGACGAGGACCGCGCGGTTGTTGCTTCCGTAGACGGAAGCGTACATGTACTCGACGTTGAGTCCATGCGCTTCAAGTTTTTCGAGAATGTCGGAAAGACCGCCGGGGGCGTCGTCCACTTCAAGCGCGATCACATCGTTGACGCTGACCGCGAATTTCTTTTCCTTGAGGACGTCGTACGCCTTCTGCCAGTCTTCGATGATGAAGCGCAGAATTCCGAAATCCTTGGTGTCGGCAAGGGTGAGAGTCGTGATGTTGAGTCCGGCGTCGGCGAGGGCTTTGCAGGGACGGCTCACGGAACCGGGTTTGTTTTCCACGAAAACGGAGATTTGTTTCAATTTCATGTTGCACGCTCCTTTCAGGATTTCTTTTCGTTGCGGAGGTCGAGCACTCGTTTCGCTTTGCCTTCGCTGCGCGGAATGGTGTTCGGCGGTACAATTTTAACCGGAGTGCGGATTCCGAGAATCCGTTCCACTGAATGAACGAATTTTTGCTGGAGTTCTTCCATCGCACGGACTTTGTCGCTGAAGTTTCCGGGATTGATTTCAACCTCGACAAGCATGTCGTCCAGGCCGTCGTCGCGGCGTGTGAGGATGATGCGGTAGTGGGGGAGGGAACCGTCAACCGCAAGAAGCCCGGTTTCGATCTGGGACGGGAAGACGTTTACTCCGCGGATGATGAACATATCGTCGCTGCGGCGCGAAATGCGCGCAATCCGGCGGATGGTCCGTCCGCATTCGCACGGTTCGGAGATGATGCGCGTCAGGTCGCGGGTGCGGTAGCGGATCATCGGCATGGCGAACTTGGAAAGAGTCGTGAAGACCAGTTCTCCCTCTTCGCCGTCCGGAAGGACTTCGCAGGTTTCCGGGTCGATGATTTCAGGGTAGAAATGATCCTCGAAAATGTGAATTCCCTTGTGACAGGCGCACTCGATGCCGACTCCGGGACCGCTCATTTCGGAGAGTCCGTAGATGTCGAACGCCTCGATTCCGGACTGTTCTTCGATGCGTTTGCGCATCTCTTCAGTCCATGGTTCAGCGCCGAAAACGCCGACGCGGATCGGAAGGTCGTGCAGGTCGATTCCCATCTGTCCCGCCTTTTCGCAGAGGTGGATGAAATAGGTCGGAGTGCAGCAGATTCCGGTTACGCCGAAGTCGCGCATCAGCATGATCTGGCGTTCCGTATTGCCTCCGGAAGCAGGAACAACGGTTGCGCCGAGAGCTTCCACGCCGTAGTGCGCGCCGAGTCCGCCGGTGAACAGACCGTAGCCGTAGGAGTTCTGGATGATGTCGCCGCGGTCGATCCCCGCCATGGAGAGCGCGCGTTTCATGCAGCTGACCCAGACGTCGATATCGTCTTTCGTATAGCCGACGACGATCGGTTTTCCCGTGGTCCCGCTGGACGCGTGGAGACGCACGACCTGTTTCATGTCAAGCGCGAAAAGACCGAACGGGTAGGTGTCGCGCAGATCTTTTTTCATCATGAACGGGAGCTTGGAAATATCGGAGAGCGAATGGATGTCGGCGGGTTTGACGCCCTTTTCATCCATGCGTCTGCGGTAGAACTCCACGTTGTTGTATTCATGCGCGACGATGCGCTGAAGTCGTTGAAGCTGAACCTGCTTGAGCAGTGAACGCGGAATATAGTCCTGTGCGCTGACCGGGTTGTAATGAGTGGAAAACATCGGGTCCTCCGTTTACTTTACAAACTCCGCACCTTTGCGGAACGCCTCCTGGTTGACGGGCAGAAGCTCGCCGGAGAAGGTTTCCGCGAGGAGCTGATTCCAGATTTCGTCCGGAAGTTTGAGATGGGCGTTCAGAGCGCCGAGCATCGCGATGTTCATGCTGCGCCCCGGATCGTAATCTCCGAGCATGGAGGGGGAGAGAACGATTCCGCCGGGTTTCAGGAGATGGCGGCAGACTTCAACCTGATCTTCCGCGAGGGAGACGAGGAAATCCGCCTGTCCTTCGGGGATCATCGGGCTCCAGACTTTCGTGCCGAAACGGACGTCGCTGGAGACGGAGCCTCCGCGCTGGCTCATGCCGTGGAGTTCGCTTTTCTTGACGTCGAATCCGCTGCGGAAAGCCGCAGCAGTCAGCAGGTCGCTGGCGAGAATCACGCCCTGTCCGCCGATTCCGGCGAAGACTACGTTGATGGTGTCGAGAGTCATTTTGCGCCTCCGTTCTTTTTCGCGAATTTCGCCATTTTTTTCATCTGCAGAACACATGGGCGTTTCGCGATGATGACGCTGATGTCATTGGAGGCGAGACGCTCCTGAATGAGATTTTTGAACCGTTCGGTTTCCTTTGTGGTATCCACGATATCGACGTTGTTCACGCCGCATGCGCGGCAGACAGCTTCGAGATTGACGGGAATTGCGGGATCCATGTTGAGAAGATGCCCGGTGGCGGGATTCTCCTGAAGCCCGGTCATTGCGGTGGTGGAGTTGTCGAGAATGATGACGACGTGCCCGGTTTTCGGACGGTTGTACGCCATTTCAACGATTCCGGTGAGACCGCTGTGAAGGAAGGTGCTGTCGCCGATCACGCTGACGACTTTGCGGGCCTGTTCTTCGGGGAGCGAACGGCGCAGACCGAGTCCGAGGCCGATACTGGCGCCCATGCAGACGCACATGTCGATTGCGCTGAACGGAGGAAGCGTGCCGAGCGTGTAACAGCCGATGTCGCCAGCGACGATGCAGCCGAGGTCGCGCAGAGTCTCGAAGGACTTGCGGTGCGGACATCCCGGGCAGAGCTGCGGGGGACGTCCCGGAACCGGCGCCGGATCCGGCGTGAAGTTGCGGTCAAGCTGCTTTTTGACGCGGTTGACGTTGAGTTCGCCGAAGAGGAGTGAATCATCCTTCGGCTCGACTTTGATTCCGGCGGCGGAAATGGCGTCGGCCAGGAAGCGGTCGCCTTCCTCAATCACGACGCAGCGTTTGACGGAGTTTGCGAATTCCGCGATTTTCTTCATCGGCAGCGGCCAGGTGAGTCCGAGCTTGAGCACGGAAGCATCCGGCGCGGCTTCGCAGACGTGCTGGTAAGAGATTCCGGAGCAGATCACGCCGAGTTCCTTTGAACCGGGTTTCACCTGTTCAAAACCGGAGGTTTCCGCGCAGGCGGCGAGTTCCTTCATGGTGTTTTCCAGACGGACATGCGCCTTTTTGGCGAATGCGGGAACCATGACGTTTTTCTGAATGTTCTTCACATAGGGCTTCTGGACGAACGGATTGGCTTCGCCGTGCAGATGAACGACGGTCTGCGAGTGACAGACGCGTGTGGTCATGCGGAGCAGGACGGGGGTGTCGAACTTTTCGGAGAGTTCAAAAGCCTTGATGGTGAAGTCGTATGCCTCCTGGGAATCGGACGGTTCGAGTATCGGCATCTTGGCGGCTTTTGCGTAGTTGCGGTTGTCCTGTTCGTTCTGGCTGGAGGCGAGTCCCGGATCATCTGCGGAAACAATGACGAGCCCGCCGTTGACGCCCGTATAGGTGAGAGTGAACAACGGGTCGGCTGCGACATTCAGTCCGACGTGTTTCATTGTGACGATGCTTCTGGCGCCGCCGAAAGAGACGCCGATACCGACTTCGAGCGCGACTTTTTCATTCGGAGCCCATTCGGCGGCTCCGCCGATTTTCGAGAAAGTTTCGAGAATTTCAGTCGACGGCGTTCCGGGATATCCGGCGCCGAGGCGGACGGAAGCGGCGAGCGCCGCATATGCGACAGCCTCATCTCCGCTGAGGATTCGTTTTTGGGACATTATAACCTCCTGCACAAGCACGAATTATTTGCTTTTATCAATCTTCAAAACTTACCACAATTCCGCCGTTTTTCAAGCGCGTTCGGATAAAAAAAACGTTTTTTCGCGCAGATTCGAACTCCCGCGCGGAAAAACGTTCCTGAAAAAATCCCCCGTGCTCGGAATCCTGTCCGGGAGCGGGGGAAAGAATGCTTATTTGCCGGACTGATACTCCTGAAGGGATTTCGGGAGTATGGCATTGCTGCGGGCGGCGGCGATGCCGGCAACCGTCGCTTTGGCGGCGGCGATTGTGGTCATGTAGGCAATATGCTGCTGGATCGCCATCATGCGGATGTAGCTGTCGTCGAGCTTTTCGCTGCGGTCCTTCGGTGTGTTGATGATCAGCTGAAGATCATGATTTTTGATCATATCGCTGATATCGGGACGCCCCTCGCCAAGCTTGTTGACCTCGGTGTTCGGAATGGAATGTTCGTCCAGGAACTTGGAGGTTCCCTCCGTCGCATAAAGTTTGAAGCCGAGTTCATGCAGCTTCTGAACAATCGGCAGGAGGAACTCGCGGTCGCGGCGGTTCACCGTGACCAGCGCGGAGCCTTCCAGCGGAAGCGGGGCGTTTGCGGCTTTCTGACTCTTGAAGTAGGCAAGATCAAAGCTGTCCGCAATGCCGAGAACTTCTCCGGTGGAACGCATCTCCGGTCCGAGGACGGGGTCGACTTCCGGGAACATGTTGAACGGGAAGACAGCCTCTTTCACTCCGTAGTAGTTCTTGCACTTGCGTTCAAGAAGCGGAGCAAAATCGGAAAGTTTCTTTCCGAGCATGAGTCCTGTCGCGATGCGGGCGAGCGGAACGCCGGTGATCTTCGCAACCAAAGGAACCGTGCGCGATGCGCGCGGATTGGCTTCGATGATGTAGACTTTGTCGTGGCAGACCGCAAACTGAACGTTCAGGATGCCGTCGACCTTGAAATCTTTTGCAATTGCGGCTGCATAGCGCTCGATGGTTTCGAGATGTTTCTTCGGGATGGTGACCGGAGGCAGCACGCAGGCGGAATCGCCGGAGTGAATGCCGGCAAGTTCCACGTGTTCCATGATCGTGGCGACGAAGGTTTCATCGCCGTCGGAAAGCGCGTCGACTTCCGTTTCCGTTGCGTTGTCGAGGAAGCGGTCGATGAGCATCGGATATTCGGGGCTGACCTGGATGGCTTCGACGGCGTAACGTTTCAGGGTTTCTTCATCATGAATGACCGCCATGCCGCGTCCGCCGAGCACGAACGAGGGACGGACCATTACGGGATAACCGATTTTGCGTCCGAGTTCAACCGCCTGTTCGAGCGAGTGGGAAATGCCGCTTTCCGGCTGCGGGATGCCGAGCGCGATCATGCGTTCGCGGAAATATTCGCGGTCTTCCGCCAGACGGATTCCCTCAGGCTGAGTGCCGAGAATGTTCACGCCGGCGTCCTTGAGCTGCTGGGCGATGTTGAGCGGCGTCTGTCCGCCGAACTGGACAATGACGCCCTGCGGTTTTTCCTTCTCGTAGATGGCGAGGACGTCCTCGACGGTCAGCGGCTCGAAGTAAAGCTTGTTGCTGGTGTCATAGTCGGTGGAGACCGTTTCCGGATTGCAGTTGACCATGATCGACTCATAGCCCGCATCGCGGAGAGCGAACGCCGCATGGACGCAGGTGTAGTCGAACTCGATGCCCTGGCCGATACGGTTCGGACCGCCGCCGAGGATCATGATCTTTTTGTTCGGCGTGACGGCGACTTCGTCCTTCGCATCCTTTGCGTAGGTGGAGTAGTAGTAAGCCGCGTTTTCGACTCCGGAAACCGGAACCGCGCGGAAGACGGCCTTTACGCCGAGCGCAAGACGGCGGTCTCGGACCTGTTTCTCGGAAACGTTGAAGAGAGCTGCGAGATACTTGTCGGAGAATCCGTCGCGTTTCGCCTGAATCAGCAGATCGTCGGAAAGCGTGTCGAATTCATGTTTCTGAAGCTCGATTTCGAGCGCGGCAAGTTCAGCCATCTGTTCGATGAAGTAGCGGGTGATCTTCGTCAGTTTCACGATATCATCGACGGCGACGCCTTTTTTCAGCGCTTCATAAATCTGGAAGTAGCGTTCGCTGTTCGGTGTGATGATGCGGGTGCGGAGTTCGTCGGCGGTGAGCTTTTCAAACTTCTTGACTCGGCCGAGTCCGGAGCGTCCGATTTCGAGTGAGCGTATCGCTTTCTGGAACGCTTCCTTGAAGTTTCTGCCGATGCTCATGACTTCGCCGACGGCCTTCATCTGAGTGCCGAGACGGTCCTTCGCCTGCGCGAATTTTTCAAATGCCCAGCGGGCGAACTTCACGACGACATAATCGCCGGAGGGGGTGTAACGGTCGAGCGAGCCGTCGCGCCAGTAAGGAATGTCCTTCAGGTCGAGTCCCGCGGCGAGGCGGGTGGAAACGCTGGCGATCGGGAAGCCGGTGGCTTTTGAGGCGAGGGCGCTGGATCGGGAGGTGCGCGGGTTGATTTCAATCACGATGATCCGGTCGTCAACCGGGTTGTGCGCGAACTGAACATTTCCGCCGCCGATGATGCCGACGCCGTCGACGATGCGGTATGCATAATCCTGAAGGCGTTTCTGAACCGACTCCGGAACGGTCAGCATCGGTGCGACGCAGAAGCTGTCGCCGGTGTGAACGCCCATCGGATCGACGTTTTCGATGAAGCAGACCGTGATTTTCTTTCCGGTTGCGTCGCGGACGACTTCGAGTTCGAGCTCTTCCCAGCCGATGACGCACTCTTCCACGAGCACCTGGTGAATCATGCTGGCGTCGAGTCCGCGGGAGCAGACTTCGCGGAGTTCTTCCACGTTGTAGACGATGCCGCCGCCGGTTCCGCCCATGGTGTAAGCGGGGCGGAGGACGACCGGGTAACCGAATTCCTTCGCAATTTTTTCGGCCTCTTCGAGGGAGTAGCAGGGCTCGGATTTCGCCATGGGAATGCCGAGCTGCCTCATGGTCTCTTTGAAGGTGATGCGGTCTTCGCCGCGCTTGATGGCGTTCAGGTCGACGCCGATGACTTTGACATTGTTTTTGGAGAGGATGCCGGCTTCATCGAGTTCGATGGAGAGATTGAGCGCGGTCTGTCCGCCGAGATTCGGCAGGAGGGCGTCGGGTTTCTCTTTCTGAATGATCTTTTCGATGCTGTCGACTGTGAGCGGTTCAATGTAGGTGTGGTCCGCCATGCCCGGGTCGGTCATGATGGTTGCGGGGTTGGAGTTTACAAGGACAATTTCATAACCTTCGTTGCGAAGGGCCTTGCAAGCCTGGGTTCCCGAGTAATCGAATTCGCAGGCCTGTCCGATAATGATCGGGCCGGAACCGATAATCAATACTTTGTGAATGTCCGTGCGCTTGGGCATGTGTTCCTCCTCTGTTTTCTATTACAGTAGTCGGAACCTAACTATACACCCGAAACGGGATTTTTCAAACGGGAGACGGTTATTTTCTCACGATTTCGGCAACTTTCGTCCAGGAATCCAGCTTTTGGCGGTAGGTCAGCGCTGCGGCGGCGGGGCTGGTCGAGGGGAGACGCTCAATTGCAAGACCGCGTTGAAACAGCGGGGCGTGATAGCGCTTCAGAAAGTTGAATGACGCCGTGCCGTTGCAGAAAATGTGCGTGATGGTCGGAGTCCGGTCAATCAGTCCCGCAATATCGTTCGGGACCGGATCGGTGATTTTCGTATCGAGACTTCCTGTTCGGCGGCAGAACGCGAGCGTATCCCACAGAGCAATCCGGTTCTCGCCGAGTTTGCGCAGACGCTCCGGATAGGGGAGATCGCGGGAGAAGTCGAAAAGCTCTCCCATAATCTTCCAGAATGCATTCTGCGGAAACGCATAGTACTGCTGCTGACGGAGCGATTCCTCTCCGGGCATGGAGCCCAGAATCAGAACTTTCGCCCCCGGATAAACGCTCGGGGGAAAGGATTGTTTCCGCTCTGTCATTTTTTGCGGTCCCGCTTGTCCTTCCAGTCGGGCTGACGGTAGCGGGAAGCGCGTTTCTTTTTCAGCATCTGAATCTGCGTCCGACGGTCGCGGAGACCGCGGTGGACTTCGATTTCCTCGCCCGTGTAGGGGTTCTTTCCGCTGTAATACATTGCGGCGCCCATGGTCATCGGGAGGGGAATGTAGTCCTGGACCTGCTGCGGACTCCAGTGATGCGCCTCCAGAAAGTCGTCCACGACTTTCATTTCCTCTTCGGTGCAGCCGGGAAAGTTCGAAATGAAGAGCGGAATCAGGTATTGTTCCTTGCCGATCTGCTTGTTGCATCTGTCGAACATTTTCATAAACGCTTCGAGCTCGCCGGGCTGTCCTTTGCGCATGAGATTCAGAACGCGCGGATGCAGATGTTCCGGCGCGACTTTGAGATGTCCGGAAACATGATTCCGGATGATCTCAAGGGTCAGCTCCGGCTGGCGGAGCGCGAGATCCAGGCGCATGCCGGAATTCAGGAACACTTTCCGGATGCCCGGTGATTTCATCGCCGTCTTGAGAAGCTTCAGCAGAGTCGAGCCGTCGGGAACATAATTGTCGCACGGTTTCGGCCACATGCAGGATATGCGGCGGCATTTTTCGCACTTCGCATGATCGGCGACCCGGTTGCCGAAAATATTGGAGGCCGCGCCGCCGATGTCGCTGATGATGCCGTTGAAGCCCGGCAGTTTTTTGATCCGTTCGATGCTGCGCATCACAGACTCGGGCGAGCGGGAGACAAGATGGCGGGTCTGGTGCGAAACAAGACCGCAGAACGCGCATCCGCCCGGGCAGCCGCGGACGGCGGGGACGGAGAATTTGACGCATTCATATGCGGGAATCGGCTCTTTGTAACTCGGGTGCGGAGCCATGCCGTAGGGAAGTTCGCAGACATGGTCGAGCTCCGCCTGCGAGAGCGGCGGATTCGGGCGTTCAAGAACAAGAAGGCGGTCGTTGTAACGTTGAATCATGCGGCGTCCGCACCACGGATTCATCTCCGCTTCCACCCTGCGCGTCTGTTCGAGAAGCGCGTCTTTATCCGAGCAGATCCGTTCATAGGAGGGGAGTTCCACGCAGCCGGACGCGTTGAATTCCTTCGAAGCGTTTCCGCCGAGAAACCGCGCGGTTCCGGGAATGCCGTCGAGCGGCTTGCCGTCGCGGATGCGGGTGTAGACTTCCAGCGAAGCCGTTTCGCCCATTCCGAAAATCAGGATGTCGGCTTTGGATTCGACGAGTTCGGAGGGATGCATCTTGTCCTGCCAGTAGTCATAGTGTGCGACGCGGCGCAGGCTCGCTTCGACACCGCCGAGGACGGTTTTGATTCCGGGGAATGCGCGTTTGGCGAGCTGGGTGTATACAACCGCCGCCATCGGAGGCCGTTTTCCGGTTTTGCCGCCCGGGGAGTACATGTCGTCTTTGCGGAAACGGCGGCCGACGGTGTAGATGCAGACCATGGAATCCATGTTGCCGGAAGAGACGCCGACTGCAACGTTGGGGCGTCCCATGACTTTGAGAGATTCGGGATCCTTCCAGTCGGGCTGGGCGACCACGCCGACGCGGAATCCCTTGTCGAGCAGGTAACGCCCGATCACGGCTGTTCCGAATGACGGGTGCTCCACATAGGCGTCGCCGGTCAGAAGAAGAATGTCGATGGAATCCCAGCCGAGAGCGTCCATCTCGCGCCGGGACATCGGCAGGAATTTTACGTTTTCGTACATAAGAGTTCAATCCTCGCCGTTCAGGTTTCGTCTCGCATAAACCGACTGCACGATGCCGAGACAGGACAGCGTGGCAAGCATGAAAGTTCCGCCGTAACTGACGAGCGGGAGCGGGAGCCCCGTAACCGGCATGAGGCGGATACTCATTCCAACATTCACGATCGTGTGCAGAGCCAGAACCGCGCCCAGCCCCGCGCACAGACATCGTCCGAATCCGTCGGGCGCAATCAGAGCCGTGCGGAAAATGGAAATCATCAGCAGAGTATACGCCAGCATCAGCAAAGCCGAACCGAGAAAACCGGTCTCTTCCGCTATCACCGAAAAAATGAAGTCGGAATTAGAAACTGTCTGCGGCAGATATCCGAGCTGGTTCTGCGTCCCCTGCATAAAACCTTTTCCGGAAAAGCCGCCGCTTCCGACGGCAAGTTCCGACTGCCGCTGATTCCAGCCTTTGTTCAGCGGATCGGCTTCCGGATTCAGGAACACATGAATGCGCGCCTTGTGGTATGGCCGCAGCATCGAATAGCCGATCGGCGCGGCGACCGCAATCGCAATGATTCCGATCAGCAGCACCCGCAGCCGCAGTCCCGCGGCGAAAGCGACGACGAATACTCCGAAGACCAAGGTCAGCGCCGTACTCAGATTCGGTTCCCGGAAGATGAGAAATCCGGGAATTCCCGTCAGCAGAAGCATCAGGCCGACCGAGCGCCAGCGTGTAATCCGGAAACGTTCCGTCGTGAAGAGCCATGCCGCAAGAATCACCGTCAGCAGTTTTGCTATTTCAGATGGCTGGACGCTCACTCCGGCAATATCCAGCCAGCGGCGTGCGCCGTAAAACTTCACGCCGAAAAACAGGACATAGACCAGCAGAAAGAGCGAAACCGGATAGAGTGCAAGCGCGAAAATCCCGTAGGAATGATAATCAAAAAGGGAAAGGGCCAGCCAGAGAACCAGTCCGAGTCCGATCCACACGAGCTGACGCTGCCAGAATTCCGCATAAACGCCGCCGACCTGCTGACCGGTTCCGTAAATGAACAGAACTCCCGCGGCCAGCAGAGCCAGCATAGGGAGAATCTGAAGCGCGTCGAAGCGCGCAAAAAAAGAACGGAGCACAGTAAACGCCGGAGGAGCCTCAGCCAGCCTTTTATCGTGAATCAGCGGCATAGAGCATTGTCTCCGGCGCGCAAACGTACGTTACTTGACTTCAAAAGTCTGCGTTCTCTTCGGTCCGACGGAAACGATGCCGACTTTGGCGCGGACTTCCTTCTCCATGCGGCGGAGGTAAGCCTGAGCGTTCGCGGGGAGTTCCTCGAAGGAACGCGCGTTTGTCGTGGTTTCGCTCCATCCGGGGAGAGATTCGTAGACGGGTTCGACCTTGTCGAGCAGAGCGCAGTCCGCCGGGAACGTGTCGTAAATCCTGCCGTCGATCCTGTAACCGGTGCAGATTTTGACTTCCTTGAGTCCGTCGAGCACATCGAGCTTGGTTACCGCGAGGTAATCAACTCCGTTGATCATGCAGCTGTGACGGCAGGCGACGACATCGAACCAGCCGCAGCGGCGGGGGCGCCCGGTCGTTGCGCCGAATTCGCCGCCCTGATTGCGGAGGTAATCGCCCTGTTCATCAAAGAGTTCGGTCGGGAAGGGGCCTTCGCCGACGCGGGTGGTGTACGCCTTGATGACGCCCCAGACGCCGGTAATGGCACGCGGGGAAAGGCCGGTTCCCGTGCAGGCGCCGCCGGAGGTGGTGTTGCTGCTGGTGACGTACGGATACGTTCCGTGGTCGATATCGAGGAATGCGCCCTGGGCGCCTTCGAGAAGAATGCGCTTGCCTTCCAGACGCGCCTTGTTGATGCTGTCGACTGTATCGGTGATGTAGGGTTTGACGTATTCAAGCGCGGGGAGGAGTTCCGCCCATGCGGTTTCGACGTCAAGTCCGGTCGCGCCGTTGGGGACGTAGAGTTCGTTGTAGGCTTCCGCCTCATCGTCGAAATGCTTTTTGAACCGTTCCAGATCGAGAATTTCGCAGGCTCTGAGACCGGTGCGGATGGCTTTGGAGGTATACGCCGGACCGATGCCGCGGAGGGTCGTGCCGATCTTTTTGCCTTTGGAGGCCTTGGCTTCGTTGTAGGCGTCGAGCAGTTTGTGCCACGGCATGATGAGCTGGCAGCGGTCGCTGAGCTGAACGTTTGCAACGCTGACCCCGCGCTCCTCGAGAGCCTTCATTTCCTTCATCAGGGCGAGCGGATCGACGACGACTCCGTTGCCGATGACGTTGATGACTTCGCTTCTGAGAATTCCGGAAGGAATCAGATGGAGAACGTATTTTTCGGAACCGTTTTCGACGGTATGGCCCGCGTTGTTTCCGCCCTGAAATCGGACGACCATATCGGCGTCGCGAGTGAGTACATCGATGATTTTACCTTTACCCTCGTCACCCCACTGGATGCCGACGAGCACGTTTACGGACATAGTTTTCATAGTAACCCGATTCGTTGTTTTCCGGTTCTCTGTTCTGTCATTCAGAATGACACCACACAAAGCAGTTATAATAAACCATTTTCCTGAAAAATCAAATGGAAAGCAAAAAATAAAAGACTTTTTCCCGTTTGCGGGTTTAAAATCCGTGAAGACGCAATATAGTACCGGAACAACAGGGAGAACATCATGGAACTTCTGAATACGCTTCAAAACGCGCTTGAGCCATACCCGTGGGCGTACAGCGCCGTCATCGCCTTCGTTTTGGCTGCCGCGGCGCTGCTGGTCAATGTAATCATCAAATTCGTGCTTTACCGCATATTGCAGCGTCTTCTCCATATTCTTCCGCCGAAAGGGAGCGAAGAATACAAAGTCTGTCTTGCGATTGTTTCGCGGCTGGCCAATATCGTTCCCGCCGTCGTCCTCGGCGCGGGAGCTGCGGCGATCCCCGGAATCCACGAGGTTCCGGCGACCCTCATCCGGAACATCAGCGCGGCGTTCGTCATTCTGATGTTTACTCTGGCTCTCGGCAATGTGCTCGATCTGGTCGACATCATCTATCACCGGCGTTCCGAATCGGCAAACCGCCCGATCAAAGGGTATCTTCAGCTGCTGAAAATCTGCTTCTGGGCGGTTGCGTTGATTCTGACCGCGGCGACCCTCATCAACAAAAGTCCGCTGATGCTTCTCTCCGGACTCGGGGCAATGGCTGCGGTGCTCATCCTGATATTCCAGGACACCATTCTTTCCGTCGTCGCCGCCCTTCAGATCCGCTCCAATGACATGATCCGGATTGGCGACTGGATTGAGATGCCCACGCAGAACACCGACGGTTATGTCATCGAGATCGCCCTTCACACCATCAAGGTGCAGAACTGGGACAAGACCATCTCCACGATTCCGGTCCGCAAGCTCATCACCGATTCCTTCAAGAACTGGCGCGGCATGTTCGAATCCGGCGGACGCCGCATCAAGCGTTCGCTCTGCATCGACCAGCGGAGCGTACGTTTCCTCACGGAGGATGAAATCCGGAAACTGGAGGATTTCGTCCTTATCAACGACTATCTGGAACACAAGAGGAAAGAGCTTGACGACTGGAACGCGAATCTCGCTGCGCAAGGGGCAAAACCGATCAACGGACGCCGCATCACCAACCTCGGAACCTTCCGCGCGTATGTGGAACAGTATCTCCGTCATCATTCCGGAATCAATCAGGAGCTGATGCTTCTTGTCCGTCAGCTTCCGCCCGCTCCGACCGGGATCCCGCTTGAGATCTACTGCTTTACCGCTGCGGTGAACTGGGTTCCGCACGAAAAAACGCAGTCGGACATCTTCGATCACCTGCTCGCCATTCTTCCGGTTTTCGGTCTCAGGGTCTTCCAGCAGTGCAGCGATGTCAGCGGCATGATTCCGGCGCGTTTCGAGGCGGCGCAAAACGCGGCAGACAGTTAAATCCAATTTGATTTTATTGCGCCCCGCAAGTATATTACCGGATACAACAGAAAGGAAGTGCATCTTGTCATGAATTTTGCAGAAACTCTTACGCCGGAAGCTCGCCGCGGAGCGCGTCTGAACGCCTATGCATCCACCTGGTTCGGATGCTTCACCGATGTGATGATTGACAGCAGCGCAATCATCATTCTTTATCTGACCATGCTGAAAAGCTCGGAAATGGCAACCATGTTCGCCATGAGCTTTTCGGGAATCGTCGCGATGTTCATGATGATTCCCATGGCGGGAGTCGTCGACCGCTTCGGAGTGAAGCGCTGCATCTACGCCTCCGCCTGGATAGCGCTCGGCTCCTACCTGCTGATGGCGATCGCGCCGGTGTTCGGCAAAACCGCGGCAAGCGGGATCGTGCTGACGGGATGCCTGCTGTTCAGCGTGTCGCGTCCGCTCTGGAGCGCAGCATGGTATCCGCTGCTGAATGACATCCTGCTTCCGGAAGAGCGCGGAACTTTCTTCGGAAGAATGCGGTTCAGCTACATGATTCTGACCGGAAGCGTCTTCTTCGTCATCGGTCTGGTGATGGGAGAAAATCCGCCGGAATGGTTCCTCCAGACCGTGATCGGGGCGGCGGGGCTTCTGATGTTCGGACGCATAGTCTGCATCAGCCGCATTCCCGTTTCCGCTTCGGCGGAGGGAAAATACGATCTGAAAAAAGCGTTCGGGATTTCCATTCGCAACGGGCCGCTCGTGAGCTTCTCGGTTTATGTCTGCTGTCTCAGCGCGGCGTTCTGCCCGCTGGCTCCGCTGGTTCTGCTCTACCTGAAAAAAGGGATCGGCTGCGGCGACAACGTCGTCCAGACCGTTTCTTCCGTCGGCATTGCCGGACTCATCTGCGGATATTTCTTCTACGGTCCGCTGCTTGCGAAAATCGGGATGAAACGTCTCCAGCTGATCACGCATGCCCTCTACATTGTCATTCCGTTTCTGCTGTTTCTCTGCGGCAAGAGCATGCCTGCTCCGGCATGGATCGCGGGGGGGTTGCTCTTCATCGGCAACTTCGCATTCGCATGTTTCAACTGCAGTTTTTCGCGTGAAACTCTCGCGCTGGCGCGTCCGGGCAACTCGGTGATGGCGATGGCGTTCTGTCAGACCTACCAGCAGCTGGGAATGGGAAGCGGACGGGTCGTCACCTCCTTCCTGCTCGGAAGCGGAATGCTGGCGACCCAGTGGAACTGGCGCGGATTGAGCGTCTGCAACTATCAGACGCTCTTCCTGATAGAAGCGTTCTTCGGGTTGTTCTGCCTGATCATGCTCTTCTGCATCCCGTCAGTCGTTCCGAAGCACGAAGATTATTATGAGCCGTGATCATTTCTCGCGGCTCAGTCCGAAGATTGTGTAAAGCACCGGTTCATTGCCCGCGACGATTGCGAATTTTGCGCTTGAACCGAGTTTCAAAGGACGGCCCTGCGGGTCGATGGTGATGAGAACCGGATATTTCGCAGTCGCCGTCTTTCCGTTTTCAACCGGCGTGTCGTAAACGCGTTCCACTCGTCCGAGGAAAATTCCGTATTCCAGGCGGTTGAAGACTCCGCTTGAAATCCGCACGCTCTGTCCTGGGTGAACTTTGCGGACGAGTCCTTCATCCACATAGGCGAGTCCTTTGATGAGATTGCCGGCGGCAAGGTTTGCTGCGACTTTTCCCTTTTCCACGTACATGGTGTACTTGCACGGCAGATTGATGATGCGTCCGCCGACCGGAGCGATCAGTTTGCAGTCGTCGATATAGCGGCGGATGAATTTGAGCGAGGCGCGTTTGCTTTCGATTTTCGCCTGAACAAGCGCGAGGTCGCGGCGCGCCTTTTCGACGGTTTTCTCGCCGAGTCCGCCGCGGACCATGCGCAGATTTTCCTCCGCGCGGGCGACTTCCGCTTTGTTTCGGATGAATTCTATTTCCGCGTTTTCGTATTCGTGCTGGGAGATCGCGTGTTTGTCGCGCAGGCTTTCCAGACGTTCGAGGCGGGTCGCGGTGCGTTTCAGGCGGTCGCGGCTCTCCGAGAGATTGGTTTCCGCATACCAGAGTTCTTTCGGAAGCGGGTTCGCTTTGAGTGCTTCCAGTCCCGCTCTTTTCACTTCCAGTTCCGCCTCCAGTTCATGAATGGCGGATTGAATGGATGCGTATTCCTCCTCATACTTTGTCGCGTCGATCTGCGCGAGGACTTCACCCTTGCGGACGTCGTCGCCTTCATCCACGTTCAACTTGAGAATGCGCCCGTCGACGATGCCGACGACTTCCACGGGAAGTTCCGAGGTGATTTTGCCGTCCGCGTAAATCACGTCTTCGATTTCAATGAGAAACAGGGATGCGATTCCCGCAAACAGCAGAAGGGAAAGGGTGATTCCGATGGTCGCAAAAATGTGCAGCTTTGCCCGGAAATCATGCTTGTGCTGAAGTTCCATGTTCATCATGATCTCGCCTCCTCTTTTTCCGTACTGCCGCCGGGTTCACGCTGTTCTTTCAGCTGCATGGCGTAGAGTGAACGATAGGGTCCGTCCTGGCAGAGCAGCTGCTCGTGCTGTCCCGTCTGCGCGATTTCGCCGTCTTTGAGAACGACGATTAGATCGGCGTTGCGGACGGTTGAGAGCCGGTGTGCAATGATGATTGTGGTCCGCCCCGCCATGAGTTTGTCGAGCGCGTGCTGGACAACCGCTTCGGAGATGGTGTCGAGAGCGCTTGTGGCTTCGTCCAGGATGAGAACGGACGGGTTGTGCAGAACTGTGCGGGCGATTGCAATGCGCTGCTTCTGTCCGCCGGAAAGAGAGACGCCGTTTTCGCCGACTTCGGATTTGAAGCCGTTGGGCAGATCGCGGATGAATTCGTATGCGTTCGCCATTTTCGCCGCTTCCACGACCTCTTCAAAAGTGGTGTCGTCGCGCCCGTAGCGGATGTTTTCTTCAATGGTTCCGCTGAACAGGAAGGATTCCTGAAGAACGATGCCGACGTTTGCGCGAAGCGAATTCACGCTCAGATCGCGGATATCCACGCCGTCAAGCAGGATGCGTCCGCCGGAGACGTCATAGAAGCGCATGAGCAGACTGGCGATTGTCGACTTTCCCGAACCGGAGGGGCCGACGAGCGCGACTTTGAGTCCGGGCTTGACGTCGAGTGTGAAATCCCGCAAAATCGGTTTCTCCGGTTTATAATGGAAACTGACATGTTCAAATGTGACATGTCCTTTTGCATGACCGATGCTGACGGGATTTTCCTTTTCCTTGATTTCCGGGACGGTATCCATCAGGTTCAGCAGACGGTCAGCGCTGACGGCTCCTTCGCTGATTGCCGGGGCGAAGTTGGTGATGCCGGAAATCGGAGTGAAGAACATCTGAATGTAGGTGTAGAAGGCGACGAGTTCGCCGATCGTCATGCGTCCGGTTGAAACAAGGTAGCCGCCGACGCCGAGGACGGCGACGAGGGTGTAGGCGGAAAGCTGGTCCATGACGATCGTCAGGGAAATCGCGCGCATGGAGAGCGTGAGCGACATGTCGAAAGTCGGCTTGAGCCGCTCCATGAACGAACGGTTTTCCGTCCGTTCCTTGCCGAACGATTTCACGACTTTGATGCCGTTGATGACCTCCGCGAGGTTGGCGGAAACTTCGGACATGTGTTCGCGCAGAACCTGCGAACGCCGTTTCAGCATCTTCCGGAAGGTCGAGAAGACGAAGTAGACCACCGGGAGAACAAACACGCAGATCAGCGAAAGAGTCGGACTCAGGAAAATGAGCATCACGCTGACGAAAATCAGCTGGAAGAGGTTTGAGGCCATGCCGACAATCACCGTTGAAATCATCGCCTGCAGCGCCGCCACGTCGGTGAGGATGTTGGAAATCAGTTTTCCGGTGCGGTACTCCTGATAGAAGCGCAGGGAAAGACTCTGCAGGTGTTTGAAGAGCTTCACGCGCAGATCGAAAAGCATGCGCTGAATCGGATAGTGCGTGAAGTAGTTGCTGGTGTAGAAGAAGAACGCGCGGATCCAGTAGAGGAGGATCACGCCGCCGAGCAGGACGAAGAGCAGGCGCAGATCCGACCCTCCGAGCGCTTTGTCGATGATGATTTTGAGTACCAGCGGCATGAGCAGTCCGAGACACGTGCTGCAGATATGAAACACGATGCAGACATTGAGCATTCCCTGATACGGTTTGACGAATTGGTACAGCTTTTTAAAATGCGCCAGGTCTTTGTTTTTCATGGTTGGGGAAATTCCGGCTTGGGTTTGGGGTTTCAACGGGTGTACTGAGAATCAAGAGCGTTGTTCTGATTTCAAGTGATCCGATGTTCCTTTTCAGCCTTTTGAGGATTTGATACGGAGAAATGCCGTTCAGGTGTACTGTAGCCCCGTCCGGAGAAAATACAACCCCGTTTCAAAGAAAAAACGGAAAAATTTTTCTCAGATCCGGAATACGGATCCGATCTTTTTCCCGAGAATCGCGCCCGCCGCGGCAAGCGTCGCGGCAAGGAAAACCATTGTCCATACGCCGAACGCGCAGGCGGTGAAGGGACCCGAACCGAGAATCTGCGAAAGGTCGTAAATCGCGCGGGTGATCGGGAAGTATTCCGCCTTCTGAGCGAGAATCAGGGAGTCGGAAACCTCCAGCATGGAAAAACTGAATGCGAAGAGAGCGCCGACCACCAGATTCGCCGCAATCAGCGGAATCGTAATGCGGCGGAGCGTGCGGAGCGGTCCCGCGCCGAAGGTCCGCGCGGCCTCCTCGAATTCGGCAGGCGTCTGCTCCAGCCCGGCGCTGGCCGAGCGCAGAACGTAGGGGAGGCGGCGGACAGCGTAAGCAATTGCAAGCAGCCACATCGGGTTGTCCTGCGGATTGAAGATTTCCGCCGCCCAGTCATAATTCACCGTCATGCCGAGATAGCCGAACGCCACCACAATTCCGGGAACCGCGAGAGGAAGCATTCCGAGCGCATCGAGCAGCCATGCAAACGGGAGTTTCCAGCGCTGAACGATCAGCGCGATGGCGAATCCGACCGCAAGCGCGGCAATCATCGCAAGCGAGGAGTAACGCAGACTGTTCAGAATGCTCGGAACAACCAGTTTGTTGGTCAGCGCGTTTTCAAAGTTGAGCAGACTCCAGTGTTCCGGCAGAATCGTGCCGTACCAGTTGAGCGAGAAGGCTGTCAGAATCAGAGCCGCATGCGGCAGAACGGCAAGCGCGGTTACAAGAATGAAAAATCCCGTCGGGAGCAGCCCGCGCAGTCCCGGAAGACGTGCGGCTGAACTGCCGAGGGTTCCCTTGACAACCGTTCCGGCGGAAGATTTCAACAGCCATTTCGCCAGCAGGTACATGATGGAGGATAGAATCAGCATCACGGTCACCAGCGCATATGGTTCCGGATTTGTTTCCAGTTCCGTCAGACCGTTGAGAATCTGAACGGGTGTTACGCGGTTGTAACCGAACATCAGAGGAGTTCCGAGTTCGGTGAAACTCCAGATCAGCACGATGCTTCCGCCCGCAAGAATTCCCGGTTTCAGCAGAGGCAGAGTAATGCGGAAGAATCTGCGCCAGACACCCGCGCCGAGGTTCCGCGCGGCCTCCCGCAGAGACGGATCTATGTTGCCGAGCGAGGAGACCAGATTCAGATAGAGTATCGGATAAAGATGCAGCGCTTCAATGAAGCAGATCGACCAGAAGCGTCCGTTTCCTCCGAGGAAATCGATGCGTGCAAAACCGCAGGAAACGAGAAGCGTGTTGATCACGCCGTAGTGTCCGAGAATCTGCTGGAACCCGAGAGCTCCGACGAACGGCGGCAGAATCATTGGAACCATTGCCGCGAGGTGCGCAAGGCTCTTCCCGGGAAATTCGTATGCATCGTAGAGAAACGCCATCGGAAGCGCGATGAGAAAAACCATGAACGTTGTCACAGCGGCAATCCGGAAGGAATTCACGAGTCCTTCCAGATAGATGAAGTTTGAAAACACCTCTTTGATCAAAGAGGGATTCAGCCCCTCCGCCACGACGGTATAGACGGGCAGGAGCAGAAAAAGAAACAGGAACGCCGTAATCAGAACGGCGAGCAGTGCGCGGAAGAGTTGCCGGAGAATCATTCGAAACCTCATATTTTATGTATTATAATATGCCACTTCTCCCGGAAGATTGCAAATGCGGGAATGAAAATAGACGGAATTCCGTTTACGGCGGAACGGACGCGGCGAAACTCTCTCCTGCGTCCGCCAGGAGTCCGGGCGTCCCTTCCGGAAACGAGACGGTCGAGGCGTTTCGGCAGGATTCTGTGAAGTCGCGGCGGCGGAAGCACCTAGAAAATCAATCTCCGGTCTTCCATCGCCGTTCCGAAAAGACGGAATAAATGAAAATCTCTCTTGACTTTCCCGCGTCTGTGATATAATGTAAGCGGAATGCAAAAAAAAGAGGTTTTATGTCTATCGGAAAGAACCAGAAACTGGACCCGCTGACCCGCGAGTTCACGGAGAAACATCCGGATACCTGCGCGGCTGTGACGGCTACCGCGGAACAGAAGCTCCGGTACGGAGTTGTCGGGCTGTTTCTGCTTTTCCTGCTGATGTATCGCTGCGACCTCTTTGTTCTGCTGGTCTGCGGCGTCATGATGCTGCTCTACTCCGGCGCCGTGCTGATCCGGCTGACGGCGGCGATCCGCTCTCTTTCCCGCCGCAGCATGGAACACGTTTCGGCGGATGAAATTGCAAACGACGATCTGCCGGTCTACACCATTCTCGTTCCGCTTTACCGGGAGCCGGAAGTCGCGGAAAAAATTGTGAAAAGAATCGCCGCGCTGGATTATCCTCCGGAAAAACTCGATGTCAAACTTCTTTTGGAAAGCGACGACGAGCTGACTTTCCGCGAACTGAAACGGACGGAACTGCCTTCCGGATTTACAGTCCTGCGCATTGCCGACGCTCAACCGAAGACCAAGCCGCGCGCCTGCAATTTCGGTCTGCGCGAAGCCAAAGGGGAGTTCTGTGTTATCTACGACGCCGAAGATATTCCCGATCCCGATCAGCTCCGCAAAGCGGTCGCCGTGTTCCGCCGCGATTCGGAAAAGCGGCTCGCGTGTGTTCAGGCGAAACTCAATTATTACAATTCCCGTCAGAACTGGCTGACCGGATTCTTCACGGTTGAGTACACTGCGTATTTCGACCTGATGCTTTCCGGCTGGCAGAAATTCCGCATTCCGCTTCCGCTGGGAGGAACCTCAAACCATTTCCGGACCGCATATCTGCGTGAACTCGGCGGATGGGATCCCTTCAATGTGACGGAAGATTGCGAGCTCGGATTGCGGATTTATGAAAAACGCTGGAGCACCGCCGTTCTTGATTCCACGACTCTGGAAGAGGCGAATTCGCGTCTCTGGAACTGGATGCGCCAGCGGTCGCGCTGGGTCAAAGGGTTTATTCAGACTCATCTTGCGCACTACCGCAACCCGTTGGTGACAATCCGGCGGCTGGGGTTGCGCGGCGCGGCGGGTGGTTACATGGCGGTCGGCGGGGCGAGTCTGATGATGCTCACCAATCTGATTTACTGGCCGCTGACTCTCTTTTACCTGTTTCTCTTCTTTCACGGCCTTTCCGCGGGAGAAACTGCAGGGTCTCTGCTGGCCGCATCGCCCGAACGCGAAAATCTGTACCGGGGCGTGGAGCTCTGCGGCGTTACATGGAAAGTCTGGCCGATGCTTTACACGGGGGAGGGCGAGGATCCGTTCTGGGCGATCCTCTCGCAAGTTTTCTGCGCCGGTTCGCTTTTCCTTTTCCTCTCGAATTTCCTGCTGGTCGGCGTGCATGTCGCGGCGGTTGTAAAGCGCGGATTCTTTCATCTGATTCCCCATGCCCTTCTGATGCCGTTCTACTGGGTGCTGATTTCCCTCGGCGCATGGAAGGGGTTCCTTCAGATTTTCACAAAACCGTTCTACTGGGAAAAAACGCTGCACGGGCTCGATGCGGCGTTTCAAAAGGAGGCAGAATGAACAAACGTCATTTTTCTTTGATTGAACTCCTGATAACGATTGCCGTCATTGCAATTCTGGCGGGGTTGCTCATGCCCGCGCTGAACATGGCAAAACAGAAGGCGATCGACCTTCACTGCATCAACAATCTGAAACAGTTCGGAACGGCGTTCATGACCTACCGGAGCGACAGCGAGGACAAAATGCCGATGTGGAGTTCCGACCTTTATCCGGTCTACATGGCGTCCGCGAAAACCTATGAATGCAAACGGGACATGAATCGGAAAAACATCACCTTCCCGAGCACGGAGTGGCGTCTGAACGTCCCCGGCGCGGCAACCGATGAGCGGAAGTTCGTTGAAGCGTACGACTATCCCTCCTCCCAAGCCGAAGAGGGACGCTCCGTTCCGGCGGACGATCCGCGCAGAAAACTGAAAATCAGCTATTTCTATGAATTCGCCGCAACGCCCGCGTCGTGGGAGCTTGCGGAAAAAGCGAAGGGCGCAACCTGGTGGGAGCTGAAATATTATCAGATCGAAGCGCTCTCCCCGAAGGAGATGGTTGTGGAGGGAATGGATCCCGAACAGAAAAAGCTCTTTGAAAAGGACGACGCCAAGTTCAAAACTCGTCTCGCGACATTCCCCGTTCTCCGCTGTTTCTGGCACATGAAAGGCATGACGCCGGAATCCGACAACACTCCGGTCTACAATCTTTCCTACGACGGCTCCGTCTTCTACAGCGGTCCGCCCGCGTGGGAAGTCAATTCCTGGACTCAGAAATAATGCGGATTTTCTGCGTCATATTTCTTCTTTTCTGCACATTTCTGCTTCATGCGGAACTCCTCTTTCCCGGCGTCTGGAAGGCGGAAGTGCGCGGCACGGAGCGTCCCGTGCAGTTCGAAAACGGCGAAGCGGAGTTATCTGCCGAGTTTCCCGGCGGAGTTCTGCTTTATCAGGAACGTGACCGCTACCGCTTCAAGCCGGACCGCCGGGGATTCAACTCAAAAAAACTCTCCGTTTCGGTAAAGGCGGAAGGATGCGCACATCCGCTGAAGGCATGGATTTTTGTCAAGGATAAAGACGGCGCATGGTTCCAGTCCGACCGCGAATTTTCGCTGAAACCGGGCGTCTGGACCCGCCTTTCCGTCCGCATCGACCGTCCGGGACGCGAACTTTTCCCGAAAGGGCACTCCGCCGCATGGAGCGGATTCTTCGCTTCCAGAATCTTTGCCGCGGGCGTTTCGATTTACGGCGAGGGGAAGGATTCCGCACGTGTTTCCGTGAAAACTCCGGTCTTTGAAGGCGAGCGCGGGAATCCGCCTCCGTCCGTTGTGCGCTGGGACTTTCCCGAAACGGGCCGCCGGTTTCAGACAGTCGTCTCCCGTTTCCGTCTCAATAAAGAATATTTCAATCCGTTCGATCCGGACGAGATCGCGGCGGATTTTGAAATCCTTGCTCCCGGCGCGGAAGAAGCGGTCTCCTATCCGGCGTTTTTCAGCATGGATACGCTGCGGCGGACGCATTTCACCCGGGAAACAACGGAATTGCGCGGCTCGCCTTTTTGGGAATTCCGCTTTTATCCCAGGGAGATCGGAGAATACAGAATCCGTTTGCGGCTGACCGAATCCGGAAAGAAAGAGCCGGCTTATACCACTCCGTGGCGCAAAATCCGCATTTCCGAATCCCGCGAAACCGGCGCGGTCCGGGTCTCGAAAACCGATCCGCGCTTCTTCGAACTGGAAAACGGCGCGTTCTATTATCCGGTCGGGCTCAACATTCACACGAATACCGACCAGCGCGGAGAACGCGTCGTCCGCATCAAGGATATTGCCGACGGCGGAAATGCGGATTATGAAATGTACATCAGCGAATGTTCCGAAAACGGAATCAATCTGATCGAAGTCTGGATGGCCGCATGGACATATGCGATTGAGTGGAGTTCTTCGCGCAATGGTTATTACGGTCTCGGTCATTACAATCTCGTCGCGGCGTCGAGACTCGATGCACTGCTGGACTTTGCGCGCAAACGCGGAGTCCGCATCAATCTCGTATTCGACAACCACGGCAAAATGACCGACGGTACCGACCCGGAATGGAGCGACTCCCCGTTCAATGCGAAAGGGCTTTTTGCCGAGGCGAACAACGCTTTTCTGGATGCTCCGCAGCATTTCTGGCACAATCCGCGTGCGCAGGAGTTCAACCGGAAACGCAACCGCTACATCGCCGCCCGCTGGGGAGCCGACCCTGCGGTGTTCGCAATGGAACTCTGGAGCGAAGTCGACCTCGTCGCCAAGGCGTACCCGCACCGCATTTCGCTGATTGCATGGCACAGGAAAACCGCGTCGGAATTGCGCAGAAACGTGCAGACGCCGGGGCTTGTTGCAACGCATATCTGCGGTGAAATCGGGAATCTGTTCAAGTGGCGCGACCTCTGCATCGACCCGCCGGAGCTGACGCATGTCTGCTGCGACGCTTACCGCAAGCCCTGGATTCCCATCGTCACTCAGCTGGAAAAACACGGTCGGCGGATTATGCCGCTGAAGAAACCCGTTCTCATCACCGAATACGGCGGAACGAACATGGCGGGCGGACGTTCGCAGTTGAAAGCGGATATTCACGGCGGACTCTGGGCGTCACTCTTCACCCGTCACGCCGGAACGCCGATGCTCTGGTGGCATGATTTCGTGCATGTGAACAAGGAATATTTTCACTACCGCGCATTTTGCCGCTTCCTCGACGGGATAGACCTGCGGAGCAGTCCGCCGCGCTACGGTCGGATTGAAGTCGCAGCGAAGCCTGCGCCGGAACAGCACGGATTTCTGACGCGGATCACAAAAAATCTTCCGCCGTTTCTGCGCCGCGCCATCCTGCCAGAAAAGCGTCTTTCCGGACTTGTTCTCGCGCAGGAAAACGTTCTTTTCGGCTGGTTCTTCAACGAATATGAATTGGCCAATTACCGTATCGACCAGTCGCTGGTTCCGCATTCCACGGAAATCACTCTTTATCCGGAGCTTGAGACGAAAGCCGGCGCATACATGATCCGCTGGTTCGACACCGTGACGGGCGAATATGTTTCTTCTTCCATGCTCATTCATTCCAAAGCGGGGAAAGTAAAAATTCCCGCGCCGGACATCAGACTTGATCTGGCGTTCAAAATGTACCGGATCGGGGAGGTGCGCTGATGCGGATTCTGTTCCTCTTTCTGCTTGCATCTGCGCTCTTTGCGGAGGAGTGGCGCGAACCGGATGCGCAGTACCGTCTGACGGTGAACCACGACGTCGTCGGTGAATGCGGCTTTCTCGACTTTATGAAAATCTGTCTTCCTGTCACGCTCGAAAATGGCGTTGCGGTTTACTCGGAAGGGAAGCCTGTTGCAGTGCATCAGTACAATGCGGATCATCTCCTGCTTCCGGCGTCTCTGGAGAAAACGGTCTATACCGTTTATTACGGTTTTTCGAAGAAACGCCCGCTTCAGCGGATTGATTCCCGGATTGCTCCGCCGTCCAACATCCGCTTGAGTCAGTCGGATTTGTCGCGCAAATTCCCGAAAAGCGCGCAGGAACTTCTGACGCCGGAGGAATTCCGGAAGAAGAATCCGTCGCTCCGGAGCGTCCGGGAACTGCGCCGCGCCATCGGGAAGTATTCCGTTCAGCGCATTGAACTGCTGACCCGTCTTCATGCGAAAAGTGCGCCGGGCAAAATTTCTCCGGCAAGATTCCTGCAAGCCGGCACGGCGCTCCGGAATCAGGTAAAGAATCTGCCGGACGCGCTGAAAAAAGATTTGGAAAACGCATATTTTGCGCCCTTCCGCCGGAGACCCGGCCGTCCGGTTTCACGAATCTTCTTCACCCGCCGTCCCTTTGACACGGACCGCGAGTTCTCCAGTCTCTTTTCAGGTCTGCTTGCCGTGAAAGAGAGCGGCGAATACGAATTCCGGCTGAATACGAATTCGACGCGGATTCTGCAGGTGGACGGGAAGACGGTTCACAGCCGCATCGGGATCTTTCAGAGCCCGGATGCGACCGCCATCGGGAGCACGGATACTGTGACCGTTCCGCTTTCGCGCGGGCTGCATCCGTTCCGGTTCCTTTACGCCAAAGGCCCGGTCGGCACCTGGGCGGCGGTTTCGTGGCGCAAGCGGGGGGAGGGGGAGTTCCGCCTGCTCGATGAAAATGATTTTGCTCCGGGATTTCCCCTCATCCCCGTCCGTTCCGAGGGGAGGGGAGGGGGGCTTTGCCCGATCGTTCTGCGGGATGATTCCCTTGCGCTCAAAACGGAAAAATGGAATTCGGCGCCCTTCATCCATTATACGGTTCTGTCTCCGGAAAAATCCTTTCACTGGGAACGCAACGGAGAAAGATTCGATATCGGGAACGGATATTTCGTGATGCCCGAATCAACCGTTTTGCGTCTGGTTCCCGATTCTCCGGGCTGGCTGCCTCTGCAGATTCTCCACAAGACGGGGGCAGGGGAGAAGGCCGCTGTTTTGCCAAACCTTTCCCTGCACCTCTGGGCTCCGCACTTTCTATATGATGATGAATCCGCCACGATCACCGCGGAAATCCGCAATGGACACCCCGTTGACGTGAAAGCTGTTTTCGAAGTTTGTTCACTGAAGCCGGATTCCGTCATATCCAATGGCAGGGAGGTGATTTCGCTTCCCGCGGTTCCGCTGGAAAACGAAAACCGTTATGCGCAAACCAGGATTCTGAAAAAAGATTTTCAAGTTCAGGGGCGTTGCGCAAAACAGGGACTTTACAAAGAATTTTCACTTTCGCTTCCGGGACTCGAAACGGGGAAATGTCCGATACGCATGGAGCCTGTCGCCAATCTGCCGCCGGAACTGAAAACATCGCCGGACGGATTAACCGACTGCCGCGGGGTTCGTCTGATTCCGCTTCTGCACCGTCCGACGCTGCATGAACTGCGGACATGGGAAGTGCCGCGAAAACTTTTGAACAGCCGGACGCCGATCCGGCGAGTTCTCGTAATTGCGGAACCGCTTCCGGATTTGGAAAACAGATTGCGGGAGGAGTTTGATAGATGCGGCATGAAAGTTGAATTTCTGCCTTGGAGTTCAAGCGCTCTGCCCTCCGGGTCGGCGCTTCTGGAAACCCTGCCGCGAATCCAGCGGCAGCTTCATTCCGCCGCCGCGGACGCCGCCGTTCTCATTCCGCCGGCAAAACCGGAAAGTGTCTTGGGCGCACGCGAGGATCTGAATACCCTTTCGCTGATTCTGGAACTTATTGCGGCGAAGGACAGCATCCGCCGCATCGTGCTTTCAACTCCGTTTCCGGACTTGACGGAAACGGACGTCCGCAGCGAGGAAGCGGAACGGGATGAGGCCCTGCGCCGTCTCCGCCGCGAGCGCGGAACCGGATTTTTGGAACTGAACGCCCTTTTGCTGCGCGGAGAAAACGTTCCGGAAGCATTTTCCGCCCGCGCGGCAGAGCTGATTCGCACCGAATTTACAGGAAAATAAACAAAAGGACTGGAAAACCGGAAAAATTCATTTATATTATGGCAACTCAACTTTTGAAGGAGCTTGCCAGACTTATGGATGCAACAACTGAAACTGCGTCGAATTTCATCACCGAGATCATCGACAACGATCTCAAAACCGGCAGACACGGCGGACGCGTCGTAACCCGTTTCCCGCCGGAACCGAACGGGTATCTCCATATCGGTCATGCGAAATCCATCTGCCTCAATTTCGGCCTGGCAAAACAGTACGGCGGACAGTGCAACATGCGTCTCGACGATACGAACCCGACCAAAGAAGACACCGAATACGTCGATTCCATCCTCGAAGACGTCCGCTGGCTCGGCGGCGACTGGGGCGACCGCCTCTTTTACGCTTCCGACTATTTCGATAAGCTTTATGCCTACGCGGTGGAGCTGATCAAACGCGGCAAAGCCTACGTCTGCGACCTCTCCGACGAGGAGTTCAAGGCTTATAAAGGTTCCCTGACCGTTCCCGGGAAGCCGAGCCCGAACCGCGACCGTTCCGTTGAGGAAAACCTCGCGCTCTTCGAGCGTATGAAAAACGGTGAATTCCCGGACGGCACATACGTTCTCCGCGCCAAAATCGATATGGCGTCGCCGAACATGCACATGCGCGACCCCGCCATTTACCGCATCCGCCATGCGCACCACCACCGCACGGGCGACAAATGGTGCATCTATCCGCTTTACGACTTCGCGCATTGCCTTTCCGACTCAATCGAAGGCATTACGAACTCCATCTGCACACTCGAATTTGAAATCCACCGTCCGCTTTACGACTGGTTCCTCGACGTCCTTGAAGTCAGGAATCATCCGCAGCAGACCGAGTTCGCACGCTTGAATCTGACCTATACGGTCATGAGCAAGCGCAAACTCCTGCAGCTTGTCAAGGAACACTACGTCAGCGACTGGGATGATCCGCGCATGCCGACCATCTGCGCTTACCGCCGCCGTGGCGTTCCCGCTTCCGCGATCCGCTACTTCTGCGAAAAAGTCGGTGTCACCAAGTTCAACAGCCTCACGGACGTCGCTCTTCTGGACTACTGCATCCGCGAAGAACTGAACAAGACCGCAAACCGCTACATGGCAGTGATGAATCCTGTCAAGCTGGTGATCGACAACTATCCGGAAGACCTTGTGGAGGAAATGGACGCCGTCAACAACCCGGAAGATCCCGCCGCCGGAACCCGCAAAGTCCCGTTCACCAAAGAACTTTACATTGAGTCCACCGACTTCATGGAGGAGCCGGTCAGGCAGTTCCACCGTCTCGCTCCGGGCAAAGAGGTGCGTCTCCGTTATGCCTATCTTGTCACCTGCGTTTCGGTCGAGAAGGATGCGGACGGCAATATCACCACGATTCACTGCACGTACGACCCCGCAACCCGCGGCGGCAACGCCCCCGACGGACGCAAGGTCAAAGGCACAATCCACTGGCTTTCCGCCAGATTCGCGAAGAAGGCGAAAGCGCGTCTTTACGACCGCCTCTTCACGATCGAGAACGTCGGCGACATTCCGGAAGGCGAGAATTATCTCGATTATCTCAATCCGGACTCTCTGAAGGAAGTCGACTGCATGATTGAACCCGCGCTTGCCGAAGCAAAACCCGGTGTCGCCGTTCAGTTTGAGCGTACCGGCTACTTCTGTCCGGATATCAAGGATTCGACCCCGGAGGCGCCGGTCTTCAACCGCACGGTTGCGCTGAAAGACTCCTGGCAGAAAAAAGTCGCGCAGAAATAACAGGGAAGGGGAGGTCCGTCATGGCTGAAAAAATGCATTCCGCACCGACAATTCTTGTGGAGACGGTCGGTCTCTACGAAACGAATTGCTATTATGTTTTTCCGCGTAACGACGGACCTCTTTTCATCATAGATCCTGGCGCGGAGCCGGAGAAGCTCTACGAAAACACGAGACTTTTCCCGACGAAGGAATTTGTGATTCTCCTGACGCACGCCCATGTCGACCACATCAGCGGGGCAGGGGGGCTGGCGGAGAAACTCGGAATTTCTTCGGTTTATGTTCCGCCGGATGACCAGCCTCTTTACGCGAGCCCGGAGAATGCCCTTCCCCCGTTTTTGCCTGCGGCGGAAAATCTTCCCCAGGCCGTCTGGCCGCCGAAGTACATGGATTTCACGATCATCCGGACTCCCGGCCACACTCCCGGCGGAGTTTGTTACTACTTCAAGTCCCTGAACGCCCTGTTCAGCGGCGACACGCTGTTCAGCGGTTCGATCGGCCGAACGGATTTCCCCGGCGGCGATTATGATTCGATCATGGAATCAATCCGAGAGAAACTTTTGGTTCTTCCGGAAAATCTCCGTGTTTTCCCCGGTCACGGCGAATCCACGACGATCGGCATTGAGAAATCGTTCAATCCTTATCTCCGCTGACTGTCCGGGCAGGGCTGTTCCTTTTGAAGACCCTGCCCGCTTTTTCTCACCATTCCCCTCCCCGGAAAGCCAAATCTGACCAATTTAACATAATATATATTATGCGAAGTTAAAAACAGGGCTATGCAGAGGATTGCAGAGCCCTCGGATTTGAAATGGATTGCGGAAATTCCTTTGCGGAAGCTTTTCCAGGACCGGATCATTCAATTTTCAAATCAATGCAATTTTTTTGTTGAATTTTCTGTTTGGAGGTTCAGATGTCGTTTTCAAATCGGCGGATGAGTTCACGGCCGATTTGCACAGCGAAGGTCAGGGCGGCCGGAAGAAGCTCATTCGGGAAACGCCGGAGATAGGCGAAAACCTCAAAATTCATTTCTCCGGAATAGCCGTATTCTTTCAGAGCTTTCAGAAACTCATTCCATTCGATTTCATAGAAAAACGGCGGAAAATGCAAATCCTGACGCTTCCCCAGCTGCTGATCCTGAATGTGCAATACCGTGATAAGTCCACGGGGAACAGAACGGAGAAAATCCTGCGGTTTGATGCCGCTGTACATTGAATGTCCAACATCCAGACAGCCGGTAAACTGCTCTGAATTCAGATTCTGCAGAATCTCCGTCATCTGTTCCGGACGCTCCAGAGGAGGTCCGAACAAATTCTCCACAGCTATGCACACTCCGGCTTCACGCGCAAACGGTTCCAGAAAACGGTAAAACTCCAGATTGTATTCAATCACTCCCCTGCCCTCCGGAGGCGTAATTGCATGAACAACAAGTGTTTTCACTCCAAGAATTCCGGAAAATTCAATCGAGCGAATCAGTTCCAGACAAGTCAGGTCGGAAAGTTCCAATGACGCGACAGGACGTGGATTCAGCGGAGCGTGGGCCTGAAGACAATTCATGTCCATCGCTTTCAAATATGATTTCACCTCGCGCGCCCGGCTGATATAATCTTCGCCCAGCATGTTGCGTTCCGGAGAGCCCGGCCAGTAAAAGGAATAGTCTATTCCGTCGAATCCGGCCTCTTTCAGCATACGGATTGCCGTTTCATCGCCGAATTTGTTCCGAAGAACAACGGTTTCCATCGAAAGTTGCATGTCGCATCTCCTTATCCCGGAATACTCAGCAGGAGGATTGCCGCAACTCCGCAGGCAATTCCGGCCAGTTTCCAGTATGTTATTTTTTCTTTCAGAAACAGAGCACTCAGCAGCAGCGTTCCAGGGAAGCTCATCTGGGCTATCGGAAGCACGACTCCCGCTTTCCCGCATGCAAGCCCCGCCGCCATGAAGTATATTACGCCGACAACGAAAAGTCCATCCACAAGACTGTAAAGCAATGCGGAGCGGTCGATTTTCATGATCTCACGTTCGCGGAAACATGCGTAAAGCAGACCTCCGCCGGTCCAGAAGAGAGCGTTGATCAGCATGACTCCTGTTGTATCCGCGCCGTGTGTGAACGCATAGCGGTATTCAATTCCCATTCCGGCACGGAAAAATGCCGCGATTACAACCAGAATGATTCCCTGCCGGGCAAAACGCTGAGAACGGTTTTCGGAAAGAGTGAGGAAGCATAAAACCGCCGCAACAGCCGCCGCGATTCCGAGCCAGTGAAGTCCGGATATTTCCTCCTCCTCCAGCAGAAGCCACGCGCCGAGAACAGCAGGAACCAGATTCAGACGGTAGACCGTCGAGCAGATGCCGGCGCTTTGCATGCCCATCGCTTCAATCAGAAGAATATTCGCAGAGACCGAAAGAAAGCCGCTCGCGCATCCCCAGAAAAGAGTTGTCTGCCAGATTTCCATCCGGAGCGGAAGCATTAAAAGCATCACAAGAAACCAGATGAGTCCGACTGTGCCGAGAAAAATTCCATGCGACCGTTTTTTCCGGACGAAGAGTTTGAATATAAAGTCATTCCCCGCACTGCAGAGCAGGCACGCAACCGCATAAACAATAGCCATTTTTCATCCTTTTCAATTTTTCTTTTAAAATATATCATACAAATAAAAAATCAACCCGTTTTTTGAATAAAAGTAAAAAATCTTGTTTTTTCTGTCAGCCGCATTATATTATGGAAAACGAAGGAGTCTTATGAGAGAACAGTTGATCACTCTTGGCTGCCGGATTCGGGACGCCCGGAAAAAGCAGAAAATAACGCTTCAGCAACTGGCGGAACAGACAGGTCTCACGGCGGGATTGCTTTCAAAAATCGAAAACTTCCGCGCCCTCCCCTCTCTTCCCGTTCTGCTTGAGATCGCGAAGGCTCTGAATATTGATCTTGCGCGTCTCTTTGAAGGGCTCGGAGCCGTTGAAAAGAAACCCTGGATCTGCATCCGCGCCGATGAAAGCTATCCGATTGAACGCGATTCCGGTCACGGGCTCAGCTACCGCATGATTTTTGAAGCTCCGCTCAAGTCGAGCAACATGCAGCTGATGCTGGTTACGGACGGAAACGGACATGAAACGCATCCGGTTACATCGGAGGCGGAACAGCTGCTTTATATTTTGAGCGGGACTCTGCACTTTCAAGTCGGAGCGGACAAAATCCGGCTCTCTCAAGGCGATCTGCTGTTTTTCGACGGTTCGATTTCACACGGTCCGGTCCGGACGGAAGGCGGCGAAACGGAACATTTCACCATGCTGGCTTTTTATTTCCTGCACGGAACGGAAAGCGGGGAAAGCTCCTTTGCCTGATCAAAGTTTCCGCTTGCGGTATTCGCGCGGGGAACAGCCGTGGTGTTGACGGAATGCGGTTGCGAAGCGTGAAAGCGAATGATAGCCAAGCTGAAACGCAATCTCCTTGACCGGTTGATCCGTCTGCCGGAGCAGCTGTTCGGCGGTCCGCATCCGGAACTGCGTTTTGTACTGCTGCGGACTCTGCTGAAACTGGTTCTGAAAGATTTCATTGAGTTTTTCACGGGACAGCTTCATTCTCCGTGAGAATTCCGCGATGGAACAGGGTGTGTGAATGTTCATCTGCAGAAGCTGAATGACGTCGGAAGCCCCTTTTCGCGCGGCATGAATCTGGTCGCGGATCTCCAGCAGAATTTCAAAGGCTGCAGCGGATACCGCATTCAATGCCGCAGGATCGGCTTTCCGGTAGACAACCACGAGCTGCGAAAGCATCTGCACAATCTTTCCGGTGTCTTTCAGAGCATAGACTTTGCCGCATTCAATCGAAAACGAAGCCAGGATGATTTCCGCAAGGAAACCGCGCAGTCCGAAAACGACCTTGCGGCTGAAACCGTCTGGTCCGGTCTCCACGCGGTTCGGAAGTCCGATGGGAAGAACAATCATTTCGTTCTGATGAACCGTGACGGACTGCCCGTCCAGAATGTAGCGCATGGAGCCGTCCAGCACGATTTCCGCACAGGCGTGGTTCGGAGAGTGATGAATGTAGTACTCGTTGCGCTTCCAGCGGGAAAACGGGATGATGACCGGGAAGACGATCGGCATAACAGCTTCGTAAAGCAGCATCCAGTAGACAACATCCTGGTTGTCCTCGGTGGTGTTGAACTCTTCGTTCATGAACGGTGTAAGCGAGCGTTGTTTGCGCATCATCGGAATCCTTTTTGAGTGGAGTTACCATAACCCGCATTTCCCGCTTTTTCAAGGGGAATAAAAACTTTTGCCAAAATGATTTGCGCCGCACGGGAATTTATGCTATATTTCCGCACAAAAACGGAGATTTATCATGAACGAATGTCATGCCTGCGCCCGCGAATGCGGAGTGGACCGGAGCCGCCGGACCGGCTTCTGCAAAATGGGAAACAACCCGGTCGTCGCCCGCGCCGGTCTGCATTTCTGGGAAGAACCCTGCATCAGCGGAACCAAAGGTTCCGGAACCGTCTTCTTTTCCGGATGCAATCTGCGCTGCGTCTACTGCCAGAACTACGAAATCAGCAGTGAATGCCAGGGGAAGGAAGTCACTGTGGAACGGTTGCGGGAAATTTACCGTGAACTCATTGCGAAAGGCGCACACAACATCAATCTCGTGACGCCGATGCATTTTTCCGATGCGGTCCTGGAATCCCTGGACGCCCCCCTCCCCGTCCCGGTGGTCTGCAATACTAACGGTTATGAATCCGTCGAAAATCTGAAACGCTTCGAGGGCAAATTTCAGATATATCTTCCGGATGTCAAGTACAGCGATGACGCCCTTGCGGAACGTTTTTCGAGCGCAAAAGACTACTTCAAAACCGCAAGACGCGCCGTCCGTGAAATGCTCCGTCAGACAGGCTCGTACCGGATCGATGAAGAGACCGGACTCATGCGGCGCGGGGTTGTCATCCGCCACCTTCTCCTGCCGAACCATGTGGAAAACACGCTCCGCGTGATCGACTGGGTGGCGGAGACGTTTGAACCGGGCGAGGTCATGTTCAGCCTTATGCGGCAGTACATTCCTCACGGGCGGGCCGCCGAATTCGCCGATCTCAACCGCAAAGTCACCGATGAGGAATACAAACGCGTTGAAGACCACCTCTTCGAGTCCGGCATTGAGGACGGTTTTGTTCAGGATCAGGAATCCGCGAGCGACTCCTTCATCCCCTCCTTTGACGGGACGGGCGTCTGAAACGTAAACTTTTTCGGCAAAAACATAAACTTTGCGGCGAAAAAGCCTCTGTTTTTTTTCTGAAAATGCAGTATAATATATTTATAAGGAAAAAAACAGGAGGTTGCCATGAAGATTTTTTCTCTGTTGTTTTCACTGTTTCTGCTTGTTTCCGTTATGGCGGAAAACCGGATTCCGGCCGTGCATGTGCCAGGGAGTGTCGGCGGAACAGCTCTCTGCGGAGAAGGCGCTCTGCTCTATCTCGCCGGAGAGGGCAAACTGCAGATTTACGACACATCCGTTCCGTCAAAACCGCGTAAAATCAGTGAGCTTGGAGGACTTCCGAACTGGGAGAGCCGCCAGATTCTTGTGCATCGCGGATTCGCATATCTTACAGCACGGCACAGAGGCGTTTGGATTATTGATGTCCGCAATCCGTCAAAACCGCTGATTGCCGGAACGTTTGATACCGCGGAGCTGGCAACCGGTATCGAGGCCTCCGGAGATATCCTGTTTGTCACGCTCCGGGTTTTCGGCGTGCAGATTTTCGACATTTCAAATCCGGTTAAGCCGAAACATCTCAACTTGCACCGGACCTTCGAGGCGCAATCCGCTTACTGCGCGAACGGAATTCTTGCTGTCGGAGACTGGGGCAACTCCACCGTTCTTCTGCTTGATGCATCCGATCCCGCACGGCCGAAGCAGCTTTCCAGAATCGAACTTGACGGATTCGGGGACGGCGTTTATATTCAGGAAAATATTCTTTACGCCTCCACCGGTCACAATTCCAGAAAAGGCACGCAAAAAGAGCGGAAAGGCGCCGGACACGGCCTGGAGATCTTCGACATATCCACCCCCCGCGCACCCGAGCGTCTCGGAGGGGTCAAGTTTCCGAAATTTTATTCGCTCGGCGGAGATTTCTGGACGCCTCGTCCGGCGGGACCGCTTCTTGCTGCGGCGGATACACACAATGGACTTTTTCTCGTCGATGTGCGTGACCGGCGGAATCCGCGCATCACCGGACGAGTCATTCTGCCGGAAGGAAATCAAAAAATGGCCGACTGCGTCGGCGGAATAGTGCCGGGAAACGGCGTCGTCTATCTTGCAGGAGAGAAAACCGGACTCTTTGTTGCGGAGGTTCCGGAGAGCCGGCCGCTGCCGCCGCGTTCGGGAACACTTGCAGTGCGCACGAAAAGCAGCGCAAAAGAGGTTCCGGGCTTCACCCGTTACGAATGCGGGGGAATGGTCCGCCGCGTGCGGGTTTCCGGAAACACCGTCTATGCGGCGGCTTCCGACGCCGGACTGCTTGTCTTTCAGGACACGCCGCAGGGGCTCAAGGAAATTCAGCGCATAACGGGAAACCGGATTTACGATGTTGACATTTCCGGCTCGCTGCTGATCTCCGCCGGCAACGGTTTTGAGCTGACCTCTTACCGGATTCTTCCGGATGGTACGCTGAAAAAACTCGGCTCTCTGCGCACTTGGATTCCGATGCAGATCGTTCATCTTTATGAAGACGGAAAAATTGCGGCCGTCAGCGGAGGAACCGGAAGAGTCAATTTCTTCGATCTGAGCAATCCGGAAAAGCCTGTGCTGAAAAAGTATTTTGCGGAGAAACGGATTCTTTACACCGATGTTTTCCCGGAACAGACATTGAACGGATTCCTTCCGATCAGTGTGCACGGAATGGGGCTGAGCTGGTATCATCTGAACGGGACGGCTGCGGAACGGCTGGAAAACAATCCGTCTGTCCAGTTTCATCAGCTCGACGGCATCGCCGTTCTGAAAGACCGCTTTTTCATACCTTCGAAACGGAACGGTTATTATCTGCTTGCACCTGAAGATTTCGGAAAAGCCGGACTCCGGAAAGAATTCCGGGCGGACGTCCCGATTCTGGGACTGCCCATGTGGGACGGCGGAAAACGTCTGTTCCTTTCGGATTCCAGAAACGGCATCGTTTCCGAATTTGACGCATCTTCGCCGGAACATCTGAAACTGATCCGGCAAGTCGATGTTCATCCCGGAACCGCCGGACGGGCTGCGCTGCTGAACGGCCGCCTCGTCATTCCAGCCGGGTTCTCCGGATTCTATCTTGAAAACAGTAAGAACTCAGACTGAAACCAGAACAAAAAGAAAGGCTGGAAGACAATGAGCGAGAAAAAACATTTCACATTCCGGCGTAAATTCAACAGATTTACGCTTATAGAACTCCTGGTAACGATTGCCGTGATTGCAATCCTTGCCGGCATGCTGCTGCCGGCGCTGAATTCCGCACGGGAGAAAGCGCGCGGAATCAACTGCACATCAAATCTTAAACAAATCGGAACGCTGGAGCTCCTTTATGCGGAAGCGAGCGACGGATACGGTCCGGCATTCCAGGACAAGATCGATACTGTCCTCTATCGCTGGCAGGATTTCCTCATGCCGTATTACAAAAGCGGACAGCCTTTCGCGCCAGGTTCCTACCGGAAGTATCTTGACAGTTCCAACAAGGTATATATCCCGATCGGAATTTTCGCGTGTCCCTCCAGTGAGGCTATCGATATGAACAAAGATGATATTGCGCATTACGGATTGAACCGCTATCCTTCGCTGAGCGGCGCCTATCAACGCCCTTCCCGGCGCATTCTTTTTACGCGGCGTCCCTCGCTGCGAACCTATACAGGCGATGTTTTCTATGACTCGACAATAACCACTGACCGCGAATTCCGTTACAGCAAAGTCGAACACATGGGATTCCGGCATATCGGACGGTTCAACACGAACTTCGTGGACGGACACTGCGAATCCCGTTCCATCAACGGAATTCCGCCATCCCTCAACAACGACTTCTGGGGATTCAAGGAAACGGAAAACTGAGGCTTTATTATGAAACAGCGACTTCTTCTCCTTCTGCTTGCCTGCATTCCGCTTTACGCGACTCATCATGAACTGTTCCGGGCAGAGGACGACAAGGTCGGCTTCTACGGAAACGCATCCGTGGAAAAAGCGGTCGAAAATAAAAAACATGCGCTCCGCATACGGTTCGGAGGACAGAATAAAATTTTCAGCGGAGCCGTCGTCATACGGGGAACTTCGTTTTCAAAAATTCCGCAAGACGCCCGATTCGACCGGATCGTTCTGACTTTCAAGGGCAGCGGAGAACCGGGCAATTTCATCCTTCTGCTGACCGATTCCGAGGGCGGAGAGTGGTGTTGGAACGGCATCCGCTGGCAGGGAAGCGCATCCATATCCTCGGCTTCTGATTTCTGGCAGCGGCGCATTTTCCTTGTGAAGGATTTCAAACCGCAGAACGCGAAAGCGAAAAACAGATTGCCGGACTTGCGGAAACTGCGGAGCATTCAGCTCGCCGTTGGAATCCGTTTGAAAACGCCGGATGAACGCAGAGCTGATTTCCTGCTTGCCGCTGTCGGTCTTGACGATCAGGAAACAGGCGGTCTCCTTGAAGAGGCGGCTCCGGAAGGACGGGAAGAGGTTCCTCCATCCGTTTCCGCCGGACATTCGAAACATGGCAAAGCGTTGAAAATACTCGTCCCGGAGTACAAGTCCCCGGACTGGATAGACTGGGACTTGCAGCGCGCGTACCGGACGGGTTCCGGCATTCGGGAGACAATATCTCTGAACAATTACTGGCTCTTCAGTCCGGTCTCCTCTTCGAATTCTCAAACTCTGATCCGCAATGAGCGTCCCCTTCCCTCAATTCCTCCGAATTCTCCGGCTGGAAAACTCTGCGCTCCGGTTCCGGGAACCTGGGATACACAGAGCGGAACGCCGTTGTTCGATATGTCAGGAAAACGCGTGAACGCTTTGAACGGCGTCTCTCTGTCTAATTTTGCTCAGGGGTGGTATCGCAGAAAGCTGAGCATTCCGGAATTATGGAAAGAGAAACAGATTCTGCTTAAACTTGATGCGGTTTCCGATGAAGCCCGTGTTTTTGTCAATGGCGTTTCCGCCGGCGAAGCTGTCATCGGCTCCGGGACAGTTGATATTACGCCATTTCTGAAACCGGGCGAATCGAACGATCTTGCGATATTTGTTCAGTACAACGGTTTTCCGTTCGACAAAAGCCATGCAAAACATGAGGAATTCAAGAAGCACCCGACATGCGGCGACTGGTGGTTTGGCTGGCACAACGGACCCGGCCTCGCCGACGATGTTTCGCTCCTTGTCGTTCCGAAAGAAGAACAGCTGGAGGATTTGCATATTGTCCCTTCCGTCCAGGAGAGCGTGTTGAACGCATACGCCTCGTTTATCAACGCTTCAAATGAAAACTCTGAATATTGTTTTGAAGCCGTTGTCTGTCATAAAGACAAAGAAGTTCTGCGTCTTCCGCCGGTCCGGAAACATATAAAAAGCGGAGAAAAGGTTCGAGTTCCGCTTTCCGCCCGCTGGGACAAGCCCGTTCTCTGGTCGCCGGAAAAGCCGGAACTCCTCCGGCTGGTCTTCACGGTCTCCCGCAACGGAAAAGTCCTGGACCGTCTGGAAGATAAATTCGGCTTTCGCGAGCTGACGATCCGCGGCGCCGACTTTTATCTGAACGGAATTCCACGTCGGCTCAAATTTTTCAGCAATCAGGTTCCGTACACCAAGATGTCGGAGGAATCGATCCGCACGTATTTGAAACTGTGGAAAGAGATGAATTTCAACGGCATTATTTACGAATCGCCGGACCGGCGGGTCGTCCGGATTGCCGATGAAACAGGGCTTCTGGTCGCCATGCGCGGAGTCCTTCCGAAACTTGTCCGCAACGGAGTTTATCTTCCCGGCGTTTCCAACAGCGGCTATCCGGCGGAGATTTATCTTTCGGGAAAACTCCGGAATGTCCGGGAAGAACATGAGCGGGCCGTTCGCGGAATCGTATCCAAGTTCCGGAACAATCCCTCGGTGGTAATCTGGGCGATCAACCCGCTGCTTTGCTACAATCCGGAGTGGATCAACCCGGGAATGCTCGGAGAGGAGAGCGCACCGAACGATCTGACCGCGGCAACCCTCATTGAAGAAAAAATGCTGCGCCGTCTCGATCCGGGACGGCTTGTCATGCAGAGCATGGGAGCGAATACGGGGGCGATCATCACGGCGAATCCGTATCCGACTTTTGACAATCAGCCGGATGAATGGGCGGACTGGCCGTTGCGCTGGGCGAAAGAGCGGAACAAGCCGCTCGTTCTCGAAGAGGTCGCCCTCCCCTTCTGGAACAATTTTGCAAACTGGACGGATTCCGCGTCCGGAGCCAAAACGTCTTTCTATGACCTCCGCCAGCTTTATTATGAACAGGCCGCCCGCTATTTCGGCGACTCCATCTACGAGCTTTCTTCCCCGGGGAGTGATGACCGCAACTGGAATCTTTCGACCGGAGAGACTGTGAGACACGAAGGGGCGGAACTTGCGCGTCTTGACCCGGCGGCCGTCAAAACGAAATGCATGTATATGACGCGCTGTCTGCGGGCATGGAGAATGTACGGCATTTCCGGAATCTGGCCGTTTGAGGATGCGGACGAATACTTCAGCTTCTTCCGGCAGCGCATTCCGGCGGAAACGGAAGACATGACACGCCCGGGTATCAAACCGGAATGGACGAACCTGTCGCCGCGTCCGGGAATAAGCCCTGTTTTCCGTGCCATGCAGGAGGTTCAGAAGCCGTTCCTTGCATACCTCGGAGGAGAATCCGCTCATTTCACGGAACAGTCCCGCAACTTCCGGATTGGAGAAAAGATCGAAAAGCAGATGCTGTTTTCCAATGACGCCGCTTCAAAACTGGATGTGCAGGCCGAATGGAAACTCGTAAATCCTGTTACCGGCAAAGTCGCCGCGCAGGGCTCCTGGAACGGTCTGCTTCCCGCAGGCTCCATTCGGAAAATACCGTTCCGTTTCCAGATGAATGAACCAGGAGAATACGAACTCCGTTTTCAGGCAAACGGAGGCGGAAGCATCTGCCGGGACAGTTTCCGTCTGACGGCTTTCGCCGCTCCGGAACAACCCGTTTTCAGAAAAACGGTCCGCCTTTACGATACTGCTGGAAAAACGGAAAAACTTCTGCAAAAGCTGGGCATTCCGTTCACCCGCGACCTTTCGGTGAAAACGGAAACGGTCGTGGTGGGTGCGCTTTCGCTGGATGAAACGTTTTTGACTGAAGCTCGAAAAATTGGTCTGGAGCAGCAAATCCGGTCCGGGACCTCGCTCCTGGTCTTTGCACAGAAACCGGACTCTCCGATGAAACAATATCTGGAAGAGCGGCGGACACGAAATGTTTTTGTGAAGGATTCCGGGCATCCGATTCTGCAAGGTCTTCCTGCGCAAGCATTTGCGCAATGGCGCGGCGAACCGGACAAAACGGCGCCGTATCCGCGGACAGGGACTTCCGCAACCAACGGACGTTTCATGCATTGGGGCAGTCGCGGAACTGTCGCGACCTTTGTGCAGGACAAGCCGGACAGCGGACGGTTCCGGGTCCTGCTCGACTGCGACGCCGATCTTTCCCGCTCCGCTCTCCTGGAAAACTTTATCGGAGACGGGCGCATCCTCTTTTGCATGCTCGATCTGGAAGAACGGCTGGGGCTCGAGCCGATGGCGGATGAACTTGCAGTGCGTCTTTTCCATTATCTGGAGAATCCGGAAAAACTTCTTTGCGGAAACGCGGCATTTTCCGGCTCTGCAAAGACGGCGCGACTTCTTGAACAGCTTGGTTTTGCAATTCCCGTGTCCGCCGGAATCCCGGAAGAATGCGAACTTCTGATCGTCGATTCCGAATGCCGGATTCCTCTTTCAGAACTCCGCGCATTTGCCGAACGCGGCAAAACCGTTCTTCTGCTGAAACCCAATGCGTCTCAAGCGGAACTGCTGCATTCCGCCATTCAGACGGAACAAGTCCGCCTGGCAAAAAGCAGAGCACCCGAAAAATGGACACGCGGACTTGGCAACTCGGATTTTTACTTCAATCCGGTCCGCTCCGTCCAGACGTTTGGAGAAGCGGAAATTCTCAAATCGGAGGGAAACATCATCGCTCTTTCGGTCCTTCCGGAAGACTTTCAGCAGAATTCATCGGTTGTCAAAGCCCGGCGGATTCTTTCCGTCCTTCTGACCAATCTCGGAGTTGCCGCACGCGATGTGTTCTCCATTCCGGATCTTTCCGCTCCGCGCACCGATTTTTCCGGACAGGCTGTTCCGTTTGCAATCGATCCGCAAAGCAAAGGAGAATCGCTGGGCTGGCAGAATCCGGAATTTGATGATTCCTCCTGGCGGAAAATCAAAATCGGCGCTTACTGGGAAACGCAGGGAATTACAATGAAAAATCCGTATTACAATCCCCGCTTTGCCGCGCCATACGACGGCGATGCGTTCTACCGGATTCATTTCACCCTGCTGCCGGAATGGAAGGGACGCCGGCTTTATGTTGTGGCCGGACCGATCGACGACCTCGACCGCACCTGGTTCAACGGTGTGATGATCGGCGAAACGACGGAATCCGTCCCGAAATATTGGGAAGTCGTCCGCCGCTATCCCGTTCCCGCTTCCGCAATCCGGTGGGACGGGGAAAATGTTGTCGCCATCCGCGTGCGCGATCTGCGCTACAACGGAGGAATCCCGGGGGGATTCCGGATAACGGACGGATCTCCGGAAAAAGCGAAAACTTTGTTTTATCCAGTTCCAAGCCGGCTTATTTACCGCTTTGACCCGAACCACTGGCGGCAATGGTAGTTATATTTTCTCCGGAAGAACCGTCGGCGGAACGGCGTTCCGTGACGCGGGTGCGCCGAAGCAAACCGTTCGCGCCGACGAATTCTCCGCACACGCACTCTTTTTGCGCATAGCCGATATCGGCCGGGGCGATGTTCTCTCCGGCCGCGGACTCCCTGCGGCGGGCAAACTTCAGCGCATGACGTCCGAAGCAGCAAGGTTCAGAATTTTGATTCTGAACGTCGAGAGACTGAAAGGGACCGTGTCAGTCTCTCGGTTTGGATTGTATGACCGAACGCCCCGGGTCAGGGAAGCGGAACAACGCTTCCCGTGCGGCGGGTTGCGGTCATGTCAATCAGACGCTGGTTCGAGGAACCGCGGAATTTCAGGGAAATATCCTTCAGACGTTCGATGAACGGACCGTCGACCAGGACCGCAAGAGAATCCAGAATCTCATCGGTGACCTCGCAGTAGGCGCGTCCGCCTGGAACCAGATCGCGGTCATAGACATAACCGGTATACGCCCAGATATCCTTGGCGGGAAAGCGTTCTTTGAATTTGCGGATCAGCGGCAGGAGTGCGCGCTGATTGACCGGCTCGAACGGTTCGCCGCCGAGAAGCGACAAACCGTTGATGTAGTCGGGCTTGAGGAGACCGAGAATTTTCTCCTCTGTTTCTTGCGTGAAGGGGTTTCCTGCGCTGAAATCCCATGTGGCGGCATTGAAACAGCCTGGACAATGATGAGTGCAGCCGGAAACGAACAGGGAGACCCGCACGCCTCTTCCGTTTGCGATATCCGTAGGTTTGATAGCGCTGAAATTCATCAGAACCCTCCGTTTTATCAGAGATGCAGGACCCGGTCGCGGATTTCCTGCGTTCTTCCCTGGTTCCAGAATTGCGAACCGATGTAACCGCAGGTCCGGCGGGCCACATTCATGCGGCTCTGATCGGTGTTTCCGCATTTCGGGCAGCGCCAGATCAGCTTGCCGGAATCATCCTTGACAATCTGGATTTCGCCGTCGAAACCGCACTCCTGGCAGTAATCGCTCTTCGTGTTCAGTTCCGCATACATGATGTTGTTGTAGATGAAGCGGATCACCTGCAGAACCGCCTCCAGGTTGTTCTGCATATTCGGAACTTCAACGTAGCTGATCGCGCCGCCCGTGGAGAGGGACTGGAACTGCGACTCAAAGGAGAGCTTGGAAAAGGCGTCGATGTTTTCCGTCACATGGACGTGGTAGCTGTTCGTAATGTAGTTCTTGTCGGTAACGCCGGGAATGACTCCGAAGCGTTTCTGCAGGCACTTGGCGAATTTGTAGGTGGTTGATTCCAAAGGCGTTCCATAAATGCCGAACCCGATCGTCGTCTCTTTTTTCCAGCGTTCGCACGCGGCGTTCATGTGCTTCATGATCTTGAGCGCAAGCGGCGTCGCTTCAGGATCGGTGTGACTCTTGCCGGTCAGGTAGTGCACGCATTCGCAGAGCCCCGCATAGCCCAGGGAGATTGTGGAATAGCCGTTGTAGAGCAGCGGGTCGATGACTTCGCCTTTCTTCAGACGCGCGATAGCTCCGTACTGCCAGAGAATCGGCGCGGCGTCGGAAAGCGTGCCTTTCAGGCGGTTGTGTCTGCACATCAGCGCCTTATAGCAGAGCGCCAGACGCTCATCGAAGATTTTCCAGAAGCGGTCCATATCCTTTTCGCTGGAGAGCGCGACATCCACGAGGTTGATGGTGACGACGCCCTGATTGAAACGTCCGTAAAACTTGTAGTTTCCGTTTGCATCGCGCCACGGGGAGAGAGCGGAGCGGCAGCCCATGACGGGGAAGCAGTTGCCCTCTTTGAGTTCCTTCATTTTCTTTTCGCTGATGTAATCGGGAACCAGACGGCGCGCGGTGCATTTTGCGGCAAGCTCGGTGAGGTAATAGTACTCCGCTCCGGGCGTGATGTTGTCTTCTTCCAGCACGTAGATCAGCTTCGGGAATGCGGGGGTGATATAAACTCCAGCCTCGTTCTTGACGCCGACATAACGCTGCTTCAGAACCTCTTCGATGATGATTGCCAGGTCTTTTTTCTCGCGTTCGTTCTTGGCTTCGTTGAGATACATGAAAACAGTCACAAACGGAGCCTGGCCGTTGGTGGTCATCAGCGTAACGACCTGATACTGAATGGTCTGAACGCCGCGGGCAATTTCGTTGTGGAGTCTCTTTTCGACGATAGCATTCAGGTCGTCTTCGGAAACCGCGACTTTGACCATATTGAATTCTTCAAGCGTGCTCTTGCGGATTGCCTCGCGGGAAATCTGGACGAAGGGAGCGAGGTGCGTAAGAGAGATGCTCTGTCCGCCGTACTGGTTGCTGGCGACCTGCGCGATAATCTGCGTGGCGATGTTGCAGGCGGTGGAGAAACTGTGCGGCTTCTCAATCATGGTTCCGGAAATCACGGTTCCGTTCTGCAGCATGTCCTCAAGGTTGACGAGGTCGCAGTTGTGCATGTGCTGGGCGTAGTAATCCATATCGTGGAAATGGATGATGCCCTTTTCATGCGCGGCGATAACATCCTCGGGAAGGAGCAGACGGGTGGAGATGTCCTTGGATACCTCGCCCGCCATGTAGTCGCGCTGAACGCTGTTGATCGTCGGGTTCTTGTTGGAGTTTTCCTGCTTGACTTCTTCGTTGTTGCATTCGATGAGAGTGAGGATCTTATTGTCGGTCGTATTCGCCTGACGCACCAGACTGCGGGTATAGCGGTACGTGATGTACTTCTTGGCGACTTCGAAAGCGCCTTCCTGCATGATTCTGGTTTCGACAATGTCCTGAATCTCTTCGACGGAAAGAGAGCGATCAAGAGCCTCGCAGATTCCGGCGGCATGTTCGGCAATGGCATTGATCTGCTGAGCAGTCAGCGCATTCTTGAACGGCACGGTCTGGTTGGCTTTCGCGACTGCGGAACGGATCTTCTCTATGTCAAATTCCTGTTCCTCTCCACTTCGTTTTAGAATTTTCATGGCTTTCCCCTATATGTTGTGCATGTTTCTATCTCAAGTACTACATCTTGGGGAATACTATATCATCCATTGGCTTATTTTCAAACGCGAAAGATGAAAAAAAAGCAATTTTCAAGAGTTTGAACTTAAAAACCGCACCAAATGAAAGTCTTTCCGGCGGAGAATGCTGCAGCCGGGGAAAAATCAGTCTCCGAAACAGAGCAGACGCTTCATCCATCCGGCTTTCCGCGGATGCGAAAGAACCGTCAGAACGGCGTCGACGTCAAACTCCAGCTGAAGCGGTTTCCCGGCTTTCAGAGAAAATTCCGATCCGGCAAAACGGAACGCCGCATCCTTTGCGGAAACGATCTCCAGTCCGCTGTGCAGATGCGGAGTTTTCGTCCGGACATATTCCAGGAACGCAATTCCCCATGTGCAGTCTGCAGGAACCGACGGCGCAATGCCGTCAACGATAAACTTCAGCGCCGGATCTGAATTTTTCAGATTCAGCGGAGAAATTTTACGGTTCGCCGGTCCCGACAGCGGGCGCTTCCGGTTCACCTGCAGTTCTGCAATGCAGACGTTCTCCCCGCGAAGCCCGGCCCGCAGGCTCAGCGTCAGCGGAACGCCGCGTTTCAGCGGAACGGCTGGAAACTCCGGATCGAGCACGAACGAACCGTCCGCAGACGGCACGAAGTCGAAGCGGATATTGAAGAGCCGCGCGCCATCCGGCATGAGAACCGGACGGAGGACAAGATCCCATGTGTAAAGAGCATGCGGCTTCACGCGGTTCTGCAGCTCCGTCCCGATGATTTTCATCACGGGCAGATCTGTTTCGCTGAATTTCTGCGGTTTTGCCTGGTCGTCCTTGCGGAACCAGACCCCGCGGTAATCCAAAGCGAACATGCACCACATGATCCCGGTCACGACGCCGATGAAAAACAGCCCGGCAAGATGCGGCGACGCATGAATGATGTACGGAATCATCAGAATCAGCGATGCCTGACCGATCCGCCGGAATGTTGTACGGTTCATGAAAAATCCTTGTTTTAGATCTCTGTAAGATACTCCGTTTTTTCTCAGATTCAAGTCGTTGCAGAGAAAATCTCTCCGAAAGAGTTCGCTTCCGGAGAGATGCGGGCGGTTTTCACTTCAGGAAAAGTTCAACGACGGGGACCTCGACATCCGGCTTGTTGACCGGAAGTTCAAGGGTAAGGGCGTTTTCCGGAGTTTCGCTGTTGAGCGCGCAGTTGACCTCTTTGTTCTGCTCGCGGAAACGGATTTCGCTGCCGTCGTTCAAAAGTTGGGCGTAAGCGACTTTTCCCGCAAGACCTGAAAGGTGTATGTGCTTGAACGGCCAGTTCATCAGGTGCAGATAGAGACGGTTCGTCTCCTTGTTGTAAGTGTAACGGCAATCCTGAGGGGCCTTGATTCCATCGGGAGCGGCGGCGCAGCCGTAGATCGCGCGGCTGTGCAGATGCATCCATTCGGCGTAGGCTTTCAGGCAGTTCATTGCGCGGTCATCCAGGAAACCGCGGCTTGTGGGCCCGACGTTCATCAGGAGATTGCCGTTGCGGCTGACATGGTTGACGAGCATGTCAATGCACTGCTTCGGCGACTTCCAGGTCTGTTCATCGCGGAAGTATCCCCAGGAGCCGGAGAAGGTCTGACAGCCTTCCCAGACAAGCGGATTGCCGTCCTTGTCTTTGAGCGGTTCATCCGGCGTGTACTGTTCCGGAGTCTGAATGTCGCCTTCATCGGGGAGATCGAGACGGTTGTCGAGAATGATGTCCGGCTGGAGGGAGCGGATCATCCTGACGAGTTCTTCGGACTCCCATTCGTTCTGGCCCTTGCCGTGTTCCGGGTCGCCGTCTTTTGAAGGATAGGAGAAGTCGAACCAGAGAATGTCGATTTTTCCGTAATTGGTGAGGAGTTCGCGGACCTGATTGCGCATGTACTCGGCATAACGCTTCATGTCGCGGCCCTCGTTTTTCTTTTTCCGCTCCTCGTCGCTGAGGTTGCGGTAGGGACCTACGCGGTTGTCGAGAATGAAATCGGGATGATGCCAGTCGATGAGGGAGTAGTAGAAACCGACGCGGATACCCTCCGCGCGGAAGGCGTCGACCACTTCGCGGAGGAGATCCCGCTTTGCCGGGGTGTTTGTGACCTTGTAATCGGTGTGTTTCGTATCCCACATGCAGAAGCCTTCATGGTGTTTCGTGGTGATGACGAAATACTTCATTCCCGCTTCACGCGCGGCTTTCGCCCACGCTTTCGGGTCGAAAAGATCGGGATTGAAGCGTTCGAAATACTTCTGATAATCTTCGTCTTTGATCTCCTCGTTGTGGCGGATCCACTCGTGGCGCGCAGGCATGGAGTAGAGTCCCCAGTGAATGAACATGCCGAATCTGTCTTTGACGAACCATTTGGTATCGCCGCTTCCGAATTTTCCCATGATAAGTCTCCTTTTTTAACGGGTTCTGTTGCTACGATACAGTTCAATATGAAAAATTCAAGCGTACGTTCTTTTAAAATCACGGAAATTTTATGAAGAAAATCACATGTTTATGAAAAATAACACTATGGACTTGACAAATAAACATATTGATATATATTAATATGTCGATAAAACAAGGAGGCAATATGCCGAAGAAAAAAGAAACTGCCGCGCCGGAGTGCCACGCACATCATGGCGACGTCGTAAAAGAGGTGGAAGCCGGGTTGACCCGGCCCGAACTGCTCGCGGAAATGGCGGGTCTGTTCAAGGTGCTGTCCGATCCGACCCGATTGAAGATCGTCAACGCGCTGCTGCTGGCGGAAATGTGCGTCTGCGACATTACCGCGATGATGCGGATTCCGCAGCCGTCCGTTTCACATCACCTGAAGGAGCTGCGTCTGGCGCGTCTGGTGAAATGCCGCAAGAACGGCAAGGAAATCCATTACTCGCTGAACGACTATCACATTCAGCTGCTGTTCGATCTGTGCAAAACGCATTCCGCCGAGCAGATGCCGAAGGGGGAATGTTGAGATGAGCTGCTGCTGTAAAGACTGCTGCGACCGCGGGTCTGTTTCCGCCGAAGAGCGCGAAGCGGGGCTGTTCAGGGATTTTCTGCGGAAATTCACCGCCGACCGTTCGCTTCTGACAGCATCGGTCCTCTTCCTTGCACTGATGTCGGCAGGCTGTTTTCTTGAACTTCCGAAAGTGGTCCGCTTCGGCGGATACTTTGCCGCATGGCTGTTGACCGCGTGGAAGCTTCTGCCGGAGCTCTGGGAGGAGTGCAAAGAGAAAAATTTCTTCAATGAGTTCACGTTGATGATCGTCGCAACCGCCGGAGCGTTCCGGCTCGGAGAATATGCGGAAGGCGCGGCGGTGCTTCTCTTCTACTCCATCGGGGAGCTCTTCCAGGATCTCGCCGTGGATCATGCACGCGATTCCGTTCTCAAGATGCTCGACACGAGCGGAGACAGAATCCGGGTTTGCCGCAATGGAAAAGAAATGAACGTTTCCGTCAAAGAGGCGCAGCCCGGCGATGTCGTCGCTCTCGCCCCGGGTGAAAAAGTCCCGCTGGACGGCGAGCTGCTTTCCGGGTCAGCCGTAATGAACACTTCCGCCGTAACGGGTGAATCCCTGCCGGTCGAGATGGAACGGGGCGCAAAACTTTACGCGGGAATGATCAACGGCGGCCGTGAATGCGAACTCCGCGTTTCCGCAAGCTGGGAGCAGAGTTCAACCGCGCAGATTCTGCACAACATTGAAGAGGCGTCGGAACGCAAATCGAAAGTTCAGCGCTTCATCTCGAAAGCAGCCGCAATTTATACGCCGTGCGTAATCGGGCTCGCGGTGCTGATTACGGTTCTGCCGGCGCTGTTCGTGAAGGATTACAGCTTTTCGGACGGCTTCGAACGCGCTCTGATCTTCCTCGTGATCTCGTGTCCGTGCGCGCTGGTTGTCTCGGTCCCGCTCGGCTACTTCGGAGGAATCGGGCTTGCTTCCAAATACGGACTTTTCTTCAAAGGGGCGAACTGTCTGGATACCGTTTCGAAACTTGACTGTGTGGCATTCGACAAAACGGGAACGCTGACCAAAGGAGAACTTTCGGTTCAGTCGGTCGAAACGTTCCCCGGGGCGGCCCCCTCATGGAGAGCAATGGCGGTAGCTTTGGAATCGAAGTCGAATCATCCGGCGGCGCAGGCGATTGCGCGTTCCGGAGCGGATCTTGCGGAAACGCCGCAGGCGAACGGAGTCGAAGAACTGCCCGGAATGGGACTGCGCGGAACGGTCAACGGAGCGGAGGTTCTGGCGGGCAACCGCCGGCTCTTCGATTCGCGCGGCATCGCCCTCCCCGAACAGAAGTCCGATCTCAACTGCGTTTATGTCGCGGTCAACGGCAGGGCTTCCGGCTGCTTCCTGCTCGATGACTCGCTGAAGGAGGAGGCGGAAGAGGCGCTGAAGCGTCTGCACGGCGAAGGCATCCGTTCCGCCCTGCTTTCCGGCGACCGCAAATCGGCGGCGGAACGGGTTGCGAACGCTCTCGGCATTCATGAAATTCATGCGGAACTGCTCCCGGGCGACAAGCGCAGTGTCCTGCGCGGACTGAAGAGGAACGCCGGACACGTCGCCTTTGTCGGAGACGGCATCAACGACGCGGCGGTTCTGGCGGACTCCGATCTCGGCATTGCGATCGGCAAGAACGGCAGCGACCTTGCGATCGACGCGGCGGATCTGGTGATCCGCGACGGTGATCTGCGGCGGATTCATCTTGCCATGCGGATCGGACGCGCAACCCGTTCGGTGGTCTGGCAGAACATCATTCTCGCCTTCGCCGTGAAAGCCGCTGTTCTGATCCTCGGCGCATGGGGACTCGCGACGCTCTGGGAAGCTGTATTCGCCGATGTCGGTGTCGCGATTCTCGCCATTCTGAATGCCGTGCGCATCCAGCGGATGAAAATGGATTTATAAATTCAAACCCGGGACGGCGGAACTCCGTAGACCGCTCGGAAAACGCGGGAGAAGTAAAACGGGCTGGAAAACCCCAGCCGGTCCGCCGTCTCTTTCACACTCAACCCCTCCCCCGCCAGCAGACGGTACGCCCGGTGCGCCAGCCGTCTGCGGACATATTCCCCCGGCGTCATTCCAAGCTGTTTCCGGAATAGCTGATTGACGTATTCCGGAGCAAAATGAAATTTCCGCGCCAGTTCCATCCGCCCCGGACGCTCCAGCAGATGTTCATTCAGATATGCGGTCATCCGCTTTACCGGATCCGCTCCGTTTCCTCTGACGCTTTCGGGAAGAAGCATCCGCAGAAACAGTTCGCGGACGATTCCCGACGCCAGAGCTTCCCCGATGTTTCCCGGAGTCCGGAAAGCTTCATGAAGTCGCAGAAACAGAGCGTGAAACAGTTCCGGTTCCGCCAGTTTGAGGCGGCGCGGCGGCAGCTGAACCGGTTCAGACTCCGCCGTTTCCGCGAAGAGAAAATGAACGCAGCAGAACGAGGTTTCCCGTTCCGTCAGTGTCTGTGAGATTTCAATGCCCGGCTCCACAAGGGCGATTTCGCCGGGAGCCAGCACAAAATCATCGCCGTCGCCGAATTCGTAGCGGATTCCGCCCGCAACCGCCATCTGTATCTGCCAGTCGATGAATGTCCGCTTCTTCCATGCCGTGCAGCTGCTCTCGCCCGGACGGACTACCGCGGAGTAATGGACGACGGGAAAGAGTTCGTTCAGAAGAATTCTCCGCATATTCTTACTTTCGTATATGTTTTTCTCATTTTCAGCTATTCCTAATTTCTTATTCCGGTGTATAATATAAGAAGTCAAAAGACAAATGCAACCCCCGGAGGAGAAAAAATGCTGTCATTTGAAAACGGAATCTTCCATATTCCGGAAACCGGACTCGGCAACGGCGTGCTGTCGTTTGAATTTGAAAACGAAACTGTTTCAACGGAATCCGCCGTCTGGATTTCCAGCGGCGGTTTGTGGGAAACGGAATTGAAGAACGGATTGCGGGCTCGGATTCAAATCGAAAAAGATGTTCTTCATATCTCGTTCCGCAATGGGGAACGGGAGTGTTTCCTGAAAAAAATTCATCTGGACTTTGCCGCGGGACTCGACGCGGAGGATTACCGGGAATACACACATTCGCGTCTTTTCCTCGAACAGACTAGCGGAGTGAAACCGGTCGGAATGTCGACTCCGTTTTTTGAACACAATCCGCCCAGTTACATGGTTTATCTTCTCGCTCCGCGCAGCGGGGGGAAGAATCTGCTGTTCGCGGCGCTTCCGCCGCATCAGGGCGATTTTCTGGTCTTTCAGGCGAGACATGAAGCCAAAAGTCTGAACGGAAGATTCGGGCTGTCCGTCACCGCGGAGGAAGACCGCGATCTGAAACCGGGAATGGAGTTCAGACTCTCGCCGGTTCTCTTCCGCGTTTCGGAGAAAAATCCGCTTGAACTGCTGGAGGATCTCGGGGACGCCTATGCGGCTTTGCGGACCTCGCCGTTGAAAGAACGTGCCGTCGGCTGGAATTCATGGGACCAGTTTCATACGGACATTTCCGCGGCGGATGTCCTTGAAACGCAGAAAAGGCTCGACGCTTTCTCGGAACGCAAGGTCCGCTGTTACGTCGTTGACGACGGCTGGCAGATTGCCTATGGCGCCTGGTTTCCAAACCTCAAGTTCCCCGTTGATCTTTCCGAGTTCTGCCGGGAAATAACCGCGGGCGGCGGGATTCCGGGAATCTGGACGGCTCCGCTCTGCGTGGACAACAGGTACATGTTCCCGCACGAATGGATTGTTTCGACAACCGACGGGCGTTTCGTCCTGGATATCACCCGTCCGGAAGCGGCGCAATACCTGCATTCCGTCTACCGCCGCCTGCATGACGCAGGATTCCGGTATTTCAAGGTCGACTTCACCAACCGCATTCTCGATGTTCCGCGCTGTTATGACATGAGCATGGGACGCGCCGGAATTCTGCGCCGGACTTATGAAATCATCCGTTCGGCGATCGGGCCTGAAAGCTATTTTCTCGGCTGCTGCGTTCCGTATGAACCGGCGTTCGGACTCGTCGACGCCGTCCGGACAACGGCGGACATTCAGATTTACTGGAGTGCGGTACAGATCAATATGACAAGCGCATCCGCCCGCTGGTGGATGCACCGCAGACTCTGGAACAACGATTCCGATTTTCTCGTGGTGCGCGGCGAAGAAACTTCCTGCGCGGATTTTCCGAACCAGTCGCCGTTTGTGCCGGGCAGATACGCCAGCGGTCCGGTGCTTTCGAAACGGGAAGCGGAATCGCTCGCCCTGGCGCTCCATATGACCGGCGGGGATCTCATGTTCAGCGATAATTTTCTGAAACTGAACGATGCCGGACGGAAGATCCTGAAAGACGCCCTTGCGCTTCCTTCGCTGGACGAGGCGGCGCGGCCGCTGGATCTGTTCTCCGCGCCTGCGGGAAAAATACCGTCGGTCTGGTTTGCTCCGGGCGCGGGAAAAGCCGCTGTTTTCAACTGGGGGGAAGAACCCGCGCAGTTCGAGCTTGGTGCGGATCTCTTCGGCGGGCGCCGTCCCGGCGATTTCTTCTGGAACCGGAAAGAGGCGGAACGAGGCCCGGACGGCTCTCTCCGAATTGTTCTTGCTCCGCATGAAGCGGTTGGAATTGAAATTCTTTAAAAATGGAGAAAACGCCGGATTGAGAACATTCAATCCGGCGCGGGGTCAGAACTCAGCGTTCGGGCTGGGGATGAAACTGACGAGGCGGGCGCTTGCCGAAAGCCGGCTTGCCGCTGACAATGTCATTGAACTGGTTCTCAATGATTTCCGGCTTGCGGGCTTTTTCCTTTGCAAGCGCGGCGGAGTGTTCCGCAATCCTCTGTTCACTGACAGCGACAGCTCTGTCAAAACGGGCTCCGAGAATCGCGAGAATCTCTTTCCTGACCGCATCGTCTTTTTTCTCGCGATACTGCTCAAGGAGCCCGTTGAATTTTTCCATTTCGGCACGGCGTTTGGCTATTTCGGTATGGCGGAGTTCATTGATCTCCTGCATTTTCTTCATGATCTGCATCCGGACTTCGGGACCGATGAGAGCCTCGTCCATCTCCGGACCCGGACGGAAATAGCCGCCACGTTCATCTCCGCGGAAATCCGGACGCGTACAACGCGGTTTCTCTTTTTTCATTTTCCGGACATTGCACTCTTTTTTATCCGGACGCGGACACGGTTCCTGAGCGAAAGCGGTTGTGCAGACGGCGGCAGCGCAGACGGCGCAGATGATGCTGGTAAATCTCATAATCGGAATCTCCTGTTTTTTTGTTGTTTCTGTTGCGAAAGTGAAACGGTTTCGGTTCATATAACGCATGATGCGAAGAAATATTGTGCGATTTGCATAAAATCCCGTCATTGCGCTTGAAAAACGGAACAGCCGTGCTATTTATACCTCTAAAAACGGAGTTTTGTCATGCTGTGCGATATCTGCAAAAAAAATCCGGCGACCATCCACATTCAGGAAATTGCCGGAAATGAAAAAAAGACTCTTCATCTCTGTCAGGAATGCGCTCAGAAGAAAGCGCAGGAAGATTCCTCGTTCCAGGCGTTCAACCTCGCGGAGGTTCTCTATAACATATCCAATCAGCTCAACCCGCAGGAGGTGCGGAAACCGGATACGGAACATTCCGGAATTTTCTGTCCGACCTGCGGCTGGGATTATGCGAGCTTCCGGAAGACCGGACGCCTCGGCTGTCCCGACTGCTACAACGCTTTCCGCGACACGCTCAAGAGCGTTCTCGGCGCCATGCACCGCGGAACCACGCACACGGGCAAGATTCCGTGCGAATATCACGGTCCCGCGCCTGAAAAAGGGGAAATCAACTTCGCCGCCCTCCGGAAGGAACTTGAAAAACTCCAGAACGGCCTCAACGCCGCCGTCGCAAGCGAAGAATTTGAACGAGCCGCAATTCTGCGCGACAAAATCAACGAACTCAAGGAGCGGCTCACCGGAGGAAACGCGAAATGAAAATCAAGCCCGAAGAACTGCTCCGCAATCCGCTCAGCTGGCTTGTTGACAGCGGACCGGACGACGATATCGCAATCAGCACGCGGATCCGTCTTGCGCGCAACTTCAGTTCCGCTCCCTTTCCGATCGCCGGCAATCAGGATGCGCTCAATCAGGTGAAAGAACTTGCGGAAAAGGCAATCCTCGACTCCGAAGCGATCGCCGAACCGGTGGAGTTCGACCTGCCCGCGCTCTCCGACGTCGAGAAAAACCTGCTGCTTGAACGCCGTCTCATCAGCCGGGACATGCTCACTCCGAATCCCGCGGCGGCGCTGATTGCGGACCGCGGCGAATCGCTCGCCGTCATGCTCAATGAAGAAGATCATCTCCGGATACAGGCTCTCAGCCCCGGATTCCAGCTCGAATCGGTCTGGAAACGGTTGAATCATTTCGACGACATTCTTTCAAGCCGCATTCCGTATGCGTTCGATGCGCGGCTCGGTTTCCTCACCTCCTGTCCCTCCAACCTCGGAACGGGAATGCGGGCGTCGGTCATGCTGCATCTGCCCGGGCTCGTCATGATGGAGCAGATGAACGCCGTGAAACAGGCGCTCGCCAAACTCGGGCTCGCCGTCCGCGGATTCTACGGGGAAGGCTCCGGGAACTGCGGAAATCTCTTCCAGATCTCCAATCAGAGCACGCTCGGGGAAAGCGAAGAACAGATTCTTGAACGTCTGTCTTCAATCGTCAAGCAGATCATCATTCATGAAAAACAGGCGCGGCGGACACTGCTCGACAAACGGCAGAGTTTTCTGCTGAATCAGGTCGGGCGCGCCTACGGAATTCTGCGGCACGGCTATATGATTTCCAGTGAAGAAGCGCTCAACTCGCTCTCCGAACTGCGGCTCGGGGTGGATATGAAGATGTTCTCATCCGTCGACATCCACACAGTCAACGAACTCTTCCTCAACGTCCAGCCCTCGCATCTTCAGATTGCGGAGCACAAGGAACTTTCACAGGAAGAGCGCGACGCCGCGCGCGCGACCCTTATCCGCGAAACCCTCAAAGCCAAGCGCGGGCTGGTCTGAGGCTGATCGCAGATGATAGAAGCCTTCTACACCGCCGGACTTGCCCTGCTGGAATCCACATTCGTTTTTGTGGGACTTCTGATTCTGCATGGACTGCGCCGGATCATCGGGTCGGCTCCGCTCTACATGTTTCTGGGCGTGCTCGTGGTGATGATGAACCTCGCCGGAGCGGCGGGACTCCGCATGATCATCAGCGACGGCGGATTTGAACTCAGCGTTTCGACTTCGATTCTGCTGCTGCCCGTCATTGCCATTCTGCTTGTGATTTACATCGCGGACGGCACGCTCGCCGCTCAGCGGCTCATCATCGCGGCGATGGCGACTTTCGGGATTTTCGCATATCTCAGCTGGATTACAAGAATACAGACCGAATGGGGCGGCTTCACCATGTCGCAGGGGCATCTGGCGGATTACCTTTCGCGCCTGCTGGGGAACACCACCCGCAACATGGGAGCCTCGCTGGTATCGCTGACTCTCGACCTGTTTCTCATTCCGATGATCTTCCAGAAGATGAAGAACTACGGATGCCGTCTGGCCGTCTGCGCCATCGGCGCGGTTCTGCTCGGACAGTTCGTCGACAGTGTTATTTTCGTCGGTGTGCTCTACTGGGGCGATCCCCAGAAAATGGCGATTCTGAATGCGGAATACATTCCGCGCGTTCTGCTGGCTCTCTGGATTTCCTTCCTTGCGGCAATCTACCTTTCACGTTTCGACAAGGAAATTCCCGGAGATTCACGCAGAACTCTTGACATCGTTCTCGCGTTTTTCGGAAGCTACGGCAAGGCGAAACGTCTGGAACAGAATCTGCGGGAATCGGAACAGCGCTGCCGCACCATCATCCAGAACGCCTCCGACATGATCCTCGTCACCGATGCCGACGGCATCATCGTCGACGCCAACAAGACCGCACAGGAAATGCTTTCGGCAAAAACGATATTCGACCTCATCGGCTGCAGTCTCGACGAGTTTCTGCTGCGCGGCGACACCCTCTCGCAACTGATGAAAGGCTCGGAAAGCGTCATGCGCCTCTCCCTCCCCGGCTCCGGACGCGAAGTGGAGCTTTCCATGAGCCGCATCGCCGTGGACGGCAACTCCGCTCTGGTGTTCATCGGACGCGACGTCACCGAACGGGAGCGTCTGGAGAAGGAACGCGAACTTCTGCGCAGTGAAAACGAACACCGTCAGCGCCTCGAGGCGATCGGCCGCCTTGCGGGAGGAATCGCGCACGATTTCAACAACCTCATCCATGCGATTCACGGTCACCTCGATCTCATATACATGGGCGAAGTGACCGAGGAAAGCGAACCGCATCTCAAAAAGATCGACGCCATTGCGGAACAGGCAGGCAAGCTCACAAGCCAGCTTCTCGGATATGCGCGCAAAGGCAAACGCCAGGTTCAGACGCTGCAGCTCAAAAGCATTGTGGACGGAGCGTTCAATCTCTTCCAGCCCACCACGCAGACAGGAATCCGCAACAAGCTGAATATCGACTGCGCCGGAATCACAGTCGAAGGCGACCGCACTCAGCTTCAGCAGGCGATTCTCAATCTGATGATCAATGCGCGCGACGCCATGGAGAATCTGCCGGAAAACAGCCGCCTCCTCCGCATCTGCGCGGGATTTTGCGACGCCATGGGCGTTACGCCGAATCCTCCCCCGGAAGTTAAAACCGAAGGTCCGTTCTGCTGCATCCGCGTCGAAGACAGCGGACCGGGCGTGGACGAAGCGATCGTCGGGAAAATTTTTGAACCGTTCTTCACCACCAAGCCGACCGGGAAGGGAACCGGAATGGGACTTTCCATGGCATACGGCGTTTCCCGCGAACACGGCGGCTGGATTCAATATGAACGCCTGAACCCGGGCGCGGCATTCACCATTGTTCTGCCCGTTCAGCAAAACAAAAAGGAACATGTCCAATGAAACATCTGCTGTCCGCTCTGCTCCTTGCCTGCTCGCTTCTCCTCTCCGCGGCGGAGACTTTGACCGTGATCGGAACCACCGACATTCACGGACATATTTTTTCCGCGGCGGGCAAACCGAATCTTCTCAAACTCGCCCGGGCCGTTTCGGAGGAAGCGGAGAAGGCCGGACGCGCCAACGCTTTGCTCATCGACTGCGGCGACCTGATTCAGGGAACCGCCGAAACTCAGCTCGACAACGGAAAAGCCGTTCTTGCGCTCATGAATCTTGCGAAATACGACGTCTGGGTTCCCGGAAACCATGATTTTGAATTCGGAATGAAAACTCTTCTCGCCAGAAGCCGTGATTTTCAGGGAACCTTTCTCTGCGGGAACCTTGTCTACAAAAACGACAGACCCGCCGCGGCATGGAAGCTCTTCGAACGGGCCGGACTCAAAGTCGCCGTCATCGGCGTCACCTCCGAACACATCGCAAACTGGAACTGGCGTCCGGAAGAAACCGGAATCAGGATCGAAGAGACTTTTGACGCCCTTGACCGCATCATGCCGGAAGTCATGCGCGCGGAGCCGGAGCTGATTTTGCTGGCGATTCACGCGGGACGCTTCCAGTCGAAACGCTTCTCCCCGAAATGGGTTCAGATGCACGACCTTGCCAAGCGTTATCCGCAAATCGACCTCATTCTCGGTGGGCATACTCATGAACCTGTCGCCGGCCTCCCCATGGCGAAAAGCTGGTTCATGCAGGGCGGCAAACACACACAGGGCTACGCGAAAGCCGAGATCGTTTACGACAAGACAAAGAAAAAATGTCTTTCGCTGAAAACCAATTACATTGCGCTCAAGCCGGATGCGCCGGAGGCTGAAACGCCGAAAGCCCTCCGCCGCGAACTTGCGGAACTGCGGAAGAATCTCCATTCAACCGTCTGCGAAAACGCTCCCGCTCTGACCTGGAAACAGCCGTGGAGCCTCGCTCAGATGTTCAGCAAGGCTGTCGCGGAAGAGACAAAAGCGAAAATCGTTTTTCACGGAGTTCTTTCGTGGGGCGACAAACACGCCGGACGCTATTCGCGCAAGGATGTTTTCGATCTCTGCCCGTTTGAGAACACCGTGGTTCTGATGGACCTCTCCCCCTCGGAATGCAAGGCCGTCCTGGAAGAGCAGCTGATTGCGCGGAAATCGAAGAAAAAGAACGCCATGCCGCAATATTCTTTCGGAGTTTCTTTGAACGCCAAGGGCGAACTGGTTCTTGCGGACGGACGAATCTGGAGCAACGAGTCGGAGCGGCTTCCGGTTGCGTTCAATTCATTCATCGCGTCAAGCGGCGGAATGCGCTTCCCCGTTCTGAAAAAGATTTCATCCCGTCCCGAAGTGAACGGACGGGATACCGGACTCAAGGTCCGCATGCTTCTGGAAAACTATCTGAGGAGGAACTTTCAATGAAACGCTTTCTGATTCCGCTGGCCGCCGTGTCCGCGCTCGTTCTGTTTGAGGGATGCTCGCACAGCCGTCTCTCGTTTGATCCGAAGCCGGAAGACATGCTGGCCGAGAAAGAAAAATTCGCGCTTTTCGACTATGTCCGCGGCTTTGTCCTGAGCTCGAAACGGCTGAAGCTCTCGCAGGAGGAGCGGAAGACCATTCAGTCGACCGACCCGGAAATCCGGATTTTCTATACGGCGCCGAAAGAGGGGCGCATGCACATGTACTGGGAACTGCCGCGTGAACGCCGTCTGATCGCATTCACGGAGGGACCGCTCCAGACTACCCGCAATCCCTCGAACTGGCGCATTTCGATTGTCACCGGCAAGCGCAACGCAAATGCGGGAATGCCGAAAGATTACGGAATGGGAAAGTGATGCGGACGTTCCTTCTGCTTCTGCTCTGTCTCTGCTGCGCGGAGCTTCCGGCCAACGGTTACGCCGCATTCCGGATGGATCTGATGCAGATCCCGGAGTCGGCGGAGAAGAATCCGGAAACGGCAATCCGTCATTCGGACACACGCTGCGCGCTGACCGTTTTCATGAACATCCTTTCTGGAACCCGCGCGGAACTGAAGCTTTATGACCGCGCAGGAGAAACTTATTGCGGTTTTTCCATGAGCGCCACGCCGTCCGTGCTTATTCCGCGGAAACGGGTCGGGATGGATTTTTCCGTCTTCTTCCGAAAACCGGGGAAGGATACGGACAGCGCGGTTGCGCTTTCCGCCAAACGCAATCTCCGCGTGCCGAAGCCGGTTTCCTGCGGGCTTTTCGCCATGCCGGGCGCGGGAGCGGTCGTTCCCCTGCTCCGGGCGGACACGCTGTTTCCGTTCTACGGGGCAACGGGAGATTTCAAAATTCTGGAATGCCGTCTGATCGAAGCGGAAACGGAAAAGCTGAAGACGTTTTTGACGGAACGGAAACTTCCTGCTTCTGTGCTGGAAGACCCGCTTCCTTCCGCCGCCGCGCTGGAAGCGCTTGCCGCATTCCCTGCCGCCCGGAATTATCAAGTTGAACTGAATCGTCTGCGCGGGAAGCTGCAGAAAGACGCTCTCTCGATCACAGTCCGTCCGCTCACTGCGCCGGTGTTCCGTCTGACCGTTCAGGAGAACTGCGACGCAGGCGGAGTGACCGAAGAATTTTTCTATGAAGGCTGTCTGCTTGTTTCCCGCGAGTGGCTCATGGTGGCGCATCTGCGCTCGCCTTATGCAGGCAGGAAGCTGTTTTTTGAACGGAATTCCGCGGAATCGAAAGAAAAAATTCTGCTGGTCCGCGCGGAACCATGACAAGAAAATCCATATATGAACAGGCAAACGGAAACGGCTCGCCGCGATGATCGTCAAGTTTTTCCCGACTCCGATGGACACCCTTCCGGATGTGATGATTCAGGCTGTCGGCGTCTGGAAGCTCGTTTTGCGGAACCCGACGGGAAAGTCGAATCCGCCCTGTTGATATTTTGCAAAATGCAAGTATATTAACGGAATGACAACATCATGAAACCAGAAGGAGTCTTGCCATGATCTACGTACTCGCCACCTCGGAACTCAACGAAGGCTGCAAGGAAAAATTTCTCGAAATCGTAAAAGCGAACGTTCCGAAAGTGCTTGCCGAAGAGGGCTGCATCATGTATGTTCCGACTGTGGATTTTCCCTCCGGTCTCTCCGCGCAGAAAGAGGTCCGCACCAATTCCGTAACCTTCATCGAAGGCTGGGAAAGCATGGACCATCTGATGAAACACCTCCAGTCCGCACACATGGCGGAGTTCCGCAAAAATGTGAACGGAATGCGCAAATCCTCCACAATGAATGTGGTAACACCCGCATAAGGAACTCACAGTGAGAACCGTTTTATATCCCGGAAGTTTCGATCCCGTCACGAACGGACACATCGACGTGACGCGCCGCGCCGCACGGATTTTCGACCGTGTGGTGATCGCCGTCGCCGTCAATGCGGAAAAGAGCCCGCTCTTCACCACGGAAGAGCGGATGGAGCTGATCCGCGCCGCGTGCGGCGATATTCCCAACATTGAAGTCGTTCATTTCAGCGGACTGCTTGCGCATTCGCTGGAGCAGTTCAACGCAAGCGCCGTCATCCGCGGCCTCCGCGCCGTTTCCGACTTCGAATATGAATTCCAGATGGCTCTCATGAACCGCGGTCTCAACGAAAAATGCGAGACGCTGTTCATGATGCCGAGTCCGGAATACTCCTTCGTCAGCTCGCGCCTGATCAAGGAGATCACAAAATGCGGAGGCGACGTTTCCTCATTCGTCCCCCCCGTCGTTGCCGAAGCAATGAGAAAGAAATTCGGACAGAACAGATGATCCGCATCAACACAACCCATATCGGCGATCTCCCGCTGATCGTCCGGGGAGAAGAGAAAGAGGAATTCCTCGGTCTCGACCCGAAACAGCTGCCGCGCCAGAACGGGCCGGTCGCGTACGAACTCTCCGCGACCATGGCGGGAACCGACCTGCTGGTTACGGGCAAGGTCCGCGCCAAGCTCGACGCCGAATGCGCCCGCTGCCTCAAGCCGCTCAAAGTCAACCTCGAAGTTCCCGACGTCTGCCATCTCTATGAAGGCGTGGAAGGTCAGATCGTGGATATTTCAGACGAGATCCGTGAAGATCTTCTGCTCATTCTTCCCGTCGCCTTCCACTGCAAAGAGGACTGCAAAGGACTCTGTCCGCACTGCGGCGCCGACCTCAACACCAATCCTTGCAATTGCGCGGAGGAAGAGGAGCTTCCGCCGGAGGACTCCCCCTGGGGTGCGCTCGACGATCTCAAATTCTGAAAGGGCCTTGTCATGGAATTTACCGAACTTCTCGCCAAACGCCGGAGCATCCGTCGGTTCAAGCAAGATGAGATTCCGCTTGATTCACTCAAACAGCTTGTCGAAGCCGCAGCCCTCGCCCCCTCCGCGCGGAACGATCTGCCGCTCCGCTATGTTCTGGTCCGTGAGAAAAAACTGCTGAAAGCCGTATTTGAAGAAACCGCGTGGGGCGGAAACGTCCGTCCGCATCGCAATCCGGCGTTCGGGGAAACGGCGCCGACCGCGTTTCTTGCTGTCTGCGCGCCCGGAAAACCGGATGCTCCGCCGACGCAGAACGTCGTGGCGGACGCCGGAGCGGCGATCCAGACGATTCTGCTGCGGGCGGTTGAGCTCGGGCTCGGCGCATGCTGGCTCGGCGCATTCAGCCGCAAAAATGTCAGTGCGATTCTCGAACTTAATCACGAAACTGTTGTCTATCTCATCGGTCTCGGCTATCCGGGGGAAGCTCCTGAACTTCAACGGATTCATGCCGGAGACTCCACCAAATACTATCTGGATGGCAACGACGTTGTCCACGTTCCGAAATACTGCGTGGAGGATATTCTGACCATCCGGTAACCGCCGCAAGGCGGAAACGCATTCAGGGAGGTTTTGAATGAAGCGTTATAAAGTCAAAGTGGAACCGGAGGAATGCAAGGGATGCGGACGCTGTATTCCGGCGTGTCCGCGTGCCGTTCTCGCCATGGGAAAACATCTGAACGAAATGGGCTACACATTCGTTCAGCCGGTCAAGGACGACTGCATTGGCTGCGGATCCTGCTTCTACCAGTGTCCCGAACCGGGCGCAATCACGGTCTTTGAAATTACGGAAAACGGAAATTGAGGTGACGACATGGCATATTTGAACCGTCTGCTGCTCAAAGGAAACGAAGCCGTCGTCTACGGGGCACTGCTTGCCGGATGCGATGCTTTCTACGGCTACCCGATCACACCTGCGAGCGAAGTCGCCCACTCCTCCGCGAAACTTTTCCCGATGCTTCACCGCACCTTTCTTCAAGCGGAATCGGAAATCAGCGCAATCAATATGGTGATCGGCGCAAGCGCCGCCGGAAAACGCGTCATGACCGGAAGCTCCGGACTCGGAATCAGCCTGAAACAGGAGGCCGTCAGCTACCTCGCCGCATTTGAACTGCCCGCGGTCATCGTCGACGTCATGCGCGGCGGTCCCGGTCTCGGCAACATCAGCCCTGAACAGAGCGACTACTTCCAGGTCGTCAAGGGCGGCGGACACGGCGCATACCGCTGTCTGGTCTTCACCCCCGACTCCGTTCAGGAAATGTGCGACTGCGGTTACAACGCTTTCGCCATGTGCGAAAAATACCGCACCCCCGCCTACATTCTCGCCGACGGCGTGATCGGTCAGATGATGGAATCGGTCACCCTCCCCGAACCGACCGACTATGTGTTCGATCCGGAATGGGCGGTCAACAAGTACAACGACAAGGGCGAGGCGAATTACCTCACCACCATCTACCTGGAAAACGACGAACTGGAACGCCGGAACAATCTTCTTCAGGAAAAATTCCGCCGGATTCAGGAGAACGAACAGAGCGCGGAAGAGTACATGACCGACGACGCCGAACTAGTCTTCGTCGCCTACGGCATCTCCGCCCGAATCGCCCGCACCGCCGTCCGCGAACTGCGGAACGAGGGATATAAAGTCGGACTTCTCCGTCCGAAAATGGTCTTCCCCTTCCCCGAACGCGCGCTGAACAAACTCGTGAATGCGGGAACCGTGAAAAACTTCCTCTGCGTGGAACTGAGTCCAGGCCAGATGATCGAGGACGTCAAGCTTTCGATTGAATGCCGCCGTCCCGTCCACCTCGCCTACCGCATGGGCGGCAACATCCCGTCGGTCCGGGAAATCTGTGAAAAAGCTGTCGCGATTCTGAAAGGAGCGTGCTGAAATGAGCGAAGAGATTGTAAAATTCGGTAAATCCAAAGTCTTTTTCGATACCTTCACGCGCCGTCCCGGTCCGATCAAGAAGAACATGCACTACTGCCCCGGCTGCGGACACGGCATCCTTCACAAACTCATTGCGGAAGCCGTCGAGCATCATGGCATTCAGAAGAAAACCGTCATCATCGCCCCTGTCGGCTGCGCGGTCTTCTCCTACTATTACTACAACTGCGGCGGAATTTCCGTTCCGCACGGACGCGCCCCCGCGGTCGGAACCGGACTCGTCCGCGCTCTGCCCGACAATTTCGTCATCTCCTATCAGGGCGACGGCGACCTCGCGGCAATCGGGCTGAACGAGTTTCTTCAGGCGGCGAACCGCGGCGAAAACATGGCCGTCTTCTTCGTGAACAATTCGACCTACGGAATGACCGGCGGACAGATGGCGCCCACCACGCTTCCCGGACAGAAAACCGCCACAAGCCCCTGCGGCCGTCAGATTGAAACCGACGGCTACCCGCTGAAGGTCTGCGAAATGGTCAACGCCCTTGCCGCTCCGGTCTACATCGAGCGTGTCGCTCTGACTTCCACTGCGAAAATCATGCAGGCGCGGAAAGCGATCCGCAAGGCCGTCGGGATTCTGAAAGAACGCAAGGGATTCTCGCTTGTCGAAATCCTCTCGCCCTGCCCGGTCAATCTGAAGATGGACGCCAAGACAATCAACCGTTTCATCGACGAGCAGATGAGCCGCTACTTCCCGCTCGGCTGTTTCCGCGACGACACCGAGACGGCGCAGCCGCACCATTTTGAGTCTCCGGTTCATGATCCCGATCAGGTCCGTCAGGTTCTTTTCCCGCCGAAACTCAATATCGGCGTTGCGTCGGACTTCAAGAACCAGTCGAAGATTTTCGAACACGAACGCCGCATCAAAATCGCCGGATTCGGCGGACAGGGTATCCTGAGTCTCGGCATCATGCTTGCGACGATGGGCAAGCTGCGCAACTTCAACGTCACCTGGCTCCCCTCCTACGGACCGGAGCAGCGCGGCGGTTCCGCGAACTGCTCTGTGATTCTGAGCCGCAATCTCATCGGCTCTCCGGTGATTGATGACAACTGCAATCTTCTGATCGCCATGACGCAGGTCGCGCTCGACAAGTTCCTGCACGAGCTGAAACCGAACGGCGTGCTGATTTACGACAGTTCGACGATGAAGGTTCCGGACCACATCGCGGAATCGCATCCGGTATTCGGCATCAAGGCGCTGGATATTGCGCTTGAGCTCGGCAGTCTGAAGTGTGCGAACTCGGTGATTCTCGGAGCCCTCTCCGCGATCCTCGTCGACCGCTATCTGGAGGGAGCCGACAAGCTCGACTTCGACCGCGCATTTGAAGAAGCGATCATCGACTGTTTCAACAACAAGCCGGAGGTCATCAAGCTGAATCTCTGCGCATTCTACGAAGGCAAGAAAGCCGTCAAATTCAACTGAGATTCAAACGAATCGGGCGTCTTCTGTTCCGCGCAGAAAGACGCCCGCGTTCATTTTAAATTTCAGCAAAGGTTTTTGCAAAAAACAGATTAACTTTCTTTGCAATAATCACTCTTTTGCACGCACTATGCAAATGCTATCTATGGCTCTTTTTACCAGAGACTCTTGTTTAAGCGTGCTTTTATAGGTGTACGGAGGTAAACTTTTGGCATTCGCTGCAAAATTAATATTTTGAGGGAGTGTACCAGTTGCATTCATGAAGTCTTTTTCTGATATTTTTGAGGTAATAACCCCTATGACTTCCCCTTTTTCATTTATCAACGGTGCTCCAGAACATCCAGGCTGAACAGGAACAGTTATTTGAATTTGTCCATCAGCTATAGTAGATATGACTCCATCAGCAAATTTTGGCTCTTTTCCAAGCAATCCAGCAACAGGAAAACCGACAGAAAATACTTTTTCCCCAATAGTAGGCGCCCCATCATAAATAGGAATTACTTTTTCAGGGAATGGGCGTTCACAATGCAAGATAGCTATATCGTTAATACTATCTTTTCTTTGCAGTGTTACAGGAATCCATGCATCTTTTACAAAGATAACGATTTCTGTTGTATTTTCGACCACATGGTATGCGGTAACCAATGTATCTGGCTTAATAAAGAAAGCTGTTCCTTGAGCGACTTTTGTTTTTCGGGGCGATGGAGTTTTTATATTTACTCCTTCATATGAGGTCGCACGCCTTTTTACGAATGCTGGAATTTCTGCAATCTCTTTAAACTCAGATAATCCTGTCAGCATAGAACGCGTATAGATAACGGTCTTATTCCTCTTCAAATAGTACATTTTACCGCTATATGTGCCCTTAACCAACATGAAATCCGGACGCCCGTGCTCCGCGAAATAAGCAGCCATTTTAGAGTCTGCGGCAGCTTCTATATCCATTCGCCGATCGCCATCTTGTTCTTGAGATGATATAAGACGGTTCTCATAATAAGGAGTTGTTGATCCTAACTCATACCCTGCAGCTAACTGTCTGCATCCACAAAAAGAAACTATAAGTAACGCCAAAGAGGAAGTGCTTATTTTTCTGAAGTTTGTCACTAAACAGCTATTCATACACAGAACCTTTTCAAGAATAATATTGATGCTGAAAAATTGGTGCCCTCGGCGCGAATCGAACGCGCGACCTGTTCTTTAGGAGAGAACCGCTCTATCCAACTGAGCTACGAGAGCTTTTTTTTCTGTTTTTTCCGTTTGCTTATTTGAAAACTCTGTTAATATGCACTATGATACGGAAAAATCAAATGGAATTCAGAAAAAATATGCACGGTTTATACATTTATCTGGCAAAAAGGCTGTCTCTGGCTGGAATGACACTGCTCATTATCCTCTTTGTCAGCTATCTTCTCCTCCGAATAGCCCCCGGCGATCCGACGAGGAGCTCCATGTTCGGCGCCCAGGGCGACGGCGGCGGCCTCTCCTCCGAAAAGGCGGCTCTCGTCAAAGACGACAACATGCGCGGGAAACTTCATCTCGACAAACCCGCGGCTGTCGGATTCGCTCTCTGGATGAAGCAGATCGTTCTGCACGGAGATTTCGGCGCATCGGCGGCGGTAGACAAGGGACGTCCCGTTTCCGAACTCATTCTCGAACGGCTCCCCGTCACGCTACGGCTCAACATCGCGGCAATCCTGCTGACCTATCTGCTCGCCATTCCGATGGGAATCCTGGCCGGAGTGTTTCCGGACTCTAAGTATGACAGAATCACGACATTTCTGCTCTTTTTTCTCTACTCGCTCCCGACTCTGTGGGTTGCGCTGGTGCTTCAGGCGGCGCTCTGCAAGGGCGGCTGGCTGCCCGTCTTTCCGCTGAAGGGACTCCTGCCCGACGTCGCTCCGGGGGAATCGACCTGGAGGATCATCGGAAATACGGTCATGCACTATGTTCTCCCCGTGCTCTGTCTTGCCTACGGAGGATTTGCCGGGCTCTCCCGCTTCACCCGGTCGGCCATGATCGACGTCATTCATCAGAATTACATCCGCACGGCGGTTGCAAAAGGAGTGCCGCAGATCGACGTCATTCTTTCGCACGCGTTCCGCAATACGCTTGTGGTGATGATTACTCTGTTCGCCGGGATTCTGCCCTCGCTGGTCGCGGGAAGCATTCTGGTGGAATATGTATTCAGCATCCCCGGGATGGGGTCGCTCTCGATGATGGCACTCAGCAGCCGCGACATTCCTCTGCTGATGGCACTGTTTGCATTCAGCGGCGCACTCACCCTGGGGGGAATGCTGACAGCCGATGTTCTATATGTATTTGCCGATCCGCGAATTTCATTCCGCGGAAGAATCTGAACAAAAAAGGTGTTGCATGAAAATTCTTCGCTTTCTCGGATGGAACAAACCGCTTCCCGACCTTGCCGCGCAGACTTTGCTCAAATCCGCCGTCCGCTCCGACGCGGACGGAACAGTCGACCTCTCCTCCATTCTCGTTCTGATTCCGGGACGTCATGCGATCCGCATTCTCAATGAAAAAATCTCCGCTCTGCTTGAACGCAATCAGGCTGGCGGATTCTTTCCTCCGGAATTCTACACGCCCGAACGTTTCGTCCTTGAGGGAAGCGACCGTTTTGCCGCGGCCGCAGACACGGAACTCGTCCATGCCTGGCAACAGGTGCTCAAGGAGGCGGATCCAAAGGATTTCCCGTCACTTTTCCCAACAGACTTCGAGAAGGACGATGACTCATCCGCCGTTTATCTTGCCGGCGAATTCATCCGGCTTGTCCGCGAGCTTTCCGGCGGATGTCATACCGTCGCATCCGCACGCGCCGCTCGGATTTCGGAAAATCCGGAACGCTGGAAGGATATTCAGACGCTCGAAGAACGCGTACACGCCCTGCTGGCGGAAAACGGACTCGTCGACTCCGAAACGCTGAAACTGCAGCTTGCGAACTCCGCCGGAGAATTCCGCAGGTTCAAACAGATCATCGTGATCGGAATGCCCGACCTTTCCGAACTGCTCATCAAACGCCTTGAAAAAGTCTCGAATGCTCTCGACGTCGAAATCTGGATCAACGCGCCCGACGAACACCATGCTTCGTTCGACCCATGGGGACGCCCCGTTCCCGAACGCTGGAACGATTATCCTGTTTCATTTCCGCCGGAAACGCACGGTCCGGACTGCATTTTCAAAACCGAAACAATCGAGCAGGAGGCTGCGGCAGCGGCGGCTCTTCTGCTGGGATCGGACAGAAACCTCGACGGCAAAGCCCTTGCAATCGGCTCGGAAACGCTGTTTCAGCCCATGCAAAACGAACTTGCCCGTCTGAAAACCGCCAACGGCTCCGCGCTGGAAATCTTCAACCCCTCCGGAGAACAGGTTTGCTCGCTGCGTCTTTTTGAACTGCTGACTCTTCTGAACCGCTTTCTCTCCGATGATCTTTATGAAACGGCGAATGCGTTTCTGCATCATCCGGATGTTCTGCGCTGGCTGGCGGGGACGCTGAAAAAATCTCAGAACAGAATTCTGCAGACTGTCGACAATTTCCGGATTGCGCATATTCCGGACAAGTTCAGCGGTTTTGCCGCTTTTGGCGATGAAGACGCTTCCGCGATTTTCAATCAGCTGGAGAATCTGCGCCTATCGCTTTCCGCCGAACCGCTTGACATGATGATTCATGATTTTCTGCAACTGCTTTACGGAACTTCCTCCACGCTGACGACCCGCGAGATTCCCTTGAAAAATGAAGTCGCCGCGCTGGAACGGATTCTGGCGCTTATCACGCGAAGCCCCGTTTTCCGAACCGCCGCGAAACAGGAGGTTTTCAATGAGCTGCTGAGCGCATTCGGCTCCGAAAGACTCTACAGACAGCGCACCGCGCACGACTTTCCCGTCATCGGTTTTCTCGAATTGCCCTGGAGCGACGCGAAGGAGATTGTCGTCTGCGGAATGAACGACGGCATGATCCCGGAAAGCACGGGCGGGACCTCGTTTCTTTCAGATTCCCAGCGGGTGCGTCTCGGAATTGCGGACAATGCGCGCCGCGCCGCCCGCGACTTGCTCTATCTGGAATCCATTTTGAATGCACGCGAACCGGGAGCGGTCCGGTTTCTCGCCTCCAGGACTGACGCGGCGGGAAAACCGCAGAAATTTTCAAGATTTTTCTTTCAGGGCTCCCGGGAAGCCGTTCTCCGCCGCGCGGCGCTGCTCTATGAGCCGATGCGCATGGTTGAACCTCCGTCCGATGCGAACGCGAACGCTCATTTCATTCTTCAGCCGGATTATTCGCTCGCCGCGGAAAATACGGTTCCCACAGTGTCCGTCACGGCATTCCAGACATATCTGACAAGCCCGTTCCGCTTCTTCCTTCAGACCTTCATGCACATGGGCGATGAAGATTTTGAACCGAAAGAACTTGCAAAGAACACTTTCGGAACCTGCATTCACGCCGCTCTGGAACGGGCGGCAAAGGAACCCGTCGCCGATCCTCAGCGCCTGAAAGAGCGTCTGTTTGAAGAACTCGATGTTTACATGCGTCTGCAATACGGCTCCCCCCTGCCCGTTCTTCCTGCAATTCAGAACGAGCAGATGAAACAGCGCCTCGCCCATTGCGCGGAAGTGCTTGCTCAATCCGCAAAGGACGGTTTTGTTCCGATTGAAACGGAGTATTCGCTTGGCGGCAAAGGCGGGTCAATCGAGTTCTGCGGACTGAATATCAAGGGTCGAATCGACCGCATCGAGTATTCCGCCGCGCAAAATCGTCTGCGTCTGATTGACTACAAGACCGGAGACAGGGGCAAGTCGCCGGAAGAAACCCATTTGACGGGCAGGAAAAAAGACACATTCATCAATCTTCAGCTTCCGCTTTACCGTATGCTGATTCTGCGCGATCCCGTTTTCCGCGAACGCCATCCGGAAATAGACCTGAACACGGCGCTCATTACCTGCGGATATCTTAACATGCCCGCCAGTGTCATGGAAACAAAAATCCTGGAGTGGCACGATCTTGACCGCCATCTCCCCCTTGCCGAAGAGACTCTTGTGCGCATTTCCGCGGAAATGCGCGATTTTGCGCAAGGCGTTTTCCGGGAAGATCCGGATGCGAAGATTCCATACGACGATTTCTCTTCGGTCTTTCTGCCGGATTTACGGACAGCTGTTCCTTCCGCGACCTGGAACACGAACAAGGAGAATGCATAATGGAAACAACCGCACAAACCGCCCGGCTTATTCCCAACGTTGCAATCATGGCCTCCGCCGGAACAGGCAAGACGTTCAATCTGGCGATGCGCTACATTTCCCTTCTGCTGCTCGGAGCAAAGCCCGAAGAAATCGTCGCCATGACATTTTCCAACAAAGCCGCCGGAGAGATTTTCGACAAAATCGTTCAGGAATTGCTCTTCATGTGCCGCAGGCCGGATGAACTGGCGACCCGTATCAAGAAGGACCTGATTCCGGAGGGCGCCGCTCCCGATGACCTGTTCCGGATTCTCCGCCAGATTCTCAGTATGCCGCAAAAGCTCCATATCGAAACGATTGACAGCTTTTTCTTCAAGATCATCCATGTTTTCCCCCTGGAATGTGGAATCACCGGACCGATCACCATGCTCAACGAGGCGGACGACGAACAGAGAATCCGCACTCTTCTCACTCTGCTCCGCGATACGTCTGATGATGAAAGACGCGTTCTTATCGAAATCATCAAACAATACTCCATGGGGAAAGAGATCGCCACCCTTTTCGCTTCCGCTGACGATACCGTCAAGAACTATTACTCCGCCTACCTGAAGTACCCGGAAAAAGAACTTTGGACAAAAATATCCGGGCTGGCAGACGTTTCGCCGGAAGACATCATGACGGAAAAAGAACTTGAAGACATAAGACGGCAGCTTGACGCATTTTCCGACGTCTTCACCGATCGCAGAGGATTCAGCCGGTTGTCTGAATTTATGGAATCCGCCATCGCCGGAATCGACACTCCGACGAACCCCAATCTGGCTCCATTTTCCAAACCTCTGACAGAAGACTGGCTGAATAAAGACTTGGCGAAGTTCTCATACTACAAAGATTTTTCTCTTGACGGAGCAAGACTCAAAACTGTCAAGCGCGTCGTACGTCATTTTCTTGCCCTGGAATGCAGAAAGATCATGGGGCGCAACGAGGCCTGCTACAACCTTTCCAGAGCGTTCGACCTCAAATACGGTAAAAATATCCGCAAAAAAGGCAAGCTGAAATTTCAGGATATTCTGTTCCTTCTGCGTCCGCAGGAAGATTCCGGTTCTCTGGAGCTTCCGTTTTCGGAGCGGGCTGTGCTCGAGGAACGACTGGATGCGACCTACAATCATTATCTGCTTGATGAATTTCAGGATACTTCCGATGAACAGTGGCGCGCAATGTCCAATCTTGTGGATGAAGTTTTTCAGAACACACAGGACCGCTTCCGCTCCTTCTTCTATGTCGGCGACATCAAACAGTCGATCTATCAGTGGCGCGAAGGAAATCCGAAACTTTTCGGGATGATTGCGGAAAAATATTCCCGGGAGCGGTTCGGAGAAAACGGACTGAAGATCTCCAGACTTGCAAAGTCCTATCGTTCTTCCAGTGCGGTGATTGAATCGGTCAACCAGGTCTTTCTGGATCCGCGGAAGGTGACGAATGCCAGTGTACGCTCCGCAATGGAGAACATGAATTTCGAAAAGCACGAATCCGCCGCATCCGCCAAAGAACAGGCCGGATTTTCCGCGCTGATCGTCTGCTCCGGCCAGACCGGAATGAATAAGGATGTTGCAGCGCGGGCCATCTATAATCTGCTTGAAGCGATCAACCCCTTTTCCGCGGAACGCAGCTTCACCGTCGGAGTTCTCGCTCAAGGCAACGACTATATAAAAAAGACCTCCGAAGACCTGCGGAAAATCATTGCCCGCGAAGGGAAAAGTGAAAAAATCGCGATTTCCGCGGAAGGAAAAATGCCGCTCGACTCCAGCATGATTTTTACAGCGTACCGCAGTCTCCTCTCTCTTGCCCTGCATCCGGGGGATATGATGGCCCGCGGACTCCTGTCGATGCTCTATATTGAAGAGAAAGGCTGCTTCCTCCATGAAATGCCGGATCTTTGCGGCGAACGCGGTATTGATTTCAGCAAATGGCTGGAGCGGATCAGCGGAAATATCCGGGACTCCATTGCAGCGAACGGATTCCATGCGTTCCTCGAACATTTCATCAAGGTTTTCGAACCGCTGATCAACGGGTCCGATGCGAAACGTCTGGCTCTTGCTCTCGACACGGCAAATGCATTCGATGCAACAGGCAAATCTGAAATCCGGGATTTCCTGCATACGCTCGACTGCACGGAGGGAAATACCGCCTCCGTCCGCAAAACTGTTCAGTTTATGACCATTCACAAGTCAAAGGGACTGGATTTCGATATCGTCATTCTGCCGGATCTTTACGGCAGCAACGGCATTGACGCAGGACGCGAGAAAACTTTCATTCTAAAAAAAGATTCCGCATTCCAGCCGGAATGGGTTTCGCATAAGCCGGCGTCAAGCCTCACTTCTTATTTTCCGGCCGTCGCGGAAGCTCTCTCAATCAACAAAGCGGCAAACACCTACGAACAGTGCTGCAAGCTCTACGTTGCAATGACGCGCGCCCGCCATGCGCTTTATATCCTGATTCCCGACGAGAAACCCGGAAATGCGTACCGTTTCACCAAACTGCTCAAAGAGACGCTCAGCGGAACGACTCCGGAAGCGGAAGAATGGATCGGGCAAATCAATGAAAGACAGATTCGGAAATCTTCCGGAACGGAAGAAATTCCCGAGACGATGCAACTGCTCTATGCAACCGGGGACCCGTTCTGGATGGAAAAGAGCGGAGAAACCGGAAAAGATTCCCGCGCGGAGTTTTTGAAAGAGGCGGAAAAAAGATTCGGCGAAACAATGAAACGGTATTATGCCACCCGAGGAGAAGCCGTCAATCCGCCGGTCCGCGCTCTGCCGATCCGCCCATCGGAACACGGGCCGGACTCTCAGCTGTTCACGGGAAACGGAGCGGAACTCGGAACACATTTGCACTCGCTGTTCGCGCAAATTCCGTTTCTGGATGAAATTTCACCGGAAATTCTGCTCTCCCGGTATCTCGACCGCTTCGGGACAGGCGATAAAGAACTCGCGGATAAAATAGCGCCGATCTTCCGGAACGCCATCGCAACGGGGGATGCGGCGGAACTGCTGAACCGTCCGGAGAAATCTGCGGAACTGTGGCGCGAACGGCAGTTCACAACCCGGCTGAAAGGAGATCTCGTCAGCTGCGTGTTCGACCGCGTACTCCTCTTTCGCGACGCCGCGGGAAAAATTCGGAAAATCCAGCTTGTCGATTACAAGAGCGACCGTTCCGGAGATCCTGAATTCTACCGGGCGGCATATTCCGGACAGCTCTTCCGTTACGCGGAAGTCCTGAAATCTCAGTATAAAGTTCCCGTCGAACCGGTGATTTTCATGCTGAGAACAGGAAAAATGCTGAAATTGACATGATTTTTTGCGGATTTCATTTGAAATTTCCGGCTTTCGGTTGAATATTGAAAGGGAAAGGAAGGAGATTCGGTTATGGGTAAAAGATCGCGCCGTATGGAACGGAAGGAAAAACGTTTGAAACGGATGAAAACCGTGAACGGAGTGCTGTCCACGGCCGCCGGAGGCTTCGGCTTCGTCAATGCGGCGGACGGGACGGAAGTCTTCATTCCGCCCTCAGGCATGAACGGCGCACTCGACGGCGACGCCGTCGAAACCCAGATCACCTCCGAGCGCGACGAACGCGGTCCCGTCGGCCGTGTCTCCCGCATTCTCAACCGGGGACGGGAATTCATGGTTTGCGAACTCGTCGACGGACATTCCGCCCGTCCTCTGAACCGCAACATCCCGACGACGATCAAAATCAGCGGATCCCTCAAAGGAGCGAAAAAAGGCGACTGGGTCAAACTGCGTCTGCTGGACAGCGGTTCGAAATATACGGAATCCCTGCGCGGCGCGGTTGAAGAGCCGCTCGAAAAGGCGGGAACTGTCTACGGCGACCTTCTTGCAGTCGCCCGTGAGTTCGATATGCCCGGTCCATACTCGCCCGAATTTGAAACGTACGCGGCAAAACTCCAGCCGTCGGCGACGGTTCGGCGCGAAGATCTTTCCAACCTCTTCACCGTCACGATCGACCCGAAAGACGCGAAGGATTTCGACGACGCGCTTTCCATTGAAGACGGAGACAAAGAGTGGAAAATCGGCGTTCATATCGCGGACGTCGCCGCTTATGTGCGCCCCGGAACCAAGCTCGACCGCGAAGCGCGCAGACGCGCGTTTTCCTCCTACATACCCGGCATGTTCCGCCCCATGCTGCCGCGTCCGCTGACACAGAAAATCAGTCTGCGGCAGGATGCCGATTCGCTGGCTCATACCGTCCTTCTGACCGTCCGGAAACGCGACGGCGCAATCACCTCAGCCCGCCGCACTTTCTCGCTGATCCGCGTCAACCGCCGGCTGAACTACGATGAAGTTCAGGAGTTTATCGACGGCACAACGCCCGACACATGGACCGGGGAGCTCAAGACAGCCGTTGCTCTGCTGGTCAGAGCGACGCGCAAAATGCGTTCCCGCCGTAAACGCCGTGAAGAGTTTCTTTCCTTCGACACGCCGGAAATCCGCGTACTCTGCGATGAAACGACGCATGAAATTCAGGGCATAGAACGCCGCGAACAGCGGGAATCCGATGAGCTCGTCGAGGAGTGCATGCTCGCTGCCAACAGCGCCGTCGCGGAAGAGATTTCCATTGCAAATTTCGCCGGAATCTACCGCATTCATCCCGAGCCGGAACCGGAGAAGCTGGATGAATTCACCCTCTTCGTCGCCGCGCTCCTGAAACGGATGCCGGGAGATTTGACAAACCGCAAAGTCTGCAACGAGTTCCTGGATCACCTTCCCGACGACCACCGGAAATATGTCATAACCGCGAATTTTCTGCGTGCCATGGCACGCGCCTCCTACTCGCCCGATCCGGGACTGCACTACGGGCTAGGAAAGACTCGCTATTCGCATTTCACCAGCCCGATCCGCCGCTATTCCGACCTTGCTTTGCATCAGCAGCTCCATGCGGCGGCGGAAAACACGCGGCTGCGTTCCAAAAAAACATTTGCCGCGATCGCCCTGGAATGTTCCAAGCGCGAGGAACGGAACGATGAAGCCTATTTCGCCGCAAACGACCGCCTGAAACTTCACTATCTGAAGTCGCGGAATGCGCTGGAGGCAATGAAGCTTTACGAAGGAGTCGTCATTAAAATGTCGTCGCAAGGCATGATCTGCGATATCCCGGAATACGGATTGCGCGGTTTCGTCCCCGCGCGTTATCTGCGTTCCCGCACGAAACGTCCGCCGAAAACGGGCGACTTCATCTATCTGTATCTGGACAGTCTGGATTTCTCGCGCGGCTCGGCGGTGTTCCGCCCGACGCTGTAAGCGGATCAGTTCTTATACCACTTCGGCATCCCCCGGGTCCGGAGGGCGGCGACATGTTCGACACGGTCGCGCAGAATCTCTTCGCGGGACCAGCGCAGCAGCGGATCGCGGTACGGTGTGCCGGCAGTGGATTTTGTGGCGATCAGGATTTCCTTTTCCGGAAGCGGCGGAAGAACCGGATTTGCATCCAGAGCCGCAACCGTCCCTCCCTTGCGGCGTCCGAACGGCTTCGATTCATAGAGATGGAATCCCAGCTTCAGCAATGCGCCCTTAAACGGAAAAGCCCCGCAATAGGAGGCAAGCAGACCGTCGGGTTTCAGGCGGTCTTTGAGTTTGGACAGGAAATCGATGGTCCAGAGCTCCGGATTCGTATCGGGCGTGAAGCCGTCGAGAAAGATAAAATCGTAATGTGCGGCAAGGTAGCGCACTGATTCCCTGGCGTCTCCGAGCATAAGCTCCACCCGCGCGGCAGACGATTCATAAAAACCTTTTTCAGCAAGGGAACGGACGATTTCCAGCCCTTTCCGTTCCGGCAGACGCCGTGCGGCATCGAGGGCGGCGGGATCCGCTTCGAGCGTTGTAATGTAAAGTTTGCCCTTGCCCCCGGTGTTTTCCGCCAGTTCAACTGCGGAACAGACATTGAAGCCCATTCCGAACCCGACATCCAGAATCGACGCGCTCTTTCCGTTTTTCAGACGCTCGGCGACTCCGCAGGGAATCAGATATTTGCGGGCGGATTCCTCCCACGCTCCCGCCGTGCTGTGGAAGTGCTGGCGGTATCCGGGATGATAAAAGGTGTAGGAACCGTCTTCCGTCCGCACCGCTTTCATGCAGTCCGGAGAGATTTCGCCCGACTCAAACATTTTCAGGAACATATCGGTGAATGCGGATTTTGACATCCACCAGTGCGGCGCGACAATCTCCTCTTTCGGAGCATCGGCGCAAAGCCGCATCACGATCCAGCCTTCCGGAAGTTCCCGTAGAAAGCGGGCAAGAGCCGCCGCATATTCGTATTCATTCAGGGGAACAACCTTGCCTTCATGGAACATCTTTTCGAGCTTTGTTCCTTTCAGCACCAGCAGATTGTGAACTTTCACTCCTGAGAACGGGAGTTCCGCGAGTTTGTGCGCGGTCTGCAGAAAATCCGTCTCCGTTTCCCCCGGCAGCCCGAGAATCACATGGGCGGAAACTTTGATTCCGTGCGCATGAAGACACGCAACCGCATCCGCGACCGCATCGAAATGGTGTCCGCGGTTGATACGGTCCAGCGTTTCATCATTGGCGGATTGCACGCCGAGTTCAACCCAGACATCATACTGTTCCGTCAGTTCCGCAATCACCGCAACCGTTTCCGGCGGCAGACAGTCGGGACGCGTGGCGATGATGACCGTGTTGAACGGTGCAAGAGAGAGCGCACGGCGGTAGATTTCCCGCAACGTTTCCGCCGGGGCGTTCGTTGACGTAAACGCCTGGAAATAAGCGGCATACGGCGGATCAGCATGATAGCGGACACGGACATATTCCTCCCCGCGGCGCACCTGTTCTTCCAGCGTCATGCCGTCATGAAGATGCTGTGCGCGGCTTCCTTCCGCCGAACAGAACGCGCATCCGCCGCGCCCTTTCGGATCGCGGTGCGGACAGGAAAGCCCGAGATCAAGCGGAATACGCTGAATCGCGTGTCCGTACCGCCCGGTGAAATAGTCTTTCAGAGTCCGGACAGTTTTCATTGTGCAGGCAGAAACGATGCATAGGAATGAAGCGTGCGGATCGCCTCCGCCGGACCTTCCTTCGCACGGAAAACAGCGGTTCCGGCAACAAGAATCGAGGCTCCGGCCGCGATGATTCCCGGGGCGGTCTTTGCGTCGATTCCGCCGTCGACCTGAATCCGGCAGGCGGGATTGTGGGTACGGAGAAGTTCATGCAGTTCCGCCACTTTCGGAATCATATCCGCCATGAAGGACTGCCCGCCGAACCCCGGTTCAACGGTCATCACCAGCACCATATCCACATCCTTCAGATAGGGAACAATCGCGGACGCCGGGGTTTTCGGCTTGACTGAAATGCCGACCGAAACGCCCTGCTCGCGGATTGCGCGGATCACGGCGGCTGGGTCATCCTCCGCCTCGACATGGAAGGTCAGCAAATCCGCCCCCGCATCCGAAAACGGCCCGACATACCGGAGCGGATGAGAAATCATGAGATGTGTGTCGAACAGCGAATCCGAATGCGCGCGGAGCGACTTCACTAGCGGCGGTCCGAAGGTGATATTCGGAACGAAATGTCCGTCCATGACATCAAGATGAATCATGTCGCATCCCGCCTCTTCCACCATGCGGACGCCTGCCGCAAGATTGGCGAAATCAGCGGAAAGAATGGACGGCGAGACGAGGATTCCGTCCGCGGGAAGAGCGGTCAAAAGGTGTTTCATGCATTGCCTCCGTTTGTTGTGCCGCCGTACGGATACGGCAGAAATTTCAGATCGCTTCTGTTATGGAGCATGCAGCTGCCGATCGTGTAGATGTAACGGAAACTGTCCGACGAGACCGCGCAGGAAAAGAGCATGGCGGAGACCAGCGACAGCAGTTCTTCCGTTCTCCAGATATGAATTTCGGGCTCCGGATTCGGCATTTCGCCCCACTGGTGCGAAGGCGAATAGAGCGTCCCGTCCCGCAGCAGGACGAATTCGCCCTGAAAGCGAACCACGTCGAACGGCATGTTGAAGTGTTCACCCGTCAGTTTGGCGATGATGCAGCACATGAAATCCGTTGCAAAACCATCTTCAAGAATCGTTCCGATGCAGATCTGGTCGGCGTTCATATCTTCCATGAACGAGGGCGAACAGGTGAATTTTTTCTGAAGCTGGAGCAGCAGACGGCGCGGTGTGGAACAGCTGCGCTTGCCGATTTCAGCGAGAAAATCGTTCCACTGGTCGGAAATCTCTCCGCGTGTGTCGTTGTCGAACCAGAGCAGATGCAGACGCAGAATTCCTTCCAGCAGAGAGACTTCGTTCCGTTCCAGGGCTTCGCCGAGCTGACGGCGGTTCCGGCGCTTGATGATTGCTGACTGCAGCTGATGAATCCGGCGGCGCAGCTTCGCGTCGGAGGTCTCCTGCAGAGAGCGCAGAATGCGCTCCAGACGCGGATCGTCCTGCTGAAGCAGCTCCGCCATTGCAATGCTGGCGGACTGTTCGTTGTCGTCGTCCAGAAGTTTCAGAAGATTCTTGAAGTTGTCGGACATTGGCTCACCGCTTTTCCGGAAAATATCCTTTTAATGCATCGGAAGCAATTTTCTTGACGTCGGTCGAAAAATCCGCTTTGAGAATCCAGCGGAGGAATTCGGGATTTTCGATTGCGATTTTCTTCAGCGGTTCTCCCGCGTGGCGTCCGAATCCGACCACGGCTTCGCCGGCGCGCCATTTGAAACGTCCGTCGGGATCAATGGCGTCCGGAATCTTCGGCATGCAGAGCTGATGAATCGTATCAAGATCCGGCGTGAATTCCACATCTTCGGGAAGCTCTTCGGAGGTCCATCGGGAATACTTTTCCACTTCAGCCTCAAAGACTTCGAGCGAGGCGAGAGTGTCGGCTTCCGCGGAATGCGCATCCTCCAGACTCTTTCCGCAGAATTTCCTGTAGGCGGCGGAAAGAGTGCGCGGCTCCATCTTGCAATAGAGATAGTAGGCGTCCACAATGCGGCGGTTCTTCACGTCGAATTCAAGTCCGGCGCGCTGAAACTCCTTCACGAGCACGGGAACATCGAATTTGACGATGTTGTAACCGCCGAGGTCGCAGTCTTCAAGATAGATGTAAAGGCTCTGCGCAATCTGGCGGAATACGGGTTTGTCCTTGACGTCTTCATCATAGATTCCGTGGATTGCGGACGACTCCTCCGGGATGTGCATTTCCGGATTGATGCGGCGTGTTTTGACTTCACGCGCGCCGTCGGGGAAGAGTTTGACAACGGATATTTCAACAATCCGGTCGGTAAGCATATTGGTTCCGGTCGTTTCCAGGTCGAAAAACACCAGCGGACGGTCTTTGATGATGGAAAGCATAAAATTGACTCCTTCGATTTTCAGCATGGAATATACACCGGATTGAAGGATTTAGCAAATGCAATTAAAGAAAAGTTCGCTGAAAGATGAGTTCGGCGAACTTTTCCGGAAGAAACGCTTATCCGTTGCGCTTCTTTGCTTCGCGGAACGCTTCAAGCGCGGCGGGGAACGGCGTCAGAACGCGCTCCAGAACGCCCTGCACGTATGAAATGCACATCCCGTAATTCGTCACCGGAACGCCCGCTTTTGCGGCGGTCTGAATCCGCGACAGCACCTCGCGGCGGTTCAGCATGCAGCCTCCGCAGTGAATGACCAGCTTGAAGTCGGAAAGATTTTCGGGATAATCGCGTCCCGCGTAAACCTGAACGTCCAGCCCCTCCCCCGCGAATTGACCGAGCCAGCGCGGAATCTTCACCCGCCCGATATCATCCTTCGTTGCATGGTGCGAACATGCTTCCGCAATCAGAACCTTGTCTCCCGGACGCAGCGCGTCAATCGCGGCGGTTCCGCGCGCCATCAGGAGCATATCGCCTTTCAGACGCGAAAGCAGGATGGAAAAAGTCGTGCACGGAATCCCCGCCGGAGTCTCCGCGACCATTCTTTTGACAACCTGCGAATCGCAGACGACCAGATCCGGCGGATTCTTCAGATTCTCCAGAACCTTTGCGTAGCCGTCCTCTTTGACCGTGAGAATCGCGGCGTCGTGGTCGAGCGCATCGCGGATGGTCTGCACCTGCGGCAGAATCAAACGCCCTTTCGGAGCCTGCAGATCAATCGGGACAATCAGCACGACCAGTCCGCCCGGCTTCACGAGATCGCCGATCAGCGGAGGAGTGACGATAAAGTCTTCAGGCACATTTTCAATCAAAGCTTTCTTGAAATCCGCGATATAGTTTTCGCGTTTTTCCCGGTGAACGCTGCTGACGGCGACCGCCGATTTTACTCCGGCCTCCTTCAATCGGGCGAGAAACGCTGCGTCCGGCTCCCGTAAATCGCATTTGTTGACGACCGCGACCACGGGAATCTTATGTTCTTTCGCCTCCGCGAGAATGGTCTCTTCCGGCGCCCCCCAGCGTTCTGCTTCGCAGAGAACCACTGCGATATCCGCCCGGTTGAACACGCGCATGCTGCGCTTGACGCGTTCCGCACCGAGTTCGGTAACATCGTCGATTCCCGCGGTATCAAGGAAAACGACCGGACCGAGCGGCAGGAGTTCCATCGTTTTTTCGACCACGTCGGTTGTCGTTCCGGGAACCGGCGACGTAATCGCGACGTCCTGTCCGGAAATGAGGTTGAGAAAGCTGGATTTGCCCACATTCGCGCGTCCGAACAGGGCTATTTGCAGACGGAGAGATTTCGGCGTGTTTTCCATAGTGCAGACCTTTGTTTCATTTTTCTGTAATATGGAACGACTTCGAAAAAAATCAAGAGAGCAATTGCAAAAAAGTGATTATCCGCGGCGTCCGGCGGGGACGAATTTTATCTGAGTGCAGAGTTCATCGCCGAAATGTCCGGCGAGTTTTTCAAGCATGAGCTTTTTGACGCGCGGAGTATCCAGCGCCATGCGGTAGGCGGGATGGGAGATTTCCACGTAAAGAATGCCGTCGCGCAGAAAACACGGCGATGTGTTGCGGGCGTTCACCCTGCCGACAATATCGATCCAGACCGAACGGATTTTGCCGAGCTGAATGACGGAACGCGGCAGAATCGTGCGCACCGCGCTGTCAAGCGCGTCGGAAATAGGAACGGGCGCGGCCTGACGCGCGGCGATTTCGGAACGGGCGCGTTCCACGCCGTACCAGTCGCGGCGGAGCCAGTCGAGCGTATCGTCCCGGGCCGGAAGCACAATGCACCTGCAAAACAGCTAACGGTTCACATTCACGCCGAACGCGGCAACCGGAATCATGAGGGTATGCCACACCAGCAGAAACGGGGCGCAAAAGCCCTGCGCGGTATAGACGACACCCTTTTTCAGCCCGCCGGGGAAGGGCCAGCCGAACAGAACGAGCCCGATGCCGATCGGCAGTTTGAATATGTTCACCATATCCGGAAATATTTTCAGAGAGGCTTTTCCCATATTGGCAAGACCGCGGTAGACATACGGCGCGGCAATCTGGGCGGCTTTGATTGCAATCGGGGTCAAAATGGCGATTGTCACAGGGTCGATTGCCTGTGCCTCCGGAGTCGTATGCGTAAAGAATCCGGTCAGCAGACCGGCGAACAAAATGATGAGACAGATTTTACGTGTCATAATTTCCTGTTTCCCAACTGAAAAGTTTCGATACCGGAATATATACCCTAAATTGAAACGTGCAAATACTTTTTCCGAAAAAATGATTAAAAAAAACGGGAATATCCCGATAAAAACGGAATATTCCCGAAAAGGATGCAGTTTTCAGCAAGCGGATCAGATGCCCTGATCGATCATCGCATTTGCAACCTTGCGGAAGCCTGCGATGTTCGCGCCGAGAACGTAGTTGTCCGGCTCACCGAATTCTTCAGCTGCGGCGCGTGCAGCATTGTGGATGCTGACCATGATGCCGTGGAGCTTCTGGTCGACTTCTTCGCGGGTCCAGCTGAGACGCATTGCGTTCTGGCTCATTTCGAGTCCGCTGGTGGCTACGCCGCCGGCATTGGAAGCCTTGCCGGGGGAGAAGAGAAGTCCGGCGCCCTGGATGATCTGGGTCGCTTCGAGCGTGGTCGGCATGTTCGCGCCTTCCGCAACGCACATGCAGCCGTTCTTGACCAGAGCTTTGGCGTCTTCGACGTCGAGTTCGTTCTGGGTTGCGCAGGGCATTGCGACGTCGCAGGCGACGAGCTGCCACGGACGCTGTCCTTCGGCATATTTGACGCTCTTGAATTCGTTGGCAACCTCTTTGATACGTCCGCGACGGACATTCTTGAGTTCCATGATGTAAGCGAGCTTCTCGGCGTCGAGCCCTTCTTCATCGACAATCGTGCCGTTGGAGTCGGAGAGGGACATGACTTTTCCGCCGAGCTGGGTGACCTTCTGCGCGCAGTACTGAGCGACGTTTCCGGAACCGGAGATGAGGACGCGCTTGCCTTCGAAGGAGGTGTTGCGGGTCTTGAGCATTTCGGTTGCGAAGTAGGCGTTGCCGTAACCGGTGGCTTCCGGACGGACAAGGCTTCCGCCCCAGTTCAGCCCCTTGCCGGTGAGAACGCTGTCATAGCTGTTGACGATGCGCTTGTACTGACCGAAGAGGTAGCCGATTTCGCGTCCGCCGACTCCGATGTCGCCGGCGGGAACGTCGGTGCTGGGGCCGATGTGGCGATAGAGTTCACGCATGAAGGACTGGCAGAACGCCATGACTTCGCGGTCGGATTTGCCCTTCGGGTCGAAGTTGGAGCCGCCTTTGCCGCCGCCCATCGGAAGGGTGGTGAGGGAGTTCTTGAAGATCTGTTCGAATCCGAGGAACTTCAGGATGCTGAGGTTCACGGACGGATGGAAGCGGAGGCCGCCCTTGTAGGGGCCGATTGCGCTGTTGAACTGAACGCGGTAGCCCTGATTGACCTGGATTTCGCCCTTGTCGTCAACCCAGGGAACCTGGAAGAGAACGGTGCGTTCCGGAACGACGATGCGTTCGAGAATTCTGTTCTTTTCATAACGGGAGTCTCTGTCGAGGAGCTTGCCGAGCGATTCGAAAACTTCGGTCACGCTCTGAATGAATTCCTTTTCCCACGGCGCGGTCTGCTTGATATTCTCAAGCACTCTCTGTGCATAGCTGTTCATGTTAACCTCTCTTTGAAAGTTTGCAACTATACAGTAATCTACAGTATCGTCAGAAAAAATTCAACATCCATCCCGAAAAAAATTAAATTTTGAATCTTACATTTTTGTTATACAAAATTGTAACTTTTTGAACGCGGCAAACTGAAAGATCAAAAACCGGAAGAATCAGTCCAAAAGTGAATTGTTGACAATTTTTGCTTTATTCAGGCAAAAAAGAGAAAAAAGGTTATTTGCAGTTCGCGCACACGGCGGAACGGGCTGCCGATGCGCCGGTTCCGGCGACTTCTACAATTTTGTTCTTTGCGGTCATTCCGGAAACGACCGAAACCGAGGATTTCGGACAGCGGAAGAGCGAAGCAAAAAATTCGCAGAGCGCGGCGTTCGCCTTGCCGTCGACGGGCGGTGCGGTCAAAGCGACTTTCAGCGCGCCGTCGAAGAGTCCCATGATTTTGGAACGGGAAGAACGCGGCTGCACCCGGCAGGTAATCCGGGTGCAGCCGTTGTAATCGGTGATAATCGAAGTCAGTTCAGATTCGGAGAGCGGCATATTCATTCCGCTTTCGGAGCTTCCGCCGCGGGCTCTTCCGGCTTGACTTCCTGAACAGCCGGTTCATCCCGGTGCGCCGGAGGGAGGCCGAGCATCGCGCGGATTTCCGCGGCATCCATCGTCTCTTTCTCCAGCAGAGCATTTGCAAGTTTGTCGAGCTCATCGCGGTGATCGGTCAGAATCTTCGCAGCGGTGTGCTTGGCATCCATGACGAGACGTTTGATCTCCAGATCAATTTCCCGGGCGGTCTCTTCGCTGAAGGATTCGCTGCGGGTGATGTCGCGTCCGAGGTAAATGTGATCGGCGCGCTCGCCGTACTGAACCGTGCCGAGTTTGTCGCTCATGCCGAACGAGCAGACCATGGCGCGCGCAATTTTGGTCGCATGTTCGATATCCGCCGCGGCTCCGCTGGTGACGTCGCCGATGACGAGTTCTTCGGCGACGCGTCCGCCCATGGCAAGCGCCATGGAATCGAGCATTTCCAGACGGCTCTGCGAATAACGGTCCTCGTCCGGCATCATCATGGTGACGCCGAGAGCGGGTCCGCGCGGAATGATGGTGACTTTGTGCAGAGTCATTGCATGTTCGCAGTGAAGGTTGACGATCGCGTGTCCGGCTTCATGCCATGCGGTGAGTCTGCGTTCGCGTTCGGAAATTTTACGGCTGCGGCGCTCGGTTCCCCAGCAAACCTTGTCGCGGGCCTCTTCGAGGTCCGCCTGCGTTGCGGCCTTGCGGTCGTTGCGCGCGGCAAGAAGCGCGGCTTCGTTGATGAGATTCGCCAGATCGGCCCCGCTGAAACCGGAGGTCGTTTTCGCAATCACATCAAGATCAACCGTGGGTTCCAGCTTGATGTTTTTCGCATGAACGTTCAGAATCATGCGGCGGCCGCGGATGTCGGGCAGATCCATGACAATCTGGCGGTCAAAGCGTCCGGGACGCAGCAGCGCGGGATCGAGAACGTCCGCGCGGTTGGTCGCCGCAAGGACAATCACGCCTTCCTGTGTTTCGAGCCCGTCCATCTCAACGAGCATGGCGTTGAGAGTCTGTTCGCGCTCGTCGTGTCCGCCGCCGATTCCGGTGAAACGGGAACGTCCGACCGCGTCGATTTCATCGATGAAGATCAGACAGGGTGCATGTTTGCGCGCCTGTTCGAACATGTCGCGGACGCGGCTTGCGCCGACGCCGACGAACATTTCCACGAAGTCGGAGCCGCTGATTGCGAAGAAGGGAACATTCGCTTCGCCGGCGACGGCTTTCGCCATCAGGGTCTTGCCGGTTCCCGGAGGTCCGAGAAGAAGCGCTCCCTTCGGAATTTTGCCGCCGAGCATTTTGTATTTAAGCGGATCTTTGAGATAATCCACAATCTCTTTCATTTCAGCCTTGGCTTCATCGCAGCCGGCGACGTCGTCGAACTTCTTTTTGTTCTCGTCGGCGGTAATCATGCGGGCGCGGCTCTTGCCGAACTGCATGGCTCCGCGTCCCGACATCTTCATCTGGCGGGAGAAGAGGAAGTAGATGAATCCGATGATGAGGAAGCCGACGACAAGATTGACCAGCAGACTGGTCCACCAGCTGTCGCGCTGGAGAATTTCAACCTTTTTGACCTTGTTCAAGCCGTCCATGATGGCTGGGGTCTTAATGACGCGGGCGGAGTAATGGCGCTTGGAACCGCTCGTCGCGGAAACCGTGAGATCGGTGGTGTTCGGGGCGGCGGGCGCGGGCTTGTATTCGCCGCGAATCTGCAGCACCTCTTCCGATTCGGGCGTGATAACCGCGGTGACGATGTTCCCCGCTCCGAGGTTCTGCTCAAACTGAGTCTGGTTCCAGTCGACGCGGTCACCTGTTGACGGGTTGTATTTATATACGAAGAGGGTCACCATCAGGATGATGAGGAGCAGCCATACGAATACGGAGACCGGGGGGCGGCGGGAGGGCTGACCGGGTCTGTTTGCGGGCGGCGGAGTGTTGTTTCCGGGATCGTTGCTCATTGCGTTTTCTTTTTCCTTGGGGTTAAGAGCTGAAATTCCATAAATAACGCAACGCCGGGACAATCCCGGCGCGCGGTTTTCAATCAGTGAAACAGTCCGGTTTACTTCTTCAGGAGAACCACAACAAGGATAATGCCTGCGATAATCACCAGTGTCAGAACCGCGAGCATGGCGATGATGACGATGTTGCTGATGTTTTTCTTCTGCATCTTTCCCTGAGACACGGCCTCCAGCCGTTTCAGAGTGGAAGTTCCGACTGTTGAAGTGTTGTCGAGCTTGATGTTGGTCATTGTTTTCAGTTCGCGCGTGCTGCCCTTCTCCTGGCAGTCGTAGAGCATTTCCACATTTCCGAGCTGGATCATATCGCCGCTTTTGAGCACGACGTCACCCGTAACGGGGACGGAGCTGACTTTGGAGCCGTTCGTGGAATTGTGGTCTCTCAGTATGTAAGTGGAACCTTTGCGGATGAAATCGGCATGATAGGAACTGATGGAAGGATCCTTGATGCAGATGTCACGCGCGTCGGCGCGGCCGGCGGTATGGATATCTTTGGTCAGTTCGAAGACTTTTCCCCGGAACTGTTCCGAAAGAACGATCAGTTTTGGTGTTTCAGACATGGCAACTCCTCGTGGCTTGCAGAAATTTGATTTGCTGACACATCGGGGAACATAACGCGCATTTCCGCTCTTGTCAATAGCGGAAATAAAGAATTTTCAAAAAAAAATCGGATATTTTCTTCATTTTTTCAGAAAAAGGACTGGAAAAATCGTAAGATGAGGATTATATTCATAAGTTCAGAAGTTTTTAAACGAACACAAGACGTGTCACACAAATAAAAATATGAAAGGTGGATCAAATGTCTGCTGAGTCTCTGAAGAACGCCGTACAGGTCGAGTACAAGGAAACCGCTCCCTGCACGCAGGAAGTTTCCGTTAAGGTTCCGGCTGCCGAAGTCGAAAAAATGTTCAACGAAATCGTGAAGGAAGTTTCCCGCGAGGTCCAGATTCAGGGGTTCCGCAAAGGCAAGGTGCCCGCGGCTCTCGTCAAGGCCCGCTTCGCGCAGAATATCGTCGAAGACACCGCAAAGCAGATCCAGAACGCCGCAATTGAAAAAATTCAGGGCGAACGCGACCTCGTCGCCGTCACCGCTCTCGACGACGGCAAGAAGGCTCCCGAAGCCAAACAGGATTATGAATTCAAAGTGACGATCGAAGTTGCTCCGGTCCTCAACCTCCCCGATTACAAGAAGCTCACTATCGAAGTTCCCAAGAGCGAAGACAAGGCGAAACTCATCGACGAGCGCATCGCCAACCTCAAGGACGTCTATGCGGACGACGTCAAAGTCGACACCGAGTCCAAGCCGGAAGACATGCTCAAGGTTTCCTATGAGACCGACTTCACCCCGGCGGAAGACGCCTCCCCGTCTCTCAAGCGCATGGCGAAGGCCGACGAAGCCTGGATCTGGCTGCACGAGCCCGAATACGTCCCGGGCGCAAACGCCGCTCTGACCGGAGCAAAAGCCGGCGAAACCAAAGAATTCACCGCAGTTTTCCCCGCCGACTGGCGCGAATCCGGACTTGCCGGAAAAACCGTCAAGTACACCGTCAAGATCAATGAAATCGAGCGCAAACAGCCGATCACCGATGACGCCGTTCTCGCCGAAAAGCTCCACATGGAATCTTTCGACAAGCTTAAAGAGGAAATCTCCAAATCCGTCGATGCGAAGATCGAAGCGGACCGCAAGAACGCCGCACGCGAGAAAGTCCTCGACATTCTGATGGCGAACGTCGGCGAAATCACTCTTCCGAAGAGCATTCTCGACGGCGAAACCGAACGTGAATTCTCCAAAATCGCGAACCAGCTCGTCCGCAGCGAAGAGGATGTTGAGAAGTTCAAAGCCGAAAAGGACAAACACCTCGAAGACGCGAAGAAGGCCGCTGAAAAGAGCCTGAAGCAGTTCTTCGTCATCCGCAAGATTGCGGAAGCCGAGAAAATCGAAGTCTCCAAGGATGAATTCGACGCCCAGATCAAGCAGATGAGCGCCTACTTCGGCTACAAGGAAAAAGATCTGCTCAAAGCCATTCGCGGCAACGGCGCGATCGGCGAAATCCACGCGGACCTGCTCACCGGCAAAGTTCTTGACAGCATCGTCAAGACTGCCGAACTCAAAGAAGTCTGAGCCCGTTGCAACTGCAAACAGAAAGAGAGGATTGCATGATTAAGAACTCAATGCTTGTTCCGATGGTCGTCGAACAGACCGGCCAGGGCGAACGCGGATACGATATTTACTCCCGTCTGCTGAAAGACCGGATCATTCTTCTCGGAACCCCGATTGACGACGCCGTGGCGAATCTCATCGTTGCGGAGCTGCTCTATCTTCAGTCCGAAGATCCGAAAAAAGATATTGACCTTTACATCAACAGTCCGGGCGGCGTCATCACCTCCGGACTCGCAATCCTCGATTGCATGAAAGTCATTTCGTGCGACGTCAAGACCTACTGCGTCGGTCAGGCGGCGAGCATGGCCGCGGTTCTCCTCTGCGCGGGAACCAAAGGCAAACGCTTCGCCCTGCCAAACGCACGGGTCATGATTCACCAGCCGCGCGGCGGCTCCGAAGGCACCGCCGCCGACATCGACATCCAGGCGAAGGAAATCCTCGCCATGCGCACAAAACTCAACCAGATCATCGCCTCCTCCACCGGACAGTCCATTCAGAAGGTCACGCGCGACACCGACCGCGACTACTTCATGTCCGCCGAGGAAGCGCTGAAGTACGGAATCGTTGACAGCATCATTCCGCACCGCGCGGTCTGAGAGGTGTGCAATGGCTGACAAACACGGCGACATTCCCCGCTGTTCCTTCTGCGGACGTTACGCCGACGATCCGTCGATCGGGCAGATCATCTCCAGCCCCTCCGGGGCTTCGATCTGCTCCGATTGCATCAAGTCCTGCGAAGAAATTCTGGATCCCTCCGTCAAAGCGAAAAAATCCGCGAAGGACGGCAAGCAGACCGATCCGGCTGCCGGACTCAAAGTTCCCAAGCCGGCGGAAATCAAGGCGGAACTCGACAAGTTCATTATCGGGCAGGATCAGGCGAAAAAGATCCTCTCCGTCTCCGTCTACAATCATTACAAGCGTCTTCAGACGCACTCCTCCGCGGTCGCGCAGGACGATGTGGACGTTGAAAAAAGCAATGTTCTGCTGATCGGGCCGACCGGCAGCGGCAAAACGCTCTTTGCCCGCACGCTCGCCAAAATGCTGGACGTCCCGTTCTGCATTGCCGACGCCACCACGCTTACCGAAGCGGGATACGTCGGCGAAGACGTTGAAAACATCATTCTGCGTCTGCTCCAGGCGGCGGATTTCGACGTCGCGCGCGCTCAGATAGGCATCATCTATGTTGATGAAATCGACAAGATCGCAAAGAAGAGCGAAAATGTCTCCATCACCCGCGACGTTTCCGGCGAAGGCGTGCAGCAGGCCCTCCTGAAGATTCTGGAAGGAACCGTTGCGAACGTTCCCCCGAAAGGCGGACGCAAACATCCGAATCAGGAATACATTCAGGTCGACACCACAAACATTCTGTTCATCTGCGGCGGCGCGTTTGTCGGACTCGACAAGATCATTCAGCGCCGTATCGGCAAACGGGTGCTCGGTTTCAACCGCCAGCAGTCCGACGTGCAGCAGGCTATTGAACTCGACAGTTCCGTCGCGCTTTCGCATACGGAACCCGAGGACCTGGTGCGCTACGGCATCATTCCGGAATTCATCGGACGTCTTCCCGTCGTCGCGGCCCTCCGTCCGCTGACGAAAGACGACCTCGTCAAAATTCTGATCGAGCCCAAAAACGCAATCACTAAACAGTACGAAAAACTGATGGCGATGGAGGGCGTCAAGCTTGTGTTCGAAAAGGATGCGCTCGACGCTATCGCGCAGAAGGCGAGCGACAAGGGAACCGGCGCCCGCGGGCTCCGCTCCATCATCGAAAACCTCATGCTCGATCTGATGTATGACATCCCGTCGCGCTCCGATGTGGAATCCTGCATCGTTACGCGCAAGACGGTTGAGACCGGTGTGCCGAAGCTGGTCAAACGCAAAAATTCGGCGAAATAAGCTCTGCCGCGGTTCCGGAACCGCTCCGGAACCGCCTTTCCTCGGGGGAAAATATGGAAAAGAACATTCAGATCCGAAAAGAATTAGTCTCATCCTGTAAACGAATTGTCATCAAGGCCGGAACCCGTCTCCTGACCGATCCGGAAGCTCTTGCTCTCCTGATCCGCCAAATCAAAATGCTCCGCGACTCCGGAATACAGGTTCTTTTTGTTTCATCCGGCGCAGTCGGAACGGGAATGCGCACGCTCGGACTCAAAAAGCGTCCGCGCAAACTCTCGGAAGTCCAGGCTCTCGCCGCGATCGGCCAGATCCGCCTCATGTCCGTTTATGAAGCCGAATGCGAACGCCTCGGTTTCCATGCCGCACAGATTCTGCTTACCGCGGATGACCTCCGTTCGCGCGAACGCCATCTGAATGCGCTCAACTGCATCGAAGCCCTTCTCGCCCAGGACATTCTGCCGATCATCAATGAAAACGACCCCATTTCCGTCGATGAACTGAAGTTCGGGGACAACGATATTCTCGCAGCGCTTCTCGCCTCCATGACCCGCTCCGACCTCGCGATCATCCTGACGACCGTCGACGGCCTCATGCGCCCGAATCCCGACGGCACGCTCGGAGAGCGCATTTCGCTGGTCCAGGGCGTAACCGACGAACAGCGGGATATGGCGAACGGAACCGACGATGCCAGCATGTCGATCGGCGGCATGAAGTCCAAGCTCCGCTGTGCGGATATTCTCAACTCCGCAGGTGAATGCCTCTGGATCGCCAGCGGAAAAGATCCGCATGTCATCGAAAAAATCTTCCGCGGAGAAGATGTCGGAACAGTTTTCATTCCCCGTCATCGCACGAAAGTGGAATCGCGCAAACGCTGGATCGCGACCTTCGCCAGAACTTCCGGCAAAATCATCATCGACTCCGGAGCGGAGCATGCGCTTGAAACCCACGGGAGCAGTCTGCTGCCCGCCGGCATGAAATTCGTCCAGGGATCATTCAGGCGCGGAAGCGTGGTTGAAGTCTGCTCCCTGAACGGAGAAACCATCGGCAAGGGGCTTGTCAACTTCTCCTCTGAAGACTGCATGAAGCTGATCGGCTGCCAGAGTACAAAAATCCATGATATCCTCCGCTGCGACGCCGACCATGAAATCATTCACCGCAACAATATGGCGATCCTCAAGGACGCGCAGGAATAATTCATGAACGTTTACATCAAAACCTACGGCTGCCAGATGAACGAACGTGACAGCGACGCCGCCGCCGCGATGCTCGCCGCCGACGGGCACGACATCGTGCAGACCGAAGAGGCCGCCGATCTCATCATTCTGAACACCTGCAGCGTACGCGACCAGGCGGAACGCAAAGCCATCGGCAAGCTCGGCATTCTGAAACGCCTGAAAGAGGATCGCCCGAATCTGCTTTTCGGCATCATGGGCTGCATGGCGCAGAGCCGCGGAACGGAACTTCTGAAAACGATTCCGCACCTCAATTTCGCCGTCGGAACCGATAAAATTCACGAACTTCCGGAGATCGTTTCGGAACTGGCGGAAAAACATAAAATCGAATCCACCGGACACGACAATCTCAGCGACGTGGACGGCATTGACGCGCATACGGTCAAGCGCGGATTCTCGGATTTCATTTCGATCATGCGCGGCTGCAACCGCTTCTGCACCTACTGCATCGTGCCGTACGCCCGCGGACGCGAACGCAGCCGTTCTCCGGAAAGCGTCGTCGAGGAAGCGCGCAAACTTGCGGAATCCGGAGTGAAGGAAATCATGCTCCTCGGGCAGAATGTCGCCGCGTACGGAATCGACGGAATCAGATTTCCCGACGATGTTTCCCCGTTCGCCGATCTTCTGGAGTCGCTCGCCAAAATCGAGGGAATCAAGCGCATCCGCTTCACCTCCCCTCACCCGGCATTCTTCAACACACGTCTGATCGACGCCGTCGCAAACACGCCGAAAGTATGCAACAGCGTTCATCTTCCGCTGCAGTCGGGTTCGGACCGCATTCTGCAGGCGATGAACCGCCCGTACACGGCGAAGCAGTACATGCACATCGTCAATGAACTGAAACGAAAGTGCGGGGAGATCGCCTTCTCAACCGACATCATCGTCGGCTTCCCCGGAGAAACGGATGAAGATTTCGAGGAGACCCGCCGCATTCTGAATGAAGTCGGCTACGACAACGCCTATATTTTCAAGTACTCCCCGCGCAAAGGCACCAAAGCCGCCGAGCTGCTGGCCGATGATGTACCGCAAGCGGTCAAGGAAGAGCGCAATCAGATTCTGCTTGCCGACCTTGCCAAAACCTCCGAGCGTGCAAACGATAAATTTGTCGGACGGACACTGGAAGTTCTCGCGGAAGGCGTCAGCAAGCGCAACTCCGCCCGCTGGTGCGGACGCACGGAGCTGAGCAAGCTCGTCGTGTTCGAACCGGATGAAGCGATCAGACCCGGCGACCTCGTGCAGGTTCATATCAAACATGCAACAGCCATGACGCTTTTCGGCGATCTGGTGCGCGGCTGATGGATTCCGTCCCCGCCATATCCGTTCTCCTTCCGGTCTGCAACACGGAAAAGTATCTGGCGGAAGCGCTTGACTCCCTCGAAGCACAAACCTTCCGGAGTTTTGAAATCATTGCAGTCAACGACGGCTCGACCGACCGTTCCGGTGAGATCCTGCGGAGTTATGCGGCGCGTTTCCCGAACATCCGGCTGATTGAACAGCCGAACAGGGGAAAGCCCGCGGCGCTGAATGCCGGACTTGCTCAAGCTTCCGGCGAATGGATCGCGATCATGGATTCCGACGACTCCGCCGCGCCGGAATACCTCGGACACCTCTATGCCACGGCACGGAAAACCGGAGCGGATCTGGTCCAGTGCGGCTATGAACTCGTCTATCCGGAGTGCCGGATTCCGCGCGATTCCCGCTGGGCGTGCACTGCGCCGCATTCACTCGCCCAATTCCCGGAACTGCTCTTTCTGGACAATACGAACTGGAACAAACTCTACCGGATGCGGATGCTGAAAAAATTCAACATCCGCTTTGACGAGGAATTGAAAATGGCGGAAGACCTGCCGTTTTTCTTTCAGACTTTGCTTGCGGCCAACCGGATTGCCGTCACTCCGCATCCGCTTTATTTTTACCGCCAGGAACGTGAAGGACAGCTGACCGCCATTGACGACGCACGCTGTTTTTCCGTTTTCCGCGCATTCGGGGATACGAACCGTTTCATTGAAGAACACGGCTTCGATTACATCCGCCCATGGCTGCTTCATTCCGCGCTGAGTCTTTTCGCCTACATGTATGAACGAGCAAAACCGGAATTCCGGGAAGAGTTTTTCAGGGAAATGAACGCTTATTTCCTTTCCGCCGGCTGCACGCCGCACACAAAAATTCCGCCGGGACCGTGGCGCGGAGCATCCGCGCCCGACAAAATCCGCTGGGGGATGCTCCGCATTCTGCATCCGCTGTCGCTCCGCGCTATTTTACGGAAGGACAAAAAAGCTTACGACCGGCTGATCGCGTTCCGCCTTTTTCTGCTGTATCTTTTCCGCAAGCTCAGTTGAGTTCCAGTCCGGAAGGACGCTGCGAGCGTTTCCGGAACCCGAGCGGAGTTTCTCCCGTATGCTTCCGGAAAGAGAAACAGAACCACGCACTCCCCTGATAGTGGAGGAGTTCCGCAATTTTCCAGATCGGCGTTGACGTTTCCGCCAGCAGACGCTTCGCTTCCATCATCCGCAACTCGAAAAGGAATTGCGCAGGCGACGGATAACCGGACTTTTCCCAGTGACGCGAAAACGTCCGCCGGGAAAAGCCGTGCTGACGCGCGAGTTCGTCAAAATCGATTTCCTGCATGCAGTTCAAACGCAGGTACGATGCGATTCTCCGGATTTTTTCATCGGCCTCCGCCAGCGGCGTCTGCTCCAGTTTCCGGGCGAGAAGAATTTCCCGGACAATCTGAAAACAGAGCATGTCTATCCGGTCGACCACGCCGAATTCTTCCGAATGCCGCGCAAACTCCTGAAGCTGCATGAACAGCGCATGAAACGCGGCGGACTCCGGCATCGGACAGAGACTCAATTCATCTTCCACCCCGAGCGCACGGATTGCATCCGCATATTTCCGGTCATAGGTGAAATAGATTACCGTATTAAATTTGCCCTCCTTGACCACATGGAATTCATTCGGGCGCTTGATGAAAATATGGGGGTAGCGGCAGATGTATTCCCGTCCGTTCACCACGCGGCGGCAAATCTCCGTATCGCCGCCGAAACAGCAGCAGAATTGCAGGGTATCCACAAACATTGTCGAGCTGTAAGGGTGGAAAACAAGGTGCGCAAGCGAGCGTACCGGAGGAATCTGCGGATTCTCCAGCATTCGCTCTTTCTTTTCAAAATTCAAAATGAACGGTACAGACATAATACGGTATTATACAGCGGAATGGAGAAAAATCAAGTGACCGAAAAACAATATTTATTTGTCCAGACCAGCTATAGACAAAAAACGTTTTCCGTGTTATAATTACAGAGAAAGCCGCATAAAGCACAAAACAACGGAATCAATACGAGGAGAAAACAATGCCTTTCCGAATTGACGCGAAAAAGAAAATTTTTCTCGCAACCACCGCCGACATGTCGTATGCGTTCGCAATCAGGGAAAACGGTGTTCCCGTCAATCTGCATTGGGGCGGACGAATCGACCGTCTCGACGACTTGACCGATGAATCCGAAATCTCCTGGTTCCGCATCAGTCATTATTGCGGGCGCGCGAAATCCAGCCGCATGGAATTTCCCGCATACGTTCCGAGACATTATTATGAACCCTGTCTGAAATTATCCTCCCCAGACCGGGCTCTGGAACTGATGTATGAATCGCACAGACTGGAAAACGAAAATCACCTGATCGTCACTCTCCGCGAACCGGGATGCGGACTCGTCGTCAACCTTCACTATGAACTGTTTCCGGAATTCGATCTGATTCAGCGTCACGCCGAACTCATCAATGAAGGCAACGCGGAGATCCGCGTGGAAAATCTCTTTTCGGCCGCCTGGAATCTGCCGCGCGGAGAAGCGCCGCGCCTGACCACGCTTCAGGGCGGATGGGGACAGGAATACCAGATTCACCGCACAATGCTCGATCAGGGCGAGCACATCCTTGAAAGCCGGACCGGAATCAGCGGACATACCGCCGTTCCGTTCTTCGCATTCGATGCGGGAAACGCCGATGAAACATCCGGCGACGTCTATTTCGGCACGCTTCTCTGGAGCGGCAGCTGGAAGTTCATTTTCGAACGCGACGTCTATGCCGAAAACCGCGTTTCCGGAGGACTGAACGACTTTGATTTTGCGCTCACCCTCCCCCCGGGCGAACGCTTCGCCGCTCCGCGCTTCCTCGCGGGATTCTCCCGCCGCGGATTCGGCGAAATGACCAGACACATTCATCGCTACAGCGCAAAACACTTCTATCCGGAAAACATGCGCAACCGCGTCATGCCGGTTGTTTTCAACACATACTCCTGCATCCGCGGAGCGGAAGTGACCGAACAGAACGTCCTTGATCTGATCCCGCGCGCGGCGGACGTCGGCTGCGAACTCTTCATCATCGACGCCGGCTGGCAGCAGAACATGGGCGACTGGACCATTCATCCGGAAAAATTTCCCGGCGGCTTCCGCAAAATCATCGAATCCGTCCGCGCGCACGGCATGGAGTTCGGAATCTGGGTTGAGTTCGAGCGTGTCGATTCCGCAAGCCGCGTCTACCGGGAACATCCGGAATGGCTGATCGACCGCGAGAACTACACGCTTCTCAACTTCGCCCGCCGCGATGTTCTGGAATACATTCACGGCGTTCTCTGCAAACTCCTGAAAGAGAACGACATTGTCTATTTCAAGATGGATCTGAACCGCTATCTGGAAATCCCGGCGGTTGAAAACCGGCGTGAAATGCGGACACAGTACATGCTGAACTTTTATGAACTGATGCGGCGTCTGACCGCAGAGTTTCCGCACGTCTTCTTTGAAAACTGCGCAAGCGGAAGCGGACGCGGCGATCTGGAGATGGACCGTTATTTCGCCCGCGTCAACCGGAGCGACAATCAGGACACTCTGGACATTCTGAACATTCAGGAAGGTTTCACCTATCTGCACTTCCCGAAGATGGCGGGCGGCGGATGCCAGATCAGCAAAAGCTATTCCTACTTCTTCAATCATCGCGAAATTCCGCTCCGCTTCATGGCGCATGCCGCGCTGATGGGCTGGCCCTCTCTCGGCATTCCGCTCCACAAAAGTTCTCCGGAGGAGATTGCGGAGTGCAAAGGATATCTGGACCTGAACCGCAAAATCCGTCACATCGTGGCTTTCGGCGAACTTTACCGCATTGCATCGCATCTGCAGAAGCGTTACGCCGCATTTGAGTTCGTTCTTCCGGACCGTTCGGAAGCGCTCGTGTTTGTCTTCGCGCACGGACTCCAGTTCGCGGAACAGCTTCCGAACCTTCATCTGGAAGGACTTGACCCGGAAGCGGTTTATGAAATCGCCCGCTACGGACGTCATGATTCGGAACGCGACAATTTCTGTTCCGTTCCGGAACCGGAACCACGCCCGATATCCGGACGCGGCCTCGCCGAGCTCGGCCTCCACGTCGGCCTTGACGGCGATTTCGACAGCAGAATCTTTCACCTGAAAAAAATCAAATAAAGGAGATGTCAATGAAACGGAAAAAACAAATTTTCACCCTTGTGGAGCTGCTCATCACGATTGCGATCATCGCCATTCTTGCCGGAATGCTTCTTCCCGCCCTGAATTCGGCCCGGGAGAAGGCTGGAACGATCAGCTGTCTCGCCAGACAGAAACAAGTCAACTTGACTCTTTCCATGTATGCGGACGCCAATGACGATTATCTGCCTCCGAGAGGCGGATACGGCGAATATGCGGATATCGTCTGGTTGGATATGCTGAAAAATTCCATTAATCTTGAAACAAAAAACAAAGACACTTTCCGGTGTCCTGCGCTTCCGCCAAACAACGCACACTCCAATGTCTACGGCCTGGATTGGCAATCCTTCGGGCTCAATATCTGGGCAACAGGGAAAGACAGCATAGTTGAAGCGGTGACGGCGTTTGTCAAAAGAGGGCGGATGGGGAAAAAACGGAAAGAATTTGCGGGCAACTCCCCGTCCAGTCTGTTTCTGATCGTCGACAGCGTTTTTACAACCTACGGCGGAAGTTTCGGGAATTCTATGGTGCAATACATGGGAATCGCCTCGACAAACGGAAAAGGATTCGCCAACGGAGCCGTTCATTTCAGACATAACGGCGGCTATGCCAATTTCGGAATGCTTGACGGCAGCGCTTCAAGCATGAATTTCAAGGCCGCCTATTTCCGTTCCGACGTAACTTTCGGAGTTATGCCGGATTCGCAGATTCTCAAACAACCGTTCAAGGAGTGAAACATGAACAGAGACGACAAAATCAGAAAAATGCGGAAATCCGCGTTTTCGAACTGTTTCCGTCCTCTTCCGCACCTTCTCCTTCTCTTCGCATCGTTTTCCGCAATGGCGGCAGACTGGAGCGGATGGGAAATTTACAAAAATCCGAAATTGACCGAATCCCGGATTCGGATTGAGGACGGGAATCTGCAGGCGACCCTGAATCCGGGAGCCGGGAAACGGGAGTTCCGGGATCTTTCCATTACAAAACCGCTTTCACTGGAACCCGGGAAACAATACACTCTCGAAGCGGTAATTGAGGCGGAGCAAGCCGGAGAGACGGCGATCATCTACAAGCATCACGCCCCGTACAAAACCCTTGGCTTGAGCATGGTGAAAAAGCTTCTCCCCGGGAAAAATCTGATTATCCACAAGTTCCGCCCGGAAGAATGCCCGCCGGGAAAGACTTCGCTCCTGACAATCGCCTGCGGCAGAATCAACGGGAAAATCACAATCACGGATTTTGCAATCAAGCCGGGACGCGGAACGAAGGTATCCTGTAAAATCCTTTCCGATGAGTGGAATGCGGAATTCAGGGGACAGACGAAAAAAGTCAAACTGCGGAACGGAGCAATCGATTTTCGCCCCCTGTTCGGCAAACAGCCGACGCGTGCGGAAGCGCTTCTGACACAAACTTTCCACAGTGAAGCCACTGGAACGATGCGCCTTGGCCTTTCCGCCGACTGGTGGATGGAAGTCGAGACAAACGGAAAAAGAGTTTTTTCAACGCTGAAGACTGGAAACAACGGACCGCAGAGTCCGAAAACAAATTTCGCGGACATTCCTGTTCAGCGCGGAGAAAACACAGTCCGAATCCGCATTCTTGCCGGAAGCAAGGGCTGGAGTTTCACCTGCGGGGAACCGGCGGCTGCAATTGTCCCCGAGGAAACGGAAAACTGGTGGAGCCGGAGCGTTCCGGTAAAAAACACGGTTGTCGAAGGGAGCGCTCTTGACCTTTCCGGGATTGTTCCGGCAGACCGGATCAACACAAGAATCGTTTACAGTTCCAAAGCCGGGGCTTACGCTTATGAAGATGAACCGGACAAGCCGGTTCGCCTGTTCGCGGTGGAATCCATGCCGTGGCAAATATTTCTCGGACGCAAGTTCATCCGTTCTGAAGAGGAGGCGAAAAAGGAGATTGACGCCTGGGTCCGCTCCCTCCGGCGGCGCGGATATGCGGCGGTCCGCATGCATACCCTGGACGGAATCATCTGTTATTTCTCAAAGGAAGACATGGAACTGGATCCCAAGGCGTTTGACCGGGTGATGTACAGCTTTTACCGTTTTAAGGAGGAGGGAATCCGTTTGCACCTGACGATTCTCGCCTACAACCTGTATTCCGAGCGGAAACACGCTGGAGAAGTGTTTGCGGACCGGAGTCCGCATAAAATAGGTTTCATGTTCTTGAACGAGTTCGAATGCGAGCGGTTCCGTTTCGGCGCGGAGAAGCTCTTGAACACCGTCAATCCCTATACGAAAATGCGTCTGGCGGACGATCCCATGCTTCTCAGCGTGGAACTTTACAATGAAATGGAGGTCGGTGCGGATTTCGTGTTTTCGTTCTACCACTGGAACAAGAATCCCCGTTTTGCGCCTCTCCAGGAGAAAATCGGCGAGGCTTGGAAATCTTTTCTGAAACGCCGCAACCTGCCGCTGCGTCCCGTGCCCAAGCGGATTGAGTCCGGCGGACGGAACTCTCCGGATGAACCCTTGTTCCTCGAATTCTGTTCGGAGCAGCTCGACCGTTCGTACCGCTGGGGCGAAAAGGTCCTCCGCGACTTGGGGTGGAAAGGGGCGATCGTGCAGAACAGCCAGTCGAAACGGATCGTTTACGGAAGCTCGCGGTGGCGTTGCTCCAATACGGTCGAAGCGCATGGTTATTTTGCCCATCCATCCCGGTTCACCGGGAAAGGATCGCAGAATTATCAGCGCAGTTCCGTCGAAGGCCTGGCGGAGCAGTTCCGCAGCATCAATTCGGTGCGGCAATATGGACGCGCATTTCAGACAGGGGAATTCAATCACGCTTTCTGGAATCGCTGGATCCACGAGGGTGGAATCGTCTATCCCGCCCTGGCGGCATTTCAGGGGCATCAGGCGATTGCCTATTTCGCCTCCCCGTACAATATGCGGCACAGCGGAATCTCCTGCTTCGAGATCGCGGAAAATCCGGTGATGGCGGCAAACGGTTTTCTCGGTGCGGTTCTCTTCGGGCGCGGAGACATCAGACCGGCAAAACATCAGGGAGTGCTGAATATCCCGAACAGCTATTTGAAACAGGGGACAAACGCCTATTTCCCGATAAACAGCGAACAGTCTAAAATTGCGCTGATGATCGGTTTTTCCATCGCGTTTCCCGATCAGCCTGCCGCAGAGGGAACCGCATATCCCCGCAAACCGGATTTTGAACTGACTCCCGCAAATCACGGTTTTGTCAACAGCTTTGAATGGACCAGCAATCTCCGGGACGTAAACGACGGATCATTCGATCTTGCCGGATATGTCGCGAAACTGAAAAAACAGGAGATTCTCCCGGCGGACAATGTTTCCGATCCGGCAAAAGGCGTGTTCCAGACGGACACCGGAGAAATCACAATGAACGGTCCGGAAAAGTGGATGACGGTGATCACCGCCCGCACGGAAGCCATCACCTGGACCGGAAAGCCGGCGAAAAAGCTCGGGAATCTGACGGTTCTCTCCGGCACGAGTCCCGCAACCGTCGCAGCGTCCGCGGTCGACGGGAAAAATCTTGAGAATTCCTCCAGAATCGTGCTGATCTGCGCCACGGAGGCGATCAACAGCGGGATGGAACTTTCCGAAGATTGGAGAACGCTTTTTTCAGTCGGCGCTCTGCCCGTTCTGGTCCGTTCCGGGACGTTCACCGCAGAGCTCCTCGTCAAGCCGGGCAACTGGAAACTCTACGCGCTCGGGCTCGACGGAGAACGTCTTGAGGAGCTCCCGCTGGAAAACGTCGGCGGCAAGCTGAAAATTCAGCTGAACACGGCCGCCTTGAAAAACGGCGTCACCCCGTTCTTTGAACTCTGCCGGGATGAACGCTGAAGCGGCGTCCGCGGCACGGCAACACGGCCGTGCCGCGTTGTCAGCTCCGAAAAATCAGACGATGAACGAGACAGGATGAGACTCGGAATGTTTTTGTGACGCGCGGGGAAACATCGTCAGGCGACTGTTTCACGAATAAGAACTTCAGTCCCTTCCCTTGCCGATATTGGCGAGGAATGCGCGGGTGCGCTCATTCTGCGGATTGTCGACCAGCTGTTCCGCGGATCCCTGCTCCACGATGACGCCGTCCGCCATGAAAACGATGCGGTCGGAAACATTGCGGGCAAAATTGATTTCATGGGTTACAATCACCATGGTCATGTGTTCTTCGGCGAGCTGGCGGATCACCTTCAGGATCTCCGCGGTAAGCTCCGGATCAAGCGCGGAGGTCGGCTCGTCGAAGAAGAGAATGTCCGGATTCATCGCAAGTGCGCGGGCAATCGCGACGCGCTGCTGCTGTCCGCCGGAAAGCTGATACGGATACGCGTCTTCACGCCCTTCAAGCCCGATTTTGTGCAGCAGCAGTTTCGCCTCGCCGATCACCTCCGCCCTGTTGCGTTTCTGCACGCAAACCGGAGCGTCGATGATATTTTTCAGCACCGAATAGTGCGGGAAAAGATTAAAACTCTGGAAGACGAGACCGAAGCGGTTCCGCGCCTGCTTCAAAACCGATTTTCCCGCATATTTCCCATTGTTGAGAATACGGAGATTTTCGTATGAAATCGTTCCGGAATCCGCGGTTTCAAGCATGGTCGCGCAACGGAGCAGAGTCGATTTTCCGGAACCGGAAGGTCCGATGATCGAAACGACCTCCCCTTTCCGGACCGAAAAGGAAATGTCGCGCAGAACATTCAGCGGACCGAAACTCTTGGAAAGATGCGAGATACTGAGAATATCCATAGCTTCACCTCACCGATAATAATTGAGCCGTTTTTCGAGCAGCCCCATTCCGGCGGCGACAACGAAATTGAAAATGTAATAGAATACGCCGGCCACGACAAACGGAACCATCGTCGTGTGCGCGCTGGAAATCTGTTTGGCGATAGTGAACATCTCCAGAACCGAAAGCGAGAAGGCGAGCGACGTGTCCTTCACGAGGGTGATCACCTCGTTCGTCACCGGCGGAATGATCCGCTTGATCACCTGCGGCAGAATGATTTTGAAGAACGTCTGCGGCGCGGAATATCCGAGCACGCGTGCGGCTTCGTACTGCCCGACCGCCATGGATTCAATGCCACCGCGGTAGATCTCCGCAAAATACGCGGCGTAATTCAGCGAAAACGCTATGATGACCGCAACAAAGCGGTAGCCGCTCGGCAGCGAAATGTGAAAAAAGTAATACGGTCCGAAAAAACAGACCAGAAGCTGAAGCATAAGCGGTGTTCCGCGCATAACCGAAATGTATACGCGGAACACATTGCGGACGATGCCGAACTTCGACATCCTGCCGAGCGCGACAAGAAGTCCAAGCGGGAGGGCGAATACAAGTGTCAGCACAAAAATTTCCACCGACACCAGAAGCCCGCTCAGGAGCTCGGCAAACATGTTCGGATAGTTCATCGCCGCTTCACGGTCACGGTTTGAGAATCAGGACGTTCTGCCCGTTGAAGTACTGACCGGAAATCTTGGCGGCCGTTCCGTCGGCGACCATCTCCTTGAGAGTCTTCTGGACCGCGTCGCGAAGTTCCTTGTTGCCCTTGCGGAAACCGATTCCGTACTTTTCCGTCAGAATCGTTTCAGGAAGCATGACGAATTTGCCGTTGCTCTGCTGAATCTTCAGCTGGGCAACGCCGATATCCATCGCGACCGCCTGAACGGTTCCCTGTTCGAGTTCGGTAACCGCGTTGTTGTAAGTCGGAGTGACGATCATCTGCTTGAAGGTCTTGCCGAGAGCCTCTTTCGCGCCGCCCTTCATGAGAGCTTTCTGAACCGGCGTATCGGTCTGAACCGCAACGGTTTTCCCGGCGAGATCGGCAAGCTTGCGGATCGGGGAATCCTTGCGGACAAGCACGACCTGACTGTTGTCGACATAGGGTTCGCTCCATTCATACGCCTCTTCGCGGCCGTTCATGGTGAAGCCGTTCCAGATGCAGTCGATTGAGCCGGAGTTCAGCTCCATGTCTTTCGCATCCCAGTTGATCGCCTTGAGGACGATTTCCCAGCCGTTGCGTTTTGCGACTTCGCGGGCGAGATCAAGGTCAAATCCCTTGTAGACGCCGTTTTCCTTGTAGCCATACGGCGGAAAATCCGCGTCGAAGCCGACGGTGAAAGTTTTCTTTCCGCTGTTCGCATCGGAACAGGCGGTGAACAGAGTAACGGCCGCCACGCAGGCAATGACCACGGCTAAAACACGTTTCAGCATTTTTTGCTCTCTTTCGTTGGTTAAAATTTTTCAGAAGTGATAATATAAACTGTCTGCGTATGTTTTTCAAGAATCGATTCGCGATTTAAAATATGTTTTTCCGAAAGACTTGCGATAATATTCTGTTCATATAAAAAGAAAACAGCGGCAACTCATGCAAAACTGCATAAGTTGCCGCTTCCGCAATCAGCGGATGACTTTCAAACTGATTTCATCCAGAGAGATTGCTCCGCTTGCGCCGGAGTCGCTCGTCATAAAAATCAGCTGGCCGGACCGCTCATTCAGATCCGGATATGTTGAAACATCATTCGGCAGAGTGAACTCCATGGTGTATTTTTTCCACTCCGGACCAAACGCGAATTTCTGCAGCCGCGCGATGTGTTTTCCCGTGTGCCTTCCGGAAGAGGGCCAGATTGAAATTCCAGCCTGAACCGCCAGTTCCCGCACGCTTTTTCCCCAGAAGGTCAGCGAATAGGTCTTGCCCGGAAGAACCGGAATATAATGCGACCGGATTCCGTCCGGACGCGGCGTCGAAGCGCCGACCTCAAACACGAGGCTTTGCGTTCCGCTGATGAATGAATCGTCCTGGGCGACTTTGAGAGAATTGCCGTCCGCCGTGGATTTCAGATAAAAATTCAACGGGAGGGAGCCCCCCTCGAAACCGTCCTTCCAGACGAGTCGTTCCATCTCGTCCGGGGTATATTTCTGAATTTTGAAGTCGCGCAAATTCCAGATGCTCTCCGTCTTGCCGAGAACGGTGAAATGAACCATGGCATCGCCGGAGACTCCGCTGTAGAACCAGGCGGAGTTTTCCTGCCATTCCGGTCCGACGGTCAAGTCCTTCTGGAAAGCGAGTTTTTTATCCCGGACGATCTGAAAGAGGCATTTCCCCGCACCCGGGGCGGAGGAACGTCCCTGCCAGCTGAATCGGTAAAACGTATTTTCCTCCATCGTTTTTTTTGCGGAAAGACGGGCGAACTCCGCGCCTTCATAACTCATTTCCCCGTCTTGCTTTTTCCATTTTCCAGAGGAAACGGGATTCCAGTCCATTGCGCAGAGCGGCAGTGCGCTGAGCAGTGCGGTTGCGAGCAGAGTGTAAAGCTTCATTCTGTTTCTCCTTTGTTCATTTGTAAATAATGCTGTTCAGCAAATCGGTGCGCAAACCGACCGACAGCCCCCAGCGGATTTTTGATTCAAAACAAAGCGGTTCCACGGCGGCGATCAGCGTATGCCGTCCCGCTTTCAACTGAAGATAGCGTTTGATCTGGTTCATCGGAGCTCCGCCCAAGGTCGGAGAGAAAACGACCGGACGCCCGCAGCACGCGAACATGCCGTCGGCGCGCTCCTGATCCATGAACAGACGCTGTCTGCCGAACAACATGTCACGGTCGTCGTGCAGCTGCTCCACATCCGGATCTAGATACACCTGATTGGAACTCGGACTGTTGAACATGATCCAGTATTCTCCGTCCTTCGGGAGTTCAAAAGTAAAACGCAGGACAATCTGTCCGCCGTTTCCGCGGTATTCCGGCGGGACTTTAAGAGAACCGTTGATCGGATCCGTCTTCATCTTCCGCCACTTCAGCTCCGGAAGATTCACAAAGAACCAGCGCAGATTTTTCTGAAATGCGAGTTCATACGGGATCCGGTACTTTTCGAAATCCGGTTGGATCTCCGGACTGTCCGGAACCGATTGCGGAATCCGTTTTTTCAGGGAAAGAATCTGATCGGTAAACGCGTCCAGGGTCGGCGGGAAGTCGAGTCCGGGAATCATTGACGTGCGGACGACGAGCTCTTTGCCGACCGGCTTCATCCACTCCTCGGGGATGCCGTCCGGATTCAGAATGCCGAGTATTGCTCCGGCGGTCGCTCCGGTGCAGTCAGTGTCCATGCCGCAGTTGACCGCGTCGCAGATCGTTTTCCCGAAATCTCCGTTTCCGGAAAGGAGAGCGAGAACGGTGAAGGGAAGATTGATGCGGACGTCCGTCACCGCTTCCGAGGCGTATTTTTCAAACAGAACGTTGCGGCAGTGGAGCCAGTCGTGCGTTTCATCCCAAAGCGAAATGGCTTCGCGGATGCCCGCCGCCAGAGTCGAATCCGCCGGGAGATACTCCAGCCCTGCCTCTGTCAGTTTGCGGACGTCCGGCTCCACAAACGCGAGACTCTCTACGACCGCGTTGAAAACTTCGGCGTCGACCCCGGCTCCGTCATGGTCGATGCAGGCGTCTTCATACGCGAACTTTGCCGCCAATCCGGGATTCCCGGGTGCGAGACACGCCCACAGTTCACTGCGGATCGCCGCGCCCATTCCGCAGGTGAAATGGTTGTCGAAGCGTCCGGTCCACGGCGGACGCAGCCCCATTTCCAGATTGCGGACGGCAACGGCGTACTCGTCGCACATGAACTTCATGTGTTTCGACCAGATGTCCGCCAGGGCTTCGCGGCTGACGCACGGCTTCTCCATCCGGTCCAGCGCCGCGGCATACATCGCCTGAAGCTCCAGATCGTCATTGGGCATCGAACCTGTCGGCACGGGATCGTAGAAGGTGAGATGGTTGACGACGGGAAATCCCTCGTAAGGGCCGCCGAGCGTTCCGCCGATATTCTTTCCATACCAGCAAGCCAGAACTTTTTTCCGATACTCCGCCTCTGAAATCATGATGCAGAACCTTTCGTGTTTGTTTTCCGTTCAATCTTTCCGAAGACAGAAATCAGCGGACAATTCCGAATGACATTCTGTCTTTGTGCATATAATCCCCTGCGCCCCAGAAGAGAGTGCGCACTTTTCCCGACTCAGTGCGGTCGTTGATCTTGATTCCGAATCCGATGAATTCCCCGTTTTTGAATTCTCCGAGCGGAATTTCAAGCTCGACCCGATAACCGTCTTTGGTCGGAACGGCACGATGTGAAATGCGGCGGTTTTTCAGATGACTTTTCTCCGTCCACGCGTGCAGCTGCTCCGCTTCCGGAAGGCGCGGATTGACAAACACACGGAACGTTGAATCGAGATAGCGCGCCGAATGGCGATGTTTCAGCTCCAGCGGAAGCATGTCGAAGAAAAGCTCCAGTCCGTCGACTTCCCAGAAATTTCTGCCGTTGAGCGATGCGCCGGAGTCGGTGGCGTCGGTCACGTCCACGCGGAGATGGAGTTCGTCCGCCGTGCGCTTTACCTGAAAGGTCGCGCGGAAATCGTCTTTTCCCAGCGAGATTTTTTCACCCTGTCGCACGACCGGGCTTTCCTCTTTCCGGATCTGGAAACGCTGAAGTGCGGATCCGCAGAAAATGCGCAGTTCTGGTTTTGCGTCAGCTTTTCCTGGAATGAGGGGAATAACAAGGATGATTTCCCCTTTTGCCGGAATCCGGAACGGAACGACGGGGCCGGAAGAATATCCCGGCAGACGGATTCCCGCCTCGCCTTCAACCGGCTGTTCCGAGACACTGGTCAATCTGACATGCGCATTGTTTCCAATGACTCGCGCGACGTCTGAAATCAGGAAGGGTGAAGTCAGGGAAATCGCAATGCTTTTCAGTTTTTTGACGAACTCATCCGTCGAAAGACCGGGGATCTGAAGATAGAAGGGATTCTCTGTCAGAGTCATCGCCTTCCCCGTTTCAACGGGATTGCCGAAAATGTCCATTGCTTTGAAGCCGCTCAAATCCGCCAGAAGACCGCGCTGTCCGCTCCAATTCCAGATTGCGGCTATCGGTGCGCCGTCTTTCCCGGCATAACCGTAAATCACGGCTCCGTTCGTCATTTTGTTCTTGTAAACGGGGCGGGTTCCCTCGAAATAACGTGCAAGAGCATTGCCGGCGACGAAGATGTCGTTCGGAACCGGAGCCGTCTGGTACGCCGTTATGAACTCCTCGTGCAGGGGATCCGCCCAAAGAGCGGTTGAATGAAGCGACCAGCTCTGTTTCACGCCTTCGCCGAGATCGACGAGGAAACGCTGGGCATAATGAAACGCCTTCGGTTTGCGCTGTCCGGCGCCGTCAACAACGTTTGGCCAGTCGTAGAGATAGTAAATTTCCGAATTCCAGAGCGGAGTGTCGCCGGCAATGGATTTGACTTCCGCGACCTGACGGTCGGCTGGAACAGGAGAGCCGAGCATTCGAGCATCATACGGGTGGAATGTGATTCCGTCCAGATATTTCCGTGCTCCGAGCTGGATGCACGGAGTCATGAACTTCGCCTGATCTCCGCCCAGGTCTCCGGTCGCGCAGATTCCGAGAATCGTTGCGTGAGGCGCTTTTTCACGGAGAACCTTCGAAGCATAAGCCAAGTATTCCACGTAAAGCTCCGGACTCATATTCAGGTTCGGTTCGTTCATAATCTCATAAACGGAAACCCGTTTCCCCGCATGTTCCGCGATTGCTCCGACATAGCGTTCCCAAATTTCCTTCGGGGGAACCTTGACCACAAATTTTGGATTGCACCCTTTCGGAAGCGGTTTCTGAATCAACTTCGGTTTCAGCCAGTCCGGACGGAATTCCGGCTGCCCCTTGAGCCAGTTCTCGTACATGCGCCCGACAACCGGCATGATGAGAATGCCGTGACGCCGCGCCGAGTTTATCACAAAGTCGAAATAGGAGAAGTCATATTTCCCTTCTTCCGGCTCCATCTGCCTCCAGTCAATGCAGAGACGTCCGCTGTCCCAGTCGCGCAGCACGCGGCATCCCATTTTCTGAAGCTGTTCGAAAGGGGTGTCCATCGTCTGACCGTCGTAAAGGGTGAATCCTTCCGAACCGCCGCGAGTCTGATAGAGCAACGTCCCGTTGAAGCCTACGACAAACTCGTTCGCGGGATCGGCAAATGTTTCCCGCCGATACTTTCCGATGACCGAGAATAAACAGCGCAATGCCGGTATTTTTTTTCCGTTCCAGAGCGCCTGCGCGGAAAAGAATCCGCTGCGCGTCAGCGGTATCTGAAGATTTTGAACCGTATTCCCCGGAGCGAGTTCCAGCGGAAGCTTCTTCCGGAAAAAAACTTTTCCCAACGAGTCGCGGATGGAAAAATCCAGTGTCCCGGAAAGTGTCCGCTCCGATGCGTTGTTCAATGCAATCCGAATTCCCGCGTTTTTCTCTTCACCGAGTGTGAAAAGAGTTTTGTCGACCGCAAGCGCCGCGCTGACTTCTCCGCTCTGTCCGCCGGCATGAAGACGGAACGGCGAGAAACGATAAGTCCCGGCGGGCGTCTTCTTCTCCGGAGAGTGAACAACCAGCAGATATGCGCCGCTTTCCGATTTCGTGTTGAAGCGGATTTCCGCTTTCTGAGTCTTGCCGTCCGAACGGACCGTGCGGTTGTGCACAAACCATTTTCCGGCGGGACTCACCCGGAGCACGCTGAATGTGAGAGCTCCGGTCGGACCTTCAAACGCCGTGCTGAAACGAACGTCCGTATTCGCGGGAAGATTGAATTCCGCACTCCGCAGCTGAAAGTATTCCCCATACGGATTCTGCAGGACGAGCCGTCCGCCTTCCACGGAGAGACGTTTATTTTCAAACTTCGGATTGACCTCCGGACGCACCAGTCTCCAGACGCCGAATCCGGCGGGACCGAGTTTGAAATCGCCGTTGACAATGGCATTGGGCTCTCCAGACGCGAGTATGCCGCAAGCGGCAAGCAAGAGCAGGTTGAAAAAAATCTTCATTCAGAAAAACTCCTCAGTTTTCATTGTTGGACGAGAAAAAATAATCCACAAACGATTCCGGTGTGTTCCGGAATGTCCGCGAACCGGTATGACCGTCGGCAAAAACAAAATTGGCATAATCCACATGGCGGTATCCGATATAATACCCCTGAGTATTCTTCCAGGCTCCTCCTGTAATGTAAAAAACATTTTCATCAAGCACCTGAGTCTGGGTGTTTACTCCACGATCCGCCGCCCACGAGCGTCTGGAAGGACTCCGCAGTTTCGCCAATCGCTGTCCCGAATAAGCGGGAATATTGATTTTCGCGTGCTCCGCCATGTGCTGATTAATTCCATAATGCCGATAAACGGAACTTGTATCGCTCTGTGGAAATTCAGCATTTCCAACCCCTGGACACGCAAATATTGGACGGATTTTCCGTTTGCCGTCTTTCGTTTCGACATGATGCAGATTGGAAACCGGAATGTTCGGCATATAGTAATACATCAGACGGTCCTGCCAGAATTGAGTGATTGGCCCGCTGCCGGATTGAAAAGCGGTGTCGATGGCTTGCGGACTCCAGCTGTCGTTGTCGTCTGCATAGGAGAGCAGAAACATTCCGATCTGTTTCAGATTCGCCATGCACGCAATGCCGCGTCCTTTTTCCCTTGCCGCGTTCAAAGCGGGCAGCAGAAGTCCGGCCAGAATTGCAATGACTGCAATGGTTACCAGCAGTTCAATCAAAGAGAACCGCCGTTTCTTGACATTTTGCATAAAACCTCCTTCGGTTAATTGGTTTCGCTTATATTATAGCACATAACACGTCTTTTGGGAATGCACAAATCTGTAAAAAACATATCTTTTTAAGTATTTTGGCAAAAAAAATTTTCCGCATCGTTCCCCTGAACGCATCTTCAATTATTCGACGCCTCCGGGGAATTGGCGCAAGGATTCCATAAAAGCAAGCGTCCGGATGCGGAAGATTCTTTCCGGAGTTCCGCCGGCGAAGTCCTGAGCGAAAAATGAGCGGGAAATCTTAAACTCCGTCTTGAAAAATCCCGTTTTTGTGAGATATTACCTCAATAAGCAAGCAAAGGATATTGAGAATGAGAAGCATGACGGGATTCGGCAGCGCCGAAAAATACAGCGAAGAACTCCAGTACGGATTCAAAGTGGAGCTTGCCTCCATCAACAAAAAACAGTTCGATCTGAAAATTTCCATGGGGCGCGAACTCGCCCGCTATGAAACTGAACTGCGCGCATTCATCGCCGGACGCGTCACGCGCGGCTCGCTCACACTCCGCATTGAAACCGTGGTCCATGCAGACTCCGGAGTCCAGAAGGTCGACTTCACCAAAGCGGAAGCTCTTCTCGCCGCGGCCCGCGAATTCCAGAAAAAGCACGATCTGCCCGGAGAAATCACGATATCCGACATTCTCGCCATTCCCGAAGCGGCGGTCGTTCAAGCCGCCGATCTTTCCGGAGAGGAATGTTTGAATTTTCTGGAATCGACTGTTGCCGAAGCGGTCGATGAACTGATCCGCATGAGAACCCGCGAAGGAGAAAATCTCAAGCGCGACATTCTCGGGCGCATCGGCGTCATGGAAACGCTCGTCGATGAAATCCGGCCGCTTGCCGCTCAGCTTCCCGCAATTCAGAAAGAGCGTCTTTTCAAGCGCCTGAAAGAGTTTGATCTCTCCATCGAAGACACGGATGAACGAATTTTACGCGAAGCGGTGATCTACGGCGACAAACTTGACGTCACCGAGGAGATTACGCGTCTTCGTTCCCATTTCACCAACTTCCGCAAGCTCGCGAACGAGCCGGAGAATCCGGTTGGACGCTCGCTCGATTTCATGGTCCAGGAAATTTTCCGCGAATGCAACACGCTCGGAAACAAAGCCGGTTCCACCGAAATTTCCCCGCGCGTCGTCATGCTGAAAACCGAACTTGAAAAAATCCGCGAACAGGTTCAGAATATCGAATAAGGAGTCATTATGAAATATTGCAGCCGTCAGGAAACCGCTCCGGAACAGCAGACTGCATTCATCCATCAGGTCACCCTTGATCTCGTGGATTCCTATCAGGACGGAATCGGCGTCAACCACAGCGAGGGCAACAATCTGCCGCGCGAAGATGAGGTTCTGAACATTCTTTCCAAACTTCTGGAACTGGTCTATCCCGGCTTCGGCAAGCGCGAGGCGTACTCCATGGCCACACTCCGCTTCTCGGTCGGCGAAATCGTCTCGTCGCTCTACATTGAACTGCGCGATGTGCTGGTCCGCACACTGAATTTCCATTGCCGTTCCGCGAATCCGTGCGGCAACTGTTCCTGCGGCGCTCAGGCCCAGCGCGCTTCCGAACATCTGCTTTCCGAACTTCCGCAACTGCGCGAAGTCATCAAAAAAGACATTCAGGCGGCTTACGACGGCGACCCCGCCGCGCGTTCGCTCGACGAGGTGATCGTGAGTTATCCGGGTCTCAAAGCCATCACGATCCAGCGTCTTGCCCACATCCTGTACAAGGAGGGCATCCCGATGATCCCGCGCATCATGACCGAATATGCGCACCGCATCACCGCAATCGACATACACCCAGGCGCGACGATCGGCGAAGGCTTCTTCATCGACCACGGCACCGGCGTAGTCGTCGGCGAGACCGCGACCATCGGAAACAACGTCAAGCTCTATCAGGGCGTGACGCTCGGCGCACACTCCTTCCCGAAGGACGCCTGCGGGAAAATCATCAAGGGCGCGAAACGCCACCCGAACATCGAAGACAATGTCACCATCTACGCAGGAGCGACGATTCTGGGCAACATCACGATCGGCGCGAACTCCATCATCGGCGGCAATGTCTGGCTGACGGAAGACATTCCCGCCGGAACCAAAGTCCGCATTGCGGATCCCCAGCTGACCATCAAGAAACCGAAGGAGACAAGAGTATGACTCAGCTTCAGGAAAACCTCGAGCGCGTCCGCGCGAATGTCGCCGCCGCGGCGGAAAAGGCGGGACGCGATCCGCGCTCGGTCCGTCTGCTTGCCGTTTCAAAAACCTTTCCTGTCGCCGATATTCTCGAAGCGCATGAAGCGGGGCAGCTTGAATTCGGAGAAAACCGGGTTCAGGAGCTCGAAACCAAAGTTCCGGACGGAACGCCGGACATCATCTGGCATCTGATCGGACATCTTCAGTCGAACAAGGCGGAAAAGGCGGTTGAATTGGCGGAATACATTCACTCCGTCGATTCGGTGAAGCTGCTGAACAAAATCGACGCCGCGGCTGCAAAGCGCGGAAAGATTCAGAAGATTCTGCTGGAGGTCAATGTTTCCGGCGAGGAATCCAAATTCGGGCTTTCCGGATGGGATGCCCTTCACGAAACGGCGGAACATGCGCTTGCGCTTTCCAACATTCAGCTGCTCGGTCTCATGACCATGGCTCCGCTGGATGCGGACGCCGCCGTTCTTCACACCACCTTCGGCGGACTCCGCGAGTTCCGCGACCGTCTGGAGCGGGAATTTTCCGTCGCCCTCCCCGAGCTCTCCATGGGCATGAGCCACGACTTCCCCGCCGCCATTGCGGAAGGCGCGACGATTGTCCGCGTCGGCACCGCCATCTTCGGCGGCAGAAAATACGCAGTCTGATTTTTTCAGAACGAACGCGCCGGATTTGCTTTTCGGACAGATCCGGCGCGTTTTTTCAAGGCAATCTGAAATCTCTTACTTGATGACGAGATTCAGCATCTTTTCCGTTGCGACAATCGCCGCCGCGAGCTGGTCGGAGTCAACGCCCGTCGTGATGAGCTTTTTCTCCGGAGAGACATCCCAGGTGATCGTCGTTTCAACAAGAGCATCCGTCTTGCCTCCGGGCGGGATGCGGACCTGATAATCCGCCAGACGCGGGAACGTGATTCCCTGTTTTTTCAACAGTTTGCGCAGGGCTTTCACAAACGCGTCGTAACCGCCGTCGCCGCTCGCGCGATCGGAAAGCGGTTTGCCGTCGAGCTCGATGTTCACAACCGCTTTCGGCAGATTGTTCATGCGCGTTTCGATCTGGTAATCGGTCACGCGGACACGTCCGCTGATCGGCGCGCGCAGGATACTGGCGATGATAAACGGCAGGTCGGCCGCGGAAACCTGTTTCTTCTTGTCTCCGAGACGCACGATTTCCTGAAGCACTTTCGCACGGAGTTCGGGATCCAGCTCGGACATGCCGATCGCCTGAAGATTCTGGTCGAGCGACGCCTTGCCGGAAAGTTTGCCGAGCGCATAATCCCGCTTGCGTCCGAAACGTTCCGGAAGCAGCCGGTTCGCATAAAGATTGCCTTTCCTGTCGCCGTCCGCATGAACTCCGCAGGTCTGGGTGAAGACGTCGCTTCCGACAACCGGGGCGTTCCATGCGTAGCGTTTTCCGGAGATGGTCTGGACCATGATGGAGGCATGAAGCAGTTCCTTTTCGACTACGCGGGTTGCCCGTTCCGTGTGGTCGTTGATGGCAACGACGAGCTGGGCAAGCGACTGGTTGCCCGTGCGTTCGCCGAGCCCGTTCACGGTCACATGGATGCCGCTGACTCCGGCCTGCACCGCGGCGAGACTGTTCGCCGTGACGAGACCGTAGTCGTTGTGTCCGTGGAAATCAATGCGCAGGTTCGGGGCGGCGGCGTAAACCCAGTCGAGATAACGCGTCACCTGTTCCGGCGTCAGAATGCCGAGCGTATCGGGCAGCATCACTCGCTCGATTTCCATTTCGGAAAGACGGTGCAGAAATTCGAATACGTAAGGCAGGGAATCGATCATGCCGTTGGACCAGTCTTCAAGATAAACGTTGACGGCAAGCCCCATTTTCCGCGCCTGTTCGATTTCTCGGCAGACGTCGGAGAAATGCTGTTCCGGCTCCTTGCGGAGCTGTACGCGGCAGTGAGTTTCGGATCCCTTCGCGAGCAGGTTGAGAACTTTTCCGCCGCAACCGCGAATCCAGTCCGCGGATTTTCCTCCGTCGACGAATCCGAGAATCTCCATGCGTTCGAGGCAGCCGCGGTGTTCCGCCCATTCGAGGATGGAGCGGAGCCCGACTTTTTCCCCTTCGGAGACACGCGCGGAACCGATTTCCAGTCGGTCAATATGCAGGTGCGAAATGAAAAGGCGTGCAATCTCAAACTTTTCAGCGGGAGTGTAAGCGACGCCGGGGGTCTGCTCGCCGTCGCGCAATGTGGTGTCGAGCACCTCGACATAACGGGCGAATCTGTTTGTCTGTTTCATTTTTTACCTGCCTGTTGGTTGATTTTTTCGGTTGAATACAATACAGTCATTTTTATTTTTTGCAAACCGGAGGCAGATTTTTTTTTACTCTTTCACGGAAAATTCCGCGCACATCGCCTCAAACCGCGCAAGAGCTGCGGGGCCGAACTTCTCCATCGAGTGGCGAATGCGTGCAAGAGATTTCTCCTTGCGGTCGCCGGACTTCGAGAAAAATTTATCCGCGAGGCAAACCAGAATCTCTTCGGGTTTTTCCGGCAGCCAGTCGTGTTCCGGAATCGGGAGTTCCTGACGGCGGATTTCCTCTGCGGTCAGCCCGCTTCCCGTGTGCCGTTCGCAGATGCGCGCATAAGGTTCCAGATCAAGCCCGCATTCCGTCCCGTATTCGCGGAGCATCCGGCCGCCGATCACCCCATGCGCAATGTAGGGCTCTGTCCCTTCGCAAAGAATCGAGGGGGCATGACAACGCCCGATTCCTATGTCATGAAGCATCGCTCCGTCCGCGACCAGCTGCTTGTCCAGTTTTTTCCCGGACTTTCCCAGAATCGCCAGTGCCTTGTCCCGCACCTGTTCGCTGTGGGAAACCAGAAGACGGCGCAGCGGCGTATCCTCCGGATAAAAATGTTTCAGTATTGCCAACGAATCAACCGATTTCATTTTGTTTTCTCCCATCCGGCTCCGGTCAGTTTATCGACGACCTGTTGAAGCAGATATTCCGGAGCGGAAGCCCCGGAGGTCACTCCGATGTCGACATCCGGCAGTTCCGCCGGCTTCAGTTCATCCGCGGAAGCAATCAGCCGGGCCCGCGCGCCGCACGACTCCGCCACGTCCCGGAGTTTCCGGGAATTCGAGCTGTTGCAGGAACCTATGACAAGAATCAGCGGACAGCGGGCTGCCAGTTCCTTGACCGCCCTCTGACGGTCCGACGTCGCCACGCAGATCCCGCTTTTTATTTCAATGTCGGAAAAACGCGCCTTCAGAACCGCAAACAGCTCCGCGCAGTCATCCACGCTCAAAGTTGTCTGCGTCAGACATGCCAGCGGAGCATCGGACGGCAGCTGAATGCGGTCGATGTCCGCACGGTTTTCCACAACGACCGGAGTTTTCCGCAAACGGCCGATCACCCCTTCGATTTCGCGGTGAGAACGCTTTCCGATCAGAATCACGGTCCGTCCCTCGGATTCAAACTCCGCCGCCCTGGCATGCATCTTCTTGACCAGCGGACATGTCGCATCCAGCAGTGTCACATTCATCTTCCGCGCGGCCTCTTCGATTGCGCGGGAAACTCCATGCGCGCTGAAAATCAGAGTTCCGCCGCGCCACGACGGATCCAGTTCTTCAAAGAACTCCACGCCGCGCTTGCGGAATGAGTCCACAACATATTCATTATGAACGATTTCATGCAGAACTCGCACAGGGCGAGGCCCGATCCGCACCGCCTTTTCAACCATGCCTACCGCATGATTCACTCCGAAACAGAAGCCATGCTCGGATGCAATGAAAACCCGTCCTCTCACGGCACGGCCTCCTTGTAACGCGGATTGTGCGGCGAGAGACGCCGCGCCGTTTCGAGCGACTGCAGAGCCTCCGCCGCCCGCGAGGGATCCCGCAACAGCAGACGGTACCGCTGATAATGCAGAGCCGCCATTCCAGGCGCGCGGCGGATCGCTTCATCCAGATATTTTTCCGCAAGACTCCATTCCTGAAGCATGGCAAAATAAGTGCTCACGCTCTTGCACTGGAACGGGGAGCGGGGAGCAATTTCATCGCAACGTTTCGCCGCATTCAGAACCGCATCGGGCGGAGCAACCGTCTTTGACGGACTGAATCTCGGATCCTGAAGATTGGTCAGATCTTCAAACGCCAGTTCAAACTGAATCAGCGGTTTCGAAGTCAGCAGAGCACAGAGAATAATGCAGACAGAAGAGAGCACAAATGCCGTCTTCCAAATGCGCGGATGCGCCGCCGCGGGCGGCTTCTCCGGAGAATTTTCCTTCAGAGAACAGACGATTGCTCCGAAAACGATTGCAAGCGCCATCGACGCAGGAGTTTCATAGCTCACCTCCAGCATCGAATGAATCCCCCACGCAGCAAGCCCGAACACCGCGGCGGACTGCATGATAAGCTCATCGCTCAGGAAGTCGCGCAGTTCATGACGGCGGAAATAACGGATGCAGAACCACGCCGCCAGAACAGCAATTGCCGTAATCAGCAGAAATGCAAGCACACCGGCCTGCGAACCGGGAGTCAGAAGAAGATTGTGCGGAGATTTCGGAGCCTCGTCGTTTTCCAGAAGTTTCAGAACCAGATAGCGCTGAAAGAACCCTCCCCAGCCCTGTCCGGTCAGCGGGGATTCCAGCATCATGCGAAACGCCGCCTGAAAATAATCGAAGCGGAAAATCATCGACTTTGCGCCGCGTCCAAGCGCCAGCATCAGCGCAAACGCCCCGGCTCCGACGGGAATCAGAGCAAGCACTCCCCAGCGCACCTTGCGCGGGAGTTTCAATGCCAGCAGACACAGGATCACTGCAAGTCCCGCCGCAAAAACCGCGCCCCGGCTGCCTGTCTTTATCAGGACGAATGCGGAAATCAGCGCCGCCGGAACCGTAAAAAAGAGACGGCTTGCCATCGGCGGATTCACTCGTCCCCCCGCTTTCCAGAGCCAGGCAAGCAGAACGGGAACCGCAAGCAGCAGATAGCCCGCATAGGCATTGCAGGCGGAAAAATCCGCGCTGATCCGCTGTTCGCTCAGACGCGTCTTCATATTGTCATGAAAGCGCATCCCCTCGGCCTCCATTTTCCGCACCTGCTCCATCGTCTCTTCAAAGCCGGAGAAATACTGGCTCAGAGCGGACCAGAACGAAAAGAACAGAGCAAGGGCCGTCGCCCCGAAAAGTTTTGACGCGAACGCCGGACGGTTGTCAAGCAGAATCGCAAACGCCATCGCGGTGGCGGCGAGCCCGAATCCGTAGGGAATCATGTGCATCGGGTAATTGACGATCACCCACGGAGCAAACGCTCCGAGGGTCCCCGCGCCGGCGAATGCGAGCCAGAGCAGGGCGAGCGTTCCTTTTGCCGTGCAGCGCGGGCTTTTCGGAACACAGATCAGTGTCACCGCCAGCAGAAAAGCGGCGAATGCCGGAAGCAGAGTCGATGGCCATGGCGAAATGATGAGCGGAAAAAGCTCCCGCCAGTAAATCATCGTGATGTCGGGAATGCCGATCACCGCGCCGAATTTCAGCGGAAGAAGAAACACGAACAGGACCGCAAGCGTTTCCGCAATGAAGACGAAACGCCCGGAACGGGAATTCATCGGCTCCATAGACATGCCTTTCTCCCGCAGAGAAGCGGGTTACTCTTCCGGTTCCAGAAGAATCATCGTTTCCAGATTCGGCGTTCCCGGGAACATGTCCAGAGGGACGATTTTCTCCGGACGGAAACCGCGCTTGTGCCACTCTTCCACCGCAGCGGGAATGCCGTCGGTTCCGCAGAAAACATGCAGGACGCGAAGCGGTTTCCTCCGCGCCAGTTCCTTGATTACGCCGTTTGCCGTTCCGGACCGGGGCGGATCGAGCACGATCAGCTCTTTCTTGCCGGGTTCCGGAAACTTGCCCTTGATCAGCATCGGTCCGATCTCCCCGCGCACAAACCGGATCTCTTTTTTCGGAAAAAGATGCGCTGCGCTCGCAACCGCCGAATCCACGGAGGGACCGTCGATTTCAACACCGAGCAGTGAATTCACTTGCGGGAACAGATAGAGCCCGATCAGACCGTATCCGCAATAAAGATCCAGCAGACGAGCATCGGCTTCCGGCTGAATCAGCGTCTCCGCCGTCTTCAGGAACACCGGAAGCATCGCCTCGTTGACCTGCGAAAATCCGGTCGGCGGATAAAGCAGACGGCGGCCGTCCGGAAGCGTCACGTCAAGGAACGAGCTGCCGAACAGCTTCTTGTATCCCACGCCCTTCTCCGGACGCTTCGCTTCAAGGTAGTAGTTCGAACGCGATTCGTCCAGATAGGTGAAGCAGGCGACGACTTCCGGAATTTCTGAACGGAGCGCATCTGCAACCGCACGGATTTTACGGACGATCGACGCATCGATTTTCGAAAGATTGAAAATCACGCAAAGCTTCGTGTATGACCCGCGGATGACGCAATAGTTCATATTCCGCGCGAGAAAATGAAACGCCGGACGCTGCAGGTGTTCCAGAACCAGTTCATACACCCGGTTATGCAGATCGGGCTCCAGAAGCGAATACTGGAGGCTGCCGCGCATTCCGCCTTGAGAACCGCGTCCGAGATGAAGCAGACGGGCTTTGCCCTTGAAGAAGTCGACGCGGCGTTTGGAAGTGGTACGGTAACGGCGCGGAAGTTCCGCCGCAACAATCTCCCCGGGGGTCCCCGCGATTCCGTTGCGTTTCCAGAAAAGCTTCAGCGCAAGATTCTTGACCTTCCGTTCCACAGCGTAATCCAGCGGAGCCAGCGGTTCCGTCGACGCCTTGTCGTACTCGAACTCCGGCAGACCGTCGCACGCCTCGAGAACGCAGTGCAGAAAAGGAACCGCGGCCTCGTTTTTATCCTTGTCTTCCATCATCAGTTGAGTCCCAGCACATCCTGCATGTTGTAAAGACCGGGCTTTGCAGTCTCAAGGAAAGCGACGGCGCGGACAGCGCCGCGCGCAAAAGTGTCGCGGCTGGAAGCCTTGTGAGTCATCTCGAAACGCTCGCCGGTCGTGGCAAACATCACTGTGTGGTCGCCGACGATATCGCCGCCGCGGACCGAGTGCATGCCGATTTCCGTTTTCGTGCGTGCGCCGACAAGCCCGTTGCGTCCGTGCACGACATCTTTTTCGTAGGAGAGTCCGCGGGCCTCGCAGATGCGTTCCGCAATGGTGACGGCCGTTCCGCTCGGAGCGTCCTTCTTCTGATTGTGATGCGCTTCGATAATCTCGACGTCATAATCCTTGAGAATGCCGGCCACTTTTTTCGACAAGTAGAAGAGCAGGTTCACACCGACGCTGTAATTCGAAGCGAAAACGATTCCGACCTGATGCTTCTTTGCGATCTCCTCGAATTTCGCCGGTGCGTCGGGTCCGAGCGCAGTCGTGCCGATCACGATCCGACAGCCTTTGGAAGCCGCAAGTTCGGCATTTTCCATAACCGTTCCGGTGGAGAAATCGATCACGGCGTCAGCATTCTCAAGAGCCTCTTCGAGAGACGCGGTGATCTTCACTCCGCAAGCGGAAAGCCCTGCGACAGACGCGGCGTCGCAGCCGAGAAATTCGGAAGCGGGATGCTCCACGGCTCCGGCAAGCGACATTCCCGGAGTGGAGAGAATATTGGTGACGAGACGGCGGCCCATTCTTCCGGCCGCGCCAATGACGGTGACTTTTGCCATGCTGACAATCCTTTATTTCAGAGTTACCCTGCCCTCGTAGCGCAGGTCGATGATGGTCCGGGTCTCCGTCGGCAGCAGCACATTCGGCATAGCCGCGACAAGATAAGCCAGACTCGCATTCATATTTTTCACGGGGATATACACCCGATAGAGCTTGCTGAGTTCGTTTTTATAATACATGGTGAAGAAGAGATAATCGCGGCTTGCAGCATTGATCGCGGCGATGCGGATATCCGGGAATTCGGTAACCGTCAGCATAATCAGTCCAACGGCCGGAACCAGCCGGTCAAACTTTTTCCCGTAAGAGGGAACGGAATCTTTCGGATATCCGATGATGACGGGAAGATTCGCATCAATCTTCAGACATTTGTCGCGGTGCATGACAACCGCATTGGAGTCCAGCACCAGCGGAGACTTCTGATTGCCGAGCAGAGCCCGCGGAATCCGTTCCGAGATGCTGATCTCAATCGTATCCGGCAGCACGCGGGAAACGGTTGCGTTGTCGATGCTAGGCTCACGGAGCAGCCGTGCGCGGATATCGGCCAGATCAACCTGAAAAAGTCCGGTCTTCCCCGGAATAAGCTCCGTCATCTGCTGCACATGAGCGGTTTTATCATTCCACCATCCGATGCTCCGCACAACGACATGCCGCAGAGTGAACCGCGGATTGTCCGGAAACATTGCGCGGTACGAATACAGCGTTCCGAACACTGCGGCCACGACAGCAACGAGCAGCACTGCGGCTCCGATGATGATTTTCACTTTTCTGCTTAATTTGAAAGACGGCAGATTCAATGTTCAACTCCTGTATTTTAAAAAGATATTATACATCATCAGCACGAAAAGTCAAGAGCCCGATTAAAATTCCCCCGATTCTCCCCCGCATTTTCCGGAAGCGCAAAACAGAATATCGCGAAGCTGTCTTTTACGACGCTCTCCCCGCCATTCTGAAAACGGAGAAGATTTTCCATTAAACCGCATGAAGAAGGGGGTTGACGGAAGGAAAATCCCGTTTTTTTGTGTTTTTTTATCTTTCCGCGCTGTAAAAAATGCAAAAGAAGGTGTATAGTACCTTGAATAAAAGTTTTTAACCGTAATGTAAGGACAGTATCATGTTTAAACCGGCAGGACAGGCAAACTTCCCGCAGATGGAGCAGGAAACGCTCGCATACTGGGAAGAAAACAAAACGTTTGACAAATCCAAAGAGAACCGGAAAGGCTCACCGGAATTCATTTTCTACGACGGCCCCCCGTTCGCAACCGGATTGCCGCACTATGGACACCTCCTCGCCGGCACCATTAAAGACGTTGTTCCCCGCTATCAGACCATGCGCGGAAAATACTGCGAACGCGGATTCGGCTGGGACTGTCACGGGCTCCCCGTCGAATATGAAATGGAGAAAATGCTTCATCTCTCCGGAAAACGCGAAATCGAAACCTACGGCATTGACAAATTCAACGAAGCCTGCCGCGGGATCGTCCTCCGCTACACCAAAGAGTGGGAGCAGATCGTCAAGCGCATGGGCCGCTGGGTCGATTTCAAAAACGGCTACCGCACCATGGACCGCAATTACATGGAATCCATCTGGTGGGTCTTCAAACAGCTCTGGGACCAGGGACTGATCTACGAAGGTCATAAAATCCTCCCGTACTGCGCCCGCTGCGCAACTCCGCTCTCCAATTTCGAAGCAAACCAGGGATATATGGAAGTCGACGACCCCGCCATCACCATCCGCTTCAAAGTCGACAGCGAAGAAAACACCTATTTCCTCGCATGGACCACGACTCCGTGGACCCTGCCCTCCAACATGGCGCTCGCTTCCGGTCCCGACATCGACTACGTCAAAGTCAACGATGAAGGAACGTTCTACATCCTCGCCGAGTCGCGCCTGCACGCCTACTACAAAAAGGACGCCGTCCCCCCCGTCGTCGCCCGCTGTAAAGGCAAAGAGCTCAACGGCATGACTTACACGCCGCTCTTCGACTACTTTGCAAACAAGAAGGCCGAAGGCGCATTCCGCATGATCAACGCCGAATATGTCAGCACCGAAGACGGTACAGGCATCGTCCATATCGCCCCGGGATTCGGTGAAGACGACGCGGTCGCCGGAAAGGCGAACGGCATTCCCGAAGTCTGCCCTCTTGATGAAGAGTGCAAATTCACAAAAGAGGTTCCCGATTACCAGGGCATCTATGTCAAGGACGCCGACAAAGACATCATCAAGCGTCTGAAGGACGAAGGAAAACTCGTCCACCGCGGCACGATCAAACACAACTACCCGCACTGCTGGCGCGATGACTCTCCGCTGATCTACAAGGCGATCTCCACCTGGTTCGTCCGCATCGACCGCATCAAGGAAAAGATGCTCCAGTCCAACGCCCAGATGTCCTGGGTTCCGGAGCACATCAAGGAAGGACGTTTCGGAAAGTGGCTCGAAAACGCCCGCGACTGGGCGATCAGCCGCAACCGTTACTGGGGCTGCCCGCTCCCGATCTGGCGCAACAAAGAGACCGGAGAAGCAATCTGCGTCGGCTCCGTTGCCGAACTCGAAGAACTCACCGGACAGAAAGTCGACGATATCCACAAGCATTTCGTCGACAAGCTCACGATCAAGTCGAAATCCGGCGCAGTTCTGACCCGTGTTCCGGAAGTGCTCGACTGCTGGTTCGAAAGCGGCTCCATGCCCTACGCGCAGAAGCATTATCCGTTTGAAAACAAAGCCCACTTCGACGACCATTTCCCCGCCGATTTCATCGCGGAAGGGCTCGACCAGACCCGAGGATGGTTCTACACGCTCGTCGTGCTCTCCTCCGCGCTGTTCGGACAGCCGCCGGCGCGCAACGTCGTCGTCAACGGACTCATCCTCGCGGAAGACGGACAGAAGATGTCCAAGCGCAAAAAGAACTATCCGGACCCGCTGTACGTCATCAACACGTACGGAGCGGACGCGCTGCGTCTGTTCCTGCTCGGCTCGCCGGTCGTCCGCGCCGAAGACCTCAAGTTCTCCGAAGAGGGAATCAAGGAAGTCCTCCGCGGCGTCATGCTTCCGATCTGGAACGCATACAGCTTCTTCACGACTTATGCGAACGTCGACTGCTGGGAACCGCCGAAGGGTGAACTCAAAGCGCCGGAAAACCCGGCAAACCCGCTCGACCGCTGGATTCTCTCCTCGCTCGCCGATATGATCAAGGAAATCCGCGAGGCCATGGACACCTATCACCTCCAGCGCGCGGCAAACCGCTTCGAAAAATTCGTGGAAGACCTCACCAACTGGTACATCCGCCGCAGCCGCCGCCGCTTCTGGAAGAGCCAGAACGACACCGACAAGCTCGACGCCTATTCCACGCTCTATTACGTGCTCATCACCTTCGCAAAATGCGCCGCGCCGTTCATTCCCTACATCACAGAGGAAATCTACCGCGCGCTCCGCACCGAAGACATGCCGGAATCCGTCCACCTCTGCGACTACCCGGAAGTCTCCACAGTCCGCGACACCCGTCTGGAAAAACAGATGGAGAGCACGATGAACGCGGTTTCCCTCGGACGTTTCCTGCGCACCCAGCGCAATCTGAAGATCCGCCAGCCGCTCGCGAAAGCGATCCTCGTGGCGGCAGATCCGGAAGTCCGCGAACTCCTCTCCGAAACGAAGGACATCATCGCGGAAGAACTGAACGTCAAGGACATCCTCGTTCAGGATTCCGATGCAAACCTCGTCGATCTCTCCGCGAAGGCGAACTTCAAGGCTCTCGGACCGAAACTCGGACCGAAGATGAAGATGGCGGCCGCCGCAATCGCCAAGCTCACGGCGGAACAGATCGCCGGACTTGAGAAGGGCGCATCGCTCGATCTCGACCTCGGAGACGGAACGAGCATTGCGCTCACAGCCGCCGACCTCAGCATCAAGCGCGCGGAAAAACCGGGCGTCACGGTTGCAACCGAAAACGGCGTCACTCTCGCTCTCGACACCGAACTCACGCACGAACTGATCCTCGAAGGCATCGCCCGTGAATTCGTAAGCAAAGTGCAGAACATGCGCAAGGAAGCCGGACTCGAAGTTTCCGACCGCATCTCGCTGAGTTATCTGGCGCAGGACCCGATCGTGGAAGAGGCAGTCAAGGCTTTTGCCGACTACATCTCCAACGAAACGCTCGCAACCTCCATTGTCTTCGGGGAAAACTCCTCGGCTCTCAAGACCGAGGATGAAGATTTGAACGGACACGCGACCAGAATCGCGCTTGCCAAGTAAGGAGCAGAAAGCATGAAACGCATTCTTACCGGAATCCAGCCCTCGGGCATTCCGCACATCGGAAACTATTTCGGCGCCATGAAGCAGTGCATCGACCTGCAGAACGAAAACGCAGGCGAATGTTTCCTCTTCATTGCGGATTATCATTCCATGACCACCAATCCGAAGCCGGAAGACCTCAGGAGCCGCATCGAGCGCCTTGCTGTCGACTTTCTCGCATGCGGCATCGACCCGGAAAAGACGGTTTTCTTCCGCCAGTCCGACGTGCCGGAAGTCTGCGAACTGACCTGGATTCTCAACTGTCTCACCGGTCTCGGCTTCCTCGAACGCGCACACAGCTACAAGGATAAAATCGCCAAAGGCTTCCAGCCCAACAACGGTCTCTTCTCCTACCCCGTCCTGATGGCGTCCGACATTCTGATCTACCAGTCTGATCTCGTCCCCGTCGGCAAGGATCAGAAACAGCATCTGGAAATGACCCGCGACATCGCGATCAAATTCAACCAGACCTACGGCGACACCTTCAAGATTCCCGATGAAAAAATCAGCAGCTCGGTCGCTGTCATCCCCGGACTCGACGGTCAGAAAATGTCCAAGAGCTACAACAACACCATCGAAATCTTCGGCGAAGAGAAGGCGATGCGCAAAAAATTCATGTCCATCAAGACCGATTCCAAAGCCATGGAAGATCCGAAAGACCCCGACACCTGCTCAATCTTCCAGCTCTATAAACTCTTTGCCTCCCCGGAACAGGTCGAAGAAATGCGCGGAAAGTACATCGCCGGCGGCTACGGTTACGGACACGCCAAGCAGGCGCTGTTCGAGGCGTACCTGGAGTTCTTCGCTCCGATGCGCAAGCGCCGCGAAGAACTGCTCGCCAACATGGATTATGTCCACGCGATCCTGAAATCCGGCGGAGAACGCGCCCGCGCGGAAGCCGTCAGAACGATGGACGCCGTCCGCAGGCGAGTCGGACTGCGCTGACCCGCGTCTGTATCAAAAATCTCCGGTTTTCCCGCCGGAGGTTCTTATAGTTCCGCATTTTACGCGGCGTTTCCCCCGCTGCGGAAAACGCGGACAACCAAGAGGAAACTCTAAAACAAGGAGAAAAAAGATGAAACTGTCATCGCTTTTGAACCAAAGCCTGATCTTTTTCAATCTGGAAGGAAACAATCGCTCCGAGCTCTACACGGACCTTCTGACACGCATGTCGAAAGCCGTCCGACTGCCGATCACCCCCGCAAAGGCGGCACAGGAAATGATTGAGCGCGAAGACACTTACGGCATCACCTACGACGCCGGACTTGCATTCCCGCATATCCGTCACAGCGACCTGCACGACCTCGACATCGGAATCGGCATTCTCAAGACCCCGGTCAAACTCAAAGAAAACGACAAAGCCGAAACACGCCTCATCATCTGCTGCCTGATTTCGGAAACCACATCCGTCATCTACCTCAAGGCGCTTGCGGCATTCACGAAATACCTGCTGACCAACCGCGACGGTCTTGACAAGCTCGTCTTCTCGCAGACTCCGCAGGGCTTCATCAAGGTCCTGAACGAAGACGGCGTGGAAGTCAAGCACACCCTCACCGCCGAAGACGTGATGCTGAAGGATCCGCGCGTGGTGCACCCCGACGACACGATCAGCTCCGCGCTCGACGCCTTCTCCGAAGAGCGCCGCCGCGAACTCCCCGTCGTCGACAAAGACGGCATCGTCCAGGGGGTGATCTCCTGCGAAGACATCATCCGCCGCGCCATTCCCGACTACATCATGATGCTGGAAAACCTTTCGTTCATCAACCAGTTCGAACCGTTTGAAAACCTCCTGAAAGAGGAACGCAAAATGCTGGTCAAAGACGTTATGGCGGAAGCAAAGCACACCGCTTCCCCCGGTATGCCGCTCTTCCAGCTGACCGTCAACATTGTGAAAAACTCACTCCCTTCACTGCTTGTGGTCGGACCCGACCGCAAACTGCTCGGCGTCATCACCTACATCGAGCTCGTAACCAATGTTCTTCGAGGCTGATTCGTTATGCTGAACTTGTTTTGTATGTCCGTTCCCGTCCTGGCAACCGCCGCGGAGGCTCCCTCCGCATTCAAATTCTGGGCGGCGGCGGCAATCTTCGTCCTCACCTTCGTCGTCATCGCAACTGAGAAAATCCACAAAACCGCATGCGTCCTCGTTGGCTCCGCTCTGATGCTCCTCTTTGTCCTCCCCGCAGGACACGAAGCATCCGCTCCGCAGGATCAAAAACCGGCAATCGTCAAAAAGGTTGACGGCGAGGTTTCCAAAGTCTCCGCGGAAAAAGCGGAGGTCCTGCACAGAAAAGCACCGGGCGCAAACTCGGAAATTGTCAAAGCGGCAAAAAAATACGCCGCGCTTGACAACTACTCCAAGTATGTCAATTTCGACGTCATCTTCACGCTCGCCGGAATGATGGTGCTCGTGAATATCCTCAGCAAAACCGGACTCTTCCAGTTCATTGCGATCAAGGCGGTGAAACTTGCCCGCGGCTACCCCGCGCGCACAATGATCCTGCTCGTTCTCGCAACGGCGATCCTCTCCGCATTCCTCGACAACGTCACAACAGTTCTGCTGGTCATCCCCGTGACCTTCGTCGTCGCCTCGCAGATGAAAGTTTCGCCGGTCCCGTTCATCATGGCGGAGACTCTGGCCTCCAACATCGGCGGCACAGCGACTCTGATCGGCGACCCGCCGAACCTGATCATCGGCTCGATGGTCGGACTCAACTTCATGGCGTTCCTCGTCAACCTCGCTCCGTTTATTCTCGGAATACTGCTCGTCTACTGCGCGATCCTCTATATCTACTACGGACGCAAAATGACCGTCACGGTTGAACAGCGCGCCCGCATCATGGAAATGGATGAAAGCCTCTCCATCACCGACCCGGTGACGCTGAAAAAGGCGGGAATCATCATGCTCCTGACAATCGTCGGCTTCCTGATCCACGGCGTCTTCGGCATCCAGCCGTCCGTTGTCGCCATGACCGGCGCGGCGGTCTGCCTCGCGGTCTGCAAAGTCAACGTCGACCAGATGCTCGAGAAAATCGAATGGGGAACTCTGTTCTTCTTCCTCGGACTCTTCATCATCGTGGAAGGCGCGGATTACGCGGGTGTAATGGCCCAAGTCGGAAGCTACCTCCATTTCACGTCAAGCTGGCATCCGCTGGCAATCATCCTGCTGCTGATGTGGATCTGCGGTCTCGCGGTCGCCGTCATCAACAACGTTTCGTTCACGGCTGTTGCGGTGACGATCATCCTGGCGTTTCTCCAGACGGTTCCCGTGTTTCAGAGCAATATTCCGCTCCAGCACCTGCTCTGGTGGGGCGTTGCGCTGGCTCTCTGCCTGGGCGGCAACTTCACGCTCTATGGCGCCGCCGCGAACCTGGTTACAGCCGGACTCGCTCATCAGGCCGGACACAAGATCAACTTCAAGGTCTTTGCCTCCTACGGCGTTCCGGTCACAGTCGGAGCTCTGCTGGCATCCTCGACTTACATCGCAATCCGTTATTTCTGCCTCTGAGCAGAATTTTCAAAGCCCGCCGTTTTTCAGAAACGACGGGCTTTTTTCTGTTTTGAACTTGAACTTTTCCCTTACAGGCGGTATATTCCCTGATTATCGCAAGAAACAGAAAACACAGGGAAATCTCTTTCACGAGGTTCCCATAACCGAATCGAAGCAACCGTGTTAAAAAAACTGATTGAATTCATCAAAAACGTGTTCGCCCCGGCGCCTCCGGCAAAGAACTCTCACAAATCCTCAGCCAGAACCGCATCCGGAAAAGGCGGAAACCTGTCGCGCAAATGCAAAAACACCCGGAACCGCGCAAAAACACCGCGTCAATCCCCGAAACCGCAGCCGAAAAAAGCGAAGGACGAACCGAAACCCCGGCAGCCGAAGGTACCGAAGCAGCAGAAAACGCTCAACACCCCTCAGCCCGCTCTCCCGATGCCGGAACTGATCGACATCGAACCCGCGGAAGGGAAAAAACGCTTCTGCGACATTGACCTTGCAAAAGAGGTTCTCGCCGGTACTCAGCAGCTCGGATTCAAATACTGTTCCGTCATTCAGGAAAAGTGCCTCCCCTACGCCGTCGAGGGACGCGACCTCGCCGCGAAAGCCCAGACCGGAACCGGAAAAACGGCGGCGTTCCTCGCCTCCTCCATGACCCGTCTTCTCCGCGACCCGAAAACCGACCGCAAGCCCAGAACCTGCCGGGTCCTCGTCCTCGAACCCACCCGCGAACTCGCCATGCAGATCGAAAAAGACGCCCAGGCTCTCGGCAAGTACACCGGACTCTACTGCAAAGCGATCTTCGGCGGAATGGACTACAAGGAACAGCGGGACGCCATCAATTACCCCGTCGACATCCTCGCCGGAACGCCCGGCCGCATCATCGACTACAGCCGCAGCGGCGCACTTGACCTCTCCCAGACCGAAGTGCTCGTCATCGACGAAGCCGACCGCATGCTTGACATGGGATTCATCCCGGACGTTCGTCGCATCGTCTCCAAACTTCCCCCCGCAGGACGGCGCCAGACCATGCTCTTCAGCGCCACGCTCGATCCAGAAATCCTGCGTCTCGTCGACAGCTGGCTCGTCAACCCCGTCTCCGTCGAAGCAGAACCCGAACACGTCGTCACAGACCTCATCGACCAGCATTTCTATGCCGTCTCCGGAGACAAAAAACTCGCGCTCCTCCTCTGGCTCATCAAGCATGAACCGATCGAACGCATGATCATCTTCGGAAACTGGAAACACAAAAACGCCGAGCTTGCCGAACAGCTCATCTCTTACGGAGTGGACTGCGAACAGCTCTCCGGCGACATCGCTCAGAACAAGCGCATCCGCATCCTCGACCGTTTCAAGAGCGGCGAATGCAAAATCGTTGTCGCAACCGATGTCGCCGCCCGCGGTATCCACGTCGACGGCATCTCGCATGTTGTCAATTACGATCTTCCGGAACAGGCGGAAGATTACGTTCACCGCATCGGACGCACCGGACGCGCCGGAAAGAAGGGAAAAGCGATCTCCTTTGTCTGCGAATTCGGCGCGTATTATCTCCCCGCCATCGAGGAATACGCCGGAATCAAGGCAATCACGGTTCAGCCGGAAGAGGAGACCCTCCTTCTCCCCGAACGCGTAAAACCGCTCAGACACGCCGCCCGCCCGCATCACTCCGACCATTCGGGGTCGCATCACGGCGCTTACCGCAGACGGTGACGCCATGCCGCGCCCGGAAATACACATCGTTCTGGACCGTCTCCGCAGCGCCCACAACGTCGGCAACATCTTCCGTCTTGCCGACGCCGTCGGTGCGAACGAGATCGTCTGCTGCGGCTACACCGCCGCCCCGCCGCATCCGAAACTCGTGAAGACGGCGATGGGAGCGGACAAAACCGTGCCTTTCCGGTCATTCCCGACCGCCGCCGACGCGCTCCGCGAACTCAAAGCGGAAGGCTGCAAAGCTGTCGCCGTTGAAACGCTCGAAACAGCATGCGATGCATGGAAATTCGATTACCCTGATAAAATTGCGCTTCTCCTCGGCAACGAGGCGCTCGGGATTTCGCCCGACGCCCTGGAACTCTGCGACGCAGCTGTCTCCCTGCCGATGTTCGGAACCAAAGTCTCCATCAATGTCGGCAACTGCGCCGCCGTTGTTCTCTACATGATCGTTGCGAAAGGAAAGTGACATGAAACTCGCCGTTGTCGGACAGAATTCCCCCGCCCTCGCGGAACGCCTCGAAGCGCGCGGAGTTGCTCTCTGCGCCCCGGCGGACTCCGATCTGCTGATCCCATACGGCGGCGACGGCACTCTTCTCGGAGCCGAACGCGATTTTCCAGGCGTCCGGAAGTATCCGATCCGCGACGAGGAAACCGCTCCGCTCTGCGCAAATCACAAACTTGCAATTCAGCTCGACGCCCTTTTCGCCGGTCAGCTCAAACTTTCTCGGATCAAACGCCTCAAGGCCGAATTCGACTCCGCGGAAATCTATGCGATGAACGACATTTTCATCCATAACAAAAACAACGCTTCCGCCCTCCGCTACAAAATCTGGATCGACGGCGAACTTTACTCCCATGAAATCGTCGGTGACGGCGTGGGCGTTGCGACGGTTCACGGCTCAACCGCCTACTTCCGGAGCATTACGCACAGCGTTTTCCGCGTCGGCATCGGACTCGCCTTCAGCAACAGCACCGAGCTTGTCAACCACATGATCCTCCCCGAAACCTCCGAAGTCCGCGTCAAAATCAACCGCGGTCCCGGCGAAATGGTCGCGGACAACTATACGCATCCCGTTCTCATGCAGGTCGGCGACGAATGCCGCATCTCTCTTTCCAGGGAGGCGTCGGAATTTCTCGGCATGGACATTTTCATGTGTCCCGAATGCCGCCGCCTGCGGCACGAATACCGCCATTCATTCTTCAAACCGGAGGGAGCGGAATGAGAGTCGTCATCAGCGCCGGTCCGACCCGCGAAGCGATTGACCCGGTCCGATTCATCACCAACCGCTCCACCGGAAAAATGGGCTATGCCCTCGCGGCGGCCGCCGTCGCGCGCGGACTCGAAACGGTTCTCGTCTCGGGTCCCGTCGCTCTGCCCAGACCCGCCGGTCTCTTCCGTTTCGACAGTGTCGAAACCGCCGTTCAGATCTCCGAAGCCATGAAGCGCGAGGCCGCGGAAGCCGATCTGATCATCATGTGCGCCGCCGTTGCCGATTTCCGGCCGAAACGCGTTGCTCCGCTCAAAATCAAAAAGCATTCGGCGGAAATGGTTCTGGAACTTGAACCGACCGAAGATGTTCTGCTTGCGCTCGGATCCATGAAACGGCCGGAACAGACGCTCGTCGGGTTCGCGGCGGAAACCGATTCCATCGAACAGAACGCTCTCGACAAAATGCGCCGCAAGAATCTGGACTGGATTGCCGCAAACAAAGTCGGCGTTCCCGGACAGGGTTTCGAATCGGAAAACAACGCCGTTGTCCTCTATTCAAAAAACGGTGACAAACACGTTCTTCCGCTTGATTCCAAATCGCGGATCGCGGAACAGATACTGCAGATTATTTTGTGAGGTGAAGCATGAAACTGCGCAGGATTCTTCTGATCGCCGCCTCAAGCACCCTGCTCCTGCTGCTCGGCGCGTGCGCGACGAAACCCGATTACAGCACGCCCTGCCAGGCGGATTTTTCCGGCAACGCCTGGACTCTCTCCGATGCGGAGGAACAGCTCGGCGGCGACGACCCCATCGAGGGCTTCAACCGCTCGATGTTCTGCGTCAACGACGTCTTTATGCAGTACCTCGTCTGGCCCGTCTCGTGGGTCTACGGCTCCATTCTTCCAGAACAGGTGATCCGCCGCATCGACATGGCGTCCGACAACCTCGCCTTCCCCGGCCGCATGGTCAGTTGTCTCCTTCAGGCGAAATTCAAACACGGCGGAACCGAGTTCCTGCGTTTTCTGACCAACTCCACCATCGGAATCGCGGGCTTCTTCGATCCTGCCGACGCCTGGTTCGATCTCAAACGCCGCCACGAAAACATGGGACACGCCTTCGCCTCCTGGGGAATCGGCCCCGGCTGCCTCCTCGTCCTTCCCGGTTCCACGGCAACGAATCCGCGCGACCAGATCGGACTTCTCTTCGACTCCGCGCTCGACATTAAAATCATCATTCCGTACGCAGGCACCATCAGCAGCGTAAACCGCATCATCCGCAGCTACGACTCCTACAACGCGCTCACCGAAAGCAGCGCGGACGTCTACGAAACCTTCAAACTCGCCATGCTTGCCATGCGCTACGGACAGCTCCGCGATCTCGCCGACCTCACTCCTCCGGAACACAAGCCCGGTCCCTATCGCACCTCTGTCCGCGAAAACGCCATCCGGACCGCCCGTTATTTCCATCCGGAAAACGAATACAACGACACCCTCCGCATCGCGCTTTTCACCATGCAGAACAACGACCGGAGCTGGTGGATCAAAACATCGCTTTGGAACACGGATTTCATCATGAAGGGCTCCAAACGCTCCATCCGCTTCTCCGATGATTTGCCGCGGATGCGCTACCGGCTCTGGGACAAGACGACGAACAACACGCTCGCCGTCATCATCCCCGGCGTGGGCACGCACTACACAGGCACAACCATCAGCGCGCTCGCCGAACTGCTGAACGACAACGGGTACGCCGTCGCCGCCATGAGCAACTCCATGAACTGGGCGTTTGCGGACTCCGCCGGACTCAAAGCCCCCGGCTACGCGCCGGAAGACGCCGCAAAGGTGCGCGAAGCCATTCAGAAGATGCTCGCGGACATCCGCGACAATACGGAACTGCGCGACTTCGATGTTGTGCTTGTCGGCTACTCGCTCGGAGCTCTTCACACGCTCAAAATCGCGGAGATGGAACAGAAAGCCTCGCTGCTCGGCGCAAAACGTTACCTTGCGATCAACCCGCCGGTCGATATTCTCAAATCCATGAACCGTTTCGATGCGCTCGCGAATCTCTCCAAAGACTGGAACCGCATGGAATTTTTCCGGAACACGGAAGATGTGATGATGCGTTTTCTGCCATTGGTCATGCAGCGCCGCACGTTTGCCCCCCTGCTCTCCCCCGAAGCGCTGGCAGAGGAAAACAAACGCCGCGCCGGACTTGAGAAACCGCTTCCTCCGCTTGTCCAGCCGGAGATGCGAACGGGGTTGACGAAGCTTCAGGCATCCATTCTGATCGGGCTTTCCTTCCGCATGACGATGCGCGAACTCATGATGACGCTTGTCCGCAACGGCCGGGCTCCGCGCGGCGCTGTTTACACGCCGTGGTCGTGGTTCAACCGCACGGGACTTTACAGCGAGCTTGACGACATCAGCGGCATGCAATATGTCCGCCGCTTCATACTTCCTTATCACAAAGGCAAGACGGTGGAACAGCTTCAGTATGAATCGAGTCTTTACTCGAGTGCCCCCGCGCTCAAAAACGAACCGAAAGTCCGTGTCCTTCACAATGCCGACGATCTGATTCTGGACTCCTCCGAGCGCGATTTTCTGGATTCTCTTTTCGGTTCCCGCCTCACCTGGTTTGACTGCGGCAGTCACATGGGCAATCTCTATCTGAAAGAGTATCAGGACACCCTGCTCAAGCAGCTGGAGTAATCAGAACTCCACCGGCGGGGGAACCGGGGAATCGTCCTCTTCCGGCGGCGGAGGCGGCTCGGGACCAAGAGGATTGCGGATGGAACAGGCACACGCTCGGCGGCGGCTCAGCTCAAAGAGCTCTTTCACCAGCTCGGCACGGCGAGGATCCAGCGGCGACGCCAGATGCAGGGCTTCCGTCTTCTCGCGGATCAGAACATTCAGCCGATACAGATTGATGGCCCGAAGGCAATCCTTCAAAGTCCGGTGCACGTAACGTTTCGGAAGAGGCTCGGCAAGTGGTTCGCGCATCAGCAGAGCGGAAAGATCGTTGTCAATCGGCCGTTCCGCGTACCGGGCAAGAATCCGGTTCGGGGCGTCGCTCCATTCATCCAGCATCTTCGACTGAATCACATCGTCGATTGCGCGCGCATATTCGGAGGAATCCAGCAGATCCGGCTGGACTTCGCGCGAAACGATTTCCGCGGCATATTCATCCGCAAGTATACAGTCGAGCATCGCATACAACGCTTTGCGGTAACGTTCCGCGGACGGATCCTTCTTCGGCTCGGGCGGACGGATCACCTGTTCCGCCGGAGTCGGACGCGGATACATGCTTTCCCGGTTCTGTTCACGATTCCGTCTGGAAATCACGCGCGACATTTCGTGCTGAAGCGCGCCCCGATCCAGATTCATCTGACGCGACAGCCACTCAATATACGCGGCCTTCGCCGCATCGCTCTCCAAAACGGAAATGAACTGGAGCATCCGCTCCGCCGTCGCCGCCTTGCCCGCGGGAGCATCCCCGTTCTCTCCGTTCAGATGCGCAAGAGAAAAATCGAAAAAATCACGGGCGTCTTCAACCGCGCCGTCGATCGCCTCAGAACCGGAATTGCGCATCAGCTCGTCCGGATCTTTCCCGCCGGGAAAGCGGATGACTTTCAGAGAGAACCCGCGGGGAAGCGCAAGCTCCGCCGCCCGGAAGACCGCCTTCGTTCCGGCGCCGTCGGAGTCGAACGCCAGATAAAGGGTGTCCGTATAGCGTTTAAGCATCGCCGCCTGCTCCTCGGTGAAGGCGGTTCCCTGCGGGGCTACCGCGTTGGTGTGTCCGGCTCGATGCATCGCAATGACATCCAGCTGACCTTCACAAAGGATGGCAAATCCCCTTTTTCCCATCTCCTGACGCGCAAAATGGAGCGCGTAGAGAATGCGTCCTTTTTTGAAAACGGGAGTTTCAGGGCTGTTGACATATTTTGCTCCCTTGAAATCCTTTTCAATCGTGCGGGCGCTGAAACCGACAACACGCCCCTGCTCATTCCAGATCGGAAACATCAGACGGTTGCGGAAACGGTCGTAAATTTTCGGAGGTCGGTCATCGGTCCGGATCGCGATTCCGGCGGTGACAATCTCCTCTTCGGTGAAACCTTCGCGCCGGGCGAAATCCATTCCGGCGTCCCAGCTGTCCGGGGCGGCTCCGATTCCGAATTTCGCCACGATTTCGGGGGGGAGATCACGGGTCTTGAGGTATTCCGCAACCGGCGACACGGAGCTTTCGTTCAGACGCGCGGCGTACCATGCCTGCATTTTTTCGTGCAGGATGTAAAGACGCTCTTTGTAGCTTGTGCGCGATTCGGGAGAGCGTCCATCGCGCGGACGGCTCCGCCACGCATCGTCTTCCGGAATGTAAATCTGATACTTGTTTGCAAGTATCATGACGGCGTTCGGAAAATCGACGTTCTCGCGCTCCATGATGAACGTGATCACATTCCCGTGTTTGCCGCAGCCGAAGCAGTGATACCATTGCCGCTGCGGATTGACGACGAACGACGGCGTTTTCTCGTTATGGAACGGACAGCACGCCTTGAAGTCGCGTCCCATCTTCTTGAGAGGAATATAAGAATTGATCACATCCACAATGTCGGCCTGAAGGCGGACCTGGTCAATGACCTCCTGTGGAATGTGCGGCATTTTATTTCAAGACCTTGAGTCTCTTTTCCACGGCGGCGCGGGTCTGGCTCATGGAGGAGTTCCGCTGCGTCATATTGAGAAAACGCGTGTAGAGCTTGCGCGCTTCCGCCTTGTTGTTCATGTGGACATCAAAATAGATCGCAAGATTCAGGAGCAGAGTCGGATTGTCGCGGCGCAGCGTGTAGGCATAATTGAGGTAATCTTTCGCTTTCGGGGCATTGCGTTCCGAAAAAAGATAATACATTCCGAGCTCGCTCCACGGAATCGGGTTCCTGGCGAACTGCGGTATACGGGCAAGACGCGAATAGTAAATGCGGACATCCTGTCCATTCTGCAGCATAACGGCCGCCTGCGCAAGGAGAATCAGCGGATCGGGGGCATTCGGACGCAACGTCAAGGCCGCACGGAGCGGAGCCACACAGGAGTCGTATTTTTTCTTTTCATAAAGCAGACGTCCTTTGGTGTACTGCGCAAAATAGTTTGCTTCATCAATGCTGACCGCTTTTGAAACTTCATCGAGTGCGCCATCCGGATCCCCTGTGTTTTCGAGCGCAAGCGCATTGAGAACCAGAGCATTGACATTGGAGGGAACAAGTTTGACCGCGCGTTTTGCATATTCCCGAGCTTTTTCCCAGTCGCCGTTCTGAGCGGCGGCGGTTCCGCGGTCGAGCAAGTCATCGATTGAAAGTTTTTCTCCGCGACAGGCGGAGAGGATCAACAAGGCGGAAAACGCCAGCATCAGACAAAATTTTTTTTTCATAACCTGTTCTCCCGGTAAGAGTTTTTCTGGACAAAGCAGAATTCCGCGCGGTCCGTCCATAGATTTAAGTAAATTACCACGTTTCCGGCAAAATTCAACTCTTGGGACGATTTTTGTCATAAAAATCATTGAGGAACAACGGAAAGAAAAAATGGTGCACTTTGGTTCGGGTGGTCGAACGGAGGTTTCTGAGATTTAGAATCTCTTGACCGGCATTTTTTATTCCCTCGGTAATTTAATGCGGTCAGGGACGTTTTGCAAACTGGAAATGAGATTTTTCCGGTTTTTTGCGGGGGATAAGATGGTCCATAACAAAATGGGCTAACGTTACTGTTTCAGACTTAGGCAGGCGTGGAAGGGAAATGGACTTCCAGCCAGCTCTGAAGAAGTTTCGCGTGATGAACCCGAAGATGAACAACAATCAGAAAAACCGGTTCCTTGATGTCCGCTTCCAGACGCAAAATAAAATCCTTGAATATATCGGTGTTCATTGTCTCCTTGTGAAACATGAAAAACAGATCGCCGGTATTGCCGATTGCGGAAATCATTTTGCATTTGATTGACTTGTTTGCAGGGAGCTTCAAAACTGGCGCTGATCCTCGTTTTGAATGCCCTTTGCTCTAATCTCTCCGGCAAGTGCACATGTCTCGTCAGCCCACATAATTTTAGCGCCGGTTTCGTGTGCCTCCTTTCGAATTTCGGGATATTTCACATCCAGCCATTGCTTCACTCGAGCAGCGTTTTGTTCTCTCGCATACCGAATCGGACACCGGCATGTAAAATTCATCTTGTTCATATATCTCCTGACAGTACGACGACAAGATTTGACATGTCATGTTTCCTCAATGCAGGTCTGCAAAGCCTTCGATGACCACAGCGCAAAGGGAAATTTCAACTGGTCAGGGGTCGTCCCGATTACTGTCTTCTGAAGTTTTTTCATTTGCCTGGAATTCAGCAGAGCGCCTGCATTTTTCTCCGGACCGCGCTTCCGCTCCTTGATGGCATCTTCCCCGCAAACCGCAAATCTCCTGTACCAGCTGTAAACGGTTTCCGCATAAATCTGATGCTGTTTGGCGAAAGCATGCCCTGTAATGCCTGATTGAAAAGCTTCATAGGCCTGTCTGCGCAGCTGCTCTCTGCGTTTCGCCGTGATACATTTGACATCGTGAATTTTTCTCGTCATACCAGCCTCCATTGTTCGGCATGGCAATATGGCTCATGATGTTATCTGTGTCCAGTACAATAAAACGGAATCTGAACGGAGCTTCCCGCCATTGCTCCGGAGGGGAGAACGATGCGTTTTTCAATTCCGTTCAGAATGATTGTGATTTCCCTGAGTTTTCCGGTCGGATCGGCGGCGGTGATCTTGTTTTCTGTTATCAGGAATACTCCGGGCTGACGGGTTTCGAATGTACCGAGTTTCCCCGGCGCATGGAACACGGCGGCAGTCATGCCGTCGGAAAATTCGACAGCCTGACAGTTTCCGCTGTTGAGAATGATTTTCCCCCGGTCCCATTCCTTCGTCTCTTCCGGAGTTGCTCCGGGAAGAATGACGGCGGCGTATGAAGCGTTTAAGGGCTTGACACCGTGCGGAATCCGGAGCTGGAACAGGTCCTGAGTCTGCGTCGTCGGCTTTGCTGTTCCGCCCTCAATGTAACGCCAGTCTCCGGTCCGCTTTCCGGTCAGAACGGCAAGGTTTTCCCCGCGATAGCCGGTTCCGTCGTGATGTACCCAGTTTTTCCCCTGAAGGATTTCACCGCGGCGGAGCAAGCTGTTGACGGTTGTTGCAACTTCATAGGGACTTTCGGATGTAATTTCGGCTCCCAGAAGCCAGATCGCGTCCAGATCGAAAAAGACGGCTTTCTTTGCTTTTACGCCGTCCAGATTCTGAGAATAGACAGCGGCTCCGCGGGTTCCGTCGGAAACACCTCCGGTGAATTCGGATTCGCCGTGGAAACGCCATTTCCGGCTGAGCGACCAGCGCGGCGGATGCCCGGAGGAATCTTTGAGGCCGAGCGCTCTGCATTCGATCTCATTTAAGACAGGCGTTGCTGGGAGGGTGGTTCCGGGCAGACGTGTCCAGTCCCAGCAGGCGGCGATGTCGCGGTACTCGTCGCCCCGGCGCATCAGGAGCAGAACCCCGTCGGAGAGATAGCGTCCGAGCGCATTGTCCCAGTTGATTCTGTCCTCTGCCGGAACTGTCCGGACGGAGTTCATGCGCAGGGAGGCGAACCATCCGGGGCGGCGGTGAACCATATAATCGGAATTCCAGAAATTCCGGTTTCCGGTGAACGGGCGTTCCGTGTTGAAAATTCGGGCATATTCCGCATCAAATGCGGGATCCGCCTTCCGGAGCGCGGCGATACTGCGCAGAGCTTCATCCGCTTTCCGGGTCTGGGAGCCGCGTCCGAGCTGCCGTCCCTGCGCAAGCAGATCGAAAGATCCGTTCCAGAGAATCCAGCGGTAGCCGTTCAGAACAAGACTGCGCAGGATGTTGAGATGTTCCGGCGTGAATGCGTACGGGGTTCCCGCGAGAATCCGGTTCCAGAAGGTCGTCCGGCTGAGAAAACTGAGACCGTAATTGCCGAACTGGAGCTGGGCTCCGTGCTGCTGAAAACTGCCGTCTGCGCGTATGCCCTCGCGGTCGGAAACCTGAAGTTCCGCGCAGATTTCCTGAACTGCGCGGCGGATCAGGGCGTCGTTGTTTTCAAGAACGGCGCGTTTCAGGACATTTCCCGCCTTCCATAACCGGTTCTGTCCGGTGCCGCCGAACTGAGCCTGACGCATGACGTTGAGCATCATCTCCCGTTCGGGCTGATTCAGGAAAAGCTCCGGAGCCGCGAACATTGTGTCCGCGGTCAGCTCCGGAACTGCGATTTCATTCCACCACCAGTTCGGCGACTGAAAGCGGCGCGAGCCCCAGAAGCGCGCGGCTTTCCGTACAGCATCTCCGGCTGCACGGCTGTGACTGAGCGGGTGTTCCGGCTTTGCCCATGCCTGCGCAAGGAGAAAGAGTCTGTTCAGATGATGCGACGTCGTCCAGATGCTGCTGTTGCGGTTCTGATAGTCAATATCGTCCCAGCTCCCGTCCTCCTTCTGCGTGCGGATCAGGTGTTCCATATATTCGGCGTCCGCCGCTTGCCGTGAGAGCAGGTCTGCCTGCAGACGTTCAAAAATCAGCGTTTTTTTTTGAGCCGCTGGTTCCGGAGTTTTCTTTTCCAGCAGCAGTCCCCCGTAGGAGAGCGGAATGACGGTGCGTCCGTTCCAGAAGGAAACCGTTCCGCACGGTTCCGGAAATTTCCAGCAGCGTTCGCGGATCAGACGCGGAGACTCCGGATTGCTGAAGTCAAACAGCCGGACGCTGAACAGGATACGGTCGCTCAGGGCGACTGTTGTTCCATCGACGGTCGGGAATCCGCGCAGCCGTTCCGGAGCGCTGAAACGTTTCCAGTTTTTGGCGGGGCCTGGCTGATTCGGTTCCAGAAGAACGTATTTCCCGAGGTTTATCATCAGCAATTTGCCGTTGAGTTTGGCAAGCCCGTCGTGAAACGTATTCAGCCGTTCCGAGATACTGCTTGACAGAACCGGTTTCGTTCCGGAAAGGTCATACCACGCCAGACCGCCGGAATGCCAGTTGTTGACGACATATCTGCCGTCAAACAGCTTGTCGCAAAGCAGATCTCCGTAAAGCGCGCCGATCTGGTGGTGGCGGAACACTTCACGGATTGAAGCGGGGTTGGAAACATCGAAGAAATAAAGCATTCCGCCGCGTCCGGAGACAACCGCAAACTTTGCGCCCTCCGGTTTCCAGATGAACTGTGCGAGAACTCCGCGCGGCATGGCGCCGCGTCCGAGCAGAGTCAGTGAGCCGTCTTTTCCCGGACGGTAGACGGCAATCCCGTTTTCCGCTTCGGCGGTGTAGAGAAGCCCGTCGGAAAATTTGACGTCATAGACTGCCGGAACGGGGTGAACCGCGATCCGCCGGATTCCGTTTTCCGAGAGTTTCACCTGATGAATTCCGGCATCCGACGCCGCGATCCAGGCGTTGTCTCCGTGTACCGCAACGGCGCGGACCTGTCCGCCGGCATCATAATGGAAGAATCCGGGGATTTCCTTCCGGTTTGTGGCAGGCTCCGGCGGAACTTCCGGCAGTTCGCCCTGTTCGGCGGCTTCCGGTTTGATGCCGGGGGCGGAAACCAGAAAAAGCCCGCTCCGGACTCCGGTCAAATACACAACTCCGTTTCCGGCGGCAATTCCGGAGACGGCATCCGGACGGCTTCCTCCCGCAGGAGAGGGACGCCCCGGAAGCTGAATCTGTCCGGCGCCTTCCGGCTTGGACGGATTGGATATGTTCACCAGAAAGACACCGTTGTGGGAGTCCGCGACAATCGCGGTATTGCCGGAAAGACGCACGGTCCAGAAGTCGTTGCCGCGTCCGAAAAACGCCGGAAAGCGAAAAACGGAAAGCGTCTTCGGTTTCGCCGGATTGCCGATGTCGATCAGATTGACGGAGTGTCCGTTGTTCTGACGCTCTTTTACCGGACCCGTTTTCGCATGATGTCCGGTTGCCGCGGCGCAGAGCGTGCCGCGTACCGCCATGCCGTCGCCGAAGCCGCTCAGCGGATGCGATACGACTTCCTTTGGCGCGTACGGATTGGAAACGTCCAGAACGGTCAGCCGGGCGGGCGCCCAGTTTCCGACATAGAGCCGTCCGGAACGGTAGACCGCCGACTGCGCTTCCGGGGTCGGCGTCAGCGAAAGATGACGCGGATGTTCCGGATTGGAAATGTCGAAACATTCGATTCCGTACTGGCGCAAAGCCACGAATACGAGTTTGCCCGCCGCTTCGATTCCGGTTGCAAGTTCAATCGTGTCGGTACGGGAGAGCAGCCGAGGCTTCCGCGGATTGGAAACATCGATCAGGTAAAGCCCGTGACCCCGGGCGGCGATGCAGGCGGTTGTGCCGGTAAGCGCGATCTGCCTTCCCTCGTATATTCCGGAGAGCTTGCCGGTCAGCTTCGGACGGAGCGGGTCGGCGGTGTCATAAATCCAGAGCGCGCTGTCGCCCAGAACGTAGAGCTGGCTGCCGCGCAGGATTATTCCGGTTCCGCTGCCGGGTCCTTCCACTTTTTGCAGAGCGAGCAGCGGCCCGAACCGCCGTGCATCCGGAGCGGCGATCTGCGTATCTTCAACCGGAGCCGCCAGACCCTGGAAAAGAACGCATATGCCCAGCGCGGTTAATGCAATGTGTTTCAGCATTGACGGAATCCTTTCGCTTACCGCTGCAGTTCCCAGTCGCTGTTGAACTGAATTCCGCTCCAGAGTCGGTATGCCGTCACATGACCGTCTGCATACGCCATGTTGGCGGTATCTTTGTGCAGATCGTATCCGGCTCTCGACTGCACGGTCTTGCCGAGCCAGTCGGTACAGCTTGCGCCGTCAGCGAAGACCTGTCCTCTGGTCGGGGAGGCGGTGCTTGTTCCGCCTTCAAGAACCAGCTGTTTTTCGTAAAGGACGACACCTTTTCCGGTCAGACTGGAAAGTTTGCGGGGACCCCATGTGGAGGATGTCAGCTGAACGACCGGAGTCGAGCCGCGGGTTCTTCCCGGGTATGTTTTTCCTTCACGGGTAACGACGTAGTTTGAATAATGGATATTTGCATTTGCCGGAGCGGCGGTGTTGGGGCAGAACCAGACACCTTTCGGGACTGTGTAACGGGTTGCCTGTTCGTTGGTGTCGCCCTGAACGCACTGGTTTACGAAATTGTCGTTAACCAGATTGTAGGGACAGTAGTCGTCGTTGTCGCCTGCGTAGAGAACGAATTTCTGAGCGACCTGTTTCAAATTTCCTGTGCAGAGAACCACTCTTGCTTTATCCCGCGCGGAGCTGAGCGCCGGCAGCAGCATTCCTGCAAGAATCGCGATAATTGCGATAGTAACGAGCAGTTCTACGAGGGTGAACTTCCTGAAATTCCTGATTTTTTTTGCCTGTATCATTGTAACTGATCCTTTTTTTACAGGGGCTTGTTTCTTTTTCAGTCCGCATGTTTGTTTTTCCCGGCGAGACCGTCGTTTCGGCCGGAGATGGTGCATTCCGAATGCAGTTTTGCTAGCGGTTATATTTTAACATGAAAAAACGGAATTGTCAAACAAAATCGATATGAATAATCTTTGAAATCGTATGAAGAAAATCACCGTCCGTTTTCTGCGGTCCGGCACCTTCGGCGTTGTCGGTGAGCCGGATTTCCGAATCTGTTTCCATGTACGGTGCGTCTGATGAAAGCCTGTTTGATGAGTATTATGAGACGGCTTATAATTCCTCTATGGGTGAGAAAGAGACTCTTGTTTCGATCTTTGTCGCCTTGTTTGTGGCAGACGGGTTGACTCCGAGAAAACGGGAATGGCTGTTTTATATCGGTACAAGAACGGATACCTTGGATTATGTCAAGTCCCAGATTCATGAGAGCAGCGGGAGACGGTCCGAGTACTCCGGAAATACTTCAGATTCAGAGGATTCTCTGGCTGAGTATTATAAAATTCTGTGTGTTGATGCAAGTGCTTCAGATGCGGAGGTCAAAAAGGCCTGGGGGAAAAAGGCGAAGGATTTTCATCCGGTTTATGTGACGGGACGTCCTGTTTTTGTGCAGTATGCAACGGATCAGCTGAAGAAAATCAATGACGCCTATGATAAAATTTGCAAAGCCCGCGGCATGAGCTGAGTTTTTCAGACTTCATATGCCGGGCAGATTCGGAAAGTCAATGACCGTCTGAACAAAAAAACATGGGTTGGCCGCGGATGTTTTTTGACGGGCAATTCGAACAGAATTTTGCTGCAAAGAGTTGTATGAAAGAGACTGCTTGAGTTCAAACAGGCAAGAAATGGTGCACTCGGCGAGGTTCGAACTCACGACCTATTGCTCCGGAGGCAATCGCTCTATCCAACTGAGCTACGAGTGCTTATATCTGGTACTATACAACACTTTTGAGATTTCGCAAACTGCAAATTCACTTTTTTTGAAGAAAAATCAACTCTCAACAGCGAAGCGAAAAAAAACAAATCTGCAAGAAGCGGCAAGCCGTCAGACGGATTGCCGCTTCTTCGTTGATTTACTCCATTTCGCATTTTAATTGGCAAATTTCCCGTTATGCTGTTGAAACAGTCTGAAGGCCGGGCGGCATTCACGACGGAATCTCCGGCCTGGAATGCACCAAAGAGCTTATTCCGCAGCAAAAACAAGAGGGCAACGCGGCATTCACCGCTTTTTTACAACATTTTATGTCAGCGGAGACGGAACAGCCAGCCGTCAGCCCCCTTGTAAACCGGACGCCAGCCGCAACTGCGCTCCAAAAACTGTCCGCAGGGATTTTCCTCAAAAAGGACAACCGCGTAATCGGCGTCCAGCAGCCCCCCAAGACGTTCCGGCGGCTGACGCTTTCCATTCCGCCCGAACTGCCCAAGCTCCGCAGTCCGTTCCGGGGCGACGGCGTAAGCGAACATCGGATCCAGCGCCCAGGTGTATTCATATTCCGGCGCGGCAAACGAAAGATACGGGAAATCGCTCCAGATGATGTTCACCACGCGGTTTCCGGCTGGAACGGCGTTTCGCAGAGCTTTTGCCAGTTCCGTCGGCGCGGGATTGCACCAGTGCCGAAGATTTTCCGCACAATTGGAGAGCGTATATGCTCCGCCGAAGATAATCAAAAGCAATGGAAGAATCCATGAAACGCGCGGATTCCAGCGGAAAAGCTGTTCCCGCTGAACATGATCCATCAGTACAAACCCGGCAAGGCAGAGCATCGGGACCGCATATTCCACCGGACGGACCGAAACCGTGCACATGACCGCCGTCCAGAACAGCGAACAGAGCAGAAGGGAAAGCAGATTCGGAGGAATCTCCCGCAAACCGCGGGTTTCCAGCATCCGGATCAGCGCCATCAGACAGAAATATGCCGCAGCCACTGCGGGCAATGCCATCAGAATCCACAAAAAGCGCGGCGGAAGAAGCTCCTGTGCAAACGGCAGATCAATTACGCGTCCGGCAATCGGCGCAAAGAGTGCATCCAGCGCCTGAACCTTCCAAACATAAAAGGTGTTCGGACTCTGCGGATGAATCAGAAGTCCGCAAAACACTCCGGCTGCGGAACAGAGAAACGGCTGGAACGCCTTCCATCGCTCACGCATGAACCAGCCGAGTCCGAACAGAAACGCCGTAACACAGACCAGATGCGGACTCGAATAGCTCCATGCGTAGAAAAAACCGAGCGCAAACATTCCGATCCGCACACTTTTCCGCGCAGGTCCGCGCGCAAGCAGCGCAACGGCCCCCATCATCAGAGCCATCGAGAAAACGTGCGGACGCAGCATCATCAGACGGTAGGTGAAGTTCGGAATCAGAAGCGCACAGACCAGTGAAGCCAGCAGGATTTTCGGCGGGGCAATGCCGAGCGAATGCGCCGCCGCAGTAAACATTGCAAAAAACAGCAGCATGAACACGCACGACGCCCCCGTAAACGGCGGATCCAGCGGAGAATGGAGCAAACTCTTGACTCCGCCGTATGCTTTCAGCAGAACATGAAAGAGCAGTTCTTTGTCAGCGTAGTGATCCCGCCAGACAGAGAGAGTCAGCGGGAATTTTTTCGATAGCATCTCCCCGAAAGAACGGCGTCCGGCGGCGACATGCCAGAAAGCGTCTTCCGACGTCTCGGTTCCGGCGGGCGTGAATGCCGCGCGCAGCCCTCCCAGCAGAAGCACGGGAAGAAGCACGGCACAGATCAGAAAGATGCGGTTTTTCATGTGGAATCAGCCGAGGCGTTTGCCGATAATCGGAGTCAGCTGATGCAGTTTCGGTTCCGGAATGCCCTCTTTGTGCGTGATGATCGCATAATCCAGCGCATGCGAACAGGCGCATTCGTGCTTGAGCGAGGAGAACCCTTCCGCGACGAGCGTAACAATTTCTTTGGCAAGGCGGATATTCGCATTCAGATTCTCAATCACAAGCTCCACGGAAACGGATTCGAATTCATCGTGCCAGCAATCGTAATCGGTGACCATCGCAACCGTGGAATAGCAGATTCCGGCTTCACGGGCGAGCTTCGCCTCGGGCAGATTCGTCATGCCGATTACATCCAGCCCCCACTGACGGTAGATATGGGATTCCGCCATCGTCGAGAATGCGGGACCGTCGATATTGACGTAGGTTCCGCCCATGTGCACCTTCGGATGATGTGCGGTTTCCTGACGCAGAATCGCATCTTCCGCCGCCCGGCAGGCGAGCGCGGAGAGTTCCGGACAGACCGGTTTTGCGAAGCTGATGTGAGCGACGATCCCCTCGTCGAAGAAAGAGTTCGGCGTGTGCCTGGTCGTGCGGTCAAAATACTGATCGACAATCACGACGTCGCGCGGAGCGTAATCCTCGCGCAGGCTCCCGACGGCCGACATGCTCAGGATGTGCGTGACTCCGAGCTGCTTCAGCGCATAGATGTTCGCCCGGTGGTTCAGCTCATGCGGCGCGATCTGGTGATGTTCGCCGTGACGCGCCAGAAACACGACTTCATGCCCGTTCAGCTCGCCTTCGAGCAGCTGCGACTGGGTTCTGCCGAACGGAGTTTCCGCATACCCGCTGTTCCGCACATTGAAATGATTGATTCCGTAAAGTCCGCTTCCGCCGACGACCGCAAGTTTCATGACTGCAACTCCTTGAATGTTTTCTGGAATTATATACCGAAATGCGGAATTATCAAGTGCGAATTTGAAATTTCCCCGCGCTTCCGCCTTGATTTAACGCAAATCCATCCTATATTATCGGGTTGTTTTTTCAGAAACGGAACGGAAATGGAATAATATGAACAGTAAACGGATTTATCTGGACGGGATGGACTGGACGGCGTATCTGCGGAACTGGCAGTCGCGCCTTACTCCCGGACAAGGCAATCACTTCATCATTGTGCTGGAAACCGAACAGGTGTTCCCGGCTGACGTTGCATCCGCTCTTGTGCAGAGCAAACTGGAAAAGCTGTTTCCCCTCCTCAACGGCTCCGTCCGGAGGGATCTGCTTCTGCGTCCGTGGTGGCGTCCAGGCTCCGCACACGCCGTTCCGGTCACCGCGGAGCAGCTCCTGTTCACTTCCGACTATTCCGCCGCGCTGGAACACTTCTGCAACACGCCTCTTCCTTCGCACCGCGGACTGGCAGTGCATGTGGTCCGGCACAAGACCGGCTCGGCTCTGCTTTTCAAATTCAGTCATACGCTGTTCGACGCCCGCGGCGCGGAACAGCTCTTGGAGTCTTTCCGTCCGGGCGGAAACGAGCGGCTTGATCTGCCGCCCCGCACTTTCCTGCCCCGTGAATCTCTCGAAGAGCGTCTTTCCGCTCGGCTTCAGATCGGTTCCCGCATGAAACAGCTGCGGAATGAGGGGAGCTCCATCGGAAAAAACGCCGGAGAATCCGCCGGAATCGTCCACAGGCTCATCTCGCTCGCCGAGGCGGAAACCGATGCGTTGCGCAGACGCTCCGATTCGGTTGCCGGACCGTTCATGATTGCGCCCTATCTTCTCACTCTTTCCGCCGCGCATTACAGCGCTCTTTTTCCGCAGGACGCCGGAGAATTCATCCGTGTTCCCATGATTCTGGATATGCGCGGCGAATCCGGAATTCCGGAAGAGACGATTTTCTTCAATCAGTGGAGCATGATCTCCATCTCTCTGAAACGCTCCGTTCTGCAAAATGCGCGTGAAGCGACGGAGCTTGTCCGCACTCAGCTCTTTGCGGGAACAGGAGAAAAAATTGCGCAGGCGTACCGTTCCGCATCCCGCCTTTCCCGCATCCTTCCGCCTTCGCTTCTTTCCATGCTGAGCGGGAAACGGGTTAAAGAATCCTTTGTCTTCACTTTTCTTTCAGCGGGAACGCTTTCCGGAGAGAAGTTCGCCGGACGCCGTCTGACGAACCTGTATCATCTTCCCTCGGTTTCGCCGCAGACGGGATTCGGAGTCTTTTTCAACATGTTCAACAATCATCTGAATGCTGTCATTGCCTACCGCAGCGGAGTTTTCGCGGAAGCGGATGTGGACCGGTTCGTCAAAGAGCTTGAAAAAGATCTGCGTGGAGACGCGGCGGTTCAGTAAACCTGATAACGGCGATAGCTGTTCGGAGTAATTCCTACGTGTTTCCGGAAAATCCGGAAGAAAAAATATTCATCTTTCCACCCACAACGCCATGCGATCTCCTTGATCGGAAGATTGCTCTGAAGCAGAAGCAGCTTGGCCTGATAAAGACGGCGGGTTGTGATATACTGCTTCGGAGGAATTCCGAAATGACCGACAAACAGCGAGGTCAGCATGGCGGAATTGAGATTCGCCTGTTTTGCCAGTTCCGCAACCGTGAGACGGCGCTCCAGGTTGAGATCAATATAGTCCACCAGCTCAAACAGCTGTTTGCGCGGTTGTGCCGGATCCGGTCCGGACAACGCAAGTTTTTCAAGAAACGGAATCAGCAGTCTTTCAAGTTCACATTTTGCCTCAAGCAGCGAAGCTATGGAGCGGTCTGCTTCGCGGCACATGGCTAAAATGCGTTCAATCCGGTTCCTCACATCCGGAATGGAATCCTCCGGCATTTCCAGCGGATCGTAAAATGGCAGTTTATGAAGCTGCTTTGATACAAAATGAATCCAGTAATGGCTGCTCTGCTCCATTCCCAGAAACTTCAGCGGAACCGTATCAGGAATCAGATAAAAAGAATCCGGACGGATCGTAATGGAATTTTCCAAAGAGAAAATCCGGAACGCTCCTTTCAGCGGCAGATAGAGTCGATAGAACGGGGCTCCGCAAAAATTGTCATAAAGCGGCCAGCTGGATATATCTTCCGCGTACCCGCAGAGAATGATGCGTACATCCAGTTTTGCAAGAAAACCGTTCCAGTCTGAACAGATTTTTATGCAGTTGTTTTTTCGTTCCTCCATATCATCTCCTCTCTTTTGTAAAATACATGCTGATGCCGCTGTTTTCAAGCATTTTCCTCTCATTCAAAGAAAAATCCGGAAGAAAAACAAAAAAAACGAGGGTAAGTCCATTCTTTTCTGAAGAAAAGTCCATTTTCAAAACGGCAAAGATATGGTATAATATGAAAAGAGAAACACAGAAATGCGGATGTGCATCCCGACAGCGGTTGCGCCTCCCGGAAAAAAAAGGAGTTTGCGAATGAAACGACTGTATGGAATGGCTGCTCTCTTTGCGGCTGCCTCAGCCTTCGGATCCCCGTTGATCACCGGAGGCAGTATGGATCTGGGTGATCCGGGGAAACCGGTGCCCGGATGGGATATGGAAATTGCAAAAATCAATTACAAAGACGCCGTCTCAAATCCGGAAGTTCTTTACTGCACGGAAACCGTTCCGGGCAAAACAGGGTATGCGCTACGGACTCCGGCGGGAAACGGCATCATCAGTTTTGCGCTCCGCTGCGGACGTTTTCGTATAGACCGGGACGCCGAAGTTGAGGTCTCGTTCGATTGCAAATTTTCACCGGAAGAAATCGGGAAAATCTCCTCGCATGTCGACCTTAGAACTTTGGGCGACCGCGGAGCCAAGCCCATGCCGGACTGGGATCATCCGCGCTATCCGGTTCTGCAGGGAATCGGCATACGCCCCTCTGCGGAATGGCAGCACGTCTCCCGCAAATTCAAGGTCCGTAAATGGAACAACGATTATATCGTCTCCATTCATGTTGGCAGACGAGACGGTTCGCCGCTCCAGGGCTCCATGTTCCTGGACAATTTCAAAATCCGTTTTACCGACGCTCCCGCACTTCCGGTTCAGGAAGCAGCCGCGATCCCCGACCGCGATGGAGCAGCATACCGCAAGGGTGAAATGATCCGCATCAAGCTCAACGCTCTTCTGGATTCCGCCGAACCGCAAACAGACGCAATCCTCACAGCGGTGGCCGACCATGACTCGACTGTCCGCAAAGATTTTCCGGTCGTTTTGAGAAAGAACGGCTTCCGCCATACAGGAACCGTTGAATGGAAAGCTGGATGTTACGGATCCTGGCATTTTGAACTCCGGCACAAAGGGAAAAACATTCCCGTCCTCGGAGATTTCTCCGTCATTCATGCTCCGGTCAAACATCCCGCCCATACACCGGGCTGGGGACTCGGCTACAACACCAATCAGCCGAACGCGCCGCGTACCCCGATCTCCAGACAGTATACGCAACTGACGACCTGGTTTTATCCGTCGCTCCGTTCGAAATCGGAAATTCCTTATCTTGCGGGAATGCGCCTGGCGCGCATCTGGGCAAACTGGCAGCTGATCGAACCTGAAAAAGACAAATTCAATCCAGCTCTGACCGGTCTTCAAATTGACGAAGCCGTCCGCCCCGGTATGGAACCGGTCTTCTGCATAGCCGGAACCGGACTGGTGTTTTCCGACGGGACGCGGAATCCGGAACATACCCGTTATCCGCTCTATCTGCAGCAATACATGAAGCCCGTTCCCGGGAAGAACAACACTCTTCTGCTGGACGGTCCGGCAACGCTGTGGGACAGTTATCTTGATTACTGTTTGAAGACCTGGGGCGCCAAAGTGCGTTTCTGGGAATTCCTCAACGAACCCGGCTCTCCCGAATGCAAGCCGGAAGTCTATATCCGCTACCTCAAACATATCTACGCCCGAATCAAAGCGGCAAATCCGGAATACAAAGTCCTTGCGAACGGGAACACTTGCGACGTCGGTTTTGACAAAGGCTGGTGTGCGCGTCTCAGCAAAGCGGATTCCGGCTATGTCGACTTCATGGATTACTGCGCATTTCATCCGTACTGGAACTCCACGGATTACATCAAAGGCGTCTTCGGACTCTATTCAAAGCATGTCCAGGAACTGCGCGCAACAATGAAAAAACAGAAGCCGCTCTGGAATACCGAATGTTTCTACATCATCAACGCCCGCAAGCCGCAAAATGATTTTTACATCAATCTGGAATATTGCGATGCCGAAGCCGTGCAGCGGCATTATCTCGACGGAATGCTGAACGGCGTCGAAGCCGCGCTTGCTCTGAATGAGAACTCTTTCCTCAAAGTCGCACCGCGTGTTACCGCAATTCCAGCGCTAAGTGAAATGGCAACAGCTCTCAATGCGCTCTCCTCTCATCTTTCTGGAATGGAAAAACTGGAACCGCTGAAGATCAATCAGTTCATGCGCGCCGGAATCTTCACAGGGAAAAATGGAAAAGCCGTCGGGTTCGTCTATGATCTCCGCCCCTCCGGTTCCACGATGAATGTGCCGGAAAAGAGCGGGGTCGTCATTACAGATCTCTTCGGCAATCCGGAAAAAGGCGGGAAAATCAAACAGAGTTTTGAACCTCACTATATATTCGGTTCTGCCAGCGCTGTTCAGGCATTCTTCCGGAATGTGCGCTTCATTCCTGCGGAAACCTGCAGGGTTTATGTGCGCAAAGCCGGAAAAACGGCACACGTCAACGCCGTGAACATGAGCGGTCAGGCGGGATTCTTCACAGCCCGTTTCAAACCGGAAACAAAACTTCCCTCCGTGCAGTTCTCTTTCCGTTCCGGTTCGGATGAGAGCACAGCCGACATCTACGCGCCTGATGCGCTCCCGTCCGAACTGCCGTTCCATCCGGACGACAACGGCAGCGAGCCTGTAAACGCAATCCGTCTTCCGGACACTCTTGAATATCAAATCAAAAACGGGGAGGACTCTGCAGAAACTCTGCGTCTGAAGAACGCCTCCGTTAAAGTCTGGTCGGAAAAAGGTTTTCTCAAAATCCGGGCAGATGTGAACGACCCGGATGTAACAGCTTCCCCTGACGAGCTGCCCTGGAACGGTGACTCCGTGGAAGTTTTCCTTGATCCGGCGCCGTTCAACCAGCTCGGCAACAATGTCATCATGACATCGAATCCGCTCAACTGCTATCAGTTCGGATTTGCCGCCCTTCCTTCGAAAACCGGACACTCCGTCAAGGCAATCGCACGGGCAAACGGGAAATTCGTCTCCCAAAGCTCAGTCAAGCAGAGCAGACACGAACACGGCTACACGCTGGAAGCCTCAATTCCCTGGAATGAATTCCGGCTGCCCGGTTCGGAGTGGTTCGGCATGGAAATCAACATTCACCGGGAAGGAACGGATAAACCCGCCGGTCCCGATTCGGAATGCCTCAGCGGACTTCCCGAAAAGCACTATCTGCACCGCTTCCACTACCCGGTCTTCCGTCTCGCTCCGGAAGTTCTGCGCGAACTCGACGGCAAAAGCGGTCCCGTCAACGGCGATTTCCGGGAAGGTCGTTACGGTGAGGCGGCATCCTGGATCCTTTCTCCCCAGGATTTCAAAAATACGATCCGTTTCATTGAAAAATCCGGATTCAATGGAGCAAATGCCGTTGTCATCACAGCGAAAGACCGCTCGAAACGCGGACTGACAATCATGCAGACCCTTGACGTTCCACCCGATGCAACCGGAGTCAGACTGCGCGCGCTCGTAAAGCTGGAAAACATAGATTCAGGATCAGAAATTGTCGACCGCTGGCGTCCGCGCGGCTTCGTATTGCGGCTTGGCGACTGGGATCTCGGACATACTATCGTTTCCGGAATGCCCGGCGATACCCCGTGGACCAGTCTTGATTGCTGGATTCCCATGAAAAAGAAAGCAAAAACTGCGGATTTGACGCTCGGGTTGCGCGGTGCATCCGGAGAAGTCACCGTTTCCAACATTAAAGTGGAGTATACAAAATGAACAAAAAAGTATTATTGGCCGCTCTCGCGGCGGCTTCCGCCGGTCTCCTCTTCGCGCAGGAGTTCCGGATCGACGCCGGAGGTCCCGACCCGAAAGGTATTTCCCTCGCAATCGGAATCCCTGTCGAAGGAGTTTCCGCAAGCCAGGCGACCTGGCAGAAGGAAAACAGCGACAAACGCCTTCTCTTCATTGGAAAGATTTCCGGTGAATGGCAGAAACGCTCCATCTCCTTCATTCCGAAGTCCGCCGGTGCGGTCAATCTCTGGTTCATGAGCACGGGAAAAGAGGGAAAATATGCGGCATACCGCAATCTTGAAATCAAAGGGGCTGAACTCAAGAACAAAGATTTTTCCATCCGCAAGAACAGCGGCGCTCTGGTTGGCTGGCAGCCCTTCGGGAAACCTGTCGTTGAAAACGGCGTTATTTACTGCCGTGATTCCGACCGCTTCATGCAGACCATTCTATGTAAGGAGGGGGCTGAAGTAACTCTGAGTTTTGAAGTCCGGAGCGCCGACGCGCCGGCAAAGTAAAATACTGCTCAAATATCCCGCTTTCAGTGGCACATCCAATGAAAGCGGGATAAGTTTTTTTTCAGAACTGAAACAGAAGCCAGCTCACAACAGCGGAGCCGATCAGAATCCAGACGGGACTGATTTTCCATTTCAGCGAAAGCAGCAGCGTTGCCGCAAAGATAAGACAGCCCTGCCAGCAGAGACCGAAATGCTGTCCCCGCGTCCACAAATAGCTCAAAGGTGCAGAGAAAACCGATGTCTCCGCAAAGAAAACCACTGCGGCGGCAATCAGTCCGAGCGTCGCGGGACGGATGCCGGAAAGAATCGCCTTGACCACCGGATTGTCCTTGAACACCTGCATGAAATACGCAATCGCCGTGACGACGACCAGCGAAGGCGTCATCACGCCCAGCGTGCCGATCAGCCCGCCGAAGGCGCCGCCCAGCACTCCGCCGATGTTCCTGAGACCGCATTGATAGCCGATATATGTGGCCGCATTCAGCCCGACCGGCCCCGGCGTCACCTGCGCAAGCGCCACGAAGTTTGCAAATTCCGCGTTCGTCATGAACTGCCAGTTCGTCACCAGTTCCGTCTGGAACAGCGGAATCATCGCATAGCCGCCACCGAACGTGAAAAGCCCGATCTTGGCGAAAAGAAGATACATCTGCCAAAGCGTCATTTCGTCACCTCCTCCGCTTTTTTCAAGCGGAGATAGTGAATCCAGGCGAGAACGAGTCCGACGACCGCCGCGCCGACAATCATGCCGACGGCGTCGACGGAGAACACCACCAGCAGCAGGAATCCGGCCAGGGCGATCACCTTCGCCGTAAGAGTCTTCAAAACCGAACGGCTCATTTTTATCACGGAAAGCAGGATCAACGCCGCAACCGCGGCACGGACTCCGAGGAAAATGTGGTCCATTGTCTCGTTTCCTGCGAACTGCGAAAACAAGGCGGCAAGCAAAGTAATCACGATTACCGGAGGCAGAACCACGCCGACCGACGCCACCAGCACGCCGGGAAGCCCGGCTACGCGGGAGCCGGTCAGAATCGCCATATTCACGGCAATGATGCCGGGAACCGACTGCACAATCGCGACTATGTCGACCATCTCCTCCTCGGAAATCCATTTGCGGTCCTCGGAAAATTCCTTCGACATCATCGGAAGCATTGTCAGACCGCCGCCGACGGCGACAGCCGAAATCTTGAAAAAGACAGTGAACAGCGTGAGCAATCGGTGTTTCAATTCCGCCGGCGTCATTTGCTCACCTTGTCGTCCGCGCGAATGCAGTTTTCCGCCTCCCAGGTTTTACCAGGTTCCAGCGCGTAAATGCCCGTTTCCGATTCGGGCAGCGGGAGGTGCGGAGAATCCGCGATCCAGCTCATCGGCTCGGCGCAGAAGAAATCCTCGTCGCCGAACCAGTTCCAGAGAGCGGTCTGGCTGTACTTCCGGTCGAATTCGTAGACGACACGGACGCCCGCAACCGGGAACTCCAGAACCGCGCCGAGGAAAGGCTTGCCGTCGAGCGTATCCTCCACAAGCGGAGCCTGGCGCGAGACGGGAGCGCGGTTGATGATTTTCCCCGTCCGGAACGTGTCGAATCCATTCCAGGGCAGCTTCTTTCCTGTCGGAGTTCCGCGCACGGCTCTATCGAATTCCCAGCAATAGTCCGCGACGGTGACGCGAACCGAGCTGGTGCGGTAGGCTTCCGGCGAACGGTCGCCCAGCGGAAAGCGGAACGAGGCGTGGAACCCGGCGGCGAACGGCATGACCGAGTCGCTCAGATTGGTCGCGGAAAGTTTCTGCAGCACGCGGTCCGGAAGAAATGTGTATGTAAGAACGACATCCATTTTGTGCGGGAATCCGGCAAACATCGGATTGCGTTCATCGTAAATGCAGCGGGTCCGCACAACCGTTCTCCCCTCTTCTTCGGAGGAATCAAGGAACTCCCACGGAGCATGAAGCACGACTCCGTGGATGTGATTGCCGAAACGGTTGTTGACCGGAAGCGAATAGTCGCATCCGCGCCACGAGAACTTGCCCTGATAGATGCAGTTCGGCGGAATCAGAACGGGCAGACCGTAGATTTCCGGCTGCTTCTTCAGAGCTTCCATGGAGGGCGGCTCGCGCAGAATATTGAATCCGGTGTTGCGGTCGATGAGCGACAGCATGTTCGAGCCGACCGAAAGAATGATTTCCGCTTTCCAGCGCGGGGTTTCGACAACGACGAACGGTTCGCCGCTTATCTGTTTCTGAGAAATCATGATGAAGTCCTTATGCGAAAAACGCGGCGGAAAATCCCGCCGCGCAAATTGAGTTGAAACCGGTCAGCCCAGCTTTTCCTTGAGCATCTTGAGAACCATCTGCGGGTTCGCCTTTCCGCGGCTGGCCTTCATCACCTGGCCGACCAGGAACTGAAGAACTGCGGTTTTGCCCTCTTTGAACTGCTGAACCTGTGCGGGATTCGCGGCGATCACCTGATCGACAAATCCCGTGATTGCGGATTCATCGGAGACCTGAACGAGCCCCTTCTCCTTCACGATGTCGGCGGCCTCCTTGCCTGTCTTGAACATCTCCTCAAAGACCGTTTTCGCGATTTTGCCGTTGATTGCGCCGGACTGGATCATATCGACCATTGCGGCGAGCGATTCGGGTTTGACCTTGCAGTCGGCAATCTCGATTTTCTCTTCGCCGATCAGACGCATGAAATCGCCGATCACCCAGTTAGCCACAAGCTTCGGAGCTTTGGACTTATCCGCGGCGCGTTCAAAGTACGCGGCAAGATCGCGGTCGAGCGTGATGACGTGCGCATCGTAATCGGTGAGCGCATAATCCTGCACATAGCGTTCGCGCTTCTGTTCGGGAAGCTCCGGAAGAGTCTTGCGGATCGCCTCGATATCTTCATCGGAAAGGACGACGGGCATGAGGTCCGGCTCCGGAAAATAGCGGTAGTCGTTCGCGTTCTCCTTGGAGCGCATCAGATAGGATTCACCTGCATCGTCGTTCCAGCCGCGCGTCTCCTGATGGATGACGTCCCCGGCTTCGAGCATGACGATCTGGCGTTTGATTTCATAAGAGATCGCACGGTGAACGGCGCGGAAGCTGTTGAGGTTTTTGAGTTCAATTTTGGTCCCGAACTTCTCGTCGCCGCGGTGGCGGATGGAAATGTTGACGTCGCAGCGCATCTGTCCTTTTTCCATATCGCAGTCGCCGATTCCGCCGAACTGCATGATCTGTTTGAGGGCGGTGAGATAGGCATACGCCTCGTCCGCACTGCGCATGTCGGGTTCGCTGACTATTTCCATGAGGGGAACGCCCGCTCGGTTGAAGTCAACGCCGGAGCAGTCGCCGAAATGCGTGAGCTTGGCGACGTCCTCTTCAAGGTGAATGCGGGTCAGCCCGATGTACTTGTCCGCCATCTCCTCGCCGGAAAAACCTTTGCCGTGAATGTGGATGCGGCCGGCAAGGCAGAACGGCATGTCGTACTGGGTGAGCTGATAGTTTTTCGGCATATCCGGATAGAAGTAGCTCTTGCGGTCGAATTTGCTGCGGTTCGGAATGCGGCATTCCGTCATGAGCCCCGCCATGACAGTCTTGCGGATCGCCTCGCGGTTCGGAGTCGGCAGCACGCCGGGATGTCCCATGCAGACCGGGCAGACGTTTGTATTCGGTTCGGACCCGAAACGGTTCGGGCATTTGCAGAACATCTTGGAATCCGTTTTTATCTGAACGTGCACTTCCAAGCCGATAACAGCTTCATATCCAGCCATGATTATGTTGATCTCCTGATTTTTTGAAAGCGTACAATAGCACGAAAACGGGTCCGATTCAAGCCCGGATCCGAGAAAAGGACGCTTTTATTTGCGCATCACCGCAATTGCCGTGTTGACATTGCCGAACGGCGCGCTGATCTGCGCGCCGGCGACGCGTCCGCGGATGGCGGCGATCGCCTCCCGCGCAATCTGAATGCCGACTTCGCGCTGTTCCTCCTTCGTCGCCGGCTTCGCCATGCGCTCCATAACGGAATCGGGAACGACGACGCCGGGAACTTCGTTGCGCATGAATTCGGCGTTGCGGTAACTCGCCAGCGGCCAGATGCCCGCAATCACCGGAATCGCGCCGTCGCGCAGTTCCGGAACCGCATCGATGAAACGCAGCAGCGACTCGACGTCGAACACCGGCTGTGTGATGAACGCTTCGGCGCCCGCTTCGATTTTCTCGCGCGAACGGCGGATTTCCCGCTCCATGTCCAGCGCGTTCGGATCGGCGCCGACGGCGACAAACGCTTTCGTCGGCGCATCAATCGCCTTGCCGGCAAGATCGACGCCCCGGTTCAGACGGCTCTGGACGCGCACCATGCCGATGGAGTCCATATCGAACACGCCCGAAGCGAACGGGTAGTCGCCGAGCTTCGGCGGGTCGCCGGTAATGAAAAGAATGTTGTTGATGTTCATCGCCGCACAGCCGAGAAGATCCGCCTGCATCCCGATAAGATTTTTGTCTCGGCAGCAGAAATGAAGAATCGTCTCAATTCCCGCCCCTTCCTGAATCTTGCACGCGGTGACGAGCGGTGAAACGCGCGAACTGGCGCGGGGACCGTCCGGAATGTTCACGGCGTCGAATCCGGCAGCCGCGCAGAGCTTCGATTTCTCCACCGTCTGCGCAAGCAGATATCCTTGCGGCGGAACAATTTCCACCGTGTAAACCCATTCATGATTTGCGAGTTTCTTTGCCAGCATCGATTTTTCCGCCGTCGGAACGGGCTCTTTCAGAGGAGCTTCCGCCGCGGTGACCTGAACCTTCGCCGCGCGTTCGATTTTCGTCATCGGGCTGATGCTCCGCGCCATGTCGCGGATATGATCCGGCGTGGTTCCGCAGCATCCGCCGACGCCGCGCGCGCCGAGAGCGACGCAGCGCATGGCGTAAGTCGTAAAGTATTCCGGACTGCTCATGTAGATCATGCGGTTGTCCACGTTCTGCGGCATTCCCGCGTTCGGCTGAATGACGACCGGATACGCGCAGTGGTGCGCGAATTTTTCAAACGCCGCAAGCGCCGCTCCCGGTCCGGGGCTGCAGTTGAGTCCGAACGCCGTCGGACGATGCTTCATTTTCGCAAGAAAGGCGAAAATTGCGGAAACGTCGTCGCCGCTCTGCGTCTGGGCGTTGCGGTCGACCTGAACGCTGATCATGTAAGGATAATCCGGCGCGGCGGATTCGAGAGCGGCAGCCGCGATCTCCACGTCATAGAGCGAACGGAGCGTTTCAAACAGAATGAAATCGGGCTCCTCTTTCACGAGCGCGCGAACCTGTTCCGCGATCATCTCAACCGCGCGCTCCTTCGTGCAGACCGTACCCTTCGGAATGTCTCCGACCGGGCCGACGGACGCCGCAACCAGAGCTTTGCCGTCCGCCGCCGTCTTTGCAATGCGGACTGCCGCGCGGTTGATCTCCTCCAGACGTTCTGCAAGACCGAACTTCGCGAGTTTGTTGAAATTCGCGCCGTAAGAGTTGGCTGTCAGCACTTCGGCGCCCGCATCAAGATAACTCTTGTGGATTTCGCCGATCACCTTCGGATTGGTCAGACAGAGATTCTCATAAGAGGTGTTTACGAAAAAGTTCCGGCGGTAAATTTCGGTTCCCATGGCGCCGTCGAAAACAAGGACTTTGCTTTCGAGCGCCTCTTTCAGTTTGTTTTGCATTTCAGAGCCCCTTCTGCCATATGAAAACGGCGGCCGTTTTCAGCCGCCGTTCAGGGAATAAGTCTTTTATTGCTTTTCCACGAATTCGCGGTGCAGAACGATTTGCGCATTCTTGAAATCGAGCCGATTCACCATGAACTGGATGTTCACCTGGCGCATCGTCTGATCGAGCGCGAGAACGTTGATTTTCGAATCGTAAAGCGCTTTCGCCGCGCGGGTCAGGAACCCGGGAACGCGCATGTTCGTGCCGATTACGGAAATAATGCCGAGTTTGAAAATCTCGACTTTGGAATCCGGGAACTTGGCGCGGATCTCTTCCAGACACGCATCCAGTGTTTTCGCCCGCTCGGAGACGAAGTGGGTGATGGTGTTCGCATTCGTCGTCTTTGCGATATAGCTGATGTGATTGTTCTTGAGGCACGCGGTCAGCTCGTGATCGTATCCCGGCTCGCCGACCATACGCGGATCGTGAACCTCAATGGCGTCGATGTCATTGCGTCCGCAAATCATTTCGACGCGCGGGACGGGAGAAACGTAGTCTCGGCTGATGAGGGTTCCGGGATGTTCCGGATCGAATGCGTTTTTGACGCGGATCGGAATATTCTGAATCTCCATCTCCTTCGCCGCTTTCGGGTGGATCGCCTCCATGCCCATGTCGGAAAGCTGGTCGGCGATGTCGAAGTTCGTGTTGCCGATCACCTGCACCTTGTCTTCCCCGATGAGTTTCGGGTCGCCGGTCGAGAGATGAAATTCCTTGTGGATCACGCCTTCGCGGGCATGCGTAAGAACCGCAATCTTGCTGAACGTGATTTCGCTGTAACCGCGGTCGAAAGTCTTCATGATGCCCTGGTCGCACTTGACGTAGCCTGTGACGATCGGCATCTCGTGCGCGAAATCAATTCCTTCAAACGCCTTGAGAACCGCGCGGTCAAGATCAAGGTTTTCCATCGACTTCCAGCCGGAAAGATCGACAAAACGGGCGTTCACGCCGTTCGCCTGAAGAATCAGCGCGGAGTTGTACGCGCTGTGCGCCTCTCCGACTGCCGCAAGAAACTCGCGGGCCGCCGGCAGATACTCTTTCGGCTTGAAATGACCGAACGTCCGCAGAGACACGATGTTCTCAAGGGAGACAATCAGGCCGTCGAGACGCTGATTGACGAACTCGTCCGCCTTCGAGACGTCGAGTCCGATATCCGCGAACGTGCGGTTGAGACGCAGCATTTCTTCGCGGGTCTTTTCAAGTGCGGGACGCCACTCGGCGGAATCCTTCGCGAAAAATCCGTAGATTCCGGGTGCGCCCGTCTTCTTGTTTTCCAGCAGAAGATTCGTTATGCCGCCATATGCGGAAACCACGAAGATGCGGTTGTAAAGCTCATTGCCCTGACGCTTGCCGATGATGACGTTGCGCATGACGTCGCCGAAACGCGTCATCGAGGTTCCGCCGATTTTTTCTACCGTATGAAAACCGCTCATGCTCACAGGTCCTCGATTCGGATGAATTTAACGTTGTTGCGGACTTCCGCAAGCGCGTTGATTTCGGAAATCGCGGCCTTCATGCTCTTCTCTTCGCAAAGGTGCGTGAGAATGACGAGTGAAACGTTTTCTTCGCCCTTGCGTTCCTTCTGCACAACGCTGGAAATGCTGATGTTCCAGGCGGCGAGGATGTTGGTGATCCGCGCAAGCACGCCCGGCTCGTCCGCAACCTGAAGACTCAGGTAGTAGCGGGACTTGACGTTGTCGATCGGCAGAACCTTGTTGTAGAGGTTGCCGGCAACGAATCCGGGGATGCGGCGGGAGGAGCCGGCGGTGAGGTTCAGACAGACGTCGGTGATGTCCGCGACAACCGCGCTGGCGGTGGCGTTGCGGCCTGCGCCGCGTCCATAGAACATCGTATCGCCGACAAAGTCGCCGTTAACCATGACGGCATTGAAAACGTCGTCCACTTTCGCAAGCATGGACTGTTTTGGAATCAGGGTCGGATGAACGCGGATTTCCACATTCCCGTTGTCCTGCTTGATGATTGCGAGCAGTTTAATCTTGTATCCGAGCTCATTGGTGAGCTTGATTTCGTCAAGGGAGATTTCCGTAATTCCTTCGACGTAAACCGGATCCATGCCGAACCAGTTGCCGTACGCGAGCGAAGCGGCGATGGTTGCCTTGTGGGCGGTATCGAATCCGTCGATGTCGAGCGACGGATTGGCTTCGGCGTAACCGAGCTTCTGGGCATCCGCGAGAACCTCTTTGAAGTCCGCCTGATCGCGTTCCATGCGCGTGAGAATATAGTTGCAGGTCCCGTTGAGAATGCCGTAAATTCTGTTGATGCGGTTGCCGACAAGACCTTCACGAAGGCTCTTGATGATCGGAATGCCGCCGCCGACACTGGCTTCATAAAAGATGTCAGTTCCGGATTTTTCCGCTTCGGCAAACAGCTCTTCGCCGTACTTGGCGAGCAGGGCTTTATTGGCGGTGACAACCGGTTTTCCGCGTTTCAGAGCTTCGAGAATAATCGTTTTCGCAAATGTGGTTCCGCCGACGAGTTCAACAATGACCTCGCAGGTTTCGATCGCCTCCATCGCATCTGTAGTCAGCACTTCCCGCGGGACTTTGACGCCGCGGTCGCGCACGATGTCGAGATCGGCGATTTTCCGGATGACCGGTTTCACTCCGGTGCGTTTCGCAATGACTTCACCGTTTTTTATAAGACAGTCGGCAACGCCGGCGCCCACGGTTCCGAATCCAACAATTCCAATTCCAAGCTCCTTCACGGGGAACTCCTTCTTAGGTTAGTTTTGTACGATAACCGCTTAATATAGCACACAAACGGGAGTTTTTCAATTTTTTTTTGTTTTCCCATATAAGAAAAGACTGGAAATTTTGCTTTCCGGCTGTATAGTAGCTCGCATCCGAACTTAAAACAAAGGAGTTTTTCTCATGATTCAGCTTCCGATCGCGCTTCAGGCGTATTCTCTCCGCAAAATATTTGAGGAGAACCCGCTCCAGGCGATGAACATCATCAAAAACGCCGGCTACGACGGCGTCGAGTTCTACGGGACTCATTACCAGACGGAACTTTACGTCGCCCTCCTCCGTCAGACCGGACTCGTCTGCGCCGGATGGCACACCGGAATCGAGGCGCTCGAAAACGATTTCGACGCGACGCTCCGCCGCAATCTCGCGGTCGGCAACAAATATATCTGCGTCCCCTGGTACAAGTCCGACAAACTCGATGACTGGAAACGCTTCGCCGACCGCCTGAACGCCGTTGCCGAAAAGCTCAGCCGCTGCGGAGTCCGCACCGGTTACCACAGTCACGCACACGACCACCAGCCGGTTGAGGGACAGATCCCGTGGGAAATCGTTGCGGAAAACACCGATCCGCGCGTCATTCTTCAGCTGGATACCGGAAACTGCATGTGCGGCGGCGCCGATCCCTATGCGGTTCTCACAAAGTACGCCGGACGCAATCAGAGCATCCACCTCAAGCCCTATTCCAAAGCTGCCGGCTATGAACCCGCCATCGGCGAAGACGACATCCCGTGGGAAAAGGTCCTCTCATGGAGCGAGAACGAAGGGCGCACGGAATGGTTCGTCGTCGAATACGAAATGGACAAAGCACCCGTTTCGGCGATTGAAAAATCAATCCGTTATCTGAGAACCCTCCGTCCGCTGTAATCCGGTACGGCAAGAGCTTAAAAAAAACAGAACCCCCGCAGAAAAATTGCGGGGGTTCTGTTTTTTTAGCGGAACGCTTTCTTACTTTTCAAAACGGTCCGGCTCAATCGGAAACTGCGGGTTCTGACGCTTGATTTCCGCCGTCGCACGGACCACCGCGAACGCCTCTTCCGGCTTGACCGGGAACGGGACGCCGTTGCGGATCGCGTCGTAAAGATAACGGTAAATCTCCGTCATTTTGTATCCGTTTGCAGGTGCGACCCCGATGGTCTTTTCGATCCAGGGCCAGGAATCGGCATTGCCGTAACCGCCATCCCACGGCGGTGTGCCGGGGCTGGAATGCGTCTTCGGAAGTTCCATTTCCGGATCCAGATACTTCAGATGAAGCTCGGATTCATCGTGGCTGACCAGTGTCCCGCGCGTTCCGAAAACGGAATAGACGTCCCCCGGAATCAGCACGCAGTTGGAAATTTCAAGATCGACAACGCGTCCGTTCCGTCCGCGAAAAACGATCTTGATATGATCCTCCGCATCTCCTTTGGAAGAGACGTGTTTGAAGTCGCTCCAGATGGACTCGACCGGCGACTCCAGGAGGAGCAGCGAGTGGTCGATCAGGTGCGGCCCCCAGTTGTTGATCTGACCGCCGCCGCAGTTGAGCAGAGTCTGCCAGTCTTCGCGGCTCTGATAGTTGTGACGGCGCAGTTTGATTTCAAAAATATCGCCCAGAATTCCGGTCGCGATAATTTCGCGGATATGATTGAACGCCGCTTCAAAACGCCGGTTGTGGCGGAAATAGAGTTTGCCCGGATAATCCTTCACGGCCCGCTCCAGCAGTTTCAGACCGTCGAGCGAAAGCGCAAACGGTTTTTCCAGGAAGACGATTTTTCCGGCTTTCAGCGCACGGAGGGCATAATCGACATGTTCGGTCGAGCGGACGGCTATCGAAACCATCTCGACATTCGGATCTTTCAGAAACGCCGCGCCGTCGGTATACCCGGCGCAGCGGTAACGCTCCACAAGATTTTGAACTCGGGATTCGTCGATATCGCACGCGGCGACAATCTGAAAACGGTCCGGATACTGGTCCATCTCCGAACAGTGCATGTTGTGTCCGGCTCTTCCGATTCCCCACAATCCGACTTTGATTGGATTCATCTTTCTGTTCCTTATGTTATACGGAAATTTACGGAGATAATATATCCCCGCTTTCGGAAATGTAAAGCGGGAATCTCCGTTTTTTACTCCTGAACCGGCACGAGGTCGCGCTCAATGACGCACATTTTGCGCCATTTGCCCTGACGGAACCGCAGGTAGAACACCGCCGCGATGAAAAAGGTGTAGAAGACCAGAACGCCCCAGTAGAAGTTGACTGGCGCATTGAAATGCCGCGCGACCAGGCTCGGGATAATCCAAATCACCCACGCAAGAATTGCGCTTCCCCACATGGCGAACGCCGTGTCGCCCGCGCCTTTGATCGCGGAGACATAAAGCATCTGAATTCCGTCGCAGAAAGTAAACGCGGCTATGAAACAGACAAATGTCCGCGCCATTTCCATCGTCGGAAGCTGCGTGACATCCCCCGCCCGTTCGAAAAGCGAAAGCAGAGGCTCCGGCATGAAAACAAACACCAGCGTCATGATCGACATGTAGAGCATCACAAGGAAATTTCCGTTCGCGACCGCCCGTTTCGCCGCCGCCGGAGTTCCCGCGCCGACAGCCTGACCGACCAGAATCGAAATGGTCTGTCCAAGCCCGAGCATCGGAATATATGCGATGGAATTCAGCGAGAATGCGATCGTTGTCGCCTCCTGAATCCGCGTCTTCTCATCCGGCGAAGCGCCGATGTTGCCTAGCAGGATGATGAAGATGTTGAACGCGGAAAGTTCCAGCAGCAGTTGAACCCCGTTCGGAGCGCCGTAACGCAGAATCCGTTTGAAAAGATGGAAATCAAACCGCGGCGGCCATGTCGCATAAATCTCGCGGTTCGCCTTCCGGAACAGCAGCGCGCAGAGAACGAGAAGTCCGAGACAGCCCGAAATGATCGTTCCGTATGCCGCCCCCCGGATGCCGAGTTCGGGCGCGCCCCAGTTTCCGTAAATGAACGCGTAGTTCAGCGGGATGTTGCTGCCGACCATGATGAAGTTCACGATCATGATCGTGAGCGTCAGTCCGCGTCCGCTCCAGAATGCGCTGACGGCTCCGATGATCAGCGGAACCCATGCGAAAATCGAAAGAAGTTTGAAATAGGTGATTTCCTGTTCAAGAACCGCGTCGGCATGTCCGAACTGTTCCATCAGCCACGGTCCCCAGAACCAGCCGGTCGCCATGAAGAGACCGCCGATGACGGCAATCAGAATCGCCTGCCAGATGGAGAGTCCCACGCGCTCGCGCTGCCCCGCCCCGGTGTACTGTGCGACAAACGAGTTCACATATCCGACCGTTCCCACGAAGAAGCAGGAGATTGTGAAGTTGGTCAGTCCGGAAGGCATGGAGGCCGCAACCGCTTCCGCCGAGTAGCGTCCGAGCATCATGCGGTCGCAGAAAAGATTCAGCGCATGTCCCGCCGCGGCCATAATCAGCGGAAACGCAACTTTGAGCACATGAGGCATTCCGCAGGTTTTCCGCGGATCAAACGATATGCCTGGAATATTCATAAACAATATCCTTAAGTAATGAAAAGCCCGCGGATGCGGAATCAGGAGTAGCGACCGGCGGCCCGGCGGGCGTCAAGGTCGTCCTGGCGTTTGCGCAGTGTTTCGCGCTTGTCGCCGAACGTTTTGCCCTTTGCGAGCCCGAGCTCCATTTTGACGCGTTTGCCGTCCTTCAGATAAAGCTTCAGGGGAACGAGCGCGATGCCGCGTTCTTTGACCTTCTGCGCAATCTTCAGGATTTCCTTTTTGTGAAGGAGCAGACGCCGCTTGCGCAGCGGCTGATGATTGAAACGGTTGCCTTCCGTATACGGCGCGATGTGCATGCTGTATACGAAAACCTGTCCGTTTTCAATCTTTGCGAACGCCTCGCCCAGAGACGCCGCATGGGCACGGCAGCTTTTTACTTCCGTGCCCACGAGCTCGACTCCGGCTTCAATGGAATCGATGATTTCATAGTCGTGACGCGCCTTGCGGTTCTGAGCAACCAGCTCGTCGCGGCTTTCGTTTTTCTGGTTCTTCGCCATACTCAGCCCATATATTGTTTCGCGGATTCCGCAAACCTCTGCTGCAGCGGATGGTTCGCAGGGGTCAGCGAATCGGTGAAATATTTCAGCAGCTCCTTCTGCTGTTTTGTCAGCGAGAACGGAGTTTCAACCTGCACCCGGACCAGCTGATCGCCTTTGCCGCCGCCCTTGAGCGCGGGGAAACCGCGCCCCTTGATGCGGAGCATTGCGCCGCTCTGAGTTCCTTCGGGAACTTTCATGCGGACCTTTCCGGTAAGGGTCGGCACGTCAATGACGCCGCCTCCGACCGCCGTCGCGAACGGAACGGGAACCTCGCAGATGAGATTCAGGCCGTCCCGCTTGAAAATGCTGTGCGGACGCAGTTTGACAATCACATAAAGATCGCCCGAGGCGCCGCCCTGAATGCCGGCTTCGCCCTCCCCGGACACTCTCAGCTTGGAGCCGTTGTCGACTCCCGCCGGGATATGCACCTTGAGATCGCGGGTTGCCTGAACGCGTCCCTGTCCGCCGCACGCGCGGCACGGACTTGCAATCTGTCCGCTTCCGCCGCAGCGGGGGCATGCCTGAGCGCCGAAAATGCCCGCCACATGTCCCTGACCGCCGCACTCGGGGCAAGTCGTTCTTCCCGCGTTCGGGTCGGAACCCGTTCCGCCGCAAACCGAGCAGCGGACGGGTTTGTTGAAACGGATCTCTTTTTCCTTGATTCCGTTGAACGCTTCGTCGAGCGAAATTTCAATCTCGTACTGCAGATCGTTTCCGCGCTGACCGCGTGAACGGCGCGAGGAGCGTCTGCCCGTCGCACCGCCGAAAAGATCTTCGAGATTGATTCCGCCTGTTCCGGACTGTCCGAAAATGTCGCGGAACAGATCGTTCGGGTTGCGGAAGTTTCCGGAGTAGGAATATCCGCCTCCGGCTCCGCCCGCGCCTCCGGCTCCGCGGTTGAACATGTCGGAACCGAACCGGTCGTAATCGGCGCGCTTCTTCGGGTCGCTGAGCACTTCATAGGCTTCGGAGACCTGTTTGAACTTCTCCTCCGCCGCTTTGTCTCCGGGATTTTTATCCGGATGATATTTCACGGCAAGCTTACGGTATGCGCGCTTGATTTCATCGGCCGACGCGGATTTCGTCAAACCGAGCACTTTGTAATAATCTTCGTTTGCTGCCATCGTGTTTTTACCTCAAGTATGCGCAGTTGCGCATGTTATTTCTGTTCCGGTCCGGAGCTGACCACAACCATCGCCGGCTTCAGGAGCCGGAGCGGGGTCTTGTAGCCGCAGCTCCACTGACGGATCACCTTGCCCTGCGGCACGGTGTCCGACGCCTCCTGGGAAACGGCTTCATGAAGATTCGGATCGAAATCCTGCCCCACTGCGTCAATCTTCGTCACGCCGAGCTCCGAGAACGCCTTGTCGAATTCATTCTCGATCATCTTCATTCCCTGAAGCAGGGATTTCAGATTATCGGATTTCTCCGATGCGGAAACCGCCATCGCGAAATGATCGAACACCTGAAGGAACGGGGAAATCGTATCCTGCAGAACATTCAGACGCAGATTCTCCATTTCCTTCGCCGTGCGCTTGCGGAGATTGTCCATCTCCGCATAGCATCTCAAACGTTTGTCTTCCGCTTCGGCGAGTTTGGCTTCCAGGTCTTTCACCTTCTTGTCATGCTCTTCCTGAAGCTGTTTCTCCTCCGCTTCGGGGAAATTGGATTCCGGCGTCTCCTCCGCCTGCGGCTGTTCGTGTTTATCGGATTCACCCTGCCCTTCCGGAGCGTGGTGGTTATGATGCTTCTTTTCTTCTTCTGACATATTTCTCATTCCTTCCGTTGCGCGTTAAAAAGAGACATATATTCGGTAATATATGCCTCTTTGCGCGTTTTTCAACAAGAGAACTTCAAACTTTCGTTTTCCACGTCGATTTTCAGCGTGGAGCCTTCGACCAGTTTGCCGCCGACAATCAGTTTCGACACCGGCGTTTCGATCTCCTTCACGATCACGCGTTTCAGCGGACGCGCTCCGTAAAGCGGATCGTACCCCTCTTTCGCGAGGTGCTTCGAAGCCGCATCGGTCATCTCGACCTTCACGCCGAGTCCGGCAAGACGCTCCGAGAAGCGCCCCATCTGAATCTTCAGAATCCGTTCGATGTCCTCAAGCTTCAGCGCATGGAACATCAGAATTTCATCCACTCGGTTCAGAAATTCCGGACGGAAGTTCTGCTTCATGAGATTCATCACTTCCTCGCGGACCTGAGCGTCCTCAAGCTTTCCTTTCGCCGCGGCGTCGAGCAGAATGTCGCTGCCGAGGTTCGAGGTCATGATGATGATCGTGTTCTTGAAGTCCACGTGACGACCGCGCGAATCGGTCAGAGCACCGTCATCCAGAATCTGCAGGAAGATGTTGAAGACGTCGTGATGAGCCTTCTCGATCTCATCAAACAGAATCACGGAGTAGGGTCTGCGGCGAACCGCTTCGGTAAGCTGTCCGCCCTCGTCGTAACCGATGTATCCCGGAGGAGCGCCGACCAGACGCGACACGCTGTGCTTTTCCATGTATTCCGACATGTCGATGCGGATCATTGCGCGCTCGTCGTCGAACAGGTCTTCCGCCAGCGCCTTCGCCAGCTCGGTCTTGCCGACGCCGGTAGGTCCGAGGAAGATGAACGATGCAATCGGACGCTTCGGATCCTTCAGTCCGGCACGGGCGCGGAGCACCGAATCGGCGACCGCGGTGACTGCGTCGTCCTGTCCCACGACACGCTCATGCAGTTTCTGCGGAAGAGAGAGAAGTTTTTCGCGCTCTCCCTGCACCAGCTTGCTGACCGGAATGTGCGTCCAGCGGGAAACGATTTCCGCGATATCCTCTTCATCCACCTGTTCTTTAAGCAGACGCTTGCCGGAGTCGTCTTTCACCTTCTCCTCAATCGCCTTGATCTGCTTTTCAAGTCCGGGGATGATGCCGTGGCGCAGTTCCGCCGCCTTGTTCAGATCGTATTCGCGCTCCGCTTTCGCAAGATTGCGTTTCGCGAGTTCAAGACTTTCACGCAGGGTTCCGACATCCGAAATCGACTTTTTCTCGGCTTCCCACTCGGTCTTGAGAACGGCGGCCTTCTCCTTCAGCTCGGCGAGTTCCTTTTCGAGGTCCTCACGGCGCGCCTTCGATGCAGCATCCGTCTCTTTCTTCAACGCGGCAAGCTCAATTTCCGTACGCATTCTCTTGCGCTCGATCTCATCAATCTCGACCGGGCAGGAGTCGATTTCCGTACGGAGCTTTGCCGCGGCCTCGTCGATCAGGTCAATCGCCTTGTCCGGGAGGAAACGGTCCGCTATATACTTGTCGGAAAGCGTCGCCGCCGCAATGATGGCGGAGTCTTTGATCTTTACTCCGTGGTGCACTTCGTAACGCTCCTTGAGTCCGCGCAGAATCGCGATGGTGTCTTCAACGCTCGGCTGGGGAACGAGAACCGCCTGGAAACGACGCTCCAGCGCGGGATCCTTCTCAATGTACTTGCGGTACTCGTCAAGCGTGGTCGCGCCGATGCAGTGAAGTTCGCCGCGGGCGAGCAGCGGTTTAAGCAGATTGCCCGCATCCATGGCGCCCTCGCCGCCGGCTCCAGCGCCGACAACGGTATGAAGCTCATCAATGAAGAGAATGATGCGTCCTTCCGAGGAGGTAACCTCTTTCAGAACGGCTTTGAGACGCTCTTCGAATTCACCGCGGTACTTTGCACCGGCGATCAGCGCGCCCATATCAAGCGCAACGAGCTTTTTGTCTTTCAGACCTTCGGGCACGTCGCCGCTCATAATACGGTTTGCGAGACCTTCCACGATTGCGGTTTTACCGACGCCCGGCTCGCCGATCAGAACGGGGTTGTTTTTCGTTCTGCGCGAAAGAATCTGGATCGTGCGGCGGATTTCATCGTCACGCCCGATCACCGGGTCGAGCTTGTTCTGCGCGGCCGCGGCGGTAAGATCGCGTCCGTACTTCTCAAGAGCTTCAAACGTGGATTCCGGCGAATCGTTGGTGACGCGCTGGTTTCCGCGCACAGCTTTCAGAGCATTCAGCACCGAGTTTTCATCAACTCCAAGGCTCTTGAGCAGAGCGCCGCATTTGGCGTCCGTCTGAAGCAGAGCGAGGAAAAGATGTTCAACACTGATGTAATCATCCTTCATATATTCGGCGATCTCTTTCGCCTTGATGAGCACCTGGCTGAAATCGCGGGAGGTGTAACTCTCCTGCGCTCCGGGTCCGGAAACGGACGGGATGGAGCGGAGCTCTTTTTCAACGGCGAGACTGAACCTGCCGAAATCGATGTTCATCTTTTTGAGCAGCGAAGGAATCAGTCCGCCTTCCTGGTCCGCGAGCGCCTTGAGCAGGTGAATGGGACGGATCTCCTGATGACCGTATTCAGTCGCAATGTTCTGGGATGCGATCATCGCTTCTCTGGATTTCGTGGTAAGTTTTTCCATGTCCATAAGTTTTGATCTCCTTTAGTTTGTTGTTTCATTTTCGAAAGGAGTTCAAGCATAATTCTTGCCAAACCATCCGGAGATTCAAAAAAATTTTACAAATGAGACATTCTGTCTCTGTTTCCTGCATTGTTTGCGCCGATTTGTCCGTTCCTGTCAAATCGGTTTAAAACAGAAAAATCCCGTGTGGGAAATCATGAAAATTCCGCACACGGGATAAAAATCAGAGCTGCATTCCTCCGGCGATCGGAATCTGAGCGCCGGTGATGTAACTGCCAGCATCCGAGGCAAGAAGCAACACCGCTCCGGCGCAGTCTTCCGATGTGCCGAACCGTCCGGCGGGAACCATCGCCTGAAGCTTCGGAATCCACTCCGGATCGGACAGAATCCCGCGGTTGCGGTCGGTGCGGATAATGCCCGGAACAATCGTGTTGAACGTAATCCCGTCGCACGCATATTCCTTCGCACCGTTGTCCATCAGATTCTGCAGCGCGGCTTTCGTCACGGAATAGACGCTCAGGCGCGCCGCCGGACGCAGCTGGTTCACACTGCCCACGCTGATGACGCGTCCCCATTTCCGCGCCTGCATCGGCGGGAGGAACGCTTTCAGTATCAGATATGCGCTGCGGAGATTCGCGTTGATCTCACGCTCGAATTCCCGGGTTTCAAAATCGCGCAGATGCATATACTGCTGGACCGATGCGTTCAGAACAAGGATATCCACCTTCCCCGCACAGTCCGCGGCGAGTTTTGCGGCGGATTCTTCGCAGCCGAGATCGGCGGTCAGAGCGGAACATTCGATTCCCTCCGCTTTCGCCTCGGAAAGCGTTGACTGAAGCGCATCGCTCATTTTGACTCCGTGGAAGATCACGTGCGCTCCGGAACGGCCGAGCAGAAAGGCGATCGCCTTTCCGATTCCCCGGCTCGACCCCGTGACAAGCGCGGTCTTTCCGCTCAGATCAAACGGATTTGCATTCATTTTTTTCTCCTTTAATGAAGAACGACCTCTTTGGAACACTCTTTTCCGGAAGCGTCAAGCCAGGTCAGTCTGTAGGTCCCGCGGAAACCGCGGAATTCCACTTCGCCGTTCTTTCCGGCTTTCACGCATGTCCGGGTCTTCCACGCGTTGTTGACAAGATCGTTCATGGCAAAATACGCGGGTTTCGGCTCCATGTTGCGGCTGAAAAGTCCGGAAACGGAGGGTTCTCCCGGAGCGCCGCAGTCATCGACGACATTCCACCAGGTGATGCCCATCATCGGTTTCAAACTGAACCACAGACGGTACAGGTTGTGCATCATGACCGCCTGAATCGCCTGTCCGCGCTCATCGTTGTGCGGAGCCGTGATCGTGACTTCGCTCAGGTGAATCGGAAGACCGGCTCTGCCCAGACGCTCAAACGTCTCCGTCACCGGAACAGGCGCCTGATTGTCGGAAACGCCGTCCGCGATATCCAGACACTGCTGCGGATTGAACAGATGCATCTGTGCACCCATGATGTCGATTTTGCAGCCGCGTTTCAGCAGATCGCGGGTCTGTTTCAAATACTCGTCGCCCATGTTGTAATCGTTGATGTTGAGCTTGGCGTGCGCGGGGAGAATGCTTTCGGCAATCTTGAATCCGCGATAGGTGTAGTCGCCCGGCATCGGACCGCAGCCGGCCTTGCAGATGCGCGAACCGGGAACCATGAGACCGTTGCCGTAATCCGTCGCGCTCTCGTTTACCACGTCCCAGCTGTCAATTTTGTCGCCATAGCGGCACGCGATTTCCATGATGCGGCGTGCGACGACGGCGTTCAGCTCGGCGGCATATTCGGGGTATTTGTCCGCGAATTCCTCCGCGCTCATATCGCCGAACACTGCATGCGTTGCGTCATTTTCAAGGGTTCCATTGACCGGATTGCGTTTGAAGTTCGCCTTTGCGAGCGCATCGATCGGAATCTTGGCAAAGAGCCAGAAGGGAACCTGCCAGCGGTTGCTGCTCCACACAAGCGGGTGTCCGTGCAGACGGATCCCCTTGCGCAGGCAGAAATCGACGACGGGATCCACCGCAGGTCTGCGCCAATGCGGCTGGAGCTTCGGCTCCGGGCATCTGTTCCAGAAATCAGCGGTGTCGCGGTACTCGGCGCGGAAACGCGGCTTTCCCTCTTCCGGTTCAAGCGTCTGCCAGTAAAACGCAATCGTCGCGGAGTTGAAGAGCGTTCCGTAGAGCGCCTTGTATTTCGCATTGCGTTCATCGCTTCCAAGCTGATCGAAGTTGAAGATATGAGCGCCGAAAATGAATTCACTCTCCGTCTGTTCGACTTTGACCTCCGCTCCGGCGGGAATGCCGTCGATGCGGAAGGAGCCGTCCGCTTTCCGGTTGGCTTCAATGTCGCGGTCGATTCTGTTCTGCACATCTTCATTCCAGCGCATCCAGTAACCTTGCGACATGGCAGAGCTGAATTTGCTTATATCGAACATGGTCCTGTTTCTCCTGAATTAAAAGTAACCGCCTTTGGCAATGATTTCCTGAATCGTGTCGCCGCTGTGAACCCAGTCGAAGATATCGACTTCGTTGCGCTGAATGGCTTCCGCGCGGAGGAGCACGTCGTAGGCGATTTCGCGCGGGATGCAGAGCACACCGTCGATGTCGCCGAAAATAATGTCGCCGGGACGGACCGTGACTTTGCCGATCTTGACGGGGACCTGATAGTGCGTAATCATGCAGCGTCCGAGGGAGCCGTTGCTGGTGCGGTATTTGTAGAAGACGGGAAAGTTCTGTTCCAGAATCTGCTTGGTGTCGCGGATTCCTCCTGCGATGACGGCGCCGCGGATTTTTTTCGTAATAGCGGTCGCGGTCATGACGCCGCCCCAGAGGGAGGCTTCCGTGTCGTTCGAAGTGTCCCAGACGACGAGGCCTTCCGGCTTCATGTCGTCGAGCATCTGCGCACGGAAGGTCATTTCGCCTTCGATCATGCAGTTCGGGGCGCTCTTGACAGTGAACGCTTCGCCGCAGACGACCATTTCATCCCGCAGCGGCATGATGTCGGAGGGAAGATTCTGGTTGAGGAGACAGAGCTCGCGCATCACGTCGTTGATGCAGCCTGTGTAAAGTTTTTCGTAGCGTTCGCAGAGTTCCTTGAGCGGAATCGGGAATTCGTTGTTCGGAATGTGCTGACGGTTTTTGATCAGACGGTCGAGTTTCATCAGACCGGCTTCCTGTGCTTTTTCACGCATGTCTTTCAGAGACGGCATGGTTGTTTCTCCTTATATTGATGTTGGCAGTGAGTTGAAATCAGGACCACTGGCGGTCGTTCGCCCATTCCTTGTCCCACTCGGTCGTGGGAGCCCAGGCTTCGGGGAAGTCGGCATGGAGCTTTTCCCTGATGAGTTCTTCGTTCAGCGATTCGATGCCGAGACCCGGAGTATCCGGAACCGTGATGTAACCGCCGTCGTAACGGAGCGCGGGATTGACCAGGTCGCCCCACCACGGAACGTCGACGGAATGAAGTTCGAGCGCCATGAAGTTGCGGGTCGCCGCAGCGACGTGCACCGCCGCCATGCAGGCGATCGGGCTTTCCGCCATGTGGATGTTCATCTGGACGCCATACTCTTCCGCCATGTCGCCGATCTTCTTCGTTTCAAGAATTCCGCCCGCCGTGAGCAGGTCGGGGTGAATGACCGCAAGCGCGCCGGCTTCCAGGAGAGGTTTGAACGACTCTTTCAGATACATATCCTCTCCGGTTCCGAGCGGAGTCGTCGTGGAATTGGCAAGACGGACATACTGCTGCGTATACTGCCAGGGCACCGGGTCTTCCATCCAGGCGAGATTGTATTTCTCAAGACGTTTGCCGAGCTTGATGCAGTCTTCCAGCGGGATGTGTCCGAGGTGATCGATCGCAATCGGAACTTCATAGCCGATCTCCGCACGGACGTCCGCCATGTACTTCTCCAGATAGTCGAGTCCGACTTCCGTGATATGGATTCCGGTGAACGGGTGCGCCGTGTTGAAGAGGTCGTATGCCTCTCCGCGCATCGCGCGCGGGTCGATCGAGCCGTGCGGCGTGCTGAAAACCGTGTGTTTGTATTCGCGCATCTTCTCAAGGAAGCCGAGCGGAGCGGAAAGCGCGCCGGGAACGTCCATCAGCAGTTCAATGCCGAGATCCACCTTGAGAAAGGTGAACCCCTTTGCCATGCGCTCCTTGAGAGCTTTGCCCATGTCGCGTCCGCCGCCTTCGGAATCGGTATCGCAGTAGCACCGGATTTTATCGCGGTATTTCCCGCCGAGAAGCTGCCAGACCGGCACGCCCCAGGCCTTGCCCGCGAGGTCCCACATCGCCAGCTCGAGTCCGCAGACTCCGCCCGCCTGACGCGAATCGCCGCCGAACTGTTTGATGCGGCGGAAGATCTTTTCCGGATTGCACGGATTCTCACCGAGAATGCGGCTCTTAAGCATCGCAGCATACGTGCGGCTGGAGGCGTCGCGGACTTCGCCGTAACCGACAAGCCCCTGGTTCGTGTAGACTTTGATCAGTGTGCAGCGTTTCGGCGCACCGTCGATATCCGCAAAGCGGACGTCGGTGATTTTCAGTGTGGAGGGATCGATTTTCATCTTTTTCGTTCCTTATGTTGAATTTTAGAGTTCTTTTTCAATTTCAGCAACTGCGCGTTTCAACGCAGCAACCCGTTTCGGAAGGTTGGAATCCGTAAAATCATCCTGAATGCCGAGCAGCGTCAGCGCCGCCGCAACAGCTCCGCCGGAATCGTGAACCGGCATGGAGAGCGCATCCACGCGCCAGCGGCTGTTCCCGCGGTTGAAAATCCAGCCTTTCGCGCGGACTTCCGAAACACGCCGCAGAAGAAGAGCCGCATCCCGCTTCTCCGCAATATCATCCGCCGTCCGTTCGGCAAGCGCCCGGATTTCATCATCGGCTTCTCCCGCAAGAAGCGCGGCTCCCACCGAACCTTCAATCACCGGAAAGCGCACACCGTTTTTCCCGCCTACCGCGAACGGCTCCGGGGATTCCGCTCGCAGCACGGCAACCTGTTCATTCCACTGGCGGATCGAAAGTTTGCACGTCAGTTTCGTTTCCGTGGAAAGACGATCCAGTACCGACTGCGCCGAGCTGAACAGAAAACCGTTCCGCTGCGAGTGCATCAGAACCCCGACCATGCCGATGGAGAGTGAATACGTGTTGTTCGGATTCCGCCGGATCCAGTTGTGCTTCATCAGACTCTGCACGATCCGGTAGCCCGTCGTCGCGGTCACGCCCGCACTCCGGTTGATCTCAATCTGCGTCACCGGCCGTCCCTGCGCACACAAAAACTCTATAATCGCAAGGGCCTTGTCAACAGCCGGAACAGTGTTCTCGTTTTTCATATTTGAAAAATCCCTTTTCATTTCTGAAACAACTATATCACCAACTGAAACAAAAGCAAGAGAGAAAGCAAAAAAAAAACAAAAAAATTTCGGTTGACATGAAAACCCGTTCTGAACAACCGAAAGGAGTTTCTTCATGTCCATTTCATACAAAGGCGACATCAGCCTCGGATTGACGATTGACAAATCCGGACAGACCCTCAAACGCCTCCTTGTCTTCTTCTGCGAAGACGGCGAAGGTCTGACCGAACTGCGCAAGCACAAATTGTTCCCCGCTCTCGGCGACGCTCACCCGGAGCTCTCCGCATTCCGCGCCTCTTCCATCCGCACGACTCCCGCCTGCGACGGACGGAAAAACAAATACGAGGTCGAAGTCTCCTACACCGCCGCTTCCGCCGCCACCTCCTCTGGAACCGTTTACAACCAGCCGTTTGATCTCACTCTCTCCACCATTGAAAAAGTCGTTCCCTTTGAATTCTCCTATGATCTCATGAATGACGCAAACCGTCCGCTCCGCCCGGTCGTCACCACGGCGGGAACCGCAATCTCCGCAAACACGATTCAAACCTCGCTTCTGCTGCGCTTCTCCTACAACCTCCGCAGTTTCAATCCGCGCTGGATACTTGAAGTCGCCGACACCGTCAACAAAAATCCGGTCAAAGTCTGCGGACTCGACATCCCCGCCGAATGTGGACTCATCAAAACGGTTGCGGCGGAGATCGTGCAGGAAGACGGCAATTCGCTGAACTCCATCTTCCGTGTTGACGTCGCAATGGAAATCGCTCCGGACGGCTTCATCCGCACCTTCCCGAACCGCAGCGTCTGCTATCGAGGCGCGAACGGCAATCCGGTCCGCATCTACACCGCGGTCGACTCCCTCGGCAATCCCGTTTTCGGAAGCGACAAGGCGATTGCGCGCATCGCCGCCGCAGACAGTGCCCCCGTGCCCGTCGATGAACCGCTCTGGCTCTCCGCATCCGGCAAGATTCTCGCGCAGCAGAACATCACGCCGGGCGCGGAAAACTTCCTGCGCTTCAAAGAGAAGCGTCCGCACTCCTGGGCTCAGCTCTCCCTCCCCGCAACGGCCGCATGGTGACGTCATGAGAGTACTTGAAGCAACCGGAAACACCATTGAGGCCATCCGCAAAGCCTGGGAACTTCGTCAGGATCTTACCGACAAAGAAAACCGGCGCAACTGTCGGAACACCGTCTCATCCCGTTCCAACTCAAGCTCTTACAGCGGATACACCGGGGAATTCAGACTCTCTCTCGCCGGAAGTGAAAACGGAGAAGACGGAGCTTTGAAAAATCTGACTCTCCGCGTCTCCAACGGACTGACAGACAATGCCGCACATGCCGGACGCGTCCTTCTCGGCGGAAAGCTCCTTGCCAAATGCCCCGCATATTCCCGCACGGTCAGCTCCTCCGAAACCTCTCTTTCCGCCGTCTTCGTCTGGCTGAAACTGGAGCTTGCCGACTCCACAATCCGGAGCGGTTACGAAATAAGCAATTCGGATGAACCGCCAAAAACAGATGGCTCATACGGTTTTCCGTTTTATGTGCTCATCGGCGTCATTCAGGGCGGCACCGCACGCCAGGCCCATTACGGACCTGCCGTCATTACCGACCGATACTATGACGACACCAAAACCGGGGAAAACTCCTGATGTCCAACGATTTAAACCTTGATCCCATAAACCGCGCCCTGCTTGGCAAGCGCTTCGCTCAGTGGATCGACATTGTCGACAAGATGCGCGAAGACCGCTACACACTCCTCATGCCGATGGAAAACACCCTTTCCGATGGGGAGAAAGCAGGCTATAAGTATCAGAAACTCAAAGACTTGCTGAAATATGAAAACGGTTCGCTCATCGCCGACCGCAACGAAACTTTCCTCAATACGCTCCGCAAGGATTTTCTCATCTGGAACAGATCGAAAGACTATCCGGCCAATCAGGTGTGGACCGTTCCGTTCATCCCCGATTACACGGCGGAAAACAAGACCGGACAGTATCCAGGCGTCCACGGTTCCGAATCTCTCCCGCGACTCGGCATCCGGCCGTGGTCATGGGACTGCCCGGTAACCGAAAGACTTTTCGAACTCATCGCACACAACGATTCGTGGAGCATGATTTTTCACGAATATTGCGATGTATGCAAAAGATACAACGCCGTCATCTCTCCCGCATTGGCGTATTGCGGTACAGTAGGCAAAGTTTACGACAACCATAACGGAGTAACTCCAACAGGTGAATATCGCGAATTCAATAATCCCAAAGACTACGTTTTCGGCAACTGGCAGGACCTCACACGCGACAGCGACAGCACATGGCGCGCCACGCGGACATGGAGCATCCGGGCTCAGATAAACTACACACCCGAATTTGACGCTCCATATCGTCTTGTCATGGCTGGATTGACACGCAACTCTTTCGAATTCAACGGTTTAGGCGTCGCTGAATTCGCGGACCGCTGGAATGTTTTCTTCGATTCCGGTCCGGTTCAGGGCGCATACACGTCCCCGCTCATAGGAACCGATCAGTTCTATACGTGCAGGAATCCCGAAGCGTTCAAAAACATCACAAACCAGCACGCTTCCGCCGGATGGCAAGTCTACACCATGCGTCTCTTCATTCTCCCCGAAACCGGAGCTTTTCAGGAACCCTGGAAAGAGGAAAGTCCGAGTTCCAGCGCCAGCAGTGTATAAAGCCGTTTGCTGTGATCCGCATGTCCCGCAAAGTGTTCCGCAAGAAGACGTTCGAGCGCCGTCCGGTCGAAAAGCTCCGGACAGTGCCGTCCGTCGAGCAGACGTTCCCGCGTCGGTTTGTACCATGCTCCGCGGAACCATGACGCCAGAGGAATGCCGAATCCGCGCTTCCGGTTCGTCCGGAGCTCCGGCGGAATCAGATCTCCAAACGCTTCGGCGAGAACGACTTTGCGGCGCATTCCCTGCATCTTGCAGTCATCCGGAAGCGACTCCGCAAACTCCGTCAGACGGTATTCCAGGAAGGGGGCGCGAACCTCAAGAGAAACCGACATCGACGCGGTATCCGTCTTCCTCAGAATATCATTCGGCAGATAGACATGGTAATCGAACACGGAGGCGGCATTCGGAAGCGAGGCGTCAAACCATCGTTCGAAAATATCCGGACGCTCCGGCGAAATTTCAAAGCGGCAGAACTTCCGCAATTCCGCAGAGGGAAATCCGGAAATCAAGGAAGCGTAACGTCCTGCGGCTGAACATCCCGCGGCAAGCAGAAGACGCCGGATGCGTGCGGAACGCGTCCGATCCCCTCCCCCCCGGGGGAAAAAACGCGCGGCAAAGCCGAAGAAATTCCGCCGCAAAAATTCCGGAAGCACATCCAGCATCCGCAATCTGTTCATGACGAGATAGCGTTCATATCCGCCGAACAGCTCATCCGCGCCATCCCCGCTCAGCGCAACGGTCACCTTTTCCCGTGCGAATTTGCAAAGCAGATACGTCGGCAGAATCGACGAATCCCCGTAAGGTTCTCCGCATCGGGAAAGCAGAAACTCCAATGACGCAAAATCTTCCGGCTGAACAACTTTATGATAAAATTCAATCTTCCGTCTCGCCCGTTTCCGCAGATACTCCGCATTCCGTTCCGCCTGACGGCTTTCATCATATGCGGGGTCGTTGAAACCGATTGAAAAACAGCGCAGAGGTTCCGCCGACTCCACTTGCGAAGCCACCGCCGCGATAATCGTCGAATCCAGACCGCCCGACAGAAATACGCCGAGCGGAACATCGGCAAGCAGGGAGGACCGGACCGACTCCGCAACCATCTCCCGCACCCGTTGTGCGGCGGTTCCGAAATCGACTTCAGCGCGCGCCTCCGGATTGAGCGTCCAGTAAGACTGAAACGCCGTCGCATTTGCGGTAATCAGCAGGGATTTCCCCGGTTCGAGCCGTGTCACATTCCGGTAAACGGTCGCCCGCCCCGGCGTGTACATGAACGTCAGGTAATCCGCAAGAGCATCGCAATTCAGCCGCCATTCCACGCCGGGAATGCGCTTCAGAGCATTCAGATCGCTTGCGAAAGCGAACAACTCTTTGGCATTCAACAGAAAAAGCGGCTTCTCTCCCGCGCGGTCCCGCGCCAGAAACAGAGATTTTTTCCGCGAATCGTAAACGGCAAGAGCGAACATGCCGGTCAAATGCTCCGGAAACGCCGTCCCGTACTCTTCGTAAAGATGAACCGCGCACTCCGAATCGGAATCGGTTCGGAAACAATGTCCTTTCATTTCCAGCGACTTGCGCAATTCCGGATAGTTGTAGAACTCTCCGTTCACAACCGTGAAAACCGTATTGTCTTCGTTTGCAATCGGCTGTGCGCCTCCGGCAAGGTCAAGAATGGAAAGCCGCCGATGCGCCAGCCCGAACGGACCGTCGGCGTGGAAGCCTTCGCCATCCGGACCGCGAAGAGCCATTGCCTCCGCCATCGATCCAAGTGTCTGCAAATCAACAGGTTGACAATCTTTCCGGAAGATTCCCGCTATTCCGCACATCAGTCCGGCCCTCCCGGGAGGTGACGGCTCCGGCGCGCGCGCTGCGCAGCGGAATCAAGCATCTTCAACGCCTCTTCGCCGAAACAGGCCGCGGCGAACGAGCGGGTGATGATATCCACAGCAAGCGCATTCGGATGAAGCATGTCCTCTTTGTAAAAACGGTAATCCCGCAATTCATCATTCATAATCTCGAACGCGGGGAAATAAAAGGCGTTGTCAAAACGGTCGACGCACTCATGTATCGCATTCAGCGTCAATGACTTGGAACGCGAGTTCAGAACAAGATCCCCGGGATTGTGGCGAACGGGGGAAAGGGTAAACACTATCCGGCATTCCGGAGCGGCCGATGCGACGAATTCAGCAATGGAGTCCAGCGCCGCGCAGCACTCCTGAAAGGTCAGCAGACGACGCAGGAAGCGGGTTCCCGGAACCTTGTGACAGTTCGCCACAATCTGTTGATTTTCAATCAGTTGAAACACAACAGCCGAGGCCGGGGTCAGAATCAGGAGATCGCTTTTGCGCAGGTGTTCCCGGAACGAGGAACGCGCGTTTTCAATTTTCTGTTCCAGTTCCCCGCGCGATGCGGAAGAGAACGAGCCATGATGATTCCATGAATGCCACAATCCGTTGAATTCAAACAGATCGGCGTCTTGCCCGAGCACCGAATCCGCAAGTGAAACCGGATTGTAGACAATGCCGTTCGGATTGCGCACGACGTCAAATCCGGCATCCGCAAGCCGTCCGGCAACCTCATCGGCAAAGCAGGAGCCGACGGAGGAGACCGCCGCCGTATGCGGATTCAGCCGGAACGGGAAATCGAATTCAACCCGGGTGCGCGGAGGTTCCAGAACGGTTCTCATCCGAAGCCCTCCCTCCGGAACGCATCCGCAAGCCGTTCATTCAGAAGCGAATAGCGCGGCTCGCGGACGCTGTTGCGAACCGCCATGCCGACCGCTTTCTCCGAGCCGATCAGAATCATCAGACGCTTCGCGCGCGTCATTCCGGTGTAAAGCAGATTGCGTTGAAGCATTACAAAGTGCTGAGTCAGGAGCGGAATCACCACGGCGGGGAATTCGCTGCCCTGCGACTTGTGAATCGTCACGGCATAGGAAAGCGAAAGCTGATCGGCTTCGAGAAATTCATAGGTGATGCTCTCCGAATCAAATTTGACGGAAAACTGCTTGTCGGTATAATTGATCGCGCAAATCCGCCCCATGTCGCCGTTGAAAACGCCCTTGTCGTAATTGTTCGAAATCTGCATGACCTTGTCGCCGAGCTTGAAAAGCCGCTCGCCGTGACGGAACTGCAGTTTAGCCTCCGGGTTCAGCAGCTCCTGGAGCGCGGCATTCAGCGCAACGGTTCCGCAGGACCCCTTGTTCATCGGGGAGAGGACTTGAATGTCATTCATCGCATTCAGTCCGAAGCGGTTCGGGATGCGGTCGCAAACCAGACGGCGTATCACGTCGGCGGCTTCGTCGGGATCATCCTTTTCAATCCAGTAAAAATCGGTGACGGGAGCATTGCGGCGGGTGCGGGAGACCGGCGGCATGCGTCCGCTGTTGACGTCGTGCGCCGCCATGATGATTCCGCTTCCGGCGCCCTGGCGGAAAATCTTCGTCAGCCGCGTAACCGGAATAAAACCGGATGCAATCAGGTCGTTCAGAACATTGCCGGGCCCAACCGACGGAAGCTGATCCGCATCGCCGACAAGCACTACCGTTGTTCCCGGGTTGATCGCGCGGAACAGAGCGGTTGCAATCAGAATGTCAAGCATGGAGGTTTCGTCAATGATAATCAGCTCCGCCTTCAGCGGCGAGGAACGGCCATGCACGAACTGATGCTTTGCCGGATCCCATTTCAGCAGACGGTGAATCGTGAATGCCGTGACATGCGTTGTTTCGGACATCCGTTTCGCCGCGCGTCCGGTCGGCGCACAGAGTGCGATTGTGAGCTTGGCCAGTTTCGCCCGGCGGACGATTTCTCCGACGACTGTCGTTTTGCCGACGCCGGGTCCGCCGGTGATGATCGAGACCGGCGAGTTGCCGACCATTTTCACCGCATTCAGCTGCTCGTCGCTGAAAATCGCATGAGGCTGAACAGGGAAACGCATGATATTCTGTCCGTAGTGACGCGGAACCGCCATGAGGCGGGCGATGCGGACGGGAAATTCCTCTTCGCAGCGGAGCAGCCCCGGCTCGTAAATCATCTCCGTTCCGTCCGAAGCCTTGCGGATTGCGGCGAGCATCAGACCGACCGCAAGGGTCAGAGCCTTCTCCGAATCTCCGGGTTCAATGCCGAGCAGTTCGGAAGCTTTGGAAAGGAAAAGGTCGCGCGGGACGCAAATATGCCCGAGTCCGCGCATCTGGGAAAGCACGTAGGTCATTCCGGAAGTCAGACGCTTCGGATCGTTTTTCTGAATTCCCATCTTTTCCGCGATGTGGTCCGCCATGACAAACCCGATTCCGGGAATGTCGGTCGCAAGCGCATAGGGATTTTCTTTGATTTTTTCCGCCGCGGCGTCGCCGTATTTCTGATAGATTTTCGTGAAGTAGGCAAGGCTGACGCCATAGCTCTGAAGGTGAATCTGGAGCGTGCGGCGCTGAGCGTTCTCCTTCCAGATCTGCCGGATTGCGTCGATGCGTTTTTTGCCGATTCCCGGGACTTCGCGCAGACGAGCCGGAGCGTTTTCTATCACGTCCAGAGTGGCGGCTCCGAATGCGGCAACAATCGCCTCGGCGTTCTTGCGGCCGAGCCCTTTGATCACGCCGGAAGAGAGATATTTGATGATCCCCTCCGCCGTAACGGGAAGAGTGAAATTGTAGGAGAGGACGCGGAACTGGCGTCCGTACTCCTTATGGACTTCCCAGCGGCCGACCGCCTCGACACCCTGTCCCGCGGAGACGCCGGGCAACGTGCCGACCGCATTGTGAAGTTCGCCGAGAGCGTCGCGGATGATCACGACGGTGTAGGAAGTCTCCTCGTTTTCGTAGAGAACCTTTTCGACCTCGCCGCGCAGGGTCTGTTCGGTCACGCCGCCGGGTTCCGGCGACAATTCGAACGACGAATCCTGTACAGGCAGCAGATCATCCATGACGCATCGGATCAGTGGTGAGAGAAGATGCGTTCCGGAGCATGGCGGAGAGCAACGCCGAGTTCATTGGCCCGCTTGATCACATCCGCGTCCTTCAGGGATCCGGAGGGAGCGACCATCGCTTTGATGCCCGCGGCGGCGGCAACTTCAAGCCCGTCCGCAAACGGGAAGAACCCGTCGCTGGACATGACCGCGCCTTCGAGAGTGGCGGAGCCGGTGTATTTCTGTTTGAACTTTTCGATCGCCTGCTCAACCGCGCCGACGCGGTCCTGTTCGCCGGTTCCGACCGCGAGGGTCTGACCGTCCTTGACGATCACAACGCCGTTGGAACGGACGGAGATGTTGATGTACCATGCGGCGAGAAGATCGCACTTCTGCTGTTCTGTCGGCTCCGTAGTTGCAACCTGGATTCCGGCTGTCTTGCTTTCTCCGGCCGCCGGGGGAAGATCACGGAAGCCGCGGACGTTCGTCAGGAGCGGAGCGGCAATGACCAGAGAGCCGTCGCAAAGAACTTTGACGGTGTTGTTGATGCCTTCCGGATCGTCGCCGACGTAACGCGGAATCGAGGAAAGTTTGCCGCACTGGAGAATGCGGATCTGTTTGTTGAGTTTGAAACGTTCCGCATCGCAGAAAACTTCAAGAGCTTCTTTGGAGAAATCGGGCGCGACGACGCATTCCGCGAAGGTGGACATGATCGTTTCGGCGGTCTCGGCGTCGACCTGCGTGTTGAACGCGATCACGCTTCCGAACGCGGCGCGGGCGTCGCAGTCGCGCGCTTTGAGATAGACGTCGCGGAGGGATTCGCAGCCGACCTGAACAGCGGCGCCGCTCGGGTTGACGTGTTTCATCACCGCGCAGGCTGGACGGTCGAAGTATTTAACGATGTTGAGCGCGCCGGAAATATCCTCGAGGTTGGTCTGGGAAAGACCGTTCTTGCCGTTCTTGAGAGTCTTCATGTCCATGATGGCGCCGGAGCAGCCGTCGGGACGGTAGAATGCGGCGGGCTGGTGCGGGTTTGTCCCGTACCGGAGGTCGTCGGCCTTGACGTAAGTGCGTCCGCCGATCTCAATTGTCTGCGGGAAGTTTCCAACATGTTTGGTTAAATAGGTATCGCGTTCCAGCTTTGCCATTTTTCGCTCCTTCTAAGGTTGAATATTTTCAAATATGTGGTAACTTACCACGGCAAACGATAAATTTCAATCGGAATAAGGATTTTTTTGCACCATGAGAGGCGGATTCATCACTTTGGAGGGCGGCGAAGGAACCGGAAAGAGCACGCAGGCTGCGCTTCTGGGCGAAGCGTTCGTCCGCAGCGGACGCATGGTCCGTACCGTGCGCTCACCCGGCGGAACGGCAGTCGCGGAAAAACTGCGCACGATTCTCAAATCCCGCGAGCCGGGCGAAAACCTCACCCCGGAAACGGAACTCCTTCTCTTCGGAGCATGTCATTCGCAAATGGTCGAAACGCTTCTCAAGCCGGAACTGGAAAAAGGGACATGGGTCATTTCCGACCGCTTCTTCGACTCCACAAAAGTCTATCAGGGCTACGCGCGCGGGATCGACATGCGGATGCTCGACGAAATCAACCGCTTCTCCTGCCGCGGACTCAACCCCGATCTGACCATCGTGCTTGACATTCCGCCGGAACTAGGAATCCGCCGCAGCGCCGGACGCGCCGCAAAAGAGGAATTTGAAAACGACCGTTTCGATTCCGAAACCTTACAGTTCCATACGGCCGTCCGCAACGGTTTTCTCAAACTTGCGGAACTGGAACCGGAACGAATCAAAATCATCGCCGCCGGAGGAACCGTCGAAGAGGTTGCCCGCGCAGTGAGGGAGTGTGTGAACCATGAGCTTGGACTGGACCTTTTTTGAGCGCCATTTTCCGCTGACCGTCAACTCGCTGAAAAACGCGCGGGCGGCAGGACGCCTCACGCACGCGTTTCTGCTCTGCTCGTCCAACACGGATTACCGGATGGACTTCCCGCCGCTGCTGGCGTCGCTCGCCGCGTGCGAACACCCCGCCCCCGATTTTTCGCCCTGCGGTCACTGCGCCGTCTGCCGTGAAATGCAGGGGGGGACCTTCCCCGACATGGTTTCGCTCGCCCCCTCCTCCGTCTCGCGCATCATCCCGATCGGAGAAAGCGACGACGAGGTCGACACCATGCGCTGGTTTGAAGCCCAGTTTCACCTCAGCGGCATGACCGACTGCGGATGGAAGATCGGCGTCATCCACGAGGCGGACCGTCTCAACGAACAGGCGCAGAACGCCTTTCTCAAAACGCTGGAGGAACCGCCGGAAAAGTGCATGTTCATTCTAACGACCGCCAACCCGTCCGAGCTTCTGCCGACGATCCGCTCGCGCTGTCAGACCATTCAGCTGACCGACAACCGCTGCACCTACCGTCTGCCGAACGCGGAGGGGCTTCCCGCTCTGCTGCACAAACTGCTGTTTGAATCTCACGGAAAGCTCATTGATACGGAAGACTGCGCAACCGCGCTGATCGACTACGCCGCATCACTCAACGACCTTGCGAAACAGAATGTCGCGAAAAAGTGGGAACGCCGACTCGAAGAGGCCGCGAACCTCGAATCGGCAGGAAAACAGCTCATAGAAAAACGCATCAAAGGCGAGGAGAGCTGCGAATACAAACGCCTGCGCGACCAGTTTCTCAGCATGATCCACGCCTGTTTTGCCCAGACGGCGCTGCTCGCATCCGGCACGCCGATGAAACTGATTCCGAACCCGGAACTCTTTCCGGCACAATTTGATCCCGACGCGGCAAAAGCGCTCGGGGAAGAACGCGTCTACCGCTGTCTCGGCTATGCGGAAGACCTGCTGCGCGCCATGCGCACAAACGCGGACGACCAGCTCGCCATCCGCGCATTCTGCCTCAAGACGGCATTCAAAAGTTAATGGAGGAAACGATGACACAAGGCATCAGCACAACCGAAGCACTTGAAATTCTCAAGACGACCGAGCCCGTTCAGCTGCTGGAGATTCTCCGCCGCGCAACCGAAGCAAGGGAGAAACATTCGGGCGACAAAATCAAAACCTGTTCCATCGTGAACGCGAAATGCGGAAACTGTCAGCAGAACTGCGCTTTCTGCGCTCAGTCCGCACGCTCGAAAGCAAAAATCCACACCTACCCGCTGATCCCCGCGGAGGAAATGTACAATGCGGCGAAAGACGCCGCGGAACACGGTTCCCACCGTTTCGGAATCGTAACCTCCGGAACCAAAGTCGTTCAGGGACACGATCTCGACGAGATCTGCAAGGCGATCCGCATGATCCGCAAAGATCTGCCGATCCTCCCCTGCGCCTCGCTCGGCATCATGACCGAAGACGCCATGCTCCAGCTCAAAGAAGCCGGACTCGACCGTTACCATCACAATCTCGAAGCCTCGCCGAGCTACTTCCCGGAAATCTGCACGACGCGTCCTTATTCCTCGCAGCTCGAAACCGTTCGGACAGCGAAAAAGGTCGGCTTCACCGTCTGTTCCGGCGGCATCATCGGCATCGGCGAATCTCTGGAACAGCGCGTCGAACTGCTGGAAACGATCCGTTCACTGGAAGTGAATTCGGTTCCGCTGAACTTCCTCAGTCCGATCCCCGGAACGCTGCTGGAAGGCGGACGCGGAATTACGCCTTGGGACTGCCTTCGCGCGATTGCCGCGGCGTGTCTCATGATGCCTGAAACCAGCATCCGCATCTGCGGCGGACGCGAACAGAATCTGCGCGACATGCAGTCGCTGATCTTCGCCGCCGGCGCGGACAGCTTCATGACGGGCGGCTATCTTGTCACTCCGGGCCGCGGCGTCCAGGCGGATCTCCAGATGATCCGCGACGCCGGTCTTGAGCTTGTCCGATAAAAACGACAAAATGACGAATCCGCGTTTCCCGCCAGTTTTCCGGGAACGCGGATTCGTCTCCCCTTTTTGTTCAATATTTCCCTTTTTTATCAAGAGATTGCTTGAAAATACCGAAAAGGTCATTATACTTAAAAAAAAATAAAAATCATCGAATGAAAGGAACTGTCTGTAATGAATCCGCAGACTTGGAATCAACCGACTTTGACCATTCAGGAAGGATACGGGGCCGGACGGGAACTCGTGCTCGACCGCGACGATATCATCATCGGACGTGACTCCGAATGCGACATTAAAATCAACGACCGCAATGTCTCGCGGCGTCATCTGCGCATCTCCGGAACTCCGGGAAATGTGTTCGCGGAAGACCTCGACAGCGCAAACGGGACATTCGTCAATTCCCAGCCGATCCGCAAAAAACAGATCAAGCATCTCGACGTCATTCAGATCGGAAGCGTCATGATGGTCTTCAACGATCCCGACAATTCCGGACCGGATGAGGAAAACGCAAATTCCTACACATTCGAATTCCTGCACAGAACCGTTGCAAACCTCGAACGCAACATTGCAATTGTCTTCAAAGGAAAGCCGGAAGTGATTCAGAATGTCATCATCTGCATGCTCGCAGACGGTCATCTGCTCATTGAAGACGTTCCGGGCGTCGGGAAAAGCGTTCTCGCGCAGGCGCTCGCGAAATCAGTGCAGGCTCAGTACAGACGCATCCAGTTCACCCCAGACATGCTTCCCTCCGACATCACCGGAATGAACATCTACGACGAAAAAGAAAAAACTTTCAAATTCCTTCCCGGTCCGATTTTCGGGAACGTCATTCTCGCAGACGAAATCAACCGCACCACGCCGCGCACGCAGTCCAGTCTGCTGGAGTGCATGTCCGAATCCGTCGTCACCATCGACGGACGCGCACATGTTCTGCCGAAGCCGTTCTTCGTCATCGCAACCCAGAACTCCGAGGATTACCACGGGACATATCCCCTGCCCGAACCGCAGCTGGACCGTTTTTTCATGCAGATCAGCATCGGCTACCCCAAGCCGGAAGACGAAATGGAAATTCTGACCTCGCAGACGAATTCGCATCCGCTCAGCGCCATTTCCTATGTAATCAAAGGAACGGATGTGGTTCACTGCCAGGCGCTTGTGCGGTCGGTCCGCGTTTCCGAGCAGGTAAAGCGGTATATCGTCGACATCATCAATGAAACCCGGCGGCATCCCGCGCTGAACAACGGCGGGAGCCCTCGCGCCACCCTCGCGCTCATGCGCTGCGCGCAGAGTCTGGCGGCATACCGCGGACGCGATTTCGTGACGCCGAAAGACATCCGCGACATTCTTCCGGCGGTTCTCGCACACCGTCTGCACCTCAAACTCCGTGCGCAGGCGGAATGGAAAACCGTTGAAAACGTGCTCGACGGCATCGTGGAATCCATCCGTCTTGAAAACGAGGAAACCGACGTGCGATGATTGCGCTTCCGACGCCACACGGCACACTTTTTCTGCTGGCGACGGCCGCAAGCGTCGGCGTGGCATATGTCAATGTCGGACTCGGCTCGGCGCTGGCGGCGGCGTTTTTCACCGGAGTCGCCGCGGCAAGTTTCCTGACTGCCCAGTTTTCTCTCTTCGGAATCCGCGTTGAACGGGAGGATATGGCGGATGCGGTCTGCGGATCGCATGCGGATTTCCCGCTCCGCATCACCAACGCAACACCTTTCCCGCGCCAGGGGCTGGTCGTTTCCGAAGAAAGCGGGCTCTTCCCGAACGGGCGGCTCAGCACAGCCGTTCCCGCACCGGGCGCACAGGAAACAATCTTCCTGACCCGCACGGTCACCGTTGCCCATCGCGGACATTACTCGCTCGACCGCATCACTCTTTACGGAGGCGATCCCGCCGGGATCTTCCGCAAACGCCGCGTCTTTCACCTGCCGGGAAACATTCTGGTAATGCCGCGCACCGAAAAGCTGAAAACGCTCAACCTCGGGAAAAACCGCCGTATCGTTCCGGGACAGGAGGGACGGCCGCTCGCCATCGCCGGACTCGGCAGAGAATTTTTCGGCGTCCGCGCCTATCGCAACGGCGATGAAATACGGAACATCCACTGGAAAGCGACCGCCGCAAAACGCCAGCTCATGGTCAAAGAGCGCGAAGCTCTCACCGTCGATCACATCGCAATTCTGCTCGACGCCTCCCGGGCGGACGTCGGGATTTCCTCAAACAGCAATTTTGAATTTCTCATCTCCGCCGCGGCCTCCATCGCGGAACACCTCAGCACCGTTTTCTGCACGCTCAATTTCTATGTCCAGAACGGCGATCACACACTCGAACTGCACGGAGACGCAACCGGACTCAAAGGACGGATACTCTCGCTGCTCACCGAAATCAGCCCGTCCGATTCCGATTTTACGGCCCAGCTTTCCGGCGTCATGGAACAGCTGGAACCGGGAACCGTGCTTTATGTTCTCGCGCTGTCCAACCCGCCCGAACTTGCGGATATGCTCGAACTGCTTCAGGAACGCCATGTCCATATTCACTGGATCTACGCGCCGAAACAGAATTTCCCGTACGTCGATCCCGAAACTCCGCTGGTTCTGGACCCGGCGAAAATCCGGATTGACCGCGGGCGTTCACTCTCACCGACCCTTGCATCCTGCCGGAGCGATCTGCGGGAGGTGCTGGAACAATGCTGAATTTCATCCGGAGTCTGCGGAAAAAACGCGCGGAGCGGATTATCGACCGTTCCCACATGCGCACCGCCCCCGAACGGGCGCCGATGCACGCGATCTTCTGCGCGCTCTATGCGATTGCAACCTTTTCCGTGCTCTGGCAGCACTGTCACCCCTACATTTCGATTCTGATCCTCGCGCTCATCGCGCCGATCTCTCTTGCCGCGTGGGTTCCGTATTCCAAGTTTTCGCTGAACAAGCGTTTTATCCTTCAGCTCATTCTCATTTGCACTGCCGTGCTCTGGGCATATTACCGGTTCCGGACCGGAGAACTTGCGGATAAAGTCTGCCTCGAACTCGTCGGACTTGCCGGGCTCACCTTCCTCATGGGAAGACGCTCCCGCGACTACTGTTTCATCTTCGTCATCAGCGCTTTTCTTCTGTTCTACGGAGCGTTGCTGCCGCGCGTCTTCTTTCTCGGACTCTTTGCCGGAGCGGCGGTCTGCATCCTTCTGATCTTCTATGCGGGACGCAATATATCGCTTTCCGGCGACGCCTCCGTCAAACCGGCGGAACGCAGACTGAAACGTACATGGGTGTTCTATGTGACTCACGCGCTGCTGACGTTTTTTTTCGCAGCCTGCATCTTTCTGTTTCTGCCGAAACTGCCGTACAATACGGAAGGAGCATTCGAGGTCTCTTTCTTCACCGACAAGGATTCCTTCGTTCCGCTCTCCATGCAGAAATGGCTGCACAATGAAAAAAAAGAAACCAGATTCAAAGCGGACGCGGGGATCATTGACAAAACCTTGAAGCCGAAACTGGTGGATCCCGGAAAAGGAACGCCGATGGAGATCAGGAAGGCGTCGGCGAACTCGAACGCAAACGGCGGCGGAACCGCCGCCATGCAGGGGAAAGATCTGCTCTTCACGGTAAAATCTCCTCTGAAGCTCTATCATATCGCACGCGTCTACAATCAGTACGACGGTTCCGCCTGGCATTTCCAGCTGCCGGTAAAATACACTGGTGTGCGCCGACTTCATTCCGATGAAAGAGAACCGGTCAGCTCCGATATCGAAATCAGCTACACCATATGCAAATGGATTACGCCGCGTCTCTTCGCGCCGTACCTGCCGGTGTTTTTCTCAAGGCAAGACAACGCATTCATTGTGAACCGGAGAGAGCTTTTCACAGCGGAGCTTCCCGATCCGAAGGACAATTATCCGGCACTCCCATTCCGTTACAATGCAACCGTACGCGTCTTCCTGCCGCAAAACGATGTTCCGGTCCTCCCGCATCTCCCGTCCACCCGGAAGTATACGATCTACTGGCTCGAACGCGCACCGAAATACATCTACCGCGCCTTGCCAAAACGCAAAATCTCAAAGCGTCTGACCAATCTGGTTGAAGAACTTACAAAGGACAAGACAAACGATTATGAAAAAGCGCTCGCCCTCCGCGACTACCTGCGGAACAATTTTCCGTATGTCCTGAACGCCGCGCCGCTGCCCAAAGGCAAGGAAACCGCGGATTATTTCATCTTTGAGCTCAAAACCGGGCACTGCGAATATTTTGCGACCGCACTCGCCGTCATGGCGCGCATCGCGGGAATTCCCTCGCGCATCGCAACCGGATTCTCGCCGGGGAATTACAACACGCTCACCACTCAGTTTGAAGTCTATGAGTACCACGCACATGCATGGACTCAGATTTTCATCGAGGGATACGGCTGGCTGACGTTTGATGCCACGCCTCCGCAGAACATTATTTCCCGCACGACCCCGACCGGAATCGGCACGCTTCGCGATCCGTTCGGTGACGAATGGAAAATCAAGCCGCCCGAACTCGCGGAAGAGGTTCAAAACCGAGCGAAAAAAATTTATGTTGACCAGATGGGAAAAGAGACCATGCTGAACCGCATCGAAAATGCCGTCTCCGATGCGCTCGCAAGGCAGGCGGTAAAAGACGCGGAAACCGGCTCCAAAGGCAAGCGGACTCTCGCCGCGGCGGTCCGCGATTTTCTCACCGGCACAAAAACAGGTCTGAAACAGAGCATGCTTCAGGTGAAGACTCTGATGCGGAACGGCTTCCAGCCATGCCACATCTGGATTCTGCTCCTCATCCCGGCGGCGATTCTGCTGAAAATCGTCATCTCCGCAACTCTGCGCAAACGGCTCCAGAGAAAAGCCATGCGCTGTTTTGAAGCGGCGGGAAATGCAGACCTCGCACCGGAACATCAGATCCGCGCGCTCTACAAGGGGACGCGTCTTCTGCTGAAAAGCGCGGGGCTTCCGCGGCGGCGCAACCGGGAACTGATGGATTACGCGCTCTCGCTGGAACCCGTCAGCCCGCGTCTGGCATGGGCGGCGGGCGAAATCTTCGGCTGGTTCTACCAGATCGAATACGGAGGAACCATTCCGGAGGAATTCAGTCCGGAAAATGCGGAAGCGCATATCCGGACTCTGCTTGCCGAGCTTACGAAAAAAGACGGCGACGGGCAATAATCGAACGAAGACGCTCTTCCCCGAACTTCTCCGGGAGTGTGCCTCCGCAGACGGTCAGAAAGTAGCGGTAGGCGGAGAGCGCCTCGTCCTCCGACGCAAACGGAGAAGGCATGGTCAGAAGTTCGCGGAAATCGGAAATCAAGCCGTCCGCAAGCTCGCCGTAGTAGTTTTTCAGAGCTTCGGCGGTGCTGTCCGCGGCGCGGAACACTCGCTGATAGCTTTCCATCGCGCCGACAAAGCGAACCTTCGTGCGCGGATAGCCGGAACACATGAGGTTCCACGCTTCGCCGTCCGCGTTCTGATCTCCGGCGGAACGGAAATCGGTGCGGAACAGCACGCAGGGAATCTGAAGAAAACGCGCGGCCATGAACTCCACAACCGTTCCGGAATCCAGTTCGGTTCCGTCGAAATTGAAGAGAGCAAGCTGAGACTCCAGGAGAAGGCGGAAATCATTGTCGCGGATTTCCAGCGGATTCGGGCGCAGCTGATTCTCCTCCTTCTGCGGAAGATTTGCGGCGAACTCATCGCCGGAACGGTCGCGGATCGCCTCTGCAAGAAGATGATTTCCAATGAGTTCCTTGTGGCAGAACAGCGCACCGGCAAAATAATAACGATAGGTCATAATCAGTCAAAAACCGTCCGTCCGTTCAGCGCGGCGGCAACCGTTGCGGGGTCGGCGTAACTGAGATCAGCCCCGGCGGGAAGACCTTGCGCGGGACGGCTGATGCGGACCGGTTTATCCTTCAGTAAATTGGCCAGATAAATCGACGTCGCCTGTCCTTCGACGTCGGGGCTGAGGGCGAGGATGACCTCCCGCACGCCCCCTGCGTCGATCCGCTTCAGCAGCGGATCAATGGAAAGCGAACAGGCAAGTCTTCCCTCCAGCGGAGCAAGCGTGCCTCCGAGGATGTGATAGCGCCCCTTGTAAACTCCGCCGGCTTCGATGGAACGCATCTGCGGAAAATCCTCCACCACACAAATCTGCGCGGCGTCGCGCAGGGGCGAAGAACAGATCCCGCAAAGCTGCCCCGGACCGGACGACATGGCGCCGCATTCGGGGCAGACGCCAATCCGGTCGTGCAAGGTCGCCAGCGACTCCGCAAGCACGGAAAGACGATCCGGCGCCCAGCCGTAAAGCTGAAGCGCCATCCGTTCCGCACTGCGGCGGCCGACTCCCGGCAGACCGCGCAGCAGTTCCATCAGCTCCTGAAGGGCATCGGGGTATGCGGCGGAAGGCATCGCGTCAGGCTCCGGGCGTCAGACCGGGAATGTTGAGTCCGCCGGTCGCATCGGAAAGACGTTTCGCGCCTTCCATTTTCACCTGCTGAAGCGCAGAAGCGATCGCCTCCTTGACGGCGTTTTCAACAAGCTCGCGGTTCTGAACCGCAAGAGCCGCGGGATCAAGCTTCACGCTTTTGACAATCATATCGCCGGACATCACGACTTCCGCGATGTTGGAATACGAGGTGCCGCGCACTTCAACCGAAGCGAGTTCCTGCTGCATCTTTTTCATGTTATTTTGAATCTGACCGAAATTCTTCATCAGATTCGCCATTTCTCCGAGGGATCCGAACATTGACATTTCTTATTCTCCGTAAAGTTTCTTTTCGAGCTCTCCGGACTCTTTGAATCCGTATTTTCTTGCCGTTTCATACGCCTTCTGCGCACTTGCCTTGTCGCCGCGCGCCAGATAGGTGCGGACAAGACCCGCGTAGGCTTCGACGCTCTCCGGCCACGCGTCGACCGCACGCCAGTAGTTCATCAGCGCAACAGCGGAGTTGTTCTCCTTCTCCGCTTTCGCCGCAATCTTCATGGACGCGGTGAATTTCTGTTCATCCACGGGTTTGGATGGATCGCGTTTCACCGGAGCGGCCGGCACGGCGGAGGAAGCGGATGCGGTTTTCTTCGCCTGTTCCTTGCGCGCACGAACCTTTTCCGCAATCTCGCGGTGCTTCTTCAGCTTCGCCTCTTCGGCGTCAAGCTCCGCCTGTCTGGCGCTGTCAAGCCGCAGAACCGCCCCCGGATTCGCCTTTTTGTACTCGTTCATGGAGAAGAGGACCTTCTGGAAACGCTTTTCCATGACGATCATCTTGGAACGGCTCTTGTTCAGCGCATCTCTGGAATCCGTAAGTTCCGATTTCAGACGCGCGATCTCACGGCGCAGCGAATCGTTTTCACCGACGATCTGATCCAATGCAAGATTTTTCTTGTAGACGGACTGCTCATTCATGGCAATCGGGTCATCGGTCCATTGCTTCAGCTCCTTGCGCATCCGCTCGGCGGAAACGGCGGACTTTGCAAGCTGTTCTTTCGCGTCCGCGATCTCTTTGTCCAGAGTTTTGATGCGGACGGAAAAATCGTTGCGCTCCTTCGAGGTCTGCGCATAGAGTTTTTCATACTTGGAAACCGCTTCCACAAGTTCAAGATTGCGGCGTTCCAGTTCGCCCTGCGGCTTGGGACGCTCCAGGGTCTTTTTCAGAGAATCGGCTTCGCGGCGGACGAGTTCCAAATCCCGTTTCAGCGATGCGTTTTCCGATTCAAGTTTCCGGCGGACCGCGTTCAAACTGAGAATCGCGGATTCGAACTGCGCTTTCCCCTCCTTGAGCGCGGTTACCTCCGCCACAAGTTCGGAAGCGGATGCAGGATTCGCTTTCTTCAAGGTTTCAATCTGCGCGGCAAGCTTCCGGATCTCGTTTTCACGCTGTTTGACGAACTCCTGAGCCGTGCGCGCAGTCGTCAGCAAAGCGGAAAGACGTGCATCATTCTCCTTGCGGCGTTTTTCATTCTCCGCAAGTTTCACATTCAGGGTTTCCAGCTGCTGACGCTGTTTGACGACTTCCGTTTTGAGGGCGGAATTTTCATCGACGGCGCGTTTGAGATGCTCTTTCGAGGCGGCGGGATTCTCCGCGACCTTCAGGAGACGCTCCACGCTTCCGCGCAAGCCCTGGACTTCGGCACGCAGATTCTTGTTTTCCGCATCCAGATTCCTGATCTGTTTCGCGAGCGCACCGTCCGCAACGGCATTCCGGAGCGCGGCGTATTCCTCCCGCAATTTTTCATTTTCCGCAATAAGACGCGCGGATTTCCGATACTGATCCCTGTAATCGGAAATTGATTTCCGGAGCGCGGCGTTATCCGATTCCAGAACCTCGAACTTCGGAAGAATGCGGTCGTATTCCGCTTTGAGTTTCGCATACTCCGCACTGGCGGAAACATCCGGATTCTGTTTCAGCCGCGCATTTTCCGCAGCAAGACGGGCGGCAAGCGCGGAACCGGCCTCGATTTTGCGTTCATAGGCGGCAATCCTGTCGCGCAAAGCTTCCGCTTCGCTCTTGAGCCGCATGTTCTCCGAATTCACGCCGGCGGCGGAAACTCCGGCCTGATTCACCTTCGCGGCGGAGGCCTTGAACTGCTCAAACTCCTGTTTGAGTCTGGTATACTCTTCGGAAAGACGGTTGTTGTTCGCGACCACATCCCGATATTTCTCCCGGATCTCCGGAAGGGCTTTCGATTCCTTCACAAGTTTCCGAAGCTCCGCCCGTTCCGCAAGCACGCGGTCGAGTTCTTTTTTCAGCTCCTCGGAACGACGCTGGAGACGCGCGAATTCCGCAGAAGGCCCCTTCGCAAACTTTTCAAGGTCCGCGGCATTCTTCTTCAGTGCCTCGTTTTCCGCGGCGAGAGCGGTCATTCTCTTTTTGAAATCCTGCGAATCCGCAAGCAGAGTCCGCAGATTTTCCGCATTGGCTTTCAATTTTCCATTCTCCGCCGCGAGACGCTCCGCATTTGCGGTAAGCGCGGCGACGGATGCGCTCAGCGCGGCATTTGCGCCGACCAGCGTTTCATTCTCCTTGCGCAATCCGGCAAGCGCCTGTTCCAGTCCGGCAGTCTTCGCGGCAAGCGTCTGAAGTTCCTTCTCCTTCTCCGCAAGTCCGACCGAAAGGGAATCTGTGCGCGAGGAATTTTTCAGCAGAGCTTCATAGCGTTTGCTGAATGCGGTGAGTTCATTTTTGAGAGAATCGCGTTCCTTCTGCAGCTGAGCGATGACAGCCCGGCTGTTCTCCGATTCTTTCGCCCGCGCGGAAAGTTCTTCGTTTGCCCGGGCGGACTGCGACGATGCACGGCTGAGTCCGGCGGAAGCGGCTTTGTACTCAGCCGTCACCTTTTCGAGCTCCGCGGAAAGAGCGGCGGAGCTCTTGCGGAGAAGTTCAAGCTCCTTCATATTCTTCGCATTCAGCGTGCGAAGATACTCATTGTCCTTCATGACGATGTTTGCGTTGTCCTGAATCCGGCGGATATTCTCCGGAAGATCGACGCCTTCGCGGATCTTATTGAGCTGGGAATTGAGTCCGGCTATCTCGGCCGCGGCGGCGTCCAGTTGCTTCTGCAGAGCCGCACGGTCCTTGCGGATCTCCTCAAGCTGAGACTGTAGAAGCTGGTTTTCCTTCTGGACCAGCTTCGCGGTTTCCACGGAAGCTGTGAGAGCGGCAATGCGCTGTTCGCTCTGCTTCAGAGCATATTCCGCGGCATTGCGGCGTTCATAAGCACCCGATTTTTCGCTCTTGAGCGTCTTGATTTCCAGATTCAGGGAACGGATTTTATCGGCAAGCTCCGTCACTTTCGCGCGTTCTTCAGCGATCCGGCGTTCGCGGTCAAGACTGCGGTCGGCGCGTTTGAGTTTCTCTTTGGAGTCCTCAAGAAGAAGCGCGAGCATATTGTTCTTTTCCACAAGCTCTTTTTTCTCCTGAAGCAGACTCTTCACCTGTTCCGCCGCCTTTTTGTTGAGATCGACGGAACGCTTGAGCGCGGCAAGTTCTTTTTCGGTTTCAGCAAGACGCGCGCGCATCTTCAGAGACTGTGTCACAAAGTCTTCGCGCTGAGGAGCGGGGCGTTTCGGAAGCGCATGAACCGGGGCTTTCGGTTTTTCAGTCTTGGCGACGGCGTCGCGCTGCTCCTGGGCAGCGCGGATCCGGCGCAGACAGAGGTCGATCCGGTAACTGATCACACTTTTGTTCCACTCCGGATTGCTCCGTTTGACCGAGCGGAAAGCTTCGAGTGAAGCGCGGTAGTGAGTCAGAGCGAGCTTGTAATCTTTTTTCTTAAGCGCGGCCTCCGCTTTTTCATAGCTTTCAAAGCCCTTGCGCCAGACGCTCCAGACATCGGTCGACGCCTGGGCGGAAGCATTTCTCTGCGCAACGGCAAAATCCGCGGCGGGAAACGCCATCAGGAAGGCCAGAGCGGCCATCAGTTTCAATTTCATATTTCAATCCTCCACTTTATTTTCGAATTTTGAACAGGAATACGGCGCAAAGAGCCCGCTGTGCGCGCCCGGGATCCGGACGGTGCAGCGGAACGAACCGTCATCCTGATATTTCCCTTCCAGAAGCGAGGCCTTGGAATAGACCGCCGCCACAATCTCCGGATGCTCCGGCGGAATCAGCAGATCGTCAATCAAAGTCCGCTTCTTCGTATACGCAACCAATGTCTGCCGCAACTCATCCAGTCCCTCCCCCGTGCGGCAGGAAATGAACACGCCGTTCGGATCGAGCGAGCGCAGATGAGTCCGGAACAGCGCATCCTTCTGGCGGTCGCATTTGTTGAAAACCGTCAGCATCGGCTTGTCCTGCGCGCCGAGTTCCGTCAGCACGGAAAGCGTGGTCTGCCAGTGCGACTCCACATCCGGACTCGAAATATCCAGAACCATCACAAGAAAATCGGCGAGAACCGCCTCTTCAAGAGTCGATTTGAACGCCTCGACCAGCGAATGCGGCAGTTTGCGGACGAAACCGACGGTGTCGGTCAGCAGCAGTTCGCTCTTGTTCGGCAGAACCAGCTTGCGCGTCGTCGGATCAAGCGTGGCGAAAAGTTTGTTTTCAACCAGAGCATCCGCTCCGGTGAGCGTGTTCAGAAGCGAGGATTTTCCCGCATTGGTGTAGCCGACAATCGCGGCGAGCGGCATTGCGCGGCGGACGCGTCCTTTGCGCTGGACGTCGCGCTGACGGCGGACGGCAGCAAGCTCCTCTTCGAGCTGCCCGATGCGGTATTTGACCATGCGGCGGTCGTTCTCAATCTGTTTTTCACCTTCGCCGCGTGTTCCTTTTGCGCCGCCGCGCTGACGCGAGAGGTGACTCCATGCGCGCGTGAGACGGGGCAGAAAATATTTGCAGCGTGCGAGTTCCACCTGAAGCACGGCTTCGCGGGTCTGTGCTCGATCGGCGAAAATGTCAAGAATGATCTCCTGACGATCTACAACGTTGGTCCGCGCCAGCCGTTCCAGATTGCGCTGCTGAGAGGGGCCGAGCTCTGTGTCGAAAACAATCTGTTCGGCGTTCGCCTGTTTCGCGGCATTGCAGACCTCTTCCGCCTTGCCGGAGCCGAGGTAAAACTTCACATTCGGAACGCGGATTGTCGTCATAGCCTCGCCGACGATCTCGAATCCGAGTGTGCGGACGAGTTCGCGGAGTTCGTCAAGGTGTTCACGCGCCTCAAGCGGCGACTCACCCAGCTCCGTGACGCCGACCAGATAGGCGCCCGACTTCGGCTTTTTCTCCTGCGGCTCATCCGTCCGGGGAAAATCGTCTGTTTTTTCCTCTGTCAGATTCCGCGTCATGTGTTTTCCATATAGAGCTGTTTATTCTTGACGAAGTAGCCGAGACCGGAAAGAATTGTAACGAGCGTCATGATCAGCAGCAGCACGTACCAGCCGATCCAGACCGCTTTCTGATGAATGTTGAAAACCCCGATCCACGCCGCGCCGCCGATCAGCAGGGCGATCATCTGGAGTATCGTTTTCAGTTTCCCCCATTTGTCCGCGGAAATCACAACCCCCTTGTGGGTCGCCAGCATCCGGAGCCCCGTCACCATGAATTCGCGGGTCAGAACGACGATGATGATCCAGCCCGGCATAAGCTTGTATTCCGCCATCATGACGAACGTTCCGACAACGAATATCTTATCCGCCAGCGGGTCGATCAGACGCCCGAAGTCGCTCTCCAGATGATAGCGGCGGGCGAGATAGCCGTCCAGCATGTCGGTGAATGCGGCGAGGATGGCGACGATGTATGCAATTACATGGCAGATCTGTCCGACTTCCGGCTTCACGGTCGGGATGAAAAAACCGATGCTGTCCGAGCGGATATTCGCCAGAGCCACAAAAACAAAGATCAGCAGGATCCGGCTTACGGTGATTCGGTTCGGCAGGTTTTTCATGCTCGGCGACATAGTCATTTCTCCTCGGATGCGGAATACTCCGCGGTTATGTCATACGCTTTCGCGGAGCGTACGACTGCCTTCGCGAAAGTTCCCGGTTCGACTCCTGCGGGAACCTTCTTCAATACAATCTGATTGTCGATCTGCGGCGCATCAAGTCCGCTCCGGGCCAGCGCCTTGCCGCGCCCTTCGACAGAGTCTATGATCACATCCAGTTCTTTTCCGATCAGCGCCTTGTTCGCCGCAAGCGAAATATCGTGCTGCGCCGCCATGATGCGCTCATAACGTTCCATCGCAAGCTTGCGCGGAACCTGATTGCGGAACGACGCGGCCGGCGTCCCGTCTTCCGGCGAATACCAGAACGCTCCGAGACGCTCGAATTTCTGTTCTCCCACGTACTGCAGAAGCTTCTCGAAATCATCCTTCGTCTCTCCCGGGAAACCGGTCATGAAGGTCGTGCGGATTGCGCAGCGCGCCTGCTCGCGGACCTTGCGGACGGCTTCACGGGTCGCTGCTTCGCCGACTTTGCGTCCCATCGAAAGCAGAATGCGGTCGGAAATATGCTGAAGCGGCATTTCCACGCAGCGGACCATGCGTTCCGCATCCGCCATCGCTCCGATGATCGCATCCGTCACGGAGGCGGGGTGCAGATACATCAGACGGAACCAATAGTCGCCCTTGAGCTTGTCGAGCCCCTGAATGAGCTTTGCCGCTGCGTCCTTTTCGCCCTTGTCGCGACGGAACGCCGTGGTGTCCTGCGCGATGATGATGAGCTCTTTCGTGCCGTTGTCGATGAGGTTCTGCGCCTCGGCTAGCACGGATTCCGTCGACCGGCTGCGCAGGGAGCCGCGGATGTTCGGAATGGAACAGTAGGAGCAGCGGTTGTCGCAGCCGTCCGCAATTTTCAGATACGCATAATGCCCCGGCGTCAGCAGAACGCGGGAGGTCTTTTCGTTGTAGATATAGCAGGGCTGAGCGGCGACGGCGGGCGCGGCGGAATTATCCAGATCTGCGAGTATGTCACCCATCCGTTCAACCGAATCAATGCCGGTCCAGAGATCGACTTCAGGGAATTTTTCCCGGACCTGCGCAGCGTTTTTCCACTGAACGAGACAGCCCGCGACGACGATTCTGCGTCCCTCGCGCCGTTTTTTCCACCGGATCGCGCCCTTGATGACGTCGACTGATTCCTTTCGGGCGGTATCGATAAACGCACAAGTGTTGATGAGCATGATATCCGCTTCATCCTCGTCCGCGGTGATTCCGAGTCCGCGGCAGAGGAGCGACCCTGCGGCGATTTCCGTATCGACAAAGTTTTTCGGGCATCCGAGACTGACAATGCAGACCATCCGCGGTATGTTTTCCAGCGTATCCAATCCAGTGTTCCTTCTCAAAAATTACATGTGTGGAAGTAATGTACACTCAAAAATGAAATAAGCAATTTTTCAATCGAAAAAATATTCAAGAAATTTTATTCTTTCCGCGTCATCACCTCCCGGGGCGTGCGATTTTCATGCTTCCGGAACTGTCGGTTGAAACTCGAAAGCGAAGGGAAACCGCAACGCGCGGCTACCTCAAATATCCGCCAGCGTCCCGTCCGGAGTTCCGCTTTCGCCATGCAAATCCGCAGACGGTTCAGATAATCCAGCGGAGCGACGTCCATCTCCCGCTGAAAGACCCGCCGGAAATTCGCAATGCTCATCCCGCATAAATGCGCCGCATCCGCAACGGTAATCCGTTCCGAATAGTGCGATCCGAAATAGTTCACCGCTTTCGCGATCCGCCCGAACCCGGAGTTCTCCTCCACCGGAATCTCTTCCGCAAAAGTTCCGGTCTCTTCCCGGAGACGCACGGCAAACAGAAGAAGCAGCGCAATCTTCTCCTCTTTCGTCTCCGCACAGAAAAGCCGCTTCAGAATCAAAGGTCCCCACGGATGCTCGGTTCCCCTGAAGACATTCCCGAATGCCGCACCGCGCAACGACCGAAGATAACGCAGATCCGTTTCCGGAAACGCCGGATGCAGCAGACGCTCAAAATCCAGATAAAACCAGTACCAGTGAGAGGTCGTTCCGGGCGCACTGGCCGCAAGATGCGCCTCCGAAGGGCCGATTACGGTGAAGTCTCCGCTCCGGAAATCCATAATCTTGCCCTCCACCGCAAAAACACCCTTCCCCTCCACGCAGAATCCAAGCTCCATGCAATCGTGACGGTGCAGCACAGAGATCTCCCGCGAAGGATGCCGCAAATGATCATGAACATACAGCGGAAATCCGCCGGAAAATTCCACCGGAACAAATTGCAAACCGTATTTTGAGCGATTCTGCATAAAGTTTACCTTTTTCTGCGTTGATTTTATTAAAAAAAGACATTATACTATACCCGCAAACCATGAAAAAGCAAGGAGGTAAAAAATGCTTGTTTCAGGATGGTACGACCCGCTCGTTCAGCTCCAGCACGAACTCGTTCAGCTTGAGGAAGAGGGATACATCCTCTCCCCGGAAATCAGGGAGGAAGCCGCCATGCTTCATCCCGATGCAGACGCCTACTCGGAGCGAATCGAAAAGATTTACAAAAAACTTGAGAATCTGCCGATGCGCCCCGACTGGAAGTATGAGGAACCGGACGAGCTGGAGGAAATCCGGGCCCTGCGACCGGAGGGTCCGCGCAAACTCGAATTGAAGCTTTCCGACGCGGAACTGCTCGAACACTTCCACGGAGCATGGCGCGGACGCTGCGTCGGCTGTGCGCTGGGAAAACCCGTCGAGTGCAAATCCCGCTCCTGGATCCGCGATCTGCTCATCCGGCAGGGAGATTGGGAACTGCATGACTACATCCGCTCCGCACCCGAACTCTGGTGTCCGCGGTCCCAGCGGGAAAACATCAACTGCATGGAACCGGACGACGACATTCATTACACCCTCGTCGGACTCCGCGTTCTCGAAACAAAGGGCGCGGATTTCAAATGGCATGATGTTGCGGACCGCTGGAACAGCTCCCTGCCCTACAACGCCATCTGCACTGCCGAAACACAGGCAATTCTGAACTACAACATGCGCCATCCGCGCTTCTGCCGTCCAAGCGGCTGGGGAGCGACTCCCGCATTTACGCGCCGCTTCAACAATCCCTACCGTGAATGGATCGGCGCCGCAATCCGCGCGGACTTCTGGGGGTATGCGGCCGCAGGAAATCCGGAACTCGCCGCGGAATTCGCCTACCGCGACGCCTGCTGGACTCATACAAAGAACGGAATTTATGCGGAAATGTTTGTCGCGGCAGTCATCAGTGCGGCCTTTTGCGAAAGCGATCCGGAAAAGCTCATCCGCATCGGTCTTTCGGAAATCCCCGCAAACTGCCGTTTTGCGGAGGCGGTCAGACTCTCCCTGCAATGGAAAAAGGAGGCTCCGACATGGGAACAGTTCATGGACAAGCTGGATGAACGATACAAAAACATGCACTGTGTTCATGCGATCAACAATCTCCAGATCGTCGTCATGGCTCTGCTTTACGGGAACAGCACAATCGACCGCAACTGCGCGCTCGCGGTAATGGGCGGCATGGATACCGACTGCACCGCGGCAACGACCGGTTCCATTACGGGCATTTTAAATCCGGAAAGCCACCTTGCGGAACGTCTGAATGACACCATCGAACCGAATTTTATCGGAGAATCCGTTTGTTCGATGAAAGCTCTTGCCGAACGGACTCTCGCCGTTCACCGGAAAATCCGGGAATGTGCAAAATAAGAATTTCAGGTATTCGCGATGCGGCTGTCCGGGAATCTCCGGTCAGCCGCAATTCGTTCCCAGCAGGACTTCGTCGAGCCTGCCGTAAGCGCCGACGGCTTTGAGAATGCGGAGGTGCGGCATGATGAAGCCGACTTCATAAAGATTGTGCGAATCCGTGCCCAGCGAAAGCTTTACGCCGTGTTTCAGACAGAGCGCAAAAAATTCCGGATTCGGACGGTATCCCGCATGACAGTTGATCTCCGCCGCCACTCCGTAACGTTTCAGAAGCTCAATCGTCGGAAGATACAAATCCTCCGGCTCCGTCATGCCGCAGCCTTTCGTGAAAATACGATACGGATGCGCCAGAATCTGAACGCCGGAACGCAGGAGAGCTTCCACTTTCTCGAGAAATTCCCGCTTCAATGCGACAACGTCGTCTTTCCGGAAAAGGTGATGCACGGAACCGACCCGAACCTGCGCAAACGCGGCGTCTTCCGGCAGAAGCGCGGGAACTCCTTCCGGGTCTATGTCAACCTCGAAACCATAGGAGAATGAACCGTCGCAATGCTGCGCGATAAGGTCGCGGTACATCTGCATGCGGTTCTGCACAGGCACCCCCTCCGGAGTGCCGCGCGTGCGCATCGTGTAGCGTCCGGCCCAGTAATCATCGTTCATGAAATAGAGCTGTCCGGAGTGTTCCGCAAAGTTGAGTTTGCGGATTCCAGCCGCCTTCGCAAGGCGCAGGGCGGAGGGAATCGTCATGTTTTCCGAACAGTAGGCAAGGTTCGTGTGAAGGTGAAAATCCGTGAGACGGTTTCGCCATTCGGAAGGAACGGCAAGTGAATGAATGTGTCTGTTTTCAATCCGGCCGTGATTCAGCTCCGCGGTCAGGAACCGGTATTCCGGCGCGGTCATTTCCGGCAGATCGCCGAGAAGAGAGAGAAACGCGGAAACGGACAGACCGTCCAGCGTTTCGTTTGCGGGATCCGGCAGAATCCGATAGAAATCCGCCGGATCGTTTTCGCCCCGCATCCAGAGAACGCGGATCGAAAGCTTGCGCCGCTTGATCGACGCATTCAGAATATCAATGAAATCCAGTTTTTCCGAGGGAGAAGCACAGAGACCGCCGGTCACGATGAACGTATCGGCATCCAGATATGCCGCTTCGTGGATCGCGCGGAGCAGGAAGAATTCGCCGAGATCTCCTTCCCTGCGTCTCAGCCCGGAAACAACTGCAATCTTCATTCGTTCAGCGCGTCCAGAGTCGCCTTGAGAATTGCGCGGTTCTTGTCGGAGATCGGACAGAGCGGGAGGCGGTATTCCTCCTCGATCATGCCCAACATGGCCATGGCGGCCTTCACCGGAATCGGATTGGATTCGATGAAGAGACGCTTGAACAGACTGTAGAACCTGCGGTGGATCTTGAGTCCTTCGGCAAAGTTTCCGGCGGCACAGAAGTCGACCATCTTCTTGAGTTCGCCCGGATAGATGTTCGAAGCGACGGAGATCACGCCCTTCGCGCCGACGGACATCATCGGAACGGTAAGGCTGTCATCGCCGGACATGATGGTGATGTCGCAGAGGTTCAGAATTTCGGAGACGCGCTCGACGGAACCGCCGGCTTCCTTCACCGCGACGATGTTCGGGTTGGAAGCGAGACGCGCAACCGTATCAGCCGCGATCGGAATGCCCGTTCTGCCGGGGACGTTGTAGAGAACGACCGGAAGACCGCAGTCGTCGGCGATTTTGCTGAAGTGACGGTAAAGTCCTTCCTGAGTCGGCTTGTTGTAGTACGGGGTGACCTGGAGGCAGGAATCCGCGCCCATGGCTTTCGCTTTTTTGGTCAGACGGATTGCTTCTTCCGTGCAGTTCGCGCCGGTTCCCGCCATGATTTTACAGCGGCCGTTCGCGTATTCAATGACCTTTTCGATCACTTCGAGATGCTCGTCGACGCTGAGAGTCGGAGATTCGCCGGTGGTGCCGGTAGGCAGAATACCGTCAACTCCGCCCTGAATCTGCGCTTCGACCACTTCCTTGAGTTTGCCGTAATCCACGGCTCCATGCGAGAAGGGGGTGATCAGTGCGGTGTAAAGTCCTTGGATGCTCATTCGTTTTCTCCAAATTATGTTAAGTTTGTTATTTCCAGCTCCATGTCCCAGTAAAGACCGCGCGGGCGGGTCCCGAAAGGAACATCTCTTTTAAAATATTCCCATTTGCGGTTAATTCAATAGTGAGAACGTCTCCGCCCGCACAAAAAATGCGTTTTTTTTCATTCCCGCCATATTTCCACAGCAGGAAAGCCCCGACTGCGGCCGCTCCGGTTCCGCATGCGAGAGTTTCCGCCTCCACGCCGCGCTCGTAAGTCCGCACCCGCGCCGCATCCGCGCCGTCGGGAAGAATGAAATCCACATTCGCCCCTTCCGGTGCCAGTTCAGCGGCAAAACGGATGGCGCGTCCGGCACAGTCAATATCCAGATCGCGAAAACCTTCCGCCGTCAGCGGAATCACCGCATGAGGCACGCCGGTCGAGGTCAGATACACCGGATAGCCGCAGACGGTCAGCTCGCGGAAGGGCGTTGCAAGCGGCATCTGGATGCGGATCAGCTCCGGCTCCGGACGCCATGCTTCGAGCCGGCCCGCATCGGTGTGAAACACTGCGTGCGAATCCGCGAAGCCGTTGAGCGCGGCGAATTCCATGCAGCAGCGCAAGCCGTTTCCACACATCTCCGCACGGGAACCGTCCGAATTGAAGTAGGTCATCTTCACCTCGCCCGGAGCGAGCGGTTTCAGAACAAGCACTCCATCCGCTCCGATTCCGCGACGGCGGTCACAAACCGCCCGGATCATCTCCGGAGTGCGCGGAACTGTGTTCCCGGGGACGTCCGCAGTGACAACGAAATCGTTTCCCGCTCCATCCATTTTTGTGAAGCGCATGATGTTCATATGGAGCCTCCCATGCGGCGGACATATTCAAAAAGCACGACGGTTGCCGCCTGCGCAACGTTCAGCGATTCGGCGGAACCCGGCATCGGAATGTTCAGCGGGAGAGCGGATTCGACCGGACCTGCGCCGTTCGCTTCATTGCCGAGAACAATCGCGGAATCCGTAAACAGCTCCGGCTCCGTGAAAACGCTGTGTCCCTCCGCGGGTTCCGTGCGGAAGAAACGCCGGACGCCAAGTTTGCCGAGCGCCGCGACAGCCTCGTCCAGAGAATCCGTCAGCCGGATTCCGACCGCGAACTGGGCGCTGGAAGCGGAACGGACCGCCTTGTCGCCGAACGGGTCAACTCCGCCTTTGACAACCCATATTTCATGCAGACCGACTGCGCGGGCGGTGCGGATGATCGTTCCGAAATTTCCGGGATCGGCAACGCGGTCGAGAAGCAGGGCGAACGGATCGGTCAGCGGAGCGTCAGCGGGGAGGAAATCCGGCTGCTTCGCCAGAACCAGAACCCCCTGAGAGTTCACGGTCGCCGCAAGAGAATCGAACTTCGCGCGGTCGAGCACAACGGTTTTGCCGTCGGGAGAGTTGACGCGGTCCGCCATGTCTTCGCGGAGAATACAGCAATCAATCAGATCCGGACGCAACGTCAGAATTTCATTGACGCAGCGGAGACCTTCAACCATGCAGAAGCCGCTGTTTTTCCTGCCGTGACGAGTCGTCAAAGCGCGGAGCAGCGACTCTCTGCGCTTTGACAGGGCAGTGTCCATTATTTTACGGGAGCGGGTTCCGCAGGGAGGCGGTTCAGCGCCGCCTGAGCCTGCGTGGACCAGAAGAATGCGCTCTGGGTACGGGCGGTGACGTTCAACGCCTGTTTGAATGCGGCGCGAGCCTTCGCGACGTCTTTCAGAACAAGCTGCATACGGCCGGCGGCATAGTAACCTTCCAGACGGGCGTCTTCGGGAAGAGAAAGATCGGAAGCGGCTTTTTCATACTGGGCAAGCGCCTCTTTGGTCTTGCCGTCGTTCTCATAAAGATAACCTGCGTCGAGAATGGCGCGGCCTTTGGTGAACGCAAGCGCGTGTTTGTCCGCCGCAACAAGAGCGAGCTGTTCAACGGCCGCTTTGTTGTTCTGCGCTTTGATGTAAAGTCCGGCGAGACGGAAACGGGCCTCCGCGGCGACGGAACCGGAGGGATACTGTTTCAGGGCATCCTGAATCTGCTGCTCGGTAACGGCGGAAGCGAGGGTGTTGTAAGCTTTCGCCTGCGAACTCTTGCGGATCTGAACGACGGAGAAGACCACCGCAACGGCGATGATGATGGCAACGCATCCCCACGCGACGAGCTTTCCGTTTTCGATGAACCACGCCTCGAACGAGTTGCAGTCTCTGGTAATATCATCCGCGATGATTTCCGATTCCATAACTTTCTTCTGCTTCGCCATATCTGATTTCTCCCTGGTTTTTAATATTAAAATGCAGAAATATACCCTCTTTTTCGTCTTTTGCAATTTTTAAAAGCAAAAAGTGAAGAAAAAAATCGAAAATTTTGGAATCGGACCTTGCGTTCCGCATTTTCCTATGCTATAAGTACTCCGGAAACCGGAGAATCGGATGAACACATTAAACATGAGAAGGCGCGGCGAATGCGGACAGGTGCTCGCGGAATATACGGCGCTTCTTGTGATGTTTCTTCTGGTCGCCGCTGTCATGCTTCTGCTGCTGGCGGTGTTTCTGGAATACGGTTGGCGAATAACCGCCCTGATCGGCTGGGAGCCGTGGGCATAAATAAAGGAGTACGACTATGAACATGGCAAAACTGAAACAGATGAAAAAACGCTGCAAGGGACAGGCGATCGTTGAGTACATCATCATCGTCGTCATCGTTGCGCTTGCCGCTCTCGCGGTTCTGGGAATTTTCAGTGACACCATCCGCGAAAAAATCGGCGGCGCCGCTGCAACTCTCGGAACTCAGAAAGACGTGGATTCCGCCGTGGACAAATCCTCCGTCGAGACCCTCAAGGAACTCGACAAGGGCGGCATCACGACCGAATAAGCCTCCGCGGCCGTCTTTGCCATGCGGAAACAGCGCCCGCACATCCGGCATGGAGAGCGGGCTTCCTCCATTGTGGAAGCCATGCTCTGCATGTTCCTCATCCTTCTGCTGACTTTCGGACTCCTTCAGTTCTTCTATTACTCGGTCGCGCAGATGGTCACGGATTACGCCGCCTTCCGCGCCGCACGCTCCGTCGCAGTGGGCTTCAAAGAGGTCATTGCGGAGCGCGAAGCAAAACTCAAAGCCATCGCAGCTTCCGGGCGAATGCGATTTCCCATAGATTTAGCACCTAACCCCGATAAAGACGGCCAGTATATGGATAGCAGTATTATTGCAATCTTAGGCGCAGACGATGGATTGCGTAAAGAAAAAGCACCTTTTTCTACCCCGGCAGGACAATTTGAATATGAACGATTAGCCATCATTGACTATATGGAACAAAGACGAGATTTAAAGTATGAATACTGGGAAGAAAAATACAATATACTTACTATAGAAAAAGGAGCTTCTGGAACAAGTTTTTCTGTAAAAACCCACGAAGTCGGCAACGCGTTATCTTCAACGGCTTCATTTCATAATTACCCTTGGGCAATCGTTCAAACAATAAGAAAAGCATTCCTCAGCAACAACCAACTCGACATTTCCGCCGAAGCGGAGCTCGCCAATCATGCGGCGGCATTTACGGAGTGACCTCATGCGGAACCGTGTGAAAACATTCCGGAAAGAGCGCGGACAAGTCCTGATTCTCGCGCTGATCGCCCTTCTCGTGCTCGTTCTCGCCATCTTCATTCTCTTCGACATTTCCAACATCATCCGCGCCAAAGTCAAAGCGCAGAACGCCGTCGACGCCGCCGCACTCACCGGGGCGAACTGGCAGAGACACACCCTGAACCTCGTCGGAGAACTCAATCTCATCAATGCGACAACCGCGCTTATGAGCGACCCGAATTTCATGCGCGCCGAAAGCGACCGGGAAGACGAAGAGTTTTCACTGGACCGTGCGGTCATCCAGCGGCAGCTCCTTGCGAAAACCACGCGCACAATCAACCAGATGCAGCAGCGCGTTCTCTTCATCGTCCCCCTCATCGGATTCGGCGCGGCGCAGCAGACCGCAAAGAACAACGGCATCAACGCCAACGAGGAGTGGGGAAAACGCGTCTCCGACCAGCTCGATTACGTCGCCGCCTCCCCCTTTGCGCAGGAGACGCCGCACCGCTACAACTGGTTCCGCTCCTACGCATACGCGCTCAACACGATACTTCAGACCGACGCCGACGGCGAAACTTCAAAGGGAATCGCGGTTCTGCCGAATGCACGGATGATCGGCGCGCCGCGCGTCATCACGGTGCCTCCGGCGGGATCCAACGACTTCGCGCGCTTCTTCAACAATCACCGCTATTTCGAGGCGATTCAGGCCAACTACTGGTGCTGGCTCCGCGAATTTCTCCGCATGGATTTCTCCCGCGACGACTGGTGGAACGGGCTCACCATCCGCACCAATCATTTTTATAAACAGAGCGAATACCTTCCCGTCCACATTCTCGTTCCCGACATTCACGGCAAGGAGGACGGCGGAACCGAAGTCGACCCGGTTGTCGAAACCCGCTGGAATGATCCGGCATTCAACACGGCTCTGGACGACGTCATCAAAAAACGCAACTATCCCGGGCAGAAACTTCAGAACGTTTTCCAGAACGACCCGAACCCGAAATTTGATCCCGCCACCGGACAGAGGATTCCGGAAGCCGGCGTGGACGCCCGGCTCAACCCCCTCCCCTCGCTCAGCTGGGCTTATTACGATGAAGACCGCTGGATGGATTACGACGGCTCCGTCGTTTCCGAATGGGACAGCTATCTGCGCCGCTCCATCAGCCCGCGCGCGGCGTACTACTCCGGCGCGGTCTCCCGCATGGACACGCTGCTCTCCCCCGTCACGGTCTCCGGAACGCTCGGAGTCAAAAACGACGAGGAGAGCGACAGGACGATCGGCGCGCTCTTTCAGGATTCCTCCGCGGAAAATATCCGCAACTATGCCGAACGCATCGACAACGCGCAGAAACGTCTGAAAAACATCCCGCACAACGTCCACGCCAACGCACTGGCAAAGCCGTTCGGCTCGGTGACACTCAACGGAGAACAGAAACCGCCCCACGTGACCCGCGTCGTCCTTCCGGTCTTCACGGAAAGTTCGCTGATCCCGATGGCTCTGGAAAATCCCGGAGCGAACGGGCTCGCAAACTACGCGTGGTACCTTTTCCTCCGCGAATTCGTGCCGCGCCTCGGATACTCCAACAGCATCGAACAGGCGTGGAACGCGACCCCTCTTCAGTTCCAGCGCGAAATCAGCCAGTACGTCGAAGCCCTGAAGAAGATGAACGATCCGCAATGGCGCGATCAGGGAATCACCTGGCTCGAAACGGAAACGCGCGAGCGCAAGGAGGACGATCCGCCCGACTTGAAGATTCCGACCAACGAAGACGGCTGCGAATACTGGCCGTCCGGCGGCGGTCCCGGTCACCCCAACCCCATGCACTGAGGAGGCGTTATGAAAGATTTCAAAGCGATTCAATGGTTTCTGAACGAACTTCCGGACCTGCGGAAGAACGGTCTGCTCGACGCTTCGACCGCGGAACGGCTGACGGCACATTATCGGGAAGAGCTCGGAGGCTCCCCCGTCCGGAACACCCTGTTTTTCTGTCTCGGCACCCTCGGCGCATTGCTGATTGCGGCGGCGGTGATTCTTCTGACCGCATACAACTGGGATATGATTGAGAAGCCGGGACGCATCGCAATTTCGTTTGTTCCCTTCCTGCTCGCCGCCGGATTCGGAATATTTGTGATCGTCCGCGGGAAAGACGGCGTCTGGCGCGAAGGGGCGGCGCTGTTCCTCGGCGCGGGAATTCTGTCACTGAATGCGCTGATTTCGCAGATTTATCATATTGAGGGAGAACCCGGCGGATTTCTTGCGCTCAATCTGCCGTTTCTGCTTGCGCTGACGGTGATGTTCCGCGCGAACGTTCTGGCTCTGCTGACGGCAACCGCCCTGATTCCGTTCTCCTTTTTTCTGCTTCAGCCGGACGGTGATGTGCCGTCATGGTTTGCACCGGTGTACATTCTGCTCTGGACTCCATACGCCGTCCGGCAAATCCGCAAGGGCTCGCTTCTGCTGCGTTGGGGCGCCGTCGCGGCGGCAATCGCCCTGCTCACCTGGGGACAATGCGTTCTTGCGATTCCGCTTGCGGGAGCGGCGTTTCTGTGCGGCGGACTCAACTTCCACCGGCTTCAAGCGGGCGCATGGTCCCGGGATCCGTGGATTCAGAGCGCGTACCTTCTTCTTACGGTTTATTTTCTGATCTGCACATTCACGACCCAACCGGTTCTCTGCAAGGAATTTTCCATGCTGACAGCAGGAAGCGTCACTCTGCTTTTCCTTTTCATGCTTGCGGCGGAGCTCCGGCGGAACTGCAATGCGCTGAATCTGACCGTTGCGTTCTGCGCGGCGTATCCGTACCTCGCCGTTCTGAAGACGGAATGGGCGATCCCCGCGGCCTTCGGCTTCCTGATTCTGTTTGCCGCGATGTTCCTGATCGACGGATTCCGCCGTTCCGATCTGCTGCTGATGAACCTCGGACAGCTTCAGCTTTATGCGCTGCTGGTTGCCCACTTTTTCTCCGCCGACAGCATTCTGACCCGGGCGGGAGCCTTCTTCGCGGCGGGCGTCGCTTTCCTGGTTCTCAACTTTTTTCTTTCGCGGCATTTCCGCGGGAAAGGAGCGCCGGAGCAATGACCCGGGCGGCAAAATATCTGCTCGGAGCGCAGATTCTGCTTCTCGCGCTCGCCCTCTGCTATCCGGCCGCAAAGATTCTGGAATACGACTTTCCCGCCGTTCCGCCGAAGGAATACGCATTCCGCGTGCGGCCATACGATCCCTACGATCACTTCCGCGGACGTTTTCTGCGGTTTGACGTCGAAATTCCGCGTCTGAAAGCGAATGAAAAGAACGCTCCTTACGGCAAATACCGTTATGCCGTGCTCGGACGTGACTCCGAAGGATTCGCGGTCGTCACCGGGCTTCTGGAAAAACCGGATCCGGCACGCGACTGCGTCAGAATCCGTTACAGCGGAGTCCGCAGAAACTGGAAAAACGGACGGGAGGAAGACGAGCGATACCACGATTTCCACTTTCTCTTCAACCGCTGTTACCTTAATGAAAAAATCGCACCGGCGGCGGAACGGCTTCTCGGACGGAGCAAGGCGAAACTGCTTGTGGCAATTTACCCGAACGGCAACTACGCCGTCCGCGATCTGCTGATTGACGGTGTTCCGGTTTCGGAAGCCGCCGGAAAGGAAAAGAAATGAACGAACTTTACCGAAAACTGCTCGACTCGAAATACTGCGTCGTATTTACGGGTGCGGGAATCTCAACGCTCTCCGGCATTCCGGATTTCCGCAGTCCGGACGGCGTCTACAGCAAACAGTTCGAGGGATACGATGTGGAGGACATTCTCTCCATCGATCTTTTCCTTCAGCGTCCGGAGCTCTACTACAAGTGGGCGAAACCGTTCATTTACGAACTGGACCGCTACCGCCCGAACGTCGTCCACCGCGTCATAGCGGAACTGGAAGCGCGGGGAATCGTCAAGATGACCTACACGCAGAACATCGATCTTCTGCATGAACGCGCGGGTTCGAAGAAGCTCGGCGAACTCCACGGCAGCCCGGCGGTGCACGAATGCCTGAAATGCGGCAAGACGTTTGAATACGCGGAGATCGCGGCAACCGTCAACCGCGGCGAAGTCCCGAAGTGTCCGCTCTGCGGGGGAATCGTCAAGCCCCGGATCGTGTTTTACGGGGAGAGTCTGGACGGAGAGCTGCTCGACCGGGCGGAGGCCGATCTGCGCCGGGCGGATCTTCTGCTGGTGCTGGGAAGCAGTCTGACGGTGAATCCGGCAGCGGCGCTTCCGCGCATCACTCTGGCATCGGGCGGCGAAGTGGTGATTGTGAACCGCCAGCCGACCTTTCTCGACCGTTGCGCCGCGCTCCGTTACGACGATCTGGAGACAGTTTTCGGCGAACTGGAAAAAAAGTTGAAATAAGCCGTTCTTTTTCCTTAAAAAAGTTTGCGGAACGGGCAAAACGGGTGTATAGTACCGGACTAACAATGGGGATTTTTAACTATGAGCGATTCAACAGATGTAACCAGCATTCCGATGAAGGATTATCCTGTTCATATTGAGGATATTATGCATACTGCGTACCTGCAGTATTCCTTGAGCGTCAACGTGGGACGTGCGATTCCGGACGTCCGTGACGGTCTTAAGCCCGTCAACCGCCGAATCCTCTACGGAATGAAACAGCTTGGACTCACCAAAGGTCACGCCACCGTGAAATCGGCGCGAGTCGTCGGTGAAGTCATGGGTAAGTATCATCCGCACGGAGACGCCGCGGTTTACGATGCGCTTGTGCGTCTCGCCCAGGACTTCTCCATGCGCGCCCCGCTGATTGAAGGCCAGGGCAACTTCGGAACCATCGACGGCGACCCCGCCGCGGCCTCCCGTTATACCGAATGCCGCATGGAGCGCCTCGCGGAAGAACTGCTTGCCGATCTCGACAAAGATACCGTCAACATGATTCCGAACTTCGATGAAAGCGAACGCGAACCCGAAGTTCTGCCCGCGAAATTCCCGAATCTTCTCGTCAACGGCAGCACCGGAATCGGCGTCGGCATGGCGACCAACATTCCGCCGCACAACCTCGGCGAAGTCATCGACGGCACGCTTCATCTTCTCGATCATCCGACCGCAACCGTCGCCGACCTGATGAAATTCATCCCCGGACCGGACTTCCCGACCGCCGGCATCATTCACGGAATCGACCCGATCCGCAGTCTCTACACCACCGGACACGGCGTCATCAAAGTCCGCGCAAAAGCCGAATTTCTCGAAACGAAAAACGGCGGCGAACAGATCATCGTCACCGAAATCCCGTACGCGGTCAACAAGGAAATGCTCGTCAAGCGCATCGCCGATCTCGTCCGCGACAAAAAGATCACCGGCATCTCCAGCCTGCGCGATGAATCCAGCCACAAGACCGGCATCCGCATCGTCATCGACATCAAGCGCGGCGCCATGGCGTCCGTCGTCCTCAATCAGCTCTACGCCCATACGCAGATGGAAGAAGCGATCGGCTGCAACATGCTCGTCGTCGACATGAACCGCCCGAGAACCCTGAACCTGCTTCAGATTCTCCAGCGTTACATCGACCACCGCCTTGAAGTCGTCACCCGCAGAACCCGTTTTGAGCTCGCGAAAGTCGAAGCGCGCATCCACATTCTGGAAGGTCTGCTCCTCGCGGTCCGCAACCTCGACGATGTCGTCCGCATCATCCGCGCCTCCCGCACGCGTCAGGAAGCGCAGGACACCCTCGTCGCCCGGTACGGATTCTCCAAGATTCAGGTCACGGAAATCCTCAACATGCGCCTCTATCAGCTCACCGGACTGGCCATCGAGGATCTCCAGAACGAATACGATGAAAAGATGAAACTCGCGGACTATCTCCGCAGCCTCCTCGCTTCCCGCGACCTCCGGATCGGAGTCATCAAGAAGGAACTTCAGGAAATCAAGGACAAATACGCCGATCCGCGCCGCACAGAAATCACATTCGATGAAGGCGACATCGATGTCGCCGACCTCATCCCGCGTCACTCCTGCGTCATCACGGTCTCCAACACCGGATACATCAAACGCGTTCCGGCGGACACCTATCAGACTCAGCACCGCGGCGGCGTCGGCATCATCGGCATGGAAACAAAAGATGAAGATCATGTCGAACACCTGTTCAATGCGGACAGCCACGACATCATCATGTTCTTCACAAACCGCGGCGTGATGCACTGGCTCAACGTCTACGAGATCCCCGAAGGCGCACGAACCGGAAAGGGAAAGGCCATCATCAACCTCATCAAACTCGAACCGAACGAGCAGATCCGCACCATGCTCACAATCAAAAAGAAAATGTTCGAGGAAAACGAAGAACTCTGCATCGCAATGGCGACCAAATGCGGCGTCATCAAGAAAACTCCGCTCAGCCAGTTCCGCCACCTGCGCAAAATCGGCATCCGCGCACTCTCCATCGATGAGGGCGACGATCTGATCGGAGCGGCGCTCGTCGACCCCGCGGATGAAATCATCCTCTCCTCCGCGAAAGGCATGGCATGCCGCTTCAAAAGCGGCGACGTCCGCGCAATGGGCCGAAACGCACGCGGCGTGACCGGAATCAAATTCAAACTCGAAGGCGACTGGGTGGTCAGCATGGAAGTCGTTCCCGGCGACGGAACCGTCTCCGCTCCCCTTGACGCCGCTCTGCCGGAAGGCGCCGAAGACGCCGCCGAACCCGAAGAGATCGACGAGGTCGAGGAGCCTGTGGGCGAAGAGAACGACGACACCGCTCTCGAAGACACCGGAAAGCCCCAGATTCTGATCGTCACCTCCGGAGGCATGGGCAAACGCAGCTATGTAGAAGATTACCGTCTGACGCGCCGCGGCGCAAAAGGCGTCAAGAACCTCAACCTCCGCGACGGCGAGGAAGTCGTCGCCGCAGTTAAAGTCCAGCACGGCGACGAACTGATTATCACGACCGAACGCGGTCAGGTGGTCCGGATTTCCGTTGATGAAATCCGCATCGTCGGACGCGCCTCGATGGGCGTGAAGATCATGGAACTGCGCAAGGGCGACCGGATCACCGGCGTGGCGCGTCTGATCGAAGTCGAAGGACAGAAGAAGCCCGAAGACAATCCGGAAGACATCGCCGTTCCCGCCGGAACATCCGCGGAACCCGCAGAGGGTGCGGCGGAAGACGCTCCGGCGGACACTGAACCGCCTGCTCGGGAATAACAGAAAACAACCTCAAAAGGGCGTCTGATTGACGCCCTTTTTTTTCGGAGATTCCATATGACCGTTCTGAATTTTCGCGGCCGTCCCTTCCCTCTTGACGGCTTTCCTAAAATCATGGGCATTCTGAATGTCACGCCGGATTCCTTCAGCGACGGCGGCAGCCGCATTCCGCTTGCGGAGCGGATCAAAAAGCTCATCCGCGAAGGGGCGGACATCATCGACATCGGCGGCGAATCAACCCGTCCAGGCTCGCATGAAGTTCCGCTGGAAGAGGAACTCGGACGAGTGCTCCCCGCAGTCCGAGCGGTGCGGAAAATTTCCCAGGAGATTTTCATCAGCATCGACACGCGCAAATCCCAGGTTGCCGAGGAGGCGCTGAAACTCGGAGCCGACATCATCAACGACGTCAGCGGTTTTCTTTTCGATCCCGAACTTGCCTCCGTAACGGCGCGTTACGACGCCGGTGCAATTGTCATGCACTCGCGCTCCACGCCGGACAAGATGCAGTCGAAAGAGAATCTTGTCTACGCTGGCGGCTTGATCGACACGGTGGTCGAAGAGCTGCGCGGAATGATGGAACGGGTCATTGCAAGCGGCGTCCGGCGTGATGCGATAATTCTGGACCCCGGTATCGGTTTTGCAAAATCGGGCGAACAGTCCGCCGCACTGATTTATCAATCGGAAAAACTTCTTGCCCTCGGCTGCCCTCTTCTCTCCGGCCCCTCGCGGAAATCATTCATCGGAAGGATCACCGGTGAAGAAAACCCGCTGGAGCGCGACTTCGGCACCTGCGGTTCCGCAATTGCTTCCGTCGCAAAAGGATACCGGATTATCCGCGTTCATAACGTAAAAGCCGCGCTTGATTCGCTGAAAGTTTACTGCGCCTGCATGGGAATGTAAAAAAGAGACCGCAGCGGAATGCGTTTGAGGGGGGGGGAATTCATAGCATTCCGACTGCGGTCAATTGCTTATTATACCACAGAATTCAGAAAAAGCAAGAAACTCCCTCAAGATTTCAGAAAAAAACGCTCCGGAAGATCCGGCGTGATATTGCCGGGCCTCCCGTTTATCATTCAGCAAGTCCTCAATCAATGCCCCGGACAGGACAGAAGCGATCTTCATTCACTTCGAAAAAAGAGACAAGAAGACAAGAAATTTTCCATCTTTTTCCCCTCTCCGTTTGCTTTTTCACGGAAGAACGGAAATATTATGTCAGACGATCATTTATGACAAACCCAAACAAGGAGATCGGATCAAATGAAAATTTCTCAGAAAAATCTCGCGGCTCAGCTCTACACGCTCAGAGAGTTTACCAAGACTCCCAAAGATATCGCGGAAACCATGAAGAAAGTCAAACAGATCGGCTACGACGCCGTGCAGATTTCCGCTCTCGGTCCCATCGATCCGAAAGAACTCGCGGCAATCCTCGACGGAGAAGGACTCGTCTGCTGCGCCTCTCACGACGGCGGCGAAGATCTCTTCAACAAAACCGATGAACTCATCGAAAAACTCCATGCCGTCAAGTGCGCGTACACCGCCTATCCCTGGCCGCACACAAGCCCGAAGACGGAAGAGGAATGGGTTGCGCTCGCAAAGCGTCTCGACGCCGTCGGCGCCAAACTCCGCGAAGCCGGAATAACCCTCTGCTATCACAACCACAACATCGAATTCGCAAAATACAACGGCAGAACCGCGCTCGACATCATCTATTCCGCCTCCTGCGCCGACAACCTCAAGGGTGAACCCGATACACATTGGGTTCAGCTCGGCGGCGCAAATCCGGTCACGTGGTGCCGCAAGCTTTCCGGACGCCTCCCCCTCCTCCACATGAAGGACACCGCATACATCAACGGCCAGTCCATGATGACCGAAATCGGAAACGGCAACCTCGAATGGAAAAACATCGTCGCAGCCGCCGATGAAGCCGGCTGCAAGTGGTACATCGTGGAAGAAGACACCTGCCCGGGCAATCCGTTCGACTCCCTCAAACAGAGCTATGAATACATCAAGGAGGAGCTTTTCTAATGTATTTCACAGGTTTTGCAGACGAAGCTTCCGGAAACATCGACACGCAGATCAAGGTGACAAAAGAGCTCGGCTGGAGCAACATCGAGTCGCGCGCCCTCTTCGGAAAAAATCTCGGAAGCATTTCCGATGCGGAGTTCGAAGAGCTCCAGGAGAAACTCGCGGCCGCCGGAGTCTCCATCAACTGCTACGGAAGCGCCGTCGCCAACTGGGCGAACCCGATCACCGAATCGCCGGAAAAATCCTACACGGAAATGCGCAACGCCCTGCCCCGGATGCAGAAGCTCGGAACGAAAATGATCCGCATCATGAGCTTCGCCGTCCCGCAGGAACTCAAAGCAACCTCATGGGAACTTGAAGAAGAGGTCATCAGACGCCTTCAGGTCATTGTCAAAATGGCGGAAGACGCGGGCGTGGTCTGCGTACACGAGAACTGCATGAACTGGGGCGGCCTCTCCTATGAACACACGCTCCGCCTCTGCGAACGCCTCGGCTCCTCACCCGCGTTCCGTCTGGTTTTCGACACTGGCAACCCGGTTTTCAACGACGATTACAGCAAGTCTCCGCTCCGCAAGCAGAGCTCCTGGGAGTTCTACAGCAACGTCAGAGATTATGTTGTCTACATCCACATCAAAGACGGGAAGATGATCGACGGCCACATGAAATTCATGTTCGGCGGCGAAGGCGACGGCGATGTCCGCCGTATTCTGACCGACGCCTTTTCGCGCGGCTACGACGGAGGAATTTCCATCGAACCGCACATGAACAAGGTCTTCCACGACCCGAACGGCGAAGTCAACGAAAGACTTTGCTGCGAAAATTACGTGGAATACGGCCGGCGCATGGAAGCGCTTGTCGCCGACATCAGAAAATCCCTCTGAGCCATTTTTCCGCCGCCCGTCCACCAGGATCGGACGGCGGATTTTTTCTAAGGCAGTGTCCGAAGTTTTGCGCACATTCGCTTCTGACGGATTATTGCCTTTTCGTTAATTCACTTCATGTCGTAAAGTTTGCAAGTGTTCAAATACCGGCGAGTTCCCCATTGTTGCAGCCATATCCGTTCCAAAGCATTGTTCAATCCGGAATCGCCATTTCTTCGATCCCCCGGAAACCGGAAGAGCCCGGGAAGTTCAACAGTTATGGCTGCTTCCCGTAAAGCAGGTTTTCCGCATAGCGGAAAGCTTCGGGGAAACGGCGGTTCGGCTTATATTGGAACAAATCAGACGGAAGAACATGCAGACGGTTCGTCCGCACCGCTTTCAGATTCCGCATCGAAGGATTCTCCAGAAATTTGCGGAGCGCCTCACGATTCAACGCATCGGATTTTGCGCCGGGGATCAGAAAAATACGATCGGGATCCTTCAGCAGAAGCTCCTCCGGACTGAACGACACCCGCTCCGCACGGAGAACGGCGGAACCAGTGGAATTCAGGATGTTGCGACCGCCAAGTGCAGTGAAAATATAGGCGGCGTGGGCACGGCTCGTCTCCGCACGGAATTCCGCCCCGTTGAAAAACAGGACAAGAAAAGTCGGTCCTTTCCGTCCGGAACAGCGGTGAATGATCGAGTCGACTTCCTTTTGCACTTTTTCACAAACGGTTGAAGCGGAACGGGTTGCAAGAATGGAAGAAAATATTCCGGCGAGTCGCGCATAGTCGGAATAATTGTCATACTTCAAATGCAGCACTTCGATTCCCGATTTCCGGAGCAGTTCTCCGAACGCCCGGTGGCGGCCGGTCATGCCGCTCAGAATCACAAGATCCGGCTTCAGACGGACAACCGCTTCCATGTTCGGGTGCATGTAACTGCCGACGCGCGGAACGTTCTCCAGGCCCGGAGGAAGGGGATCCGCCTTGCGCGGCGTGTGCATTCCGGCAGGAAAACCGCCGCAATCAAGCCAGATTTCAAGAAGAGAAGGATAACAAATCACCGTTCGTGCAGGCGAAGTTGTCACCTTCCGGATCTCGCCGAACGCATCCGCAACCGGAATTTCAGCGGCGGAAAGCGAAAACGTCAAGGCTGAAAGAAGAAGCGGGGAAAAATTCATTTATCGTTCAGTTTCCGGAAACCGCGGCGATGCGGCGGACGGCGGAACTGCACATTGCCGTTCGAGGCAATGCCGATACCGTGGGCAAAAAGAACATCATTCAGCGAGGACGCCGCGATATTCTGAGAGAGATGAAGCATATTCTCCTGCGGGCATTCAACACGGTCCGCCTGTTTCACGACGGAGATTTTGAGTTTGCGCGAAACGTAAAGAAGTCCCCAGCCCTGCGCAACCTCTTCCGGTTTCAGAAGACCTTCCGGAACGGCAAGATAGAGTTCATTCGCAACATTCGCGCGGCGGAGACGCTCAAAACGGCTGCCCTGATACAGTGCCGTTTCATAGTTGCGGATCCGTCCAAGACACTCTTTGTAAGCTGGATTCACAGTTTCTTCGTAATCCCAGTATTCAATTTCCGGGAAGAGAACGCCGGTATCGAGCAGATGCGGTTCCGTGCGGCGGATTTCCGCTTCAATCACCTTCTGAAGCTCCCGTTCGCGGCGCAACTCCGCGGCGATCTCTTCCGGAGTGGAGCATTCCGGCCAGCAGGAAAAACGCGTAGTGCGGGTTTCAATCAGAACCGTTTTTTCCGGCTGAAGAAGACGTTTTTTTTTCGGAGCCGACCAGAATGCAGCTGCATCCGCGCAGTATTTTGCGATACGGGTCGGGACACGGAGCGCGGCGGCGGTGGGTTTTGCCGCGACGAGCCAGCCGAGCGCGGCGAACTGAAGATCTTTCAGGGAGAGATCGGATGTTTTTTCTTTTTTTGCATCAGACGGCTGTTCCGGAAGGGGTTCGGTATCCTCCGGGACGGGCGGCTGCGGCAAAACGGGTTCCAGAAAAGAATCCGCGGGGAACTGATCCCCGCGGATTTCGGAATCATCAGATTCCGCAAAGTCGAAATTCAACTGCAATTCTGTATATTCTTCAGACATTACAACGGAAATCCTTCTCTGCGGCAGATGATGTTACTTGCTTTCCTTCATGACATCAAGGCTGTCGAGGCTGTCGCCGATAACCTGTCCCATGTCACCGAGAGCTTCGCCCGGTTTGAGAGCAGCGGAAACTTCCTCGCTCGCAGCCTTGAGATCCTCTTCGGAGAATCCTTCATCGAGAGCCTTGATGGAGAGACCGATGCGGCGTTCATCGCGGTCGATCTTGATGACGCGGGCTTCGATTTCCTGACCAAGGGAGAGTTTGTCTTTGACCTTCTCGACACGATCCTTGCTGATCTGGGAGATGTGAACCAGACCGTCGATCTTGTGGGAGAGCTCGATGAAAGCGCCGAACGCGGTGATCTTGGTGACCTTTCCGGAAACGACGTCGCCGATCTTGTAGAGATCGTTGATGTTCGCCCAGGGATCTTCTTCGATCTGCTTGAGACCGAGGGAGATGCGCTGCTGCTGCGGGTCGATGTCGAGAATGACGGCTTCGACTTCATCGCCGACTTTGAGCATTTCGTTCGGGTTGTTGATCTTGCGGGTCCAGGACATATCGGAGACGTGGATCATGCCGTCGATGTCGTTTTCGATTTCGACGAACGCGCCGTAGCTGGTCATGTTGCGGACTTTGCCTTTGATGCGGCTTCCGGCCGGATACTTCTCAGCGAGGACTTCCCACGGATTGCGGGTCTTCTGACGGAGACCGAGGGAGATCTTCTTGCCTTCCTTGTCGATGTCGAGGACGACGGCTTCGACTTCTTCGCCAACGCTGACAATATCGCCGGCCTTGGTGACGCGCTTGGTCCAGGACATTTCGGAGACGTGGATCAGACCTTCGACGCCCTGTTCGATTTCAACGAACGCGCCGTAGGGCATGATGTTGACGATGCGGCCCTTGACGGTGGAGCCGACCGGATACTTGGTTTCGACTTCGTCCCACGGATTTTTGGTCTTCTGCTTGAGACCGAGGGAGACGCGCTCCTTGTCGTAGTCGATGTCGAGAATCATCACTTCGATTTCCTGTCCGATTTCGAGCATTTCGCTCGGGTGGGAGATGCGTCCCCAGGACATGTCGGTGATGTGGAGGAGGCCGTCGATGCCGCCGAGGTCGATGAACGCGCCGAAGTCGGTGATGTTCTTCACGACGCCCTTGCGGATCTGGTTGACTTCCATATCTTTAAGCAGCTGCGAGCGGCGATCCTTGCGGGAAGCCTCGAGGAGTTCGCGGCGGGAAACGACGATGTTTCTGCGCTCCTGGTTGATCTTGAGGATCTTGAACTCGTATTCTTTGCCGATGAAATCGTCCATGTTCTTGACCGGACCGATATCGATCTGGGAACCGGGGAGGAACGCCTCGACGCCGTTGAGATCGATGATGATGCCGCCTTTGACGCGGTGCTTCATCAGACCGGTGATTACGCTGCCTTCGCCATATTCGCTGGTGATTTTGTTCCAGGACTTGATGAAGTTCGCCTTCTGGAGGCTGATTCCGGGCATGCTGTTCTCGTTTTCAATCTCTTCGAGATAGACGTCCACCTGGTCGCCGACCTTGACATCCGCCCAGTTGCGGAATTCCGCGGCGGGGATGAAACCTTCCGCCTTGTAGCCGATGTCTACGAGAGCGCCGTCGTTTCTCTTCTCGACGATTTTTCCCGGGACGATGGAATTCTCGACGAATTCGTTCTTCTGCTCGTTCGCGAGCAGGGCGTCCATGGAGACGTTGTCTGTGCTGAGATCGACGTAGCTTTTGATCTCTTTCGGTGCGGTTGCTGCTGTTGTGCTCATTTTTTTCTTGTTTTTCTTTTGGTTTACGATTTTTTCCGTACGATGCACTCACGCCGATTGCATGAGGGCATTAAGATGGCAATATACTCTGTGAATGGCAAAATTTCAAGAGCGGAAATGCGGATTCTCCGATTTTTTCGAATCACTCCCTCTCCCGCGCCTGGGAATACATGTGCTCCATGAATTCCCGGAAGGTGAATTCGTAACCGAGCTTTTCCGCGAAATTGATGAACGCGTCAATCACGTCTTCCTGGTTCTCATAAATTTCCTGAAACGACATCGCCTTGCGGCGCAGTTCCGGATCGCGCTCCAGATGCGCATAAAAAAGAACGATATTTTCCTTGCTCATGAACGGTTCCTTTCCATCAGTTTATAAACTTTGTCGTTCGTGCGCAGACGGAGCGGACAGAGGAACGTGACGTCCATCCCCTTTTTTGCGGGATTGACCGCGACGCCGTCGAGCAGAAACTCATCCACTTTCAGCTCCTGCGCCCCCGTGGTGTCGCCGGTGACGAGAATGCGGTCGCCTGGAACGAGTTCTCCGGAGGTCATCAGCAGTTCCGCCACCTCCGGCTTCTTGTAATAGTTGACGATGCGTCCGACGAATTCCTTCCGCACGGTTGCCTGGCTGTCGCCGCAGGCCGCCCACTCGCCGAGTTTATTTCCGAGATAGTAGCCGCCTTTCCAGAAGCCGCGGTTGAAGACAGAAGCCAGCTCCTCCTCCCACTTCGCAAGCTGTCCGGGACGCAGCGGTTCGCCGCGCATCCACTGGTCGAGCGCGGCGCGGTAGACCCGCACCACATGCGCCACATAGTCGGCGGAGCGTCCGCGTCCTTCGATTTTGAGAACCGAAACGCCGCTTTCGAGAATCCGGTCGAAAAATTCAAGCGTGCAGAGGTCGCGCGGCGACATCACGTAGCGGTTGTCGATATTGAACTCCGCGCCGGTTTCCGTATCGCGGACCGTATAGGAGCGGCGGCAGTTCTGAAAACACGCGCCGCGGTTGGCGGAGGAGTTGCAGGTGGCAAGACTCATCCCGCATTTTCCGGAAACAGCAACGCAGAGCGCTCCGTGAATGAAGATTTCCACCTTGATCAGCTCTCCCGACGGCCCGCAGATCTTTTCCTCGCGGATGGTCCGGCAGATGTGCGAGATCTGCTCAAGCGTGAGTTCCCGGGCCAGCACCACGACGTCCGCGAACTGTGAATAGAAACGCACGGTTTCGGTGTTCGCAATATTCGCCTGAACGGACAGATGCACGGGAAGTTCCATTGAACGCGCAATCCGCATGACCGCCGGATCGGAGGCGATCACCGCGTCGATCCGCGCCTCTTTTGCGCGGCGGCAGAGTTCCCGGACCTCCTCAAGCTCCGAGTCGAATATGATGGTATTGATCGCCAACCATGCTTTTGCGTTGCGCGCATGACACCGCGCCGCGACTTCCGGAAGGTCGTCCACAGTGAAATTGACCGTAGCATTCGAACGCATATTGAGTTTGCCGACGCCGAAATAAACGGCGTCCGCGCCGTTCTGCAATCCGGCTTCCAGCGATTCGCAGCTCCCGGCGGGAGCAAGAAGTAATGGCATGAGAAATCCTTTCTTTTCCACGATAATGTAATATGGATTTCCGTTTTTTCAATAAAACAGAGTGGAATATTGAAAGAAATCGGTTATATTATCCGGCAGAACGGGAAAGGATAAATTCATGGAACTCTGCAAATTCTCCGAAGGGCTTCTGAATCAAGGCGGAGACGCCACAATGGAACTTTGGAAAGGCGAAATGCCCGTTCCGGATGGAATGGAAAGCGCGCTTTATCACTTTCTGGTCCGCTACTATTACATTCCGGAATCCCCATACAATTTTGCCGTGCTAGACGGCAGGCGCCTCCGCGGCTTTCTGCTCGCAGCCCCCGCCGCAATGCCGGAACGCCACGACTCCGCACGGGAATGGATTCAGCCGCATCTGACAAACGATGCGCAGAAAGCCTTTTTCAAGGAATACTGGGATTATGTCAACAGCAACAGCGACGCCGAAAGACGCGCGGCGCTTCCCGGCGAAGTCCTGCTTCTTCTGTTCGGCAGTCTCCAGCGCGGATGCGGACGCATCATGATGGAAGCGTTTGAATCGGAATGCCGGAAAAACGGCGTCGGCTCCTATCTGCTCTGGACGGATGAAACCTGCGATTTCGAATATTACCGCAAGAACCGGTTTACCGCAGTCGCGCACTTTCCCTGTGCCGCAGCAATCAAGGGAAAACACCTCGAAACCTGGCTGTTCCGGAAAACGCTTTGAAGAGAACGCCGAAAACATTCATTTCCGGAAAAGACCGGGCGATGTGCCGTAGGTGTTCTTGAAAACGAAACAGAAACTCTGGAGAGAGGAAAAACCGGAGGCGAAAGCTATCTCCTTGATGCTCGTTTCCGTATTCCTCAACAGCCACGCGGCATGTTCCAGGCGAATTCTCTTCAGATACTTCACGGGAGAGGTGTGATACTGATTCTCAAAACGTTCCGTCAGGGTCGGCTGGGAAAGATGAAAACGCTTCGACAATGAAACCATGTCTATCCTCTCCTGAAAATTGTTGTTCAGAAATTCCGCGATCTCGGCGGCGAAAGAATCTTTCGGCAAAACCTGCATCTCCTGCCACAGACAATGAAAGAATTCAAAACTCGCGCCGATGACCTTGAAATAAGATTCCGTATTCAGATGATGCTTCAGAATATTGTGCAGTCCTGAACAGCGCGCGGCAAAACGCTTCCGGTCCGGAAGACGAGTGCAGGTGAGCTGATTGAACTCAAACATCCGGATAATCTCCTCAATCTGCGAACCGCAGAAGATGAAGCCCCAGATCCGGGACGTTTTTTGCGGAAGATGCAGAAGATCGACATCGTTTCCCGGCTTCATCAGAACGACATCGCCCGCTTCCGCAATAAACGATTTGCGTCCCTGACGGCAATAGAGTTCTCCCGATTCGATGAAATCCAGAGAATAAAAGCTCTGCTTCAGCCGGCGGTCATGATAAAACCCCGAGGCGAACTGCCGCGAACCGTAGGTGCAGCAAAAGGCGAAACGGAGAGTCTGGCTGTTGCCCATGGAATACGCTTCCTCCCGATCCTTTTTCCCGCGGCGATACAGAACCGTGCCGCCGGACCGGTTGAAAAAATTCAACGGTTTGCGCTCAAATATGGACGGATCATGCAAGATTTTCATCGGCAGCAGCCTCCTCTTCCTGTTAATACACCGCTCCTTCTGTCAGAATTCCCCGAAAGCCGCGGGGAATGACCATGCGTCCCGGATGAAACACCATCCCGTCAGGAGTTCCGTACGAATTCCCGAGACCGCGCGTCTTGCGCAAACGTCACCAGTTCAGAATGAACTCTATGACAAACGCGCTGCTCCAGCCGAAGTGCGCAACGCCGACGGGGTCGCCGGTGACCGGGTTGTAGTTTTCGCAGATGAAACCGGGGGTCCTCCGGACAAAGTTCAGAATGGTCGCCCTGCCCTCCTCCGCCAATTCCGCAAAGCCGTAATTTTTCAAACCTTTCAGAGCAAAATAGGCGATGTTCAGCCAGGTTCTGCCGCGCCAGTAGCCGGTGGGATCAAAATTCGGGTCTTTATAGGAGACGCTGGGCCAGCCGGGCATTTCATGTTCTTTCGCAATCTCCGCCATCGCCGCGGCGTGCTCCTGCGATGCGATGCCGATGAACAGAGGCATGAACGAGGCGGGTGTGATCACGCCGTTGAATTTTCCGGTTTTCAGATCAAGGTCCTGATAGCATTTCGCCTCTTCGTTCCACAGAGTGGATTCGATTTTCTGCGCGAGGTTCCGCTCCTTCTCCTCCCATTCGGAAGAAGGATCGAGTTCGTTCATGGCGCGGTAGAACATCACCATGAAACAGTTCAGGTCGATGGAGAAGAGATTGGAACAGCCGTCGTCCCAGCGAGGCGAGTTGTCCCAGCCGCTCTCCCACGCGACCCATTCTGCATACGATTCCGGCTCCGTCTTCACGGCATCGTAATGGAAGAGACCGTAAGCGCGTCCGCCGCGTTCATTCATCCAGAACTGTTCGTTGCGGCGATAGGCTTCCACGCACTCTTTGCGGAACTCCGGATCGGGGAAACGTTTTTCGAGCATGGCGGCGGCCCAGGGGAATACCGGGGGTTTGCCGTACTGGTTCATGATCTTGCCGTTCTCAAACCAGACGTCGGGGAAAAGACCGTTCTCCTGTTGAATTCTGAAGAAAATTCTGCACTGTTCGCGGGCAAGTTCCGGATTCCAGCGGGAGAGCGCCATGACATGAAACGCGCTGTCCCAGTTCCAGATTCCGGAAAAGACGGTGCATGAGGGACGGATTCCGCGAAGCGGAGCCCACGGCTGAGTTCCGCGCGAAAGATTGCCTTCGAGCGTACGCGCCGCGCGTTCCAGCAGATTGTAGGAATCCATCGGCAGTTTGCCGTAAAATTGAGCGAGCCACTTGTCGCATCCGGTGAGAAATGCATTCATAAGGAAACTCCTTTTTTTGGTTTCTCAAATATAGCATGACGGACCGGAAAAATCTACTTACAAAAGAGGTTTTCTTTTCCGAAAAAACAAAAAATTTTACGAAAAAGACAAAACGTATTACAAAGGGGACAACGCGAGTTTTGCCGTTTCCGGAAACATCGCAGGAAAGAGTTTTTTTCGAAAATCTGAACTCTTTTGCGTTATTATTAACTGTTTCGATCTTTCCGGCATTGACTTGCGGAAAGAGAGGCGGTAAAATAAAAACACGGCATCAGAACGCCAATGAACATTTTTAACGAAAGGAACGACAAAATGAAGAAAAGTCTGATTGCACTGCTCTCCGCAACGGCGCTCGGAACGGTCTGGGCGGGTGAACTCATGAAACTGCCTGCGAATCCGGAAGGACCGCTCACTCTGGAGCGTGAGGAACGGGCAAACGGCAGCGGCATTTCGTATGGAATCCTTTACCGGAAACATTACATCGCCAGCGGGTTCCACAACCGGAAGGTCGACACCTCCGCCGGAATGCAGGCGTCCATTCAGGACGGCGCGCTTGTTCTTGATCTTACCAAAGTGAAATTCTCCGACAAGGGTGTTCTCGAATGCAGTTTCAACGATCCCGATCCGGCACACCGCGCAGCCGACGCCAAAGTGACTTTTGAAATTTGCATTCAGGGTCCCGCCGGAGCAAAACTCGACCTTGTGCCGCAGGGATACACGCTCAACGGCACACATTCATTCACGCGTGAAACCTTCAATCTTACCGGAGAAAAACAGATTCTCTCCATCACCCACACGAATCCGGACGAGATGAAAATGCTATTTCTGCGCATCGACCTCAAAGCCCCCGGAGTCTACAAGTTTTATCAGGCAGAGGCGAACCTCGGAGAATAAGTTTCATCCGGCTGCTTGCCGGTGATTCGCACCGGCAAGCTTGAAAAAGGGAATTTTTCATGAATAAAACATTGATTTTCACCACGCTTCTGACCGGAAGCATGTTAGCCGCCGCACCGGTCTTCGAGCTCTCCGGCGACGCAGGGTTCCATGCCGTCGTCAACGGCAAAACGGTTGCGCCGCGGCAGAAAACGGAGGGAGCGGCCATCGTTCCGGGACTCTTCGGAAATGCGGTTCATCTGGACAACCGCGGGATTCTGACCTATCCGCTCGGCTCCGCCCTGAACAAAAAGCAGGGAACGATTGTCTTCTGGTTCAAACCGGATCAGGAGACAAAGTCCCGCTTTGTTCCCGTCATGGACCGCGACCGGCTCCCGGACAGCTCCGTCGGTCCCGTGGAAAGCGGAATGCGCAACATCCTCAACCTCCGCCCCTTCCGGTTCCGTTACGGGGAAAACGAGCTCACGACCGGATACCGTCCCGCTCCGATTCACAAGCGCTGGTTCAAAGATCAATGGAATCTGATTGCATTCACCTGGGACGCCCGGAAAAAAGAGGCGCACACCTTCTGCAATGGAGTTCTCGACAACGGCAGATACATCGGCAAACTTGTCTACACAGAACCGAAAAATTCCTGCGACACCGCCTTCTTCGGTTATCCGGAGTTTTCCAATGAACTGGGCGCGAACGGAACAATCGATGAATTCCGCATTTACGACCGGGCGTTCTCCTTTGATGAGCTCCTCGCTCTCTACGCGGAAAAACGTCCGTTCATGATGGAAGTCAATGACTATGCGTGGAATCTGAATCAGAAGAACCGCATCCGTCTGCGTTTCAAAAACATTACGAAGAAAAAAATCTCGGCGGCCGACCGCATCACAATCACCGACGCCACCGGGAAAACCGTTTTCAGCCGCGAAGTTCCGCTGAGCGCCGAAGCGGGCGGATTCGCCGACGCCGAGCTCTCCTTTCAGCCGGAAAACGCCGGACTTCACCGGATTCACAGCGAGCTCGCCGGACGCACTTTTGAAACGCTCGTGATTGCACCGGAACGCATTACCGACCGGATGCCGGCGGGCGATCTCAAACTGAAACTGGTCGGGGAAATCGATCTGACCGGAAAGCCCGGATGGAATACTTTCCGTGCGGACAAGACGGGGAAGTTCGTCACGACTCCCGCCGGAACTTATTTTGAAACCGGAACTCATGCACGAAGCGGATTTCTTGTGCGGTTGCCCGAACTCCAAAAACCGAACCGCTACCATGTGCTCGAAGTGGAGTATCCCGACGATGCGAAACGCACCTTCACCGTAACGCTCTATTCCATCGGAGAGAAGGCGAAAATCACCGTCGGCGGACAGATGAACGGAATGGGAATCCTGACCGGAGGCGCCTATCCGCTTTCCGGAAAAATGCGCACGAAGCGTCTGCTCTGGCTCCCCGATGCAAAGGAGGTGACCCTGATCTGCGAAAACTACAGCGACAGGACCTGCAAAAAAGGCGGCGCGATTTCAAAAATCCGCATTTTTGAAGTTCAGAGCGACCTTCTTCCCAAACTTCCCGAACTGCCCGGAAAACGGAAAATCGGTGTCTGGGACGAAGACCCGACTATGGACGGCACCTGGTTCAACATGCCCTTCCTGCTGACGGACAAAGGTGTCGACCTTGAGTTCTGGCGCGAAAAGGCGGAACGCACCGTCGAATATGCGCGTCATCAGGGCTACAACATGTGGACCGTTCAGCTGATGGAATACGACGGCGACCGCAACGGTTCCGATCTTTCCATGTACAGCAAAGTCGGCACGACCGGAGCCCATATTTACGGCTGCATGGATACGATGGCAAAAGTGTTCGAACGGGAAAAACTTCCGTTTTACGGCCGTCTCGGCATCAACTGGGGCGGACACAACGGAATCTATTTCCTGCCGGAAAGCAAACTCTGCCGCAATGAAAAAGAGTTTATGAAACGCGGAAAAGAGGCGGTCGAACAGGTTGACAAAAACGGACGCATCCTCTTTGACAATCATATCGCACTGAATCCGATTCATCCCGAAAACATTGCAGGTCTCCGCAAACTGCTTGCGTTCTACCGGGACAAATATGCGGACAACCCGATGTTCCTCGGTCTGACTCTGCGCGACACCGGAACCATTCTGAGTTTCCAGAACCTCAAAACCGGATACGAAGATTTCACTGTTGCGCTGTTTGAAAAAGAAACCGGAATCAAAGTTCCGGACACCGGAGACGGGACCCGCTTCCATTTCCGTTACAAATTCCTGACGTCGCCGAAAATGAAACAGACCTGGATCAACTGGCGCTGCAAAAAACTTGCCCGGACATGCGAAGAACTGGTCCGCGAAGTCCGCAAAGGCAACGATCGCCTCCGCCTTCAGATCTGGGTCTCCTGCAAAAACTCCATTCCGCTGAATCCCGAAAAAGGAACAACCGTCGACTCCACGCTCAAAGAGGCGGGAATCGACATGGGGCTGCTCGCAAAAATCGAGGGACTGGACTTCAATCCGGTTGTCGAGCCGGACTTTATCCGCGTCGACACCTACGCAAAAACCGGAGAAGAGGATTTTTACTTCAGTCAACCGGAATTCAACGCGCCGTTCCGCAAACCGGATTACCGGACTCTCGTTTTCATGCTCCACAACAACCAGGAACATTATCCCTCCCGCACGCCGTCGCTTCCGGAACTCTTCTATCCGACCGTCGACTGGCTCCAGCGGAAGATTCCGCTCTACATGTGCTCCTGGGCGAACAGCTATCCGCGCGAAGATTTTGCGCTGATGCCGCTCGCCGTGCAGCTTGCATACCGCGACGTGGACGAAATTCACGTGGGCTACTGGGGCAATCCGGACAGTTCGGTGACGGATGAGTTCCGCGCATTCAACCGTGCGTTCCGCTCCATTCCGGACGGTCGTTACACCAACATCTGCAAGGACTCCGACTCCGTTGCCGTGAACGTCTGCGGGAAAAATTTCTATCTGGTCAATAAGATGTTCTATCCGGTTGCGCTGACCTTCCGCTCCGCCGGAACTCTGAAAAACCTTGTAACCGGAGAAACGGTTGCGAATGCGGACGGATTCCACTCAATCACCGTTCCGCCGCAGGGAGTGACAGTTTTCCGGAACAGTCAGGAATTCACTCCGCAAGATCTGACTCAAAACATCAATCCGGAAGACTTGAAATGGCTGAAAAACGCTGTTGCTACACTCAAAGCCGCGGCAAAAGACGCACCGAAGCTGAAACCGCTTGCCGAAAAAATGGAAAAGGCCGCGGCGGAAAAGAACTGGCCCGAGGTTCGCGCGATGATTTACATCCGCCGGATTCAGGAAGTTGTTGAAAACGCAAAACCGTTTACCCTCTCCGGAAAATACGTTCCCGAAAAGCACGGATTTCTGCTGAACGTCTCAGGTCAGGGTGGCGAAATCCGCATCAAGTTTTCCGTCGACGGCGCATTTGAATTCGCCGAAACGGAACGCACAGCGACACTCTCCGCAGGCAAACCGCTCACAGTGATCCTTCCCTTCTCCAAAGAGATAAAGGGAAACGGGCAGACGGGAACCGTTCGGATAAGTGTCGCGGATTCCTCGGGGAATTATCATGCTGCGGAATTCCTCTGCGGCGGAGACTTTGCCGAATACGCGGAGACTTTGCCGGTGCCGGGAAAAGACTGGTCGTTCAAAGCCTACTCCATGACGGAACGCAGGAAAGAGTCTCCGCAGGGAGAATACCGCTACAGACGCGGGATGCTCTGGAATGAAAAAGGACTTTCCCTCGCGGTCGAAGTCGAAGATGCGGATTATTTTCCGCCCGATTCCAAACTGAAATTTTTCCGCGCGGATTCGCTGCAGATCTTTCTGGATCCGTTCAATACGGATTCGACAGACACCATGAATTTTTCCGGAAAAGAACTGGAATTCTCCGTCTACGAACAGAACGGAAAAACAGTCGTCAGAAACTGCACGGTTCCGGAAAACGCGCAGGACCCGGCGGCAAAGATTTCCGCCGCAATGGAACACAGGGAGGGCCTCACCCGTTACGAAGTCCGGATTCCGGCGGGAGCAATCCCCGGTTTCGCGCCGGAGGAAAACGCCGTTTTCGGATTCTGTCCCATGATCAACAACCGGATCAAAGGCAAAGGCGGACTCCTCGAAGTTCTGCCATCCCCCGATGTGTTCCCGTATCCGAAGCCGGGCGTCTGGCACGATCTGATCCTGAGAAAAAAATGAAAGGTTCTCGCGTAAATGGAACTGAGCTTGAACAAAGACTGGGAACTGAGCTGTCGCCCGCTTTTTCCGGATCCGGAAATACCGGAAAACCTGAACGGGATTTCCGCCGATCTGCCGGATGACGTGATTCTCTCCCTGATGAAACACGGCATCGTAAACGACCCCGTCGTCCGCCGCAACTTTCTGGAATGCAAATGGATCGGGAAGTGCGAATGGCGTTACCGCAGGTCTTTCATTCCGGAAACGGAAGCCGGAAGGACTTTTCTGGTTTTCTCCGGACTTGCGGGCAAGGCGGCTGTGTTCCTGAACGGGAAGGAGCTCGCCGTTCACAACAGCATGCATCGTGAACTCCGCCTCGAAATTACCGGACTGATCGAGGCGGGGAAAGCGGCGGAGCTCGAAGTGCGGCTTCGCCCGTTTGACGGAGACTCGCTCCGCGTTCCCGTCATCTCGTGGTTCTCGCAGTGGAGCGGCGGCGTTTACGATGCCGCATTCTGCGAAAAACGGAGCGCAGTCCGCAAGCCAGACTACTCTTACGGCTGGGATTGGACACAGGGTCTGCCGATCTGCGGAATCGAGGGCGGTGTCCGTCTGGAAAGTTACGGGTTCGCCGTCATCCGGAATTTGATTCTTCATCCGGAGAACTCCGGACGCCTCCTCTGCAATTTTGACTTGGAAACGGCTCTGGCTGAAATGGTCTCCGCGGAAGCTGTTCTGCGCATCCGCAAAAAGGGAGAGACCGCGGCCATTCTGGAGAAGAAAGAAACGCTGATTGCAGGTCCCGGCGTCATTGAATACGAACTTTCCGCCGTTGTGCCGGATCCAAAACTCTGGTTTCCCGCCGGGTACGGAGAGCAGAATCTCTACGAACTGGAACTTGAAATCCGGAAAGAAGGCGCATCGCCCGTCTCCGTGAAAAAGACGTTTGCCTTCCGGAGCGTCCGCATTCATGAACAGCGCTTTACGGAGCGGCAGGGCGAATTCCGGCTGCTGATCAACGGCATTCCCGTTTTTGCGCATGGAGCGAACTGGATTCCGCCGGACATCATCCCCGCGCGGGTGACGGAGAAGCGCATCCGGCGCCTTCTGGAGCTTGCAGCGCTCGGCGGAATCAACTATCTGCGCTTCTGGGGCGGAGGATACTGCGAGAACGAACTCTTTTACGATCTCTGCGACCGGTACGGAATTTTAATCTGGCAGGATTTCATGTTCAGCGGACCGGAGATCCCCGAATTCGACCCGGTCTTCCGCGAAGAGTGCCGCAAAGAAGCGCGGGAGGTGATCGCGCGTCTTTCGCATCATCCCTCCATCGCCGTCTGGTGCGGTTCCAACGAAACCGATGATTACCATTGCGCCAACGGCACTCAGCACAGAAGCACGTTCCGTCCGGAGACGCATTACTACGGCTGGCGTCTTCTCCACAAAGATTTTCCCCGGATTTTCGACGAGCTCCTTCCGGAAGCCGTCTACATACCCTCCTGCGGGTTCATCGGAAACGCCGCGCCGGAGAGCGCGAAAATCAATGATCACGGATTCGGCACCAGTCACAAAAGCCACGCCGGACAGTTCTGTTCCGACCGTGAATTTGACGAATTCAGCGCGGTTCCGGCGTTCTGGAATGAGGTCTACGGCGTTTCTCCCGATGAAGAGAGTTCCTGGTCGCGCTATCTTGCAGCACAGGATGTGGACCGCATCACGAACCCGGTCCTGACCGACCACAGCGTTCTGGAATGTCAGCGCAACGACGAAATGCTCCGTTTTTTCGATCAATACAGCTTCGACGCGCCGGAATTCCGATATGAATACGACGTCCGGAAGCTCTTCCGCTTCTATGCGAAAGCACACTGCGAAGTCGTCTTGCGGAACATGCAGTTTCTCCGCCGCAACATGCAGTTCGCGGGCGGAGTCGCCTTCTGGATGTTCAACAGCGCATTCACCATGCACGGATGGGGAATGGTCGATTATTACGGATCCCCGAAACCGGTCTTTTATGCGATGGCGCGGATGTGCAAAGCCGCTCTGGCAATTCCCGCGGTCTATGACAAGCGCATTGAAATTCATCTCTCCGGCTTCTTCGCCGATACACGCGACATTCCGGTGAAATGGTGCGTCTCCCGCTTTGACGGAACGGAACTCTTCCGCAGTTCAGAGCTCGTGCGCGGCTTCTCTGGAGGTTCGCGGAAAATTGCGGAAATCCCGCTGGAGCAAATCAAAAATTTTGAACCGGAAAGCTGTTTCGTCGCAACTTTTGCGGACGGCGTGCCATGCACTCGCTTCTTTGTTCCGGAACGGACTCGCAAGCTGCCCGACGCCGATGTGGAACTGCGCCGGATTTCACCCGCAGAAATCGAGCTTTTCTGCCGAGGCTTTGCCGCGAATGTTTCACTTTTCCCCTGCACGGAAAACTGTTATCCGGAAGACAACTGGTTCGATCTGCTCCCCGGAGAGCGGAAACGGATCCGCTTCCGCGGCGAAACGCCCGAGAACATTTCCGTTGACTGGGAAAACCGGAACCGCGGACTCTCCATCATCAACTCCGTTCAGAAAGGGAATCTGTGGGAAGTGGAATTTTTCAATCCGGGCGAATCCGTTCAGACGGCGGAGCTTTCCGTTGAAGCGGCGGAACTTTTCCCAATTGCCGGACGGGAAATCTCTCTGAATCCGGGGGAAGTCTGTACGCTCACCCTCCCCGTGCAGCCCCGCCTCATCCCCGCCTGCCCCTTCTTCACCAAAGCCGTTTTGAAATGGAACGGAAAGACCTTGACTTCCGCCGTCCGTTTCCCGGAACAGCTTTACTTCTGGAACGGCATTTTCGAATTCACAAACCGGACAGGACTGCCTTTGCAACTTCCTTCGCTGAAGTATACTGCGGAGCAGATGGACGGCTCGCTCCATGAAAAAGTTTCGCCTGCCGAAACGCTTGCGCCGGATCAGACTTTCCGGTTCGATTTCTCTCCGCCGGATTCCATTCATCCGTTCCGGAGCGGACTTGCGGCGGGAGAGACTGCACACAGGTTCTTCCTCGATCCCTCCGTCACGCTCACGGAAGAGATGCTGGAACTGCTGCCCGTCAAACCGGCGGACGGCAAATCGTCAACCTGTCAGACAGCGGACTTCCCCGTTCCAGATCTGCTTTCCGGGAACGGCGTTCTGTTTGAGGCGGAACCTGGAAAAACGGTGCGCATGTTCTTCCACCGGTACCAGGATGTGCTGATTTTCACGGCGTTTCTGCATCGGATTCCGTTCCGGCAGACGCAGACGAATGAAGCGGTGTTTCTGGAGTCGCATCTGATGCTGATTCTCGAATCGGCGGACCATTCGTTTTACCGCGACTACTCGCTCGCGCAGACGCGGTTCGGAAACGAAGTGTTTCTGCGGCGCGGAAGTTCAGGCTTTCTGAAAGGACGGCGCGAATTCGTCGATTCCGCGCTGGAAATTCATTATTTCCCCGAATCGGAAATTTCCGCCTGGCGTTTCTCTCTGGACCTGCGGAAAGCCGGAGCGGAAGATTTCTTCCGGAACGGAACGTTCCTTGTTTCCGGATCGGTCTGCTGGGAAGGACACTCCTGTTTCATTCCAGGAACAACCGCCAGAATCCGCATTCCGGTTTCATTGAAATGAAGGGCGTTTTTGAAAATGCGAACTTTTTTCAGAAATTATTAACTCTTTCCGCAAATCCTGCATTGCATGGTTTTCCGCCGCGCATTAAATTAGGAACAACGGGAAAAACACGAAATCAGAAAGGGGCTTTTTATGAACAGACAGAATCATGGAAGAAAGCGTTTCACTCTTGTGGAAATGCTCGTCGTCGTTGCGATTATCGCAATCCTAGCCGGCATGCTGCTTCCGGCGCTCAACAAGGCTCGTTCCAAAGCAAGATTCATCTCCTGCAAAAGCAACGTCCGCCAGATTACGCTGGTGCTGATTCAGTACGCGGGTGACAACGGCGATTATCTGCCCATGCAGGTCAATGCGGTCGACGCGCTCAACAAAGGTTTTCTTGACACTTACCTCGGGTTCAAATCTGTTAACCGGCCGGCGGCGATGAACACAATCATGTTCTGCCCCGGCTTCCGCGGAGAGACAAAATTTGATGACGGAACCCTTTTCTCCTCGGTCGGAGGAATCTACACGACTTACGGAAGCACGCATGCCTACGCAAACGCATGGGGCTGGGGAATGTCAAGAGCCAAGTACACATGGGGGTATACCGACACAGAAAAAACCGGCGACCAGAACTGCACGAACCGTCTCGCAAAGCTTGCAAACGGAGCCGCCCTCGTTTTCTGTTCGAAAATCTGGAAAGACGGAAAATCCGGTTATAATTACGGAGATATTAATCATCTGACTTGCATTTTCTCCGATCCGCCGAAGTATTACGGTTCCGAAAAACACGACCGCAATGAAGTTCTCAGCCGCGCCGACGGCTCCGTCTTCTCCTTCCTCAACACAGGAGTTGAATACGAAACATACGGAGCCATCCGATGACGCGCACAAGAAAAATCATTTCCCTCTCGATAACGGCTGCCGGAGCGTTCGCGCTTCTGGTGTTCGGCGTCCTCGCGCTTCTCCCGCCAAGGGAACCGGAGACGATTGTTCTGGACAACGGTTCTCTGCGGGTCCATGTCGTCGCTCCGGATTCCGGTTATTACCGGGGCGCCCGCTTTGAAAGCGCGGGATTCATTCTGAAACTCGTTTACAGGGGACACAACTATTTCGGACGGAATTACGAAGGAAAGCGCAATCCGGAGTGGCACGACCATGTCTGCGGCAACGCCGAGGACTTCAAGTTTCCCGTCATGATTCCGGAGACCGCACAGTTTCTCAAACCCGGAAACGGAATCTATCAGGGGGTCAAAGACGAAAAATATTTCATGTTCAAAAAATATGCCCGTCTCAAGCGTTTTGACTGGACCCTTCAGCGCGAACCGCTTGCCCTGACCTTCCGTCAGAGCATTCCGGAATGGAACGGATACGCATACGATTACACAAAAAGAATCCGTCTGGACGAAAAGCGTCCGGTCCTGCATCTGGACTATGCGCTGAAGAACACCGGAAGCAAAACAATCGACAATCTCCAGTATGCCCATAACTTCATCGCCCTGGACGGACGCCTCCCCGACGGAACAGTCGTCGAATGGCCTTTTCCGGCGCAGTTCATTCCGGGTGAACGGACGCCGGTTCCGCCGTATCAGGTCGACGGGAATCGGCTGATTATGAAAGAGAACCGCCAGTTTTTCGGACAGGGTGAAATTGAACCGCGCTCTTCAGTCCGGGTCCGCGTCCATTTTCCGGACGGGAAAAGCCTCGCCGTTCTTGAAACGGGTCCGATCGTCTCTGCGGCTTACTTCTGCAATACAAACTACGTCTGCCCGGAAATCTTCACCCGCATTTTTCTGCGTCCGGGCGAAAGCATGACATGGAGCCGGAGTTACGAGCCCGGCGCAAACGAAAAGGAAGCGCAATGAATCTCCATCTTCCGCAATTTTCATGCGGGCTGCAAAAAATCGACCAGGCGTTTCAGATCGCCTGCGGAGATGTCGCCGGAAACATCGCACTCTTCCGCGGAGGGTTGCTCCCCGAAGCGGAATCCGTTTTCATCGCGGGGAAGTCCTACTCCTCGCCCTGGACCAGGGACGCCGCGTTCAATGTCTGGTACAGCGGATTCCTCGCTCCGGAAGTTTCGCATAACACGCTCCTTGCGGTTCTCGAAAAAGACGGGCATGGACGCCTCCGGATCGGCGGGGAGTATTGGGACAGGATCATCTGGGCGGTCGGCGCGTGGCACTACCGGCTCTGGAACGACGCCCCCGGATTCGCAAACCTCGCACTGGAGGCAATCGAAAACACTTTGGCGGAGGCCGAAGCGCGCGAACTGGATCCGGCGGACGGACTATTCCGCGGCGGAGCCTGTTTTCAGGACGGAGTCTCGGCGTATCCCGACAGTTTTGTTTCTTTGAAACGCGGAAGCGGAATCATGGATTACCTTTCATCGCCTCCGCCGGGAGCGAAAACCGCTCCGGCCGGAACCGGACTTCCGATGAAGGCGCTTTCGACAAATGCGCTTTACTATGCGGCATACCGGATCGCCGACCGCTTCCGCGGAATTCTCGGCAAGCGGCCCGCACATCAGGAATCCGCTCAGACTCTGAAGGATGCGGTCAACCGGCGTTTCCGCAATCCGGCGACCGGGACTTACCGCTACCTGCTGGATGCAGACGATCCGAACCCGGAGCGTCAGGAGGGACTCGGACACGCGTTCGCGCTTCTGTCCGGCATTGTCCCGGAAAAGGAACGGAGCGCGCTGATTAAAAATGTTCACACCGCCCCTCACGGAATTCCCTGCGTCTGGCCGCAGATGGAACGTTATGCGGGAACGCCCGGCGTGTACGCGCGTCATTCCGGCGTGATCTGGCCGCAGGTGAACGCCGCGTGGTGCTCCGCGCTGACCGCATGCGGCGAACGGGAGCTGGCGTTCCACGAAACGGAACTGCTCGCGGAAAAGGCCTTCCGCGATAAAATGTTCCATGAAGTCTATCATCCGGATACGGGGCTTCCCTACGGAGGAATTCAGGAAAAAGGAACGGAAAAAGGCGTCGTCGAATGGGCGTCGTGTCCCCGGCAGACCTGGGCGGCGACGGGGTTCGTTCACATGGTTCTGCGCTCCTTCCTCGGACTTCATGCGGATGAAGACGGGCTCACGCTCTCCCCCGTTTTTCCCGGCGGCTGCGAAGAGATCCGCCTTGACGGTCTCCATTACCGCAACGCCGTTCTGAACCTGCGCATCCGGCGCGGAGCTTCAGAGTTCCGCCATATTCCGGCGGACATCACAGGCGATCAAACCATTCAAATCTAAAACAAGGATTCATATCATGGCAGTACCGGAACCGCTTCCCCGGATCGCGGCTTTTGAAAAGCTCGGATTCGGCATGTTCATCCACTTCGGACTTTATTCCCAGCTCGGCAGCGCGGAGTGGGTGCAGTCCAACCGCCGCATTCCGCCCGCAGAATATCAGAAACTGAAAGATGCCTTCACGGCAAAAGATTTCGATGCTGAGGCTCTGGCGCGGCTCGCAAAATCGGCGGGAATGCGCTACATCGTTCTGACGACGCGTCATCACGAGGGATTTTCCCTCTACGACACCTGCGGACTGAATGAATTCGACGCCCCGCACTCCCCCGCGAAGCGTGATCTGGTCCGCGAATTCGTCGACGCCTGCCGCAAGTATGACATCGTCCCCTTCTTCTACCACACCACGCTCGACTGGTTCTGGCGGAACAAAAAAACCAACGAACTGGAGCTTGATGAATTCAACGAATATCTGGATTATCTCCGCGATTCCGTGGAAATTCTCTGCAGAAACTACGGGAAAGTCGGAGGATTCTGGTTCGACGGCAACTGGTCGCGACGCGACGCAGACTGGAAACTGGACCGCCTCTACGGAACAATCCGCAAGCATCAGCCCGAAGCGATCATCGTCGACAACACGGGCGTGCACCGTCCCGGCGAAGTCGGACATCCGGAAGTCGACGCCGTCACATTCGAAAATCAGGCGGCGCGTCCGCTGAAGCGCGACGGCTTTGCGAAGTATGCCGCAGCCGAAGTCTGCCAGCCGATGAACTGTCACTGGGGAGTCGCAAAGAACGATTTCAACTTCAAATCCCCGGCGGAGATCATCGAACTTCTCTGTCACAGCCGCGGCTGCGGAGCGAATCTCCTGCTGGATATCGGCCCTGAAGCGCAGGGCGGAATCCCCGCATACGAACGTTCCGTTCTGGAGATCGTCGGACGCTGGATTTCCATTTACGGAGAATCTGTCTATGACACAAAAACCGTCTCTGAAGTAAAATGCCAGGGGCGCGACGTTCTTCTGCAGAACGGCAACACGTTCTACTATTTTGTGTTCGGACTCGGCATTCACGGCAACGCCAACGTCACCGTGAACATCGCCGGAATCGGTTCACGCGCCGTCGACGGATTCTCGCGGAAAATCGTCTCCGCCAGATGGATGGACAACGGCGAGGAGATTCAGATTTCGCAGAATCTGGAAGCCGGCATGGCGACCTTCCGCTGCACCGGCTATCCGTTCGGCAGTCACACGGTCGTCCGTGTAATCAAAATCGAAACGGTTTAAGCTCACTTTCCCCGGCTTCCGCTGATGAAAGCCGGGGGAATATCGCACAACAAATTCTCCGTGTTCCGTACGCGGAGAAACGGAGACGCGCAATCCGTAAAACGGTTCCCGTGAATGCGGATGTTCCGGTGAACGGTTTCCGATGAACCTGCCGCGGTTTCCGGTACGATCTCAATGACCGAGCATCCGGAGCCGCGGAACTCATTGCCGCTGATTTCCAGATCCGTCACCCCGCCCGATTCGAACCATGATCCGGCGTCGCCGGAAATGTAGATGACCGGAGAACCGGAAGCATGAATGAATGTATTCCGCCGGATCGCACATTTTCCGGCGGAGGTGAGCAGGATTCCGCGCGTCGGATAACCGGCAAAACGGCAATCATGAATTTCCGCATCCGGGTATGCGCTCATGTTTTCAATCACCGCATATTCCGGCAGATCCGCAAATGGCTCGGAAAGCGTCAGATGCACGCCATGACTCCCTTCCAGCTCAGCCGCCTTCACCGTGCGGAATTCCAGACGGACGAGAGAATGTCCATCGACCAGCGCCACGCGGTCATCCGGTTCAAACGGAAGAATACCCCAGGTTTCCGGCTGCATGAAGCGGAGGAAAATATCGGGACCTTCCTGACGCTCCAGCTTCAGATAAGTTCCGTGGATATTGAGCGGATCATCCTGTGCGCCGCAGAACCGGCTTTCCGCAAGCTCGAATCTGCCGCGGCAGGAGGAAATATGAATGCAATCGGCGAACGCGGCGCAGATGCGCCCCGGCTCCGGCTCATGAATCAGATTCCGGAACTCAAGTCCGGCGGACATCTGCGCGATGATTCCAAGCCCGGGGGTAAAGCGGAGCGTCAGCGATTCCAGCATGATGTCCGAACAATGGTCAATCAGTATTCCCACCTCATTCCGTGCGGGATTCCGGAACTGCCACACATCCCCCGCCATTCCGGGAAAGGGAGATTCAAAATTCAACAGAATTCCGCGTTCGCCGACTCGTTCCGCAGAAAGCGCGGTACGGACCGGGTTGAAGTTGCTCCGCAAATTGCGGAGTCCTTCTGCGGAAGCGCTCTGTGCAATCACCGTTTCCGGAGCTTCCGGAACACCATCCGGATCCAGCCAGAAAAGACGGTTCTCCCGGATAATGAACGGAGAATCCGCCGAAGCGAGAAATTCCGCACAACATCCCTCCTTCCGGACCAGCTGCATTTCAGAAACGCGTGGACAGAAAAAGTGCACGGAAAAACCGCGCAGGACAACCGATTCACAATTCAGCAGAAAAATCGGGGAGACATCCCCCTCAAACCAGAATTCCGCGCCGTGTCCGTCAATGACAATGTTCCGCATTCCGCGCAGAAGAACAGCCGCATGACGCTCAAACAGCGTTCCGTCATCCGCATTGGCGTTGCTGACGGCAAAAGGAAACGCAGCCGCGTCTTTTTTCCGGAAAACATAGCGTCCGGACTGAAGATTCAGAATGGAATCCGGTTCCATTTCCGCAAGACGGGCGGCAAACGCGGCACCGCAGTCGCCGGAGGGAGGGAAATAATATTGTTTCATACAAAATCTCAGGTCGTTTCACCGATGAAAGTCGGACAGTTCATCATCTGGAAGACGGGTCCGGTTCCGGGATTCTGAAGGAGCATGACGAGAGTGTCGATGCCGCGGATTCCCATCTCAAGAAGCGGCTGCGCCGCAGAGGTCAGACGGTTCCGGACAGCGGACTCGGAGCCGTCGAATCCGGCAAGGGCGATCTCATCGGGAACTTTGATTCCCTTGCGGCGGAAACTTTCCTGGAGAGCAAGCGCGCGAAGGTCGCTGACGCAGAAAAGCGCATCCGGACGCTCCCGTTTCGGAAGGTTGAAAATCTTGTCCGCGATTTCACACATGTCATAGAAATTTTCCGCAACGCGGAAATGATGCGCCGGATTCAGTTCAAGTCCGCTTGCGTGAAGAGTGTCAAGAAAACCATTCCGGCGAAGCGCGTAGGTCTGCAGATGCTCATCCAGCGAACCGACAAAACCGATTTTCCGGTAGCCGCGCTGAACCAGGTGTTCCGTCACAGCACAGGTGCTGATGTAGAAATCGGGAAGAATGACATTGTAATTGTAATACTCTTTCGTATACGTGCCGCAGTTGAGGAAAACGAGGGGAACCTGGACAACGTCCGCGATTTTCTGGAAGCAGTCTGCATTGACGGCAAGCACACCGTCCGCACCTTTCACCGCGGATTCCAGAAACGCGCGGTACTCTTTTTCTTTTGCGTAAGCGTCGTCGGGAATCAGGTGAAGCGTCGTGGTGATTTTGAGTTCCGAACTGCGCTTCTGAATTCCGAGAATCAGGTCATTGAACAGATTCAGCAGATAATTCTGAATCAGTTCGCTGGGTGAAACGCACTTGAAACGCCACTGGTCGACAAGGATTGCAAAGGTAAGGCGTTCCGTCCTGATCGAGGCGGAATATTTCGATGTAAGATAAATTCCGCTTCCGCTGGCGGCGGAAAGGAGTCCCTCGTTTTTGAGAATTGCGATTGCGCGGAAAACTGTTCCAAGCGAAACGCCGTAGGTCTCCGCGAGTTCCCGGGATGAGGGCATCCGTTCCCCGGTCTTCCAGTCGCCCTGCCCAATCCGCCTGCGCAAATCTTCCGTAACGGCGGGAACTCCGCCAAACATCTTCTTATTTTTCATCCTGCAAACCTCTTTACAGATTGTTCTTCTTTGTTCCCTTTTAATTTATAACATACAATCCGCTTTGTCAAGCAAAATTCAACAAAAAATCTATATTATATCCAGCAAGCATATAGAACAATATAGAACAATAAATTGAAACATAAAAATGTTTTTTAAGAAATTAAAAAAAAGCGCTTGACTTTTGAACTTCAGTGTAATATATTAGTCTCCGAAGGAACAATCAGCACCATTAATCTACATTGTTCTAAAACAAAAAACGTTAAAAGGAGCATAAAATGAAGTATTTGATGACAGCGGCGCTCGCAACAGCGGCATTTTTCATGGTCCAGGCGGCGGATTCGTTTTTCCGCACAGATCTTGACGGACGCAAAAATCACATCGAACTTATGCCGGGAAGCAACGACTCCGTAAAAGCCGAAAATCCCATGCGCGACGGCGAAGCCCAGAGAGAGCTCATCTATGCAACGGGCAAAACAAAACTTTCCAGCACAGAATGGAAAGAATATGAATTTTCCTTCACTCCTTCCGTCTCCGGTTCAATCAGCATCGCGGTAAAAGGACAGTGGTCACAGAAGCCGGAAAACCGCGGATGGGTTCTGGTCAACAGAATTTCCGTCAACGGAAAACTGGTGAAAAACGGCGACTTCAAGCAGTTCTGGCGCTGGAAAGCAAAAAACAACAAGCAGGTTCCGAACGAATTTATCCTCGGTGAAAAAGCGCAGTATCTCCAGAACGCCGGCAAAGACATGACGCCGGCGGTTCTTGTAAACCACGACAATCCCGTATTCCTCGGATTGAATGTTGAAGCAGGCAAGACCTATACGGTCAAATGTCTCGTCAAGGCAAAATAAAACCTAAAATATGAGATATGAAATATGAAATGCAATGTTCCGGTTCATATTTCATATCCATAATAAACGACTTGATTCAACGGAATAAAAAAGAAAGGCAGGCTCACAGTGAAACCTTATTCCAACATAAGAAACGTTTCATCTTTCAAGAGCAAATCCAGCAGATTCACCATCATAGAGCTCCTTGTGGTAATTGCTGTCATAGCAATCCTGGCTGGCATGCTTCTCCCGGCCTTGAATGCGGCGCGGGAAAAAGCGCGCGCAATCACCTGCACGGGGAATCTCAAGCAGAGCGGACTCATGCTGGAATTCTACACAAACGACAATGAAGACTGGATGCTGAAGCCGTACGGCAACTGGATAAACGGCGCTCTGCGCAACTGGCCGCAAGCTCTGGTCATGCTCGGCTACGCTCAGAAAAAAGGAACTGAAACTCACTGGAAAGATCCCGTTCCCTACAAAATCATGCAGTGTCCGACGCAGCCAATCGTCACAGGAGCGGAATTTTATGAGCAAACATACGGAATGAATGTAAATCTCGGCGGATACGAGGGCTCTTACAGCAATGAAAACTCCTGGAAATATGCAAAGAAAACAGCTGTCTGCCGCCGGCAGAACGTAGACTGGATCGTCTACGGAAGTCCAAGCAAAACCATCTGGATCGGCGACAATGTATCCATCCGTTATTCCCCGCCCCGTCAGCTTTCCGTCTATCTCACCCTGGGCAATGAAGCTTCCATTCATATCCGCCATTCGCAGCGGGCCAATCTTCTGATGCTCGACGGAAGCGTCCAGACCGCCGGAAAAGCGCAAATAAAGGTCCAGTACAACGGCAACGGATACTACATCGACCGGGATTACAACAGACTTACATTCTAAACGAAAAAAGGAAAACGCTATGTTGAAACTGCTCTGCTCAGGCCTTGCGGCTCTTGCGGCACTCCCCCTCATCGGCGTGGAGCGTCTCACCCCGTGGGCAAGCATGGATCCGAAAAACGGATCCGGAATCGAAATCATCAGCCGGGTAAACTGCACCGCAGACAATTTTGCGGACGGACGCCCGACCAAACAGGACGACTGGATTGTCGTCAACTGTTCCGGCGCGACGCTGCCTGCATCCGCAATCAGGCGCGAGAAAAACGCGGTCCGCTTTGCGGGACCTGTCACCATCACAAAAGAGAAACGGCCGTTCAACTGCGAAGGCAAGGTTGAAATCAACTCTCCCGCGGAAATTCTCTATTCCGTGAATCTGAAATCCGATACGAAACAGAAGGTCAGAGAATCTTATATCTCCCTCCGTCTGGGACAGCCGCTGCTCGGAAGAAAAATCCGTTTTGAATACGAAGACGGCGGGAAACGCGAGTTCACGATCAGTCCGGAACACGGTGCCGGCTGGCTCTGGAGTTCTCCGGATGCACGCAGAATCCGCTCCTTCACCATTCCCGCGATGCAGGGATTCTTCCGTTTCACGGTACCCGGAAACAGAGTCATGATCAACAAATGGCACAAAGACGTCGGGAACATCGTCGTCTATTTTGCCGACGGTGCACGGAAAGAGATCGCCTGTTCCATGAAAATCGAATTCCTTCCGTACAAAAATGTGAAGCTAGATCTGCGCAAAACTTTCAATATGGGATTTGCCGACGAGACAGCAGACGACAGAAAGGGCGGCTGGACCGATCAGGGACCGAACAACGATCTGCGCACCTTCAAGCCCGGAGCAGACCAACGCTACGGAAATGTGGTTTTCGATACGGTAACCCCTGCGAAAAATCAGGGAAAATCAGTTCTCGCCATGAGCGGACCGGACCGGATGTATTTGGCAAAATTCGCAGAAGTTCCGGTCAACGGAGCCCAATTTGATTATCTGAATCTGCTCCACACGGGCGCATACTGTCTCGGCGACACGGCCGGCTGCGTCGATGTGCTCTATCAAGACGGAACAAAAGATTCGTTCGAGGTGCGCAACCGCCGCGATGTGGCGAACTGGTGGGGCGGAATCGAAAACTTCCCCAACGCAACAATCGTCTGGCGCGGCCAGACTCCGGGCGCGCTCGTGTCTCTCTTCCTGACCCGCTTCAAAGTGCAGAACAAGCCGATTGAAAAGATTGCATTCCGCAGTTCCGGCGGAATCGTCTGGCTCGTCGTCGCGGCAACCGGAACGGCCGGTGACATTCCCTTCCCCGTCGGCAACAATATGGAAACTCCGCTCGTCATCAAAGAGGGAATCAGCTGGAGACCGTACGAGTTCTCCTACGATCGCATTCCAGGAGGACCGCTCGATTTCTCATGGATGCTTGACGCGCCCGCGGGAAAATACGGCCGCACAGTCATCCGCAACGGACATTTTGAATTTGAAAAACGTCCGGGGCAAAAGGTCCGGTTCCACGGAATCAGCATCAACAACGACATGGCGCTGCTTCAGAGCAAGGAACTTGTCGACCGTCTCCTGAACCGCGTCTCCGCAATCGGATACAATATGATCCGTCTGCACCGCTTCGATGAAATGATGACAAAGAAGGGAGTCTCCAAACTTCCGCAGATTCTTCCGGAAGAGCTGGATCACTTCTTCTATCTGATTGCAAAAGCGAAAGAGCGCGGCATGTACATCACCATGGATATTTTCGGTGAACGCATTTCCGGCTTTCCGTATCCGTATACAAGTTCTCATGACGGAAAATTCGATGTTCTTTTCCGCAAAGACGTCCGCGACAATATGAAGGATTTCGCCAGGCAGATTCTCTGCACGGTCAACCCCTACACCGGACTTGCGCTGAAGGATGATCCGGTCCTCACCATGCTGACTCTGGTCAACGAGGGAACGCTGGTTCATACGGATCCGACGCTGTTCCTGCCGAATCCCAATCCGCGCCGCCAGGCGGTTGCGGAACCGGTCTACAAGGCGTGGTGCCGCAGAAACGGACTCTCCGAAGAGATGCCGGACAAATCGAAATTCCTGCGTTTCGCCGTGGACATGCAGCACGAATTCTACGCGGATATGAAAAACTATCTGCGTGGAATCGGCGTCAATGTTCCCCTCGCCGACACCAACAACCGCAACCACCTCCCGATGGCTCTTGTCCGCGAACCCTATGACTTTGTGGACAACCATTTCTACTACGACCACCCCACTTTCCGGAAAGGTCAGTTCTCATGGCCGCAGCTCTATCACAACCGGAGCATCATCAAGGATGCGTTCATTCCGCTTCTTGAAGAACAGGCGGCCACCCGTCAGTTCGGCAAACCGTTTGTGATTACGGAGTTCAACTTCTGTCATCCGAACCAGTACATGGCCGAAGGCGGAGCCGTAACCGGAGCGATCGCGGCAATTCAGGACTGGGATGAAATCGTGCGTCTCGGTCCCTACTATCAGAGAAAATACGGATGGGATTCGGGACATCTCGGTCCGTTCTCAACCTTCTTCTCCCCGATCACCTCCCTCTCCGAACTCATGCTCCACATGTTCTGGGTGCGCGGAGACGTCAAGCCGGCGGCGAAACGCATCATTCTGACCATCCCCTCCGATTTCTGGAAGGTTCCGGTCTCCACCATGTTCATGGAATGGGCAACCCGCGCAAAGAGCTTTGCTCCGCACGCGGCGATCCGCTATGCGCTCTCCGCGCAGATCGGAACCAACGTCGCCGCACCGGGCGCGAAACCGGGCCAGGACGAATACCCCATCGCGCTCTTCCGCAACGGAAATGAGCCGCAGGAACTCAAAGCTCCGGCAGACGGCCGCTACAGCAGTGAAGACGGACAGGTTTTCGCCGACACAAAGACCGGTGTCATGAAGGTCATGACGCCAAAAAGCGAAGCGCTTGTCATTCCGAAAGCCGGAGCCGACGTCGAGGGCAAAGCTCTGAAGGTCACGAACAGCAACACAAACTGCACGGTTTTCGCGGGCGCAGCCGACAACGTTCCGTTCGCCGAAAGCAAGCGAATTCTGCTTCTGCATCTCTCCCGCATTCATGGACGGAATCAGAAGATTTCCGCTATAGGAGAATCGCTTGTGATTTACAACTACGGAACCTTCCGTCCCTACCTCGCCTACCGCGCGAAAGCGGATATTGAACTGAAGGCGGGCGACGGGGAATTCACAGTCAACGCCCTGGACGCAGCGGGAAAAATCATCTTCTCGAAACAGCTCAAGGCGGTCAATGACGTGCTCAAATTCCATGCCGCCGTTGATGCGGGACCGGAAAAGACCGCAATCTTCGCATACGAAATTCTCCGGAACGGAACAGAGGCTCAAAAAAAAATTGACAGATAATACAACATCTGCAGCAATTACGACGGGACGGCAAAGCAATCCGCCGTCCCGTCCGTACATTTCAAAAGGAGAGAAAAAGATGCTTAGGGAACAGATTCCTCTCACCCTTTCCCCGCAGTTCCGCGATCATGCGGTTCTGCAAAGGGAGCGTCCGCTCAGCATTCGCGGACGCACGGCTCCGTACCGGATTGTTCACGGAACCATCGGAACAACCACCGTTGCCGCGCGTTCGGATGAGAACGGCAGATTCACTCTCCGTTTTCCGCCTCAGCCGGGCTCCACGAAACCGCAGACGCTCACGGTAAAGGAAATGCGCAGCGGGAAAAGAGTCACATCCGAAAACCTCCTCTTCGGCGAAGTCTGGCTTGCCGGAGGACAATCCAACATGGAACTGCCCCTGCGTGAACTGCCGGAACGCCTCGCGGAAGCGCAGGCTCTGCTCAAATCAAACCCGGAAATCCGGATGCTGAATGTCGGGAAATGCGCGGAAACGGGCGGACGCAACGAGATCACGGGGCTCTGGAGCTGTCCCGCGCCGGAAACAATCGGGAACTGGTCGGCTGTCGCCTTCTTCTTTGCGGCAAAACTGTCTGCGGAACTGAATGTTCCTGTCGGAATCATCAGCTCCAACTGGGGCGCGACGAATCTGGAGGCATGGAGCACGCGCGCGAGTCTGCTTCAGTTTCCCGAAACGGTGAAAATGCTGACGGAATATGATGAAGCCGCCTCGCGTCCGGAAGTCTGGGAGACGCTGATCAACGACAACTCAGGAGCCAAAGCGCACGCATTCGACCCGGTGTCGGAACGTCTGAAGGAACTGGAACAGAACCCGCCCGCAGACAAAATCCGGGCAAAGGACTGGGCGCGTCCTGAGTTTGATGATTCCGCATGGAAAACGGCGGAGCTGCCGGGATTGTGGAAAACGTTCGGCTTCCGTTCAAACGGAGTTCTCTGGTTCCGCCGCACCATTGAACTTCCCGCAGAATGGCGCGGACGGGCGCTGATACTCGAAATCGGCGCGGCGGACAAACACGACATCACCTATTTCAACGGAACGGAAGTCGGACGCACCGGAACCGGAGTCGATTCCGATGTTTATGCGTTCATCCGTTCATATCCGGTACCGGGCTCGCTGACCGCAAACGGAAAAGCTGTCATTGCCGTGCGGAATTACTCGTTTATCTACGATGGAGGGCTGCACGGTTCAAGCTCAAGAATGCGTCTGTACCCTGCCGGAGAACCGGAGAAAGCGGTTTCGCTGGCAGGGTTCTGGAAATATGAAATTGAATGCGACATCGGGAACACGCTTGCGCTGCGCACGTACGGACGGGGCAATCCGCGTTCTCCTTCCATTCTGTTCGAAAACATGATCCGCCCGCTTGCGGGACTCTCTCTGCGCGGAGTGATTTTCTATCAGGGCGAATCCAACACCGGACAGGCGACCGACTACGAAGGGCTGATGAAGAATCTGATTGCGGACTGGCGAAATCTGTTTGAAAATCCGCATCTCCCGGTCATCCAGGTTCTGCTTGCGGGATACCATGAACCTTCGCAGTTCGATCCGTCATCCGAATGGGCACGCATCCGTTTCGCTCAGCTTTGCGCGGCGGGAGAGAACCTCTGCGCAACCGCGCTTGATCTGGGAGAATCCGCGAATATTCACCCTGCACGCAAACGCGAAGTCGGAGAACGCCTCGCCGCGGCGGCCCTCACACAGACATATGGACGTTCCGGCGATGGATGCGGTCCGGTTTTCTCGCACTGCAAGCGAAACGGAAATATACTGGAAGTTACCTTCCGTCACTGTTCCGGCGGGCTCCGCTCCGAGGGTGAACTCCGCGGATTTCATGCGCTGTATGCGGATAGGAAACGCGAAATGCTGACCGGCACAGTATCCGGCAGAACGGTTCACCTGAATCTGACATCCCCCAAACCGTTTACACTCTATTATGCCTGGAGCGACAATCCCTCGGAAGCAAACCTGCGCGGAGCGAACGGACTTCCCGCCGCACCGTTCCGCGTGGAAACCGGGAAGTAAAATTGAAATGGACTTCCGCATTCAGTGAAGCTGTGCGGGAAGTCCGCCCCTCATGTATATATGGTCCCCCCTCCTGGCGCCGGAAAGACCCGAAGGGCGCTTGAAACAAATGAAACGGACGCTATATTATCCGAAACGCAGCAGGGAGGAAATATGAAAGCAACGGTTCGAGTCATCGCAAAAGAGGCCGGAGTTTCGCCGGCTACGGTATCGCGCGTGCTCAGCGGATCAGCGCCGGTGTCTCCGCGAATCCGCACACAGGTTCTGAAAGCGGCGCAAAACGCAGGGTATCTGCCGGAAGAACTCCGGACCGTCGCCATTCTGCTCCAGGAAAATGATATTCACAGCTATGCGAAACTCATTCTCGGAGAACTGCTGAATCAGCTCTCAAACCGCAAATATCATCCGCTTGCACTTCACATCAACGACCTGCCGCTTCTCGACTCCATCCCCATCTGCGGCGCGATCTCTCTGATTTACTCCCAGGGACTCGAAAAAGTCTGGAACCGCAGTCATGCTGTCCCGCTCGTCTGCATCAACAACTACAGTTATCCGCTCGAAGGAGTCTATCGCGTCAACTCCAACGCGGAACAGGGAATCCTCTCGGCTCTGCAGTATTTTTACGACAACAACCACCGCAACATCGGCATGCTGACCAACGACTACAATACAAAAGCCATCACCTTTCTGCGGCGGATTCAGACTTTTCATCAATTTATTGAAACTCATCCGGACTGTTCCGGAGTTCAGATGAACGCCATGGTATCTTCCTCCATTCTGGATTCGCTCATGCAGATGCTGCGAAGCGGCGTCACGGCAATTCTTGCGGCCGGGGAAAGAATCGGCATCGTCGCTCAGCACTATCTCACCACATGCGGATGCAGAATTCCGGAAGACGTCTCCATCATCGGGTTTGAAGACCGTTATATTTCGCAGTATCTCAATCCGCCGCAAACCTGCGTGGAACAGCGGATGGACGCCATGGCCATGAACGCAATCGACATTCTGGAAAAACAATTGCAGGGGAAACATGACCTCAAAGACATCTCCATTCCCTGCAATCTGATCATCCGCGACACCGTCGCGCCGCCGAAACAACGGGATCCGGGTTACTCAAAATCCTCGATCCGCCACTCGTCGTGCCAGTCGATGCGGGGGACATCGCCCTCGAACCGGAGCGGAAGCCAGACGTAGCGTCCGAGGCTGATGTTCTTCACCAGCGAGGCTTCGATTCCGCCCTCCAGATCCGGATCGTGCGGCGTGTATTCCGGATTGAACCAGGCGTTGAACAGCATTTCCGTGTGCTCGTACGGCTCATCCATCTCCTCCGGAAGCCAGCGGTCGGCAAGGGCGATGTAGAGATCGCGCTTGCCCGGAAGCTTGAAGACCTGCGAAATCTGCGAATGAAACGAAGTCCGGCTGTCATCCGAAACATGCGGATCGCCGATCACCTCGAACGGACCGTGCCACGAATCCGACATCGCCGTTTCAGAGGGGTTCGGATAGAAACTCGTCGTGCCGGAAGTGATGAGGTAATGATGACCGTTCCGTTCGAAATGCGCCGGAGCTTCGCGGACGTACGGGGGAGAGACGCGCGGGAAATGCACCGAGTACACGCCTGAAACATCCGTGTAGTCCTCCGTCAGTTCCGCGCAGATCAGCTCTTTGTGCGGGCGGTTGAAATAGCAGAATCCGCGTCCGTCTTCCGACTGCACGAGGTCGAAGTCGCCGAACGGCATGTCCAGCGGACGGAAGGAGGGACGCACCACGCGATAGGGTCCGGTGAACGCATCCGCGACCAGAACGGTGGCGCACTGGCTGTGACAGCCGTCGAACCAGCAGACGTATTTTCCCGTCGCCGGGTTCCGGAGAATGTGCGGACGGTCCAGCATGTTTTTCGGGGAAAGCGTGGCGCTCTCATCCGTCAGATCCGGCGGAATCAGCGAGCCCATGTCCTCCCAGTTGTAAAGGTCGGCCGAACGGTAGCAGCGCACGCCCCAGTGCCAGTATTTCATGTCGCCGGTCGTGCGGCTTTTGTCCAGACCGTACCAGTAGCAGACGCCGTTTTCAAAGAACAGGCGCGGCATGTGCGCCTGAATCGGTTTTCCATCGGTATCAAGCCAAAGCCCGCCCGGATGAATCGCGTTGTATCGGATTCTGTTCATATTCTCCTTACCACAGAAAATCCGGCTCTCCGCCGTCGGCCTCGAACCAGTCGAAACGCCGTTCTTTTCCGTTGATGCGCCAGAGCTCGGGACAGGTGTTTTCCTGCCAGTCGAGCGGCTCGGCGTTGATTTTTCCTTTTGAAGCGATTGCAAGAAGACGCTTCAGTTCATTGTTTTCCTCCGCGTTCAGAACGCCCGGCTTCGGAGAGAGGAAAAGCGAGCTTCCGCTTTCCGCGACAAGCTCCGCCCACTGCTGATTCCATTTCCACGGAATCTCTCCGGAAATGCCCACGCAGTCGGCGTCCATCTCAAAGAAGGTCCGGTGCTGAGCTCCGCGGAAGGCGACCGTGTTGACGCCCATCTTGCGGGTGCGGTCCCAGTACCAGCCCGACGTGTCGTCGCCCGTGCGGGAAAGTTCCTGCAGACCTGCGGCGAGATGCCCGATCGTGTTGCATCCCATGATGAGGACCGGACCGGCGGCCTTGCGGATCGTGCGGAAGAGATCCGTCAGGATTTCCGCCGTCGTGCGGGTCTGATCGTAGAAGGTCCAGCCGTTTTCGCACGGCCACGGGTGCATGTCGAACGCATAGCGCCCCGCAACATCGTAGGTCGTGAAGTCGTGCTTGATGAGCTCAAAGCCCCATTCGCGCAGACGCGTCACGTCCTTCGTGACGATTTCCAGAACTTCGGGATGCGAGGGGTCGAGCGTGTACGGCATGTCCCGCAGAAAGCATTCGCGTTTCAGCGAGGGATCGTTGAGGAAGAGCGGACGGTACCAGATGCCGGGGCGGACGCCGTATGCCTTCATCTTTTTCGCGAGGTGCGGCATATCCGGAAAGTTGACGTTTCCGCAATCCCACGGACCGAAGTTGTTGTGATCTTTCAGACGCAGTTTCTGCCAGCCGTCGTCCATGACCATGAACGGACGGTTTTCGAGTCCGGCGGTCAGCTCGGCGAGGTAGCGGCAGTCTTCCAGAACGCTCGCTTCGGTGATATTGCCGTAGGCGTAATACCAGTTGTTGCTGCCGTAGACCGGAGCGGCGGGGAAAATCGGATCCGGACAGAGCTGCGCGCAGAACTTCCGTGTCGCGGCATAGGCGCTGATGCCGGAATAAAGCTCGCTCGCGACTTCCGCGACGGCGAGAGTGCGTCCGTTCAGCAGCACGCCGCGTCCGCCGGAACGGAGGTCGCACCAGAGAGTGATCCCGTCGGGGTCGGCGGTCCATGCGGCGAAACAGCCGGGACGGACCTTGACTCCGCACGCGGCAACCGTGGAATCGGGAAGCTGGGCGAAGAAGTACCACGGCATCATGCGGGAAGGCTCGAAGCCGCGCCAGTCGGCGTCTCCGTAAGTCCGTTCCCATGCATCGCCGCAGAAACGTGTTCCGGCGGGAAGTTCGTGCTGCCAGCGCACGCGCAGAAAGCAGAGCGGAACAGATCCGGCGGAAACTTCAATTTTTCCGTTTTCAAATGCAACGGACGCGCCGTCTCCGGGCGTCATGCGCCGTCTTTCCGAATAAAGCGTAATGGAATCCGGCGTTTCCTGTAAAAATGACATGATGATTTCTCCTTTGCGGCGGCACAGCCGCTTGATTAGGAACCTTTTTGTTTTTCAGCGTATTTCCGTAAAATACTCTTCCCCGCACGAATAGCAAGCGGGAAAAATTTTTTTTCGCGGAAATATTTTGAAACGTCACTCCCCGATCGTACGGAAAAATTTACGGATTCTGGTATTCTCGCCGTGAAGCGTAAAGTCGACCAGCTCATCCAGCTTTGCCGTCGCCATGCCGATGCAGGTATCCGCGCAGCCGTAATACATCCGCACCGTATTGCCGTCCTCTTCCACCAGCGCGTTCGCGGTGAACACGACGTTGGAACAGCGTCCGGAAAGCTCGTACGGGTGCTCCGGCCACATCACGGGAAGCTCCGCCCGCGCAATGATCTTCGAAGGATCGTTCAAGTCCAGCAGAACCGTGCCGAGACGGTAGATGTAATCGTTGCAGGAGCTGTTGTCGACTCCGTGGTAGATTTCCAGCCAGCCGGCGGGCGTTTTGATGGGAACCGCGCCCGCGCCGATCTTGAGCGAATCCCAACAGCCCTGACGCGGCTGCATGAGGTCGACCGTGCCGTTCCAGTGGATGAGGTCGTCGGAATAGGAAACGCACATTCCCGCCTGTTCCTCGATGTTTTTCGGCATCGGACGGTCGAAGCGGACATACCGTCCGTTGATTTTTTCGGGGAAGAGCGCGCCGTTGCGGAATTCGTATCCCATATCCGCCTGATGAATCCGCTCGAAATGAACGAAGTCGGTGGTTTTGACCAGACCGAGCGCAACGCCGCGCTCAACCGTCATGCTGCAGTACATGAGATAATAGACGCCTTCGATCTCCGTGACGCGGATGTCGAAAACGCAGGTTTCATGATAACGGTGCGCCGGCCAGTCGATCGGTTCCGGATCGGGCGTGAAATGAATGCCGTCGCGACTGCGCGCAATCCAGAAAACAATCGGGGTCGAAGTTGTCGCAGCGTCCACGAGCAGCAGATATTCGCCGTTGAACTTTATCGCGCCCGGATTCATCACATACATGATGTCCGAGGGGAACTGCGAAGCGGTCAAAACGGGGTTGCCCGCGTATTTTTCAAAAATCAGCTTTCTCATGAAGGCTCCTTTCAAAGTTCGATTTCCACCCGTTTTTCCGGCGGAAGCGGAATGCCGGACGCATCCGTCGCATAGGTGCGTTCCGGAAGAACGATCAGAACGTTCAGCGGTTTGTCATTCAGCGAATACGCCGCATGATGCCACACGCCCGGACGAACAGAAACAACCGTTCCGCGGGGAACGAAAAACGCTTCCGCACGATCGGCGGGGAACTCTTTGTCCGGAGTCGCCGGGGCAAACCAGAGAACCGCGTCGCCGTCAAGCGGAATTGCGACTTCGCAGGTGTGGTTGTGGTATTCCGCATCCGTAATCACGAACGGACGCGGAAGCACGCGGCAGGTGGAATACGACGGGATCCCGCCGCCGAGATCCTGCTGAAGCAGGTCGCGGAAGAAGACGCTCTCCGCGTCTTTCGGTCCGGCGGCCTCTTCGGAGAGCGGGTCGATCAGCGGCGCGAACGTTCCGTAACGGCGGAAATTTTCATGCGTAAGTTTCTGGACTTTGATTTTCCGCATGTTCACACCCGTTTCAGCTGAACGTTCTTTTCATAATCGCGGATGACGGCGAGCATGTCGTTGCCGACTGGCACGCCGTTCTTGAGACAGAAGAAGTCGAAGACAGCCTGCCAGGGCATCGCCTTGAGCTCTTCGGAGACGGCGAGACGGCCGGTGTAATCGCCGGCGAGTTCCATGCCGCGGAGCTGTGCAAACGGTTCAAGCATCGCTTTGCACAGCGCTTTCTGAATGTTGCGGTAACCGATTGCCCACGCGGCGAGACGGTTGATCGTTGCGTCGAAATAATCCATACCGATATGAATTCTGGAAACGTCATTGCGGATTGTTTCGTTCGCGATGTGCTGAAGCTCGTCGTCGAAAATCACCACATGGTCGGAGTCCCAGCGGATCGGACGGCTGATGTGCAGCAGCATTTCGGGAAAGAAGAGGAGAATGGAGCTGATCTTGTCGCTGATCTGCTCGGTCGGATGAAAATGTCCGGAGTCGATGGTCAGCATGAGATTGTGCTCTTTTGCATAGCTCATGTAGAACTCGTGACTGCCGACGGTGCAGCTTTCCATTCCGATTCCGAACAGCTTGCACTCCACGGAATCGAGCAGATTCTTTTTGGAATATTCGACGGCGAAAATCTGATCCAGCGAATCTTTCAGGCGGGCGCGGGCGCCGCGGCGGTCAACCGGAATGTCCTTGAATCCGTCGGGAATCCAGGTGTTCATGACGCAGGGCGTGCCAAGTTCGCGTCCGAAGTTGTCGCAAATGACGCGGCAGGCTTTCGCATGATCGATCCAGAACTTGCGGACTTCCTCTTTCGGGGAAGAGAGGGTGAATCCCTCCTCCGCCATCGGATGTGCAAAGAACGTCGGATTGAAATCAAGCCCGATTCCGCGCTCTTTCGCCCATGAGGTCCAGTTTGCAAAGTGTTCCGGCTTGATTTCGCGGCGGTCAACCGGATGATCCGCTTCAAGGTAGATTGCATGAAGCGCAAAGCGGAGTTTTCCGCCGACGAGCTCCATAAGCTTGTCGACGTCCTGACGGAGTTCATCCGCGGTGCGCGCCTTGCCGGGATAGTTGCCCGTCGCAAGAATTCCGCCTCCGGCGGCTCCGTCGCGCTTTTCATAACCGCCGATGTCGTCGCCCTGCCAGCACTGGACGGAAATCGGAATCCGGGTGAGTTTTTCAATGACCGCATCCGCATCGACGCCGAATGCCTGATAGCGTTCCTTTGCAAGTTCATATGCCTTGCAGACAAGAGAATCCTGTGTCATAACTGTTTTTCCTTTTTTTTTGGAACAGCAATTGCAACTGTTGCAATACACTGTTTCCCTTAATCTAGTGTCATTGCGCGGATTGTCAAGAGGATTTCGGAAAAATCTTCCGAAAATCTGCGCAAACGGACATGAGAGTTTCTCTTCCGGTCAGAGCTGAATTTCCTGAATATCCGGTTCGTATCTGGAAATGGTGAGCGAACGCTCAAACGTTCCGGCGTCGGTTCTTATGACGACATCGTAGTCGCCGCAGAAACCGTAGAGCTTGTTCCGTCCTTCGCGTTCATATTCGAGCGTTTCGTCCGTGGTCCATTCATGATGAATCAGATCGTAGAGGACTTTGTACGAAGGCTTTTCGGTCATATCGTTGTTGAGCAGACCGCCGAGATAACGGTTTTCCCCCTGATTGTTGTTGATTGCATCCGGAGCCTGATACGCGGTGTTGTCGACCATGTTCCACCAGGTGATTGCGCTCATCGCGGGATGGCTGAACCAGAGACGGTACATTTTTTCCGCGACGAGAGCCTGATACGCGAAGCCGTCGCCCAGCAGATCCTCCGCCGGAATCGTAATTTCCGAAACGTTCAGCGGCAGCCCGAGCGAACCGTAGAGATCCATGTGCGCATAGATATGCGCAGGATCGAGCATCTGTCCCGCCCAGTCGACCAGCGTTTCAATTTTGCCGTAAAACGCGATGTGATACTGCAGACCGAGTCCGCGCACCGGAAGCCCGAGGTCAAGCAGACGGCGGACATGCAGATAGAGCGGCGTGTAGCTGTTGTGATAGTTGTTCCAGCTCATCCACGGACCTTCGTTGTAGATCAGTTCCGTGGAAGCGGGGAAATATTTTCCGGCAAGCCGGAAGAGCTTTTCGATATGATGTTCCGGAACATTCCCCTGCTTGTAGATTTCATGGAAAACGGAATCGAGCTGGAGCCCTTCGTTGTAGACGTCGAACCAGTGGATTTTGTCCGCATAGCGCTCCGCGATTCCGGCGATATGCCGCTCATATTCGTCCAGCAGACGGAACTGGTTGCGCGGCAGCCACTCCGGCATCAGCGTATGCCAGACCATCGGGTGTCCTTTGGCGTGAAGACTGTGCGTTTCGCAGAACTCGACGACTTCATCCGCCGGGGGACGGCGATAGATGTACGGGCTCCCCTTCTCCTGGCGGAACGTGCCGCGCTCCGGTTCGTAGGCGTCCCAGTAGAACGGAACAACCGCCTGGTTGAAAAGCCGGGTGAACTTTTCTATATAGACTTCGTTCTTCCACGCCTCTTCGCCGCGGAACTGGTTCAGCATGAAGGCGTTTGCGCCGAAGCGGAATTCGTGTCTGCGAAGTTTGTAATGGATCGACGCCCGCTCGACGGGTTTGCCGTCCGATGCAAGAATCGTGAGTTTCAGCGCCCGCTTGCGCGCGGTCTCGGTGGAGCAACGGACGCGCGCATCGAATTCAGGGGAATATGCCAGAAGTTTGGACAAAGTTTTCTGTCCGGCTTCGGAAAAAGCAGCCATTTCAACACTCCTTATTTTTCTGTTACGAGTTCAAAAAACGGTGTGGGACCGTGTTTCAGCTTCGCCATGTCGAATGCGAGCCTCCATCCTTCCGGCGAGCGTTCAAGCGGGATTTCCTCCATCCGCCCGCCGGTCAGACTCAGCGCATAGCAGCGCAGAGCTTCCGCGCGTTTGATCCGCAGATCGTATTCGCCGCACTGATAGAGAATCGGAAGCGTGCCGATGACGCGCAGATAGACGCCGGTCGGATCGTGCTGCATGTTCGTATTGGCAATGCGCGTGGAAAGCACCAGAACCATGCGCGCGGATTCGGTCAAAGCTTTGTTGTCCACGGATGCAAGCCCGATCAGCGAATTGACGCTGTTCTTTTTGATTTCGAGCGTATTGAGCTTTTCCGTGGCGCCGGCCGTCAGCGCGGCGGCTTCGCTCTTCGGGGTGATGACCGTCATTTTCTTCTCTTTGGCGAAGAGGGTGATTTCGCCCGTCTCGCTCTGGTAAATCTCCTTTGCAAGATCGGTGCGGTTGTCTTTGCTCAGAATTCCGCGTTCCCGCATGGTTTTGACCAGCGCTTCAAGCGAGGAATCAGTGGCGGCAGTCTCTTTTGCCTGCGCGAACCATCCGTGCCAGACAATCTCTCCGGTTCCGGCGGGGGAGAAAACCAGATCCGGCTTCCGCGGCTCCGGGACACGGCCGCAACGCGGCAGATCGGTGAACATCGTCGCGACATTCGTCAGCAGCCCGATGCGGCTCTGCGTCGGGGCGAGCGCGTATGCGCTGTTGCCGATGCTGAAAACATATTTTTTGTTCAGAGCGACCGCGGCTTTATGTTTTGCCGGGGCGACGTCGCGCCGCAGGAAAAAGAGCGCGGAGAGGAATTCCCCGGAACGGAGAACCGGATTGTTCGCGGCATGAAACGAACTCGCCCGGCGGTCGTTTTTCAACATAACCGCCCCCGCATGAATCGCCAGGGAATCCCAGTCGTTCAGCGCGGCGTAGGCGTCGAGCGCAAGCGGTTTTTCATACTGATACGGATTCCGGAAAACGTAGTTGTGTTCGTTGAAGAAGAAGGGGCGCCCGTACATGCGTCCGCCGTAGGGATAGCGGAACAGGCTTGCTCCGTTCGCAATGGAACTGGACTGCTCCACAACCGCACCCGGCTGCTCGCCGCCGTCGGGATGACAGTGGTAGCCGTGGGCGTCGACAATCTGCACGCTCTCCCAGGAAACCGCCGCGCAGCGCAGCGCGGGCATCGGACACTGAAGCGTCAGTCCCGTGTAGCCGGCGTCTTTCATTGCCTTGTCGCAGAAACGGTAAGTCTCCTTCAGCGACTCATACCAGAACTCGTCGTAATCGACGCGCAGCTGAGAACGGTCCCAGAAAACCGGAAGCGGCGGATCCGCGAGAACCGCGGCGGAATGCGGATTCTTCTCTTTCGGGAGCGCGGCGTATTTTTTATTGAGGAATTCGCGCCATTTCCGTTTCAGGAAGCGGAAATCCTCCGGATACGCCTGTTCCATCCGTCCTGCATATTCAATGCCAAGTCCGAGTTCGTTGTAGTATTCGACCGCGACAAAGACGGGGTCGTCCTTCCACGCCAGACCGGTGTAGGGATTCACATGATTGAGAATCATCCGGCTGGTTTCCGCAAAACGGGCGCGAAGTTTCGGTTCGCCGATGATGAACAGAACCTTGTTCGCCATCCGTTTTTCCGCAACCTGAAACCAGTCGCGCTCCGAGGAGAAGAGCCAGAAGGCAAAGAGATTGAGCTGCAGATAGACTCCCTGCCGTTTCATTTCATAAACCATGCGGTCCCAGCGATCCACATATTTCGGAAGCGGCTTGCGGTCCTCCGTGGAAAACGCCATGATCCAGCCGTCGAATCCGTGCATGCGGAACAGATTGTATCCCTGTGCGCGGATGGCGCGCGCGTATTCCGGCGCCAGACGATCGAACTCCTCGTCGTTCGAAGTCCGCCAGACTTTTTCATCCGCTTCGGAGCTGAATCCGAAGAAACGCTGCGGATTCGGATTCTGTTCAAACACGATCTTGCCTTCGGCGGAGAGCACCGCGTGTCCGTATTTTCCCGCGGGGGCGTCGACAAGCCCGGAGAGGTCGAGCGCGCTTCCCGCCTTCACGGCCAGCTCATCGGTGTTGATCGCGCGGTATCCCTCTTTTTCCGTAAACACCTGCGGTTTCGGCGGAGGCTGCACGGCTCCCCAGAACAGACGCCATCCCTCCGCTCCGGCGATGACTTTCACGGAAAGCAGATTCTTCCCTTTTTTGACCGGAAGAAACACAAAATGATTCGCGGGCGAAACAGGTTTCTTCGCATTGCCGTCCGCCAGAGTCGAATAGACAAGTTTTCCGTTCAGCGAAATTTCCATCCACCAGTCCGCCCCGAAACCGACGGGAACCAGGCGGTCGGCAGGCGCTTCGAACTCATTGTAGAGCACCGCCGTATCGCGGAAACGCTTGCGGCTCGCCCCCGCCTCCAGACGCAGATTGATCTGATTGCCGTCGATCTTCGAGGTCTTTTTCAGAGTAAACGGCTTGACGGCCTTCTTTTCAACTCCGGGCAGCGTGCCTGGAATCGCTCCGGCAGCATCCACCGCGGGATCAACCAGTCCGAAAATGGTCCACTTTGCGGAAAACGGCGGTTTTGCAAGCTCGATTTCATTGAGGTCGACAAGGAGAAGTTCGGAAAATGTCACTTTCCCGTCCAGTTCCCCGACATAGAACGAAAGCACCGGCGGATCGGAGGGATCCTTGTCTTCCTCGCCCGGCACGAGTTCCACAAACAGTTTCTGCACGCCCTTCGCAAGCGTTATCTGTTTGAAAAGACCGAGATTCTTCGGTTTGTTGCGCAGACGGTAGGAGATAACGAGCGGACGCGTCTGCGGCTTTTCGCACTCAACCGTGAAGTAGTAACGGTAGACATGCCCCACTTGCAACCCCCGCTGAACCTGCTGCAGCTTCAGCGATCCGGCGTCGGAACTCTTTGCGATGTTCAGCTCAAGATTTCCGTTCACCGCTTTTGCGGTTCCGTTCTTCCCGGGAAGTTCCCATCCGGTCATTTCTGGAGAAAAACCGGGATGCTCCAGCAGATTCCGGATCTCTCCGGCACCTGTGAATAATACCACTGCAGACAGCAGCAGCGAAACGGCTGTTTTTTTCATGATGCCTCCTTGCATGACTTGTTTGCGGAAATATACTCTCCGCCGTTTTCAAAAGCAAACTTCTTTTGTGCCATTGAAATATTGATTCATGCCAATTTTACAAATAAATTTTTCGTCGGGCAATTGATTTTCCGTTTTGCGGCTGTATCTTACCGATGCAACGACAAGGAGAAAAAATGTTTCATGAACTGCTGCATCTCTCGACACTCCCCCGGCGGATCACTTTCCCGTTCCCGCTCGCGATTTTTTCCTGTTCCGAAGGACTCGCCGCCGGACATGTTGTGCGCAGACTTGAGAGCGAACTGGAATTCTGCTTCCGTCTGGGCTCCACCGAAAAGGAGGCGGAAGACTGCATCGACGACCATGTCTACCGCACCGGCTTTCCGTTTCTCCTGATCCGCAAGCCCGACAAACAGCACATGCACCGGATCAGCGGTGTACGCGAAGCTCTCTCCCTCTACTACAACGGCAATCTGATGGAAAAATTCGAAGATGTCGGCTTCGACCTCACCCTCCCCGGCCGCCCCTTCGTCCGGACGACGGAAATCGACGGTCTGGTCTCCCGGATGCGCGGCCTCACCGGCATCATAGAACTCCCCGGGATCGTGGAAAAGATGGACCTCCTCGCCTTCCAGCTTCTGGAAACAGTTTTTCTGCAGGTGCAGGCGGGTGGCATGGGAGCCGTCAGCAGCGAAGAGGAGCGCGTGCGCCGGATCGCCTCCTACTTCCAGCTTCATTTTTCCGAAAAAATCGAATTGGATCCTCTCCTGCGGCGGTTCGGAATCTCGCGCAGAAGCTTCTTCCGTCACTGGCGGGAATTCTATCCCGAACCGCCCGCCCGCTACATCCGCAGCCTGCGCTTCAACGAAGCCGTCCGCCAGCTGAACACTCTCACTCTTCCGACGGAAACGATTATCCGCCAATGCGGCTTTTCCGACCGCACTCTCTTCTACCGCATGTTCCGGACCCGTTTCGGAAAGACTCCCGCCGAATACCGCGAACCAAACCAGAAAACGTCATCCCGGAACTGATTCTTCATCTGTATGGATATGTGCCGCTTGCAGAAAGACGCTCTATCCCTCTTTTCACTCCTTTTCCCCTCCCCGCGCCCTCCCCTGGAACGCGTTCCAGAAAACCTGCCGTTTCAGAAGGACAGAAGGTTTGAAAACTTCCGAAATCTTACTTTCATACTATATAAATCCGTTTTATACAATTGCTTTTTTGCCGAAAAGGTGATATAGAAAGACATTTGCTTTTCATGAATCAAACAACAGGAGGTGTTTCATGAATGTCTTCTCTCTCACCAAAGGCCTGCTGGCCGGAGCCGCACTTTTCACCATCGCCGCTGTTGAAGCGGCGGAACAGGCGCCGAAAGTTCTGTTCGACAAAAATCAGGGAGCGGTAACCGTTTACCATGCGTTTGAAAATCCGACGTGGGGCGCGGCGTTCCGGGTTCAGCATTACGACGCCGGATACAAGCCGATGAAAGGATTCGTCTTTGACGGAGCCGAAATGGAAGGACGTCTCACAACGGCGGACGACACCCGCGTTCCCGTGAAGATACAGTACACGCAGAAATCTCCGGATGCGGTCCACGCGAAACTCACCGTTGAGACCGAGGAACCTTTCTCCACGGGACGTCTGATGTACGAGCAGTTCATGCGTTTTGTCCCTGAAGTCGGCGTCAAAGTCTCGGTCAACGGCAAGGTCTTTGATTACAGCAAACCGTTTGACTCCGCCAAGCCGTATCAGGTCGTCATTCCTGCCCTGCCCGACAACGGCGTCACCACGGTCGTCGTCGACGCTCCGAAAGCGACCTGGACTCTCACCGGAAAATTTGCGGTCATTCTGCAGGATCTCCGCAACTGGAAGTCCGACGCCCTCCAGCTCCGTCTGATGTTCACTCCATACAGCGGACAGCTCACAAAGAGTTCGCTTGAGTTCGATCTCGTTCTCAACAAGAAATAACGGATTCCGCTCAACAAATCATATTTGGAGATTGCTCCTTCACGGGACAATCTCTTTTTTTTCATGCATGCCCTCTCCGGTCTTTCCTGCTTCGGCTGAAATTGAGGCGCCACACATATAAAAAAAGCGCGGAGCCCGCAATCAAACGGACTCCGCGCAGATCAGAGAACAGACTCTTTTAATCTCACTCCGGAATGTCGCCGGGCTCAAGACCGAGCGGCAGAGAAGCGGGACGCTGACAGGTGGTCGTCAGCATGACCTTCTGTCCGAGCTTGCTGGATTTGTCGAAGGCGAGCATGATCTCAAGAACATGGTTCGCCAGTTCGCCGCTGCAGCGGTGCGGACGGTTGTTGGCGATCGCCATCGCCATGTCGGCGGCGCCGAAGGAACGGCTGTTTTCTGTGTAGCCGAACGCAAGCGGCATTTCACGCCATTCCGGATTGTGCTCGTAGACATAGCCCCATTCACGGCGGAAGAGCTTGACCGGACCGCCGAATGTGTTCGGGTCGGGAACCTGCATCGAACCTTCGCTTCCGTAGATTTCAATCGGAGCATGTCCGTGCTTGTAAACGTCGAAGCTGGCGATCATTGTGATGACAGCACCGCACTGGAACTCAATCACGCCCGTCAGGTGAGTCGTGACGTTGACCGGGTAACGGTCGTACGGCTTGTAAGTATCCTTGTAGGTGTCGGAAACTTCCGCGCCGAGCGTGCGGTAGTCAAAGCCCTTCGTGGTGACCGCGGAAACGCTCTTCGCCGGACCGAGCAGGTTGACGAGTGCTGTGCAGTAGTAGGGACCGAGGTCGAGCATCGGACCCGCGCCGTAGTCGTAGAAGAAGGGAGCCTGTCCCCACTTTTCCGGACCGCGGCCGGCGACGATCGCCGTACCGGAAAGCGGCTTGCCGATCCAGCCGTCGTCGAGAAGTTTGCGGGCGGTCTGCTGTCCGCCGCCGAGGTAGGTGTCCGGGGCGCAGCCGACGCGGAGACCTTTTTCCTTCGCAAGCCTGATCACCTTCTGAGCGTCTTCGAAGTCAACGCCGAACGGCTTTTCCGAATACGCGTGCTTGCCTGCGTTCAGAGTGTCGATCGCAATCTTGGAGTGAACCTGCGGAGGGGTGAGGTTGATGACGATTTCAATATCCGGATTCGCGAACAGCTCTTCGTTCGTGACGTTCGCGACGCCGTAGAGTTCATGCTTCTTCGCGGAACGCTCCGGGATGATATCCGAGCACGCGATGACTTCGAGATTGCGGAATTTCTGCGACGCCTTGAAATAGGTGTCGGAAATCATGCCGCATCCGACGATACCGACTTTCGTTGTTTTCATGAGGGGAAAATCCTTTGATTATCTGTTGCCGGCGGCAAGCCCGTTCTCGGTCATGTACTTGTAGCTCTGAGTGATCGCGGAGACCATCTCGGTGTTGCAGTAGTCGAGTTCGACGATGACCGCCTGGGTCTGGGCGGGAGCGTGCGCGATGAGCTCCTTGATCGGCAGAGTTCCGGTTCCGAGCGGCATGAGTTCGACATGGCGTTCAAGAATGCCGTTGACCATGTTGTCTCCGCCGACCTTCTGGGAGGCGACGCCGTCCTTCATGTGCAGGAGAATCGTGTCTTTCGCGAAGAGATCGAGCATCTTCACAGGGTCTTCAACTCCGAGGTTGGTGGACCAGAAACAGTCGATTTCATATTTCACGTTCGGACAGAGTTCGCGGTAGATTTCGTATTTGAGCTTGCCGTCGATGCGCTGGAACTCGAAGTCGTGGTTGTGCTGGAAGAGCGTGAAACCGTTCTTTGCGAGGATTTCCTGCATCATGTTCGTGTTGTCGGCGGTGCGCTTGATGGCGTCCATGTCGGCGAAATCGTTCGGACCGTAGCCGCAGACGATCTTGTCGAGACCGAGGATGGAGGCGATTTCCATGGATTCGCCGAGGTTGCCCTTGCCGCGCGCCCACGGAGAGTGCGAGGAGACAATGCCGAGACCGAGATCATCCAGAATTTTTTTGAAGTCCGTCGGCTTGACATCCCAGAAACCGGCGGGCTCAACGAGCTTGTAGCCGATATCGGCGACCTTCTTCAAAACTGCGACGAAATCTTTCTGGGCGAGTTCTCTCAACGAGTAAAGCTGAACACCGATTGGAAGCATTTTCTGGCTCCTTTTTTAAAGTTTTCCGGTTTTCTTCCTTGATTTCTCTTTAACGTAAAGTATTGTACGTTGCAGATATTATACAACCGCATTGAGCGAATGCAAATAGACAAAAGATAGCTTCTTTTGACGAAAACTATAAAACGAGGCAAAAATGTTTGACCACATCGTAAAACTCCGTTCGGTATCACGCTTTGCCGCGCCGAATGACCGGAAAGTCATTCCCGTCATAATCCCTCCGAACACCGAATGCATTGAAATTCTGACCGGCGGAACTCTCTATTTCGAGGTCGACGGCGAACGCCGCACCTTCCGGAAAGGCGCGGTTTTCTGGCATGTTTCCAGCGAATACACTATTTGGGAAACTCCGCTGAACGATCCGTACCGCTGTCAGGTTTTCCATTTTGTGACGAACCCGCCGACGCGCACGGTTCCGCGCGTCTCGATCTGGCACGACACGGAGATGCTGGACCGTTTCTGCTCCGAGACTTTCCGCGCCTTCCACTCCGGAGAGAACGCCTCGCCGGATCTTGCTGCCTATTGCTATTCGGTTCTGCACTGGCGCGCCTCCCACTCAGACGGTCTCCCCGATGAGCTGGGTCCCGAACCGCTGCGCCGGGCGGTGAAGTATCTGAACGGTCATTTCTTTTCGAGCATCACGCCAGGCGATGTTGCGAAAGCCGCGGGGATCAGCCGTCCGTATCTGTTCAAACTCTTCAAGGAGGGATTGGGGATCAGCCCGCACCAGTACATATTGAAACTGCGTCTGAACATGGCAAAACGTCTTTTAGCCGGCGAGAACTTCTCGATCAAGGAGATTGCAGCCGAATGCGGATTTGAATCTCTGGAGGTGTTCTACCGACAATTCAAGTCGACGACCCGCACCACCCCCGCCGACTACCGCAGGCAATACTCAAGATACCGGTGAGGAAACGGAAGAAGCAAGTTCTTTCGGATATGCCAGAAACTCATATTCCACGTAGGGATTCTTGCTCAAATGCCGTATCTGAAATGCGTAATCCAAGTTCAAAGATTCAAGAAACGGTTTCACTCCGAAAAATTCTGAGCCGGAATGATAAATGGAAATATCAAGTATCGGGCGATCTCTTTTCAAGGTTTCCACAGCGCCTTGAACCAAATCCAGCCCATATCCTTCAACATCGGCTTTCAAGAATCCGATGTTTCCCTTTTTGTCCCGCATAAAATCATCAAGACGGACAATTTTGCACAGATCCTTTCCGGCATGACACAGAGAATTTCCTGCATTTTTAGAATCGGCAAACGCAACCGTTTTGTTTTCTTTACCCAATCCCATTTGGAAAATTTCATACAGTTCAGGCGGAATTGAATTTTTCTGCATAACCTTTTTATAAATCTCCAGATTATGCTCTGATGGTTCAAACGCATAGATTTTTGATGGATGATACTGCGAAAGCACAAGAGCAGAATCTCCATGATAGGCTCCAGCATCAATAAAAATCTTATTCTGAACGTAATCGGAGCATGCCGTTCCAAGAAGTTTGAGTCCATGATGATAAACAAACACTTTAGAATCCAGCTCCTCTATATCTGAAAAATCCCAGATTTTCTGTGATTCCTCAAATACCTCAGGAATATTATTCTCTTCAGCACTAGCATATTCGACAATAATATTTTTCAAAACAGGATTCGCCGGAAGATAAGAAATATCGAAAAAAGAATCTATACATAAAACAGATTCTTCATCCATATCTTTTCTCAATAATGCAAGCAAATCTTCTATTTGTTTTCTATTCATTCCAGCTATATAGTCATCTAAAATAGAACCTTCTTTTTTTTCTCCGATAAAGGTTCTAGGTTTTGAACTATGAAGCCAACGAATAATCTCTATTTTCTGCTTAAGATTCTTAAAAAGTTCAAACATAAAAACTCCTTTCGGGTTACGTAATGTTCTTTCTATAAATTCACCAAAACCCTGCTGTCAACCTTTCACGCAGACGTTGCTGTCAGCAAGTCATTTTTTCGTCCACTTCGATCACAAGAGACAGTATCAATCCAGAGAAACAGTTTTATTGGAGAATACTATAATACACATTGTACGTTTTTCAATTTATTATTTTAAAATTTTGTCATATTTATTATCCAGAGTTTCCGATGAACATTCAATGAATCCGCTTTCGCATTGAATCGCAAAGGCTTCAGAAAGATCTTCTTTAAGGCATTTCGACTGTTCCGACGCAGTCTTTCCGTAGTTTTCAATCAGCTTTTCCTGCAGCAATTCCCAGTATATTGAAATAGACCACGAATGTCATTGCGCACCTTCTGCATACTTTTTCGGGATGTGATCTGAAGCATTCTGCTGAAGATGGAACAGACATCTCTGTCATGGTTCTGACGAAAACCCGCTCTTTCGAGTCTGCAGAATCACCTGTCACTTCTCTCCATGAAGACTGTGGATCGTCCGCAGTTTACCTCAGTTCGCAAATATGGACTTAAATTCCTCTCGTTTTGTTTTATTTTCAGGGAAGGTCAATAGAACATCGGAGAATTTCGGATTTTCTCACCAAGTCAAGATTTAGAAAAATAGAGAAAACTGCACTTGACAAACAATATCATTGAAAGTATAGTTACTCCCAAAAGGATAACCAACCTCTAGAGCACAAAACAGATTTACAACATGAAACCTCTACTCTCAATCTGCATACCGACCTATAACCGTGCAGAAATTTTAAAAAACACCATAGAATCAATTACAACCCAAGAAGTTTTCAGGGAAACCGAGCTTGTTCAAATTGTTGTTTCAGACAATGCATCATCCGATAAGACTCCGGAAGTTATGCAAAATTTTTTGCTTGAATTCCCGCAAAAGATTCGCTATATCCGCTTAACGAAACCTATCGATCCGCATTTTAATTTTGAAAACGCCCTGAAAAACGGATCAGGAGAATTCGTTAAACTCTTAGCTGATGCAACATGTTTCAGGAAAGGACAATTGGAGATTTTTGTAAAAGAACTTCAGGAAAATCAATCATACAACGTCATATTGACACAATCCTTATCCACAGAAGTCGGGAAAACCAGAGTAATTACAAGCGTTGAAGAGCTTTTAAGTTCATATTCTTTTAATCTCTCGTGGATTTCTATTTTTTGTTTCCGCCGTTCAACTCTTTTTAAGTTACCGGATCCTTTTCGCTACTGGTTTTTATTTTTCCCTCAAATGGATATTGCTTTTCGACTAATAAAAGCCGGGAACCCAGCGTTATCTTTCAATAACCGCTACTTTGCACCGCAACCGAAACTCTACTACTCCAACAGGAATGAAGCGCATATCTTCGGAGACTGTTATTTAAACTTTCTGGAAAAATATCTTTTAACAGGCGATATTTCAAAAAAAACCTATTCAAAAGAAAAATTCAACACGTTGATTCTCCAGACGATACCTTTTTATTTCGACTCTCATCATGTTTTTCAGAAAGATAAACACCCCGGGTACCGAACATTCTGGAAGTCTCTCCCGAAATATCATAAAGAACCCTATTTTATTATCATGCTCCCTTTTCTTATCTTGTATATGGAACTTAGAAAAATTCCACTTTTCGGGCTTGTTCCTTACTGGATTAAAACAGTTTTAATTGCAATTCTCTTTCATTGGACTCCGCGGATGCGCTTCCCCATGAGTAACGCACAAGACAACAAGACTGATTAATCTTCCACAAGCTGATTCCGCGTGAAGGATTTGACAAAATCCTTCAGCCAACGCATCAACTGCTTTATACCCGGGATCTTCATCGCGGTCAAGTAAACAAAAGCAATCACTATTGCCACATAATAATACCAGTTCTGATGATACTGCGGCATAGATTTCCAAAAAACTTTCCAACCAAGATTTTTTCCAGCAAAAAATTCTTTTGTAAAATCAAAATATACAGGCAAAATATGCCAAAAAAGGACATCCCGCTTCTCCCGTTCAAAAACAGATTCCGTCAGCAACATCGATTTTAAATAAATCTGCAAAAATAAAATATAGGAATCCCCGAAAATTTTTGCTTCATTACGCGAAGACAAATCAAAGGTTATGGATTGACGCTCAAAATATACTTGATTTAGAAAATAAGAGACACCATGGTCATCCAATATTCTAAAATAAATATCTTCTTGAGGAAAGGAAAGAGCAAAATAGCGGAAGGGAGCTGACAATGCACAATATTTCTCTCTACGATAAGTGTAAGAAGAAATCCATGTAATAAAAAAAGAACCATATTCAACAGCTTCGTTCACTGATCTAATTCGTTTTTCATACTCTAAATGACAATTCTTCAGATTCGTCAGAAACACATCTCCGTCCGGATGTTTTCTTATCTCATCACACAGCTGTTTCAGCATTCCCGGGCGAAACATCACGGTGTCATTCAACAGCTTCAGATATTCGCCGCGACCGTGGTCAAGGGCGTTTTGAAAATTGAAATGGGAATCAATCGGTTCAGTTAGGCGCAGATATTGAATCTTGCCGGGATACGCGGAACAGAAACGCGACATCAAAGACGGCGTGTCATCCGTCGAGGCATTGTCCGAAACGACAATCTCAATCTCGTCCGTTTCCTGAAACGACGGTTCGGAGACAATCGCGTCCAGTGTCTTGCAAAGATACGGACTGCGGTTGAATGTCGGAATGCAAATGGAAAGAAATGGTGTGCTCATCGCCATGAAACCTCATCCGTCCCGCCCCGCGGAACACGGGGCGGTTGCAGACAAGCTTCACTCTCAGTCGACGACGATCGACTTTTTCGAGCCTTTGACGATTTCGCCGCAGACAAAGGCGTCGAAACCGGCTTTGCGGCAGATGTCGAGGGCCTGGTTCGCGGCGTCCGCGGGGACGAACCACACCATGCCGACGCCCATGTTGAAGACGCGGTAGGCTTCGGAATCGTCGATGTTGCCCGCTTCCGTGATGAGACGGAAAATCGGCGGGGGATTCTTGATCAAGCTCTTGTGGAACACGGCGTCGACGTCCGGAGGAAGAATGCGCGGCACATTGTCGTAAAGTCCGCCGCCCGTGATGTGGGCAATGCCGTCGAGCGGGAAATCAATATCCATCGCGGCTTTGATCGCGGGCCAGTAGCAGGTGTGGGGCTTCAGAAGAGCTTCGCCGATCGTCTCATGATTCAGTTCGGCGAGCTCGGTGTCGACTTCGTAGCGGCAGCTGTGGAAGAGCACCTGACGCGCAAGACTGAACCCGTTCGTGTGCAGCCCGTTCGAGGGAAGGCCGATCGCGACGTGTCCCGGTTTGATCTTCTCGCCGGTGATCAGTTTGTCCTTCTCGACGATGCCGTTGATGACGCCGACCAGGTCGAAATCGTTGCCGTACATGCCCGGCATTTCCGCAGTTTCGCCGCCGAGAACCGCGCAGTTGACTTTTTTGCAGGCGTCCGCAATGCCGCCGAGGATATCCTCATAGAGCGGACTGCGGAGTTTTCCGATGCCGATGTAGTCCAGGAAGAACACCGGTTCCGCCCCCTGGACGCTGATGTCGTTCACGCAGTGGTTGACGATGTCGTGTCCGACCGTGTCGAACTTCTGCATGAGGGCGGCGACCATGAGTTTGGTTCCGACGCCGTCGATGCTGGAGACGAACACCGGTTTTTTGTATTTCGTCAGATCAATCTGAAAGAGTCCGCCGAAGCCGCCGATGGGGGCGAGCATTTCGGGGCGTTTCGTCGACGCGAGTTTCTTTTTAACGCGCGTGAGCAGTTCCGTGGCGAGATCGATGTCAACGCCGGCTTCTTTGTAAGTCGAGACTTTTTTGTTTTCCGGAGCCATTTTTACCTCTTTCGTTGGCTGTTTCAGTTTTTTCCTTCTATAATATACACGCATTTCCGCAAGATAAAAGCGGAAATTCATGAAAATTATGCCGCAAACTGGATTTTTTCCATTTTAACGCTATATTTAAAGGGAAAAGGAAGCGAACAATAACAGAAAAACAGAAAGAACAAGGAGTTTTTATGTCATTCCTCGATGACAAGTACCTGCTGGAAAGCGATTCCGCCGTCGCCATCTACAACGCAGTGAAAGATCTGCCGATCATTGACCCGCACAACCACGCCGACGTCGCAGAAATCGCCGCCAACGGAAACTATTCCAATGCCTGGCAGGTGTTCGCGGCAACCGACCACTACGTCTGGGAAGTCATGCGCAAACGCGGCGTGGACGAAAACAGCATCACCGGAACCGCCACCCCGAAAGAAAAGTGGATGGAGCTCGCCCGCGTCATGCCGGAAATCGCCGGCAACCCCGTATTCGAATGGATTCATCTCGACCTCCGCAGACGTTTCGGCATCACCGACGTGCTCTGCTCCGAAAACGCAGAACGCATCTGGGATGAAGTCAACGCCAAGCTCGCAACCGACGATTTCAAGCCCCTCGCCCTCCTCAAGGCGATGAACGTTGAAGTCATGTGCTCCACCGACGACCCGGTCGACACCCTCGAATATCATACCGCCGTCAACGAAAAGGCCGGACGCATCATCATCCGCCCGACGTGGCGCCCCGACAAGGCGATGCGCATTCACTATCCCGGCTTCCGCGACTATATCGCCAAGCTCGGAGAACGCTTCGGAATCGAAATCGACTCCGTGGAAAAACTCGTGGAGGCGCTCCAGAAATCCCACGACTACTTCGCGGAAAAAGGCTGTCGCGCCAGCGATCACGACACCCCGCATCCGCTTCCCGGAAACGCCACGCTCGCGGAAGCCGACGTCGTCTTCCAGCGCGCCCTCGCCGGGGAAACCATGTCCCAGGCGGATATCGACACCTATCAGGACTACCTCACGATCAAGGTGGCCGAAATGGATATGCGCGCGGGCTGGGTCTACCAGATGCACATGTGCGTCATCCGCGACGTCCGCGACACGCTCTTCCAATCGCTCGGCATGGACGTCGGCGGCGACATTTCCGAATTCTACGTCAACATCGCCAAGCCGCTCTGCGGATTCCTGAACCACTTCGACGACCGTCTGAAGCTCGTGCTCTACTCGCTTGAACCGTGTCATCAGGCGGCCCTCGCGGCAGTCGCCCGCGCGTTCGGCAAGAACGTCCGCCTCGGCTCCGCCTGGTGGCTGAACGACCAGCCCTACGGCATGTCCACTCAGCTCGAATACATCGGCAACGTCGACGTCTATTCCTGCTTCGCCGGCATGGTCTCCGACTCCCGCAAGATTCTCTCCTACGCTTCCCGCTTCGAGATGTTCCGCAGAACGCTCTCCAACGTTCTCGGCGGACTCGTCCTCAAAGGGCGCATGCCGCAGGAGATTGCGGAAAAGATCGCGGTCATGATGTGCTACACCGAACCGAAAAAGTTCTTCAACGTCTGATAAACAAGGAGTGTTTCCGAAATGGAAGTCATCATCATGCCGGACGAGCGCAGAGCAACCCTGCTCTCCGCCCGTCTGATCGCGGATCAGATCCGCCGCAAACCCAGTTGCACGCTCGGTCTCGCTACGGGGCGCACCATGGAGAATCTTTACGGCGTTCTCGCGGAAATGCACCGCGGCGGAGAACTGGATTTCTCGCTCTGCCGCTCCTTCAATCTCGACGAGTACATCGGTATTCCGGAAGACGATCCGAATTCCTACCGCACCTACATGAACCGTCATCTGTTCAACAAGGTGAACATCGACATCCGCAACACGCATCTTCCGCTCGGAAACGCTCCCGACCTCGTCCTCGAATGCGAAAACTATGAAAAGCGCATGAAGGAGTGCGGCGGAATCGACATTCAGCTGCTCGGAATCGGACGCAGCGGTCATATCGGCTTCAACGAGCCGCTCTCCTCACTCGCCTCCCGCACCCGCGACAAGGCGCTGACTCCGACCACCATTGCGCAGAACGCCCCGCTTTTCCCGCATCCGGAAGACATGCCGAAGCGCGCCCTCACCATGGGCGTAGGCACGATTCTGGAAGCCCGCCGCATTCTGCTGCTCGCGACCGGTGCGGAAAAAGCCGCGATCATCGCAAAAGCGGTTGAAGGTCCGATCACCAGCATGGTCTCCGCCTCCGCGCTCCAGCTTCATCCGAAATGCACCGTCATCGTCGATGAGGCTGCCGCGAAGGAGCTTCAGGGCAAGGACTACTACCACTGGATTTTCGCAAACGAACCCGAGTGGCGGCAGTATCAGGATTGCCTCAAGGACTGAGGAAACCGCGCATCGTTTCAAAGGCGGCGTCTTCAAGACGCCGCTTTTTTTACAGCAGCAGAGTCTGCGCGTGCAGATTTGCTTTCCGGAACGCCGAGGGCGTGGTTCCCGTATGGCGCTTGAAGAAGTTGGAAAAATAGTATTCGCTGCTGAAGCGGAAATGCTCCGCGATCTCCCGGATTGAAAGCGGCGAGCAGAGCAGATAACGGCTTGTCTGCGCGATCAGTTCTTTCTGCAGAAAGGATTTGAGCGGGATCGAGAGGTCGTGAGAAAAATTCCGGGAAAGCGTTCCGCGGGACTGTCCGGCAACCTCCGCCAGTTCCTCCACCCCCATCTGCGCGGACAGGTTCTCCTGAATATAACGCAGAAGCCCGCCATAGCGTCCGGAAAGATTTGCAAGTTCGGCAAGAGTGTCGCCCGGCGGCAGCGGGAGCGCGCGGATCACCCGCCAGAGAAACATCTCGAAATCACAAATGCCGAACCAGTCCGGAGGCGCGAGGGTCATACGCTCCATCCGTTCGATTTCCACCGGGTCGACGGCAAACTCCCGGCAATGCCGCTCCTTCTGGAAAATATCCACCCCGGGCAGAATGTGCAGATTGAAATGACAGCACAGAAATTTGAGTCCGTCGCGGAATTCAAAACTTAGATCCGCGGATTCCGGCATGAACAGAGCACCGCCCCGGCGCAGATTGTGAAGCTCGCCCGTCGAATGGTTCCGCACGGATCCCGTCCCTTCCCGCACAAAGAAACAGCGGTTGAAAGCAAACGTGTTCCGCCCGCTCCAGATGAAATCCGCAGTGGAAATCTGATGCAGATCAAGCTGGATCATATTGAGGACGGTTCGCCAACGGGAATTTTCCTGGACCGGCATAAAATTATATTTTTTTCCTCTTTTTTCCTATTTATAATTCCGGGTTCTTCATGTATAATAACGGGAAAAACGGAAAAATCAAACAAGAAAGGGAAAATAGTCATGAAATTGCAGAAAGAACACTTGCGGGAGGTTTCGTTCCCCGTCGGAGGAATCGGCGCGGGCTGCATCGGAGTAGCCGGAAACGGACGCCTCATCGACTGGGAAATATTCAATCAGGCGGGAAAGGGACGCTGCAACAGCTGGTCGCACTTCGCAGTCAAAGCGGAAAAGAACGGCGAAGTGCAAGCCGTCCGGATTCTCAACGGCGATCTCATGAGCGACTTCTCCGGCGAACGCGTCGGACGCAACGCCCTTTTCACCGGCTTCGGCTGGGGTCCCGTTCAGGAAACCCTCTGCGGGCTCCCTCATTTTGCGAACTGTGAACTCAACGGAGAATTTCCCGCGGCGGAGCTCTCGTTCTCCGACCCGGACTTTCCCGCGGACATGACCCTTTCCGCCTGGAGCGCATTCGTCCCCGGAGAATCCGATCTCTCCTCCATGCCGGCGGCGATGTTTGAAATCACCTTTGAAAACACCTCGTCCGATACGCTCGACTACACCTGCTCCGCCGTTCTCGCAAACCCGTGGACCTCGCCTGATGCGGACAACCGGGTGGAACGGAACGGAAAGCTCACGAGTCTCGTTCTACGCAACAATCTTGCGCCCGACGATTTTGACTGCGGAGAACTCGCCCTCACAACCGATGCGGAAGATCTTTCGTTTCAGGAATACACGTTCCGCGGGGGATGGTGCGATGCGCTCGAAGTTTACTGGAATGACCTCAATCGGCCCGGACGCTTCCGCAACCGCCGTTATCCGACCCGCGCGCAAGTTGAAATACAGAACGGCTGGCGCAAGGATCGGCAGGAGCTAGGTCTGCTCGCCGCGCACCTTACGCTCGCGCCGAAGGAGCGCCGCACAATCCGCTTCATCATTTCGTGGTATATCCCGAACCGCCGCAACTCATGGGACAAAGAAGAGGGGCTGCTGACTCTGCTCCGCGAATCCGGCATAAAAGAAAACCGCTGGAAAAACTATTACTCGAAACTCTGCTCCGGCGCGGCGGATGCGGCGGCAAAGATTTTCGCGGATTTCGATCATATCCGCGAACAGGTCTTCCTCTTCCGCAAAGCTTTGCACGACAGCACGATTCCCGAGGCGTCGCTCCAGGGCGCGGCGGCAAATCTCGCAGTGCTCATCTCCCCGACCTGCCTGCGCGTCGAAGACGGCACGTTCTGGGGCTGGGAAGGCGTCGGACCCGAACGCGGCTCCTGCGAAGGAACCTGTCAGCATGTCTGGAACTATGCGCAGGCGCTCTCCCTCCTCTTCCCCGACCTGGAACGCACCATCCGCGAATCCCAGGCAAAATACGGAATTGATGAAAACGGCGGCTGGCACTTCCGTCTGAAACTCCCCCTCGGAATCAAGGCGAAACCGGCTTGGATGCGTCCCTGCGTGGACGGCTCGTTCGGAGAAATCATGAAAATCTACCGCGAATGGAAGATCTCCGGCGACAACGCATGGCTCAAGTCCATCTGGCCGCGCGTCAAACCCGCCATGGAATTCGCCTGGAGCCCCGAAAATCCCGACCGCTGGGACCCCGACCGCACGGGCGTGATCTCCGGACGGCAGCATCATACCCTCGACATGGAACTCTTCGGGCCTTCCGGATGGCTCACCGGACATTACCTCGGTGCCCTCAAGGCGGCCGCCGAAATGGCTCCCGCATGCGGCGATCACGATTTCGGAAAACTCTGCGCGGAAATCTTTGAAAAAGGACGCCGCCGCGCGGAAACGACTCTCTTCAACGGAGAATATTACAATCAGAACACCGACATCCATGACAAATCGGTTCTGCTCCCGCTCCTTCAGGGGAACGAAACGCCGGACAACAATCTCTACTGGGATGAAGAACATGGACAGATCAAGTATCAGATCGGCGACGGCTGTTCCATCGACTCCCATCTCGCTCAGTGGTACGCTTCTCTCTACGGGCTCGGCGATCTGTTCGATCCGCAGCGCATCCACACCACGCTGAACTCGATTTACCGCTATAATTTTCTGCCGTCCATGCGCGGCTTTGCGAACACCTGGCGCAACTTCGCATTCAACGATGAAGGAGGCTGCATGATCTGCGTCTGGCCCGAAGGACACGAAAAGCCCGTCATTCCCCTCCCCTACAACTCCGAAGCGATGACCGGTTTCGAGTGGGCGGCGGCGGCGCATCTCGTCATGGTCGGAGAAACGGAAAAAGGGGAAGAGCTCGCCCGCGCCATCCGCAACCGCTACGACGGAGCAAAGCGCAACCCGTGGAATGAAATCGAATGCGGAAGCAATTATGCGCGCTCCATGGCGTCTTTCGCGATGCTTCAGGCATACAGCGGATTCCGCTACGACATGACGCGCGGAATGATCGGCTTCCGCCCCGTTTCCGGAGGAAATTTCCGCTGCTTCTGGTCCCTCGGAACGGTCTGGGGACTCTATGAGCGCGAAGGTGCCGTTCAGCGCATCCGCATTCTGCATGGAACCGCGGAATTCCGCTCATTCGCCCTCCCGGCGCAATCGCTCAAACTCAATGGAAACGCCGTTGCCGGAACGTTCCGCGACGGCGAATGGAAAACGGGCGAACCGCTTTCGGTCAAAGCAAAAGACACTCTGGAATTTCTCTGATTCCTCTCGCATTCCCGCCGGAAGATTTGAGAAAATCCCGGCGGGAATGAACAAACATTCCTGCCGACGGTCTAAAAGTTTGTGTTTTTATTCATTTTAAACTTGCCTTTCCAGATTTCAGGCGTAAAGTAGGGGGAAAACATGAACAAGAACCAACCGAGAGGAAATAATATGCAGGACTCTCTTGACATTATGCTGCCGGACCGCATGCGCATCCCGGCTCTGCCGCTTGCGGGCACACTTGTGTTTCCATATGCACTGACGCCGCTCGTGATTGACGGCGAACCTTCCATCGAACTCGTCACCCGCGCCGCAAACAGCGCGGATAAACTCATCGCTCTCTTTCCAGAAATTCCGGAAGAGGAAGATAAAGAAAACGCTCTTCCGCCCGCAGAAGTTGAAACGTTCATGATGGACGGCAAAAAACTTTCCGAAATCGGCGTTGCCGGACGCATCGTGAAACACGTCAAGTTTCCCGACGGAACCGACCGGGTGCTGATCCGCGGACTCACCCGCATCCGTTTCCGGGAATTTCACCCGGAAGATCACTCCGTGGAAGTCGTCCGCATTCCGAAAGCGGAAAACGATTCCGTGGAAGTCTCCGCGATGATCAAAAATGCGGTCAAGCAGTTCCAGGAAATCATTTCCTTCTCCCCGAATTTTCCGGAAGAGCTCAAAGTCGCCGTGCTCAATCTGCAGGACAACGAGCGGATCGTGGACCTGATTGCGGATACCGTGAACATCTCCTATTCGGAAAAACTGGTTATCCTCACTCTGGAAGATCTTCAGGAACGGCTGCAGTTCCTGACGATTCTTCTGAACCGCGAAGTCGAAGTGCTGAAACTCGGCTCGGAAATTCAGTCTCAAGTGCACAATGCCCTCGGAAAATCCCAGAGGGAATTCTTCCTGCGCGAACAGCTCCGAACCATCAAGGAGGAACTCGGCGAGGATACCAAGAATCCCGACATCACCGCATTTGAACAGCGGCTGGCCAAACTCAAAGCGCCGGAAAGCGTCTCCGAGACGGTCAAAAAAGAGCTCGAACGCCTCGCGATGATTCCGCCGTCGGCAGGCGAATACACGGTCGCATACAACTATGTCGACTGGATTCTCTCGCTGCCGTGGCAGACGTATACGGAGGACCGCCTCGACGTCTCCGAAGCGGAACGCATTCTCAACAAGGACCATTACGGGCTCAAGGATGTGAAAGAGCGGATCCTCGAATTCCTCTCCGTCCTCCAGCTCAAAAAAGACAAGAAGTCGCCGATTCTCTGCTTTGCCGGACCTCCTGGAGTGGGCAAGACCTCGCTCGGGAAATCCATTGCAAACGCGATGGGACGCAAGTTCGTCCGCATGTCTCTCGGCGGCATGAAGGATGAAGCGGAAATCCGCGGACACCGCCGCACCTACCTCGGCGCGCTTCCCGGCCGCATCCTCCAGGGACTCAAGAAGGCCGGGGTTTCCAACCCGGTGTTCATGCTCGATGAAATCGACAAGATCGGCTCGGACTTCCGCGGCGACCCCGCCTCCGCGCTTCTTGAAGTGCTCGATCCGCAGCAGAACAGCGCCTTCAACGACCACTTCCTTGAACTGGATTACGATCTCAGTTCCGTCATGTTCATCGCCACGGCGAATATGCTCGACACGATTCCCGCGCCGCTGCTCGACCGCATGGACATCATCACCCTTCCAGGCTACACGCCGTATGAAAAGCGCCAGATCGCGCGGAAGTATCTCGTGCCCCGCCAGATCAAGGAGAACGGGCTCGGAAATGTCAAAATCAGCTTCCCGCTGAAGTCGATCGACCGCATCATCAACGCCTACACGCGCGAAGCGGGGGTCCGCTCGCTCGAACGCACCATCGGAACCGTGCTCCGCAAGGTGGCGAAGAAGGTCGTCGAGAAAAAATTCAACCCGGAAGAAGATTCGGAAATCACCGTCGAAGCCATCCACAAATATCTCGGAGCCCCGCGCTTCCTTGCGGATGAAGTCTCCGCAAAGCCGGAAGTCGGCGTCGCCAACGGCATGGCATGGACCAGCGTCGGCGGAACCACGCTCCAGGTGGAAACACTGAAAATGAGCGGGAAAGGCGACCTCAAACTCACCGGGTCCCTCGGCGACGTCATGAAGGAGAGCGCACTCGCCGCATTCAGCTTCATCCGCAGCCGCGCAGACGAATTCGGAATCGATCCGGAAGTCTTCCGGAAAAACGACTTCCATATTCATGTTCCCGACGGAGCTACGCCGAAAGACGGTCCCTCCGCAGGCGTGACACTCGCGACGGCGGTCTTCTCGCTCCTGACCGGGAAACCCGTCCGCAACGACTTCGCCATGACCGGAGAAATCACGCTGCGCGGACGCATCACCGCCGTCGGCGGAATCAAGGAGAAGGTGATCGGAGCGCTCCGCGCGGGCGTCAAAAACATCATTCTGCCCGCCGAGAACCGCAAGGATCTGGAGGACATCCCCGACGAAGTGCGCAAAAAACTCACATTCCACTTCGTCTCGGATGTTACTCAGGCCTGGAAACTCGCCGTCGTCGGTTACGGCAAGGAAAAAGGAAAAACCGGAAAATGAAACGCATTCTTCTTCTGATTCTTTTCGCATTCACACTCTGCGGCGCGTTCGCCGCAGAGAAGAAACAGCCGGATGCGCAAACGTTCATCAACATCGTCCGCACACCGCCGGGACGCCAGAGCTGGGGGCTGCTTGAGGGATCCGCCACGCACCGCCGCCGCGGCGCCGCAACGGCGGAAGCGCCGATCCGCTTCGCCGTTCTTTTCTCTCCCGCACAGACCATTGCGCAGATCATATTCAACAAAACAGAAATCTACGATGTTTCACAGGCCTATAAAGCGCCGTACGCCTCCACGATCGACATGCGCGGAAACGAAAAGCGGACGCTCAAAGATTTCGGACTGCGTCCGGAAGACCTGACGATGAATTTCATTTTCTGGCCCTTCAAACGCGAGCTCGAGGCGGACTCCATCCGCGGAGTCGGCTGCCGCGTCATGGTGTTTGAATCGCCCGCCGGACAGGAGTGCGTAAAGGTTTATATCGCGCGCGAGTATTATGCGCCGCTGAAAGTCGAATGGTTCAACACGCCTGCGGACAAGATGGGGGAAACGCCGTTCCGCACGCTCGAAGTGACGTCATTCAGCAAGAGCGGCGACCTCTGGGTCGTCGGCGCGCTCTCGCTGTTCGGTCCCGGCTGGCGCACCGTCGTCAAATTTCCCGACACCAAAGCCGGACTCACCAAAGACGGCGTCGTCAAGGAGCTGTTCCGCTGAACAGCTGATTCATTTTTCCGTCCGGATCCTCGCAAGCAGTTCATAGGGCAGCGGATTTCCGGCGGAAACGGTTCGTCCGTACTCGCGCTGAAGATCGGCGACCGCGCTCACCGCACCGCTCAGTTCAATATGAAACACTCCGTCCGCCGGATAAGGCAGACGGAATGAAACAAACGCCATCCGCCCCGCCTGAAGCCCGGCTAAATTCCGCCGCACGCCGTTCACCTCAATGAACGCGGGCGGATACTCCGAACTCTTCAGGAGCGCAATCGAAAACACCACGTTTCCGGGAATTCTCCGCACGGCGAAACGCTTTGCAAACGAATCGCCTTTCACCGCGTTCCAGCCGCCAAACGAAACGGGACCGTGGTCATAAAACATCCGCGTTCCATCCGGATAATCCACTCGGACGCCCGACGGACGCGCCGCGCGCATCATCGCGGCTTCGCAAGTCTCGCGATAGACGTCATATCCCGGATAAACGACGAAGAATGCAAGCAGCAGCGCAGAGCCGTTGTAAAGCAGCAGCGTTTTATACCGTTTTGCCCGGAAATTCCGCCGGAGGATCTCTATGAAGAGAGCTCCCGCAACGGCAAACCAGCCGAACGACGGAATGCGGAAACGCCCGAGATTGTAGAAACCCGCCGTCGCCAGCCAGTAGAGAACCGGGAAAAGCAGAAACACGATCACTGCGGCGCGGCGGCGCTTCACAATTGCGCAAGTCAAAATCCCGGCGAAGGCGAGCACGAGAAGCACTCCCGACGGAATCAGGGGAACCGCATTCAGAAACGGACTCCGCGTCCGGCTGAATTGCGGGTTGATGTTGTTCGGAATGTCGTAACTGTTCCAGTAAAGGAGGCATTTGCGGAAAGTCAGTTCCGCATACGCGAGCGGTTCCCGCATCGCCCAGTCCAGAATGCGCAGAGGAACGGAACGCTCCTTCGCACCGTCGGTCCAGATGTTGAACGAGTCGGGATATTCGAGTCCTCCAGGCGGAGCTTCGGGCGTGTTGCCGAGCGCCAGCACAGCACTTCCCGCCGTACTCGGTCCGCTGAGCCGTCCCTCGTGAATGGAATTCACCGCGACAAACGGAATCTGCGGCAGCCAGGTTCCGAGCAGAATCATCAGAACGGAGAGCGCAAAACGCTTTTTGGCGGCTTTCCGGATCTTCCATTCGCCAATCCAGCAGGCAAAGAGAAGAGGCAGAAGAAATATCAGCGCGTTTCCGCGCGAAAGAACCGCAAAGGAGAGCACGACTCCCGCGGCGAACCAGCGGAAAAGCCCCCCCTTGCGCATGGCAAGCAGAGTCAAAAATGAAAGCAGGGAAAACCAGAAGAGCTGCGATACCGCAATCAGGCGGTAGGGCGTATAAAGAACCGCAATCGAGGAGAACGCAAGAAGAAGTCCTGCAATCACGCCCGCGCGTTTCCCGCCGAGCATCCATGCTGTGAGCGTGGTGAACCAGACCGCCGCCGCGCCGCAGAGCGACTGCGCAAGCACAATCATGAAACCGGACGGACCGGTCAGGCACTGAATCAGCGGAAGAAATACGGAATAATAGAACGGCTGATAGTAAAAGACGGCAGGGAAGGAGCCGTTGAGAATCTGTTCGGAAAGCGTCCGGTAAGTCGCCATGTCCGTCGACGACGGCGGCGCGAACACGGATGGATCATTTGCCAGAAGCTGAAGTCCCGCGATCATGCGCAGGAGAAACGCGCCGGCGGCAAACGCCGCCGGCAGATAAAAAGAGGCACGTCTGTAAAACGCGGTTCTCATGACTTAGAATGCCATGAGCTCTTTCTCTTTTTCTTCCATCAGGAGATCGATGTTCGCGATGTTCCTGTCCGTGACCTTCTGGATCTTCTCCAGCATGTCCTTGAGTTCATCTTCGGTGAGTTCGGAAGCCTTCTGCGCCTTCTTGGCGGCCTCGTTCGCATCGCGGCGGATGTTGCGGACGGCGACGCGGGCCTCTTCGGCGCGGGTCTTGACCTGCTTGCCGAGAGTCACGCGGCGTTCCTGGGAGAGCGGCGGAATCGGAAGGCGGATGACGCGTCCGTCGCTGACCGGGGAGATCCCGAGATTGGATTCCTGAATCGCCTTTTCAATCAGCTTGACCGCGCTCTGATCCCACGGCTGAATGGTGATGAGGCGCGCTTCCGGAGTGGCGATTCCGGCGATGTCGCGGATTCTGGATTTTGCTCCGTAGTATTCCACGGTGATGTTCTCGACGAGCGCGGGAGAAGCTTTGCCCGTGCGGATCGCGGCGAAGTCGGTCTTCATCGCTTCCTGAGCCTTCTGCATGTTCTCTTCCATCTCGTCGACGAGCAGTAACATTTCGTCTGTCATTTTGTACTCCTGTTTGGTATTTTTAAAGTTTTAAGAAACCACGGTTCCGACGGAGTTGTCTCCGTGCAGGACTTTGATCAGCGCGCCCGGTTCATCGAAATCGAACACCACGATGTGGAGCCCGTTTTCAGAACAGAGCGAGAATGCGGCAGCATCCATCACGGCGAGCTTGCGCGAGAGAACCTCGGAGAACGAGATCGTCTCGAAACGGGTTGCGGACGGATCTTTTTTCGGATCGGCGGTATAAACGCCGTTGACTTTGGTTGCCTTGAAGAGGGCCTGCGCCTTCATTTCCAGCGCGCGCAGGGCGGCGGTGGTGTCGGTCGTGAAATACGGCGAACCGGTTCCGCAGGCGAAAATCACAAGCTTGTGTTCGGAAAGCTGACGCAACGCCTCGTCGCGGTTGTAGCGGGTGACGAACGGCTCCATTGCGATTGCGGAATGAAGCACGCAGTCGACTCCGGCGGCGGCGAAGGCGTTTTTGAGGCAGAGAGCGTTCATTGCTGTGGCGAGCATTCCCATCTGGTCGGCGGTCACCCGGTCCATTCCGCCTTTTGATCCGGCAAGTCCGCGCCAGAGATTTCCGGCACCGACCACGAGCGCGATTTCCACACCCGAATCCAGCGCTTCCTTCACGCGGGCGACGACTGCCGCGACCGCCTCGGAATCATATCCGCGACCATTTGCGCCCTGAAGCGACTCTCCGCTGATTTTCAGCAGAACTCTGCGATAAACCGGTGTGTTCATCTTTTCTCAAATCTCCATTTTATTTTCATTTCGGAAATATAATTCCTCTTTTCAGTGAAATCAACCGGAAAAATGAGAAAAAACACGGAATTCAGTTCTTTTTTTCATGCATGTCCGGAAGTGTCCCCGCACCAAGCCGGAATCTTAAGCTCTTTCGTCACCGTGCGCGGATCGGAGAAAACCGGACAGGCGTTTGCCGAACCCGGAGCGACCGGAATCTGATCCGCCATATTCCAAACTTTCTGCATGGGAACTCCGTTGCGCGCCCCGAAAGCGGAAACATTTTCCGGATCGCAAAAGCTCCTCGACATAACGGGATTTGAGCAATATACAGAATTTTACAAAAACTCAAACCTGCAAAAAAAACGTTATTCCCTATTGAAATCCGGAAAAAACGCTGTAAATTTCAAAGTTGCACATTTTCAGGATGAGAGAGTATGATAGACTTCAAAGATGTTTCAAAGCACTACGGGGCACGCGATATTTTCAACAACGCCTCCTTCCGCGTGGAAAAAGGGGAACGGGTCGGCGTCGTCGGGCCGAACGGCTCCGGCAAGAGTACGCTCTTCGCCATGATCACCGGCGAACTTTCCGCGGACAGAGGCGAAATCGTCGTTCCGCAGAAGGCGCGGATCGGTCTCCTGCATCAGCAGCTCGACTTTTTCCGCGACGATGAACCGCTCATCGAATTCGTCGCCACGATCGGCGGAGAACTCCCGCGCATTCAGGCGCGAATGCAGGAGCTGGAACAGAAGCTCGCGGCGAACTCCGCAGACAATGCCGCTCTTCAAGAGCTCGGCGAACTTCAGACGAGATTTGAACACATCGGCGGCTATGATATCCGCCACCGCGCGGCCGCCGCGCTCGCCGGTCTCGGATTCAGGCCCGAGGACGAAAGCCGTCCGATGGGCGACTTCAGCGGCGGCTGGCAGATGCGCGCCTGCATGGCGCGGACACTCCTCAGTGAACCCGACATTCTTCTGCTCGATGAGCCGTCGAACTATCTCGACATTCCCGCTGTGGAGTGGCTTCAGCGCAGACTCAAAAGTTTTGAAGGCACGCTCATGCTCATCTCGCACGACCGTTTTCTGCTGAACTCGCTCACCGACGTCACCCTGGAAGTCAACAGCGCAAAAACGGTCCGTTACCCGGGCAACTATCAGTATTACGTGCACGAACGCGAAGAACGCCGCCGCCACGCGGAAGCCGCCGCGTCCAACGTCGAACGCAGGAAGGAACAGCTCGAACGCAACATCAACCGCTTCCGCGCAAAGGCGACCAAGGCGGCGCAAGTGCAGTCCTGGATCAAAATGCTGGATAAAATCGAAGACGTCGACGTTCCCGACGATCTGCATTTCCGCGGAACGATCCGCATTCCCCCTCCGCCGCATTCCGGCGTGGAAACGGTCCGTCTCGAAAACGTCTCTTTCGCCTACGAGCCGGGCAAAACCATTCTGCATGACGTCAATCTGCATATCGAACGCGGAGAAAAAGTCGGCATCATCGGATACAACGGAGCCGGCAAAACGACTCTGCTGAAAATCATCGCCGGACGCCTCCAGCCGACCGGAGGAACGCGCACGCCCGGACACAAGGTCATAGTCGGTTATCAGGCGCAGGAGTTTGCGGAACTGCTTCCTCCGGAAATGTGCGTCTACGACGTCGTCAAACAGGCGGCGGCTGCGGACGTCACGGGACAGCGCGTCCGGGAGATTGTCGGCGCGTTCGGCTTCTCCGGAGACGATGCGAACAAACTCTGCAAAGTGCTGAGCGGCGGAGAGAAAATCCGCCTCTGCTTCGCCCGGATCTTCGTCAACCCTCCGAATCTGCTGGTGCTCGACGAACCGACCACACACCTGGATATCGCAGCGCGGGAAGCGCTCCAGCAGTCGATCGCCGACTATCCGGGAACCGTCTGCATGGTCAGTCACGACGTGGAATTTCTGCGCGGTTCCGCCAACGTCATTCTCGAAGTGCGCGATCATCAGACGAAACGCTTTCAGGGCGGATACGATTATTACAAGGAGAAGGCGCTGGAGCTGGAACAGAAGAACGCTCCGGCCGCGTCCGCAGAATCCGCGCCCGTTTCCGCGGATTCCCAGAAGGAACGCCGCAAGGAGCGCGCAGCCCGCAGACAGGAACTCTCCAAAGACAAGAAGCGTCTGGAAAAACAGGTTGCGGAAATGGAAAAACGGATCGACGTCGCCGAAGGAGAAAGAGCGGAAATCATCGCCGCGCTTTCCGATCCCTCGGGCAGCAGGGATTTCGCCGGACTTCAGAAGAGGCTGAGCGAACTCGACGCCGAAATCAACGCCTGCACGGAGAACTGGGAACGCGAAGCGGCGGAGCTCGAAACTCTGATGACCGAGTACAACGCCATCAGCGAACTGTAAAAAAACGGACGAAAAATCAAAAATCCGCTTTCATCTCAGTCAAAAGAGTGTATATTAAGCGCAAACAAACAAGCAAGGAGCGTTTTCATGGCTTACGACAAGATCAAATTCCCCGCCGGAGACAGAATCACCGTTTCCGCAGACGGCAAACTCACGGTACCCGATCATCCGCTGATTACTTACATTGAAGGCGACGGCATCGGCGCGGACATCACCAAAGCCGCCATGCACATCTGGAACTCCGCCATTCAGAAGGCCTACAGCGGCAAACGCTCCATCGCATGGACGGAAGTCTTCGCCGGAGAAAAGGCCACAAGGATTTACGGCGAAGGCGTCTGGCTCCCCGAAGAAACCCTGCAGGCAATCGAAGAGTGCAAAATCTCCATCAAAGGACCGCTGACCACGCCCGTCGGCAAAGGCATCCGCTCGCTCAACGTCCAACTCCGCCAGAAACTCGACCTCTATGTCTGCCTCCGTCCCGTCCGCCACTTCGCCGGCGTTCCCTCCCCCGTGAAGGAGCCGGACAAGACCGACATGGTCGTCTTCCGCGAGAACACCGAGGATATTTACGCGGGAATCGAATGGGCTTCCGGAACCCCCGAAGCGAAGAAGGTCATCGACTTCCTCCGGAACGCCATGGGCGTCACCAAAATCCGTTTCCCCGAAACCTCCGGCATCGGTGTCAAACCGGTCTCCCGCGAAGGTTCCGAACGACTCATCCGCGCCGCCATCCGCTACGCCATCGACAACAAGCGCAAGAGCGTCACGCTCGTCCACAAGGGCAACATCATGAAGTTCACCGAAGGCGCATTCAAGGACTGGGGTTATGAGCTCGCAAAGCGCGAATTCCCGAACGAAGTCATCGCCTGGGCCGACTGCAACGGTGTCGTTCCCGAAGGCAAAATCGTCATCAAAGACTGCATCTGCGACGCGTTCCTCCAGCAGATTCTGACGCGTCCCGCCGAATACGACGTCATCGCGACCATGAATCTGAACGGCGACTATGTTTCCGATGCGCTCGCCGCCTGCGTGGGCGGCATCGGCATTGCGCCGGGCGCCAATATCAACTACATGACCGGAATGGCGATCTTCGAAGCCACCCACGGAACCGCTCCGAAATACGCCGGACTCGACAAGGTCAACCCCTCCTCCCTCGCGCTTTCCGGCGAAATGCTTCTCCGCCACATCGGCTGGACCGAAGCCGCCGACCTCGTCGTCAAGGGCATTGAGGGGGCGATCTCCGCAAAGAAGGTCACTTACGACTTCGCCCGTCTGATGGAGGGCGCGACCGAACTCAGCTGTTCGGGCTTCGCGAACGCCGTCGTGGAGGCGATGTGAACGCGGCAGAGAACAATGCCGCTCCGGAAGACGTCGTCGTGCGTCTTCTGGAAAAAACGGAGATGCCCGGCGCGGCGGAACGCGTCGAAGCACTCTTCCGCAACGCCGGATGGATCGCGGAAAAAGAACCCGCAACCTGCATTCCGGCAATGCTTCTGAACTCGTTCTGCGTCGCCGGAGCATTTCACAAGGGACGCCTCATCGGAATGATGCGCGCCCTCTCCGACGGCGTCAGCGATGCGTATCTGCTTGACATGGTGGTGGATCCCGCTTTCCGCGGACACGGAGTCGCTTCACGGATTCTGGAAACCATCACTTCGCATCTGAAAAATCTTGGAATCGACTGGATCGTCTGCATCTCGGTTCCGGGCGTTGAGAAACTGTACCTCAAGCTCGGCGAAACAATGGACCGTCATACACCGATCCGCTTCCATTAACAGAGAGGCGTTATGAGCCAATTTGCATTCGGGCGTTTCAAACCGGTCGGAATTGAAGACCGCTCCGTTCTGGAGCCCCTGCTTCTTGCCTCCGAACCGGCAACCTGCGAATCGAACTTTCTCAACATTTTTGTCTGGAGCCACATCTACGGAACTCTTTATCAGGTCTGCGGAAACCGTCCCTATGTCTATCTGACCTCCGTCGATGAACTTCTCTTCCCCGCCGGAGCGGACGGCGACTATCCGCCGCCCGACGAACTTGCGCACGCTTCCGCCGAAATGCGGAAACAGGGGAAAAACGGCGTTATCTATCAGGTCAAAGCCGACTATCTCGAAAAATTCCCGGAATATGCGGACAGTTTCCGGGCCGAACAGGAAAGCGAAGACTTCGGGGAATACATCTACAGTCTTCAGAATCTTATCGACCTCCACGGTTCAAAACTGGCGAAAAAGAAAAATCTCATCTCCCAGTTCAAGCGCGACTACCCGGACTACACCGTCGTTCCGCTCACCGCGGCCCGGCTTGCGGACTGCAAAGTCCTTGCCGACGCCTGGCGCGAAGCGAAAATGCAGACCAACCCCGAGCACGTCGAAGGAATCATCGAGGAGCACGAAGCACTCGACCGCGCAATCGCAAACTATGCGAACCTTTCCATCGAAGGCGTCTGCATCTACGTCGGTGCAAAGCTCGTTGCGTTCGCCATGTGCAGCCGCATCAACTCCGACCTCTTCACGATTCATTTTGAAAAAAACGATCTTGCCTACAAGGGATCCGGGCAGATCATCAACCAGGAGACGGCGCGCGCGCTGCTGCCGCTCGGCAAGTACGTCGACCGCGAACAGGACCTCGGCGTCGAGGGACTGCGTCACGCAAAACAGTCCTACCAGCCGATCGTTCTTCTCCGCAACTACAATCTGATCCCTCTGGAGAAGTGACGTGCGCATTTCCATGGCCATCTTCCGGGCGAGTCCCGAATACGTAATGACAAACTGCCTCCTGCATATCGCGGAGGCGGCGCACCGGCGCGGTCATGAAATCACCGTCTACACGCACGAATGGAACGGAGCGGAACCCGATTACATCCGGGTTGTCCGCTTCCCCATCACAGCAAAAACCTATCAGAAGCGGACAACGGAGTTCTTCACGCGTCTAGCCGGCTCCGTCAGGACCGACGCCACCGACGTCGTTCTCGGCTTCAACCGGGGACCCGGACTCGACTTCTATTTCTCCGGCGGCAACTGCTTCGTCTACACGGAAAAACAGACCCGCAGCGGAATGTACCGCTTCTTCAACCGCGAATACGCCGCCCGCGCCGCCCTCGAACAGGAAGTCTTCTCCCCCGAATCCAAAACCCGGATTTTCTATTTCAGCGAAGAACAGAAAGCCCAGTTCATCCGCACGTTCAACACTCCGGCAAGCCGGTTCTGCCCGCTGCCGCCCGCCGCGAATCAGAACTGCCGCAGAACGGCGGAATATGAAAACATCCGCCATAACAAACGCCGCATCTTCTCCGCCGGACCCGACGACGTCGTGCTGATTCAAGTCGCGATCAACATGCTCCGCAAAGGCGTGGACCGCACGATCCTTGCAGTCGCCGCTCTGCCGGAAGCCATCCGTTCCCGCATCCGCCTCTGTCTCATCGGACGCGAAACGGAGAAACTGCGCCAGCTCGCCGAATCCACCGGCATCGCAAGGCAGACATTCTTTGAAGGACCGCAATTCGATCTGCGCGACTATCTCTACGCCGCGGACATGATGATTCATCCCGCGCGCGTCGAAGTCACAGGTCCCATGCTTCTCGAAGCGCTCGACGCCGGAGTCCCCGTACTCTGCACCGACAACTGCGGCTACGCGGACTACGTCGTGAACTCCCATGCCGGCGGAACCGTCACGGGCGGACACGATTTCGACCAGATGGAACTGAACGCCGCGCTTCTCTCCTTCCTCTGCGACACCGCCCAGCTGCGCCTCCTCTCGCGGGATGCGCTCGACTTCATGCGGCATTACAATACGTTTTCCTACGCGGACACCGTTGTGAACACCCTTGAACAGAAAGGTTCCCATGCTACCCGTTGACATCTCTCCGGAACTCGCTCCGATGCTGAGCGGCGACCCGTTTGCCAAAGCCTTCGCGATCGACGGCGAAGTGTTCCGCAGCGTCAAAAACCGCAAAACCGTCCGCTTCGTCCGCGACGGCAAGCCCTATTTCATCAAGATGCACCGCGGAGTCGGCTGGAGGGAAATCTTCAAAAACTGGCTTCAGTTCAAACGCCCCGTCCTCGGCGCCGAAAACGAATATCTCGCAATCCGCCGCATGGAATCGCTCGGGCTCGACACCATGCGCGTCTGCGCGTTCGGCGAGCGCGGATGGAACCCCGCAAAGCGCGAATCGTTCATCATCACGGCGGAACTCGAAAACATGATTCCCCTTGAGGATTTCTGCCGTGACTGGGCAGAGAATCCGCCCGATCCGGAACTCAAGCGCCGCATCATCGGCCGTCTCGCGGAAGTCTGTTCCAAAATGCACTGCTCCGGACTCAACCACCGGGACTGCTACATCTGTCATTTTCTGCTGGATAAAACCGCTTTCGCGAAAGGGGAAATCCGGCTTTTCGTCCTTGATCTTCACCGGGCGGAACTGCGCCCGCGCATTCCGCGCCGGATGCGGGTGAAGGATCTCGCCGGAATCTTCTTCTCCTCCATGGACCTCGGACTGACCCGGCGCGACGCTCTCCGATTTATGGCGGTCTACCGCCGGGGCGGCGCACTCGACGCCGACCTCTGGCGCGATGTCTATGAAACAGCCGTCCGTCTCTACCGGAAGGAATGGAAAAAGGAACCGCCGACATGCCCGGAAACGATAAACTCCTGAAACATCTTCCGCCCGACGAAGAACTCGAAGAAGAATTTGTCCGCTCCGCCAGCGGACCCGGCGGTCAGAACGTCAACAAAACGGCAACCGCCGTCCGCCTCACCTTCCGTTTCATGGAGAGTCCGACTCTTTCCGACGAAGTGAAAGGGCGTCTTCAGACACTTTGCGGCGCTGATTCCGTTTCGTTTCTCGCACGGGAATCTCGCAGCCTTCCGGACAACCGCGAAGCGGCGCGCCGCCGTCTCGCCGCCCTGATCGCATCCGCGAAGAAAGTTCCGCGCAAACGCCGCCCGACCAAGCCGACGCGCGCCTCGAAAGAGCGCCGGCTCAATGCGAAGTCTCGCCGTTCCGAAATCAAATCCGGACGCGGCAAAGTCGAATACTGACAGTCTCCATGCACAAAACGGGGGATGAACAGCGGTCCCTCCTCCGACCGCGCGTTCACCCCCCGCAAACTTACTTCCGCAGTTCCCGCATTGCGACTGCGACGGCAATCGCGGTTTCCGCATCCGGATTCCGCACTTCCGGCTTTTCTTTTGCGAACAGCCGGATCAGACGAACCAGCATGTCAATCATGAACGCAACGAAAAACGCCACAGCGACAGTCAGCGCCAGCGTCAGAAGCATAATGGAAAAGGCTTTTGCAATCATCGCAGGACCTCCTTACTTAATCAGGCTCATGTAGACCGCCGCAATGATTGCGGTTGTAATCACGCCGCAGATGTTCGCGCCCAGCGCATACGGCATGATGATCGAGCCCGGATTCACCTTCGCCACGCACTTCTGCGCGACTTTCGCGCAGCTCGGGACACAGCTCACGCCCGCAAGTCCGATCACCGGATTGAACTTCCGGCCGGAAAGAAAATACATTGCGTAACCGCCGATGATTCCGCCGATTCCGGAAAGCAGCAGCGAAAGTATTCCGAGCAGAAGCAGCGGCAGGACCTCCGGCTTCATAATCGTCTCCGCCTCGCAGAGCACTCCGAGCAGAAGCCCCAGCATCAGCGTGGAACCGTAAAGCACGATTTCGCTGACGATGTACTGAAACTTCTCAAGCCCAGATTCCCGGATTGTAATGCCGAGGAACAGCGAGAAGATCAGCGGCGACGCCACCGGGAACAGAAACGACAGCACCGCGCTTGCAACAGCCGCAAACACGATCTTCTGTCCGGAGGTAATCGGTTTCCGCGGCTTCTCCGGCGGCATTTTGAGTCCGATGAGCTTTTTCGGAATCAGCAGTTTCACCAGATAGGGATAACCGCCGTAGCAGAGCCCGAGGTAAAGATATGCGACAATCGTAATCGGCACAAACAGATCCGGTGCCATCTTCAGCGAACCGAACAGCACCATCGGGCCGTCCGCTCCGCCGACCAGGGCAATCGACGCGGCCTTGCCCAGATCCGGATAAAAAATTGCGGCGATCGGCAAAGTCAGAAATGTTCCCAGTTCCGCGAAAAGCGCAAGGAACATGCTGACATACGGACGCGCCATGACGAATCCGATATCCAGCAGAGATCCGATGCCGACGAAAATCAGACAGGCTATCAAGCCGTTGCTGAACGCCAAAGTGTAGATCGGCTGGAGCCAGTCGACTTGCATCAGAGACATCAGCTGCATATTGTCGCTGACCGTCGAATCCAGAAACAAAGTCCCTATTTTCTGCGGGTCCGGCGTTTTTCCTTCCAGAATCGCGACGGGGTCGAAGAACATGCCGGAGACATTGATCACCGCCATGCCGAGCCCCATCGGAATCATCAGGAGAGCTTCGAGAATTCCTTTCCGGCCGAGATAAATCATCAGGAAGCCGAGAAAAACCAGCAGAATCCGCACGCAGGTCGTCTGCCAGGGTGAGTGGGCAAGAACCGAAAAGCCGGTGAATATTTCACCGAGCTGAGAAAGAATATCCATAACGCATCACCTCCGGAGTCAGACTTTTTTGACCACGGCGAGCAAAGCCCCGGACTGCACCTGATCGCCTTCCCGGACCTGGAAGCTGGCAAGCACGCCGTCAACGGGCGACTGCACTTCGGTTTCCATTTTCATGGATTCGAGGATCATGACCGCCTGATCCGCCCGCACCCGGTCGCCGGGATTGACCAGCATGCGGAGCACGATTCCGGGAAGCGCGGCGTTGAGGTTCTCGAACTTCTCCGGCTTTCCCGCCGAAGCCGCCGTTGCGGGCGTCGCAACCGGAGCGGCATTCTCCTTCACCGTGTAGGAAACCGGAACGCCGTTGACCACGGCTCCGCCTTTGTCAAATTTGACGCAGTAGTCTTTCCCGTTGATGCAGACCGTCACTTCGGAGCGGCCCGCGGCGGACGAAACAGGCGCAGTTTCCGGATTTTTCACATTTTTGCGCACGCCGATCCGTCCTTCGCCTTTGAGATAGGCAATCCCCTTTTCCTGACAGGTCGCCGCGATGAAGATGTTTTCATCCGTAATCGGCAGTTTGTTCGCTTCCAGCATGGCAACGGCGGCCTTGCGCCCCTTCGCGGGATTTGCGTCGTTGAGATCAAGCGGATTTTTTGCCGTCGGTTCCAGATGAAGCTGTTCCGAGGCGATCCGGACGACTTCGGGATCCGGTCTGCCCGGCGTTTTGCCGAAATAACCGAGCACCATTTTTCCGTAGCCCTCCGCAATCTTCTTCCACGGTCCGAACATGACGTTGTTGAACGCCTGCTGGAAATAGAACTGCGAAACCGGCGTGACCGACGTTCCGAAGCCGCCTTTGGAGACGGTCTCGCCCATCGCTTCGATAATGTCGTGGTACTTCTCCATCAAACCGTTGTCCCGCAGCATCTGCGTATTTGCCGTAAGCGCTCCGCCGGGCATCGGACAGAACGGAATGATCGGGTCGACTTTGGTCGCCTCCGGCGGCATGAAATAATCCTTCAGCGCATTCTTGAGACTCTGCTCCAGCCGGATGATTTTCCGATAGTCGATATCAAGCGAGAATTCCGTTCCCCGCAGAGCATGCCACATGGTGAGGACATCCGGCTGACAGGTTCCGCCCGAAAGCGGGGCAATCGAGAGGTCGATCTGATCCGCACCTCCCTCCAGAGCGGCCTTGTAACAGAGGACTCCGCAACCCGCGGTCTCGTGGGTGTGAAAAGCGATCGGGTATTTGTCACCGACCATCCGCCGCGCCATTTTTATGGTGTCGTAAACCTTTGCCGGACAGGACGTCCCGGAGGCGTCTTTGAACGCTATGGAGTGAAACGGAATATCCGAATTGAAAATCCGGCGGAGAACACTTTCGTAAAATTCAACCGTGTGTCCCTGGCACCCCGGCGGAAGCTCCATCATGGTAACCGTGACTTCATGGTGAAGCCCGGCCTCCGCGATGCATTTTCCGCTGTAGATCAGATTCTCCGCATCGTTAAGCGCATCGAAATTCCGGATTGTGGTTATGCCGTGTTTTTTCATCAGCTGCGCATGAAGACGGATGATGTCGCGCGGCTGCGAATCAAGTCCGACGACATTGATGCCGCGCGCAAGGGTCTGCAGATTTGCGGATGCGCCCGCGGCTTTGCGGAAGTTGTCCATCACCGTGAAAGCGTCTTCGTTGGAATAGAAGTAAGCGGCCTGGAACAGAGCTCCGCCGCCGGCTTCAAAGTGCTGAACGCCCGCCGCCGCGGCCTCCTCGACCACCGGCAGAAAATCGTTGGAAAAAACACGGGCGCCGATAACCGACTGAAAACCGTCGCGGAATGCAGTCAGCATGAAATTGATCTTTTTCATAAAAACTCTTCTTGACTCCTGGAGTCATTTTCAATACCGGGAAGCGGAACTCAAAGGCTCCGTCCGGATAATTTGTCTGTTACACGGAGGAAAAAGCGGATCAGCTCCCCCGCCCAAAGAATGATGGAAGTGCTCAGAAACAGAATCAGCCATTGCGTCCAGCTGAGCGGAACCGTGCGGAAAACTTTCCCGCCGAACTGGACGATCAGGAACTGTCCCGCCAGAATGCAGACGGCGATCATCCAGAAAACCGGATTTTCCCGCAGACGGACAAAGACCGATTTTGCGGAACCGAAGCATTTGGCGTTCAGCAGGTTCCAGAACTGAAGCAGAACGAACCCCGTAAAGAGAAGCGTAAGCGTTTCCGTGCTCTTTTCGCATCCGGCGGAACGGGCGTAAACCAGAAATCCGATCACACATGCGAGAAAAAAGGCGGCTGTTCCGAAAATATTCCATGCCATTGACGGCGTAACGATGAACGCGTGCGGATCGCGCGGAGGTCTCTTCATAACCTCCGGATCCGGCGGTTCCGTCGCCAGAGCAAGGGCCGCGAAAGAATCCATAATCAGATTGATCCAGAGCATCTGGATCACCGTCAGCGGAAGTTCCACTCCGATGAACGGGCCGAGCAGCGCCATGCCGACCGCAGCGGCGTTGATCGTCAGCTGGAACAGAATGAAACGCTGGATGTTGAGATAGAGCGAGCGTCCCCAGAGCACAGCTTTCGCAATGGTCCCGAAAGAGTCGTCCAGCAGAATAATGTCGGACGCCTCCCGGGCGATCGCGGTTCCCGCCTTGCCCATTGAGATTCCGACGTCGGCGTAGTTCAGAGCCGGAGCGTCGTTTGTGCCGTCTCCGGTCACAGCGACGACCTCTCCGTTTGCCTGAAGCGCCTTGACCAGCTTCATTTTGTCGTTCGGTCTGGCGCGCGCAATCAGATGCAGGGTGCCGACCCGTTCCCGGGTTTCTTCATCGGAAAGGGAATTGAATTCGCGACCTTCCATGATTTCCTTGTTCAGATTCAAGCCGGAGCTCCAGAGTCCGATCTGCCGTCCAATCTCCCCCGCAGTCGCCGGCGTGTCTCCGGTGACGATCTTCACATCGATCCCCGCGTTGCGGCAGACCTGAACCGCCTCCGGAACTTCCGGACGGACGGGGTCCGCAATGCTGACGAATCCGAGATATGTCAGATCTTTTGCGGCGTCGGTCAGATTTTCCGCTTCAGCGCATTCGCGGTAAGCGAACGCAAGCGTGCGGCATCCTTTCGACTGAGCGGCGAGAAACTCCGCCGTAATCCGCGCCCGTTCACCCGCCGTCAGAGGATGCGTCCCGCGGTTGTCCCGCACCAGCGCACAGTTGCCGAGGACGAATTCGGGTGCGCCTTTCACATGCAGAATCTGTTTGCCGCGAACAGGGGAGACGCCGAGCGTTCCCATCATCTTGACTTCCGTTGAAAACGGAAACTGGCGGACGGTCTGAAACGTTTCGCGGATTCCGGCGTAAGAAATTCCGTGTTCGTGCAGATAAATCAGAATCGCGCCCTCCGTCGGATTCCCGATCACCTCAACAGCGCCGTCTCCGGAGCTGAGATTGGCGGTCGAATTCACGCAGAACGCCTCCCGAACCAGCTCCCGCACATCTTCCCCTGCGGGAAAGAAAAGGTCGCGGACGCGCATCTGGTTCATGGTCAGCGTTCCGGTTTTATCCGTGCAGATCACCGTCGCAGCGCCGATCGTTTCGCAGGCATGAAGCTTGCGGACCAGGCAGCGGCTCGCGGTCATACGGCGCATGCTGTATGCCAAACTCAATGTAACGCTCATCGCCAGACCTTCGGGAACCGCCACGACAATCAGTGTTATGGCGATCATGAAGAAGGAAAGCAGCGTTCCGATCACAGTGAGACTGGCATACCCGGAAAGCGTTCCCGGCAGCTCCCCGACTGCCACCGCACGGACGACCAGGAGGATCAGCAGAAGCACGGAAAGAGAACTCCCGGCGACTGCAATCACCTTTCCCAGCCGATTGAGCTGCCTCTGAAGCGGAGTCACGGCGTCCGTGATCTCCGAGGCCGCGATGGCGGTCCTGCCGATTTCCGTTTGCGCACCGACCGAGACGACCTTCGCGTATGCGCTTCCCTCCAGCACCGTTGCCCCCCGGAGCAGAAGATCGCACGCATATGCGGAGCCCCCCGATTCAACAGACAGACTGCTTCCGGCGGCCGATTTGGCAACCGGTTCGGGTTCCCCCGTGAATTTGGATTCATCCACATGAAGATTGACCGATTCCAGAACCTTGCAGTCCGCGGGAATTTCCTCCCCCGTCTCAACAAAGATCACATCCCCGACAACGAGATCCTGTTTGGGAATCATCCCGAATCCGCCGTCGCGAATTGTCTTGACCGGCTCCGAATCCTCAACCCGGTTCAGAATCTCAAACTCCTTCCCGGCACGGTATTCATTCAAAAAAGCGATGCCGACCGAAAGGCAAACCGCCAGCAGGATTCCCAGGCTCTCGATCACGGCGCCCGTAAAAACGGAGATCAGAGCGGCGGCGATCAGGATCAGGATCACCGGATCGCGGAATTTTTCCAGAAGAAGTTTCCAGGCGGGCTTCCCCGGAGCGGGTTTCAAATGGTTGGAACCATGCTCCGCCCGGCTGACAATCACCTCTTCTGTTGTCAATCCCTGATGACGGCATGTATTCTCAGCGGTATTCGCAGTCATATTATCCAAATAGTCCTTTTGATAAACGGAACGCCCCCGTGATGAAACGGAAAACGCCCAGTTTCGAGTCTTGTGTCTGTTGATTTCAGAATCCCGGCGATTCTGAAAAATAGGCGGAATATGAGCTCATATTCCTTGAATCTGAATGGATATCAGACGCACCGCGGTCCGGCGCGCGCCGGAATCACTTCGGTGAATACTATCTTGGAGTAAGAAAACGGCTGGCTGTACAAATTCCGGGATGCGAACGTCATCTCCGGTTCTTCTGCGGGAGCCAGGAGCGGCAGAACCGCGAAAAGAAGCTGAACGGTGAAATACTGCTGAATGCGTTTCTGATTCAGCGCGCGCAAAGCGCTTGCGCCCTGCGAGAAATAGAGATCATGAATCGCCGCATTGTCCGCATCCAGCAGATTCTGATTTTCCGCTTCAAAAATCTGAATCTGTTTTGCGTTGTTGATTTCTGCGGGGATGAAGGATCCGTGAAACGCGGCAAAGGATGCGGCCGTGAAAATCACGGTCAGCAGACCAGTCAGAATTGCAAATCGTTTCATCGCTCTATCTCTATTTTCAGTTTTGCGGTAATATAATGCCGTATGTTCATTTTTTCAAGGAGCTTTCGCAGATTCAGGAAAAAACTTGAAATTTGTAAGAACAGACGCATCTGAATCTTTCTCTTTCCTCTTGGTTGAAGGTGTTTTTGCCGTCTGCGAGCTTTCATTCAGCAGCATCGCCTTTTTGAGAGTCAGCCGCTTTTCCCTATTCATCCCCCCGCGGCAGATAAAACAATAAGAGGCAATGCCGGTCATTTTCCACATCATTTCTGTTTTTCTGACATTTACCTCCGGCATAAGCAAATATCGTCGATGAACCTTTTCCCGAACGTTCCCTTCACGCATCAAGATGCCGTCCGGCGCCGGGCATAGAAAAAATTACAGGTTATCTGGGTTCCTGATTTGAAAATTCGCATTTTTGAGCTATTGTTTTCCATTCATGAATGAAGGCTGCCATTATGAACGTTCTGGACGTAAAAAATCTGACCATCGAATTCAAATCGGAACAGGGCTTCCTGCCCGCTGTGACCGACATCTCCTTTCATCTGCGGAAAGGCGAAATTCTCGCGCTGGTCGGCGAAAGCGGATGCGGAAAAAGCATCTCGTGCATGTCGCTCTCGCGTCTGCTTCCTTCCCCGCCCGCCCGCATCCCGCGCGGCGAAATTCTGCTGACAAAGCGCGACGGGACAACCGAAGACGTGATGAAGCTCTCTCCGCGGCAGCTACGCAAAATCCGCGGCGGTGAAATCGCCTACATCTTCCAGGAGCCATCGGTCTCCCTCAATCCGGTCTTCCGCGTCGGAACACAGATTGCGGAGGCGATCGAACTGCACCGTCCGGATGTGACCGACGTCGAAGGCGAAGTCGTGAATCTTCTCCGTCAAGTCGGCATTCCGGGTCCGGAAGAACGGGCGAAACTCTATCCGCACGAAATGTCCGGAGGCATGCAGCAGCGAGTCATGATCGCCATGGCGCTGGCAAGCCATCCGTCGATTCTGGTTGCGGATGAACCGACCACCGCGCTCGACGTCACCATTCAGGCGCAAATTCTCGAACTTCTTGCGGATCTGCGGAAAGAGACCGGCATGTCGATTCTCCTCGTCACGCACAATCTCGGCATCGTTTCGGAAATGGCGGACCGCGTCTGCGTCATGTATGCGGGAAGGATCGTGGAATCCGCCCCCGTGCGGGAACTGATCGACCACCCGCGCCATCCGTACACCTCCGCGCTTCTGGCGGCGGTCCCCAAACTCGGAGGAGAACACGGGAAACTCTCCACCATACCCGGCTCCGTGCCGACTCCCGCGCACTTCCCCGCCGGCTGCCGCTTCTGCGACCGCTGCGCCCTCCGCCGTACCTTCCCCGAAGCGGAGCAGCGCATCTGCGAAACAACCGTCCCGCCGATGCGCGAACTCGCTCCCCGCCACTTCTGCGCATGCCATGAAATCGGAGACGTCCTATGAAAAACTTTCTTGTCTCCGGCATAAAAAACCCGCTCGCCCCGTTCATTCTTCTGCTGGCTCTGATCATCCTGATGACAATCATCATATCCAACATCAACACTGCGCGCGAAACGGCGCATGCGGGGCGGCGAAGCCTGCTGTTCGATCCGCAACCCGAAGAGACCGATGAAATCGCCGGCATGTCCGCCGGATCGGAACCCGATATCCGCCGTCTCACAGCGGAAGCGCTTGACGCATGGGAAGGCGGCGACCTTGCGGCGGCGGAAGATAAATTCCGGACGATTCTCGTATTCCGTCCGAACAGCGCCGTCGCGCTTTCTCATCTCGGGGCTTTGCTGCATCATCGCGGCGACTACGCTTCCGCCGAACGCATGTTCCGCCGTCAGACTCTGTTTCATCCGGGCGACCCGAACGCTTATCTGAACCTGGCCTCGGTGCTCGCGCGTCAGAACAAACTCCCGGAAGCGCTTGCGGTCTCCAAACAGAGTCTCCGGCTTGCGCCGAAAGCCTCCTCGGCCAATCTCCTCTCCCTGGCGAAAATCTACTCGCAGGCGAAGGATGAAAAGCGGGCGCTCGACTACTTCCGCCGCGCGGCGTCCATTCTCGGTCCCCGCCTCGTTGAAGCCGGATGGGATCCCGCATTCGACAACATCCGCAAAAATCCGGAATTTCAGACTCTGCTCCGCGACGCGCGCAAACAGAAAGGATCCGCTCAATGAGCTTCATCAGAATTCTTTCCGATCAGGTCTCCAACAAAATCGCCGCGGGCGAAGTGATCGAACGTCCCGCATCCGTCGTCAAGGAACTCGTCGAAAACGCCCTCGACGCCCACGCAAAACGGATAACCGTCCGCGTGGAACGCGCGGGACAGCGTCTCATTTCAGTCACCGACGACGGCGATGGCATGGATTCCGACGACGCCCTGCTCTGTTTCGAGCCGCACGCGACCAGCAAGATCGCTACAGAAGAGGATATTTTCCACATTCATTCGTTCGGCTTCCGCGGAGAGGCGATGCCCAGCATCGCTTCCGTGGCGCGCGTCACTCTCCGCACCCGCAGACGAGATTCGCAGGAAGGTTTCCAGGTCTCCATCACCGGCGGAACGCTCGGAGAAACCATGCCCGTCGGCTGCGCTCCGGGGACCGAAACAACAGTCCGCGACCTCTTCTTCAATGTTCCCGCACGGAGGAAATTTCTGAAATCCAACTCAACGGAAGAACGCCACATCACCGAAATCATGTCGCTGATCTCCCTCGCGCATCCCGACGTTGCCTTTGAACTGACGCTTGACGGACGCAAAATCATTTCCAGCGGCGCGGGCGACGATCTCATGCCGCGCATCCGCGATATTTACGGACGCGACCTCGCGGACGCCATGGTCAAGCTCGACTACGATTCCGGACGCATTCACATTGAAGGCTGCATCACCAAACGCGGCGTCACGCGTCCTTCACGCTCCGAACAGCGTATCTTCGTCAACGGCCGCCCCGTTGAATCCCTGCCCGTCTACCGCGGCATCAAGGACGGCTGCGGACCCATGCTCGACAAGGGACGCTACCATCCGGCGGTCATTTTCATCACCCTTGATCCGGCGCTCGTCGACATCAACGTTCATCCGGCGAAACGCGAAATCCGTTTCCGCAATGAATTCGAAGTTTCCATGACGGTCCGCGACGCCGTTGCCGACGCCATGAACCGCGCGGCCCGTTCCGCCAACCCGTTTCTCGATCCCGGCCAGACCTTTCAGACGGTCACCGTTGAACCGGAGGAAAAACCGCGGAAACCGGTCTTCGACCCGGCGGAATTCATCCGTTCTCAGGCATCCGCTCCCCCGATCGAACACGAAACCCCGATTCTGGAGTCCCGCGCCTCCAATCAGGTCTTTCAGAAAACCCAGCCGGAATTGCCGCCGTTCACCTCCGACCGCCACATTGAACGCATCATGCTCGCGGCGAAAGTCGACTACAAACCCGTCGGCGCCATTCCGGTCCGGACCATGCCCGACCTGTTCCGGCAGATCGACCCCGTTCTCCCCCCCCGCGATCCGGAGGAAAACCAGGAGGAAGAAAAACCCGCGGCCAGTTTCCCCGGACGCAAAGGACTGACCGTTCTCGGCTTTCTCGAAAACTCCTACATCATCGCGACCATGAAGGACGGCTTGGTTCTCATTGACCAGCACGCCGCGCATGAACGCGTTCTCTACGAAAAACTGCTGAAGCGGAACAAAGACGTTCTTTCCCAGAAACTTCTGATTCCGATCACGCTGGATCTCCCGCTTTCGGACTGCCGTTTCATCGAATCGAACCGCGCGGTCTTCTCCGCGCTCGGTTTCGAACTTGACACCTTCGGCGAACGGGCCGTCAAAGTCAACGCCATCCCCGCCGCCCTGCGTCAGGACAACGCCGGGGGAATGCTGAAAGACATTCTCGCGATGATCACCGAAAACGGCACGTTCAACGGGCGCACCGACTCCGCCAAACTCGCGCAGGCCGCCTGCAAAGCCGCGGTCAAAGCCCACGACAAACTCACGATGGAGGAGTGCAACGCCCTGCTCGACCAGATGGCGGAATGCGAACTGCCGTACTGCTGTCCGCACGGGCGTCCCACAATCATCAATATCTCCATCAACGAACTGGAACGCCGTTTCGGAAGGAAATGACCGGATTCTTTCTGATGAACTTCGTTTTCGAAAAGCTGACGCCCGAACGGTTCCTTCCCGCGCTGGAAGAGGCGCTCTCGTGCGAACTCTCCGGATTCGCTTCCGCGTTTCACAGCTACATCAACCGCGTCTACGAACTCCGGACGACCGGAGGAGAACCGCTTGTCGTCAAATTCTACCGTCCCGGACGCTGGTCCGCCGACGCCCTGCAGGATGAACACGATTATCTCTGGGAATGCAGCGACTCCGGCCTTCCCGTCGTTCCGCCTTACGAACTCGCAACCGGATCGACGCTCGGCGAATTCGACGGGATTTACTTTGCGGTCTTCCCGAAAAAACGCGGACGCGACGTTGCGTTCGACTCTCCGGAGGAGCTGGAACAGGCGGGACGGCTCATCGGGCGGCTCCACGCGGTCGGAGCCCGCAGAGTTGCGGAATACCGTCTCACTCTGGAACCGGAAAAGATGATCGGAAGCGTCATCGAACGTCTTGCCGACTCCGCATTTCCCGGACGCCGCCAGTTCGAGGAATTCGTCGGTCTCTGCAACGAAATCGCCGATATCGCATGTCCGGTCTTCCCGGACGCCTCGACCTTCCTGCGTCTGCACGGCGACCTCCACCGCGCGAACATTCTGAGCCGGCCGGATGAAGGACTCATTCTCATCGACTTCGACGACATGCTGAACGGCCCTCCGGTGCAGGATCTCTGGCTTCTGCTTCCGGACGTTCCCTCGCACTGTCCGGAGGAAGCAGAGGCGCTCGCGCGCGGCTACAATATGTTCATGGAGTTTTCCGAATCCGGTTATGCGGTCACCGAGTGTCTCCGGATGCTCCGGATGCTTTACTTCCTCTCGTGGGTCGCGATGCAGCGGAACGATCCGCAGTTTTCCGCGACATTCCCCGGCTGGGGCGGCGAAGCCTTCTGGCGGTCCGAATTCGCCGACCTCCGCCGTCAGATTCCCTCTATGAAAGAAGAAATCCGCTTCTGGAAGCGGAATATATAAACGAAGGAGAAATTCATGTCCAAATTCACCGTTCTGTTTCAGGGAGATTCCATTACCGACTGCGGACGCGCCACATGCGGCGGCGCGGGATTCGACAACAGGGGCCTCGGTCCCGGCTATCCCGGAATGATCGCCGCCCGCCTCGCCTGCGACCGCCCGGATGTCGACTGGCAGTTCATCAACAGGGGAATCAGCGGAAACCGCATCGTCGATCTCTACGCCCGCTGGAAAGCCGACTGCATCAACCTCGCGCCGGACGTCCTCAGCATTCTGATCGGCGTCAACGACACCTGGCATGAAGTCCATTACAACAACGGCGTGGAAGTTCCCCGTTACGCACGGTTCTACCGCGAACTGCTCACCTGGACCCGCGACGCCCTCCCCGCCGTCCGCTTCGTCCTGCTCGATCCCTTTGTCTGCCCGCACGTATCCGGACGCGATGCGTTCGTCCCCGAACTCATCGAGCGGCGCAAAGTCGTCGCGGAACTGGCGAAGGAATTCAATGCCGTCCACATTCCTCTGCAGGACATCTTCAACGAAGCCTTCAAGCGCGCTCCGGAAGCCCACTGGTCCGCGGACGGCGTGCATCCGACGCCCGCGGGGCATCAGCTCATCACCGACGCATGGCTCAAGGCGACGCCGCAGCTGTTCCGCTGAATGTTATCATTTTCACAAAAAAGCAGCTGATTTTGCTGTCCCGTGCTATTGCTTTTCCGGAAAAATGACGTATAATTTCCGGAAAGGAAACAATTCGCATGGGACAGAAAAACGAAAACAGTCTGATCAACTTCAAAGAGCTCGCGCGTGAACTTCATGTCAGCGCAATGACCGTTTACCGCGTGCTCAACAACGAATCTTCGGTGCGTCCGGCAACCCGCCAGCGCGTCGTCGAGGCGCTCAACCGTTACGGCTACTACGCACACAAGCCAAGCAGAAAAATCCGCATCATCTTCGATTTTTCGGATCATGCGTATCTCCAGCATTACGGAATGCGGCTCATGCAGCGTCTTTCCCATCATGAGTTCGCCTGCGTTGCAACCGACCACCGCAAGAACCCGGCGAAATTCTTCGACGCGGCCGCGGAAAGCGACATCATCGTCTACTGCTCCGTCCCCGAAAACGAAACGGTCCGCCGCGCACTCGAAATCAATCCGTCGATTTACCAGATTTCCATTTATACGAAGTGCGACGCCGACATCATCATCTCCTCCGACAACATTCTCGGCGGCGCCATGGCGGCACGGCATCTGCACGAATGCGGACACTCCCACATCGCCGTTCACCTCAGCGAAGCGCACCCGACCCGTTTCGACCGCAGGAGCAGTTTCTTTGCCGAACTTCACAACCTCAACCCGGACTGCCGCATCGACTATGTCGAAGCGCGACGCGGAGAGACCATGCGCGACGTCTTCACCCGCTATTTCGACTCCGTCGATGAAATGCCGACCGCAGTTTTCTTTCTCGCCGGAGAATACAGCCAGATTTTCTACAAGGCGTTCATCCTCAACGACAAGGAGGGCCGCTTCCGCAATCTTTCCATTATGAGCTACGACCGTCCGGAAGACGTCATTCCGGAACAGCCCGACGCCGTACAGTTCGACCGCATCGAGTTTCTCCCGCAGGATATTCTCGACTGGACCGAATTCTATATTCTGAACCGTCCGATGATGAAACACCGGACGACGGTACACACCAACATCAAACCGACGCTGAAAATCACCGGCTCGGTACGGAGACTCAAATGACCGCGGAACTCACCCCGCAAAACGTCCGGAAAGCGGAACGCCTTGCCGTGCTCTCATCCTGCTTCGGCTTCCCCGGCGAAGTCGTGCTCACGGACAGCGCAATCATCATTCTCTTCGCCGGAGCTCTCGGCGCGGGCGACATGCTTTCGCTGCTCACCACTTCGTTCCTGCCGTTTCTGAACGGACTCTGCATGATTCCGACCGCGTATCTGGTCATGCGCCACGGACACCGCGCGGTGATGCTCCGCGTGCTGACACTCTCCTCGCTGATGTATTTTCTCGCAGCCGCCTCCCCGTGGTTCGGCGCAGCCGGCATCGCGGTGATGCTGACCGCCGTACTCCTCTTCGCGCTCGGCGTGACCGGCTTTGTCGCCGGCTGGTATCCGATGCTCGACACCTTCCTGACCCGCGATTCGCGCACCCCGTTCTTCAGCCGGATGCGGTTCTGCCACCAGCTGACCTCCGTTTTGTTTCTCGTGACGGCGGGCGCTCTCCTCGGAGCGCAGCCGCCCCTCTGGAAGATGCAGCTCGTCATCTTCGCCGCCGCTCTGATGTTCTGCGGACGCGCCCTCTGCGTCGCCCGGATTCCGGAGTTCCCCGCCCGCGCGCCGGAAAAGTTCGGGTTCTTCGACGGCCTCCGCCGCGCAATCGGAAACAAGGGGCTGACCGGATTTTCCCTCTACCTCTTCATGCTCAACATCTCCACATTCGGAACGGTTCCGCTGACCATGCTTTACCTGAAAAAGGGGCTCCATGCTCCGGACAACATCGTGGTGTTTCTGTCGGCCGCCGCGCTGACGGGCATGCTGCTAGGCTATCTCGGAATCGGGCGCACGGTGAAACTCCTCGGAGGAACCGGACGCGCATTCGTCACATTTCACCTGCTCTATTTCATTCTGAACACATCGCTCTTCTTCCTCGACCGCGGCGGAATTGCGGCGTGGTGTTTCGCCGGCGCGGTTCTGCTGATGTTCAGTTTCCTCCTCGCCGGAAACTCCATTCTCGCATCCTCTGAAATGATGGAGCTTGCGACCCCCGGAAACAAAGTCATGGCGATGGCGTTCAGCGGAACATTTTCCTACGGGGCGACGGGGCTTGCCCGCGTGGTTCCTTCGCTGCTCCTCGGTTCGGGACTTCTCGCTTCGAGCTGGGAATTCCACGGACTTGTGATCAGCCGCTGGCGGAGTCTCTACCTGCTGGGCTCCTGCGCGATCCTGCTCTCCGCCGTCTTCCTCTTCCTGGTACCCGCAGTCTTTCCGGACAATACAAACTCAAGGAGTGTAAAATGAAAACATCAACGGAACGCTTCACCGGCTTCACCCGCGGCATGGGCATCGGCGGATGGCTCACAAACTACAAACGTTTCAACGTCCTTCCCGACAAATGGAAACTGCCGCTCACCATCGGCGATTTCGAACACTTTGAAAGCTACATCACCGAAGAGGACGTCGTCCGGATCGCCTCCTATGGGCTCGACCACATCCGTCTCGGATTCGACCAGATTGTCATGGAAGATTCCCCGTATCACTACCGCGACCGCATGTTCGAGCTCGTCGCGAACTTCATATCCTGGTGCGAAAAGTACAGACTGAACGCCGTCCTCAATCTCCACAAGGCCGTCGGCAACTACTGCGACATTGCGGAACCTGTCGCACTCCTCGACGACGCCGAACTCCAGAACCGTTTCGTCGCCCTCTGGATTGAATTTGAAAAACGCTTCCATGACAAGCCCGGCGTCGCATTTGAACTCATGAACGAAATCCGCGACGTCAAGCCCGAACTCTGGAACAGCCTTGCCGAACGCACCGTCGACGAACTGCGCAAGCTCAACCCGACACGCAAAATCATCATCGGCAGCACCTGCTGGAACAGCCCGAACACGCTCAAAGATCTGCAGCTGTTCGACGACGACAACATCATCTACACCTTCCACAGCTACGCACCGATCGAATTCACCCACCAGCGCGGCGTCCTCCAGGCGCTCCCCCTCTTCTACAACCGCGCGATGGAATGGCCCGGCGACATTCAGAAGTACCGCGAATTCCGCACCACAGTCGGTCAGGACGTCGGCGATTACGCAGACTGCGACCGCATGGACATCCGGTACATGCGCAAGGAACTGAACGGCGCACTCGAATTCGTCCGCAACCACCCCGACAAGATTCTCTGGTGCGGCGAATTCGGCACGATCCGCCACTGCAAGCTCGAATACCGCGAGAACTGGATGCGCGACATGATCTCGCTTCTGATCGAACACGGCATTCCCTACTGCGTCTGGAATTACCTCAGCACGCCCAACGACGGCAACCGCTTCAGTCTTGTCGACGACGACCGCCGCGAAATCCTCAGCCCGCGTCTTCTCCGCATCATTCAGGGACATGTTTCCTGAAGATTTTTCCGAATCGCGCTTGACACGCACGCAGTTTCATGGTATCTTGCACAACGTACCATGAAACTGCAACAGGGGTAAATATGATTCGTAAAAACATCCTGGTCACCGGCGGAGGCGGATTTCTCGGTTCGCACCTCTGCGAACGCCTGCTGAACGACGGACACAACGTCATCTGCGCCGACAACTTTTTCACAGGCTGCAAACGCAACATCGAGCACCTTCTGGACAACCACAGGTTTGAAGTTCTGCGCCACGACGTCACCTTCCCGCTCTATGTTGAAGTGGATGAAATCTACAATCTTGCCTGCCCCGCCTCCCCGATCCACTATCAGCGGGATCCGGTCCAGACGGTCAAGACCTGCGTCCACGGCGCAATCAACATGCTCGGGCTCGCCAAACGCATCGGAGCCAAAATCCTGCAGTCCTCCACCTCGGAAGTCTACGGCGATCCGCATGTTCATCCGCAGGTCGAGGAGTACTGGGGCAACGTAAACCCCATCGGAGAACGCGCCTGCTACGATGAAGGCAAACGCGCCGCAGAAACCCTCTTCATGTCCTATTACCGCCAGTGCCGCCTCCGCATCAAAATCGTGCGCATTTTCAACACGTACGGTCCGAACATGCACCCGAACGACGGACGCGTCGTCAGCAACTTCATTCTGCAGGCGCTGCGCGGCGAACCGATCACAATTTACGGCGACGGCTCGCAGACCCGCAGTTTCTGTTACTGCACCGACCTCATCGACGCAATGGTCCGCATGATGAATACCGGCGACGAAGTGACCGGTCCGATCAACATCGGCAACCCCGGCGAATTCACCATGCTGCAGCTCGCCGAACTTGTCCGGAAACTCACAAACTCGAATTCGGAAATCGTCTTCCGTCCCCTGCCTTCCGACGACCCGCGCCAGCGCCGTCCGGACATCACGAAAGCGCAGCAGATTCTCGGCTGGAAGCCCATCACGCATCTGGAAGAGGGACTGAAGCTGACCATCCGCTACTTCGATGATCTCCTCCGTTCCGGCGAAGCATGAAATGCGCACTTCAAATAAATGATGAATTCGCCTCGACGCGCTGTTGTTTTTCCGCGGAACCGTGCTATATTTTAAACAACAATAAATTCAAGGAGTTTTGAATATGGCACTGTGGGGCGGAAGATTTTCGCAGGGCGCGGCAAAAAGCGTGCAGGATTTCACCGAATCGATCTCGTTTGACAAACGGCTCTATAAGCATGACATAATGGGCAGCAAAGCTCATGCAGCCATGCTCGGCGCAACCGGTATTATCCCGAAAAAATCCGCCGAAGACATCATCGCCAGGCTCGATGAAGTCCGGAAAATGATCGAAGAGGGAAAAGTCAAATTCGACGTTGCCCTCGAAGACATTCACATGCACATCGAAACGGAACTCATCCGGCTGCTCGGCGATGAAGGCGCACGCGTCCACAGCGCACGCAGCAGAAACGATCAAGTCGCGCTCGACACCCGTCTCTATCTGCGCGACGAGATTCTCGAAATCATCGACGGAATCCGTCATCTTCAGCACGCACTGCTCGCTCAGGCGGAAGCGAACAAGACCACGATTCTTCCGGGCTTCACGCACATGCAGCACGCCCAGCCGGTCCTTTTCGCTCATCACATGCTCGCATACATCGAGCAGTTCGACCGCGATATCGGACGTCTCACCGACTGCCGCACGCGCCTCAACGTCATGCCGCTCGGTTCCGGCGCGCTCGCCGGCTCCACCCTGCCCATCGACCGCGAATTCGTACGCAAGGTTCTCGACTTCCCCGCCTGCACCCGCAACAGCATGGACTCCGTCGCCGACCGCGATTTCGCATGCGAACTGCTTTCAGCCCTTGCTATTTTCTCCATGCACATCTCGCGTCTTTCCGAAGATATTATCCTCTGGATGTCGCAGGAATTCCAGTTCATTGAACTCTCGGACGCCTTCTGCACCGGCTCCAGTCTCATGCCGCAGAAGAAGAATCCCGACATTGCGGAAATTTCGCGCGGCAAAACCGGACGCATGTACGGCAATCTCACCGCCATGCTGACCATCTGCAAAGGTCTTCCCATGACCTACAACCGCGACCTTCAGGAAGACAAAGAGCCGCTCTTCGATTCCATCGACACCGCAAAAGGCATTCTTTCCGTCTATCCGCCGATGATTGAGACCATGAAGACCAAGCCGGAGCGTATGCTCGACGCCGCCTCCGACCCCGGACTCATGGCGACAGACCTTGCGGAAGCGCTTGTCCGAAAAGGTGTTCCTTTCCGCCATGCGCACCACAAAGTCGGCGCGCTGGTGAAGTACTGCGCGGAAAACAACAAGGCGATGAACGCCCTTTCTCTCGCGGAAATGCAGTCGGTCATTCCGGAAGCGGACGAAGCGATGCTGAAGCTCTTCTCGCCCGTCTCGGCCGTCACCCTCCGGAAGTCTTACGGCGGAACAGGTTACGACCAGGTTGCCTCCCAGATAGCCTTCTGGGAAGAAAAACTCGGGAAATAATCAGAAAAAATTCTTTTTCCTCGCTCTCTGGCGCGGGAGCTCCGGTTCTTCGCGGTACAGCGAAACCGGAACATCCGGCTTTTTGAAAAGATCGGCAAAATCATCCAGACGGCCAAACACAAGAGCAATCTCAAGCAAGGTGCGGAACGACTGGAGAATATATTATATTTTCAGACATTGCACGATCTCTTAACTGGTTATTTTGCAGTTATAAGACAGCACAATATCTGTTATTTTCAAATCAAATCCGAGCTTTTCCGTTCTGGAGATACTCGCGCAGAAACGTAACCGGGATCAGAGCGGACCAGCCGCAAAAATCGCGCTTGGCGGTTACGGAAGGAGTCGCACACTGATCCGGCGGATAATTCTCCCAGATCGTCCCCGTGCTCTTCCAGAGCGTTTCCGCAGTATGATAAAGACGGGCGGCAAGCTCAACCGCCAGCGCGTGTTCGCCGTAACGGTCGAGTCCGCGCAAAAGCATGTAGCTCGTCGGAGCCCAGACCGGACCGCGCCAGTAAGCGCCGTGCGTCATGTAATCAGGATCCGCCGCGCTCAGCGACGGAACGCCGCACGGACGGTTGAATTCCGCCGGGTCGCGCAGGCGTTCAAGAAGACGCGCCGCACGGTCAGCGGGGGCAACCTCCGCCAGAAGAGTCCAGAACGCGCCGATGTGACGGCGGCGGACCGGAGCGCCATTCAGCACATCGTAATACCAGCCGTCCGTCTCATCCCAGCAGAGCGTGTTGATCAAACGGGCAAGTTTCGCGTGCTCCGCCATCATCCGCGCCTCCGCTTCCGGCTTGCCGATGATGTGAGCGATACGGGCTAGACAGAGAGCGAAGAAAGCGCTCTGCGCCGAGGTTTCGCACCAGCCGATCTGACGGTTCCAGTCGCAAACGCCGTGCGGAATGCCGCGCAGCCAGCGGTAGGTCTTTTCGCGTTCCTCGCCCGGCGCAGTAATGGATTCGCGCGTCAGCGGAATGCCGCCCTCTGGAGTGAGGTCGGAAACGCTGTTCCAGCGCGGCATGTCATCCATTCCGCAGCCGAGCATGTCGGTGTAATAGAGTCCGTCGGGACGGCGGAAGTGCGCTTTGTTGTACTCGTACTGCGCCAGAAGGTGCGGAAAAACTTCCGGAAGACGGCTCGTAATGAATCCGCCTTCATAGAGATCCAGTTCCGCCCAGGCAAGCAGCGGCGGAGCAAATGCGGAGGGACATTCAGGCGCCCAGCGGCTCGTGCCGTCCGGACAGCTCTCGCGGCTGATGAAGCCGTCCGGAGACTGCAGCGCATAAAAGTTGTCCAGTGAATCGGCAACGGGAAACTCATCCGCATGAAACTTCGCCCATTGAACCGAAAACGCCGTGTCCCACAGAAAAATGTTGACGAAATCGCCTCCGGTTCCAAGCCGGGGCGACCGGAGAAGCTGCGGATTCGCATCGCGCGAAAGTTTCCGTCTCGCGATTGCAAGCGCGGCTTCATAGAACGGATTCGGGGTAAATGCGGACTGTTTCATGCGGAAATCCTTCAAAAAAATCCGCCGGAAAGAGAGATTCCTCCGGCGGATTCAGTGTTGCAGTGTTGTTACTTGACAACGATGTTGACGATGCGTTTCGGCACGCAGACAACCTTGACAATGGTCTTTCCGGCGATCGCGGTTTTCACCTGCTCGTTTCCGAGCGCGAGTTCGCGCATCTGATCCTGATTCGCATCGGCAGGCATCATCATGCGGACACGCGGTTTGCCCTGAATCTGAACCATGATCTCGATCTCGTTTTCGACCAGTTTCGATTCATCGCAGGACGGCCACGGCGCGAGCGAAAGCGGAGCTTCGTGACCGAGGATCTCCCACATCTCCTCCGCGATATGCGGAGCATACGGGCAGAGCAGTTTCGTGTAGGTTTCGGCGGCTTCCCGCGGCATCTTGTCGAGCTTGGAAAACTCGTTCAGGAAGATCATCATCTGGCTGATTGCCGTGTTGAAGTTCAGCGTCTCGGTGTCGTCCGTAACCTTCTTGACGGTCGCATGGAGAAGTTTCTCCTGCGCCGGCGTCAGCGGCACATCGGCAATCGGAGTCTGGGCGATCATGCGCCAGGAGCGTTTGAGGAAGCGGAAGACACCTTCCACACCTTTCGTGCTCCACGGTTTCACCGCCTGAAGCGGTCCCATGAACATTTCATAAAGACGCATGGAGTCCGCGCCGTAGTCGCGCACGACGTCGTCGGGATTGACCACGTTTTTCAGGGATTTGGACATCTTCGCGGGAAACTCGGTGAGCTTCTCACCCGTATCCTTGTGAACCGGACCGTTTTCCGTCTTCAGCACTTTGTCCATCGGAACGAGCGCGCCGCGCGAATCCTTGTACGAAATGCCGAGGATCATACCCTGGTTGATCAGCTTGTGGAACGGTTCCGGCGTGCTGACAAAGCCGAGGTCGAAGAGAACTTTATGCCAGAAACGGGCATAAAGCAGATGCAGAACCGCATGCTCCGCGCCGCCGACATAGAGGTCGACGGGCATCCAGTATTTTTCCTTTGCGGGATCGACGAAACACTTGTCGTTGTCCGGATCGATGTAGCGCAGGTAGTACCAGCAGGAACCCGCCCACTGCGGCATCGTGTTGGTCTCGCGGCGACCTTTCATTCCGGTCACCGGGTCGGTGTATTCGAGCCACTCCTCCGCATTTGCAAGCGGAGACTCGCCGGTTCCGGACGGTTTGAAGTCCTTCAGCGGCGGAAGGGTGACGGGCAGATCCTTCTCGTCAACGAGGCGGATCGAACCGTCTTCCATGTGAATGACGGGGAACGGCTCGCCCCAGTAGCGCTGACGGCTGAAGAGCCAGTCGCGGAGTTTGTAATTGACCGTGAGCTTGCCCGCGCCGCGCTTGGAAAGCCAGTCGATTGTGGCGGCTTTCGCCTCCTTGACGTGCATTCCGTTGAGAACGAGTCCCTGATCATTCGCGGAGTTGAAGCTGACGCCGTCTCCTGTCCAGCATACTTTACCCGCGAGAATGTCGTTCAGATCCAGCTTCGCCGCAGCGGCGTCCGCGGCGGTCGGCTCGATGATGCACTTGATCGGAAGATTGAACTTGACGGCAAAATCAAAGTCGCGTGTGTCATGCGCGGGAACCGCCATGATCGCGCCGGTTCCGTAGGTGGAAAGGACGTAGTCGGAAATCCAGATCGGCAGCTTGTCGCCGTTCACCGGGTTGATCGCATACGCGCCGGTGAACGCGCCGGTCTTGTCCTTGTTGAGGTCGGTGCGTTCCAGGTCGCTCTTGAGAGCGGCCTGACGCTGATATTCCTTGACCGCTTCGCTCTGTTCCGGCGCGGTGATGGCGTTGACCAGATCGTGCTCCGGAGAGAGGACCAGGTAGGTCGCGCCGAACAGAGTGTCGGGACGGGTCGTGAAGACCGTGACCGTCTTGTCGGTTCCGTCGATCTTGAATGTGACTTCCGCGCCTTCGGATTTGCCGATCCAGTTGCGCTGCATCTCCTTGATGCCTTCCGGCCAGTCGAGTTTGTCGAGGTCGGCAAGCAGCTGTTCCGCATACTTGGTGATGCGGAGCATCCACTGTTTCATGGGCTTGCGGATGACCGGATAGTTGCCGCGCTCGCTGCGTCCGTCGATCACTTCCTCGTTTGCGAGAACGGTTCCGAGAGCGGGACACCAGTTCACGGGGACTTCATCGACATAAGCGAGCCCCTTTTTGTAGAGCTGAAGGAAAATCCACTGCGTCCAGCGATAGTATTTCTCATCCGTCGTATTGATTTCGCGGTCCCAGTCGTAGCTGAATCCGAGGGATTTGATCTGACGCTTGAAGGTTTCGACATTTTTCCTGGTCGTAATGGAAGGATGCGTTCCCGTTTCAACCGCGTACTGTTCCGCGGGCAGTCCGAAAGCGTCCCAGCCCATCGGGTGGAGGACATTGAAGCCGCGCATCCGCTTGTAGCGGCAGAAAATATCGGTTGCGGTGTAGCCTTCCGGGTGACCGACGTGGAGTCCCGCGCCGCTCGGATAGGGAAACATATCCAGCACATAGAGTTTTTCTTTTCCGGGAATTTCGGTTGCCTTGAACGTCTTGTGCTCGTCCCAGAATTTCTGCCACTTCTTTTCAATGGCGGGAAAATCGTAATCTCTGTTTTCCATTCTGAATCCTTCTTATTTCAATTGCGATTACTTTGCATAGTCTTTTTCGCGGAGGTCGAAGACGCGCTTTGCCTTGCCTTCCTGCTCGGGCAGCGTATTCGGAGCGAGGAGTTCCACGCGCGGATTGACGCCGAGTTCGCTCTTGACCGCATCCGCGACTTTGCGGCGGATGCCGTCCGCGCCTTCCAGCGAACCGGTGAAGCAGGCGGGATTGATCTCAACTTTCACATGAATGCGGTCGAGAAGATCGTCCTTCGTAACTTCAACCATGTAGTTCGCGCCGATTTCGGAAACGGTCATGATCGCCTTCTCAATCTGCTGCGGGAAAATATTGACTCCGTTGATGATGAGCATGTCGTCGGTGCGCCCCTTGAAACGTGCGATGCGGCGGTGCGTTCTTCCGCACGGACACGGCTCGGGGATGATGCGCGTGAGGTCGTGCGTGCGGTAGCGGATCAGCGGCATGGCTTCGCGCTGAAGGGAGGTGAGAACGAGTTCGCCCTCCTCGCCGTCCGGAAGCGTTTCCCCGGTGACCGGGTCGATAATCTCCATGAGGTACTGATCCTCCCAGAGGTGCATTCCGTTATTGCGCTCGCGGCACTCGAAGGCGAGACCGGGTCCGCACATTTCGGAGAGTCCGTAGGAGTTGAACGCCTGCACGCCGAACGCATCGTCGATCTGCCTACGGAGCGCATCGGAGTGCGGTTCCGCGCCGATGAAAAAGATTCGGAGCTTGAGATCCTTCTTCGGATCAAGTCCGCATTCGGGGAAGAAACTCAGCAGACGCATGGAGTAGCTCGGGAGAATGTGGCAGACAGTTGTTCCGAAAGTCTTCATGAACCAGATCTGGCGTTTCGAGTTGCCCGCGGCGCTCGGGATGACGAGTGCGCCGAGACGCTCCATGCCGTAATGGAAACCGAGTCCGCCGGTGAAGAGGCCGTAGCCCATGATGTTCTGGAAGACGTCCGTGCTGCGCGCGCCCGCCATGAAGGCGGAACGGGCGGTCATGTTCGTCCAGAGATCAAGGTCGTGCTGAGTATGGAAAACCACTGTCGGAGTTCCGGTCGTTCCGGAAGAGGAATGCAGACGGACGATGTCCTTCATCGGCTTTGCGACAAAACCGTAGGGGAAGTTCTCGCGCAGCGTCTGCTTGTCGACGAGCGGCAGACGGCGGATGTCGTCCAGGGTCCTGATGGATTCAATCACCGGTTCGGTAAGAATCTTGGAATAATAAGGAGAGCGGGCTGCCAGTTTCAGTGTTTTCTTCAGATTCGCCAGCTGCATGGCGCTCAGATCCGCGCGGCTGATCAGCTCTATGTCGCGCTCCCAGAATTCGGTTTCCATAATTTCACCTTATTTTGAATGTTTGACTGCACGTATCGTAAGGAAGAATCCGAGCGCCACGCTCAGCAGCGCCCCCATCAGCACGCGGAACTCCGCGGGAAGAAGGAACGTCACCGTGTGCGCCGGAATCCAGAAATAAAGAATCGTTTTCGGAATAAACGATCCCCAGGCGCCGGCATCAAGCCGCGAAAGAAACTCGCCGCCCCCGACGAATCCGCGTTTCGCAAGAACCGCATTGAACCATTCGTGTCCAAGCATCATCGGGTACGCAAAGATCATGTTCATCCAGAAGGATGTCGAAATTGCAAAGATGAACCGGTTTCCGAAACTTTTGGAAAGCATCGGCGGCTCGCCGAACCAGAGCGGCGTTCCCATCATTGTCTGAATCCCGTTCGCAAACAGAGCAAAAGCGACCGTCATGATGAGTCCGAAAAAGCCCCAGACGATCATGCGGGCGGGGAAGAGATCAACCTTCCAGGAACCCGTTTTGAGACGCGCTTTCAGCAGTTCGCCGAACATGGCAAGCAACGCAAACTTGAGGAACCCCATTGCGTAAGGATGGTATTTTGTGACATTTCCGAACTGTTCGAGTCCCTTTGCCGTGAATCCGGTCCAGACCGTCTGCGTTTTCAGCAGTTCGCCGCCGTCGAACAGTCCGGTCGTAACGGACGTGTTGAACGGGAAGAAAATCACAAGAAGGGCAAACAGCACGGGAAAAGCAATTCCGATGTAATCTGATTTTTTCATAACTCTCTCTGTTTCTATTAATTAAAGACCGAGCTCGCGAATGCGTTCCGCCGCTTCGGGGTATTTCCGGATCAACGTTTCCGCATCGCCTTCCATGTAATCCTCGAACTCAAATCCGGGACAGACTACGGCGCCGAAGAGCCCCCAGCTGTTTTCCGACTGGTCGGAAAGCACGGCAGCCTGCCAGGTCCATGCGGGAATGATGCTCTGCGGAAACTCGCCGCAGAGGACATCGGGTCCGACGACGCGTTCTTCAAAGGTTCCGTCGGGAAGGAGCAGAAGCTGAATTGCGGACGAACCCGCGTGATACATCCAGATCTCGTCGGATTTGACGAGATGCCAGCGGGAGACCTGTTTTCCGCGCAGCATGTAGAAGATGCTGGTCGCGGCGCGACGCTGCTTGGTCGCCTGGGTTTTGACAATGGAACGGTAGACTTCACGGAACGAACCGCCTTCGCGGTGTTCCTGAAGCTGCAAAGCCTGTGCGATTTCCTGTGCGTCCGCCATATCCGGTCCCTGAAAACGGAGGCGCGCCGGAAGATGAATTCCGGCGTGAAAACCCGTTTTTTTTTCAGTTACTTGTTAAGTGTGAGCGCAACAAATTCGTCGCGGCGGTTCTTGGCCCGGGAAGCCTCGTCGTCACCCTGGACGGCGGGGCGTTCCTCTCCGTAACTGATGGTGCGGATGCGGGATTCCGCAATGCCGTGCTGAACCAGATACTCCTTTGCCGCAAGAGCTCTGCGTTCGCCGAGCGCACGGTTGTACTCATCGCTTCCGCGGCTGTCGCAATTGCCTTCGATCACGACGCCCGTTCCCGGAGTGCTGGAAAGATAGGAGGCAATTTCGTCGAGCTTCGGAGCCTCGGAGCTGCCGATGCGGGAACTGTCGAAACTGAAATAGACGGTCGGGAGAGTGACGCCTGGAATCGGACGGCCGAAGTCGTCGTAGGGTCCGGGAGCGGCGTTGTTCCATTCGCCGGCTCCGGCATTGGCTCCGGACCCGCCGTTGATGCCGCCCATGCTGTTGATGTTGGCGTTGCCGGCATTCGCGTCGAAACCGCCCGCTCCGGATCCGCTGACCCGTGCCGCGCCGTCGTCGCCTTTTACCTTGAACATTTCCAGACTGGCGTCATCGTCGTCGAACATGGAACAACCGGTCGTTCCGAGAATGAGCGCCAGCGCGGCAGCGCCGCCGATTAACATTTTTGAGAAAGCCATAGCCGTCATCTCCTGTTAAATTTTTTTGGTGTTTTTCGTTACCTTGACAATTTAGCGAGTTTTTTTAAATTTTCAACCGCAAAACCCCGCTTTCCGAAAGAAAAGCCGTTTTTTTTCATTTTTTTTGAAAAAAAATTGCCTTCAGCTATTGTTAAAATGCCTCTTGCAGTATAAATTACCGTAATAACAAAACCAGCAATACTTTATTTACGGAAGGATGAAACATCATGTCAGAGACACTCCCTAAAACGGATCCGAAAGACATCAACTGGTCCTCTCTGGGATTCGGTTACATGCCGACCAACTCCTATGTCCGCACCACCTGGCTCGACGGCAAGTGGTCCGAGCCGGTCCTCATCAACGAACCGACCATCACCATGTCCATCGCCGCAACCTGCCTCCACTACGGGCAGGCCGCTTTCGAAGGACTCAAAGCGTTCCGCCAGAAAGACGGAAAAGTCCGCTGCCTGCGTCCCTGGGAAAACGTCAAACGCATGAATCTTGCGGCCGACTACATGCTCGCTCCGGCAATACCGGAAGAACTCTATCTTCAGATGATTCAGATGGTCATCAAGGACAACATCGAATACGTTCCGCCCTACGGAACCGGCGGCGCGCTCTACATCCGCCCGCTCCTCATCGGAACCGGCGCACAGGTCGGCGTCTCCCCCAGCAGAATGTACGACTTCCTGATCCTCGTCACCCCCGTCGGCGCATACTACAAAGGCGGCATCCAACCCGTCGAAGCGCTCGTTCTAGATGATTACGACCGCGCCGCGCCGCACGGAACCGGACACGTCAAGTTCGCCGGGAACTATGCCGCCAGCCTCAAGCCGAGCAAGATCGCCAAGTCCCAGGGCTACCCGATCACTCTCTTCTTCGACCCGAAGGATCATGAATTCATCGACGAGTTCGGAACCAGCAACTTCTTTGCAATTTCGAAGGAAGGGCACTACGTCACCCCGGTTTCCCGTTCGATTCTCCACAGCATCACGAACATGTCTCTTCAGGACATCGCGAAGGACATGGGCATTCCGGTTGAGCTCCGCCCGATTCACAAGGCGGAACTCGCGGACTTCGCGGAAGTCGCCGCATGCGGAACCGCAGTGGTCATCACCCCGATCTCCAAGATCGTCACCAAAGACCACACATACACCTACGGTGAAACCTGCGGTCCCACGCTCCGCAAGCTCTACGACCGCATGACAGCCATTCAGCACGGCGATTATCCCGACACGCACAACTGGATGCTTGAAATCAAGTAACCGGTTCCGTCACAGGATTTTCCACGCCCCGGACCTCCGGGGCGTTTTTTTGGATACACGACAAAAAAAACGGACGGCATATTTCATCCGTCCGCAAATAAAAAACAATTTGATTTCCCGTTACATCTCCGCCGCGATCGCGAGACTGGCGATGTCGCCGATGGCTTCTCCAAGCTGAGCGGGCACGACACGGCAGACGGAGGCGGACTGCGGAAGAGCTTCCGCGGCGATCACACGCTCCATCGAAGGACGCAGCAGATGTTCCGAACGCGCAAAGATGCTGCCGATGACAATGCATTCCGGATTCAGAATGTCAATCAGAATTGACAGACCTTCCCCCAGACGGCGGCCGCTCTCTTCGTAGACGGCAAGGGCGTCCGAATCGCCGCGGTCGGCGGCGTCGCCGATCGTCTTGGCGGAAACTGACGGCAGATCGGCTTCCGTCGGACACCACGGGAGCGGACGTCCGGCCTTCAGCGCGGCCTCCGCACGGAAACGCCCGAGCTGGGCGATTCCGCCGCCGGAACAGAAGCCCTCGAAGGAACCGGCCTTGCCGTAACCGACCGGACCCGAGGGGGCAAGACGGATGTGTCCGCACTCACCGCCCATGCCGGAACGACCGCCGAGAAGACGTCCGTTCGCGATGATTCCCGCACCGAGCCCCGTTCCAAACGTCAGGAACACCATATCCGACGTGCCGCGTCCGGCGCCGAAACGCCACTCCGCAAGCGCGCAGGCGTTGGCGTCGTTCTCCAGCTTCGCGCGCAGTCCGGTTGCGTGTTCCACAATCGCGACGGCGGGAACGTCGTCCCATCCGGGAAGGTTCGGGGGCGACTGCACCACGCCGCGTCCGGAATCCAGCGGTCCGCCGCAGCTGATGCCGATTCCGATGATATCGTTCTTTGCCGTTCCGGTCTCCGTCAGAATCGTCTCCAGCAGGCGGCACATCTCCGCAAGACAGGCTTCCGGAGCGCGGAAGTCGGCTGTCGCAAACCTTTTTCTGGCGAGGATTTCGATTCCGTCCTGCTCCGTCAGTTCACCGAGGATGACCGCGCATTTTGTTCCGCCGACGTCAAAGCCGGCGGCGAAACGCTTTTTCACCATTCGTTCCTCCCGAACGCCGTGTAGATCTTTTCATCCAGCGTCTTGAGCCAGCCGAGGTAACGGCCGAGATCGAAAGGAGCTGAACCGAGCAGATAATGGTTGTACGAAACTTCGCCGTTGTTCTCCCATTCGATCAGCAGCATCCGCTTGTCCGCCTGACAGACCTTGAAGTAATCGATTTCCGTGGCGGAATCAGCGGCAGCTTCGTATTCTCCTTCCGCAAAGACTTCACCCGTCTCGATGTCCGTCACCTTGTAATGTCCGGCGGCGGGCGCGGCGGCGTCGTTGACGGCGGTCAGGCGGCAGCCCCACGCTTCGGGATCGCTCACAATCAGGCTCAGCGGCTTCTGCGCGTTCTTGATGTAGTAGTACGCGAGTTTGCGGACATAGTAGTAATCGACCACTGCGTCGGAGAACTGCGGCCAGCAGTCGATGACGTTCCACCAGATGAGTCCGGTTTTCGACCATTTCTTCGCGCGGAAAAGTTCGATCAGATACTTCATGGCTTCCGCCTGGACGATCTGCGAGCACTTCATGAACTCTGTCAGATCCTCCGCGATGTACCCCCAGAAGCCTTTCGACTGGTTTTCCATCAGGCCGTTGCGGTAGCAGGGCGTGCCGAACTGCTGAGCGGCGTGGCAGGTCCACGAAACGCCGTGGCGGTCGTTGAGCTCCGCCTCCGGGATGAACTTGCGGATGCTTTCGACGTTCGTCATGCCGTGATAGCCGATTTCGCTTGCAAAAACCGCCGTATTGTCCTTGTAGAAATGTCCCTTCCAGTTGTCGCGCGGTCCCCAGAGGTGCTGTTCGGGAGAGCGGTAGCGCGCGTTCAGACGCTTGATTTCATCGCAGAGATACGGCGAGCTCGGCAGATACGGGCGGGCGGGGTCGAACATCGTCACGACGCGCGGCAGAATTTCGCGGGAGATGCGGTTCGAGGAGGGCAGCTGGTTCGCGCCCAGAAGCGCTCCGTAGAAGAACAGCTCGTCGCACTCGTTGTCGCCGCACCAGATCGCGAGCGACGGATGGTTGCGGCGCGCCTTGACGACCTCTTCCGCTTCCCGCCGGACCGCGTCGAGAAACTCTTCCGTCTGCGGTGCCGTTTCACATGCGAACATGAAGTCCTGCCAGACCATCAGGCCGAGCTCGTCGCAATACTGGAAAAAGTCGTCGTCTTCGTAAACGCTTCCGCCCCAGCAGCGGACCATGTTGCATCCGAGATCGGCGAAAAGATCAAGGTCTTTTCTTACGCGTTCCGGCGCTTCGCCGTGAATGGCGTTGGAGGGAACCCAGTTCGACCCCTTGATGAAAATGGGGCGTCCGTTGACGATGAACTCGAATTTTCCCTTCATTTCGCCGTCCAGCATTTCGGTGCGGTTCAGCACAAGCGTGCGCAGACCGACCTCCTGGACGCGGGTGTCGACGACTTCGCCGTTGCGGATGAGGTCAAGCTGAACGGTGTAGAGATTCTGTTCGCCGGCGCCGCGCGGATACCAGAGATAGGCGTTTTCGAGATCCGTCCACTCCCAGCCCGATGTAAAGTAGAGCGGAAACGTCTTTTCGATTTTCTGGTCGCGACAGGTCAGCGTCATTTTCGCTTCATAGCCGACCAGCGATTTGCTGTCGGAAGTAAAGCTCCAACTGAGGCTGAGCTGCGTTTTCTTCTTCGACGCAATCGGGGTTGCAAAATAAAGATCGGTCCAGCGTTCCGGTTTCAGGACTTCAAGATAAACCGGACGCCAGAGCCCCGCGCCGACCAGACGCGGCGCGATGTCCCAGCCGTAGGAGTGCATCGGACGGCGCAGAAAGAGTCCTTCATAGTTGAACTTCTGCGCTTTGCAGTACGGCGGAACGGGAAACTGACGCGCGAAATTGACCGAGCTGCGGATCTTCACGACAAGTTCGTTTCCTTCCGGCTTCAACTCCGACGGGTCAAGCGGGAAGCGGAACGCAATCACCATGTTGTCCGTGCCGCCCAGTTTTTTGCCGTTCAGGAATATTTCGGAAATCGTATCGACGCCTTCAAAGACCAGCTGAAGCTTTTCGCGCGGCTGAAGCTCCGGCGCGGCAAATGTCGTCTTGTATTCCCAGTCGATGAATTCATACGGACGCAGTTTGTCCGAATTGTCCGACCAGTACGGATCCGGAATCACGTTTGCGCGATGCAGATCTCCCAGGACATTTCCCGGAACCTGCGCCGGAATTGTTCGCATCGAATTGTCGGAAGGCTCCTCGTAGGTGAGGGTCCACGGACCTGTCAGGCTGATTTTTGTCATTTTCAAATCGCTCCTTTTAATTTGCGAAAAATATCGTTTCAACAGATACTGTAAATCAAAAATCGCAGAATGCAAGGTCCGCTCCGTTTTTTTGTCCGAAAAACTTGACTTTCCCCCTTCCCTCTGCTATATTCGCACCGGAACAAACTAAAACGTCCCGGCGGCGCAACAGACAGGAAAGAGGAGAACGACATGGCGAGAAAAAGAGAAAAACTCAGCATTGTGACAATCGCGGCGGAACTCGGCATTTCTCCGGCGACGGTTTCCAGAGTCGTCAACAACCGTACGGGAGTCAGCGAGGAAAAACGGCGTCTCGTGCTCAAAAAACTGCATGAATACGACTTCCGGACCAACTACCCCGCCCAGCGCAAACCGAGAGTCGCAATCGTGAACAGCGCCCCCGTGTTCTCCCATTACCACGCCGAAGTTCTGAACGGAATCTTCCGGTACATGCAGGAACACGAACTCACACCCTGCATGATTATTTACGACGGTTCCGGGGATGAAACGCTGCTCGAACTTCTGCGCGACCAGCAGTGCTCCGGCGTCATTCTCATGATTCCGGCGGAATTCAGCAATGAACTCCCCGAACTCGCGGCTTCCGGACTCCCCGTCATGCAGGTGGACGAAGCGACCGACATGCCGAACGTCGGCTATATCGACAACGACTCCTACTCCGGCTCGCGCATCGCAACCGAATATCTGCTCTCGCTCGGACACCGTGAAATTCTCTATTATACAACCGGGCTCCGCACGCTGAATCACAATCAGCGCCGCAAAGCCTATGAAGACGCCCTGAAAGGCGCCGGGCTCACGCCGCATGTGCTCGAAGCGCAGGCGGACTATGAATCGCTCAAGCGGAGTCTGAAACAGCATCCGGAAGCAACGGCGGTTATGACGACCAACGACGATGTGGCGCAAATCGCCGTCAAGGCGGCTGCCGATCTCGGACTACGCGTTCCGGACGACCTCTCGGTGGTGGGATTCGACGATTACCCGATGAGCCGCTATCTCTGTCCCGCCCTGACCACCGTTTCGCATCTGAACCGCGAAGCCGGACGGCGCGCCGCGGAATCCATCGACCGCTATCTCCAGTCAAACGGGAAAGTTCCGCTCCTGCGCGAAGTGCTGCCGACGGGACTTGTGATACGCGACTCCGCCGGACCGGCAAAGAACTTCAAACGCTGACGGCGCGGCAACAGGAACCGGCACCGGGGCTCACGCTTCCGCGCGGGCGAGAATTTCCTGACAGTTTTCCGGATCCGGCGAAGCAAGAAACGCGGCTTTGAGACGGCCGTCGTAGAAGAGCGAACCGATCGACGCAAGAATCTTCAGATGCGTCGCCCGCTGCTGTCCGCCCGCAACAACCATGAAAACAAGTTTAACAGGCTGGTTGTCGGGTGACTGGTAATCGGAAACGCCGTCGGGACAGACCGCAAGCGCCATGCTCGGCGAATCAATGTTTTCAAGACGCACATGCGGCACGGCGATTCCATTCCCGATTCCTGTGCTCATCAGACTCTCACGGTGAAAAATTCCCCACGCAAGATCATCGTGCGGAACCATTCCTTCCACTTGCGCAAGCCGGTCGATAAGGGTGTTCAGGACATCCTCTTTCGTCAGACTTCCATGCAGGACGAGAATCCGGTCACCGAGGAGCGGACCAATCGGTATTTGTTTCGCATCGCGTACCATAAGGCGTTTTCTTCTCCATTTTTTCTTGGAAATGTACCATAAATTCCGTATTTTTCAAGTATGATGTCCGCTTTTCCGCAAAGTTTGCTGAATCCGCCAGACCGTCTCCGCATCCGGCGCGACCGGAAAAAGCGCGGAGCGGCGGACGCCCGCGGCCCACAGAACCGCACCGTCCGAAGTCCGCAGAACCGGAACGGCGTCGCGGCTGTAGGATTTAATCCCGCAATCCGAATAAAGTTTCTTCAGCGGAACCGGATGATGTTTCCCGAAAGGAACCATGCGGTCCCCGTCCCGTCGCGAACCGACATGCAGGACATGCGGAAGATCCGCTGAGAAAAATACTGTCTCCGCATCCGCCCGTTTCATTTCCGGGACGGAAACCAGCTCCGCTGTCAACACGGAGTCTCCAAACCGGATCTCCGGAGTCTCTTTCAGATTCCAGACAATCTCCGCAAATCCAGTGAAGCGGTGCGGAAAAACCCGGCCGCTCTCCACGCAGATCGCGCAATCGGGAAATCCGGCCAGCGGGATCCGGACACATTCGCCATTCTCCGGCGGAGACGCAACCGCGGCGGAAAAGCGTTCCGTCAGTGCCGAGTCCGGAACGAATCCGGGAAAATCGGCGTTCAGAAAATAACGCAGAGCCCGGCAGCGGATCGCGGGATGAAGCGACGCCCACTCGTGCGGAGTATGAAGCCCCTCCGCGAAAACCCTGTGCGCTTCGCGCTCCAGACAATCGGCGTCCTGCTCCAGAACTTCCAGCGAACGCCGCAATCCGCCCGGAGCAAACGGAAAACGATTCGCAAGCATCGGAATCAGATTCAGACGCAGAAAGTTGCGTCCGTAACAATCGGTCCGGTTCGTGGAATCGGTCCGCCAGACCTCTCCGCGACGGCGCAGTTCCGCCTCCATATCGGAGCGGGAAAGATGCAGCAGAGGACGCACAAACTCCACGCCGTCGACAACGGAGTGAAGCCGCATAGACGTCAGCCCCGTTGCATTCGAACCGCGAAACAGACGCAGAAGCAGATTTTCCGTCCGGTCATCCGCCTGATGCCCGAGCGCAACAACTGCCCCGGGCGTCTCGCGACAAAGCCTTTTCCACGCCTCCAGACGCAGCCGCCGCGCCGCCGCTTCATCCCCCTCCCCAGCCTCGCGGCGCCCGCCGACATCCAGCGGAACAGAGAGAAACGGAACCGCGAGTTCCGCGCATTTTTCGCGGCACCACGCCTCGTCGGCGTCGCTTTCCGCCCCGCGCAGACCGTGGTTGAAATGCACCGCTCGAAGCTCGAAATGAAAAGGCGCTGAACATTCATTCAGCGCCAGAAGAAGATACAGGCTGTCCGAGCCTCCGCTGAATCCGCAGAAAACAATTCCGCCACGCAGAATTTCCGCCGCTTCAGCGGAGATCTCCGGGTTCATACGCTTTCGATTTCCTTGACAAGTTTGGCTTTATCCTGCACGCCGACAAACGATTTGACCGGCTTGCCGTCCTTGAGAATGAAGAGGGTCGGAACCGTGCGGACCATGAAGTTCTTCGCCAGCCCCGGCGCTTCATCCACATTGACTTTGCCGACAACGGCCTTTCCGTCCACTTCGGTTGCAACCTGTTCGAGGACCGGACCGAGCATCTTGCAGGGACCGCACCACTCCGCCCAGAAATCGACGAGAACAACTCCTTTTGAAGTCTGCGCTTCAAAATCTTCTTCTGTAAAATGCCTGACTTCCGCCATTTTGCACTCCTTTGGTTGATGGTTTCCGGGGGGATATGAATAACCTAACCGCGATTCTCCGATTTTCAAGTCCAAAAGAGAAAATTTTTTACGGTACGCGCTCCGCATACACATAGACGTCCATGCGGTTCAGAACCAGCCGTTCGCCATCCGCGAAGAAACGCGCCTGATGCCAGAGCGCGCCTTCTTCACGGTTCGTGTTTTTCAGAATCATCAGAGACCCCTCAATCCGCCAGGTTCCGGAGTTCTCCGGATCGTTTGAAATTGCATAGCTCCCGTTTTCAAGAAATTCAACCGTAAACGGAGCTTTGCGGATGTTTTCATGCTCCGGATCCCTCTGAAACAGATTCCATTTCCCGACGACATTTTCCTTTTTCAAATAAGAACTTCCCTTTTCAAAACGCATTGCCATTTCCGGCTGCAGTCCGTTGTTCAGCTCCAGCACCGAATCCGAAACAACGGCGACGGGAATGCCTTCAACCGTCTTATCCCTCCCCTTCTCCGCTTCGGCATTTGATGAGACCAGGAAAACTCCGCTGTCCGTGGAAACGATTTTCCCCTGAACTTCCGCTTTTCCATCCGCCAGGATTCTGCGCCAGACTCCGTCGGCTCCGAATGAACAGGTATAATCCGGACGGAAATTTTTATTTTCCTGAACCGCAACAAAGACCTCCCATTCGCCGACGAATTTTTCTATGGAACGCCCGCCGCCAAACAAAGCAAAAGCCGCAAGACAAAGCGGTAACAGAAGGATCGGTTTCATAAATATTTTTCCTTGATAAAATTTTTAAAGAAAAGGGCGCAAACGTTTGCGCCCGTCAGGATCAAAATGTTTCCGAATCTCAGAAGAACAGGAACGTTTTCTTCGGTCTTGCCGGAGAATATGCGTTGAACAGCTGATACGGAATGACAAACTTCTCCATGACAACGACCTGTCCTTTGCCGTCGATGTAATACGGCATCGGCTTCACAGTCTCCACACCGGTCATCGTCGCGGGGAAACCGCTGACCTTGACGTCGAGTTTCTTGAAGAGCCAGTAATCATCGGTCTTGATTTCATAGCGGGATGCGACAACTGCGTCGCACTGCGCTTTCTTGCAGGCGTTGTAGAACGCGGCTTTGGCGGCGATGTTCTGGGCGTTCGGGATCCAGGAGAAGAGGAAGGCAAACGGGGAGTTCTGATTGAAGATGGACGCATTGTCGGCAAACGTGGAGGTGTCGCCCCAGGCAAAGATGCCGAACAGAACGTTCACTTGTGCAGATCCGTTGACTTTCACTTTTTCATTCACTTTGTACAGCGGGCGATACGCATCCACCGGTCCGACGGTCTGCGGATAGACGTTCATGCTGCCGGCGTCGCTGGTGTTCACTGAGGTGCATCCGGTCATGACTGCGAGCGCCGCGATTCCAAGAACCGCGGAAACCAACATTTTGAGTTTCATTCTTTTTCTCCTTTACTGTTTTTTCATGAGAGCCAACCCAACTCCCATTTGATGTTACTATATCACGAAAAACAAATATTTCAAACAAATATTTATATAAATTAATAAGAGATTTATCTTAACAACAAATAATATACAATTAATGTTGTATTTTTATCATATCTTTTGTTTTCGGTTCCGGAGCGTGACTTTTCCGGAAAACACGGTATATTACAGCAAAAGAACAAACGGAAAGGCTGGATACATGAACGAAGTATTGGACAATGCAAAAGATCTCGAACATCTGCACGAACTGGAATCCCGAATCCGGGAGGGCTTCCGGCAATTCCTCGACGTTGGAAACGCGCTCGCGGAAATCCGCATGAAACGACTCTACAAACTCGAAGATTTCAAGAGCTTCGCGGAATACGTCAAAGCAAAATTCAACTACAATCTCGCCTACTGCAACTATGTCATCAACACTGCGGAAATGATCAAACGTCTCGAAGCCGTCCAGGACGACTCCTTCGCGCTCCCGACCTCCGAGGCGCAATGCAAGGCGCTTCAACCCCTCCTCAAAAAAGAGGTCAGCGAAGAGAAAGTGGAACAGGTCAAGCAGGTTCTCGCGAAAATCAAGGAGGAGGACGTCCGCCCCACCGCAAAGGCGATTCAGGCGACGATCGCGGAGCTTTACCCCGACGCCCTCCCGCCGGAAAAAGACCCGACCGAATTCAACGAACGCGTATTCGGCAATTCTCTGAACAAAATCTGTTCGCAGATGCGGAACATCAACGAAGAGGACGTCCGCAACTTTTTTGCCGATCACTCCCGCGCGGAACAGAAATCCATGTTCATTTCCGAAATCCGCAAGCTGCTCACGATTCTGGAATCCTGATCAGATTCCCGTCCCGGAGAGCATTGCGAAGAAGCGGTTGATCAGCCGTGCCGCATTCGGATAAGAGGCCTCGAAAATACGGACCGTTTCCCGCAGCGACTGGAGCGGAACGGGATCGCCCGGGGCGACGACCCCGTGCGTCGCGCGTTCGGTAATGTCGACCAGTGACCGGATGTCGTTTTCCGTCTGTGCAGGCAGGGCGGCAAGCTCCGTCTCCAGATCGTCGAGCAGCTTCCCGACTTCCTTCTTGCGCTCCGGCGTCATGCGGGAGTCACGGACGTGCTTGCGGATCTGTTCCAGTTTTTCCTTCACCATAGGGCGCCTCACTTTCTCAGTTCTTTCATGCTTAAAGGTTTAAATTCCGATTTCATCTTTTCTCGTTTTGCCGGGTCAACCGAAAAATATTTCCAGCGGTTGAATGCGAAATCGTGCGGCCTGTAGTTCCGCATCCACGCATGTTTCAGCAGGAACGCGACCGGATGACTCTCGAATATCCACGGACATTCGTCCGTAAGGCGGCGGGCGAGCGCCTCGTATGCGCGTTTGCGTTCCGGCGAATCCGGCATGGAACGCACCGCTTCGAACGCGCGGTCAAACTCCTCCGAAGAGTAACAGACACGGTTGCTGGCTCCCGAGTTCGGCCCGTAGAACAGCTGCAGAAAATTTTCCGCATCCGGATAATCTCCGGTCCAGGAAAGACGGAACAGCTGCATCTGCCCCTGCGCGAGCTTCTGCAGGAAGCGGGCGCGGTTGTTGAACTCCGGCTTGAGTTCGATTCCGAGCGCCTGGAGATCCAGCGCGAACAGTTCCGCCATCTGCCGGTACGCCGTATCGCTCCCCGCCTGGTCGAACGTCAGAACAAGCGGCTTCCCGCTCGCCGGGTCAATGCCGCCCTTGTACCCCGCCTTCGCAAGATGGACTTTCGCGCGCTCGAGATCATAGACGCCGTATTTTCCGGGCTCTGCCAGAAATCCGTCCGCGCCGGGTGGAACAGGACCGTTGGCAAGCTCGATGCGTCCGCTGAAATATTCCTGCCATTTCCGGCGGTTGAATGCAAGCGAAACCGCGCGGCGCAACTCCGGATTCCCGCCCAGAACGGGATCCGTGAAGTTGAAGCCGATGTAATTGGTCTGAAACTCCGGCGTGCGCTCAAGCACAATCCCGCGCCGTGTCAGCGACGGCGCAAGCTGAAGTTTTTCATTCACGACCGCCGCAAAATTTTCGCCGTCCAGCGCATAATAATCAAGATTTCCCTGAAGGAACATCAGCCATCCGGCGAGCGGCTGCTTGACAAAGCCGCAGACGATTTCATCCGCAAGCGGCAGCGGGCGGTTCCGCTCCGCCCCGTCCGCGGCTCCCGCGAAAAATTCACGGCGATATTCCGGATTGCGCCGCATCCGGATCTGATAGTCTTTCTGCCAGCGGGTCAGGATGAACGGCCCCGAGCCGACCGGGTGATCGGCAAAGCGGTCCCCCCAATGCTCCGCCGCGCGGCGCGAAACGACGGAAAAATAGGGCATGGCGAGCGTATAGATGAAACGCGGATCGGATGAACTCAGGATGATCTCAAACCGCGAATCATCGAGTATGCGGAGCCCTTCGCAACCGGAATCATACGGTGAAAGATCTCCGGGAGCGGCCGACGCGGTACGCTTGCGGAACGCGTCGACTCCTTTGACCTTCCCGCGGATCAGCCAGTAGCCGCTTGATTTCAGCCGGGCGTCCGCCAGACGCAGAATCGAAAAAACGACGTCGCGCGACGTAATTTTCCGGCTGGATTTCTCTTTCGGGAAACAGTCGCCGGGCTGGAAATAGAGGTCGTCGCGCAGTTCGCAAAGAAAACGAGTGGAGTCCGGTGAAACTTCCGGCATTTTTTTCAGCATGGACGGTTCCAGCTCGCAGGGACGTTTCAGATACGAATACTGCAGCGGCGTATCGTAAAACGAAGCGACCATGTACTGGCAGACCGTATCCGCCGCAAGCGCGGGATCCAGCGTCGCCAGAATCTTGTTGATGCACGTATGCAGAACAATCCTGTTCTCCGGCTCGTTACGTTTCGGGCAGCCGGTCAAAAGAAGGGCGGCGAGCAGAAGCGGAAAAAACTTCTTCACGGCATCACCTCGTCAGGGAAATCGGATTCATGCGCGCCGAAGGTGCGTTCGATCGCCTCATAGGAGACGCCGGACGCGAACCCCTTCGACGCGAGCGAACGGAGCGCACGCGTCTTGCGTTTCATCGGATCGGGCTCCCGGTCGAAAGTCGTTTTCCGGCGGCGCAGGAACTCCATCGCTACGGAAAGTTCATCGCGTCCGGAATTTTTGCCGTCCGACTGAAACGCCTCTTCGATCACGTCTTTCCCGAAGCCTTTGAGCCGGAGGGACAGTTTGATTTTGCGGGAACCGTCGCCGCGGTCGCGCATCATGGCGACTTTTGCCTCGGCGATGAGTTTGTCGTTGATATATCCGTACCGCTCGCATTCGGAAACGGTCTCTTCCGCCTCTTTTGCGGAATATCCTTTATCGCGGAGCTTTTTTTGGAGAGCGAGCCGCGCCATCGGCTGTTTTGTCAGCAGAACAACCGCCGTTTCGAGCGGTGATTTCCGCGGTTTCGGTTTAATTTTCCTTACGGGCATTGCAATTCCTCTTCTCTTGAGGGATAACGTACCCGTATTTGCCGAAAAATCAACCTTGAAACTGCGAAATTCGACTTTTTTCCGCCCTCCGCTTTCATTTCCGCGGAAACATGCTATATTTCCGAAAAACGAGGAATCTGAATTTGGAACACGACATCTATGCCCCGCGCCGTCTTTCCGACGGACAGCTTCTGCTTTCGACAGTGCTCGTGATTGCAGCGGCTCTCCTGCCGCGCTTTTTCGGCCTCGCCCATCTTATCCCGCAGGAGCTGCCGAGCACGGTTCACATGCTGTTCGCCATGCTGCCGCTGCACATCGGGATGTTCCTTGCCGTCGCGGTTCCCGCTCTCTTTCCGCCGCGTCCCTTCCGCGATGTAAGACTGGATCTCGGACTCGGCAAGCTGACAAAGGGCGAACTCAAGCGCATCTTCAAGCTCTCGCCGCTCCTGTTCGTCGTGGTCATGATCGTCGCAAGCATCATGACGCAGATCGCAAAGCTCTGCGGAGCGGAAGACCCGGAGCAGGCGCTGATCAAGCTCGCGCTCTCCGCGGATGTTCCGACCTTCTGCGTCATCTTCATCTCTTCCGTTTTCATCGCGCCCGTAACGGAGGAACTGGCGTTCCGCAGGACGATTTTTGAAAAGCTGCACTCTTCCCTCCCGCTTCAATCCGCGGCGGCAATCACATCGCTGCTGTTTGCGCTGGTTCATTTCTCGCCCTGGCAGATTCCGCCCCTCTTTCTGCTGGCGTTTCTCTTTCAGCAGGAATACATCCGCGCGGCGAACAAAACAACCGCAACCATCCTCATGCACGCGATCTACAACGGACTGACCATGCTGTGTCTGCTTGCGCTGCGGCTCAACGGCGGTGTCCAATGAGCAGAAAAGTCATCGTCGTTCTCGGTCCGACCGCGTGCGGGAAAACGGCGTTCGCCGTCGCCCTCGCACGCAGACTCGGCGGCGCGATCATCTCCGCGGATTCCCGCCAGGTCTATCGCGGACTCGACATCGGCTCCGGAAAGGATCTGGAGGAATACCGCACCGGCGGCGAGCCGGTCATGACGCGTCTGCTCGACGTCATCGACCCCGCTGAAGCGGAGCCCTACACGCTCGCAGATTTCATGCGCGACGCCAAGGCCGCGATTCTCGAGCTCGAATCGCTCGGCAGAATCCCCATCATCTGCGGAGGAACCGGACTTTACATTCATGCGCTCATCAAGGGATACGAGCTGCCCGGCGGTCCCGCCGACCGCGCGTTCCGCAACTCCGTCAAGAACGCCGATACCGAAGCGCTCGCCTCGGCTCTTTCCGCAAACCACCCGCTCGAAAACGGCGAGGCGGGAAACCCGTACCGTCTCTCCCGGCGGATTGAAATCGAACGCGCTCCCCAGACCCGCTCCATGCATGGAGGCCCCCTCCCCGACACGGAATATCTGGTTCTAGGAACTTTACGCCCGCGTCCGGAAATCCACAAGCGCATTGAAAAACGCCTCGATGAACGTCTGCGCCACGGAATGATCGAGGAAATTCAGAATCTGCGCAAACAGGGCGTTTCCTGGGAAAAACTGGAGTCGTTCGGACTTGAATACCGCGAAGTTTCGCGCTTTCTGCAAGGGGAAACGCTCTTTCCGGACATGCGCGATCAACTGCTTATAAAAATCCGCCAGTTTGCAAAACGGCAGGACACCTGGTTCCGGAAAATGGAGCGAGAAGGCGTCGCAATCCACTGGCTTCCGCCCGAAAATATCGAAGAAGCGGAAACTCTCTGCCGCGAATTTCTCTCCTGAAAAAATTTATGCGGAACAAAAGGGGCTGTTGCAAAACCTCATTGAGAGGAAGCAACAGCCCCTTTTTCTTTTTGAATCAGGAGATTACTTCTGCTGATTGTTTTCGAAGTAGCGGATCAGTTCCGGATCCAGCGGGGGGACCTCCTGCGGAACATTGCCGTGGCGCATGGAGTAGTGACCCAGCACGCCGGCGGCGACAGCGTCGCGCGCTGCGGTCGGGATGGTGTTCGGACGCTTGCCGTCCCGTACGAAGTCAAGAAAGCTCTGGACTGTGCGCGGATCGGCTCCGCCGTGTCCGCCTTTCACTGCTTTGAGCTTGTAGATGATATCCGGGGTCTCGCGCGGCCCGCGGGTCGTCCAGACATGGATTTCGCAATCGTCATGATCGCCGATATTCTCAATGCGTCCCTTCGTTCCGATGAAGGTGTAGTTGCGTTCCGCATCGGGCGCGTAATGGCACTGCATGTAACACGCCTGCGCGCCGTTGTCGAGCTGCATCATCACCATGTTGTGGTCTTCGACGTTGATCACCGGAGAGAAACCGGTCTGCTCAAGCGGCGGATAGTGGTCTTCGTGCCAGGAGGCGTTTCCCTCGGTGTCGGCTGGACGGCGGGCGCATTTGTCGTAAACGGAGAGCATTCCCATGCCGACGACGCGTTTGGTTTTCGCCCCCATGAGCCAGTGCATGACGTCGATGTCGTGCGCGCCCTTCTGCAGAAGAAGTCCGGTCGTGTTCTTCTGTTCGGAATGCCAGTCGCGGAAATAAGCGTCGCCGCCGTAGCTGATGAAATGACGGCACCAGCCGCACTGGATATCGCCGATGACGCCCGAATCAATGATCTCTTTCATCTTGAGAATCGCGGGGAAATAGCGCATATTGTGTCCGACGAACAGCTTGCTTCCGCTTTCGTACGCGGCGCGCAGAATGCGGTCGCAGCCTTCGATCGTGATCGCCATCGGTTTTTCAAGGAAAAGAGCCTTTCCCGCCTTGAGCGCGGCAACGGCCTGCTCTTCATGGCAGTAGTCCGGCGATGCAATCATGACAGCATCGATTTCCTTGATTTTCAGCAAATCGACATAGTTGTCAAACACGCTTGCCTGCGGAAACTTTTTCTGAAACTCTTCCCGTGCGGAGGCTTTCGGGTCCGCTCCGGCGATGATCTCCCAGCCCTCTTCCGGCTTGTGCATCTGCCAGCCGTTGTGACCGCGTCCGCCGACTCCAATCAATCCGACTTTCATCATTTTCATCTTTCAAAACTCCTTGTTTTTCCGCATTCCGCGGGTTCTTCAATTTCCTGATTTTCTCTGGAATAAAATACATATAAAAATACAAAAAATCAATCATACAGCTTGAAAAAATTATTTTTTTCGATATATTAAATCAAACAAACATACAGAATATTGATATTCCGGAGTTTTTCATGGAGACCTTTCCCTTTGAGTTTCAAGCCGCCGCACACGGCAACGCCGATGCGCAGACTCCGGTCTTTGAGCGTTTCGACTATTCCGTCTGCACAATCGAATACATCGTCAGCGGTTCCGGCCACCTGGAGGTCAACGGCACGAGCGGCGACCCGGGACCGGACGACATCTACCAGCTCCCGAAGCACAGCAACCACCGCTACTATCCGGACCGCCGGGATCCGTGGCAGAAACTATTCATCGTCGTCGACGGCGACTTCATGGAGGAACTGCTCCGGATTCACGGACTGCGGGAAGTCTATCATATCCGGGCCTGCCGTTCGCTGAAACACTGGTTCGAACACTGGGTCGATCAGGGAAGCGCTCCGCGGAGCCAGGAACAGTACGCCGTGGAGTTTCATCAGTTCGTTGCCGAACTCGCCGCCCATGTCCGGCGCGGAAACGACCGCTGCAATCCGTATGTGCGGGAACTGCACGGCTTGCTTCAGAGCGGATTCGGCAAGCCGTTTTCGCTGACCGGATACGCCGCCTCCACTCCATACACGAAAGAACATCTGATCCGTCTCTTCCACGAGGAATACCGGATCACCCCCTACGAATTCCGTCTGCGGGAAAAGATGGACCAGGCCCGCGCGCTGCTGTTGAACTCCATGCTTTCCGTGAAGGAGATCGCGGAAATTCTGGGTTTTTCCAGCCAGTATCATTTTTCGAACTGCTTCAAAAACCGGATCGGCAAGTCGCCGAGCGATTTCCGGAAGACAATTTAACGGTCTTCAAACAGAACGAAATATCACTTTTTCAACAAGAACTTTTCATAAATTCAACAAATAAAACTTTTTTTTTCATTCCAAAAACAGCAAAAAAATATTTTTTTCAATCTTTTAATCAAAGAAAAAGCAACTATATTTTTTCTTTCAGGATACGCATAAAGCACCGACAACCCGGCAACAATCGACAGCAGGAGATGTCTATTGCTGCAGAACAGAATCTTTTTAAGTAGAGGGACTGGGATCATGAATGTTACACAGGATGTGAAAAACGCATTGCAGCGCACTATCGATGCCTACGGCAACGTTTCTCAATTTGCGAAAGCGGTGGGCGTTGCTCACAGCACTGTGCTTTTCTGGCTCAGCGGCAAAAGCCCGAACATCAACGGGCGCGTCTGGATGAAGAAGATCCGTCCGGCCCTTCTTCCGTTCCTGACTCCGGAGGAGGAACGCCTCCTCGCCCCCGATTACAAAGTTCTGCACGAACCGCAGACGCTCTATTCGCTCCGTTCGCCGTTTGCCGCGCCTGTCCCCAAAACCTCGGCCGTTCCCCTGCTCTCACTGGATCAGATCGCGAGTCTCGACGTCTCCATCGAACCGATTGCGGAGTTCATCGCCCGCTGCAAAGATTCCCGCTCCTGCAGATTTTCCACGGAAGCGAAACCCTCCTACTTTGCGCTTCCGTACGAAATTCCCGGGCTTCCGGTCGCCCTGAACGCCCTGATCGGCGGAGGTGATTATCCTTCGTCCGGAGATTTCGTCCTTGCGAAAATCCGCGAAAACGGCTCGATTGTAACCGGACGTTTTCTCCGCGACGACGAGAAAATTTCTCTGGTTCCCGAATTTGGTTCCGGCAGCGCCGCCATCACCTGGGATCTGCGCACGACTCCCGGTTATCTATGCTGGATTTTCCCGATTCTCGAGCTCAGCTCCATTCTCCGCACAAAATAATCCCCTTTTTGCAGATCGGCACTTGAAAAATACGGAAAAGCGGTATATCTTCATCCAAGAGACAATCTGGTCTCTGATATTGTCGTTTAATACCGGACGGAGAGAATCGTGAAGAATACAACCATATCCAGCAGTCTTGAAGATTATCTGGAAGCCATTGCCGAAATTATTGAAGAACAGGGACACGCGCACACAAAAGAGATCGCGGATCATCTGAAAGTGAAGATGCCGTCCGTAACCAATGCGCTTCAGGCGCTTTCCGCCCGCGGACTGATTCATTACCAGTCTCATTCCCCCGTCTTTCTGACCCCCGCCGGCGCGGAAACGGCGGCGGTGATCCGCCACAGGCACAACGCCCTCCGCAATTTCTTCTGCGATATTCTGAAACTCCCTGCGAACGAATCCAACGACGCCGCCTGCAAAGTCGAACACATCATCGGCGAAAAGGTCACGTCGCGCATCGTCCTGCTTTCCGAAGCGATAGCCGTCCGCGAGGATTGCGCGGAGCTCCGCGCCTATCTGAACCAGACGCTCCCCCAGCTCAATTCGGAGACTTCTGGACAGGAACAGCTGATTTCCCTCGACCAGCTTCCCGTCGGCGCCCGCGGCGTTGTCGTGAAAGTTGCGGAAAATCTGCGCGGAATCAAAAAATTCGCCGACCTCGGTCTCGTCAGCGGAACCCTGCTCGAAATGGAGGGAACCGCGCCTCTTGGCGACCTCATGCGCATCAAGGTCATGGGCAGCAGTCTTTCGCTCCGCAAATCCGACGCCGCACACATCTGGCTCCGTCCCGCAGAATAAGACACCTCAAATCCATATCCAAAACGCCGGACTTCTGCATGCGTTCCCGAGGGCGGATACCGCTTCAATCCGCGATTTTACGGAAAAGCCGCTGCATTGACTTTTTTCAGAAACAGAAAATTTTCAGAAAAGACTGATTCAGGCGTTCGGTTCGAATGCGGCAACACTGCGGAGAATCTTGAGCTGATCGCGGCGGTAGAGTCGCCCGGGACGGCTCGTTTCAGCCGCAGCCAAAGCGTCTTCAGCGATCTGTTTCAGCTCCAGCATTCCGGCGGCAATGGCGGAACGCTGGGCATCGGTAATCGTCTTGCGGTTCAGCAGAGACTGAAAAAGACGTTCAAAATAACGGATCATTTCAACATGCTGCGCCAATCCCCGATAGTGAAAACGACAGTTGCGGACCAGGGAACACCACCATTCACGCAGGCCGGGAAGCTCCGGCTGTTTCTCCTGGTGAACACGGAATACCGTATTCACCGCAAGAATGCAGTCGCGGCGTTTCGTGCGCGAAAGCTCCTCATCCAGCAGAACTCCGATAAAACCGCAGTCGGAAACGATGAAGTCAAGTCCCTGCGTCACCTGCTCCGGGGTATAGCACAGATAGGCTAAGGCAGGATCGGAAAAAAGAGTTATGAGATAATCTAAAACAAGCGCGGAGTCGAAATCATAAAGGAACAGCGGATCCGCATACCACGGATTCTTCCGGTCCACCGGATGTCCGAAAACAAAATCCATCCAGTCTGCAAATGTATATTTTGACAAATCGACCATTACGCCCTCCGCTGAAGGAGAAAAGCCGGAATCGGAGAAATCCGGTTCCGGCTGAAGCGCTTACGCCATCAGAAGCGTCATAATCGCTTTCTGGACATGCAGACGGTTTTCCGCCTGCTCGAAGACGATCGAGGCGGGGGAATCCATCACCTCGTCGGTGATCTCTTCGCCGCGGTGAGCGGGGAGACAGTGCAGGACTTTCGCCGTCGGTTTCGCCTTCTTCAGGTTCGTCATATTGAGCTGATACGGGGCGAGAATTTCCATTCTGCGCTTGGCTTCCGCCTCAAAGCCCATGCTGACCCAGACATCGGTATAGACGTAATCGGCGTCGCGGAGCGCCTCATCGACGTCGGTCGTCCAGGTGGAGCGTCCGGGGAATCCGGTGCGGTTCAGGATGGACTCCATCGGGGCGAACTCCTTCGGAGCTGCGATCGCCATGTCGATTCCGGCAAGCTGGGTCGCGAGCATCAGCGAATTCGCCATGTTGCTGGAGCCGTCGCCAAGATATGCGAACTTCAAACCTTCGAGTTTGCCGTCGGAATGCTCCCACATCGTAAAGATGTCGGTGAGCGCCTGACACGGATGATATTCATCGGTGAGAGCATTGATGACCGGGAACCTGGAATTGAGGGCAAGATCTTCCACATCGCTCTGCTTGAAAGTGCGGATGACGATGCCCTGAAGGTAGCGTTCCAGCACGTGGGCGGTATCCGGAACGGATTCGCCGCGCCCCATCTGGGTGTGTCCCTGATCAAGAATGACCGGGTATCCGCCGAGTTCCTGAATGCCGACTTCAAACGAAACGCGCGTCCGGGTGGAGGACTTGGCGAAAATCATGCCGATGCTTTTTCCGGCAAGCGGCTTGATCGCCTGCGGAGTTCCGCGTTCAGCTTTCAGTTTCCGGGAAAGTTCAATGATTCTATTGAGATCATCGCGAGTCAGACTCTCGCACGTCAGCAGATCCTTGTTCATATTCAATGCCTCCGATGTTATTTTGCACGGTCCGCAAGAACCGCGTCGATGTAAGAGACCGCGAGATCGCAGTCCTCTTTGGTTATGATGAGCGGGGGAACGAGACGCAGAACCGTCTCGCCCGCCGAAAGCGCCAGAAGACCTTTGTCGCGCAGGGGACCGAGCAGTTCACCGGCGGGGAAGTCGAGGACGACGCCGATCATCAGTCCTTTTCCGCGAATGTCTTTGACACACGGATATTTTGCTTTGAGCTTGAGGAGCTGTTCCATGAGATATGCGCCCTGTTTGCGGCAGTTCTCGAGGACACCGCCCTCGGTGAGAGCATCGACCACGGCGCAGGCGGCGGCGCAGGCAAGCGGAGTGCCGCCGAACGTGCTCGCATGAGTTCCGGGAGTCAAAACGTTTTCCAGCTTGCGCTGAGCGACGACCGCCGCAATCGGATAGCCGTTGCCGAGCGCCTTCGCCATCGAAAGAGCGTCGGGCTCCACGCCGTATCCCTGCCACGCATAGAGCGTGCCGGTGCGTCCCATTCCGCACTGAACTTCATCGAAGAGCAGCAGAATGCCCTTTTCATCACAGAGCGCGCGAATGCCTTTCAGGTATTCCGGATCGGCGGGAATGATGCCGCCCTCGCCCTGGACGGGCTCCAGAAGAATCGCGGCGGTCTTGCCGGTCACCGCTTTGCGGGCCGCTTCAAGATCGTTGAACGGAACGTGCTGGAAACCGAGCGTATCGGGTTCAAAACCTTTGCGGTATTTGCTGCGTCCGGTCGCGGCGAGCGTCGCGAGGGTGCGTCCGTGGAACGAATCGTTCATGGCGATGATTTCGTATTTTCCGCCGTGAGCGGACCCCCATTTACGGGCGAGCTTGATGAGCCCCTCGTTTGCTTCCGCGCCGCTGTTGCAGAAGAAGCAGACTCCGTCGAAACCGTTCTTTATAAGTTTTTCGGCGAGCTCCGGTTGGCGCCGGTTCATGTAAAGATTGGAGACATGGACGAGGGTCTGCGCCTGTTCGGCGATCGCTTTTGTGACGGCGGGGTGACAATGCCCCAGACTGCACACCGCGATGCCGGCGGCGAAATCAAGAAATTCTCTGCCGTCGCCATCCCAAAGTCTGCATCCTTCGCCTCGGGTGAAGAGAATGTCGGCCTTCGGATAGGTCTTCATGACGTACTTGTCGTAAAGTCCAATGTACTTTTCGGTCAGAGCAGTGTGCATTTGCCAGATTCCTTCCATATTTTTATTGCAAACAGCAAACCATCACAATAACACGGTTTGCGGAAAATTCAAGTGTTTTCAGAAAATATTTTCTGAAAACGGCTCATTTGTGACAGCGGTAAACAAATGCGGGGGGAATGTTGCGCCAGACGACCGGCGAGGTTTCCACTTTGCTGAAAAAGGAATTCAGTTTTTTGCGGAAACGGATTCCCGCGGGAAGAAGGATTCCCTGCAGATACGCGAACGTCGCAAACGATCCGCCCTCGGGAAGCGAGGCGAGAATGGCGTTGAGGATTTCATCCTGAAGTCCGTTCGGAAACGACGCCCAGGGAAGACCGGAGAGAATCACATCCGCATGGGTCTTCCCGTTCTGCTTCAGCAGACGCGGCAGATCGGAAGCGCTTTCGTTGTAAATGATCTGCCCGGGAAAAAGTTTCCGGAAGACGTCGCAGACGGTCTTGTTCAGTTCGATTGCAAAGAAAGTGCTGTTTTCCGGTTTGCGCTCCAGAATTGTTTTCGTGATTGCGCCCGTTCCGGGGCCAAGCTCAACGATGGTGTGCGCCTGTTCCAGACCGATACAGCTGACCATCTGGCGTGCAAGATATTTGGAACTCGGACAGATCGCTCCTGTCGTCAGCGGTTTGCGCAGGAACTCCAGCGTCAGTGTCGTCAGCATTTTTTTCCCTATGTCTGTTGTGTCGTTTCGTTACAATACTCTGAATTCAACGCTTTTTCAAGAGCAGTTTCCGTTTTTTTCATGAGGATTCGGTAATTTTTCACACGTTCAGGAACAGTTCTCAAATTATTCCGCAAAATGGTTTTGAAAAAACAGCGGAAGGCTGTATATTACTCAAGTATATTAATATGGAGCATGCAATGCAGAATTCAGATGAAATAAAAACCGCCCTCGAACGGATGGGAAGCGAAGCGAAAGCCGCCGCCCGCAAGCTTGCGACCGCAACCACCGCGGGGAAAAACAGCTGGCTCAACGCCATGGCAGACGCCATCGACGCGAACACCGCACTCATTCTTGCGGAAAACAGCCGCGACATGGAAGCGGGAAAGGCCAACGGTCTCTCCGCGGCCATGCTGGACCGCCTCCGTCTCGACGAGAAACGCATCAAAGGCATTTCCGACGGACTCCGCCACGTCGTCACCCTGCCCGACCCCGTCGGACGCAGACTCGACGACATCAAGCGTCCGAACGGACTTGATATTGAAAAGGTCTCCGTGCCGATCGGCGTCATTGCGATTATCTATGAATCCCGCCCGAATGTGACCGTCGACGCCACAGGGCTCTGCCTGAAAGCCGGAAACGCGGTCATTCTGCGCGGCGGTTCCGAAGCGCTTCACTCAAACCTTGCGCTCGCAAAACTCATCTCCGACGCCGGCGTCAAAGCCGGAATGCCCGCGGGAACCATCCAGATGATCCCGTGGACCGGCCATGAAGCCGTCTCGCTGATGCTCAAAATGAATCAGTACATCGACCTCGTGATTCCCCGCGGCGGCGAACGCCTGATCCGCGCCGTCGTCGAACAGGCGACAATGCCGGTCATCAAACACTACAAAGGAGTCTGTCACACCTTCGTCGACGAGAGCTGCGACTTTAACCGCGCATGCGACATCATCGAGAACGCGAAAGTGCAGCGTCCCAGTGCATGCAACGCCATTGAAACCCTCCTGATCCACAGAAACGCGCTCGCAAAATTCGCGCCGATGATCGCGAAGAGACTGTCGAACGTTGAACTTCATGCGGATGAGGCATTCCGCGCGCTTGTTCCCTCCGCGCTTCCCGCAACCGAGGATGACTGGACCCGCGAATATCTCGACCTCAAACTTGCGGTCCGCACCGTCAATTCTCTCGAAGAGGCAATTGCGCATATCAACAAATACGGTTCCGGACACAGCGACTGCATTCTGACGGACAATCCGGAACATGCGGAACAGTTCCTCAACGAAGTCGACTCCGCAACGGTTTACGTCAACGCCTCCACCCGGTTCACCGACGGCGGGGAATTCGGATTCGGCGCGGAAATCGGAATCAGCACGGACAAGCTGCACGCACGCGGTCCGATGGGACTCGTCGAGCTGACGTCCTACAAATACAAGGTTCGGGGCAGTGGACAGATTCGTGCATGACAAGGCGGAAACCATCGTTTTCCCCGGATGGGGCGTACCCCGCGAACTTTACTTCGACGCCTTCGAGCAGACCTCGCCGGAATCGGTCGACATTGTCGACTACGGGTTCTTCAACGATGAGGAAAGCCCGCTGAACACTCCGATTTTCGACCAGGAGGAAGATCTCCCGCCCGTCATTGTGGGACACTCCATGGGGGCGCTGTTCGCGGTCCGTCTCGCTCTCCAGAACCTCGAAGCGGTGCGGCGGCTGATCCTTGTAAACCCGTTCCCGAAATTCGTCCGCGACGACACCTTCCCCTGCGGCTGGAAGCGCGATGCGGTCACCGCGATGCGGAACGGTCTCAGGACACGCCCCTCGACGGTCATACGCTCCTTTCTCCGCTCCTGCGCAATGCCGGAGAAGTATCCGGGCATGTTCCCGGAAACATTCAACATTCAGGCGCTTGACGAGGGACTCGCCTTCATCGAAGAGTCGGACATCCGCGCCGAACTCGAACTGCTGACCGACGCCATTCCGGTTTTCGTGCTCGACGGAAACGCCGACCAGATTGTCAATCCGGAGATGACCTCCGTTCTGGCGGACGCCTGTTCCGCCGTCCGGCACACATTCCCTGGCTGGGGACACCTCATGCTCCTTCAGCATCCGGTCGAATGCTCCGAAGCTCTGCGGGAAATGACGACGCTATGAACATTCTGAAATCAAACACGGCGCGCAGTTTCGGCCGCGCGGCACGTACCTACAACGATTCCATTCAATTCCAGAAGCCCTGCGCCGAAGAATTCGCCTCATGGATCGCCGTGCGCGCAAGCCGTCCGGACAGAATTCTGGAAGCCGGATGCGGAACCGGTCTGCTTACGCAGGGACTCCTCCGCTATTTTCCCGGCTCGCGCATTCTCGCGACCGATCTCTCGAAAGAGATGATCGACTGCTGCTCGGAACGCCTCGCGGGAACTCCCGTCCACTTCCTGGTTCATGACTTCGATACGCCGTTTGAAGAGACGGGACACGATCTCGCGGTTGCGTCGCTCTGCCTCCAGTGGAGCCACAATCTGCGCGCGGCATTCGAGAACTTCGCCGTCGCGCTCCGCCCGGGCGGGGAATTCTTCGCCTCCATCCCGCTGGAATCCAGCCTGGCGCAAATCCGTCAGCTTTTCTACGACGAGAACACGCAGTACCGCGGAATCACCCTGCCCTCCCTCTCGCTGATCGAGCACGCGCTCGACGGTCTTTTCCGCAATCTTTCAATGGAAACGCACCGCTACACGGAAAGCTATGCGGACCTGCATTCGCTTCTCCGCTCCATGCGCCGCAACGGAACCTCCGGCGGCAACACCGGCACGCCGGTTCCCGTTCTGAAAGAGCTCATCCGCAAGCACCGCACCCCGTGCTCCGCGGAATACGAAGTCGTTTTCCTGAAAGGAATCCGCATATGACGACAGCGTCCATCGTCACTCTCGGCTGCCGTCTGAATCAGGCGGATTCCGCTCTGCTCGCCGGACGGCTCCGCCGCATGGGAATCGAACTGGTTCCCTACACCGACACCGGCGCGGATGTGCTGATCGTCAACTCCTGCGCAGTCACCGCAACCGCCTCACGCAAGAGCCGCCAGACCCTGCGCCAGTTCCGCGCCAAACACCCGGATGCAATCCTCATCCTGACCGGATGCGCTGCGAACGTCGACCGCAACTCTTTCGATGTCGACGGGATCGACCTCGTTCTCGGCAACGAAGAGAAAAAGACGATTGAAGAAAAGCTCGAACCTCTGCTCGAAAAACGCGGAATCGAAGTGAATCCGCCGCGGCACTTCCCCCCCCTCGCAGCCGGAAAGGTGTTCGCGGAACATGTTTTCGCGGAGTATCCCTACAAATCCCGCGCGAACCTGAAAGTCCAGGAGGGATGCAACAACTTCTGCTCCTACTGCATCGTCCCTTATACTCGCGGACGCGAACGCTCCCGCGATTTCCAGGAGACGATCGATGAATTCAGGCGTCTGCTCGACGCGGGGTTTCAGGAGATTGCCGTGACCGGGATCAACACATGCGCCTACGACTGCGGCGGACGCCGTCTGCCAGACCTGCTCGAAGCGCTGATGAACATCCCCGGCGAATTCCGTCTGCGTCTCGGCTCGACCGAACCGGGCGACATTCTGTTCCGCACGCTTGAAATCATGGCGGAATCGAACGGGAAAATCTGCGAATTTCTGCATCCCTCGCTCCAGCACGGTTCCGACTCCGTTCTGAAAGCGATGAACCGCCATTACCTCACCGGAATGTACCGCGAATTCGTCGACCGCGCCCGCGCGAAAGTCCCGGGCATTCACATCGGAACCGACCTGATCGTCGGCTTCCCCGGCGAAACGGATGAACTCTTCGAAGAATCGTTTGAATTTGTCCGCTCAATTGCATTCGCAAACATGCACATCTTCCCCTTCTCCCCGCGCGAGGGAACGAAAGCCGCATCCATGAAACCGCTCGTTCACGGCGACAAGGTCGAGGAGCGCGTGACGCGTCTTCATGCTCTCGCAAACGAAATGATGACCGCCTATCACCGTTCCCTGATCGGAACCGCTCAGACGGTGATTCCGGAAGAGTGCGGCGCAGACTCCGGCGAAGGCTGGAGCGGAACCTACGTCCGCACGCGCATTCAGCGTCCGGATCTCATCCCCGGCCGTCTCGTCCGCACCAGAATCACCGGAATGGACGACAACGGCGTTCTGCTCGGCGAATGAAAAACGCCCCCTCCGTCAGAGAAAAAATATTCAATAAATTAGCCTTCTCTAATTTGATTTTTCATATTTCCGCGTTATATTTTTATACAGCGAAATTAGCATTATCTAACAGGAGAAGACACATGAACCGAAAACTTACCGCCGTGCTGCTTTCCGCGCTCGTGACCGCGGCAGGAACAACCGCTATTCTGAACGCCGGAGGGGAGCAGGAGCTCGCCCGTTTCAATGAACAGCTGAAAGCCTGTTTCCCTGCGTATCAGACTTTGGAGCAGAAGACTCCGCACACCTTCCGGATCATGGGCAAGGACGCGAAAGAGCTCGGAACACTTTACCTGGAAACAGCCAGAGACGATGAACGCGTCATGGGCTACGCCGGAACCGTGGAAGTCGCCGTCGCAGTCGGAACGGACGGCAAAATCGCCGGAGTTCTGCTCGGGAAAAACAAAGAGACCCGTTCGTTCATGCGCAGAATCGTCAAAGCCGGATTCTTCCGGAGCTGGAACGGAAAAACGCTGAAGGAAGCCGCCGATTTCGAAGTCGACGCCGTCACCCGCGCGACCTACAGCTCCACAGCAATCAGCGAAGGAGTCCGCAAGCTCGCGGAAGCGCATACAAAAAACGCGCCGTCTCCGGAGGAGAAAACCGATCATTCGGGCGAACTGCGAATGCTGCTCCGCAGAGAGGCTGTGCTCCAAAATATCGTTGACGGAAGCAAGCGGCTGCTGACTCAGCTTCAGACGCGCAAAAATGAAGAGCTGGAACTGCGTCTGATCGCGGCGACCAAAGGGAAAGATGCGGCGATGCAGTTCGCAAAAAAGAACAATCTGATGTTCTTCCAGCACCCCGGACGCTCGAAAAGCAAAGTCGACATTTTCGCGGAACAGTACCGGGCGACCCCGTCCGATGCGCTTCTGCAGCAGCTGAAAGCCGCGATTCTCGAAAATTATGAACGGATGCTCAAGACCGTTCCGCCGCATAACCAGGAACAGGAAAAGGCGCTTGCCGCCGTCCGGGAACGCATCGCGGCAATCAAAAAAGCGGAAACAGGGAAATAACCCCGTTTCCGCTTCGCCTCCTCCCCATTCATGGAGAGGAGGATTTTTTTTATCTCAAAGTTCCGTAATGCCGAGAATGCCGTATCCCTGCGGGAACTTCCGCAATCCGATTTTTATTTTCTGTTCTCCGTTCAAACTTCCGGTAACGAAAAAGGTTCTTTTCGAATCGCTGGCTTCATAACACCGGACATCCTCCAGCGCAATCCGCCGTCCCTGTTTCCGCAAAACCTCCAGAGACTTTTCGACCGGGTCGATTCCGCTCTCCGCTCTCATGAGTTCCCGTTCTTCCGGAGAGAGCGGGAAAAATCGTTCCAGAGCCCCTGGCCCCCCGTTCTGATAAACCCGCAGCATCGTTGAAATCAACGCCGAGAGCTCCTGATGTCTGTCTGCAGACGCGGGAAGCTCGCTCTGAATGTTCGCGGCGCCTACGCGCGTTCCGCTGTTCGCCCAGACAACACCGCAGACGCCAAGACAGATTACGGTAAAAATAAACAGTTTCTTCTTCATCGCGGCCTCCTTTATTCACGGACGCCGTAAAGATCGCGGGAAGCGTCGCCGTCGTCGTCTGAACTTGCGTTCAGACAGCCGATTCCATGCTCAACGGAGGCATTCACAGTTCCCATTGTGCTCGAACTTGCATGATAGAATCCGGAATTTGCCGATGCATGCCCGTCGACCCAGACCACATTCGCCTTCCTCGCATGGCGGAAATGCGTTTTGTTGCAGCTCAGCAGATTGTTGACTGCAAGCTCTCCCGCGGAAGATACGGTCGCCGAGTCTCCGATGCTCGCCACGGCGGACGGGCGTTTGATTTTTCCCGGACGGACCGGCGCATACTTTCCGGAGGAAAGCATCGTTCCGTACATCATCGGCGTGCGGTGAACGATCGAATTGATTGCATAACCGCCGCCGTTCGCTTTGGCAACGCTCTGTCCGTTCAGCATGTTTTCCACGGAGGCGTCCGGACAGATGAAGACATTGGTGGAGCGTTCCTGCATGACCGATGCGCCGACTCCCGCCTTTTTGAGGTAGGAAGAAAGATAACCGTCCGCAGTGAAGTCAATCACATCTTTTCCGCCTTCCTTCGGCAACCCCATTCCGCACCAGTATTTTCCAGCTCCGCCCATCAGAAATTCGCGTGCGGGACAGATATACTCAAAATCCGCGGAATAAAGCTGCAGAGCTGTTCCGATCTGTTTCAACCGCGCCATGCAGCTGACCGCCACCCCTTTGTTTCGAGCCGCCCCGAGAGCCGGCAGAAGCATTCCGGCAAGGATTGCGATAATCGCAATTACTACAAGGAGCTCTATAAGCGTGAATCTGTTGAATCTGCGCTTGAGATGTGAAATGTTTCTTCTGTCCGGATGCATGTTCATTGTGCCGTCCACCTTTCAATGGTTGATGTTTCTGTTTAAATTAGAGCAATCTAATTATTTTTCTTGACTCCCGCTTTTCCTTTTAAGCGTCTCGGAGTCAAGAACTTCAGATGTGCTCTTAGTTGATTTACTGTGTAATATACACCATGCGGCGGCATTTGCAAGTTTAAAAATTAGATTCGTCTAATTTTTCTTGGATTTACGCCGCCGCTTTCGTGTGATCCGTCACTTCTCCCCTTCGTCCCGCTTGCGTCCGAATCGGAAGGCCGCCAGAGCGATTGCCACAAGAGCGAGAACCAGAATAAGCATTGTGCGTCTGGCGACGGGCATTTTTTCCTCTTCCGGGCGGATGATCTCCTGCTTTTTCAGAGTCATCCCCTCGACCTCCTCCTTTTTGTCCTTTGGCTGCGCGGAAGAGCCGGAAGGAGTGCGCACACGCTCGATCTGTCTGGAATACTCCTGTTTCAGCGGCTGATCGGCGAGATTCCGCGCGATGAACTCGCGGAGTTTGGCGTTGTTGCAGACAAAACCGCTGCATCCCGGACCGAATTTTCTGACGAGTTCGGCATGAAGCTGAGCAATCTGCTTCAGGGTTGCGGCGTCCGTCTTCCAGAGCCCTTTCCGGGCGGTTTCCATGAGAACGGCGGTCATCTCCTGAAGCGCGGCGGGATTCTTCTTCTCAAAATATTCTCGCATGTTCAGCTTCAGCTTGTCGTCGATGTAAACCGCTTTATACTCGTCGAACAGATGATCTTTGAGCATATCCGGCTTCATGACTTTCCAGCCGTAGCTGTTGCGGAAGACTTCTGCGAACGTTCCGGCGGCGCCGGGTCCCTCCTCCATCATTTCGCGGATGTATTTCGGGTTCAGAACGGTACTGCGGGCTTCTACCATGGCGGCCTCTTCAGCATCCTGGATTTTCGCGCGGCCCGGCGTGCGGAGATCGTTGAAATACGCATCCGGTTCTTTGCCCGTCACATTGCGGATTGCCAGATTGACACCGCCCATGAACTCGTAGACATGATCCAGCGAAAGCGGTCCCCAGGAGTTGGAAGAGCGCGGCTGAATGACCGTGTCGGTGTTCTGCATGGCGGCGCGGAAAACTCCCGGAACGGATTCACCCCAGTGCTCGTCGGTGTAGAGAGCGCCCATGTTGTTCAGATAGAGATCGGCGATGACCTTGCTGTCCTCCCAGCGGTCGCCCGCCTGCACAAGCCCGGTGACGCCGGTTCCGAAATTGCCGTTGACTCCGCCGAAGATTCGCGCGTTGCGCAGGGAACGCGCCTGCTCCGGCGACATTCCGCCTTCAATCATCGTGCGCACAGCCGCCTCGGAGCCCTCGCGCACATAATTTCCGAATTCTCCGGCCGGCGCTTCCGCGGCGAGCTTGACAGCCTTGTCGATGAGACGCATCCGGCTGGTTGCCGCCCCGCGGAACTGCCCGGAGGTCTGAACGAGCACGTCTATGCGCGGACGCTTCAGTTCCGAATCGGGAATGAGGCGGACGTCCTGGACGCGTCCGCGCGAATCCCAAACAGGTTCCACGCCGAGGAGGAAGAAGATTTCCCCGATATTCGTCCCCTGCCCGCGGATGAATTCGCCGCCCCAGAGGGTGAACGCCGCCTTCTTCGGATACTTTCCGGTTTTCCTGAGTTTGGCTTCGATCAGCGCCTGCCCGAGTTTGCGGCCGACCGCATAGCTCTCCCGCGTCGGTGTGCGCTCCGGATCAATGCCGTAAAGATTGCGTCCAGTCGGGATCGTGTCGGGGTTGCCGACGGGATCGCCGCCGGGAGACGGGAACAGGTATCCGCCGGAGAACGCGTTCACGACGGATTCCAGTTCACGCCGCGTCGAATCAATCAGAGCCTGACGCATCCGGTGCGCCTCCGCCATTGCGGTAAGTTTCGGTTTTGCTGCGCGCGGAGCACGGCTCATGCGCCCGTTCATGGCGGACATCATTCCACGACGTTCTTCCGGCGGCATTTTTTCAAACGCCTCACGCATCTGAGGCGGCATTCCTTCCAGCATCTTTTTCATCCGCTCCGAAGATGGTCCGGCGGCAGGCTGCTTTTCCGGAACGGTTGCTCCGACGGATTTCGGATTCCGGAACTCCTCCGCGATCATCGCTCCCGCAGGATCAAGATAGTTCTTCTTGAAAAAGACAATGTCGTCGCGGTCTTTTTCCTGAACCTTTTTCCTTGCCAGATCCGCTTTGAAAAGCTGATCCGCAATGACGTCGACCATCATCAGCCGCGCCGTTTCATCCGCCTCCTCTTTGGAGTAGGGACGCCCGATAACATAAACACCGCGATTGACTTTGCTGTCCTCGATTTCATGCAGATATCCGTGCAAACGTTCCAGATCTTCGCGGTTCAGGACGCCCTTTGCGAAATCCGGGGAAAGCTTGAGGTCGATATGCAGATTCTCCTTCACGGACATTGCAACGATCGATTTGCGGTATTCATCCTTGAGCATTGCGGATTCCGCGCTTTCATACGCTTCAATTTTCTCTTCGATCTCATGCAGTTTCCCGTAGCTTCCCGCATTCATGAACGGAGCGGTCAGATGACTGACCATCGTGGCGTAGGAGCGGCGTTTCGCAATCAGCGCTTCGCCGATGTTGTTGATAACGTAAAGATAGTAATGCGGCAGATCGCCGATCAGCACATCCGGCCAGTCGAAGCTGGAGAGAGCGATCTGTTTCCATGGAGTGAACTCCAGACTTCCGTGCGTGCCGAAATGCATCAACGCATCAGCGCCGAATTTATGACGGATCCAGAGATACGTGGCGATGTAGGTGTGCGCGGGCGCCTGCTTGACGCCGTGGATAATCTTGTTCGTATCGTCGCCGACGGCGGGAAGCCCCTGCGGGAGAATCACGATATTCCCGAACCGCAGCATTCCGAGCGCCATGCACTTTTTGCCGTCTTTTTCCACAGTGAAATAATTGCCGGGAACGGGGCCGTTCTGCTTTTCCACCTCCGCATAAAGTTCCTCCGGCATGGTCTTGCGAATCCAGGAAAGATACTCTTCCGGCGGAATGAGTTCAACACGCGCAGTCTGAATGAATCTTTCAACCGCCCCTTTCGCATAGGTTCCGAAAACCGCGGCGTTTTCCTGGATTTTCCGGTTCAGCTCCTCCGGAGTCGCAGGCAAGTCGCCGGTTGTGAAACCTTGACTCTTCAGATGCTTCAGCGTGTTCAGAAGCGAGTCGCCGACTTCCAGACCCGCGGCATTCAGCGCGTTCTGGCCGGGACCCTTGTAATAGATGATCGCAATCTTCTTTTCCGCGTTCGGCTTGCGCTTCAGATCAACCGTCTTGCGCACCATCGAAACGAAACGCTCAAGCCGGTCCGGAATCATGCGGAACTCCATCAGTCCGCGCCGGTTCGGGAAAAGCGCGGAAAGGACGAACGGAACCGCGCCGCCGTCAAGCTCGGGCATGATGACGCTCTGGCTGAGCATCCCGCCCGTCATGCCGCGCTGGTCGCGCAGATACTCCTCATACGGCTGACTGACTTTGATCGGACAGTATACCGGAATGTTCAGACGCTTCAGCGCCGCAAGCATCGCATCGGGATCGTTCATCGAAAGACGTCCATGCGGCTGATAGATAATCAGCGACGGCTTGACCGCTTCCAGCAGTCTGATGCGTTCCATCATGCCGGAGATTCCGACAACGTTGAGCCCCTTGCGTTCAAGCGCATCGACAAGCGTCTCAAGGTCTCCGCCGCCGTTGCCGGAGAAAATGCAGACGGTCGGATTCTGCGGATTGTATTTTCCAAGTTTTTTGTAAAACGCAAGATACTGCGCATAGGTCGCCAGCTCGGTCTCCTCATCTTTTTTCGGATGAAAGAATGCGGAACGCGGAAGTTTTTTCGGAGGAAGAACCTTTTCCGCAAAAAGGAACTTGCCGTCGATCACCCGGCGGGTGTAATCCATCAGACGCTTGAAATTGACTTTTCCGCCGCCGCTCATGTATGCCTGAACCTGTGCGGACTGTTCCGGAGGGAGCGTGTCGAGCTTCGTTTCCGCGCGGGTGGAGGCAGTGATATAGAGCGGCTTTTTACGGCGGACAAGCTCGTCAATCGCCGCCTGCTGGCGCTCGTTGAACTGGAGCCCCATTCCGAAAAAGTAAAGGACGTCGTAACGTTTAAGCACGGCCGGATCGGTTTTATCGTTCCATTTGACCGGCTCGACATCAATGAATCTGCCGATCTCCTGATCCAGCTGCGCCGCCAGCATGTAATCCGGGTAATTGACCATGCCGACGCGGGTCGGCGACATGCCGTTCCAGCAGAAAATACCCGCGGCAAAGGCGAAGAGAACTGCAGCTCCGGCGATAAGTTTTTTGTGCTTCATTTTGTTTTTCCTTCCGGGACGTAAATGATTTCCCCGTTTTCAAGACGGTACGCGATCCCGACGCGCTCGCCCTTCCCCGAACCGGTTGTTTTTTCCGATTTGAAACGGGAGATTCTGTTGTCTTTCTTTACAATGATTTCCATATCCGGCTTTCCCGCGTTTTTGACATACGTCACATCCTGCGCAGTCAGGAATTCCGTCATGCGGCTCTGAATGACAAACGCCACCATCAGGGCAACCGCAAACACCATCGCGGCGTCGAAAAGATTCACCAGACCGGAAAGAGGATCGCAGTCATCCTCCGCCGCGAACACATCATACCGTCCCGTTCTGCGCATGGCCGGCCTCCCTTCTGAGCTTGAGATCCAGAGCATAGCGGAGCGCAGCGATTTCATCCGCAAACCAGTGGCGCTTGACCGAGTGAAGCAGCAGTCCGACTCCGGCGACGAAGATGCCGACGACCGTTGTTCCGAAAGCGATCTGCATATTGTAAGCCATGGATGCGATGTCGCCCGACGCCAGCCCCGCGAGGGCGGGTCCCATCGGAATCAGCGTGCCCATCAGCCCGAGCATCGGACCGATCTTCGTCATGAAGCGCGCGCGCTCGAGTTCATGTTCATACTTCTGCGAGAAATCGAAGATCCGTTTTTCGCAGTGCACCGGCACCCAGTCGAGTTGAACGAGTTCGTTCAAATGCCGCGCAAAAACGCCATGCCCGAGAGAAGCCGGAAGAATTTCCCGATCCGCGCGGAGCTCTTTCATGATTTCCTCACGCTTCCGCCTTTCCTGAAGCAGCCGCAGGTACATGGAGCAGAATCCCCCGAGCTCGACAAGCGCGAAAATCATCGCGACAAGCAGGAGGACGATATCCGGCAGCATGAAGCTGGCGGATACCCAGTTCAGGATTTCTGTGATGTAACGCATTTTCTGATTGATTCCTTTCTGTTTCTGTAAATTTGAAATGCGAGCGCCGAAAGCGCAACAACCAGAATCAGAATACCGAGAATCGCGAAATCGCGTCCCGGTTCGGAGCTTGTCCCGTCCGCCCCCTGCGTAAGTTTTCCTTCCGCCGCGGCGGGAAGAAAAATCGCGAGCAGAACAAGCATCCAGCTCCCTGTGAGCACGGCGGAAACACGCTCCCGTTCAAGCGGATGAATCAGCCCCCAGACTTCGCAGGAACAGGCGGAAAGAAGCATGAAACCGCCGGACGCCCACCAGAGTATCGTATTGAACTCATGACAAACCAGCCGGTTGAATCCAAGCGCCGTCAGATACATGACAACAATCGGCAGAAGCAAAGACGGCAGCAGGGCCAGGTATTTCCAGCGGTGAACTTTTTCTCCGAGTTCCCGCTCCTTCAGCAGAGACAGACCGGCAAGCAGCGCAAGAAGCTCCTGAACCACAACCAGCGCACAGAAATCCTTCAGATTTTCCGCGTTGGAAAGAAAACGGTCGATGGAATGCAGATTGAACCGCATCAACGTCGCTTTGCACAGAAACGCCGGCACAGCCACCAGCGCCAGAACGCCCCAGCGGACAGCCCGCGGCAGCAACGTCAGCTTCATGACACTCTGCAGCCACGCGGCCGCAAGCACCGTCACAATGAAAATTTCCAATTTCAAGCTCCCGTGAATCTAAAAGTTAGCTTTATCTAATTACATTTTCCTGAAAAAGTGCAGTTCTGTTGCAAAAACAAAAACTGCACCTGTCAAGAAAAAGCGCAAGATGCTGCATTTCAGCATAAAGCGTAATATACTCATGAATTCTTATTTTTCAAGTTTAAAATTAGACAAGACTACTTATTTTAAAAATTTCAGTTTCTTCGTACATAAAAAAACCTTTCCCTGCGACATTTTGAAGCGGGAAAGGTTTTCTGTTTGCGGAATGCGGAAAATCAGAACAGCGGATTTCCCGCGGCATCCATGATGAACCCTGCGGCACAGCCGCCTTCGGATGCGCGCTTTTTCAGTTTCGCGGAACTCTCGTGTCCGGCGTGACCATCCGTGAATCCGAGGTTAGCACCCTGCTGATGAATCAGCGGAATGCCTTTCGTTGCATCGTTCTTGTCAATGAAATAGAGATTCTGCCCCTTGTTCGCCGGATCCCCGCGCATGGAGTCGCTGATCTGAAAATAGTTGCTCGGGGTTCTGACCTTTTTGGCATTCAGGAAATAATCGCTTCCAGCCGCGACATACGGATTTTTCACTCCGGCATAGGGCTCTTCGTAGCCAAAATCAAACCATGCCATCTTCGCGCCGTAGATGTTGTAATGGTTCGCGGAAGCCGGACGGGGATTGGAGGGACAGTAGTTGTATTTCAGAGCTTTCCAGCCGTTTTTCGTTATCTTATCCTGATACAGGGCAACCGACCAGGAGACGCGGCCGCCGTCGTAAACGATGTACACCGGCCAGAAATCCTGGTTGTCGTTTGCATACATTCCGAAGTCGAGCAGAGTCTGCTTCTGATTACTGGTGCAGGTGATTGCGCGCGCCTTCTCCCGGGCGGAATTCAACGCGGGAAGAAGCATGCCGGCAAGGATGGCGATGATGGCAATTACCACAAGGAGCTCTATGAGGGTAAATCTACAGCAACGTCCCCTGAGGCATGAAATGAGGTGCGCTGCCGATTCCCGTGTCATGCTGCCGCCTGTCTTTCTTGGTGTTCCGTTCATTTTTGTTTCCTTTTCTGTTTCCCGTTTCAGACGCGACGCACAAGCGTCTGAAACGGTTCTGTTTTTGTTTTCCCGCCTCTAATATAGAGTGCGTGTTTGCAAAAAGCAATGGTGCACGTGTATTGTTTACGGTACAAAAGTACGATTGCCACAGTTGTTCATCAGCCGTTCCGTGTCTTTCAGCAGGATATCGACCTGTTTCAGAGAGAACGGGAAAAGTTTTCCGCGCACCCGCTGAAGCTCCCTGAATGAAGGAGCAAGACGCGGGAAAAGCTCTTTCACCGCAACCTGTTCCAGCGGAAGCGTTTCCGGATGCAGAGAGATGCGGCGGGTCAGATGCGCAAGTTTCTGAGCCAGACGGTCGTCTTTCACAGGCATCGTGCAGCCGGCTGTGCGGTTCTGGATATCCGCAAGCAGACGCAGGCGGCGGACCGCGCCGCGCCATCCGGCAAGAGAAGCATATTCATCTTCTTCCGCGAATTCAATTTCAAGACGGACGCCCTCTCGGGTCTTCATCAGCGGAAGCGAAATGGAGCAAGTCAGCTCGCTGCCGTCGTACGACCACGGAATTCTCTTTCCGTCAACCTCGACGGAGACCGGCGGAACATATCCGCGGAATTTTACTGTGACGGGACGTTCCTCCAGCCAGCCTGCGCACACGCCCTCCGCCGGAGCGATTTCCACAATGCGGCGGAGCCCCTCGCGCCGGTGGCGGATTCGCGTGCGGACACATTCACCGCGCTCGTAAGCGACGGAAGACCCGTCGTCCTCGTAAAGCTCGTATTCTCCCTGCGATCCCGGGTAAATCACGAAGACCGGATGCGGCAGAACGGCGGAAACTCCGGCGCGTTCTCCTTCCGGGGCCTCCGCGAGAACGGTTCCGGGACGGACAAGGCGGGGCAGATCCGAATGAAGACGGCGGAACAGGACCTTCTGTCCGCCGGAGAGGAGAAGTCCGGTTTCCAGATCGTACCATTCGCCCGGCGGGAGCCAGAGGTTCTGTTCCGCGAGTCCGGTTTCCGGATCGGCGGGAATCGAAACGGGGGCGGCGAGAAAACTGTCGCCGAAGAAATATTCGCCCGGATGCCGGTACGCCTCGTCGAGTTCCGGATACTCATAATAGAGCGGACGGCAGAGGGAGACGGCAGAGTCGCAGGCTTTCCGGCATTCTCCGTAGATATAGGGAACCAGCCGGAGGCGGCGGCGTATCTCTTTGCGCAGCAGTCCGTTCCACGGTGCGGGAAAATTCCAGAACCGGCGTTCCGCATAGGCGAATTTTGCGGAGTGCGTGCGGAAAACCGGAGAACAGACTCCGAACTGCATCCAGCGCAGATAGAGTTCCGGCGAAATGGAGCTGTGCTCCATGTGCCCGCCGATGTCATGGCTCCAGTACCCGAACAGGACATTCGATGCTGCGGAGGTGATTTCAATCTCTTTCGCAAGGGTCGCCCAGGTCGAACAGGCGTCGGCGGAAAAACCGATCGGATAGCGAACGCCGTCCATTCCGCCGCGGCAGCTGAAGACGATCGGACGCTTTTCCGGATTCCGGCGTTCCTGATCCAGCCAGTGCAAACGGTTGATCCATGCGAGCGGGCGGAAGCCGGTCCGTTCAACCGCGGAGGAATCCTGCCGCCAGTCCATCCACCAGCAGTCCACGCCGCGCAGCTCTTCGGGATTCAGCAGTTTTTTGAAATAGAGATCCATGAACCGCGGATTTCCGATATCGAACGGAACCGGAGAATCAGGGTCGGAATGGTTCATGCAGGCGGCGAATTCCGCAAAGCATTTTTCATGCGGAGCGACACCGCGGTCGGGGTGCAAGTTGAGCGCGGTGTGAATGTTCCGCGTTTTGATTTTCCGGAGGAACCCGCCGGGATCGGGAAAGAAATCGGGATCCCAGGTGAAGCCGGTCCAGCCGGGAAGATGCCAGTCGACGTCAAGCACGAGAACATCCAGCGGAGTTCCCTCACGGTCGAAATGTTCCGCCAGCTCTTCGAGTTCCGTATCGGAAAACGCCCAGTAGCGCGAATACCAGTACCCGAACGCGTAGTGCGGCGGCAGCGGCGGACGTCCGAACATGCGGGAGGCGACGAGCAGACACTTTTTATATTCGGTTCCGAAAGCGAAGAAATAGAGATCAACCCGTCCGGAAGCGGAACGCTGTTCAAACCATTCTCCGAAAACGGGATGTTCCACAACCGCGGCCGTTTCGCTGTCGTCGAAGAGCGACCAGCCGGAGCGGGAGAGAAAACCGTCGTCAAGTTTGAACTTTGCGCGGACTTCATCCGTTCCGTTGACCCACTTCATGAGATCGAGCAGGACGTCGCCGTCGAGCATGTCGAGTTCGGTGCAGGCGCCTTTCAGATTTCCGCTGTCCGCCATGCCGGGAGTCCACGCGACCGTCCGGTTGCCGAACCGGAAGAAAATCTTCAGATTCCCGGAGGAAAACGGTTTGCCGTCGGGATGATATTCGAGTTGAAGGGCTCCCGTGTCAACATGCAGAACGCCGTTTTCCTCCGAGGTCCGGAAGGACTGCGGCCCCAGGTCGCGGCAGCGGATGTTCTGGGTCGGGCGGTCGTCAAACTTCCGGTCCGGGCTCCACTCCATGCGGATAAGGTGCGGAGTGATTACGGAGAATCTGGCCTCTCCGCGGACAACGCTGTTTCCCGGGGCGGGCGGGGCGTTTTTCAGAAACTCATTCATAGCAAAAAACCTTTCTGTTCTGGAAGATAATATAGGTTTCGGCGGCAAAAACACAATCGTAAAAAAGTACTGCGTATGGCATGAAAGTATGATTTCAAGGGTTGACTTTTCCCGTTCCGGCGATATTTTACCTGACACACACAACCGGAGAAAACTCATGCAGAGCATTTACGAAGACGGATTTGACGGTTCCAACATCTGGATCGACTTCCGGGAAACATCCGGACACGACGATTTTCCGGCGATCATCACCACCGCCGGAGACCGCCGGATCATGGAGGGGGAACGCTATCATTTTTCCCACTGGGACATGCGCAATTTTTCCAGCGAATTCTACATCCTCCAGTATTCACAGGAGGGAACGGCGAAAATCCGCTACAGACGTCCCGACGGAAGCTGCGCCGAGTATGCGCTCCCGCCGGAACGCTGCTTCTTCATCACCCACAAAGACGAATTTGAATTCTACACTCCGGACAACCATTACTGGAGCTACATCTACATCAGTTTCCGCGGCGAACTCGCGAAGCGGATCTTTGAAAAAATCGCGCAGGGAGAACCGGTCCGTCTGCTCCGCAGAAACTCCGCATGCGTCGCCGAATTCCAGCATCTGTTCCGCCTGGCGCTGCATCACAATCTGAACGCCTGCGACATCAGAAAAGCCGCCTGCGCAATTCTTCTGGAACTGCAGAATGAATTGGAATCCGCGGAAAACAGCGGACACAATGCCGAGCTCACGCGCGAAGCCGCACGCTGGGTCCGGAATCACCTCCAAACCGCGGACGTCCGGACTCTGGCGGCGCATTTCAATCTGTCGGAAAAATATTTCCAGGATTATTTCCGGAAACAATGCGGCCAGACACCGGGAAAATTCCTCATGGAACAACGCATCCTTTATGCAAAACATCTGCTGGAATGCACCAATATGAAACTCGACGGCATTGCAGAACTCGCCGGCTTCACCGACGCAAGCCATTTCTGCCGCGTCTTCCGGAAAACCTACGGAACAACTCCGGACTCCTACCGCAAAAACGGAGAAAACAAAAACCGCGACGCTCCGTTCGCATGAAAATCTCCAATCCCGTTTTTTTCTTTTCATCTCTTGATTTTTTTGCAACCGGTTGTATTTTATAAAAAAAACAAAAAAAGGAGACTGTGATGTTCCCCCGGGAAATTGAATTCTATCTGATGCGCGCGAAAACATTCGCCTCACGCGTGAAAGGCGCAATCCATCCGCATGCAATCGAACTCAACTGCGAATACGCGCCTTCCGCGGAACCGGTGGAGTTCAAAGACCGCCTCTCCCTTGCATACGCTCCCATCCGGAAAGGGGAAATCTGGGGACGCAACTGGTCAAGCGCGTGGTTCCATGTCACCGGGACCGTTCCGGAAGAATTTCTGGGAAAGGAACTCGCCCTGCTGATGAACATCGGCGGCGAAGCGCTCATTTTCGACACGGAGGGCACTCCCGTTTACGGGCTCACCGGAGGAACCGTCTACTCCAGCGATTACTACAAAAACAATTATCCGCTCAAAAAAATCAAACCGGGAACCAAACTGGATTTCTGGATTGAAGGAGCCGCCAATTCGCTCTTCGGGCTCCTTCATGAAGAGACACGCGAAATCAGTTTCGATCACCCGCGCAAAAGTTTCACCGGAACGCTCATCAACTGCGATCTCGCCGTATTCGACCGCGAAGTCTGGAATCTCTATCTCGATCTGGAAGTGCTGATCTCGCTCGTGGAAGGGCTTCCGCAGGGGGATTTCCGCATCAGCCGCTTCCTCTCCGTCATCAGCAAGGCGGCGGACGTCTGCAACGAAACTCCCGCAAACGCCGCCGCGGCGCGTGAAGTCCTGCAGAAGATTTTCCGGGTTGCTCCGTCCGGCTCCATGATGACGGCGCACGGAGTCGGACACGCTCATATCGACACCGGCTGGCTCTGGCCCGTCCGCGAAAGCATCCGCAAGTGCGCACGCACTTTCAGCTCCCAGATCGCACTCATCGAAGAATATCCGGAGTATATCTTCGGGGCATCCTCGGCTCAGCATTACGCATTCGTCAAAGAGCACTATCCGGCTCTTTACGAAAAAATCAAACAGGCCGTCGCCGCCGGACGCTGGGAAATTCAGGGCGGAATGTGGGTTGAAGCGGACTGCAACCTCATCAGCGGAGAATCCATGATCCGCCAGTTCCTCCACGGCAAGAACTTCTTTAAAGATGAATTCGGGGTTGACGTCAGAAATCTCTGGATTCCCGATGTTTTCGGCTACTCCGCCGCCCTCCCCCAGATCATCCGGAAAGCCGGATGCGAATATTTTCTCACACAGAAACTCTCCTGGTGCCAGTTCAACCGCTTCCCGTACCACTCGTTCCTCTGGAAGGGCATCGACAACAGCGAGGTTCTGACCCACTTCCCGCCCGAAGACACCTACAATTCCGCAGTCCGGCCGCAGCAGCTGATGGAGGCGCAGACCCGCTACGCCGAGGGCGACACGCTCTCCGACTTCATGAGTCTTTACGGCATCGGCGACGGCGGAGGCGGCCCCGCCCCTGAATACATCGAACGCGGAAAACGTCTCGCCGCTCTCGACGGCTGTCCGCATTACAAATTCGACCGGGCGGACCGCTTCTTTGAAATCATCAACGAAAAACGCGCCGAACTGCCCGTCTGGAAGGGCGAACTCTATCTGGAACTTCACCGGGGAACGCTCACCACGCAGGCGCGGACCAAGCGGGGAAACCGGAAATGCGAACAGATGCTCGCGCAGACCGAATTCCTCTGCTCCATGCTCCCCCTCGCGCACTACCCGGCGAAAAAACTCGACCGCGCATGGAAACTTCTGCTGCTCAATCAGTTCCATGACATCATTCCCGGCTCCTCCATCGGAATGGTCTACGAGACGACCCAGAAACAGCATGCGGAAATCCTCGATCTCTGCGACTCGCTGATGAAGCGCGCGGCAGATGAACTTTTCCCGAAAGCCGACGGCTCCGTGACCATTCTCAACTCGCTCTCCTGCGGCGTCACGGCTCTTGTCGAACTTCCCGAAACCTGGAACGGTTTCCGCGTGCTCGACGACGCCGGTAACGAGCTTCCCGTCCAGCATGAATACGGACGCTCGATCGTCCGCGCCCATCTGCCTGCGCTCTCGTTCACCACGCTCCGCAGAGGCGTGAAATCGGAACTTCCGGCGGAGACCGAATCCGACGATCTTGTGCTCGAAAATCAAAATGTCCGCTACGTCTTCTCGCCGGACGCACGACTGATCGAAGCGACCGACAAGCGTGCGGGAAACTCCATTCTCAAACCCGGCGAAAGCGGAAACGTCCTCTCCCTTTACGTGGACAACCCGCTGAATTACGACGCGTGGGACATCGACGTCTATTATCCGCGCCAGGAAGCACGGCATCCGGTTCCGGTCCGCGCACACAAAGTCCTCGCGGGAGGGCTCCGCTCCGCGCTTGAATTTGAACTCAAAATCTCAAATTCCGTCATCCGGCAGACCGTTGTTCTGGAATCGGAGGGAACACGCCTGGACTTCAAGACCCTAGTCGACTGGAACGAATCGCACAAGATGCTCCGCACGGCGTTTCCGGTCAACATTTTCGCGGACGAGGCCTCGTTCGACATTCAGTACGGCTGCATCCGCCGGACGATGCACGAAAACACCAGCCGCGACATGGCACAGTTCGAAGCCGTCTGCCAGCGCTATGCAGACATTTCCGACGACTCACACGGCGTCGCGCTCCTCAACGACAGCAAATACGGCTGCAAGGTCAAAGAGAGCGTGCTCGATCTCGCCCTGCTGCGTTCGCCGAAAGAGCCCGATCCGACCGCGGATATCGGGCATCACGAGTTCACCTACTCGCTGCTTCCGCACGACGGCTCGCTTATCCATTCCAATGTCATGCGCGAAGCCGCGCTGCTGAACCGCCCTCCGCGCGTCATCGACGGAGCAGCGGCGGATATTCAGCCTCCGGTCGCAATCGAATCGGACGCCGTCTCGCTCGAAGTCCTCAAAAAAGCGGAAAAGGAGAACTGCCTCGTCGTCCGTCTCGTCGAAACGAAGGGAGCGGACTCGAAAGCGATCCTCTCTCTGCGCAACGCCGAACGGGCGGTGGAAACCGATCTGCTCGAATGGACCGACGGCGCCGCGCATGTCGCAACGAACGGGAAAATCGAACTGACGCTGAAACCGTTTGAAATCCGGACCCTGAAGCTCAAATGAACAATATCACGATCCATGATCTTGCGAAAATTGCGGGCGTGAACCCGTCCACCGTTTCGCGTGCATTGCGCGGCGACCCGCGGGTCCGGCAGAGCACGCGCGACCGGATGACGGAACTTGCGGCGCAATACGGCTATGTTCCGAACCTCAACGCCCGCAACCTGGCGGACGGCAGGACCCGGATGATCGCCCTGCTTATGGGTTCGCTCGAATACAACATGGAACGTGAAGCCGCGGTAAGACTCAACGAGCTTTTTTCACGCGCGGGCTACACGCTCCTCATTCTGTCATACGCCCCCGATCACAGCCGTCTCTTCGCCGACCGGCTGGAAAAACTCACGCAGAAAATCTGCGATGCGGCAATCATATTTGCGACGAGCGACAACAGCCTCACTCCGCGGATCCGTCATCTGTTTGAACACATTCCGTGTCCGCTGGTCTTCCTCGACCGCTGGCTTCCGGAATTCCCGTACCCGACCGTCACCACGGACAACACGATCGCCATGCGCGGACTTTGCGACCGTGCGCTTGAGGCGGGAGCGGACGGCGCGATTCTCCTGTTCCCGGATTTCAACACGGTCTCCCGCAGCCGCCGCGAACATCTGATCGACGAACTGACGCGACGCGGAATTCCGTTTGCCGAGGAGAACATTCCGGCTTTTCTCAAACGGGGAATACGCAAACCGGCGGTCTTCTCAAACAATGCGACTGTAGTATCGCAGATTCTTCCGGATCTTCCGGAAGGCTTCATCACCGCGGCGTTCGACCGTCTGCTTCCGGAGAACCGTGAAAAGCTCGGACCTGTATTTCTCTGCATTCAGGACTTCCGGAAGATTGCGGAGACGGCGGCGGAACTTGTGATTCGTCAACTTTCCGGCACGGACGAGCCAGCCCGGATCATCACGATCCCCCCCGCGGAATTTCTCCGATTCTAAGACGCCGTTATAAACGAACCCGGCAGCTCATACAAGTTGACGGCATCCGCATCAGGCACAATGCGGATGCACGGAATCGACTCAAAATCCGTCCGATTCCGCCGGTTCAGAATGAACGAATGCGCCACACCGGACCGAAGCGCAAGAACTCCGTCCTCAAGAAAATTGTCTCCAATCATAACCGGCGTTTCATCTCCCTGTGAACGCAAAACGGAAACCGCACGGTCCCAGCTTCCTTCATCCCCCTTGCATCCCTTCATAAGGTCCGTTGAAAAGATGTTGCGGAACACCGAGCTGTTCTTTCCCGGATCGGCAAGCCCGCAGATTTCCAGCTTCAGCAGACAGCCCTGGCGCGGATTGTTGCTGATGACCGAAACAGGAATCCCGAGTTTCCGCAGGCGGCGCACCAGACGGACCGAATCCGGAAGAGCATGGATGTTTTCGCAATGCCAGCGGCGAAGTGACGGAAGAGTCTCCTCCCAGGAAAGTCCGAGCGCACGGGAGAAATCCGGATAATCCCAGAAACGGTTGACGTCAAGTTCCGCATGAATCCGCCGTTCCGCCTCCGCGCGTTCCATGCCATGCGCCTCCGCGAGATCCGCCATCACCGGGAACAGAAAATTTCCGGCAAACAGACGGTCCATCGCATGAGAACCGTACTTGGTCAGCGTGTCGTCAATGTCAAAAAGAACATGCATGTTCATTCCCGCCGGCTTTCCATGAAAATCCGTCCGAACTGGAAACGAGAAGCGTAGTTGCTGTCATCGCCCGCCCAGGCATGATATGCAAGACGCTTTGTTCCCTCCGCGTCGTCCGCAATAATATCAAACCCGAGTTCGCGCGGACCGGAACAGCCGATCGCCTCCCACGGAATTTCGATTTTTCCGCTGTAATCCGCGCCGTTTTCTTTCAAAGACCAGCGGATTTTCCCGCAATCCAGATTCGGGCTTCCGCTGAGTTCCGCCGGAAGACCGTTCGCCGAAACCGGAACAACGAAAAGACGGTACACGGACGCGCCGGGCAGATGCCGATCCAAGCCGGACTCCGGCGCGGTATCCAGAAACAGCTCCAGACAGTCGCCCGTCCACGGCTGCCCGGGAATCCGCTCCCCGCGCCTGCGATCCTTTACGGAAAACGCGACGGAAAGGAACTCCGGCGTCATCTCCGCGCTAAACTCAAGCGCCTCGCCGACACGCACTTTTTCTCCGCTGAACATTGTTTTCCGGACGGAAACCGGATTCAGTCTCCGTTTTTTCTGACGGCCCCCGTCAAACCAGAGAAGTTCCGGAGCCGGATTTTCCGTATGAAAACGAACCGACGCCCGGCCGTCCGCAGGAACCGTGCATTTCCGGATTTCCCCGCCGTCCTTCAGGCGCGCGACCAGCGGAACCGCATTCGCGGTCCGGTTCTGAAACTCAACAGCCAGTTCACCTGTCTGACGGAAACGCGCTCCCGTAACCGCAATCACCTCCTGAGGCTGAAATGCGGAGGCGGTCAAAAAACCTTTCAGATTCTTTCCGGTCAGATAAACCGGCCGTTCATCCAGCAGGAGTTTCGAAACGTTTTTCAGGGGATTTCCGAACAGGTCAAACACTTTGAGCTCCGCCGGAAGGGAAAGGAAAAATCCGCGGCTGTTCTCCACCGCCCACACAACGGCAGTCTCGCGTCCGTCAGCCGTGCGAAACAGGTAACCGTTCACTCCGGCGGGAAGTTTAAGCCGGCCAAGCGGTTTTGCACCGTGCAGGAAATACACGAACGCGTTCTGTGCAGCCGCCGATGCGTTTGGAACCGCCTTCTGACCGAAACGGGTCGGATCCGCGAACATCCGCGCCGAATGTTTTTCAAACAGCTGCCAGACATGCAGAGGCGTTGAAACCCGCACCCCTTCTCCGAAGTCGATCACATAACGGCGCGTCAGATTTTCCGGACGCAGAAACTGCGGATCGGTCCGCCGGTGTTTTTTCGCATCCTCCACGGAATGGATGTAGAAGAGTTCCGAATTCCAGAGTTGTACTTCCGGACGGTATTTCGTGCGCAAAGCGTTTAATTTATCCAGCAGCCGGTCTGCCGGAACCGCCGATGAATCCAGTGCGGCCTGGTACGGATGAAACGAGAAGGCGTCCAGAAACGCAAACGCTCCAATCTTCGCCGCATTCGCCGTGAAAGCGTCCGCTTCCGCGCCGTAATCCTCCGTTGAACAGATTCCGACAATCCGGCACTGCGGATCCGCCTGTTTTGCCGTGCGGTACGCCGTCTCCAGATAGGAGGAATACTTTGCGGCGGTCATGCGCAGATTCGGCTCGTTCATAATCTCGTAATACCTGACCCGCCCGCGCGCATTTTCAACAAATGCGCGAATGTACGCGTTCCAGTCCGCCATGAGCGGAGAGACGGGGATTGCATTTTTCATGCCGTTCAGCGGTTTTTCCCGTTTGCCGTCCCGCGCCATGAACCAGTTCCGAACGGCGGCATGACGCGGATTCTTTGAATCCGGATTGATTGAAAAGGCCTCCGTGTCCATGCAGATGTACGGCACGATTTCGCTCTTTGTCACAGCGTCAAGAAAACGGTTCAGCTCTTCGAACTTGAATTTTCCGCGTTCAGGGTTGATCACCCATGAACGTCCAAGTTCATATTCGAACAGCCGGATCACGGAAACGCCCGTTGCATGAAGCATCTCCAGATGTCCGGCGAAATCAATTCCAAGCGCCTGATACGGATTGTGCGCCGTTCCGGCATTCCGGAAAACGCCCGTTTCATTGACGCCAACGCAGAACTCCCGTTCCGGATCGGACTTTCCCCGCGGCAGAGCGTTCAGGACGGCCAGGCGGAACGGAATCGCCTGACCGGAATCCCATTTTGCGCCCAGCTCCACCGCACCGCGATTCAGCAGAGGAAGACGAATCTGCTGCTCAACGGTTTTTCCGCCGCCGAGCTCCACGGCAAGCCGTTTTTCCGTTTTCCAGCCGGTCAGAGCGTTGCGTGCTGTGACGGAAAACGGTATTTCAGCCGCCGACGTTCCGTAATTGACCGCGCGGAACGTCACATTCCGTTCTCCCGCAGTGCACCAGGTTTTCGGCATTTCAACAGCCGCCTCCACCGGAGCGGAAGGACTGTATGCGGAAGCGGAACCGCCGCGCTCCAGCTGTGCAGCATCCGCGAACAGAGTTCCCTCTGAACGGAACTGCACGCGCACAACGACCTCCGGATGACCGGCGGGAATCTTCCGGACAAATTCACAGCGTTTCCACTCTTTCGAAACGGGAACTTTCCGGCTGACGACATGCCAGCGTCCGTCAATCGGGGAAAAGAAGGAAAGCTCCGCCGCCATCGGCACCGAAGCCTTCAGCCAGACCGAAAAAGTGTACATTTCACCTGGCGCAACCGGAACCGCGGGCGAACAGAGAACAACCAGCCCGCCATCGGGGTTCCGCAGTTCCAGCGACGATGCGCCGTGCACGGAGTCTCTGTTGCTCAGCACACGCAGCGCCTGAAACTTTCCGTTCTCTTTCGGAACTTCGTTCATCACGCCCCACCCGGCGGTTCCGAGTTCAAAGCTGGAATTCGGAAGCAGATTTTCTCCGCAACAGAGCGCTCCCGCGATTCCGGCCGCCAATGCAAACAGAAACTTCATCTCATTTCACCATTTCCAGTTCAACATTTTTGACCGCAAGAACCCTGATCCCCCTGTCGAGCGTCTGAAAGGAAATGCCCGTCAGCGGATTTTTGTCTTTGACAGATTCTAATTCGACCGCAACTTTCTTCCACTCCGTCCCCATCCGTTCCGTGAAATAACGTCCGCCGACCGCCGCGCGAACCGCACCTTCTCCATCAGCTTTGATCCAATAGGAAAAACGGTATTTCCTCCCCTGCGGAAGCGGCATGGAGACACTCGAAAGATTGAGCAGCCCGTCTGCCGGAAAATCATGAGACGCACTCACTTGAACCGCCTTTCCGCCGAGCACATGATCCGAAGCATCAATTTCTGAAAGCGACGATTTTCTGCGGTCGGTGCTGCGGTTGATCCAGCAATCCCGGTTCGACGGGTATTCCAGTTTGGCAAAATCATCGTCGCTCAGACGTTCCAGACGGAAGCCGCGCAGTTCCAGTGTATTCGGCTGCGCAAAATTGAGTCCGAATCCGGTCTTGACTTCCATCTCTTTGGTCAGGATGACGCGGAAGGTCATCGCCGTCCACTCCGTGCGCGGCGTAAGATTCACATAGATTCCGCGGTCCGTCACACAGGAAAATTGAAAATCGGCTTTTCCGTCGGGAACGGTGGCGAATCTGTATTCAAACGAACAGGCATAAGCTCCCGGAGTCAGCGGATTGCGCACGGAAACGTACATGCCGCCGGTCCTCACCGGAACGGTCACGGAGTCTTTCTTTTCCGAGAATTTTGTGCCGCCGTAAAACTGCCACGGCTTGCCGAAACCCTCAAAAACGTTTTCAGCGGAGTAAACCGGAAACGTCAAAGCGAATCCGGCAAGTGCAAGGGCGAGATGTTTGGAATTCATGGTTATGCTCCTTTTTTATAGTTGAGACGGCGCATTGCGATCTTTTCCGCAGCACGCCAGAAAATTGCAGAAAAACGGAAGGAATCCGTCATGGACTCCGCAGGAAACGAGCTCTCGAAACTGAGCGTTCGGTCGTATCCGGTCTCCCAGAGAGCGGTGATACATTCGCACCAGTCAATCGTGCCGAGTCCGGGGGAAAGATGCTCGTCAAAATCCTTCGTCGCATCCGTCAGCTCGCCCGGTTTGACGCCGCGCGTGTTGCCGTGGTTGTCATGAATGTGCGTTGTGAAGAGCTTGGACCCGAACGCATGGATCCAGCGGACCGGCGAAACTCCCGCGCAATGGGCGTGTCCGAAATCCAGGCAGCCGCCGACGTTCGGGTGATCCGCCCTCCGGATGATCTCCGGCAGCTGTTTGATATTGCTCAGGTGATGAAACGCATCCAGATTCTCCATTGCGAGAAAAACGTTGTTTCTGCGCGCATACTCTCCGGCTTCGCGCATGTTTTCCGCAACCTGATCGATGACGCACTCCGCGCCGAACCGCGCCATCATTTCCCCGAAAACACGGATTTCCTCCGCAAGCGAAGAGTAATGCCCGGCAAGCTTTCCGAGGTGAATCACCAGATTGTCCGCATGAAGGTTCGCCGTATAATCAATGCAGCGTTTCAGGTTTTCGACGACCTGCCTCTGCGATGTTCCAGGTTCCGCAAGACACGCGGCGTAACCGTGGTGCTGATTGGCTTTCATTCCGCGGGACTCCAGCTCGCGTCCAATGCGGCGGGTCTCCGCATCCAGGTCAAAGTCGGCGGGCTCTTCAACATGGTAAGCAGCGATCATTATCTCATTCATTCCGGCCTTCTGCATCGCGTCGATCGTGCGGCTGATCTCCGGCGCGGGTCTCCGCGCAAGCTGCCTGCCGTCCCACGCAACCCCCTCCATTCCGTAGGAGAGATTGTAGTTTCTAGGTGTCATTCAATCATCCTTTCATTATTGCAGCGGACAGGCGGTATCCTTGTCCAGCATGATTCGCGAAACGTTTTTGCGGAGCGATCTTGCGGAACCGCCGCTCTGGAGCAGCAGATCGCTGTTCTTATGATAATACGAAACGAACTCCCCTCCGTTTTTTGTTCTTGAAACCCAGCAGTTGTCCACTGTCCGGTATGGATAGATGCTGACTTCTCCCTCCGGAATCGCCTCCGCACTGCCGCCGGAGTCCGCCGGGTCCTTCATCTTGAGGCAGAACGCAACCGCGCTTTGCGGAAACACTTTCGAAAGCCGGTTCGCCGTTCTCTCCGTCCCCGACCCGGTCATACCGCCGATTCCGACTTTATCCTGCAAATCAGGCAGAGTGCCGCGGAAGAGATTATATACGAAACCGTAGCTGGAAATCACATTTTCGCCATCCGCAGCCTTCCGCTTCGGCACATTGGGACAGAACGTCGGGCCGCCGACGGTATCGCCGGGTCTCCAGTCTTCGCTCTTCCGTCCGTAGTAACTGCCGAGAGCCAGCGGGAAAATTCTGCGCGCTCCGTAAAGATCCGAACTGTACGGATAACTGTCGTTGTTGTCCCCCGCGTAGCTGTGCAGAACCAGTCCCAGCTGCTTCAGATTCCCCAGACACGTTACTTCCCGCGCCTTTTCCCTTGCCGAATTCAGCGCAGGCAGGAGCATGCCGGCGAGGATGGCGATGATGGCAATTACCACGAGGAGCTCTATAAGCGTGAATCTTACGGATTTGCGCTTGAAAATGTTTCTTCCGGGACGATACGTTTTCATTGCGCTGTCCGCCTTTCTCTGATTCCCTCAGATGTCTGTGAATGTTTTCCGAAATCCATTGCATGTTCTCCTTTTTTCCGGTGTCTATCCATAATTATAGCATATAATCCGAAAAATTCCTTGACAATACCGCCTATTTGCATTACATTGTTGCCAAAAAGAAAAATTCAGGGAAAATATGGAAAAATACATCAACTATCCGCAACCGGAAAAGTTTCCGCTGGCTGTGAAAATGTTTCTCAACGAGCCGGACCGCGAACATGTGGAAGAGGATATATTCAGGAAGCACGAATATTCCGAATTGTGCATCGTCCGGCACGGAACAGCGGAACACCGTATCAAAGCCGGACGGGCGAATCTGGGAACCGGCGACGTTCTTGTTCTGCATCCGGGAACCGAAAACTCCTTCTCCAATACCGTGGATTTTGAACTTTTCGCCATCATTTTCGATGCAACCGTCCCGCTCCCGCTTCTCGAAGCATCGGATCTGCCGCTTACCCGGAAAATCTATCCGGGAAAAGAAACCGTCGACCAGCTAAACCCGATCGCGCGGATTCCGGCGGGAGACCGCGATCTCTGCGAAAATCTGGTGCGGCGGCTCAGCTACGAAACACATCGCCAGCGCCTCGGCAAGAACATCATGCTCCCTCTCCTGTTCATGGAACTCATCGTCTATCTCGCGCGCGGAGACTCCACGGAAACGGAAAAAGAGCGTCTCTGGCTCATCCGCTCCCCCGCGGAATACCTTAACGAACACTATCAGGAACCGCTCGATCTGAAAAAACTCGCCAGCCTTGCACACATGTCGGATCGCAGCCTGTTCCGCCATTTCCAGAAAACGCTCGGAATGTCGCCAAACCGTTATCTGCATAAAATCAGAATCCAGAAAGCATGCGAATTGCTGGAAGGAACCCATTTCAGCATCGGGGAAATTGCGCTCCGCTGCGGGTTCTGCGACGGCAATCACCTGACAAAAATCTTCCGCTCGGTCACCGGAACCACGCCTTTTTCATTCCGCAGGGAAAAGCAGCTGAAAACAAGATAACTCCCGCCTGAAATCTTCACCCCTCTTTTTCTTTTCAGGGAAGTGACATTCGGAGATGGAAATAAAAAATGGCAGGACGGAAAAGTTTTTTGAACCGGTGGCGGAAAAGCTGATCGCGCAGATTCGCAAAGGACGCCCCGCATCCGGAGAGAAAATGGCTTGGACCCGGATTCCCTCTCATCGCCACAAGCCGGTTCTGGGAAAATTATACTGTTTCTCCACCGACTTTTGTCAAGGAACTGATTATGGATGCAGAAACGGAACCGCATGCGTTCTGGAACAGCGCCGAGAGCCAAGAAACTCCGCAGAGACGCTTGCAAGATTCAGAAAACGGGTGTAAATTACCTCGTGACCATACAAGGAGAACAACTATGCCCATTTTTGAATACGTCTGCAAAAAATGCGGAAAGAGCTTTGAAACGCTCGTCCCAAGCGCCTCTGCAACCCCTGCATGCCCGGCGTGCGGTGAAAAAGAAAAAGTCGCAAAAAAACTTTCCAGGTTCGCCGCCTCCGTCAAACAGGAAGGCTGTCCCTCTCAGGCGTTCTGCCCCTCCGCTCAAAGCGGCGGATGCGGTTGCGGACACGCCGGATGCGGACATCATCACTGAGGCCGGCATGAAGAAAAACGAACTGACCTCCCTGCTCGCCGCACTCGGTCTCGAACCAAGCCGCAAACTCGGACAGAACTTCCTCGTCGATGAAAACTTTCTCGACTGGATCGTCAAAGAGGCCGGAGCGGCAAAAGGCGAAAAAATCGTTGAAGTCGGTCCGGGCTTCGGTGCGCTCACCCGGCGGATGCTCGACCTCGGAGCGGAAGTGACCGCCGTCGAATTCGACCACCGCATCTGCGAATGGCTCCGCTCCGTGCTCGTCCCCAAAGGGCTCCGGCTCGTCGAGGGCGACGCCTGCAAAGTCGATTTCAGCAAGCTCTACGGCGACGGAATCCCGTTCCGTCTCGTCTCCAACCTTCCCTATTCCGCCGGGACCGTGGTCGTTGCAAAGCTGCTCGATGTGGAAACGCCGCCGGAAGAGATGATCATCATGCTTCAGAAGGAGGTTGCGCTCCGCCTTGCCGCAAAAGCCGGCGACGAGGAGTACGGCGCCCTTTCCGTCCGCGCGCAGACCGCCTATGAAGTCACGCCGCTGCGCATGGTTCCGCCCCAGCTGTTCCACCCGAAGCCGGAAGTCGATTCCTGCGTTCTGCGCATGAAAAGGCGTCCGGATATGCCGTCGCGGGAATTCCGCCTGCTCGTCTCGCAGGTCGTACGCCTCGGATTTTCGCAGCGCCGCAAAAAAATGATCAAACAGCTAGCCTCCGTGTTCGGACGCGAAACCGTGGAAGCGGCATACGCAAAAGTCGGACTTCCCGAAGACATCCGCGCGGAGCGGGTCTCCGTTGAACAGTTCCAGCAGCTCGCTGATTTTTTCCGCAAAGGTTAAAACTGTTAAATATTCGGGAAAAACGGGTTGACTTTTTCTTTTTTTGAGATATATTCTTAAAAGAAAAATTTGAGAGCTTCAGGACAAGGGATTTATGGCAGATCAGAAACACTACCTGGGAATCGACATCGGTTCCACGACCTTCAAGGCAGTCCTCATGAGCGAGGACGGAAAAGTTGAACATTCGACCTATCAGCGCACAAAACCGATGGAGTCGGCGCGCGTGACATGCATCAGCAAGTGCTCCGCATGCGGACACTGCAACCTCGGCGCCCTCAAAAAGACAGTGGACGCGTTTCTCGCGGAAGCCGGCGTCTCCATGGACGACATCCGCTGCACCGTCGTCACGGGCAGCCAGATCGTCGACGGCATGAAACGCTTCATCAACTACGACTTCCAGGTCAGCGAAGTCTCCGCGCATGTCGCGGGAGCTCTCCATTTCCACCCGCATGTCAAAGCGATTCTCGACGTCGGCGGGCAGGACAGCAAGGCGATGATCTACAACGAAAAAATGGGCATGTGGACCTCCAAGATGAGCGGCATCTGCGCCGCCGGAACCGGAGCTTTTCTCGACAGCGTCGCCCTCAAACTCGGAATTCCCGTCGAAGAGATGGCGGACAAGGCGGACTACAGCTCGGAGCTTGAATTCTCCTCCGTCTGCGCCGTGCTCAGCGCAACCTCGATCAACAAATTCAAGAACCGCATGCCGCTCGGACAGGTCGTCGGCGGAGCATGCCGCGCCCAGGCGCGAACCATCATCTCCGGCGTCGGCCAGCTTCTCTTCAACTACAAAGGCGACATTGTGTTTCAGGGCGGCGTCGCCTCGAACCGCGCCGTCGCCCACTACCTGAAAGAGATCACGGAAAACAACATCATCATTCCGGAACATCATCAGGTGATGGGCGCACTCGGCGCCGCCTGCATTGCCCGCCGCTACACCCAGCTCAAGGGCAATCTCAACATGGATAAAATCCAGTACGAGCCGACCCCGATGAAATCCGTCGCCATGCGCGCCAACAACACGCGCCGCGAATTTTTCTCGAAACGCAAAGGCGGCCCGATGGTCTGGCGCAACCTCTTCTTCCCCACCGAAATTCTGAATGCGCTCGGCGTCAAAATGCTGACGCTTGAAACCTATGCCGCGCTCTTTGCCCGCAACTCCAAGCGGACGAAAAAGGCTCTCGACATCGCCGCCTACAAAGGGTTTGCCGGTGAAACCTGCTCGTTTCTCCGCGTCCTCGAAGGCTCGGAACTGCCGCCCCCGGCGTTCGGAGTCTCGACCTCGCAACCGTGCCAGCAGGGCGAACGCATCTTCCAGGATCTCGCGCGCCAGTACAAATTCTCCGACCGTTTCTACTCGCTCCACACACCCGTTGACGCGAACGATCCGAACTCCGTCGACCAGATCGCGGAGGGTCTTCAGGAAGCGGTTTATCTGATGGAAAAGGCGATGGGACTCAAGATGGATCCCGCGCGTCTTGCCGAAGCCTGCGAACTCTCGAACCAGGCGGCCGTGCTCTCCAGACAGTGCAACGAACTGCGCTGGACGAGTCCGCCGCTGATCCGCGGAACCGAAGGAGTTTACAGTGCCATCCTCTTCTCCCAGCTCTGGGGAAAACAGGAGATGGTTGACATTCAACGCCAGTTCCACGAGGAGCTTCTGCGCAAAAAGGAGTGGGCGGAAAAGCGCTATTCCATCGACGACACGCACCGTCTGCTGTGGCTTCACCTTCCGCCATTCTACGACACGAAGGTTCTGGACTACATCGAAACGACCTGCAATGCGCCGATCGCCTTTGAAGAGGTCAACTTTGTGAACTGGGATCTCCTCGATCCGGAAGATCCGTACCGTTCGCTCGCCCGCAAACTGCTGACCGTCGGCTACCTTGATCCGCGTCTGCGGGTCCGCTACATCGTCGAAACCGCGCAGAAGGCTAAATTCAACGGCTGTGTCCTCTACAACCACGGCTTCGGACGCTGTTCGCTCTCCGACAGCTGTTTTGCCAAGCACCTCCGCGAAGAGCTGGATGAAGTCGGTCTTCCGCTTCTCACGCTCGACGGCGACTGCATGGACCCGACCACGGACCCGTGCAGCACGCTCACGAAAATTTCGTCATTCGTGGAATCGCTGAATTCCAGCAAGTACGGCAACATGTTCGGACGGATGAAATAATCACCGTCCGTTGAACAGCCAGTTCCAGCAAGCCGGGGTATAAGCGGTCGGAGACTCCCCGTTTCAGGGAATCTCCGGAGAACGGATTCATTTTTGGTCGCCATTGACCTTTCCGTTCTTCATGCCGTTCTTCAGAGTCTTCACGGTTGTTGTTCCGGTCGTTTCCGCCGCATTGACGGTGACCATTCCGACACCTGCGATGAGAAGTCCGGCTGCTGCGATTGTCATGAGCTTGTTCATAAGAACCTCCGTTTGGTTTGTTGTTTTTGTTTGAGCTTCACCGCTCTGTCCTCAAGAATGCGGAACTTCTGAAAAATCTACAGGCGGAAAGATTTTTTTTGCATTTTTTTCCGCCGAATGTATATTACACAAAAACAGGAGCTTTGAAGATGCCGAAATTCATACCGGATCCCGCACCGGCGTTTACACCGGAATGGAAAAACAACCCGAACGCCGAACTCATTGTTTTCTGCGGACGCGATATGCTGCTGCGCCCAGGACACGAACAATACTCATTCCCGCGCACCGCCGATCTGCAGAACCTCAATATCTCCGCCCTCAGCATCGGAAGCCGCGACGGAACCCCGTGTTATGCACTTGATCTCGATACACTCCCCGAAACGCCGGCAAACGTGCAGACCGTTCCGGTCAGACTCGCCGTCGGGTATCTCCACGACACCGCGTTCGCTGCCGGATGCAGAGCGAAAGAACTCCTTCACTGGCGAAGACAGCACAAGTTCTGCGGTCACTGCGGAGAAAAACTCGGGGAATCAAAAAACGACGTCGCGCTCGTCTGCCCGAAATGCGGCGAACGGTTCTACCCCCAGCTCGCCCCCGCGGTCATTGTCGCAGTCACGCGCGGCGACGAGATTCTCCTTGCGCACAACCGCAACTTTCTTCCGGAAATCCACGGGCTCATCGCGGGATTCGTTGAAGCAGGAGAAAATATCGAGGAAGCCATTGCGCGCGAAATTATGGAAGAGACCGGCGTAACGGTCGGAAACATCCGCTACTTCTCCAGTCAGTGCTGGCCCTTCCCGAACTCGCTCATGCTCGGGTTCTACGCCGACTACGTCTCCGGCGAAGCGCATCCGGACGGGACGGAGCTCGAAACGCTCGGCTGGTTCCATACGGATCATCTCCCAAAAATTCCTCCCGTCGGGAGTATCGCACGGCGGATTATTGAAGATTTCAAAGCAAACCATTCCGCCAGATAAACTTTGCAGACCGCCGGAATGCCATGCGAATTCCGGCGATTTTTTATTTCAGATGCGAACAGCGTCCCAGCGGGCTTTCAAAACGTCGGGTCCGCATTTCTCCAGAGTCTTGATTTCCGGAGCAAAGCGGTTGATGTTCGCTTCCTCGTAAAGCAGATAGAAATCATACAGCGATTCGTTCCGCTCCAGATCCGGCGTCACCGAAAACGCCAGTTTCAGTTTGCGGGTAAAAGGAACCAGATCCGCTCCTTTCTGCGAATCCTTTGCGGGCGCCGTGACGGCGCGCTCCGTACGGATTTTCAGAGCCTTCAAGTAGCGGTCGTAACGTTCGAACGCCCGTCGGCAGCGCAGGAAGCCAGGACGGAACAGAAGCTCGAAACGCTCCCGGATCGACGCGTACGCCTCCGACTGTTCCGGCAGACGGTCCGCGAAATTCTCCGCATCTTCATAAAGAGAAAATACAAGATTCAGCTGTTCCAGTCTGCGTGAAAGCAGCTCCGCCACGCAGTCGCGCGAATGTTCCAGAGCCTGCGCAAAGGCGCCCGCGGTGCGGATTTCCCAGCAGTCGCACGGAAACGAATCGCGGATGGCGGAATCAATCATCTCATCCTTCCACGCGCGATCTTCAAGAAAGAAACTGAGTTCCATTTCATGCGGAATCCTCAGCATCGCGCGCAACGGTCTGATGATCTGCGGAAGTTCCAGACGATAGAGTTTCAGCAAGCCGCGCTCATGCATCAAACGCGCTTCATCCTCCTTGAGGAAGACTTTTCTGCCAACGCTGTTTTCCTCCGCGACGACAGCCGGATAGCCAGCCGTTCCCGCCTCTTTCGAGACGATGACGGAGCGCGGCAGCTCCTGATCGATTCCGGGCCAGCAGAGCGAATTTGTCAGCTCCCATTTCCGCACGACCGGAATGCTTTTGCTGAGCGCGGAATCCAGGCGGTGCACTTCGGGGAACTCGCGCACGACGCTTTTCACCACGCCGCGCGCATTTTTAATTGCAAGTTTCATCACAAGATATTCGGGCAGTTCAAGCGAATCGAACGCTCCGTGCTCAATCTCAATTCCGTACGCAGTGAAAATGAATTCGGAAACGGCGTCCGCTATCGGCTGTTCCGTGAAGATTTCTCCTGCGCGGTAAAGCTCCATAAACGCTTCCACGGCCTTCTGAAGCGGCATCAGCTCCACACGGATGCGCTTCGGCAGCGCACGCAGCATCGCCTCGATTTTCTGCGGCAGATACCCCGGAACCAGATAATCCAGAACATGCGGATTCAGCAGATTCAGCGAATCTTCCGGAACGGTGAGTGTCACGCCGTCGTGTTTCTCACCCGGATCGTATGAATAGGAGAGCGGGAAACGCTGACCGGCGAAGGTGAGAAAATCGGGATAGTCCGCTTCATCGAGCTCATCGTATTCCTCCGTCGTAAACTCTTCCGGATCAGGGAGATAGCTCTTATGCTCAGAGGCCCAGTCGCGACGAAGCGCATCCACCGACGTGATGGAAGCCGGAAGCGTGCGGTCGAACCAATCGAACAGAGCGTCTTCATTGACGAGGGAATCGGGACGGCGCGTTTTGAGTTCCAGCAGACGGATCTCGCGAATGAGATACGCGCTCTCTTCGAGCCAGGTTCCGCGCAGAGTCGCCGCGCCCGTCACAAGTCCTTCCCGGATAAAGACTTCTCGCGCCTCCTTCGGATGCGTCTTCGCATAGTGACAGCGACGCCCCGAGTTGACGACCAGCTGCCCGGCGGTCACCCGTTCCCGCGCGTAGACAAAGCCGGAACGGTCGTCCCAGCAGACATTGTCGTAAACATACGCGCAGAGCCACGGCGCAATCTGTTCGAGCCACTCCGCCTTGACTTCGGCGTTGCAGCGTCCGAACACGCGCGTCGTTTCGACCAGCGCAAACGAAAGCATGAAATCAGGCGGATTCTTCCGTCCGGCAAGTCCGGAACCGGGAAAAATCAGGTATTTTTTCCCGCCCATGTCCGAAAACAGACGCGTCTCGCGGTTGTATCCGCCGAGCTGACGCGGCAGACCGCTGAGGAGCGCCTTGTGGAGCACGTCGTACGAAAGACGCTCCAGATCGATTTTCCCATCCGAAACACAGCGGTTTTCCGCCATAATCGAGGTCAGATCATCGACAAGATTCCGCCACTCGCGGACCCGGCGGAAGTTCAGATAGTTTCTGACGCAGAAACGCCTGAGAGCCTGATTGGAATTTTTCGTGCGGAACTCCTCCAGTGCAAGCCAGAGATTCAGGATGCCGATGAAATCCGATTTGTCGGACTGGAATCTGCGATGCGCGGAATCCGCTTCCGCCGCTTTCTCGAAAGGTCTTTCACGCGGATCCGGAATGCTCAGAAAAGCGACAATCACAAGCATTTCCGGAAGGATCTTGCGCAGGTGCGCTTCGAGCAGCATCCTGCCCAGCTGCGGATCCAGCGGAAGCGCGGCGAGAGAACGTCCGATGCGCGTCAGCCGTACACCGTCCAGCGCACGCAGGTCGTTCAGCGTGCGCATGCCTTCACGGATCAGTGCGGAGGCGGGTTCATCGACCAGCGGAAACTCTCCGAGCGGAGGAAGATTCAGCGAAGCCATCTGAAGAATGACGCCGGCAAGCGAGGAACGCTGAATCTCCGGCGGCGTGAACTCCGCGCTTTCGTTCAGCGTCTCTTCGGAATAAAGATGAACGCAGACGCCGTCGCGCAGACGACCGCAGCGTCCGCGGCGCTGGCGCGCGCTAGCCCTGGAAATCTGTTCCACGCGCAGCTCCTGAATCCGCGTGCGCGGATTGTAGCGGCTCAGCCGCACAAGTCCGGAATCGACCACATAGCGGATTCCTGGAATGGTCAGTGAGGTCTCCGCGACGTTGGTCGCCAGCACGATGCGGCGGAAGTGCGAAGGGGTGAACACGCGCTGCTGATCTCCGGCGGAAAGCCGCCCGAAAAGCGGAAGAATTTCGGTATTCGGAAACTTGCGTCCGTTCAGCATCTCGGCGCAATCGCGGATTTCACGCTCGCCGGGCAGGAAAACGAGAATATCGCCGCGCGGATCCATTTCATTGATGAACGTCACGCCGCGCGCCACGAGATCGGTCAGCTCCTCGTCTTCGCCGGGTTCAATCCAGCAGTCTTCAATCGGAAAGAGACGCCCTTCGACCTCCTCGACGGGAGCTCCGCCGAAAAACGCCGCCAGACGCTCCGATTCCAGAGTTGCGGAAGAGATGATCAGCTTCAGATCAGGACGCTTCGGGAGAAGAAGTTTGAAGTAGCCGAGCAGAAAATCGACATTCAGCGAACGTTCGTGAACCTCGTCGAGAATCACGCAGTCGTACTGGTAAAGCATGGGGTCGTCGCGCGTCTCCGCAAGCAGAATGCCGTCGGTCATGAATTTGACAACCGTCCGGTCGGCGGTGCGGTCGTCAAATCGGACTTTGTATCCGACCTGATTTCCGAATTCCGCTCCGAGTTCTCCCGCGACGCGGCGGGCAAGCGAAGAGGCCGCGATCCGGCGCGGCTGCGTGCACCCGATCCGCCCAAGCCTTCCGCATCCGGCCGCAAGCGCGACCTTCGGGAGCTGCGTCGTTTTGCCGGAACCCGTTGAACCGCAGACGATTACGACTTGATTTTCTTTCAATTTCTCCCGGATGGACTCGACATGCGAAGTGATCGGAAGGTCTTCCGGAAATTCATAACGCAGAGACTCCGCAACCGGAACAAGCGAACGGTCCAGCGCTTTCCGGAAACGGGCGGAAAGAGAATCCAGCAGCTCAGCCGTCCCCTCCTGCCCGCGCCCCGCGGCGGAAGCCGCGCGGTCGAGTTCGCGCTTCCAGCGGACCTGATCGGCTAAACGCAGAAGGCGGAACCCGTTCCGGAGTTCCGCCAGTTGTTTTTTCAGTTCAGGACCGCCGTTCATGGAGCTTATTCAACCGTAACGCTCTTGGCGAGGTTGCGGGGATGATCGATCTCGCAGCCGCGCGCTTTTGCAAAGTAGTAGGCGAAAAGCTGAAGGGCGACGACCGTCGTGAGCGGAGCGACATAGCGCGAACTTTCCGGAACACGGATAATGTCCTGCGTAAACTCGGCAACCTTCGCGTCGTCTCCGGAAACCACCGCGACGACCGGCGATTTGCGCGCCAGGCACTCCTGAATGTTCCCGATCATCTTCTCCTGTCCCGGAATCGCATTGGCAAGCGCCATGACCGGGACTTTCTCGTCGAGCAGGGCAATCGGACCGTGCTTGAGTTCGGCGGCGTGATAGCCTTCCGCATGAATGTAGCTGATCTCCTTGAGCTTCAGCGCGCCTTCAAGCGCAGTCGGATACAGCGTGCCGCGTCCGATGAAGAAGAAGTCGTTCGCATACGCATATTTATTCGCCAGACGCTCGATTTCGGGCGCCTGCTTGAGGGTTTCACGAATGAGTTCGGGAATGCTTTCGATTTCGCGCATCAGCGCTCCGCCGTCCTCGCGGCTGAGTCTGCGGTTGCGTCCGAGCATCAGAGCCAGCATCAGCAGAACGGTGACCTGGCAGGTGAACGCCTTTGTGGAAGCGACGCTGATTTCGGGGCCCGCATGAAGATAAATGCCGCGTCCGGCTTCGCGGGCGATCGTCGAACCGACGACGTTGCAGAGCGCCGCGACGATTGCGCCTTTGTTCATGGCCTCGCGCACGGCGGCAAGAGTGTCGGCAGTCTCGCCCGACTGGCTGATCGGAAGAACAAGCGTATCGGGATCGATGATCGGGTTGCGGTAACGGAATTCGGCGGCCTGTTCCACTTCGGCGGGAATTCCGGCGATGTCTTCAAAGAAATATTCGCCTTCCATTCCCGCGTGCAGACTCGTTCCGCAGGCGGCGATGACGATACGGGAAATTTTCGCGAGTTCATGCGGCGTAAGCCCGAGTCCGGAGAGAACCGCGCTGTTCAGATTGTGATTCAGACGGCCGCGAATGGAGTTTGAAAGCGATTCCGGCTGTTCGAAAATCTCCTTGAGCATGAAGTGCGCGTATTTGCCCTTGCCCGCGGAATCCACATTCCAGTCGATGCTGGAAACGGCGCGCTCGATCGGCGTGTTTTCAATGGTGCGGAGATCGACGCTCTCCGGGGTGAGAACCGCGAGATCGCCGTCGTTCAGATAGATGACCTTGCGGGTGTAGGCGGCAAACGCGGCAATGTCGGAAGCGGCAAAATTGCAGCCGTCGCCAAGCCCGATCACCAGCGGACTTCCGTGACGCGCAACAACGATCGTATCGGGATAATCGGTGCAGAGAACGGCAAGGCCGTAGGTTCCGTTCACCCGGCGGAGGGCGGAGACGACCGCCTGGACGAAATCGCCCGTATAACATTCGGAAATCAGATTGACAAGCACTTCCGAGTCCGTTTCCGAAACGAATTTACAGCCTTTCGCAAGCAGTTTGTCTTTCAGTTCCGCATAGTTTTCGATGATTCCGTTGTGAATCAGCGCGAACTTTCCGGAGTTGTCCAGATGCGGGTGCGCGTTCCGGACGGAGGGTACGCCGTGAGTTGCCCAGCGGGTGTGCGCAATGCCGCAAGTCTGCTTCAGCTCGCCGTATTTCTGTGCCTCGTCCTCAAGATTTTTCACCTTCCCGACCGCCTTGACGGTCAGCAGTTTATGATCTCCGGCCAGCGAAAAACCGGCGGAGTCATATCCGCGGTATTCCAGACGTTTCAGTCCGTCGAGCAGGACTTTTTCCGCCGGTTTGTTTCCGGTATAGCCAACGATTCCGCACATGTCAAAACTCCTTTATGTAAAATATATTTCCGCATACTATACATTCAAAAACGCAAAAATAAAATGTGTTTCTGAAAAAGTGCGAAAATTTTTGCTTAATCCAGCTTAATGTTCATCGCTCTCTTCTGACCGTCGGGAGTCGTCGAGGTGATCAGCAGTTTCCCGTCGCGGAACCGCAGGGTGTCGACGCGGTTTGTTTTTGCCGCGAACAGACGCAGCTTCATCGTACCGTTCTTCCACGCGCCGATCATGCGCTGCGACTCGAGTCCGGGAAGACGGCAGAGAATGACTCCGGCAAGCCAGTCGCCTTCCTCTATGCAGAATTCCGGCAGAAGCTTGAACGAGCTCTCCCCGTTTTCCCCGCCGGAAAACTCGCCGTCCGAAAGAGTGCGGACCGCACGATCGGGTCCGCGGAAACTCAAATCCTTCATTTTCAGGTATGCCGCGCGCATTTCCGGCGTACCGGTCAGCCAGATGATGCGGTCGGACACCTTGTCGTACGAGCGGAAGCCGCGCTCGGCGACCGCCAGAGTTCCGTCTCCATACGGCGAGGGCTTCGACATCTCCTCCCGGTAACGCGTCTGCCAGTCAATCTGCTCCTGAACAGCGGCCCCGCGTTCCGGTTCGGGAAGCGCCGCCGCATAAGAATTGAAGACGGCAAACAGTTCCGCCTGCTTCAAAACGGCGGCGGTCGCCGCGCAATGATTCAGATCATACTGCGTCTGAACCTTCTGCGCACAGAGATCGGTCAGGTACTCCGCGCCCTGACGCGCAAGCTCTTCCGTGAAAAGCGGCTCGACAACCTGAGGTTTTTCCGGCGGCTTCTGTACAAGCTTTGCAGTCAGAAAACCCAGGCCGAACAGCAGAACGCCGCACACGCCGGCGGCGGAATGGAGAATCGTCTTTTTTGAAATCATATCAGCTCCTTCAGATTGTTGAACAGCAGATCCTCGCCGCAGTCATTCGGATGAAGACCGTCGGCAAAATAACGGTCGTCAAACGGCAGAAGTACTGTGCCGTCGACGAATTTCACATTCGGGAATTCCGCCGCGAGCGACTCCAGTCCGTCGCGGAACGACTGGAAAGCGACGCCGTTCTTCTCGTTCGGGCGTCCCGTCATGTGAATCGGAGAAATCAGCACGACCGGCTTTCCCTTCACAGCATTCAGAATTCCGCGCATCTCCCCGAGATACGTCTTCAGCGGACGCTCCGTATTGAAATCGTTCACGCCGAAACAAAGAAACATGCGGTCCCATTCGTATTCCATCGCGAATTCGCCCTGCACGGCAAACGCGGTCATCCCGGCGATGCTGATGTTCGAGTAATCCGCATTCAAATGACGCGCCATGCGGTCCGCATACGCAAACGACGGACGCGACACGGTCATTCCCTGCATAATGGAATCGCCGAGGAAAAGCAGTCTCTTTGCAGGTTTCTTAACCGGTTCAAACACAGAACCGTCCGCGAGTTCGAGCTCGCCGAAAAAGCATTCCGCCAGATGAGGCGGAAGAATCTCAATCGTATGAAGCGCGCCGTCCGGAGCAATCTCCAGAACGCCGTTTGCGCGGGAGAATTCCGTTTTGCATCCATCGCGGAAGACATCGAATTCATAGAACGGGCGCGCCGCGCGTCCGTAGCGGAACGGCAGACGCACAAACGGCGAATCGGTTCGGAACACAATCCGCACGCCGCTCGGACACCTCATCCGGATTTCAATGTGTTCGTCCCGGGCGAAGCGCTTCATGATTGCGGAAGAAAGCCGTTGAAGTTCGAGTCCGTTTTCCGTTTCCTCCGTGCGCACGGCGCCGCGCAGATATTCCATAGAAAGTTTTTTCCGCATAAATTCTCCGAAGTTTTCTTGAAAATATAAAACGGAAATGTATTTTTACAAGCGTCAAATCAAAGGAAACAGAAAAATGAACGATTTTGCCTTTCAACGCGCCGTTCCGGAAGACGCCGATGCGGTTTTCGCGCTCTATCAGTCCCTCGTCGGGACTCCGTTCTGCGCCTGGGACGCGACCTACCCCGCCCCCGAACATGTACACGACGACATTGCCGCCAGCGCGCTTTACACCCTCCGCCGCGGAGCGGAACTCATCGCCGCCGGAACCATCCGCCGCTGTCCGGAACATGATGAAATTCCCTGCTGGACTCCCATGCGCAATCCCTGCGACCTCATGCGGATCGGCGTCACCCTCCCCTGCCAGGGACACGGAACGGGACGTCTCTTTCTGACGCATCTTCTTGTCGAAGCCGCACGCCGCGACTATGATTGCATGCGGATTCTTGTTGCGAAAACCAATCTGCCCGCCATCTCGCTCTACCGCCGTATCGGAGCCGACTTCCGCGGCGAAGCGTTTTCTTACGGGATTCATTGGTTCTGCGCTCAAGTTCCCTGCAGGGAATGATCAGCTGAAATCGGTGTATTTTGCCGCCTTCTCCGCGAGCTTTCCCCTGATTCCGATCTCTGCGAAAGAATGAATGCGGAACTGTTTGCGGCATTTCAGAATCAGCTTCGCCGAAACTGGTCCGATTCCCGGTATGCGCAGAAGTGCCTCCCTGTCCGCCGAATTCAGACGCACCGGAAAGAACTCCGGATGAAACAGCGCCCAGGTCTCCTTCGGGTCGCGCGTCAAATCCAGATTGCCGTCCGCCCCGTACAAAATTTCATCCGCCTGGAAATTGTAGGTGCGCATGAGAAAATCCACTTGGTAGAGACGGTGTTCGCGAGTCAGGCGGTCATCGGAGGAAAGCGTGAACCGCTGTTCCCCCGGAAGTTCCGGTCGGCCGAGCCCTGTCTGATACGCGGAAAAATAGACGCGCTCGAACTTCAGACGGTTGTAAATTCCGTCCATGTAGCGGACAATTTCGCGGTCGCTCTCGTCGGAGGCTCCGACGATGAACTGAGTTGTGCAGCGAACCCGGCTGTAATCAGCCCCTTTCGCGGTCTCCGCCGCCATGAGCTTAAGCGGAGCGATAATGTCGCGGTCGTAATCCTTGCAGTTGGAAAGACGCGCGAAACGAGTCCGGCCCGGCGCTTCGATATTCAGCGAAACCGCGCTTGCCAGGCTCAGAGCGTGCCGGATTGCCGCATCGGATGCACCGGGAATGATTTTCAGATGAACATACCCGCGGTAACGATACCTGTACCGGAGAATCGCCGCCGTGTCGGTCAGCAGCTGCATGGTGTAATCGGGAGAACGCACGATTCCGGAACTCAGAAAAATTCCGAGCAGCCACTGTTTCCGCAGATAGTCCATGAAAAGCTTCGCGACTTCGTCGGGAGAAAGGGAACAGCGGCGCGGCGTGTTGCCGTCGGCGCGGAGCGGACAGTATTTGCAGTCGCTGGAGCACGCATTGGAAAGAAGCGTTTTGAGCATGATTCCATATCCGCCCCTCGCCAGCGGAACGGGATAAAGCCACCGTCCGTCAAGTCCGCGTCTGCGGTGTTCCTTCGGGGAAGTCGCGCACGCGCAGGAAAGATCATACTGCGAATCTTCCGACAGAATATTGAGTTTTTCGATTGTATCCATCATTTTCCCTTTTGAAAAAAGATATTCTCTTTTCCGGAAAAATCAACAGACGCAACGCGGATTCTCAACTTTTTATGAAAAAATTATTGTCTCATCCCCCGCGCCGGACGAAGCGCGCATAGGTCCTCGCGCCGATTCCGCGCAGACGCACCTGTTCCGGATTGGCAATGTATTCCTGGTAAAACTGAAGCAAAGCCGCGGCCTGCGGTTTGGCGTCGCGCGAAAAACTGGAGAAATGCAGTGAACGGAACTGCTGTTCATTGTCAAAGCCGATGATTTCGTAACGTTCCGGATTGATTCCACGTTCTTTCAGGCGGGCGATCAGACTGTAGGCGGTATAGTCGTTGGCGCAGAAACAGACGGGACGGGCCGCGTTTTTTTCCGTCATGGCAAGGAGCCGGTCGACGGTCGCCGCGTCAATCGAAGGCGTCAGATTGCGCGTAAAGCTGTCGTTGATGAGCTGATACTCCGATTCCAGAAAGTCATACGGGATGTTATGCCGTCCGCAGAAATTGCGGCAGATTTCCTCTCTTGCCGCCGACCACGGACGGGAGAACTCGTTGGCGATGTAGAAGAAACGTTCCACTCCGGTGTAATGCTCTTCGAGGGCCTGGCGGATGGAATAAAGGGTGTTCAGCATAATGTAATCGATTCCCGGAGCGAGCAGTTCTTCGACCTGGCGGAAATCGGAGGAACTCTGAACGACCAGAGTCAGTTTGAATTGCGCGGCGACAAGACAGCGCAGATGCTCTTCCAGATCGAACCGCGAATCCATACACGGAGAAAAGATTACGAACCCGACATTCCGTTCTTTGAGAGAGGCAATGAGTTTCTGCGGATCGCGCCACTCGTTCCAGTCGTTTTCGCGCAGATTGTAAATGAACAGCTGCACGCCGGAACAGCAGAACGCCTGTTCCAGTTCATCGCAAAGCTCCCAGCGGAAATCCGAGGTCCGGACGGATTCTCCGACGGTGTTGGCGAAGAGAAACGCCACATTCTGTCTGACGCCGTCTTTCGGCGTCAGGCGGGGCGTCTCCGAATAGCTGCGCTTCAGAATGCGGCTTCCCGCCTTTTTGCTGGTGACGATGAAGCCTTCCTCCCTCAGCAGCTTGAGCGCATGGCTGACAGTGGTCCGTCCGACCTGGAATTCCTGAGCGAGCTCCTGTTCAAACGGCAGGAAGGTCTGTTCTTCCGGCAGTTCAGCGATATAAGCCAGCAACTTCTGTTTCAGCTGTTCATACTTCGGCAGCCGCCGCTCCGATTTGTTCTGCTCTCCGGCCATTTTGTCTCCTTCTCCGGTTGTTCCCTTACAAGATAACCGGAGAAAAGATTTTTTCAAGTTTCAGAAATGAAATATTTTTCCATCTGCGGAATCAGCGGCTGAATCCTGCATTGCGGAATTCCACCGTCCCGGCGGCGGGAACCTTTCCGCGGATCAGGTCAAGACGCAAAGCGTCGACAGCACCACGCCATTCCGGATTCAGAGAAAGCTCCAATTCGATTTTATGAAAATTTCCGTCCGCAACCGTCTTCCAGTGAATGGAGCGGGTTTCCGAAAACGACGTCTTGCCATTGCTCCAGTATAATTTCCCGACCGGATTTGCACCTTCCGGAAGTTTCAGCTCAAATGAAAACTTTTTATACCGGGCGGCCTCAAACGGAAGCGGAAGCCGCGCAATCAGCTGCGGCAATTTTCCGCCCGGCTCCAGTCTGATGCAATCATCCGTCACGGAATAATTCCGCACCTGCAAAGGTTTTCCCCAGGAAGCCGGATGAATGGAAAATCCCTGCAAATCGTCCCCGATGACGATATCACCAAGCGAAAACGGAACAGACTCTCCCCGCAGAGCCGCCGGATCAATGCGGATTGCCCGGATGGTTCCTCTATACCCCGGATGTCCCGCAAGATTCACCGTACACAATTGCGGTTTTCCGGTTCCGATCAAGACCTGATGAAAAGAACGGTTTTCATGCATTCGCGGTTCACTCTGCGTTGCCCAGTAACAATGAAACATGCTTCTTGAATTTTCCGGAAGAGTGATTGAGAATGTCATGAGCGGGTTTTCCTCCGCCTCAAATGAATCCAGGTCCTTGACCGTCAGAAGAACGTTCCGGCTCGTGCAAACGGCGGAATATGTCTGTTCCGTCACAACCGGACACACTCCCGCCGGAGCGTTTCCCCAGAACTGCCACTCCTGCGGAGAAATAATCATTTCTCCGGAAAACACGGTGAATGCACTGCACATCAGCCCGGCGAACAACAAGCTTTTCATAAACTCTCCTTTTCTGTGTTTGTGTTTGCGAAACATTTTATTTTTCTCCCGGAGCGTACGGTCTGTCCGGCCAAAGAGCGATCCGGCCATGCGGAATCACGACATTCCGGCCTTGCGGCATCAGGAAGTGCGGATTCCAGCGCAACACGTTTTCTTCATTTCCCGGCTTCAGCAAACCGTCAAGCAGAATCTGACGGAATGGAGCCCCTCCGCCGCTCGGCATATTCAGCACGCGCCCGTTGACCTCAAGCCAGCCGAAAATTCCATGCGGGTAATCCAGTTCAAAGAAAATGTTCTTCCGCTTCCAGTTCTCCGGTATCCGGAACCGGTGTTCCAGATACAGAATTTTCATCTCCGTTCCAGGCTTTTCAGTCTTCGTGCGGCCAAGACTTTCCGCCGCAGTCCATTCCGCAATCTCCATTGCGTGCAAAGGCTTCGGATTGGCAAGGAGATAAAACATTCCCGAAACTCCAGCCGGACGTCTGGAGGCCTTTTCCCAGTTCTCTGCGCCGTCGACCCGCAGCTGCAGATTCAAAATTCCGTCCGAAGGAACTGTTACAGGAGTCGCAAGGTCATTGAATTCCCGGTTGAAATTCATCAGCAGTTTGCGTCCGTTGATCCGCAAAGAACCTTTCGGGAATACTCCGGTAAAGAATCTCGCCGGACTGTCGAACAGCAATTCAATGCGGCGGTTCTTCCACGACTCCGGAAGCTTAACAGTCTTGCGGAAGTACACTGTATGCGCGGAATCCAGCCCCATGACATCGAACGTTCCGAGTTTCACATTTTTTCTCACTCCGGTTCCAGGCTGTTCCGCCATCCAGCCGCCCACCAATGGAATAATCCATTTTGACGGTTTGGAGACAGGATTGCTCTTTTCCGAATCAAGAGGCTCCAGGACTCCCCACCGCCGCGCAAGTGATTCCAGCCAAAGCAACGGAGCACGTTCCGGATTTTCTGCCGGAGCGACAAAAATCCGGCACTGCATCGGTTCAAGCTCCAAACCGGGTATCGTGAATGAACCGTCCGCATTCCGCCGCACCTGGCGCTCCGGATAACCGGATGCGGAAATTTCCATCAGTCTGTCCGGATTTGAATTGAAAAAAGTCACCTGATACGTTCTTGCCTTATCTTCTGCGGAATGCACCCGCGAAACAAAGTAAACATCGTAAAGTCCGTTTTTACTGCGCCGCTTTTCCGCGAAAATCTGCTGATTCTCCGGAACGACGCGTGAGATTCGCGGAACCTTCAGCGAATCGAAAAGTCTGCCCAGAAGATCATTGGAATTTTTATCGGATCGCCAGCTCCCGTTGTTGTCTTTGCTGTTGAAATAGAACGGAGATCCCAGAAGAATGATTCTGCCTTTGCCGATCCGCCGTTCCGCAGCCGCAATCTTTCCAGAATTCCGCCGGCATGCAATGACTTTCACATCATTGTTTCCGGGCAGTAAATTCAACGCCAGTCCGGAAGCCGTCAAAGTTTTCCCCTGCAGCTCCGGCCATAAGCTCTGATCTTCAGCAAAAGTTAAAGGCTCCGTAGCGGAAATATATTTTTCCGGCATCAGCCCCGTCAGTTTTGAAATCGGCCACGCGTCTGCAGTCTCAACGGCGTGGCGTCCGGTATGATGTGTCGCAATAAAAATGCCGCCCTGTTCAACATACTTCTTCAAACCTTCAAGCTCCCGGTCCGTGAGAGTCACGCTTCCTGCATCAAAAAGGACGGGAAACTGATCCGCTCTGCCGGCAATGACATCTTCCAGATCAACAACTTGCGGACGCCTTCCCGTGCTCTGAACAGCTCCTCTGGAAACATCAAAGGTCCACGGAGCTTTGAACCGGAACCGTGCGGCGTTGCGGATGGAGCGCAGAACCCCGACTTTATCCGCGGGAAGCTCCAGCTTTCCGATGCATTTGACAAGTTCCGCATTCGCATCCAGCCAGCAGGGCGAATCTTTCGCCGCAAGATTCCTGTATTGCGCCGGAGCAAACAGAAAGTTGACCGAATCCACTCCGAGCGTAAGATACAATGTCACAAGTCTCTGGAATTGAGCGGCATTCCTCGGCCAGGTTCCCGGTTCAACGCTTACCGGAATGTTCTGAAGAACAGAATAAGTCGTCGTCCACGGAGCATACGTGACGCCGGTCATTCCGGTGTCATGCGGAAAACCTCCATGCGCTTTCATTCCGGGCAGCAGTTTGTCCAGCACGGCGAAACACGCCATGACCAGTTGCGGACGCCCCTTGTCAAGATCTCCGATGCGGTAATTCCGCATAATCCGGGTAATGTGATCCGCACGGATTTGTGCGGAAAATTCAAGAATGTCAAAGTATCTCCGGTTCCGGTGCCTGCACTTCTCCGGATAAAGCCAGCGTCCATGCGGGCTCAGAAAAATATAACCGGCAAGAGCATTCCCCGAAACTTCCAGCTCCAACAGATTCTCTCCTTTTTGAGGAACATCCAGCTGAAAACACTGTTCCTCGTCACCCCAGACCGGCGAACGGTCGGTCAACTCCGTCTGTTCCTTTCCGTTCAGGAACACCTTTTTCACATGAAAACGGTTGTTGTGCCATGCCTCAGGCTGAATATGCAGATATTTCCGTTTCCCGAAATTCTCCGCATTCAGTTTTACACGGAACCGGTAACGCAGCGGAAACTTGTTTCTCGTCTGAAAAACAGGGTCGTTGGGATTTGCGGAATACCAGTCCGTCTCCTTGCCTTCCCTGTTCTGCGTCTTAGCCTCCCATGCCAAACCGTTCAACCGGAACAGGGAATCACCATCCCGTCCGGTAAAATCAATCAGACGGGGAACTGCGACCTCATCCCATGAAGAGAACTTTTTCTCGTCTCCATAGTGACGCAGGCCGGTCTCGGCAAGACTCCATCCCAGGCGGTCGCGAAGATACGCAACCCATTCTTTCCTCACTTCAGGGTCATCGGCAAGCACATCAAAGTCCGGAAGTCCCACATTGCCGATTTCCGCCGATGCGAAATAGGCGGCATAACGGGGATTGTTCCGCACCCGCTCCGCAAACATGCGCTGTCCTTCAAACAAGTACTTGTCCGTCGACGGTGTATTGACGTTCTCGCAGTAGTTCGCCAAACCGATGCGGAGCAGCGGATGCACCGGGTGGAACGGCCTGCTGCCGATATGCGGAAGCGGAACAACATTCCACGGAAAATAAGGACGGTTCGGCGACTCATGCGACTGGTAAATATCCGCGCTGAAATCATATTTCTCCGCCATTTTCAGAAACCAGTCGGTAAAACTGTAATCATAGATTCCGGGGGCAAGGTAGTCTGCTTCACACGCCAGAGGATGAAGCATTCTGCGGAAATAGCGGCGCGCCCATGCAAAATCCCCGTAAGTATCCCGCGGAAGATTTCCCCAGCCGAAGAACCCGACGGCGGCCGCATCGTTGTCGAACCGGTCATACCAGCGGGGATAGCGGTTCGCTTCCGTTATACTCTCCCCTTCTTCCAACGCCGGAAAATTCTTCAGTGACGAAGCAAAACGGATGACGACCCGGTTTCCGGAAACAGAAATCCGGCAATATGCATCACTTTTCAAGCGGATGGCATTGCCCTCCGGAACCGCTGTGCCGAAAAGCAGAATATCCGTCATATATTTGCTGGCGCATTCCCGCGCTTTCTGTGCAGATTCACATTGCAGAACAACTTCATCCCTTCCCTGCGTTGCAGAAACTTTCCCGAACAGACGCAACTCGTAAACGGATGATGCGGAGAAAAGCGGAAAGGCGAATGCAAAAATCAGACACGCCAATGCAGAAGCTTTATATTTCATGAATCACCTCTCTCACGGCTTCGCATACCAGTGATGCCGCGTTTCCATGGTAAGACGCATAATTCCCTGCGCATACTCGACATGCCCGTCCGCGCATAAAGCGTTCACTCCGCGACTGTGGCGGTAATCAATGTAATCCACTCCGATATAGCCGTACGGATTCACCGTTGGTTTCTCAAGATAGCCATGCAGCTGACGCGGATCCACACGAAAATACGCCGCATCAAGAACCGCATAAAGAGAAGACGGCTTTTTTATGGCGGTCAGCGGAGCCGCCGCATAAAACGGATAGGAACTGTAATCTGTCGTGCCGCTGGCAGGATTCAAAGCTGCCCATCCGTTTATCGCATAACTGTTTTTCACCAGACTGTTTGAACCGCCCAGCTCCTCCTGCTTTTTGTTTGCCGGACAAAAGAAAATCTTATCTTTCCGCCCTAAATACGAATCCGTCTTAGGCGCCGACGTCATTTGAATCAGAAACCAAGTCCAGTACGGCGCACCCGCATCACTGATTGTGCTGCAGCTGTAAGGAATGGCGTTATATGAATCACCATAGAGAGCAAACAACTGTCCAGCCTGTTTCAAATTTCCCACACATGATATTGCCAGAGCCTTTTCCCGCGCTTTGTTCAGCGCAGGCAGCAGCATTCCGGCAAGGATGGCGATAATCGCAATTACTACAAGGAGTTCTATAAGGGTGAATCTTTTCTTGCGGATTTTCATTTTTCTTCCTCTCCTCTTTCTGTTTTATTCCCTTGACAAGCATATTATAGCACATAAATGCATTTTTGTCAAGAGGAAAATTTTAAAAATCTGTCATTTTAGATACATATAACATTATGCATCTATTATGACTGCATATTTAGATTAAATATTAAAAAAACAAGGAGAGATTCTCTGTTTTTATAAGAAGATACGCACATAACACTTCACCGGAAAACTGGAGGAAAGGCGGGGCATGCATTGACATCGGAAAAATGCGACAAACAGGCGCTCAGGCTTTCCCTCCGACCATCATTGTCATGCCGTTTTCCAGATTTATTGCGGGATTCGGAAGCGGAGCGAAGCCGAAACGCTCGTAAAACCCGGTCTTCCCCGTTGCGGACATCAAGTCACAGCAGATATGGCGTCCGGCAGGAAGATGATTCCGGAGCCAGTCAAGCATGAAATGCATCAGAAATGTTCCGGCTCCGCGGATCCGGAATTCCGGACGGATCGCAAAATCATGCACGGAGCAGAACATCGCGCGATCGCCGACAAAGCGTCCCATGCCGATCAACTCCCCGCCGGAATAGAGGGAAAAACGGGCAGTTGAATTCGTCAAAGCCGTTTCTACCTGTTCCGGCGGCGGAGCATCCCAGTCGACCGCACGGCAGAGCGCGCAGAATTCCGAAACGGTCAGAACATCAACCTCCACCCGGAACTCCGGAGACGCGATATGAGCGGACGGCGTCTTCATTTTCTCATTTTTTCAGCCGGAGGGCGGCTTTCGGGAAAATGCGGCAGGCGTTCTCAAAGAAAACCTGTTCCCGGAACTCTTCCGGAATCAGACTCCGGATCACTCCGACGTAACACGGGATGTTGATCAGCGGCCAGTCCGAGCCGTACATGACCTTGCCGAAGTCATCCAGATACTCCAGCCAGTGGCGGATATGCTCCATGTGTCCATGGAATTTTTTCAGATATGCATCCGTCGTGTAATTGCCCTCGGCGAGCCCCGAAAGATCAAGAAAAACGTTCGGGTTCTTCTGGGCAACCGCCGTTGCATCCACGATCCACGGATTGCCGTAATGCGCCATCACGAAACGGTTCTCCGGATGCTTCACCGCGAGTTCATCCACATTCAGCGGATGGGAAAAACGGAGCAGGCCGCGCGTGCCCGCAAGTTCGCCCGTGTGAATCACGACCGGAAGATCATGCTTTGCCGCAAGCGCAAAATACGGTTCATGCAGCGGATCGTTCAGCGGAACCGGATTGTAGCCCGGATAAAGTTTCAGACCGACGCAGTCCGGTTTGCTGAACTCGGCGTCAAAAAGTTCCAGCGAACGGTCCATCGTTTCTCGCGAAAGCTCGCAGCTCTCGAGTCCGGCGCAATGCACCAGAAACGAAGGCTGCGGACAGTTCGGCAGACGCGGCGTCGCCACGCCCTCAATCCGTTCGCCGCCCATCTCTCCCATTGCGATGCCGAGAACGACACCGCATTCATCGAACGCGGCTTTCAGATTCTCCGCTTCGTTGCAGTGTCCCGCCGCACGGGCGACCTCGTCGAAGCCTTCACATTTGGAAAAATGAAGATGCACGTCAATAATTTTCATTTCGAATAGACAAAAGCCCCTCCGCGCCACTGTTTCTCCTCGGTCGAGGCGAACTGGACGCATCCGGAGGCCTCGAACGCGGCTTTCACGGTTTCGTATTCCTTGTCGAGGATGCCAGCCATGATGAGGCATCCGCCGGGTTTCAGCAGAGAAAGCAGCTTGTCCTTGCCCGCAAGAAGAGCGGAGGAAAGAATGTTCGCCGCTATCACATCGTACTTCACGCCCCGCGAATTGAACTCAATCAGAGAGGCGGCGGAAAAACGAATGCGGGAACAGCGGTTGAACTCCGCGTTCTCTTTCGCGATCCGCGCCGCTTCGGGGTCGATGTCGAACGCATGAATGTCATGATAGCCGAGTTTCTCCGCGGCAATGGCGAGAATGCCCGAACCGCAGCCGGCGTCAAGCATGGAGAGCTGCGAAACATCATGTTCCGAGGCAAAGCGGTCAAGCTGGGTCAGACAGAACTTGGTTGTCGCGTGCTGTCCCGTTCCGAAACTCATTCCCGGGTCGAGGACGATCACATGCTGGCCGGGCTTCGCCTTGAAGTCGATCCAGGACGGCGTAATCGCGAGCGTCGGAGAAATCTCAATCGGTTTGAAATGAATCTTCCACGATTCCGCCCAGTCCTCTTTTTTGAGTTCGGAGACGGCAAGATTTCCGATGGAAACTTCCATATCGCGGAGCGTGTCCGTCATCCCCTCGAACTGTTCTTTTGCGGCTTCCGCCTCCTCGCGCGTCTTGAAATAGAGCGTATGCGCAAGTTTTTTCGTTTCCGCATCACGCCAGGAACTGAAATCGTAACCAAGCGCGGTGAGCAGTTCCGGAACGACTTCGCCGTTTTCGGAGAAATCGGAGAAACTGAAGCAGTAGAGAATGTCGTCCATAATGTCGTCCTTTGTTTTATGCCGTATACTGTACTATGTTTCAGCGGAATTTCAAGGAAAAATCTTTACAAACGGCAATAAAAAAGCGGGGAAGACGCAATTTCCAATCTTTCAAGTCGTCTATTCCAGAAAAACTCTTCCTGTCTTTCATAAAATACGTCGGAAAATATTTTACAAAATACTTTACTAAAATAGTTGACATTCCAAAAATACGCTGTATATTAAAGTCTCAACAGCGAAACAGACAGGGAGGCTGACCGTGAACGAAACCGACAACATACTTTCCATCCGGCACTTGTACAAAAGCTTCCCCGTCGACGGACGCGAGGTCGAGGTTCTGAACGACATCAACTTCGAGATTCAGCGCGGTGACTTCATCGCAATCGTCGGCGGGTCGGGATGCGGCAAGTCGACCATGCTCCGGATCATCTCCAGATTCATCCGCGACTTCAAAGGTGAAGTCGAACTCAACGGGAAACCCGTCGGGAAGCCCGGACGCGACCGCGGATTCGTTTTTCAGGAAGCGCGGCTCATGCCGTGGCTCACCGTCGAGGAGAACGTCGCATTCGGGCTCGCCGACCGCTCCGGAGCGGTGAAAATCGTGCCGGAATATCTGAAACTCGTCGGCCTGGACAAATTTGCGCGGGCGTATCCGGCGCAGCTTTCCGGCGGAATGGCGCAGCGGTGCGCGATCGCACGCGGGCTTGTCAACAAACCGGAACTGCTGCTCCTCGATGAACCGTTCGGCGCGCTCGACGCCATGACGAAGATTCATCTTCAGGAAGAACTGCTCCGCATTCACCGCAAGGACAACAGCACCATGATCATGGTGACGCACGACATTGAAGAGGCGGTGTATCTCGCCGACCGGATCATCGTGATGACGCCGCGTCCGGGACGAATCCGCGAAATTGTCCCCGTGCGCCTGATGCGCCCGCGCGACCGCAGCCATCCGGATTTCGTCGAAATCAAGCAGCATATTTTCCGCGAATTCTTCGCAACCGCCGAACAGAGGATTGAATACTACATATGACGCTCAAGGAAGAAATCAGAGCAAAGGCGAAAGAACTCGGCGCGACTCTTGTCGGGTTCACCAACGTCGCACGATACCGGGAATACTACCCGGATTCACCGACCGTCTTTCATCCGGACCGCATCTGGCCGGAAGCGAAGTCAGTCGTCGTCATGGCGGTTCCCATGCCCCTGCCGATCGTCGAGAGCACCCCGTCCATCAACTATCAGGAGCTCTACACGACCAGCAACATCATGCTCGACCGCATCGCATACGACCTTGTCCTCTGGCTCATGGAGAAGGGGCATCCGGCAATCTGGGCGCCGCGCGACTGCTATTCCGACTTGAAGTACCTCATCAACAACGCGATGTCGAGCTTCAGTCATGTCATCGCGGGCTATCTCGCCGGACTCGGCACGATCGGCTGGAACCACACGCTCCTCACAAAGGAGTACGGACCGCGCCACCGTCTGGTCTCCGTTCTCACAAGCGCGGAGATCGAACCCGACGAAGTCATGAAAAAAGACCTCTGTCTGCATTGCGACGTCTGCCGCAGGCTCTGTCCGGTTCAGGCGCTCACGGGCGACCGCAAGGACCGGTTCGCCAAGATGGACATGAACGCCTGCACCGTCCGGCATCAGGAGCTCAAAGAGGCGGGAAACTGGCCCTGCGGAATCTGCACAAAGGTCTGCCCGGTCGGGGAAGACCGCAAATTCTGGAACCGCCCGGGCGTGAAACGATACTTTGACGAACAGCAGGGCAACCCCGGCAATTCGCCGGAAATCAACGCATGGAATCACATGAGAGCATTCGGGTCGCGAGTCGACCGGAGAGGAGAATAAGAGAGTATGAAAACGAAAGTCATCATCGCAGCAGTCATCATCGCAGCGGCGGCGCTTCTGGCGCTCGTCAGCATCCCGTCGAAAAAGAACCCCGCAACCAGAAACACACTTTCCGAAATCCGGCTCGACTACGCGAACTGGAGTCCCGTAGGACTCGTTCTGCGTCAGCAGGGCTATCTGGAAGAGGATCTGAAAAAGGACGGCATCCGGGTGCGCTGGGTGTTCAGCCAGGGTTCCAACAAATCCATGGAGTTCCTGCGCAGCGGAAGCGTTGACGTCGGTTCTTCCGCCGGCGTTGCGGCGCTGATCAGCTTCATCAACGGCAATCCGGTCAAAACCGTTTACATCACAACCACGCCGGAATGGACCGCGCTTCTGCTCAAACCCGGAAGCACGGTGAAAGACGTCGCAGGCCTCAAAGGCAAAACCATCGCGGCGACGCCCGGAACCGACCCGTATGTCTTCATGGTCCGCACGCTCGCCGGAGCCGGACTCTCGCTGAACGACGTCAAGGTTGTCACTCTTCAGCATCCGGACGGCAAGAACGAACTTCTGCGCGGACGCGTCGACGCCTGGGCGGGACTGGATCCCCTCATGGCGCAGGCGGAACTTGCAGGAGCCAAATACCTCTACCGCAATGTCGGCTTCAACACCTACAACGTCATCAGCGTCCGCCGGGAATTCGCGGAAGCGCATCCGGAAATCGTGACGCGTGTTCTCGCCGCCTACGAAAAGGCGCGCAAATGGGCGCAGGAACACCCGGCGGAGTATCTCGCGCTCGTGGCGAAAGAGGCGAAAATCACACCCGAAGTCGCAAAACTTCTGCTCGAACGCACGGGGTTGAACGACGCCGCGTTCACTGGGAAGCAGGAACTCTCGCTCATCGAAGCGGGGAACGCGCTCCGCAAAAGCGGCGTCCTGAAGGAAGGTCCCCCAATGAAGGATGTCGTTGAAAAACTCATCGACCGTTCATACTTTGCACCGCTTGAAAAAAACAGGGAGAAATGATTTTATGGGATGGATTTTTCCGATTGCAATCGTTATATTATGGCAGCTGGCGTCCGGGCTCGGTCTGATTCAGGCGGAATGGCTGCCCTCCCCGCTGACAATCGCGAAGACGCTGTTTGAACTTGGGCGCACCGGAGAGTTGTGGGGACACATCGGCGTGACAACGCTGCGCGTGCTGGTCGGTTTCCTGATCGGCGCGGCCGCGGGAACTGTCGCTGGAGCGGTGACGGGATACTCGAAAACCGCACGCAAACTCCTCGACCCGACCTTGCAGGCCCTGCGCAACATTCCGTCGATGGCGTGGGTTCCGCTCTTTCTGCTCTGGCTCGGAATCTTCGAGGAGAGCAAAATCGCGCTGATCGCGACCGGCGTTTTCTTCCCGGTTTATCTGACACTCGCTTCCGGAATCGAGCAGGTCGACCGCAAGCTGGTGGAAGTCGGCGAACTGTTCGGGCTCGGACCGAAGGAGCTGATTCTGCGGATCATTCTCCCCGCCGCCCTGCCGTCGTGGATTACGGCGCTCCGCACCGGACTCAGCCTCGGGTGGATGTTTGTCGTCGCCGCCGAGCTGATGGGCGCGTCAAAGGGGCTCGGCTTCCTGATGTACGACGCGCAGCAGACCAGCCGCGCAGACGTCATCATTGCGAGCATTGTTCTGTTCGCAATTCTCGGGAAGCTCAGCGACGGCATACTGGAAGTCGGCGGAGCGCGTCTCCTCCGCTATCGGAAGGCCGGATAACATGAACGAATACACAATCCGTCCGTTTCAGCCCGGGGATCTCCCCGCGCTGACGGCGCTTTACAATCACTACATTCTCCACACGACGGCAACTTTCAACGACATCCCGCTCACGGAACAGGAAATGCTCGCCAAAGTCGAGACCGCACACCGCGACAACTGCCCGTTTCTCGTCCTTGAGACGGCGGACGGCTCCGCTGCAGGCTACGCATGCGCCGACCGTTTCCGTCCGCTGGATGCCAACCGCCTGGCGGAGCTGAGCATCTATCTTGCGCCGGAATTCACCGGACGCGGCCGGGGCTCTCCGCTCCTGGAGCGGCTCGTCGGCGAATTGAAACAGCGCAATTTCTATGCGGGACTTATGGCGATCATCACCGCCGACAACACTCCGAGCCTCCGTTTCCACCGCAGTCACGGCTTTGAAGACGCGGGGCTTTGGAAAAACGCCGCGTTCAAATTCGGCGGATGGTGCGACGTTCTGGCACTGGAACTCAAATTGAAATGACCCGTTCTTATTTTCCGAGCGCAAGAAGAGCGGCGCCGACCGCCGCCTCTTCGCGCGTTTCCGTCAGACGGAGCGGAAGACCGAACTCTCGCTGAATGGCGAACTGGACGCTCTTCAGCAGACGCACCGCGTTTCCCGAACCGATAATGGAACGGCGGTCCGCCAGCACCTCCGCGCAGAAACCGGATTTGAGATTGCGGACAATTCCGAGCGCAAGCGCGGCGCCGGTCTTTCCCGGCGTGGCGTTCGCAAGAGTCAGACCGCAGCAGCTTCCGCGCAAATCCGGATTCCAGCGTTCGCCGAGGAAGTGCGGAGCAATTGTCAGATCCGGCTCGCCGCGCTCCAGCTCCGCAAGAGCAAGGGCGTCAAGACGGTCCAGCAGAGCGCCTTTCGGAAGTTCCGCTTCGCCGAGGTCGCGGCAGAAAGCGTTGACCGTATCCGCAAGCCATGCGAATGCGGCTCCGCCGCAGAGCGGAGCTGAAACCAGCAGAGAGCGTCCGCCGGGAAACGGACGCGCTTCCAGCGAATCCGGAAGTTCCGCCGGCGGCTTGTCGACCACCATGGAAAGCTGAGCGCCCGTTCCGAGCGTCAGATAAATTTCATGCGCGAAATCGCCGCCGCAACTGAGAATCGACGCCTGATTATCCCCGATTGCATTCACCACGGGAACTCCTTCCGGAATGCCGAATCTGCGCGCGGCCTCCGCGCAGACCGTTCCGGCTACCGCTCCGCACGGACGGATTTCCGGAAGGACGGAGGCTGGAACATGCAGAGCTTCCAGCGCCTTCAAGTTCCAGCCGCCGTCGCGGTAAAGCCCCCAGCTTGCGGCATGAGTCGGGTCGGTGACGACATGCTTGTTTCCGGTCAGAACGTAAACGAGGTAATCGTTGATTGTCGCCGCGAAATTCCATGATCCGAGCTGTTTTTCCTCCGCGAGACGCGCGAGGGTCGTTCCGCCGAACCCTTCGCGCAGAGGAAGTCCGGTTTCCGTCTGAAAACGTTTCAGTCTCTCTGCTCCGCAGCGGTGATCCTGCCAGGTGACGAGCGGTGAAACGGTGTTCCCGTTTCCGAGCAGAACGGAATGCATCTGTCCGGTAACGCCGATGCACGATATTCTGCCGAGCTGATCCTGCGGCAGTGCGGCAATGATCCGCGCGACCGCCTCCAGAATTTTTGCGGGGTCCTGTTCCGCCCCGCCCGGCACGGACGGAATATCCGCATGATGCGCGGCATTGGCGACGCCGAGCAGAGTTCCGGTTTCATCCAGCAAAACGGCTGCGGCCTTCGTTGTTCCAAGGTCGATTCCCAGAGCTGTTTTCATTTTGTCTTCTTCCTGAAGTTGTGTTGTTCTTTATCCGGCATTAGTATAACATAAGACGGGCAAATGTCAAGTGCGTTTCCGTATGAGGAAGAAACTTGCGGCAATTCTCCGGATGCGGCGGAACAGCCGCAACGTCATGCGGTCATGAACGGAGATGTTTCCCCCCGGGATCCGCGCGCTTGATTTCATCCTCCGGGCTCAAACTCCGGTACATCCGCGGCGGAACGCCGAAACGCTTGCGGAACTCCGCGGAAAAATTCAGCGGACGCGCATAACCGACACGCTCCGCGACCTCTTTCACCGAAAGAGAACGCTCCATCAGAAGCAGACGGACCGCTTCGCGCATCCGGATCTCCGTCAGCATCCGGTATGGTGAAATGCCGTGCATCTGTTTGAAACAGCGGATCAGATGCATCCGCGAACAGCCGCACATCTCCGCCAGCGCAGTCATCGAGACGGGTTCCGCAAAGTGCTTCTCCAGATACTCCGCCGCTCCGCTGATCCGCTGAAACGCCCCCGCAGTCTCCGCCGGATGAAGAAAAAGCTGAAACAGACGGTATGTAAGCTGTCCGTTCTTCTCATCCTGGTTCTTCCCCGGCTCAGCGCAGAGCTCTTTCAGCGACTGAATCAGAACGCGCAGCTCATTCCAGTCTGGACGCGTCAGCACGTCGCGCTTCTCAAGCCCGAATGCGGCAATCGCGGCGTCGCGCAGAACCCCGTCAATCACCAGCGAAGTCTTCACGCAGAATCCGGCGGGACCGGTCAGCAGTTCCGCATCGACATAGGGGTGAATCAGAAGGCAGTCACCCGGCTCCAGCAGATACATGCGGTCGTCCAGACGGACCGAAAGCGAGCCATCCCAGATCACTTCCATCGAAAAAAACGCGGCGTTGCGCCGGCGGTAGTGCATATCCTTCAGACAATGATGTTCATACAGAATCATCGTGTAGAGCGGCTCGCGCGCTCTCCGTTCAAAAAGAAGAGGATACGACTTCACTATGCGGAAGTCGCGGCGGAAATAGACTTCCATTCCGTCCGCGAACTTCTGCTGAAGCGCAAGGCGGTGTTCCTCAAAAATCCGTCTGTTCTGAAGCGGTTTCATCGCAATGTTGATTTTTCATATATCTTTGTTTACTTTCTATGTATAATATAACAAATAAAGGATTGTTTTTCAAGCCTTTTTCGTTTATAATATATACCGTAAACCGAAAAAATGAAAGGAAGCTAGCGATGAAAAACACTTTGAAAAAGCTCTTCGGAGCCCTGGCGTTTCTGACGCTTCTCTCCGCTCCGGCAGGGGAAAACCTTTTCGACTCCGCAAAAATCATCCCCGGAAAATACGGAACATGGGACGCTGAAACGAAAACGGTCAGAGTCTCCATTCCGCACGGCACAAAAGTTTCAAACGCAACCGAGGGCGTCCGCTTTGTGCCCGACAATGCAAAATTCGCCGGAAAAACCGTCAAATTTTCCTTCAAAATCAAAACGGAAGACGTCCGCAGCGTCGGCGGCAAAAACTTCCACAACGCCAAGCTCCTGCTCGCCGGGGCGACGAAAAACGATCCCTACTGGCGCGGCTCCAAAGGATTCACCGGAACCAATGACTGGACCGAAGTCGTCTGGCGTATCTCCTTCTACGGCGACAATATCCGCCTTGCCGCAGTTTTCGGACTCCAGTTCGCCACGGGAACGGCGGAATTCAAGGACATCCGCGCGGAAGTCTGCGACCCGTTCGAAGCGTTCCGCCTCAAGGAAAAGCTCCCCGCGGATTTCAAGTGCGAATACTCCCCCGCCGTCCGCAACGTCCCCCGTCTCCGCGGAGTGGTCGCGGAATATTACGTTTTCGATGATCCGACGGCATTCGACACGCTCGAAAAATGGAACGTCAACGTCGTCCGGCTCTGGCTCGGCCCCAAAGGAGCAAATCTGAATTACAAGACTTACGAAGCGGAAATGGAGCGTCAGTTCAAACGGCTCAAAGAGCTCTGCCCCGAATTTGAAAAGCGCGGAATCAAAGTCATCATGACCTACCGTGTCCCGGGAGGACGCTACTCGAATCCGCAGGTGTTCGGCACGGCGGGCGAAATCTCCCGCAAGGACAACGAGCTTTCCGCCTTCCGCATCTTCCAGTCCGAAGAGTGGCTGAACCTTTTCGTCCGCATCTGGGAGAACGCCGCGCGCACCTTCCGCAATGAACCGGCAGTCTGGGCTTACGACCTTCTCAACGAACCCGTGCAGACCGCCGAATGCCGCTGGAACTATCTTGAAGTCCAGCAGAAAGCCGCCGAGGCAATCCGCAGAATCGATGCGGAAAAACCCGTCATGATCGCCTCAAACTACTGGGGCGGAGTCGATACGTTCATCTATCTCCAGCCGCTCCCGCTGAAAAACATCATCTACCAGTTTCACTGCTACCTCCCCGGCGTTTACACGCATCAGGGACTGCGTGACAAAATGAAGCGCATCAAGGAGGGAAATCCGATCCGCTACCCCTCAAAAGTCGATGTTTTCGGTCTCCACGCCGCCCACCACACCGTGGAATACGTGGACAAGGAACGTCTGCGCAAAAACTTCCAGCCGGTTCTCGATTTCCAGAAAAAATACGGCGCGATCATCTACGCCGGTGAATTCTCCGTCATCCGCTGGGCTCCCGACAGCGACCGCTATCTCGACGACATGGTGAGTCTGCTTGAAGAGAATCAGTGGCACTGGACCTATCACACCTTCCGTGAAAAGTGGAACGGCTGGAGCCTTGAACACTCCGACGACTGGAAGGAACAGAAAGCCGTTCCGGACACGAAACGTAAACAGGTCATCCTCAAATATCTTTCCCTCAACCGGAAATAACCAGAAAGGCCGCGCCATGAAACTTCATTTCCACAGAAGAAACATTTCATATTTCAAGCGTAAATCCCACAGATTTACCCTCATAGAGCTCCTCGTGACGATTGCGATCATCGCGATCCTCGCCGGGATGCTTCTTCCCGCGCTGAACAGTGCCAGAAGCAAAGCGCGCGCCATCTCCTGCCTAGGAAATCAGCGGCAGGTCGGACAGCTCTTCATGCAGTACGCGAATGATTTCAACGATATTCTTCCGCTCGTGAAAATCTCCTCGACACAGGCGTCCGGAGGCGCCGGCACCTTGCAGTGGGCGCAGTACTTCATGGAAAACCAGGTGAAAGTCATCGGAAAAAACAATTCTATTTATTTCTGCCCCGAAAACATCGTAAAGTACCGCAACAGCGACTTCACTTACGGAGTCCGCGCCGGCGGATGGGGCGACACCTTCGAAAGCCGCGCCGGCTCCAAACACTGGGACTGGCTCCGCACCTCCTCCGGTCCCGATTACGTCTCCTCTCTGCTGAATCTGAAACGTCTGACCAACCCGAGCATCTGCTTCTATCTTGCCGATTCCGTCCGGTTCGGCACGAGCAATCAAACCGCTTATCCGCTCGGCAGCGGCGCCTACCGCATCCTGCCGAGCCTCAACAACGGAATCTGGGAAGCGCATATGGATTCCGTCAACATGCTTTACGCCGACGGACACGCTCAGCTCCAGGCCCGCGGTTCCCTGAAGGCTCAATTGAACGATGTCGACAATTCAAAAATCGACCGCTCACAGGTTCTCCGCCGCCGGGACTGGCTCGTTCCGGACGCCTTCTGACGCCGGGAAACTTGCCGGAAACGGGCGTCTGTAAAAAATCCGAATCAACCGCGACATTTCCGCACGGAAACGGCAATGTCCATTTTGAAATACGCCGGCTTTCCGCTGAAAAGCCGGCGTATCCGGAGTTTTTCATCCCTCAAATTCCGTCATGCACCAGGAGGAGAAATCCCCCTCCCCGTCAGAAACCCAGGAGACGTTTACGGGCGTGCCGTCGCGCTCCACGACCGGGAAAGGCTCCGGACGGCCTCCGTAATTGATGAAATGCATCACAAGGCGGTCTCCCTTCCGGAACATGCGGCAGCGGACCTCGGGCGAAGCTACGATGTGGAGTCCGTTCTCCAGAATCCCGCGGATGCCTGCAAAAACGGCGTCGCCGTTCGCCGGATAGCAAATGATCTGCTCCCAGTCAATGTTCTTCTGAACGCTGTCCAGCTGCTCAACAGAAATCATCCCGGAACCGGTGAATGGATTAGCTTCCCGGTGGCGGTACCGTTCATCGTAATCTCCGCAGAGAGAATCCCCGATGACCTGACCGCCCTGAGCAATGAAGTCGAGAATCTGCCGAACTTCACCGTCGCCGATGCAGCGCTGTCCGGCGAGAACGAGAACACGGCAGCGGTCAAGCCCCTCCAGACGCGAACCGTCGCCGAAGACGAGGCGGAACGGGACATGATTGCGCAGCAGCAGCTCTTCCCATGAAAAGAGGGCGCACTGCGAATCATGCGAAAGCTCCTGCGACGGCCAGGAAACAAGAATCCCGACGTCAGCGGCATCCGGAAGCTCAAAATATTCGCGGTACCGTTTGGAGAATTCAAAGAATTTGCGGTTGACCGCTCCGCGTTTTTCCCGCAGTTCGACGTTCAGCGGCTCCGCCCGGCGCGGCGTCATGATGAAGCGGTCGCCCGGAATACCGCCCCAGACACGGCACTCCATCAACTGCGCCAGAAGAAGCGCGGGCTCCATGTGCTTTCCGCCCGCATCGCCGTCGCTGAGCGGATAAAGCGGAAGGTTCATGCTCTCGCATGTCATCATCTCGCGGATGCGCGTCACCGAAGCATTGCCGATCATGCGCGGCTCATTGCCGGTCTGACAGATCAGCAGGTCGAAGCAGTCGGCAAAATGAGCGGGACGCAAGCACCATTCGCGCATCCCCGCGCCGCGGCGCGGGGAACCGGCGTTTCCGGAGAAAATCAGTGCGGGATCCGCCTCTTTCGCACATGCACGAAGCGCCGTAAGCGCCTGCCGGTTGCTCTCCGCCCAGAAATGCAGAGCGGCAATGATGACGGGGTCCTTGAGTTCCGTGCGCGCCTTGATTGCCGCGACCGTCGGGAAACGGACGTGATCAAAACTCTTCAGCCCGAAATCGCGGGGATTGAAGCGGGTCCGCAGATAGTCGCGGAACAGTCCAAGACAGCGCGGGCAGCGGCATTGCACGACATTGCAGTTGTCCAGCATAAGACCGTCGAAGCATTTTGCGTCCGCAGCGATGCGGATGATCTTTTTCAGATAAGCGATAAAATCCGGATTGTTCACGCAGGGCATCCAGCGGAAATAGTTTGACTCGTTGATGTAAGGCACGAAGCCTCCATGCTCGTCGCGCGCCGCCCAGGACTCCAGATCCGGGATTTCCTCCTCCATCGTCTCGCTGTAGAGAGTGGAATACTGCACATAGGCAAATACGCGGATTCCATGTGCGCGGCACCGCTCGGCAAAACCTTTTACATTCGGGAAATCCTCGCGCTCCGCCTCCCAGCCGAGCCCCTTGTAAAAGCGGCAGTGCAGAATGTTCGCCCCGGCGTCTTTGATTGCCCGGACACACTCTTCGGAATCGAACCAGCGATGCCATTTTTCGAGATAAAGCGCAGAGCCGTCGAGGCCCCCTGTGCTTTTTCCGCCGATGCGCCGGTACATTGTGAGCGGCTCATGATTGCCGAACGTCCAGAATGCGTCGTAAAATCTGTTGTGCATGGTTGCTCCTTTCTTTATTTCCATGTCAAGAGAATGATTCCGAAAAGACACAGCAGCAGACTTGTCACGGAAAGAACGCTGTACGGCTCCTTCAGACGGAACTTGCTGTAAAGTGAAAATGTCGAAATGTTGACTCCGATCACGATCGGGAAAACAAGCGCCGAGGCTCCAGCCGCATTCATCGAATCCAGCGACCGGAACATGAAGTAATACGATCCGATTGCTGTCAGGCTCCATCCGAGCGCCATTGCCGGAATGACATGCGGAACGCCGTTGCGCACCTGCGCCATGTCTCCGCGAAGCAGGGAGGCCACGCAGTTGCCCAGCGCGCACGATGTCAGAAGCATCGGCACGCGAAGCCCCGTATTCAGCAGCTCCGGCGCAAGCCGCGCGGTCAGACTGTTCAGCGTCTGAAAAGCTCCGCTGCACCCAAGCGAAGCGGCCACCGCAAGCAGCCATTTCCATGAAACGCGCCGGAGCTCCGCTTCCCCGTTCCTCCGATTGCCGAGCGCAATCATCACGAGCCCCCCCAGCAGCATGAGCAGCCCGGCAATATTCAGCAGCCCGACTTCATTATGCCAGACCAGCACACCGATCAGGAACGGAATCAGCGCCGCGCAGTTGCGCACGGCAATGGAAATGCCGTTGTGTCCCAGCTTCAGCGTCAGCACCATGAAAGCCTGACTTGCCACATTCACAAATCCCGCCAAAGTCAGCAGCAGAAGCAGCGGGAAAAGCGCGGAAAAAGAAAGCGGCCTCAGCGATCGCCAGTCCGGAACAAAAATCCACGCGATCAGCGCGGCTGCGGTGTTGCCGATCCAGTAAAACAGGAAAACGGAAATTTTATGACGAGCGACGACGCTCATCGTCATCGAAATCAAAGCCCACGTCAAACCGGTGAGCACGGCGAACAGGATTCCGGCAGCCATCATTCCTCCTTTGTCGACATTCCCGGACGGATGGTCCACTCGGAAACCGTTTTCCGCATGCAGCCGCTCCCGCCGTGCATCAAATCCCAAAGACGGTTCAGCATCAGCGAAACCGCCCGGCGGTACGGACGGACCGTGATCGTCGGCGTCCAGTCATAGTCAAGATATTCCGCAACATACTGGAACCGCTCCGGCACCGCAACCCCCGCTTCCGCAAGAGCGTCACGCAACTCCTCCGTCTCCATGTACTGCACACACGCGCCGTCGGCATTTTCGTTTTTCAAAATCCGCTTGAGCTGAGCTCCGGTCCCCCCTTTTTCGAGTCCGAGCGACGGATTGAGCGACAATCCGGCGTCCTTCAACGCCCGTTGAACGCCAGCCGTCACATCCGTCCGCCATGCGGGATAAATAAGATTGCGGCAACCGCGGTCAATCAGATATTGCGCCTTCCGCCGCCCCTCTTCCTCCGGATCGAAAGCGATCCAGTTTCCGCACTCCGGCGGCTCCAGCGCAAAGAGTCCGACCACCGGAAACGTTCCGCCGGACGCCTCTTCAAAAACGTTCATCAGTTTTGCCGGCGGGTAAAACCAGAGCAGACCGTCAAGATTCAGATTCCGCATATCGCGCTCCACCAAAGCCGGATCGGAGCTCGTCAGCATCTGAATATTGACCGGGAAACGCTCCGTTTCTTCAAACAGCGCGGCAAGAACCCGTTGAACGTCGCTGCCGTAAAACGCGTTCATGCCGTCGACGATGAACACGCCGATCGTTTTGCGCTGGCGCAGATGCGGAAACCAGGCGCGCTCCGAAACGTAATAGCCGGAACGCGGACGGCGGATCAGATAATTGTCGCGCACCATGTCATCCAGCGCGCGGCGGATGGTTCTGCGCGTCACGCCGAACCGCTTCGCAAGCTCGCGTTCCGACGCTATCGGCTTTGAGAAATCATCTTTCAGCGTCAGATTGATCAGGTACTGACGCAACTTCATATATTCGGGAATGACAGTCAAAGGGTGCTCCTTTCATAAAGCGTACCAGTGTGTACCAGTTTGTTTTATATAATACACTCTCTTCCGGAATAATCAAGCGGGAAAAACAAAAAAATTGATTTTTCCGGTCCGCAATACCGCGGCGACTACACAATCGGTGACTGGACTTTCGCATCAACGGAAAAGAGTTCTTTGTAAAAGGATGCAACTGGATGCCGGCCGACAGTTTCCACGACGAGAATCCGGCTATACTCGAATGGCAGCTCTCGCTCGTCCGCGACGCCAGAATCCAGATGCTCCGCGTCTGGGACGCGGGGGGAATTCGAATCCGACTGCTTCCATGAACTCTGCGACCGCTGCTGCTATTCCGGATATTTCAATCTTTCTCCGCTTCCCGCGTCTCCGCACGGAAGCGGAGAGCTTTTTTAGAATTTGTCGTCCGCCGGTTGACCGGAGTCCCGAACCGCCGCCTGTAAATTTTACGAAGATAGTTTCCGTCGCAAAATCCGCACGCGAACGCAATTTCTTCGGTCGACATTTCCTGTTTTTCCAGCAGAACGCAGGCATGTTTCAACCGGAGGTCAATCAGATACTGGCATGGAGTCGTTCCCATTTTCCTGCGGAACTTGTAAATAAACTGGTTTCTGGACATTTTTGTCCGGCGCGCCAGTTCCGCAAGAGAGAGATTCGCGGAAAAGTTTTTCTCCATATATGCGATTGTCTGTTCAAGGGGAGATTTGTCCTTGCGCGGATCCGGCTGCCATGCCTGAATCAAAATAACGATCAGTATAATGAACCACGTCCGCAGCTGGAGATGATGCTTTTCCACACCGGGCCCGCAGAACGCTTCATGCATCTGATTCAGCAGATTGCACACATCCAGGAAAACGGTTCCGAACAACGTAAACAGAGAGCTTTCGCCGGAAAGACTGAACAGGAGATTTCCCCTTTGCAGAAATTCCAGTGAGAGCTTGTTGGAAAGAAAAAGTTCCGGCTGGCATGAAAGATTGAAAACTTCCAGATTTTTCGCATTTTCAAAACGGTGAGTTCCCCCGGGAAGAACAACTATCACACAGCCTGGATACACTCGCTGATAATTTCCGTTAAGCCAGTGATCCGCCGTTCCTTTTACAACAATGGTTATTTCTATGCAGGAGTGCCCGTGCTCATCGACTTTCCGTTCGAGAAAATGATGGGTGATGTCAAACAGAAAATTATCCAGACGACCGGCAGGCTTGAAAACTGGAAACATTATCCGCAATCTCCTTTTTGTGACAATATACCGTTTTTTTGTACTTTTGTCAAGGTCTTTTCCCGAATTTTATGGTATAATATCTTCCAACGAAACAATCAATGTCCGGCAAGGAGTGGAAATGAGCGATTTGAAAAAGTTATCCGCGGCATGGTGCCGCGTTCCGGCGGAGAAAAACGCCCGCAGCGATTACTCTCTGTTCCGGCGCAGGATTCATCTTGAAACGCCGGAAAGACTTCGCATGCTCGTTTCGGCGGACAGCCGTTACAATCTTTATGTGGACGGCAAATTCTGCGGGCGCGGTCCGGTCCGCGGCGATCTGGAACATTACGGATACCGGATTTACGAACTGGAGCTTCCGGCGGGAGAGCATGTCATTTCCGCGGAAACCATTTTCTGGTCCGACGGCTTCCTTCGTCCATGGAGTGAAATTCATTACAGCGCCGCTTTCCTGCTCGCCGGAGAATGCGGGCGGGAGAACCTCTCCACTCCGGGATCCTGGCGCTGCTGTCCGGATTTTTCGCGGAGTTTCCGTGAAGACAAGCCCAGACGCCCCGCCGGGGCAACGGAGCGCTTTGCCGGCGGGGTCACTCCTGAAAACTGGAAAATGCCGGAATTTGACGATTCCGCCTGGGCATCCCCCGAATATCTGGGGAAACCGCATTTTCCGGAATTGAACTCTTTTGACCCGTCCAGCCGCTGGAGACTTGAAGAGTCGGCTGTTCCGGAAATGACGGCGGAACCCGTTGCCATCAAAGAAGCGCGCTCCTCCACAGTCGCGGACAGCTCTCTGCGGAACGGCGTTCTTCATGCAAAAATACCCGCGGGGAAACATAAACTGCATCTTGATCTCGGCCGTTATTACACACATCTTCCCCATCTGAAAAGCCATGGCGGAGCAGGAAATGTTTTCATCCGCTATGCGGAATGCCTGCTGACCGGAAATATGCAAAAAGGACGGCGCGATTTTTTGGAAAATGCGGTTTTCCCGCCGGAATCCAGTTGCGACGAAGTCGTTTTTGCCGGAGGAGACTGTTCGTTTACGCCCTTTTGGTTCCGCTCCGGGCGTTTCGTCGAACTTGCGTTCGAACTCGCCGACGAAGTTGAAGTGGAACTCGGTTTTGACTTTCTCTCAAGTCCGCTGCCGTTGAAAAATTCTCTTGAATTCGGCGTTCCGATGCTGAACCGCATTGCCCGGACAGCATGGCATACGCTGAGATGCTGCGTTCATGAGCATTTTGAAGATTGTCCCTACTGGGAACAGCTTCAATATGTCGGAGACGCCCGCATTCAAGCGCTGATTACCTATCTTGCGACCGGAGACGACCGGTTCGGCCGTCAGGCAATCAGACAATTCGAGCATTCCAGAAGCGGATCCGGATTGACGCTTTCGCGCTATCCGACAAACTTCCCGCAAATCATTCCGGAATTCAGTCTTTTCTGGATTCTTATGATTCGGGATCATTTTGAACACTTTCACGATCCGGAAATCATCCTCGAACACTGGAATGGAATCCGCGACGTCATTGACAGCTTTTTGAAACACCGCCTGAAGTGCGGATTGATCAGTCAACCCGGAGAATGGAATTTCAGCGATTGGGTGCAGGACTGGAGCGGCGGACGAAGCAACCGCGGCACAACGCAGCCGGAAACCCTTTTGAACCTGATTTTCGCGGAAACCTGCCGCCAGGCCTCCCTGATGGCGGAAGCCGCAGGCAAAGACGGCGCATTCTGCGCGGAAGCAGCGGACTCCGTTCTTCACGCAGTCAACCGTCACTGCTACTCCGAAGAGCGCGGACTCTATGCCGACACTCCGGAAAAATGCTGGTTCAGTCAGCACAGCAACATCTGGGCGGTTCTTGCCGGAGCGGCGGATCACGAACGCTCGAATCGCATTCTCGACGCCGTGCTGATCGACAAAACCCTTTCGCCATGCACTCTCTATTTCTCGTTCTATCTGCTTGAGGTCCTGTGCGAAAATGGACGATTCGAAGCGTTCCTGGATCAACTGAAACGCTGGGATGAGCTGCTGACCGCCGGGTTCACAACATTCCCCGAAATCCCGTCGCCGAACACCCGGAGCGATTGCCACGGCTGGAGCTCCGGACCATTGTATTTTCTTCTGAAATATCGAAAACATCTAAAAAAGGAGAACTTGGAGCATTTATAAACCGAACGCACCGAAGCCCGTCCGACACACTCTCCGAAGTTCCGCTTGAAAAGTCTGCCGGAAAACAAAGCCCCCTAAAGGAAAAACAAGAAAAGGAGAAGAGCATGTTTACAAAAACAACACCATCAAAACACAAAAACAGCAAAGCAAAATCACAATATACACAAATACAATTCACTCTCATAGAACTTCTTGTTGTAATTGCGATTATCGCGATCCTCGCGGCGATGCTGCTGCCGGCATTGAATTCGGCTCGTCAAAAAGCCCTGAGCATCCAATGCACCGGCAATCTGAAACAAATCGGAAATGCGGCAGCTCTTTACTCTGCGGATTTTCAGAATTTCATTTGTCCGCCGAAAACTGCAAGCGCTTTTTTCCAGAATTATCTCTGGGACTACGCTTACGGAAAGTACCTGGGCTACAAAACGAACTCATTAAACTATCCGAGCGGCAGCTGGCCGGTTTTCCGCTGTCCCGCGGACAGCAGAATGCCGTTTGACAACGCCGGCGACAATTCCCGTCTGCAGAGCTACGCCCTCCTCTCCGTTTACGACGGGGAAAACCAGACTGATTCGAAAAGCCTTGATCCGGCGCGTGTAAAAAGCCCGTCCCGCGCATATTTCGTTGCGGAAAACGATTACACCGGCGTTATGAGGGCAGACAACCAAAACCGTTACTCCCGGAGCCATGCCGGAGCAGAAGGCGGCAATGCACATGTTCACATCGGCTCTTCTTTCCAGCTCGGCCCCAATCATCTCAATCGGGCATCCATACTTTATCTGGACCTTCACGCCGCGCTTGTTCAGAACTGGAAAAACCGCTTTTCCGAAAAGTGGTACTCAATAACAGACCAGACTTCCTATACGGAATAAAAGAAAGAGAGGAAAACAGGAATATAAACGCACAGCACAGCCCCCCGGATAAAAACATTTCAACCTTCAAATGAAAAGGCAGACAACAATATGATTTTTCTCTGCAGCAAACGCATCATCTTCCAGAGCGTATTCGCACTTGCGCTCTGCTCCGGATTCACCCTCTCCGCATTTTTCAAAACGGATTACAATGCTCTGCACTGGCAGGATGAAAACAGGAAATCCATCCACAACGCAAAAGAATCCCCCGTTTGTTTTGTCGGAACCATTCCATCCAGAAACGACCTGCTGAAGGCCTCCTTCGAGGAAGGAAGCATCACGATCGACACCCGCGATTTCTACGCGCTTCCGGATTTGAAAAAAGAGGTCATTCTCCACATCCCCGGAATTCAGAAAGACGACGGGGTGCGCATTCCCGCCGACCCCTCCGCGGAAAGGACATGGAACTGCTACCAAATCAAAATTCAGGGAACCCCGGGCTCCAAAATCGCACTAGTTTTCGAAGGACGAAGAGACAAAAAGTTCAACAACGGTCATTTCCGCGTCGACAAGGAATTCATTCTCGACGGCACGGAGCAGACCATCATCCACAAGCTCGAACTGCCGCAGGACGTCACGGGATTCGGCCTCCGTCTCGACCTCAAGTCCGCCGGAGTGTTCCGCTTCCAGGCGCCGGATTTCTATACAGAAGTCAAAAAGGATAACATATCCGGCAAATAAAACCAAAGGAATCCTGCAAAATGACTTTTCACAGTTACAAACAGACTCTGGCATTGGGAGCATTCATCCTTGCGCTCTGCTCCGGAATTCCCGTTTCCGCATTTTTCAAAACGGATTACAATGCTCTGCACTGGCAGAATGAAAACAGAAAATCCATCCGCAACGCAAAAGAATCCCCCGTTTGTTTTGTCGGAACCATTCCATCCCGAAACGACCTGCTGAAGGCCTCCTTCGAGGAAGGAAGCATCACGATCGACACCCGCGATTTCTACGCGCTTCCGGATTTGAAAAAAGAGGTCATTCTCCACATCCCCGGAATTCAGAAAGACGACGGGGTGCGCATTCCCGCCGACCCCTCCGCGGAAAGGACATGGAACTGCTACCAAATCAAAATTCAGGGAACCCCGGGCTCCAAAATCGCACTAGTTTTCGAAGGACGAAGAGACAAAAAGTTCAACAACGGTCATTTCCGCGTCGACAAGGAATTCATTCTCGACGGCACGGAGCAGACCATCATCCACAAGCTCGAACTGCCGCAGGACGTCACGGGATTCGGTCTCCGTCTCGACCTCAAGTCCGCCGGAGTGTTCCGGTTCCAGGCGCCGGATTTCTATACGGAGCCGAAACAGAAACAGGTTTTTCCAGCAGCCAATTATCTCTATAACGGCGGCGCAGAAAACGGCTTCGACAACACCGTTTATCTGCCGCTGAAAAACCGGGCTCACGCGACAGCCGGAAGCTTTGTGAATTATCGCGGCGAAAAGGAACAGTTTGATATCGAACTGGAACGTGACTCGCGGATTGTTCATTCCGGAAAATATTCGTTCTCCATTCTCTTCCGGGGAAAAGGTCCGATGACTTCGCGCGTCGATTCCTTCGCCTTCAATCCGGTTCCGCTGATTCCGGATGCGCCTTACACGTTCACCGTTTACGCCCGCGCAGAACGCAAAACCAGAGCGGAACTCGTGCTTTATCTCGGCGGCGGAAACGGAGAAAACAAATATTTTGACGTCGGAACGGAGTGGACAAAACTTCAACTCCATGTTCCCGCATGGACAAAAAACAAGATGTACGCCGAATCCGGCATGATCATCCCGACGATCGTTGCACAGCCGAACGTGAAGCTCTGGTTTGATGATGCATGTGTCACAATCGGTCCGCACAGGGAAGTCGCGCAAAAAACGGATTTCTTTTTCCGGAACGGAAAGCTCGACAAGCCGAACCAATACTATTTCCACGGAGAGAAACTGCACGCGGAAGTCGTCATGGAGCAGACCTCCGGAAAAGACGTCTCCGGAACTGCCGAATGGGAAATTCTGAACTTCAAAGGAGAATCCATTCAGAAACAGACGATCGGAGAAAAAACGCTGAAGTCCGGCAAGCCCGTGCAGGAAAAATTCACGCTCGCCCTCCCCGCTCATGTCCGGGGTCCCCACAATCTGGTTTTCTCTTTTCGTGACAACACAGGAAAGACGCACAGCCGGACCTTTTATTTCGGCGTAGTCGGAACTCCGGGAAAACCGTCTCCGAAAATTGCGCTGGAAGCAGCCGCCTCGCAGGATGTGCGCCTTCTGATTCCGTTCTACCGCGATTTCGGCATCGGCGGAGTGCGCCTCGGTTCCGCTTCCGGTTTGGTTCCGCCCGCACTGGAAAACATCAGATTCTTTCATGATGCCGGCATTGACGTCATGGTGAATTATTCCCCCGAACCCGCGGCGCGGATAGACAGCGACTCCGACATGGCGAAATTCTATTCTCAATTCCGCGCGGACATAAAAAAATACGGTCACATGATTACAACCGTTGAATCATGGAACGAGGCAAACCTCGCCTCCGGGAAAGGAATGACGGTTCAGCGGAACGCCTCTCTGATTCATGAGATGAAAAAAATTCTGAAAGAGACCGCTCCGCAAATCAAGCTTGCCGGACCCGATCCCTGCAAAACCGACTTTGCCTGGATTGAGGGAGTTCTCTCCGCCGGAGCCGCAAAGGATCTCGATATTGTTTCCGAACATCCGTACCGCCCTCTTCCGGAATCGCCGGATTACGCTCAGGATGCAGGCTACGTGCGGAAAATCATCGACCGTTTCAATCCGGAGATAGCATACTGGGCGACGGAATCCGGCCGACAGTTCCCCTCCTCCCTTCCGGACAACCGGCTTTGCGAATCGGTCAACCTCGCCGCGGCACGTGACATCCGGACAATGCTGCTCGGATTCAACAGCGGCGTCGACCGCTATTTTCAGTTCTGCATTTCCACCTGGAGTGTCGCCAATGCGCAGAACCCGCTGTTCATGGGAAATCGCACAAACGGCGGAGCCCTGCTCCCCGGTCCGCTCCTTTTCGCCATGCGCAATCTCGGCGACCGGATCGGCAATGCAAAAGCAGCCGGACGCGTTTCTCTCGGCTACCGTTACAAAGCTCTTCTGTTCGACAAGGGAGTTTCCGGAAGCGTATGCTCCCTGTGGAAATTTTCCGGAGAAAAAGCGGAAATCAAACTTGACCCGCGCGATACCGCCGCAACAGCGGTTTATGACATGTACGGAACAAAGCTTGACTCTTCAAAACCGTTCGAAATCAGCGAGTTCCCCGTTTACCTGGAAACGCGCAACAATTCCGCGGAACTTGCCTCCGTCCTGAAAAGATCGAGAATATTCAGCAATGACGGTACTCTTCTGGAAGCGGAAGCTCAGCCGATTTCCTCAAAAGAAATCCGCATCCGTCTCCGCAATGCGGGTATCCAGACTGTTAAAAACATTAAAATTGAAATTGAAAAACCGGACCTGATTGAAGGGAATCCCGTCAGAGATATCGAATCCGTTGAAATCGAAGAGAGCAAGGATTGCTTCTTCCGTCTGAAAAATGCGGTCGGTCTCGAAAAAACGGTTCTCCCGCTCAAAATCTCCGCATCCGGAAAAACGATCCGCATGAATACGAATCTGTGCGCGCTGATGATCCCGAAAACGGAATCCGGACTTCAGATCGACGGCGATCTTTCCGATTGGAAAACCTTCGCGGACGCGGAACTCACCGGACGCAACGCGGTGATTCTCGAAAAAAAGCTTTGGACGGATGCCGAGAAGAAAATCCGCGCAAAACTTAGATATGCATGGGATGAGAACTATTTCTACATCGCCGCGGAACTTTTCAAGAACACCTTCAACGAAAGCCCCCTCTCTGCACCGCTCTCCTCCATATGGAACTCGGACAGCCTCCAGGTATGTTTTGACACGCTTCACAACGGACAGCCTGAGCAAACGGGGTTCCAGGACGACGATTTTGAGTATTCTCTCGGCGTTGCAGGCGGGAAACCTGTTGTGTTCCGCCAGACCGGCTCAAGCTCCGTCTACGACAGCCTGCCGAAACCTCCCGGAAAAATCTCCGACGTGAAATTCGCTGTCCGCCGGGAAGACGGCAAAACGTTTTTTGAAGCGGCATTCCCCCGGCAGACCGTAAGCCCGCTGAAGCTGGCTCCGGGCAGCCTGATGCGGACAAGTCTCATCATCAATCTGATGGAGCACGGCAAACGGATCGGCTATCTGGAGTTGACTCCCGGCATCGGCGGCGCAAAATCTCCCGGACAATGGATGGACGCCGTTCTGATTCCATAAAACCCCCTCCGTTCACTCGCCCGAAGCCCTGTCTCACGCCTGCGCTGAGACAGACGCTTCCGGGCAAAAATTTTTTTTCAAGGATCCCATTATGAAAAACGCAGACAGCAACGCCGTATTCCCGTTTTTTTCCCTTTCAGACCTCGACATGGAAAAACTTTCCTTTCACGAATCAACGGAAACATTTCCTCTACACATGCCGGATGAATATCAATTTCTGCATGAAGCCGCTGCAATTGAATTTCATGGAACTGTTTTTGCCGCCTGGTACAACAACAGGGAAAAAGAGCTTCAGGGCGAAACCGTGATCCGCGGGCGGCGTTCCGCAGACGGCGGCAAAACCTGGTCGGATGCGGAATTGATCGCAAAGGACCCCGAAGGAAAACTGCTGTATTGTCCTCCCGTTTTCGGCATCTGCGACGATCAGCTTTATCTTCTCATAAACACGATGGTTTCCGCGGATCACATGCATTCCCTCGACCTCTACTCTTTTGACGAGAATGATCAAAAATTTCATTTCCGCCGGCGGAGCCCCATTCCCTTTAAGCTGAATACCAATGTCGTTCATCTTCCAAACGGAAAACTGCTTCTTCCCGGACGGATTGCGGAGATGGACGGTTTCCCGACAACTCCGGCGGTTCTGATTGCGGATTCCGGAAAAATGGACGGCGAATGGCGCTTGGTGAAGATTCAAAAAGACGGGCATATGCCGGACGGTTCTCATCTTTTGCATCCGGAACTCTCCGCAATCGCGGCGGATTCCGCGCTCTGCATGTTTTGCCGGAATGATGAACGCCAGATTCCTCTGCTGTACCGTTCGGATGATCTCGGAGAGCATTGGAGCGGACCGTTTCAGCACGATATTCCATTCATCAACTCAAAAATCTATTCCGGAACGCTTTCCGATGGGCGAAATTATGCAATCGGCAACATCTTCCGCCCCGGCCGGGACACCGCCTGGAACCGTGACCACCTTGCAATCTTTTTTTCCGAACCTCACTCAATGAATTTCAATAAAGGCTTTTTCCTCCGCGACGGCGAAGACAGGAATCTGCATCTGTACCCGCAATGGAGCTACCCCTCCGCCTGTGAAGCGGACGGAAAACTTTACATCGTGTATTCAATGGTCGCTCAAAAGGAGAACCAAAGCGTCCGGGGCGCCATGATGAGCATCGTCGATCTGAAAAAAGTTTGAACACCGGTCCCGCATATTTTCGAGAAAAACCGACAAACTCATTTGACTTCCTCCGCTTCCGGTGATACCTTCCCTCCCGAAAGCGGAGGTGCCTTTTGATGGAAATTCAGCAAATCTTGACTTTGAGCTATTCGGCATGGATCGCTGCGCTCGTCCTCGCGGAACTGCTCTGCGCCATCGACATTCTGCGCAATCAGGGCGATGAACCGCAAAGGACTCTGCTCTGGTTCATGGTCATCTTCGCTTTCCCCGTCTTCGGAGTCATTCTCTATTTCTTCGCCGGACGCAGCCGCAGAAGCTCCATCGGAAAACGCGTGGCTGACTCGGCGGATGATTTTCTCGCCAAAATCAAACAGCACGAAAACGTCGCCCGCTATCTCGAACAGATCGAGACCTTCACCCGGGAGGGGGGAACCGTTTCCGCCCGGACGCTCGACCGCATCATTCCAGCCACTCGCGCAATCGCGGGAAACGGCATTGAACTCCTCCGCGACGGAACCGCGGCCTATCCGAAAATGCTCCGCGAAATCCACAGCGCAAAACATGCGATCCTCCTCCAGAGCTTCATCATCGCCGACGACGAAATCGGACGCGACATTCTCAAAGCGCTCGAATACAAGGCGTCGACCGGAGTCGAAGTCAAAATCCTTTACGACAGCTTCGGCAGTTTCTGGTCCGCCTTCTACCGCATGTTCAACCGCTTCGGACGCGGCATAAAAACATTCAAAATCCGCCCGTTTTCCCTGATGAACAGCTTCACCCGCTGGAGAATGCAGATGCGCAACCACCGCAAACTGCTCGTTGTGGACGGACGCGTCGCGTTCCTCGGAGGAATCAACATCAGCGCGGCAAACGTTCCCGCGAAACGGCACGGAGACAGCGCGATTCACGACCTCCACTGCCGCATCGAAGGTCCCGCAGTCGGCGAACTCGAACTGATTTTCCTGCGGGACTGGATGTACGCCGCAAACGAAACGCCCGAAAGCATCGTTTCCGGTTTCATTCTTCCTCCGCCGGAACGGAAAGGCGACCACACGCTCCGTCTCGTCGCCTCCGGATGGGGACAGTGCTATGAAGGATGCGAGAAAATTTTCCACACCGCCGTTGCAACCGCAAAGAAAAGCATCTGGATTATCAGCCCTTACTTTGTGCCGGACACACCGTTTCTCATGGCATTGCGCATGGCGGCGGCGCGCGGAACGGACGTGCGGATTATCGTCCCCCTGAACAACAATCATTTTTACGTCAAGCTCGCCTCGCGCAGTTTCTACGCACCGCTACTGGAGGACGGAGTCCGCATCTTCGAACGCCGCGGCGTGTTCGTCCATGCGAAAGCGATGCTCGTCGACCACGAATGGGCGCTAGTCGGCTCCAGCAATTGCGACGTCCGAAGTTTCCGTCTGAACTTCGAACTCGACGCCGTCATCCGCGGTTCCTCGTTTCTGGATACGCTGAAGCGGGAACTGGAACGCGAACTCGCCGCCTCCGACGAGATCACTCCGGAAGCGCTCGCGCAAAAAAACGGCGCCGTCCGCGCGGCGGAAAATCTCTGCGCGCTTCTGACGCCGATGCTGTAAGGCGGAAATCTTATTTATACGCATCCCAGTTTCTGCGGGCGGGACTGTTCCACTGTGCGGCATCAACCCGGCCGGCGGGAAGACACTGCACATGCCCGTCGTAAAACACAACATTCATATACATTCCGCCATTGTGACGGTACGCGGCCTTCTCCGTCCGTTCCGCAGGTCCATTTTCCTGCCAGCGGGCCAGAGTTGACCAATGGATCTGGACACGTCCGGAATTGTTTGCCTCAAGAAAAGCAAATTTCATGGAGGGCGATTTCACCTTGTTCAGATAAACGACCCGGTGCTCCGCGTCATTGGTTCCGCCGGACTGCATCTCTCCGTCATCCGTTCTCGGATTGAGAAGCCCGTAGACATTCTGCAGAGAACGCCATGAGGAATCCGAAGTGTACCGGAACTCAGGCAGAATCGGCGCCTCTCCGCATACAGCGGAAGCGCGGACATATTGCGGATCATAGTTCGCCGCCTGTTTGTCCTCGCCCGGCAAGCTCAGCAGTTCGCCGAACGAGCGGTTCGAAAACCACTTGCAGTCATTCTTCAGGTTGTACGGGACATAGCATTCATTGAAGTTCGCCGCATACTGGACTCCCGCCATTCCGAAACCTTTCATCGTATTCATGCAGGCGATCGTTCTCGCCTTGCCCCGAGCGGAATTCAACGCCGGCAGAAGCATCCCGGCGAGGATCGCGATAATCGCAATCGTTACAAGGAGCTCTATAAGCGTGAATCTGCTGGATTTGCGTTTATAGTATGAAATGTTTTTTCTGTTGGAATGAAGTTTCATGGTCGTCTGCCTTTCATTTTTTTAGTTTCCGCTTAACTTTTTTATTGAAAAACGCCGCCGGATTCCCTCCGGCGGCTCGTTCTTCACCAGTTGTGGAATGCATCCACATCATAGAAATTCAGTTTCTCAATGTACGGAGTCGCTTCAACGCGGTCCTGCTGATCTTCTGTCACAAGACGCAGCGGACCGGTGGCTCCGCCGTCGCCCCAGCGGTCGAATACGTGAATCGTAATTGTGTTTTCTCCGCCGAAGCGAATCAGTTCGGACGGAACGGCATACTCGCGAATCGCTGAATACGGATTTTTCGAATTACGGGAATTCGTTTCGCCGATCTTCACGCCGTTGAAATACGTGATGTCCTCATCGTCGACCGGTCCGCCGATCAGACGGATTTTGTGTTTTTTCCAATCCGCGGGGACCGTGACTTTGACGCGGATCCATGCCCAGCCGTCATAGGGTTTCTTGAGATTCGCGGGCGCATTCGCCGGATACTGATAATGCGGATTGCGCTGCATGAAGCCCTGTTTCTCCCATGCAGTCCCGAGTTTGTACGGTTTGAACCCTTCCGTATCCGTCAGCTTGCCGTCGTTCTTCCAGTCAAGCTTGAGCGAACCGTCAGCAAGCTCAATGCCGTCCAGTTTCGGAATCACCGTGTTGTGACGCAGACGCAGATGATTGAAGAATGTCAGATTCTTTTTGAACGGGAGATTCAGGTTCGCAAAGAGTGTGCTCCATGCACGGGTCATCTTCTCCCGATTCCAGAAGCCCTCTTCCAGCTGATCCGGAGCCGCACCGAGAACGATAACCGCTCCGCCGGCCTGGAAATCATACCGGGCAAAAACCGCCGGACTGGTCGCAACCAGTTTGTCGGGCGACGACACCACGTTCCATTCGCGCATCGTGCGGAAATAAAAATCCGCCTCGGTCATGCCGGAGAACATCGGATCGCCCGATGGAATTTCCAGACGGAATGCGCGTTTTTTCTCCCATCTCAGAGGAACCGGCAGCAGATCGAGCGGAGCGCCGGGCAGACAGATCACCGTTCCCTGGCAGTACGGATTGCCGGAAAGATATTCCGCCAGATTTCTGCGGAACGCCTCGCGGTCTTTCTCCGGAACCGGATTCCGTCCGATGATGACAGCGCCCTGCTCGCGGAACCCGGCGGGATTCTCTCCCTTCCGGTATTCCAGTCCGAACTGTTTCAGAAGCGCTTCGCCATCCGCATCGCCGTAATACATCACGGTCTGCTCGGAGACGGGAAGGAATGGCTTTGCGAGCTCGGAAAGCATATTGTCGACCAGCCGCGTTGCAACGGGATCGGCGCCATAACGCGAAGTGACGTCGAGCTGACAAAACAGCAGATACGCGCGTTCGCATTTGTACTCCATCAGAGCGGAGAACATGAGGTTGAACCCGCAATCGACGATCGTTTTGAATGCGCCGAATGAAGGTTTCCGGATGACGTTTCCAGCCACCATGCCGCCGTTGCCGATTTTCCATTTGGCGCGCGGATAGTGATAAGTCGTGTTCGGATCGCTGACGACTTTCGCCGGACGCGTATCCGAAGACCCGCGCCAGTTCCGGAAATCCGCATCCTTCAATCCCTGAACATACGGGCTTGCCGCCCGGCGGATGAACGCTTCACGCGCACTCGGTGACTCAAAGACCAGGTTGCCGAGATTGCAGGGCTGCTGTTCAAAGATCAGAACTTTTCTGCCTAGACGGAAGCCGCTGCGCTCTTCCATTTTGCGCAGGAAATCCACTCGCTTTTCACCGAGGGCATCCTGTCCGATGATAATCAGACGGTACGCTTCCGCCTCCTCAGCGGTCGCGATTCTGCGATACGGAAAACCGGCTTTTTTCAGCAGAGCCTCCGTCTTGCCGGCGGGATCATAGAGTCCTGCCGGTTCGGCATACGTATAATCCGGCTTTGCATACCGCGGGAAGATCTGGACATCGAAACGGTCGGTATCATAGGCTTTGCCGTCGACAAAAACGTCGAGCAGGATTTTTCCCTCCGTGCGCGCCGCAACTTCGGGGGCGCCAAGGCGGAACGGGAGCTTCAGAATTGCGCCGGGCTCCGCGGACGCTTCGATTTCTCCGCGGTCAACCACTTCGCCGCCTGCCACAAACTTCCAGCAGAGACGCAGATTCTGTTTTGTCATGCGGTCGTTGACGACAACCGCGCTCTTCTCGAATTCCTCTTTGGAGAAGAAGGCATGATCCTTGTTCGTGAAATCAGCGGCTTTTCCGCCGATGAAGACGCGCAGCGGAGCGAACTCGTGCTTCATCAGAGCCCCGATCTCCTCCAGGTGCATGTAATCTGGAGCAAGCGCCCGCGCCCGGACATTGTCGGGACGCATCCCGGCGGATTTGATGTCGTTGTCGATTCCCCAGATCATCGACTGATGCCGGCCGGGTCCCCAGATGCGGTACGCTTCCGCAAGATACGTGAAGTCTCCGAGCGCAGAAACATCGTACGCACGCCACGCACGGACGACGCGGCGGTACATCTCCCCGGAGGCGAGGAAGTAGTTTTCCGAACGCGGCGCATAAGGAGCCTTGCGCAGCGGATTCGTAAACTGCGCCGGACTCTTTTCATTCCGGTAAACCGCATCGCCGAAGAAACGGGCGGCATGCTCTGCAGTCATATTGTATCCTTCCGGACCGTCGAAGTAGAAGAACTGCGGCGGATAGGGGAACCCGGATTCGACCGTCATGAGCGGCTGGGAGTGATTCGCCGACCAGATTTTCGGCCAGTCCTCCTGCTCCTGAAGCGGAGTTCCGAACGACTGGTAGTTCATCGAACCGAAAATCTTCCCCATGTTTCCGCCCGCATGCGGGAAGCATTCCCGGCTCGGATCAAGTGAACGCATGACCTTTTCCGCATAGGCGGCAAGACGGCGTTCGCGTTTGGTCCGTTCGAGCGGCGGATCGTATTCCGTGTTGTTCAGATAGTAGGGGTCCTGTCCGGCGGCATAACCGCAGCCGTTGAAACAGGTGTACCACATCAGGATGTTCGGGTGACTGCCGTAATACTCCAGAAAGCGTTCCACGCCCTCCTGATAGACCGTCCTGTCCTCGTTTTCATAGAACGGCATGGGATAGAAGTTGTAGAGTCCCTGCCGGTCGCACTCCTCCAGATAAGCCGGCGTGTAATACGGCATCACCGTGCGGTGCTGCATGACTGTTGGATTGAAACGGACGGTGTCGTAGTTGATGTTCTTTATGCTCGCGACATACTGCGCGATTGCGCGGGGATTCGCAAAGTACATCTGCCAGCCCTCGAATCCGGGCGAAGTCAGCATCCGGTAACGCACTTTTTTCCCGTTCAGACGGAATTCTCCGTTTTCCACCCACGCCTCGCGGAAACCGAACTTGCGGTCCGGAAGCGCATCCGCTGTCTTCCCGTTCACCGTGAGCGTCACACGCTGCGTATAGAGATTCGGAGAGGAAGCATCCCACAGAACCGGATTGTTCCAGGAATCTTTAAAAACAATCCGCTGCTCCGGTGCACCCGTCAGACGGAATTTTTTCGTAAAGACTTTTTCATCATCCGCGCGTTCGAAACGGAAGGACAGAAGAGCCTCCCCCTTCACGCGCTGCGGATTCGCAACCGTCGTCCGCAACTCCAGAGTTTTATTGCGGAACGAGGGAAGCGCAACCGTGCTTTTTACAAAGACGGGCGACGGGGCGCTTTCCAGACGGACGTCCCAGACAGTAACCGCCCAGCTGTCCTGAAGTCCCGGCCAGTCACGCCAGAACATGCGGATCGGGCGTTCCACGAAGATGCTCAGAACATTCTCCTTCTCAAGCAGAGAAGTCACATCTATGCGGCGCGCGTTCGGAACCGCGGCAAAATGCTTGAACTCCTGCTGAAACGAATCAATCAGTTTCCCGTTCAGATAAACACGTCCGTAATCGGCGGCAAGATTGTCGAAATTCAGGAAAATGCGTTTCCCCTTCCACGCCTCCGGAACTGTAAATGTGCGCTGATACCAGTCCGCCGTTGTGCGCGGACCGCCGGGAACGACAAAGCCTTCCAGCTTCCCGTTCTTCTCTCGGTAATGTTTGAAATAAGAGGAACGGCGGCTGCCCGGAACCCGCGAATAGTGCTGCTCCTTCGGGAGAACAGGCGCATAGGAACAACTGTCGTCCTCGTAAATCCGCCACAGACCGTTCAGGGAAATTGTCTCGCGGACGCTCTGGCGGATGTACTCGGCATCGTCAAGGCTCCAGAGCTGTTTTTCAAGCGCCGTCTGCGCTTTGCGCTTCAGCGGAGCAAGTTCAGATTCGCCCGGTTCCGCTGAAACAATCGTGACTTCCTCAACGGTACGGACGGATTCCAGCCCTCTCCACCCGCCGGGAATTTCAAGCATTCCCTGAAACGCGTCGTCAAACCAGATTTCCATCCGTGAACCTTCGGGTCTGAAGCCGATTTTCAGCGGACGGGTGAGGTTGAACACATACGGAGATTCGAGCTGTTTTCCGCCTCCGCTCAACACAAGTTTTCCGGAAGTTCCCATCGAAGAAACTGTTACAAGCGTTTTGCCGCTTTTGAGCGCCAGCAGCGGCGCCGAACTCGGCAGCCGTTTGATGCGGCCATGAAAACGGAGCTCTATTTTCCCGTTCGCCTGCTGAATTCCGGAAAGAGGAACCTCATTCATCGCTTTTTTATTTCCGCCGAGAAAATCCGCAAGGACTTCCGCATCGGAAAGACGGGTATCGTAAATCTTCAGATTGTCGTATGCGCCTTCCGCGACTTTCGCTTTGAAGCGATCGCCGCCCCCGGTTCCGAGCCACGCATTCCACGGAGCTTTGCTGCTGTAAGCTCTCTCCTTCCACGCCTCCAGCGCGCGATGCCCCGCAAGTTTACCGTCGACGTAAATGGCGACTTCTCCATTCGGAATGCTCCAGGAAAACGCAAGATGCACCCATTTTTTCCGTTTCAGGGACGCTTTGGCGAGAATCTGATGCTGCTGCGGTGTGCAGACGCTCAGTTCCAGATGCCCGCTTTTCGTTTTGATGAAATAGAGGTAAAAAGGGGAACCGAAACGCCCGGCTTCAAACAGACGCCGGCTTTCACCGTCGTTCATCTCCCAGTTCGGACGAAAGAAAAACGAGACGGTTCCTTCCCGCCCGTCGAGCTCCGGCAGCTTGTTGAAATTAACAGCCGTCACCTGATCGTACGCAAGTCTGCGCACCTCAAGAGCCTTGCCCTCCACACCGTCGATATAGCTCACCTGCCCGGCTCCGGCAAGCGCGGCGATTCCGATCGGCTTTCCGGAGGCGTCAAACAGCGCAGGCGATCCGTCAAACGGCGCAATCACGCGCGGTTCCGCCGCAAGCAGACTGCCAGGAATTAGCCAGAGCGCCACAAGTTGAAAAAATTTTGTCTGCATAAATAGTCCTTCGGGTTATTTTTTGCTTTTTGCGCGGGCATCCGCAGCAACCTCGCCGCCGGAAAGCTGCTTGTTGTAGAGTTTCAGAGAATCGTATGCGCCATCCGCCGGAGCATTTGCAGTCCCAAGCAGGATATTCCACGGAGCATCGCTGACATAATCCGCTTTCTTCCACGACTCCAGCGTTTTACGTCCGGCTTCCTTGCCGTTGATATAAATCACAGCTTCCCCCTTCGGAATGCTCCAGGAAAACGCAAGATGCACCCACTGTTTTGCATTCAGAACATCATCGACAATGACCTGCAGCTGTTCCGGAGCGCAAACACTCAGTTCCAGACGCCCGCTTTTTGTTTTCACAAAATAGAGATAAAAATCGGACAGGAATCTGCCGGCCTCAAACAGGCGATGACTCCTGCCGTCGTTCATTTCCCAGTCCGGACGGAAGAAGAAGGAGACAGCCCCCTCGCGTTTTTCAAATCCCGGAAATTCGGGGAGCCGGACGGGCGTTTGCGCATTCAGCGCCTTGCCGGAAACGCCATCAACATATTCCGGAGCGGAAACAGTGCACTGGGCAATCTCTTTTCCGTCCGGACCGAAGATCGCCGCGGAGCCGTCAAACGGAATCCGAGCGTCTGGACTTGCCGCGAAGACTCCGGCGGAAAACAGAGGGAGAGCAAGGAGAGCGGTGAGCTTGTGAGTCATGATAAATACCTTTCTTTATTTTTTTGATGGATAAATCTTCCAGTCTTTGAATTCCGGAAGATATTTGAGTACAAGATCCCGGTCGAAACCGCCGCGCGAAAGAATGTCGCGGAAAAAGTATGCACTCGGTTTCGGAGTGCGTTCAAACGTTTTGAAATCCACGCCGGCCATACCGAAGCGCGGAACAAAACTGCCCCATTCATAGTTGTCAAGAAGCGACCAGTAGAGATATCCCCGGACATCGCATCCTTTCCGCATCGCTTCCGAAACAGCCTGAAGATGCCGCGCCAGATAGAGAATACGCAGCCGGTCGTCATCACAGCAGAAACCGTTTTCGGTGATGTAAACCGGCAGATCTTTCAGCTGGCAAAGCCCGTCAACAAGCCCTTGCGGATAGAATTCCTCCAGATAGAAATCCCGGTCGATAGGACGGATTCTCTGACATTCATGCCGCGAAGAAACCGCTTTACGGGCGGAAACGAAATGGCGGGTGTAGTAGTTGATTGCCCAGAAGTCGCACGAACCTTTCAGCTCCGGGACCTCCACTGCGTCGCGGTACGGAAACAGAATCTCGCCCGTCCGGACGGCATGATAGAAGAAGCGGTTCACCACCCAGTCACGGATACGGGTCCGCGTGACGTCGAACTCATCATCCGAATCTAGCGGCTGATAACAGGTCATCGCATGGGCGGTGCTGACAGGCGCCTTTGAATATGCACGGATAATCTGCGTGGCGCGGGCGTGGGCAATCAGACAGTTCGTCTTGCGCCCGTAAAGCGACGGAGAATCGCCGTTGTTGAATTCGTTGAAAATGTTCCAGAGATCAACATACGGAGCGACTTTCGGAACCAGATACTCCAGGTGATGGAGAAAGCAGCTGATGTTTTCCGCGTCGTTGAACTCCCCCTTTTCCTCAAACCACTGCGGTTGGGAAAAATGGTGGAGAGTAAGGCAGAGCTTGATCCCGCGTTTTTTGAGCTCTTCAAACATCGCAAGATAACGCGCAAGCGCCTCTTCGTCATGCCGGTTCTCCTCCGGTTCAATGCGGGACCATTCAACCGACATGCGGAACATCCGGTGACCGAGTTCGCTCAGCATCGCGAAATCCTGCGGCCAGAGATTCCAGAAATTGCAGGCTTTCCCCGACGGCTCTTTGGCATGATAGAGCACTTCACGGTGCCAGTGTCCGCAGTGAATGTTGTCGCCTTCAATCTGATAGCCCGCCGTTGCGGAGCCCCAGATAAAATCCGGGGGAAATGAAACCGGCGCCATGGAAAAAATTCCGAGCATAAATCAAATTCCTTTTTTTGCCGGAATCATCACAGGATGTTCTCCGGCGTTGTATCGAATGAATTTTGCGGGTGAGACCGGAACAATTCCGGAATGAGGCAATTCCAGATTCTCGATTCTCCGGATCAGCTCCTGAATCCCACGCTGAGCTTTTTCCCGTGTGCTGGTCAGAATGCCGCCGGAAATAAGAGGACTCTCCAGAAAATTATGAAACTCATCCACACCAATCACCAATTCCGGCGCATACCCGGGGAGCTCATCCAGCAGTTTCAACAAACCATAAAGCGCATGACCGTTGACCAGAATCCCCCCGGGACGCTGCGCAGCAACCTCCGCAAGAGCCTCCTCCAGCTTCAATTTTCCCCCGCCGGAAAGCGCACAGCCAATCCGTTCCGCCGCCCGTTCCAGACTGCAGTTCCAAATCGTTCCGCCTTCGGGGAACTGGTACACTGTTGTTATCCTGCGCGCCCGGAAGAAACGGAGCGCTTCCGTAAACGCCTCATCCGCCTGCGTCTGCAGATCAAGAAAATCCGGCTCATTCGTTCCCAGAACCGCAACCGGCAAATCCGGATTCTCCTCCCGGAACGCCCCGGGAAGCGCGCAACAGGCAAATAGTGCATCAATCCGGTTGCGCAGCAGATAATCCACCGCTTTCGCTACGGGCCCTGTTCCGCAGGTCAGCGAAAAAATCAGCGAATAATCGTGTTCCGCCGCCTCCTTCAATGCCTCTTCCGCAAGATGTCCGAAGTACGGATCCGCAATATTGCCGACCAGCATCCCGATATTCCTTCCGCGTCCCGTGGAGAGCGACTGCGCGACGCGGTTCGGACGGTAATTCAGCTTTTTCATCGCCTCCGCAATCCGACCGCGCGTTTCATCGCTCATCCGCCCCGCCTTGCTGCCGTTGAGATAATACGAAACCAGAGCCACCGATACACCGGCCTCTCTTGCCACATCTTTCAAAGTCGCCATCTTGCACTCCTCTTGCCTTGCTTAATCGCTTAAGCAAACAACATAAAATATTCCGCAGGCTCGTTCATGGGATAAAAAGCTCTCCCGGACAGTTCTGCCGCAGTTGTCAAAAGAAACGGTTACGGAAGCAGGAAACACATTGCTTAACCGCTTAACTATATATTATATCAAGTTTTGCAAAAAAGTCAAGAGGGTAAAATAAAAAAAATGGAAAACTTCGGAAAAACAGGAAACCTGCCAAGGCAGATCGTCAAACCTTTTCCGGCATAAAAGATTGCAAAAAAGGCGAATGCGGTGTATATTTCCAAAGGTTCTCCCTGAAAAACAAAGGAAAAATCTGACATGCTGAACTTCTTCAAATCCGGAATCTGGACACTCCGCACGGCGGATTTTTCTCCGTTTCTGCGCGGACTCGTCTCCGCTTTGCGCATTATCGTGCTTTCCGTCCGCTGTTTCTTCAAGAACAACTGCATGCTTCACGCCTCGGCGCTGACCTACTACACGCTCCTCGCGATCGTCCCCGTCGCCGCCCTCGCCTTCGCAATCGCAAAAGGATTCGGGCTCTATGCGCGGCTTGAGACCTGGTTCCGCGGGACATTTGCCGGAAAAGAGGAAGTGGCGGAAAAAATCATTACGTTCTCCAACAACCTGCTGGAGAACACAAAGGGAGGGCTCATCGCCGGAATCGGCGCAATCGCCCTCCTCTATGTCACAATACGCCTGATGATGCAGATCGAAAAATCGCTCAATGACATCTGGGGAGTAAAGACCGGGCGTGCCATCCTCCGCAAAATCAGCGACTATCTTGCAATCGTTCTGCTCTGCCCGCTCATCATCATCGTCACGACCGGAGCAACCGTCTACACCACGGTCCGGCTAAGCGAAATGGTCAACACGATTCCGGGCATTTCCGACACGATGAACGTGCTTCTCGCTCTCTCCAGCCGCGCGCTTCCCATTGTCACCACATGGCTGATCTTCTCCTTCATCTACATGTTCATTCCGAACACGCGCGTGCGGATCATCCCCGCGCTGACCGGCGGATTCATTGCGGGAGTTCTTTACTACATCGCGCAATATCTCTGCTTCGCTCTTCAGTACAATGTCGCAAAATACAACGCCATTTACGGCAGCTTCGCCGTGCTTCCGCTGTTTCTGATCTGGCTGCAGATCAGCTGGACTTTCATTCTGCTCGGAGCGGAAATCGCATTCGCCTGCCAGAACGTCAGTTCCTACGAGGGAACGCCGGGCGACGGCTCCGTCGGCAGCCGGCGCAAAACGGTTTACGCCGTCAAACTCGTCCGCGCCTGCGCCCACGCATTTCTCAATCAGCAGCCGCCGCTTACAGACACCGGGCTTTCCGGCAAACTCGAAATCCCGGTCCGTACGACGCGTCTTCTGCTCTATGAGCTCTGCGACGCCGGAATCCTCGTCAAAGTCGCGCCAAGCGAGCGCGGCGACGCCTTTCAGGTCGCGCTTCCGCCGGAGGACATCACCCCGGTCCGGATCATGCGCGCCCTCCAGGACCCCGCGCCGGATGAAGGGCTCGACGACACCGACCCCGTCTGCGCCGAAATCGAAGCCATCTGGAAAAGCGCAGAGCTCTCCCCCGTCAACCGGAATCTGGCAAAAAACTGAAACAGGAACTTTTTGCAGAAAACAGGGTCTCTATTTTTTAGAATCCGCTTGACTTTCCGCGAAAAAGAGCTAATATTATTCTGATTACGGAGAACTTTTGATGTCACGACCTGTTAAAAACGATATTCCGGTCATGCCTCCGCCGCCGGCAAGGGAGGCGCGCTCCATGCGTGAATGCTTTGACCAGCTTCCGGAAAACACCGAAAAAACAGTTCCCGACAAAAAGCGCTCCGCACAGGAAGAGGAACAGGACGCCCTGCGCAGTTACTTCCGCGAAATGGGCGAAATGCCCCAGCTCTCCGCCGAAGAGGAACTCGACCTCTGGAAACAGATCGACGAAAACATCAGCCAGCTCCGGGAAGCGGTCTATCAGTTCGCTTTCGTTTACGACGAACACCTCAAACTGCTCGCCGATCCCGAAACGGATTTCGCCGACATTTTCCCTGCCTCCTCGCGGGACAACGCCCCCCTGCCCGACAATCCGGTCAGCCGCAAGGAGTGGTCCGCAAGAATCTCCGCCGCAATCGGACAGATGCGCACCGTCTACGGAGTCGTCTCTCGCGACGAATTCGCAAGGCTCCGGGCGGACGGATTCACCATTCTCAACCGTCATCCCGCCGTACTCGAAAAACTGCTGGAATGGATGGATGTCATCGACCGCTATCTCGACAACTTCAACGCGGAGCGTCTCTCCGCCGCCGACCTGGAACAGACCGTTCTCATGAGCGTGGAAGAGATCATCCCCCTGACCCGCAGGATGGCGGAGCTGCGCCGGGAAATCGACCGATGGAAACTCCGGATGCTCGAGACCAATCTGCGCCTCGTCATCAACATTGCGAAACATTATCAGCACAAGGGGCTTCCGTTCGGCGACCTGATCCAGGAGGGAAACCTCGGACTCATGAAAGCGCTTGAGAAGTTCGACTACAAGCTCGGACACCGCTTCTGCACTTATGCATCATGGTGGGTGCGCCAGGCCGTGGCGCGGGCGCTCTCCGCACAGTCCCGCGTGATCCGTCTGCCGATCCACATGCTCTCGACCATCCGCAAAATGAACATCGCGGAAAAAAATTATATTCAGCTCCACGGAACCGAACCGACGACCGAGGAGCTCGCGCAGGTCATGGAACTTCCCAGGGAACGCGTCAGCGCCATCAAGAAAATGTCCCTGCAGTGCATCTCGCTTCAGGCTCCGCAGTCCGCGGACGACCCGGATTTCACTATTGAGAATCTGCTCAGCGACAAGCTGTCGGACGACCCGATGAAGTCGCTTGCGCGCAAAATGCTGAAGCGCCGTCTGACCGCCGCCATCAGTCAGCTTTCCGAACGGGAAAAACTGGTGCTCAACATGCGCTACGGACTCGACGGCGGCCCCTGCAAAACGCTGACTGAAGTCAGCGAAATCTTCAACGTCACACGCGAACGGGTGCGCCAGCTGGAATTGAAAACGCTCGAAAAGCTCCGCAAGCACTCCGACCGCGGAAAATATCTGGAAGATTTCTTTCTCTGATTCCGTTACACATTGGTCTGCGTAAACAGCCAGGAGGGAGATTTCAGCATCCCCGCACAGACTCCGAACGGCGTCACGCGGAATTCATAGCTTCCGGTCAGCTCAAGCGCACAGCGGAGCGTCATCATTCCCGCCGCGAGAACGGGCGCCATCTCCCGGTCGATCCCCGGCTGTCTGAGCGGCGCCTCCGGCGGCTGAAGAACCAGCGAGCGGCTCATCTCCGTCAGCGATGCGGCCGTCTGCGGAATCGCCGAAATGGAATCCACTGTTCCGAACACCGGCTGTTTCGTCAGAAGGGCGAGACAGCCCATCGGCACTGGCCCGATCGCCATGAATTCCGGCTCGATGACAATTGATTCGCGCCATTTTTTATAGTCGGCGGAGAATCCGGCGAGATGCTTCGTCACATAGCGGTGAAGTGCGGCGACGCGGAAGGGACGGAACATCATGCGGCGGAGTTTCTCCAGCCGTTCATTGATGTCGCTGATCCCGAAATCAAGCTCAAATGCGGCGTCGATCCGGGAAGCCGTTCCATAAGCAAGACAGATATTGTTGAATCCCGGATAAAACGCAATGACGGGCATGTTCGCCATCGCGTCGGAGATTGCGCCGATGAAATTCAGCCGTGCCTCGTCGCGTCCGCTGAGAAGACGCGGGAATTCGCCGAATTCGCGCTGGCAGCCGAGCAGAATCAAACTCCGGTTCGTCACCGAACGCAGCGAGGAAGTCGCGGCGACATAGAAAACGGAGACGCCCTCCAGCAGTCCTGTCTGGTGAAATTCGCGCAGAACATGGAAAAGCCGCTGCATCCCCGTTTCCGAGACAATGCCGTCCTCCGAACAGTCCTGCATCATGTGGGTCAGGGTTGTAAACTGGTTGACAAGTTCGAAAGAGTTGAGTTCCGGTTTCATGCGGGCGATCAGCATCTGCGCGGAATAGGCTCCGATATAGATGGCTGCCGAAACATTGGGTATTGTTGACATTTTTTCACTCTTTCGCTTGAATTTTCGGGGTCCCTGCCTTATTGTATATAATGTAGCTCGGAAAATGAATTCTGCAAATGAAAATTTTCCCTTTTTGAAAAATCTCTTTGTTTTGAGCTGTACAAAGAGAGAAAATGCATTGAAAGTGGCAAAAAATGATTATTGTTTTCAAGCCGAACTGTCCGGAAACCGAAATTCAGAAAGTGGAGAAAATGGTTTCGGACATGGGGTACGAGCCGCGTCTCATCAAAGGCGTGGAACATACCGTTCTCGGTGCGGTGGGAGACGAGAACCTGCACATGTCTCTCGAGGCCCTCAAAAACATCCCCTGCATCGAAGACGTCCACCCGATCCAGAAAAAGTACAAACTCGCAAGCCGGGAAATTCATCCGGAAAATTCCATATTCAGAATCGGGAACCAGGAAATCGGCGGGAAAAAATTTCAGATCATCGCAGGCCCCTGCGCCATTGAATCCGCGGAACAGATGGATATTGCCGCTTCCACTCTCACCGCCGACGGCGTCGGCATCCTGCGCGGCGGCGCGTTCAAACCACGCACCTCCCCCTACGACTTCCAGGGACTCGGACAGAAAGGGCTCGACATTCTGCAGGCGGTCAAGGACAAATACCATGTCCCCGTCGTGACCGAAGTGGTCGGCATCCCCTCGATCAATGCCGTCGCGAAAGTGGCGGACTGCATTCAGATCGGCGCGCGCAACTGCCAGAACTACAACCTCCTCGAAAACGTCGCCCAAGCCGGACGCCCCGTCCTCCTCAAGCGCGGGATGTCCGCAACAGTCGAAGAGTGGCTGAACGCGGCGGAATATCTCCTCGTCCACGGCTGCACCGGGGTGATTCTCTGCGAACGCGGAATCCGCACGTTTGAAACCTCCACGCGCAACACGCTCGACATCAGCGCGGTTGCCGTCGCGAAAAAGGAGTCGCACCTCCCCGTCGTCGTCGACCCGAGCCATGCGGCAGGAAAACTCGAATACGTTCTCCCGCTTGCGAAAGCCGCGGCGGCAATCGGAGCCGACGGAATCATCGTCGAATCGCATCCCGCGCCCGTCAAGGCGCTCAGCGACGCGGCCCAGCAGATCCCCTGCGCCGACTTCAAGGCGTTCATAGAAGCCCTGCGTCCCTTCGTGGAAGCCGCCGGCAGAACGTTATGAACAACTGCGACCCGAAAAGTCAATGGCTCCCCCTGGAATCCCCCAGGGAGATCTTCAAGTCGCGCGTCATCACCCTGTGCGCGGAAAACTGCAAGTGCCTGCGCACGGGCGCCGTTCATGAATTCATCACCTGCCGCACCTGCGACTGGGTGAACATCGTCGCCGTCACAAAACAGCACGAACTCGTCCTCATCCGGCAGTTCCGCCACGGCACGCGGGAAACGGAACGGGAAATTCCAGGCGGCTGCATCGACCGCACCGATCCCTCCCCCGTAGAAGCCGGCATCCGCGAACTGATGGAAGAGACCGGATTCGCCGGGAAAAACGCCCGCGTCATCGGACGCGTCCACCCGAACCCCGCGCTTCAGGGCAACTACTGCCACACCATCCTCGTCGAAGAGGCGGAACGCGTTTCGGAACCGCGTCTGGAACCGACCGAATGCATTGTCACCGAACTTGTCCCCGAACAGAAGGTCCGCGAAATGATGCGCGACGGCACAATCGAACACGGACTCGTCCTCAACGCCCTGATGTTTTACTTTATGGAGAAATCGAAATGAAAAGCGCATACGAACTTGCACTGGAACGGAGCGGCGGAATCCTGAACCGGGTTTCCGACGAAGTCAAACAGAAACTCGCCGAAATCGAACAGATCCGCAAAGCCAAAGTCGCGGAAGCCGAACTTTCCGCACAGCAGCGTCTCGCCCGCGAAGAAGATCCCGCGAAAATCGAAGAGATCAAATCCGGTCTCATTACGGAAATCGCCTCGATCAACGACCGTTGCGAGCACGAAAAGGAAAAAGTCCGCAACCGGAGCTGAATCCGTAACAAATTTTGATTTTTTATCAAAAACGGCTTGACATTTTCCATTTTACTGCTATCGTTTAGTCAACACGGAACGCACAACAGGCATTCCAAAACAAAACAATAAAGAGAAAGGTTCTGAAAATGAACGAAAAACAGGAAATCTTTGCGGACGGCATTGGACAGATTCACTTCGCGGGCGGCATGGTCAGATTCGACTTCGTCACCCTCCAGCCGACCGAAGACGGCAAGGCTCCGCTTCCCCAGGGCAACATCCGCGTGATCATGCCCCCGAACGGATTCCTCGCAGCCTTCAACTCCATGCAGCAGCTCATCGACAAGCTCGTCGAAGCAAACGTTCTGCAGAAAAACGAGAAGTAATCGCCGCATAACGGAAACCGGAAGCAATCGGCTATGACAGAGAATCTGACATTTTCCGACAAGATACACGAATTTTACTGTTCGTGCTCTTCCGGCGTCTCCGCAACCGGGGATTTCTCTCTGATCGATCCCCGTCCGGGCAGCTTCGACAGCTGCATCCGGAACGTTTCGGCGAACTGGATTCAGGAAGCGGGCGCATTTGCGCTCTCCTTCCGCATCCCGCTCGAAAGCTGTTATGACCGCTGCAAATCGTTTTTTGTGGAATCGCCGTTTGCCAAAACATGCAGACGCGCAATCCGGAACGTCCGGACTTTCGCAAAAAACAAATTCCGCCGTTTCGCGGAAAACGCATTCCCCCGCGGGAATGTCGTGTGTGCAAATCTCTGCCATTTCAATTTGTGATCTCCCGTTCACATCTTGAAACAGTTTTTTTGCACAGGCGGAACACACGGATTTTGCAAGGTTCATGAGATCGGAGTAACGGGTGTTTCGCCTTTTTGCGTACCTTTCTCATTCATAAAAAAACGCACCTCCGTCCGGGTGCGTTTTTTGATTTTCAAAACTTGGCGAAAAGTTCAGAGACCGGCTTTTTTCGCCTCATTCCAAAGCGCGTCCATCTCCGCGAGGGAGCTTTCCTCCAGCGTTTTGCCCTGTGCGGCGAGATGCGTTTCAATGTAACGGAAGCGGTCCGCGAATTTGCGGTTTGCGCGCGCAAGAAGCTCCTCCGCGCTTGCGCGTTTGCGGAAACGGGTAAGATTCGCGGTTGCAAACAGAAGATCCCCCAGCTCCTCGTCGGTATGCGCTTCATCGCCGGAAGCGAGCGCGGCTTTCACCTCGTCCAGTTCCTCCTGAATCTTATCGACGATCCGGCGCCGGTCGCTCCAGTCGAAACCGTACTTCGAGACGCGTTTCTGAATCTTCTCCGCCTGAAGGAGCGCGGGACAGTGATATGCGATGCCGTCCAGAACGGAGTTGCGGTCCTTCTTCTCCTCCTTTTTCACCTTCTCCCAAAGTCCGACGACCTCGGAAGAGGAATCCACATGTTCCGAACCGAAAACATGGGGGTGGCGGCGGATCATCTTCTCCGCGATATCATGAACGACGTCACGGAATGTAAACGCGCCGCGCTCCTCCGCAATGACCGCCTGCAGAGCGATGTTCATCAGCAGATCGCCCATCTCCTCGCGCATGCCGCAGTCGTCTTCCGCCTCAATGGCGTCCATCAGTTCGGCGCACTCCTCCATCAGGCTTTTCTTGAGGGATTTGTGCGTCTGTTCGCGGTCCCACGGACAGCCGTCCGGGGCGCGCAGACGGCGCATGATCGAGAGAAGGTCGTCCATTGTTTCCGTTTTGCATCCGTTCATTTGAATTGCTCCTTTTTAGATTCCAGGTCTTCCCAGCGGGCGTAAAAAACGTCAAGCGCGGCGCGGCAGTCTTCAAGTTCCTTCTGAAGCGCGGGGGATTCCCTGCCGTGAAGCGTGAAGAAATCGGGGGAGGAAAACAGCGTCTCAATCTCACCGATGCGCGCTTCGGTTTCCGCGATCTTCGCTTCCAGAGATTCCAGTTCGCGCTCCTCCTTGTAACTCAGCTTCTTCGGAGGATTTTTCGGCGCGGCAGACGCGGAGATTTTCGGCTTCGCCGTCTCTTTTTTCTCCGTCTTCTGCTGAGCGGCAAGACGTTCCGCGCGTTTAGACGCATAATATTCGTAATCGCCGACCGTCGTCGTCACCGAACCGTCGGCCTCAAATGCGATGATATGGTTGCAGACGCGGTTCAGGAAATAGCGGTCGTGACTGACAACGACCAGACAGCCGTCGTAGTCGATCAGCGCCTCTTCCAGAATGCGCAAAGAGACAAGATCCAGATCGTTGGTCGGTTCGTCGAGCATCAGGAAATTTCCGCCGCCCTTGAGGATTTTCGCGAGGGTCAGACGCGCCCGTTCGCCGCCCGAAAGCTGCTTGACCTGCGTGTTGATGCGCTCGTCTTCAAACATGAAGCGCTTGAGGTAGCCCCAGATGGAAATCCGTTCGTCGCCAAGATTGACGAACTGGTGTCCCTCGCCGATTTCTTCGCAAACCGTGCGTTCCGGGTTGAGCGCGACGCGCGCCTGGTCGATGTAATTGAATTCGACTGTCGGAGCGATGAAAACTTCGCCCGAATCCGGCTGAAGCTGCCGCGTCATAAGCTTGAGAAGCGTCGTTTTCCCCGCTCCGTTCGGTCCGACCACGCCGATTTTATGCGCCGCGGTGAACTCAAACGAAAAGTCGCGCAGAATCGTCCGCCCTCCGCGCGAAAACGTTACGTTTTTCATATCGACGACCTTGTTGCCGAGGTGCGAGGCTTTCGGAATAATCAGCTCAATCTGTCCGGTGCGGACGGGCGCGCTCTGTGCGGCGATTTCATCGTAGCGTTTGAGGCGTCCGAGGTTGCGGCGCAGACGCGCTTTCGGGGAGCGGCGGACCCATTCGATTTCGCGGCGCAGGAAACTGCGGCGGCGCGCCTCCGCCTGATCTTCGGCATATTCGCGTTCCTCTTTTGCCGCAAGAAAATCCGCGTAAGAACCTTCGCAGGAGAAAAATTTGCCGTTGTCAAGCTCAATGATGCGGGTTGCGATGCGGTCGAGAAAGCAGCGGTCGTGAGTGACGAACAGACACGCGCCGCGGTACCCGGCGAGGAACTCCTCGATTCCCGCGATGGTCTCCACGTCGAGATGGTTGGTAGGTTCGTCGAGCAGCAGCAGATCCGGTTCACCGATAATGGTCCGCGCAAGCATGACCCGGCGGAGTTCGCCTCCCGAAAGCTCCGAACAAAGACGGTTCAGGTCGGGTACGTGGAGTTTTGCGAGCGTGATCTCCAGTTTTTTCTCCGGACGCCACGCATCATGAAGAGTCAGCAGATGTTCGAGCGACTCGTGTTCCGGCGAATCCGGCGGGAGCGATTCATAACGTTTCAGAAGCGAGTCGAACCAGGCGAGCCCCTCCCGAACCGCCTGTTCAATGGTGAGCCCTGCCGGCGGCGCAAAATCCTGCGGCATATAGGCGATGCGGATTCCGCGCGCGACACTGACGTCGCCGCTCGAGGGCTGCTCCTGACCCGCGATGATTTTCAGCAGGGTCGACTTCCCGCAGCCGTTGCGTCCGACCAGCGCAACGCGCTCCTCATCGCGAAGCGACATCGCGGCGTCCTGAAACAGCGTCTGCCGTCCGATCTCCAAATTCAAATGTTCCACATTCCAAAGCACTCTGCCGGGCATAGAAACTCCTCCGTTCGTTTTATTCACGGTAATATACAGCAGGAAAACGGATGTTTCAAAAGACTGTAGGCCGAAAAAACTTGATTTTTTGCAAAAGCATATTATATTAATAAAAGAGTTGATTCCAAAAGATATTGCCGGGAAGATTTGAAACCGCTCCTGCGCCGATTCGCAAAAGAGCGGTCCGAGGCTGCCGGAACTTTTGAAACCGTCTCAAAACATTAATCCAAAAGGAGGTTCATTATGGCACTTTCCAAGGAAGAATCGAATTACAAGAAACTGAGAAGATCCCCCATCGCCATGAATTTTGTCAAACGGCATCAGGGCAGCTGGAATCATCAGGACTGGCTCGGTTTTCTTGACTATCTCAAGGAAAAGGGTTACATGCCGATCAATACCGATCAGGTCGGGCTCCTTCTTGAAGAGAAGAAAGCGCAATTTCTTGCGTCCAAAAACGCATAACGGCTGAACATGCGGAAACCCGTCATAGCTCTGTCGGTCGGCGATGCCGCCGGAATCGGACCGGAAATCGCCGTGCGTATTCTCCGGAACAAGGAACTGACTTCGGCGGCGGATATCCGCCTCTACGGGCCCGCAGAGATCATCCGCAAGGCCGCGGAGCTTTTCGCCCCGGAAGTCACGCCGGATATCGTCCCCGTCGGCTCCCTTCCCTTTGCGAAACTGGCTCCGGGCGAACTCTCGCCAGAAACCGGAAAGCTCGCATACGACACCGTCGTCCGCGCAACCGAAGACGTCCTGGCTGGAAAAGCCGATGCGATTGTCACCTGTCCCGTCAACAAAGCGGCAATCAATGAAGCGGGAATTCCATTCACCGGGCACACCGAACTCGTTGCGAAACTCTGCGGAACCGACCGTTTCGCCATGATGCAGTCGGCGGGGAAACTGCGCGTCATTTTCGTGACCACCCACATCGCTCTCAAAGACGTTTCCGCGCACGTGACCCAGGAGCGCATCGTCGAAGTTGCGAAACTTGTCGAAGAAGCCGCGAAGGCCGAGGGCGCGGAACATCCCCGCATCGCGGTTGCCGGACTCAACCCCCACGCGGGGGAAAACGGTCACATGGGAACCGAGGACGAAACCGTCGTAAAACCCGCCGTCCGCAAACTCAAAGAAAGCGGCATGGACGTTTCCGGCCCCTATCCGTCCGACACGCTCTTCATCGACTCCATCCGCAACACCTTCGACGGCATCGTCTCCATGTACCACGACCAGGGCCACATCCCGTTCAAGATGCTGGCGTTCGACAAAGGCGTCAACTCCACAATGGGTCTCCCGATCATCCGGACAAGCGTCGACCACGGAACCGCTTTTGAAATCGCGTGGAAAGGCCTGGCCGACACCGGCAGTCTCGAAGCCGCGGTTCATACGGCAATCAAGCGCGCCAACGCGAAACGGAATGCCGCAGGATGATGCGTCGCCTCCTCCTTCTGCTCCTCCTTTTCACGGCGGCGCTCTCCGCGACGGAGTTCGGTACAAAAGATTTTACGATCAGCCTTTCCGGAAAATGGGAAACATCTTCTCTCATAGACCGGATGCTGAACGATGAATCAGTCAAACTCACCGCCTGGCGCGATCTGACGGGCAAAATTCCTCTCCTGCTCAACATCGTTTCGATGGAATCTTTCGGCGATCTCTATTTTCATCGCCGGGCAATAGAGGACGAGCTTTATAAAGACAAAAATCTTTCCGGCGGAATCGTCCAGACCAGTTTTCAGATCGGCAGACTCGGCGCCATACGCATGGAATATGTCCTGAAAAAGAAACGGATCATTGATTATCTGCTTGTTGAAAACGGCAGAATGTGGGTGATAACCTTCATCTGCCCCGAAAGAATTCCGGTTGAACGTCTCCGCGGAATCGACCGCGACGCCGCGTCATTCCGTCTTCTCCGGACAACAGGCAAGTAGCGCCGCGAAATTCTCTTCCGAAACGAGCTTCCGCAGCGAACTCCGCATGGATTTCAGCGCATAAAGCCCCGTCCGCAGAAAACCGTGATCCAGCCGCATCACCGCGCGCGTCACATCCTCCGTGCTGAACTGAAGTTTCCCGTGAGACAGCGCCGAAAGCGACGACAGCGCACGAACCGCCGGATACGACGCCAGCAGATACAGCATTCCCTCCTCGAACGTCAGCCCGTGCGACGGCGTCCCGCAGAAGTGCAGAGATGCAAGGCGTCCGCGCAGGAAACGCAGATACGGCTCGAACGCCCCCGGCTCCGGTGTACAGCGCCTCATCGCGGCAAACACTCCTTTTGCATTCACATCATACCCCGCCGACGTCCGCTTCAGCGTCCCCTCGCCGAGAATGAACCGCAGCGAATCGAACGTTCCTCGCAGGCGGAGCAAAAACGATGCGGATTCATCCGCCCGCAAAAAGTTCCAGAACAGGAAGCGGAACGCGACAAGCGCATCGCGCCGCAGTTTCGGCGGATCGGCCAGACACGCGCTCAGGTGATCCACGCTCCTCCGGAAAAACGAAAACGCATCCTCTCCGAACTCCTCCGCCTCCAGAATGTCATCGGAATTCCCCGGCTTGGAATGGAAATGAACCAGACACGCCGCCGCATAAAACCGGACGTTCAGCGGCACGGACCGCTCCATCAGAATCCGTTCGTACGCATCCGCGATCTCATGCAGACGCACGACTTCCGGAGCGAGGACATCCGAGTAGTCCGCCGTCGCCGTTTTCCGGCGTCCTTCCAGCTCCCCGGCGAATGCGGAAATCTGTTTTCCGCACTGTCCCAGCGGCGTCCCCTGTCCGCATGCGGCGGCGGGACAGTCACAGCGCAGAGAAGCGGAAACCGAACCGTCGCTCCATGTCCGCACATCCAGCGGATAGAGACGGCAGGTCAGCGGCTTTGCCTCGAACCCGAACTGCGCATGAATCCGGCATTTTTTCTCCGCATCGAGAAAGATGCAGCGCCCGTCCCGCTTCGCCAGCCAGAATCCCTCCTTCGTCCGCTTAAAACACCGCTCAACAGGCACGGGAAGCCCCGTCAGCGGCAGTGCGCAGATCCGGCGGAACTCCTCTCCGGTGACAGGCACGCCCCAGCTGCCGCAGCACTTGCCGCATCCGGCGCAGCCGAGAGTCTGGGCGGGATCGCAGTAAATTTTCTTCATGCGCGGGAACCGGATGTCAGACGGAACGTACAGACGGCGGGAACGAGCCCGGCGTCGATCCAGCGATCCGTTTCAAGGGTCAGCGAAACGACTTCGCAGGTGTTCATTGCCGGCAGACTGCTGTTGAAAAGCTGTCCGGCGAGTTCGGAAATTCCCGGATTGTGTCCGCAGAGCGCCGCGCAGGAGATCTCATCCGGAAATGCGCGGACGATATTCAGGAGTGCGGAGAGATCTCCCTCGTAAATTGCGCGGTCGGTCACAATCTGTTCCGGATCCAGTTTCATCTCCGTCAGCATCAGACGCAGAGTATAGAGCGCACGCGGCGCCGGGCTCGACACGCAGAGTTCCGGAAGAATCCCGCGCTTCCGCAGTCCGGTTCCGGCTTTTTTGGCTTCGAGCACGCCGCGCGGATCCAGCGAACGGTCGAAATCGTTGCGGACAAGCCCGAACGGCTGCGGTTTTGCATGGCGGATCAGCAGAATCGTTTTCGGCATTCTAAAATTCCTTTCATTTTCCTTGATAATATAGATTGCATTCCGCAAAAAAACAAGTATATTCCCTGATATATCCAGAATCAGGAGGCGGAAACGATGTACGACTACGCAAATGAAAAAGCGGCTCTTCGGGAATTCCTCGCCGGAAACAAAAAGGCGGCGGAAATCAAGGGCTTCTTTGCACCATACGGAATCTATCAGCAGAAAAACGATCAGTTCATGATGCGCATCCGCATCAACGGCGGACGCATTTCGCAGGAGACTCTGCGCAAACTCATCGAAATCGGCAAATGCTCAAAAGCCGCCTACCTCCACTTCACCACGCGCCAGGATGTCCAGCTGCACAACGTCAACCCGAACCGCATCGAAGCCGTCATAGACCTCTGCCAGGAACTCGGCCTGCCGTTCCGCGGCGGAGGCGGCGACACCTTCCGAAACCTCCTCACAGCCCCCCTCTGCGGAGTCCGCAAAGATTCCGCTTTCGATGTCTTCCCCTACGCGGAAGAACTCAAAAAATATATTTTCACCCTCGAACCCGCATTTCATCTGCCGCGCAAAATCAAAATCGGCATGTACGATGCGCCCGAAGACGAACGCTTCGCCCGCATCCAGGATCTCGGATTCCTCGCCGTCAAAAAAGACGGCATGAAGGGCTTCCGTGTCTGGGGCGGAGGAGGAATCGGACGCAACAGCGCCGAAGGCATTCCGCTTATCGACTTCATCCCCGTCGCCAAAGCGGGAAAAGCGGCGAAAGCGATGATTGATCTTTTCTCCGAACGCGGAAACCGCACCAACCGCGCACAGGCGCGAATCCGTTACCTCGTCTGCGAACTCGGCGCAGAAGAATTCCGGAAACTCTGGCTCGAATATTTCGAAAAGTCCGACGCCCCCGACCTCAAGCCCGAATTCGGCAAATCCCGCGAACGCATCCTCCCCCGCAGCTTCAGCGCTCATCTCAACCCGGGACTCGACACGTGGAAGCGCATCAACACCCGTCCTTCCCTCAAAGAGGAGGAATCGCTCGTCCATATCCGCATCCCCCACGGCAACTTCCGCGTCAAAGACCTTGAAGCTTTCGCGTGGATCATGGATAAATACTCGCTCGCGGAGATGCGTCTCACAACCGCGCGCGACTTCTATTTCGTCGATTTCCCGACCGACGCCCTCCCCGCGCTTTACGACGACCTGCTGAAGCTTCTGCCGAAACTCGACACCACACTCAAATCGTTCGTCGGTCAGATCGTCTCCTGCGTCGGCTGTACCGTCTGCAAAATCGGACTCCGCAACTCGCCGGAAATCGGCGACAAGATCGGAGAGCTGCTCGACGCTCACTTCGCCGGAAAAGAAGAGGAGAAAATCCGTCTTGCGGATACAATCATCGACAAAATCCGCATTTCCGGCTGTCCGAGCTGCTGCACCACGCATCCGACTGCGGAAATCGGCTTGAACGGAACCGCCAAAGACGGCACGCTCTGCTGGCAGTTCTACTCGAAAACCGATCCCGCGCAGATTCTCGGCACCCCCGACGCCGACCCGACGCCGGATGATGAGGCGGTTGACAAAATCATGGCGCGCCTAGGACTCTGATCCTCCATGTCCGCCCGTTTATGGAACAGCTTTGCCGCGATGTTCAGCCGGCGCCAGTTTCTGGAGCCCGGCGGATACTTTGAAATCTGGCGGCTTGCCTGGCCGCTGATCATCCTCAGCGCCAGCAACACGGTGATGATGGTGGTGAACCGCATCTTCCTCGCGAAAAATTCACCCGAGGAGATCGCCGCCTCCATGCCCGCCGGCCAGATGTTTTTTACGCTCATGGCGTTCTTTCTCATAACGACGGGCTTCACCGCAACAGTCGTTTCGCAGTATTACGGAGCCGCCAACCGCGACGGCTGTGTCCGCACCGCCTGGAACGGCTTCTATTTCGGAACCTCCGTCGCCGCCCTCCTCGCCCTCCTGCTCCCGCTCGGGGGAAAATGGATTTTTCTGCACAACGGACACGACCCGCAGATTGCGAATTACGAAATCGAGTATTTCACCGGCATGGCGCCCTGCGCGGGGCTGACCTGCATGGAAACGGCGTTCTTTTCATTTTTCACCGGACGCGGCAGAACAAGCTTTGTCGCCAAGGTGAAAATCATCGGCTGCTGCATCAACGTCCCCCTCAATTACCTTCTGATTTTCGGCAAACTTGGACTTCCCGCGCTCGGGATTCTCGGCGCCGGACTTGCGAACTCCATTGCAAACCTCTGTACGCTGGCTATTGCCGCGACCTGTTTCCTGCTGCACGACCAACGGGAATATGCGACCCGTTCCAACCGGAATTTCGACTGGGCGATTTTCCGCAAACTTCTCTGTTTCGGCACGCCCGCCGGACTCCAGGCGTTCATCCGCAACGCCGCCTTTGCAATCGTGGTCATGATGATCGGCTACACGGGCAACGAAGCGCTTGCGGCAACGAGCATTGCGCTTTCGATAAACATGATCGGCAACATGCCGATGATCGGTCTGATGGATGCGACAAGTATTATTACGGGACAGTACATCGGCCGCCGCCGTCTCCTGGTTGCGGAGCGGATCTGCTGGCGTTCCTGGAGAATGCTGATCGCGTGGATGGCCTTTGCCGCGCTGTTCTATCTGTTCTGTCCGGAGCTTCTTGCGCATCTTTTCAGTTCGCGCGGCGGCTCGACGGGAATGGACACGGAGTTGACGGAACGCCTGGTTGTGACGGTTCTTCACTGGGCGATTGTGTTCAACATCTTTGATGCGACGCGTTTCATTGCAATGGGCAGTCTCCGCGGCGCCGGCGACACGAAAATTCCGTTGTTGATAGGCGTTTCCACCTCCTGGCTGATCCAGATCCCTGGCACGGTTCTGATGGTATACTTCATCAATTCGAGTCTTTTTGCGATCTGGGGGCTTCTGACCTTTTATCTTGGCGTTGACGCTTTTCTGATGGTTCTCCGCCGCCGTTCCGGCGTCTGGAAGACCATCAAGGTCATTGATCTTCCCCCCGCCCCCGTGGAAGAGGAAGTGACGGAGAGCTGAAGACAATGTCCGGGAATTTGTGCACATTTGAAAAATCCGGCTTCGTTTTTTCCGTGTCGTACAGCACGGCGGCAACTTTGGTTGTTCCGAGATCAATTCCAAGAGTCAGCATGATTCAATTCCTTTGCAAGATAATTCCGGATGCCGCAAGTGTTTTTTCAAATTGGCGGAGTATCTCCGGAGAAGGAGCCGGACAACCGGCAAGTTCGTATTTCCGGTTCAATGCCTGATATTTCGGAGCTCCGTAATGATGAAGTTTCAGGACCTCCACGTCAAGCGGTTTCGAACGGACCGCGAGACGGCGGCGGTGAAGCTTCGCAAGGTGTTCCGCCATCCGGGCAAGCTCCTCCGGAGCATCGTTCATCCCGGTGATTACGGGAACCCGGATCAGGAGCACAGGAACACTTTCCACGGCTTCCGTCAAATGTTCCAGAACGGCATTCAGGTCACCGCCGGTGCAGTTGCGGAAAACCTCCGGAGTTCCCGCTTTCAGATCGGCAATAGTCAAATCCGCACAGCGTGCCGCGCGGGGAAATTCCGGAGTCGTTGCATTGCTTTCAAAAGCGGTATGAATCCGATGCCTTTTCAGTCGTTCCATGCAGTCGAGCAGTTCCGCCGCCTGCAAAGTTGGCTCCCCTCCTCCGAACGTCACGCCGCCGAAATCATGCCAGCCCGACGCCAACAGCAGAACCTCCTGTTCCAAATCCTCCGGAGAACGTTCCCGTCCGACCCATTCCAACGCCGTGTGTTTGAACTTTGAACAGGCATGATCGGAACAATTTCCACAGATGGCGCGGTTGAGAGTATGCCCGCAGATCGCCCCGTGCGGACAAAGATAATCCAGGACTTCACCGTCCGCGCGTTCCGGATAAAACAGCAGTTCCGGCTGAGGCGCAATGCTCTCCGGCGAAGCGCACCAGCGGCAACGCAGATTGCACCCTTTGAGGTAATAGATCCGGCGATGCCCCGGACCGTCCTTGCGGTCGGACCAACCCTGAGCAAAAATTCTCATGATTCCACCAGCTCTCCGGCAAAACGGCGGACGCCGGCACGCCATTTTCCGCCTTTCTTCCGTTGCTCCTGAAGGGCGAGGACCGCCGCTTCCGCCATGACATTGATTGGCTGACGGAACCCGACTGCACCCAGTTCCGACAGCTGCGGGACATGGTCCACGCAATAGAGCCGGATTCCTGCGACGGGATGACGGAACAGCATCTGCAGGACCGGCGCGTTCACCCCGATCACTGCAGTCGGCATTGATGCGGCGGCCGCCACAAGTTCCGCCGCAAACAAACGGCATTCCGCGGCACCGGCATGACGGGAAATCAAGCGGATTTCTCCCCGGCATCCGGAGTTCTCAAGATACGCTTCAAACGCCTGCTGGCGTTCGGCATTGGTATCCACATCCAGATCCGAATAGTTGACGAAAATCATCTGCTTCGCCCCGTCCGCTTTTGCTTTCGCCAGCAATGCCCGTACCGCACCTTCGTTGTCCAGTCCGACATAATCAGCAAAATTGCCCGGCAGAACCTGATCGTAAAAGACCAGATTCACACCGAGAATCCGCAGACGCTCGAAAACGCGGAAATCGAAATTGCGGTCGGCGCCCCAGACGATCAGATCCTTGATGCCGCGAGTTGCCATCCGGACGGCGATTTCCAGTTGCGCTTGACCTTCATCCGGCTCCGGAATGCCGAGAACCAGCAGAGCGTCCAGCTCCCGGCAGCAGCGGCTCACAGCCTCGACGAAGCGTCCGGAGAATTCATGCGGAAGCGTAGTAATCAAACCGACGCTTTCCAGTGTTCCCGAATGAGCGCGAAAAGTATCCGCCACGCAGGTTCCGTGCGGACGCCGACGCACAATGATTCCGGCCGCTTCGAGCTGGTCGTAGGCGCGGCGCACAGTCACCCGGCTGGTTCCGGTGCTCTCGGCGTATTCGCGCTCGGAGGGCAGACGGTCGCCCGGCGAATATTTCCCCGCAAGAATATCTCCCGCCAGCGCGGCGCGAATCTGTTCGGTCAGATTCTTCATGCGCATTCGCTCCGTTCCAGCCGCTTGATGATGTCTTCCTGAATTGCCGGGGCAAGATCCAGAAAGTTCACGAAGGTCCCGTGAATCCGCATGATGTAAATGCCGGACGGAACATATTTTGCCGGATCGGTCAGAATCTTGCGCAGGTGCTTGGCATTGTCGATATTGAAGTAGACGTAATACGGCGCATTGCCGTCCGCATCGGCGGCGAACAGCGGACGGATCACCCGGTCGCGCATGGCAACGCCCTTGCTTTCCAAATCGTCCCTGTCTGCAAACGTTGCCGGAGAAAGTCCGATATGCGAAGCGTAGCCGCCGACCATTTTGCCGAACGGCAGACCGCGTTCCGAGAGAAGCTGATCGGTCAATTCAGTGGCGGTAACCTCCGGACGCGGGTCAACGCCGTAACCGAGCATGGCGCGCGCCGGACGCCCGTCCGGAGTGGCTCCGACCCAGTATCCGTACAAGAGATGCGTGCTCGGCGTCGAATAGTCCGGCATGAAGGGACGCCCCGCCGGATTGCGCAGAGCATAGACTTTGTCGCTGACAGCCGAAGCCAGGCGAATCGCGACGCTGTCCGGTTCCGCAATCATGCTGCCGTATTTCGGATATGCAAGCAGACGCGCACGCAGTCCCGGAGCTTCTGCAAAATTGTTTTGCAGTGCAGCCCGTAACACCGGCACTCCGTCGGGCTGTTCGGCAAGATAATGTTTCACCGCAACCAGGGAATCCGCGACGACGCCGAGTCCATGAATCAGGCAGCCGCTGCCGCTGTAACGGGTCCCCGGATGTTCCGGATCGCGCATGTCGCGTCCGCTTTCGAGTCCGCCGAACAGCAGAGAACCGAACGGAGTCGCCCATTTTCCGATTGCAACGGTGCAGCGGTTGGCGGCGGCCTCCATGAACGGCAGAACATAATCCAGTTCCTTGAAAAAGGCGTTTTCGAGGTCGCGGTACGCCGCCTCCAGAGAATCATAACCGAGTTCCGCAGCGGAAAGACCGATCTTGCGTCCGGTCAGCAGGGAACAATCGTCATTCAACACCAGTTCCAGAACTTTGGCGAGGTTCAGCCAGCTGTTGGTGGTGTTGCCGTTTTCCTTGCCCATGATCAACGGCTCCTGACAGCCCGCAACCGCCCAGTCCGGAATATCCTGCTCGGCGATTCCTTTGGATTTCAACACCTTGAACATCATATCGTCATTGAACAGCGACGGCGTGGAGTGTCCCGGGGTGAAGTAGAAACGTCCCATATTGCGGAACAGGCTCTCCGGCGAATTCCGGTGAATCTTCACCGACAGCGCCGGCTGCGGCTGGTTGGAACGGAAGAAGGCTTCAAGAATCACATCGGTCATTCCGTTGCCGAGGTCGTTGCCTGCGGTATCGCGTCCGCCGAGCAGCAGATTCTGTGAGATTGCCCAGCCGCGCGCGCCGACCATGTAGAACGCCAGCAGATGCCGGGTCAGAGTTACAGCAGTCTCAAAGTCCGTACCCTCGCGATACGGCTCAAAAACACGGTCAAGATTGCCGGCTGAAAACGCATAGGGATTCGGAGCCTGCTCCAGGCACATCAGCTGCCAGAGCAGGATGTAAGCCTGCATCGCTTCATGCAGATTGCGGGCTTTGCGCCTCGGAACCTGGCGACAGTTTGCAGCGATCTGTTTCAGCCGCTCCGGTTCGCCCGGCATATCGGAGCGTTCCGCAGCAAGCTTGTCCGCCAGTTCGGCATAGCGTTCAGCAAGAATCAAAGCAGCCTGCGCCGCTTCTCGCATCACCGCAACGAACGGAGTATCCGCCTGCGCCTCCATGGCAAACGCTTCCAGTCCCTGCGCCAGAATCGGCCGCATATCGGGAATCATGTGTCCGGTGACAGGCTCCATGAAAAAGGTGACTTCATCCGTCAGCGTTGCAGTTTTTTCATAAATCGCCGTCAGCCGTTTCACATGAGGCGTCCCGCGGTAATAATCCCGTACCGCTTCGATGCGTTCTTTCGGAATTGCCGCGCTCGACTCTATATCCGAATAAATGGCGACCGGATCACAGTATCCAGCGAACGACTCCACCTCAAAACTCGGATTGATCAGCGCATAGCTGGGCGAAAACGCATCGTCCTGCGTCCCTGCGAACACACTGCCCGGCGGAATCGTCAGATTCATTTTTTTTACGCAACGGCACAGCAGTTCTCCCGCGTAACGGGCATCGTCCGGATCGTGCCCCGCTGCACGCATGGCCTCGCGTTCCTGCATCCGGAGCTCCTGGTATTCGAACCAGCCGGTCAATTGTTTCTGCTGAAGTTTGGCTGCAAACAACAGTTCCAGCCCCGCATTGAAAAGCTCTGCCTGATTTTTCATCTTTTTTCCTTTTCCCGGTTGTAATTTCATTTATTGATGGTATTATACATTAATACCATAAAAAAGTCAACCCTGAAATCTTAAAAAAAGGTTTTTACCAATGAAACTGCTGAAATTTCTTCCGAATCGAGTGTGGCGGGTCTATCGCGGCGGAGCCTGTCTGGACCAGCTGCGCAGCGTGCCGGAACCGGCGGACGGTTCTTTTCCCGAAGAATGGATCGCCTCAACGGTCGCGGCGCTGAATCCCCAGCACGGATGCCCCGGCGAAGGGATCAGCCGGGTTCTTCTGCCGGACGGCTCAGCGGAACCGTTCGACCGTGTATTGGAACGGGAAGCCGAGTCGCTGCTCGGTCCGAATCATCCTGCATCCGCAGGAAAAACTCCCGGTTTTCTGACCAAACTGCTTGACTCCGCCATCCGGCTGCCGATTCAAGCGCACCCCGACCGTACAGCATCGCAACGCCTTTTTCACTCGCCCTACGGCAAAACGGAAGCCTGGATCGTACTGGGCGGACGCCGTATCAACGGAGAAGAACCGTATCTGCTGATGGGGTTCAACGACCGCTTTGATTTTGAGGTGTTCCGCCGGGAAGCCTTGTCGGGCGTCATGGATCAGACGCTCGGCATGATGCACCGCTACCCCATCACTCCCGGCGAAGTGATTCTGATTCCCGGAGGCTTCCCGCATGCCATCGGTTCCGGGGTCCTCGTTCAGGAAATCATGGAGCCGACCGACTGGGTGATTCAGCCGGAAGCCCGCTGTGGTGAACAGCCGCTGACCATGCAGGACCGGTTCGGCGGTCTTGATCCGGAAGAAGCGCTCTCCGTATTTCATCGGGAAATTTTGACTCTGGACCAGCTTCGCGCCAAGGTTCTCCAAACTCCGGTTGTACTCAGCGAAGACGACGGAGCAACGCTGACCTCTCTGATTGACCGCAATGCCGTCCGTTATTTCGGCTCGCTGGAGCTGAAGCTGCACCGTGTCTGGGAACGTCCGGAAACGTTGAACACCTTCATGGCGGGAACCGTACTTGAAGGCCAGGCAACCGTCACCGATGGCGCAGAGACCATTTCTCTGCAGCGCGGCGACACATTTGCCGTCGGAGCATCGTCACATCCCCGTTTCACCGGCAAAGCCCGCATCCTGCTGGCTCTGCCGCCAGTTTCCGCCGTATAAGAATTTATCCCTAAATAACAACTGATTTTATAAAAATGATAATACTTGCAGCAAGCTGTAGTAAGGATTCGTAGGCGGTATTTGTTTTTTCATAGCGCACAAGAAGTTTTCTGAAATGATTGAACCATGAACGACTTCAACAATCCAGCGTCGTGCTTTGAAGCCGTGCTGAATTGCTATTTTTTCTTCTCCGCGTGGGCTAATACGAGGCGTATAATGGTATGCGCGCATTATATTTTCTGATTTTTCGCCGGAATATCCGGCATCAGCACAAAGAGTCTGCTGAGTCCGCCCGCGAGGGTTGCGGATTCTATTTTGCAGAACGGATTCTATTTGAGTGACGTCATGTCGATTCGCGCCGGTTACGACGATCGACCACGGGACTCCATATTCGTCTGCGAGAATATGACCCTTGGTTCCATTTTTTCCCCGATCAGTGGGATTGGGACCAACTGATTCCTGAGCAGTTGGCGCTTTTGTCATGGAGCCGTCGATGCTTTGCCATTTCCAAGCGATTCCTTCCATATCATCGTATTCTGCAAGCCCTTTTTTCCATAATTTCAGAAAAAAGCCTTCCTTTCCCCATCTTTGAAAATAACGGTGAATACTGCTCGAACTGCCATATTCTTTCGGTAGTGCTTTCCATTGAATTCCTGTCCGGAGAACATAGACTATTGCTTCAAAAATCTGTCTGGATGCCATTGGTTTACGCCCGCCGCCTTTTCGGCGCTGATACGCTTTTGTCTTATCCCGTTTCACTTTCGGGATAAGAGGTTCCACCTTGGACCAGAAACTATCTGAAACTTTCCATGGATTTTGTTGCCATACCGCACTCCTTTCAAAATAACGTAATACAGCACATATTTCTTTTATTTCAAGTTTTTATTTAGGGATAAGTTCTAAGAGACGCTCTCAAAAAGTCAACCGGTTCGGCAAGCCCGTTTCCGCTTCGCCGTCCCTCTCCATGCTCGCTGAAGCCGCCGCGGAATGTTATATCGATAGTTTAGCCCAAAAAGTCGAACTCTGGGAGAAGGACTCCAACCCGAATTCCACCAAACTCCATGCTGCGTGCCGTAAATTCGGCATCCGTACCGGCATGCCCCTCGACCGCAATTCCCTGCTCAAAACGGTGCTCCATGTCGACCTCGCGTCCTGGATGAAGGCATACAATCGCAAAACCAACGCAAATTACGAAAACCGCTCCCTCAATGAAGAGGGGCATGTCGTTTCCCAGATCCCCTTCCCCAATGATTTCGCCCAGCGCATTATGCTCAACAGCAAAAACACCAAACAGTCTGCTTTCATCCGCTCTGCCGACGTCAAATCGCCCGTCTTCGATTTCAATGCAGCTTTCCGTAACATGCCCACGGAAATCGCTCCGCGGAACTACTACGACACAGCTCCGCTCGTCGAACTCTCCTGCGCTATCAGAAAACGCCAGAATATTTCTTCCCTTTCCGGCATCAATCATTCCGTTCCTCCGGGGGAACTACCGCTTGATTTCTCCCAGTCGGCTATCGAAAAGGCGATTCGAACCATCAAGGAAGTCCGCAATCAGGACAAACTTCTGCTCCGGATCGCATATGCCTACTGGCAGAGATTCCAGTCCGTCGGCGCTTTCCTCTGCGGGCGCAAGAAAAATTCCCCGAAAACCCAGCTCGAGCAGATTCCCTCCATCTATGATTATTTCGATGCCTCGATCCTGCTCAAGTTCAAGGATTCCGGCGACGACCGCACGATCCGCATCATGCCCAACGACATCAACCGGCCTATCCTTTCCCAGATCCGTTCCTATGCTCCTGAAATCGCAGCTTTCATGGATCCCGAAGGAAAATCCGATACTTTCGACTTCTATGAAATGCTCAAGGCTTGCCGCATTATCCAGATGCGCGACCGCGCTGAACGGCTCTCCGTCATCCCTCTGATCAATGCCTTCGCCGCCCCCGTTGAATGCAGGATCCCGAAAGAAAATTACAGAAAAGGGGACCGTGATTACAACCGGAAAATGGAATTCTCGTTCTATCAGAAGCAGTATCCCGCTTTGACCATGGAAGATTTCAACCGGATCGTCGATATGCGGGATGCCGTTTTCCATCGAACTCTGAATCTCCAGTTCGGAGAAACCGTGAAAATCCTCAAAAAATATGCTTCGGTGCCTGTCCGGGAAGCGGTCCCGAATAAAAAAAACTTCCGCCGGTTCTGACTCTTTCCCACTCCGGCAGACTCACATGAGAGTCTGCCGGCTGCGGTTCTTTTTCTGCGGTGGAAATCATGCGGATCCATGATCGAACAGCGATTTGCTAAACATTGGGGTAATGCCGCCATGGCAAATGTTGAAAAACACTTGTCGTGGCGGCATATCCTACTGCAGTGGAACGGTTTTGTAATAAAATGGATAACTGCAGTCCGGAATTTTTCCGGTTCGGGACTTATTATACGGCAAACCTATAATTTTTGACCGGAGAATGATCGTGTTTCAACTCTTATGCGTTACTGAACGCGGTGCACGCCTTTCCGTTTCGGACGGACGCATCACCGTCCGGAAAGACGATTCCGCAAAACCGTCTTTTCTCTCTTTTGACGACCTTGATGCGGTCGTCATCGAAGAAAACGCCGTTTCCATGACCGGCGGTCTCCTGGCTCAGCTTGCGGGCAAACGCATCCCTCTGATCCTGTGCGGGTCAAACCATTTCCCCGCAGCTTTGCTCAATCCGGTTTTTGCGGACGGTGCGGATTCTCATCGGATGCTCCAGTGGCAGATCCATGCGCCGCTTCCTTGGAAAAAACAGCTCTGGCGGAAACTGATCCAGGCTAAAATTGCCGGTCAGTCCGCAAATCTCGTTCAACGCGGCAACCGTTCCATGACTCATCTGATCCCGCTCGTGCGCAGCGGCGATCCCGACAATATCGAGAGCAGGGCCGCGGCTTTTTACTGGTCTCATCTCAGACTCTTCCGTGCAAGGAAACGTCATGCTCAAGATGCCAATCAGTTCTTCAACTACGCCTATACCCTCCTCTTTTCCGCTTTTGCCCGATACCTTTGCGCAGCCTCGCTCAATCCCGACATCGGCATTCATCACCATGGCAAATACAATCATTTTTCTCTCGCTTCCGACCTGATGGAACCTTTCCGTCCGATCCTGGATCATTCCATCTTTCCCGTAATCGACTCCGCTCCAAAAGAATCCGAGCTGATACCAGAAACCAGGATCGCACTGATCCGGCATTTTTATGACTGTCACGTTCAAATCAGCGGCAAACGCCTTTCGCTGCCGGATGCCGTCAATGAAACTGTACACTCGTTCAAGCGTTCCCTCCAGCAAAAAGATTCTTCGCTTTTCACTCTGCCGGAGGTGCTGTGATGTGGATCGTCATCTCTTATGATTTCCCTTCCGACAAACCCGTATGGTATCAGCATTTCCGGAAAGGTCTCCTGAAATCCGGATTTTCTTTCGTACAGCGTTCCTTATGCTGGCGCTGGGTTCATTCTCCGGAAAGAGCCGAATCTCTCTGCAATTCCGTGCGGGCCGCTCTTCCGCCCGGCGGAAAAATCCTGCTCTGGCAGCTTTCGGACAGGGCTTTTGCTTCGGCTTCGTGGTGGGAAGACGGTAAGTCAGCCGCAATGCCGACCCCGCCGGAACCATGGATCATCATTTAAAAGCAGTTTTTTTGTTTGTTTTAAAAAAAAAATGCATTATATTAACTGTATCATGTTCAGAAATAGATGATTTTATAACAGGTTCACTGATGCAAGTTGCTTCATGTGAAGCTGTTATGTATTATGTGCTGTGAAAACACCTCGAAATGAGGTATGGAACAGCGTGCTGGGTCGACGAAGTGTATGCTCCGTTGCTGTGAAAACACCTCGAAATGAGGTATGGAACAGCAAAGATATACAGAACCCCATCGACTTTCGGGCTGTGAAAACACCTCGAAATGAGGTATGGAACAGCTTAATAACATTATTGTTAATTTTATTAATACGCTGTGAAAACACCTCGAAATGAGGTATGGAACAGCTAATGTTTCAATATTTCCACTATCTGTGTAGCTGTGAAAACACCCCGAAATGAGGTATGGAACAGCTTTCAATGATTGAAATGAAGTTGTTGCTGTGCTGTGAAAACACCTCGAAATGAGGTATGGAACAGCTTGTTGTTAGCCATAGTATTACCTCCTTAGCTGTGAAAACACCTCGAAATGAGGTATGGAACAGCTATTTTTAAGAGTGAGGAACTCTACGGCTTCGCTGTGAAAACACCTCGAAATGAGGTATGGAGCGCTTTAGGCTTTGAATCAGGCGCGCGGATGCGGCGCGTCAGGATTATCAGCTCCGGCGATCGATGGCGCACAATCCGGAGGACACGGCGGACGCGGTGGCGGAGACCGGAGCGGGGTACAAAGTGCACGTGAGGGCGTGCGGGACGGCGGAAATCGCGTCGATGGAGACGGGACGGAACGCGGAGGAAATCCGCGCGTTCTACGATCCGGAGACGGATACGGTGGTGGTGAACACGGACCGTGTGCGTCCTTCGGAGGTTCCGTATCTGTTTCTGCACGAGGTGGCTGTACACAAGGGGCTTGACGCGGTGTTCGGTGAATCGCGGAAGAACGCGGTTCTGGACGGGCTTTACGGGCAGATGCACGAGCAGATCGAGGCAGTGAACACGGGGTACGGATTTGATCTTGATACGACGGAAGGGCGGCGTGCGGCGACGGAAGAGTATCTTGCGGAGTGTGCGGAGTTCTGCGGGCATGACTGGCGGAAGTTCGACCGTGAGAACGAGGAGGATGTGACGCAGTGGCTTGCGGAGCACAACATGGCGCTGATGCGGCGCAAGGAGGGAGTGCGCGGAGTTCTGGAGGAGCGCGGGGAGCTTTCGGTGCGTCCGGCGTGGTGGAGAGAATTTCTTCAGAAAGTGAAGATGTTTTTTTACGGATTCAAGGGCTTTTCGAATTACCGTTTCACGGACAAGGAGATCGAGACGCTGCTGTTGCGGGGATACCGGAAGACACGGAATGCGCGCGGCGCGAAAGCCGAAGGCGGAGACGCGCGGTTTGCGGCGCTGCGGAGAGAGGGCGCGCCGAACACGGCGGAAGAATCCGGGCAAATGCGCGACAGTCGTGTTCCGCATGAAGAAGGGTTCATGGAGAAGTACAAGTTCAGCGGGAAAGGGCTTTATGCGGATTACGAGTTTCTGTACGGACGGCATCCGGAGTATTTTGAAGATGCGGAACATGTCCGTGCGGCTGTGGAGTTTGTGCTTGCGCAACCGGAAGAGGCGGTAGATGTTGAAGGGAATGCCGCATTTGTCCGGAGAGATGAAGAAACGGGAACTCCGTACCGGATAGAAATTGAGAAGATGACCCGTGCGAAGTACAACCATATCCGGTCGGTGCATGTATTGAGTGAGCAGCAGTATGAAAAAGCGAAAGTCGGAGCAACGCCCGCTAACGCTGCATCCCCGGTACTACAACCGTCCCAAAACCGTGTGCGGCAGACCGACACGAATGGCGATCTGACAGGTCGGCAAGGTAGGACTGTTTCCGACTTTCTCCGATACGATAGCACGGAAAGCGGAAAAGTCAAGCACTCACCGGAAGGCGGGGCGCGTTTTTCGATCATCGGGGAAGAGGGCGCAGGACGGGGACGGGAAGCGGAAAAGCGCCCGTATTATCAGATTCCGTTTTCGGAGGGATTGGCGCGCGTCGTCGATCCGGCGCAGAAAGATAAGCGTGAGCCGGTGTTTGTCTGTACAACGCCGGAAATAATGCGGAAGATTGGTTTTACGGCGCTTCCGATCATGATGAATGCAAGACATTTGCGTTTGAATTACTATACGGCGGAGGAATTCAGAGAGCATTACGGGAATCTTCATAAAGAGGATCATGCGCATGGTCTGCATGAAACGCTGAAAATTCTTCCGAAAGTTTTGGAACATCCTCTTGCAATACTCGTAAACAAAACTCCAAATGCAACTCCCGGGTCTATCGTCTGCATAACAGATGTGAATGTCGGAGGAAAAAAGATTGTTGTGCCTCTGCTTATTGAAACGGTAAGCGGAGCGGACAAACATCGTATAGACTCTCACTTGGTTCTTACAGTGTACGATTCTGACAACTGGGTGGATACATTTTTGAAACCTGCGTTGGAAGAAGAAAAGAAGAAAAAAGTTGGAATCTTTTATTTTGACAAAGAAAAAGCCAAACGGTACAGCGCCGGGAGCAAGAACCCCGGGGGTATACCATCTGGCGTTGTCCATACTATACACGATGAATGGTCTCCTGTCAAGGGCGAATTCAAAAAACAGACGGAAACTCTGCAGTTCAAGGAGTGGTTCGGGAAATCCAAAGTGGTTGACGAAGAGGGAAAACCGCTGGTTGTGTATCACGGATCAACGGCGGATTTTACGGAGTTCAGTTATAAATTTGCCAACCGGAACGGACAGGCTGACGGGCGCGGATTCTACTTTACCGATAACAGGAGTTTTGCGGAAGGTTATCAAAATAAAGATGGAAAACTTTTTGAAGTTTATCTCTCTATCCAGAAGCCGTTGAATCCGGATAAACTTACCATTACAAAAGCAGAGTTGCGCAAAATACTGGATGCGATTGATCCATCCGGTGATTATATGACAAACTATGCCGAAGATGATCGCGGGTATCCCGGCGCGGCATGGCGGGCAAAAGCATTGAACAGCACGGTAAATGCAATCTATGACAGCAGCGAAAACAACGCAGATATATTGGCGGAGCTTTACAGTTCCTTTGGCGGCGGTGAAGTTCTGGCAGAAGTACGCAAGGTTTCCGGCTATGACGGTTTTATAAAAAAAGACCAGAACGGTAATATGATTTACATTGCCTTTGAGCCGGGACAAATCAAGTCTGCCACGGACAATATTGGAACGTATGACCGGAATAATCCGGATATCCGTTTTTCGATAGAGCAGTATTCGGATGCGGACTGGTCGGACATGGTGACGTACATGCGGAGCAAGGTGGGTGATGTGTTGAATCATCCGGATTCGGATTACCGGCGGATGCTGGAAGAGGCTGGGATGCGCTGTTATTCGGAAGCGGACGCGCATGCGTGCGCAGTCGAGGCGATGCAGCAGAACGAGCGGGAACTCCGTGAGCGAGGCAAACAGCGGCGCGACAACTGGATTTACGAGAACGAGCTTCTGTACCGTCTGGTGGTGGATTTTGCGGGGAGCGACAAGTTTACGCTGGTTCCGGATTCGTTCACGGGGGAGAAGTTCACGGGGACGTGGATTGCGGAGGAGTACCGGAAGTATTCGGAGAAGCGCGCGCAGAAGCCGACGGAGAGCGACAAGCAGTACAAGCGGTATCTGCAGACACGCGAGAAGGCATTGGCGCGGGCGAAGGGATACCGTCTTGACGAGGTTGCGGAGGCGATTGCGCGGAAGACGGGTCGGGACACGCTGGAGGTTCAGGAAGAGTTGGTGGATTATTTCCGCGATCTGAAGAAGACGGATTTGTATCACCGTTATTCGGAATGGCGGAAGAACCATGAGTTTGATTCGAGCAGACTGACGAACGACCTTGAGGAATATGAAGAGCTTCAGTACGCGATGGCGGAAGAGGCGATTATTGCGCTGATTGAAGAGAAACGCGAAGTGACGCCGGGTTGGATTTCAGCGAACCGGAAGGCGTACAATCTTCTTTACAAGCGGGTGTTCGGGAAAGATGCACCGCGCGGGAAAGCGGGGGCGAAGGACATCGCGGATCTGAATGCGGCGCTGGCGCAGGAAAAAGGAGATATGGCGGCGTTTGCAGCTGGAATCAAGGAGGGGCGCGCGCAGCTTTCGGGAGAATATCTGAAGAAGCTGGGGGCGTTCAAGAAGATGATTGTCGAGGACTGGCGGAATATCCGGGATGTTCAGTATGCGGCGAAGAAGTTTGCGTATGAAAATGTAGACGAGGGATTCCGGGACAAGTTCATATCGGGGATTATCCGGCTGTCGCGGTTCAGTGCGAAGGGGAGCAAGGCCTATCCGGACGGGCGGCGGGCGTATGAGTTCGACCGTCTTTGCGAGGCGATGGTATCGTATCAGCGCGAGGTGACGAAGGAGAAGGCGATCCGAGAAATCCGGGAGATGCTGGATGCGAACCGGACGAAGCGGACGGATAAGAACGTGCCGTATTCGCCGATGCGGGAACGTCAAACGGCATTGGACCGGATTGCGCAGATTGTGCGGATGGACGCGGAGACGGTGCAGGAGTGTCAGCGTTACGCGGGGGAACGGATATCGAAGGCGCAGGAGGCTTTGGAGAAGCTTCCGGAGGAAGCGGCGGAAGGAGCTGACGGGAAGACGGAGCTTGAGGCGGAAGCGGAATCGGCGCAGCGTGAAATCTGGTATCTGAATCATTTCGGGGCGCTGGGGCTGAAGGACGCGGAATTCGTGGAGAGATCGCGGAAGATGCTGAAAGAGTTCATCAAGACGGGACGCGAGGAGTTCCGTGCGGAGATGGTTGCGCGGCGGGAAGAGGTTGAAGCGCTTCGGAGCGCGGCGATCCGGGAGATGAGCGGCGGGGATGAGACGATTCCTTCGAACCGTGATCTTGACCGGAAAGCGGACGGGGTGTCGGATTATCTGATGAAATCGGTGTCCCTGCCGCGTCTTCTTGACTGGATATCGCGGTCCGGGAACGAGTTTGAGCTGGAGAAGAGCGTGGCGGGGAAGATGGTGAATCTGGTGGAGGATTCGACGCGCCGAGAGAAGCGCCGGATGAACGAAATGCAGAGCTGGTTTGACCGGACATTGAAGGATGAGCGCGGCGTGAAGGGGATTGTCGAGAAGGGACGTTTTCTGAACGGCGCTTTGAAAGAGGAGGATACCGGGGTTCCGCTGGTACAGTACGGAACGGTTCTCGGGGAGAAGGATCACAAGGTTGCGCACTGGGACATGGGGCGTGCGAAGCGGACGGACGGGATGCGTGTGGAGCACTGCCGGAAGATGCTTGAGGATTTGAAGAACGGGAAAGAGGTTACAGGCTACATCGGAATTCACGATGTTGAGCTGTCGAAATCGGTGCGGTCGGGTCTGAAGGAATCGGGGGTGAAGACGGGGCGTTTCTATTCGGTCTGCACGACGAAAGAGGGGTTCCGGATTTACACGGAGAACGAGTCCGGTGAGACGATCGGGCTTGACCTGCGTCGCGAGGATGCGCCCGCGGAGCTGAAGTCGCTCCAGGAAGACAAGCGGAATGTGCTTGAAATATCGGAGATTACGCGGGAAGGAGCGAAGCGTCAGATTCAGGAGTACGACGCGGGGGCGACGGCAGCTGGGCGGAAAGCGCTTGGCGACGAGATTGACGAAGCGGCGTGGAAAGCGTTCGAAGAAGGACGCGGACGGGATCAGCGGGTGATGCTGATTGCGCCCGGGGAGAACGTGTGTTCGCGGGTTGAGAATCTGAAGACTTCGCCGGGCGGAGCGATGCAGCTGATACTGAACTGGGAACAGCCGGATTACCGGGCGGGGATGGAATGGAACGGGTACACGGAAGAGACGATCGGGAAGCTGAAGAACTGGCTGAACGGGAAGAACGAGGGGTATCTGAAACTTGCGTATGCGATGCGCGATTATCTGAAGCGTGAGCATGCGGAGCTTGACGCGGCAGTGTACAAGCGTTACGGGGTGCACATGCCGTCGACGGAGAATTTCTTTTACGGGGATTTTTCGGGTTCTGTGGCGAGCCGGATATCGGATCCGGGTTACGGGAATCCTTCGGGAGGAATGACGGTGAGTGCGTCGTTTCTGACGGCGCGCCGTTTCCATCTGATTGCGCCGGACGTTCACGGGAACGCGATCGGACTGTTCATGCGGAAGCAGCTGGAGCAGAATCATTTCATCTGCTGGACGGAGACGGTGCGGGAGTTGCGGAGCGTGTACGGGGACCGCGGGGTTCAGAACGTGCTTGTGCGGGAATTCGGACAGGCGATGTGGAACAATCTCCGCGAGAAGATTGAGCTTCTGGCGTCGAACGGGGCGTCACCGGACAAGGCGGCGAAGTATCTGAATCACTTTTTCAAATCGTGGGCGCCGGCGAACGTGGCTCTGAACATGTCGTCGATACTGAAGCAGTTTGCGGGGGGAACGTCGTACAGTCTTTACATTCCGCAGAGTGCGCTGCTGCGTTATCTTCCGGAGGCGAACTGGGGAAACCGTGATTATCGTGCGTGGCTGGAGCGTCCGGAGGTGAAGGAGTTTATCGCGGACCGCATGCAGGGCGGGCTTGACCCGAATTACGGGGGAATGATGAACTACACGCGGCGCGGAGGGAAGATACATTCGGTGACGGAGGCGGGAATCAAGGCGCTGATGTTTCCGAACCTGTATTCGGACAAGCTGACGGCGCTGACGTTCGGGTATGCGGTGTACCGTTATTATTACGAACAGGCACGTAAGAAAACGAAGCGGAACGCGGTTGCGGACGGGAGTGTTGCGGAGCGGGAGACGAGCATCGGAGAAGCGGAGAAGTTCGCGCTTCGGATGTGGATGCGCGCGACGGATGAGACGCAGCAGAGCGGAGCGCTGAAGGATATGAACCACTTTACGGCGTCGCCTGGGGCGTGGCGTTATCTGACGACGTTCATGACGAACCCGATGCAGACGGCGGCGCTGGAGTTGACTGCGTGGCAGAAGTGGATGAAGGACCGGACGAAGGAGAACCGGAACGTCCTGATCCGCCGGATTGTGGTGAATCATCTGGTGAATACGACACTGATGAATCTTGTGGCGAGCGTGTTCCGTCACGGGCTGAACATCGGGGATTATCTGGACGACTGGGACGATTATGTCGCGGGGTGGCTTCTCGGGTCGTTTGATTCGCTGTGGCTGTTCGGCAAGGAAGCGATGATGATAAAGGAGGGGCTTGCGAGGAACCGTTACGCGGGGGATATGTCTGCCGTGCCGATGTTGAGCGAGCTTGCGAAAGACGCGGGGACGATGCGGAAGATCGCGGAAGGGAAGGACGTTGAGTTTCTGGAGTGGATGAAGATGACGGGCGATGTGCTGATGAGCGCGGGTCCGGGTCTGACGCGTCTTCCGGGAATTCTGCTCTATTCGCTTGCGCGTCAGGGGCAGCGGGTGAAGAGGATGTTTACAGAAAAGAAATAATGCGCGAAGCGCGGAAAGAGAAGGAGGAGTTATGACGCTGCAG